>JACCEA012123821.1_pt1 | contig 219887 bp, 314 predicted proteins | sample 7449851 | NCBI WGS metagenome assembly JACCEA01 (sample SAMN15323453, study PRJNA562643) | freshwater metagenome | isolation source: river surface water | place: USA:Blue River Watershed | collected 2017-08-18
AGCTGCGAACCAGTTCATTGCATTCTGGATCCAGAAGGATTACCTATTCTAGATTTAAACGTACCAGAATCACTGCCTATTCAAATACCTGTGCCGGTTGCATAAGCCGTTACTCCAGACCCCCAAGCTATATATGGATTTGTTCCTGATACGATGGAGATATTATTATTAGATAAAGTAGTAGTATCAAAATTTCATCCTGCAATTGTTGCTATAGCATTATTTCCAGCACTGTCTGTATAAACTGCAAAATGTGGCGTAGAAGTATCAGCACCGTGATAAACTTTAATTCCATAGCGAACTGGATTGCCAGATAAATAGCGGGTTAAATTTCCAACTACGACGTTTGCCCCGGTCGTACTTGTAGGCGGATGCGCTCTAAAATACGCTCCGTTGGTTTCAGCATAAATATAAGCAGCCTCTCCGTTAGCACCTCTAACCCTGAGTATGGGATCCGCTACATTGTTTCAAAATCCTATAAAAGCCCCAGAGGTAGTTTCAACAGCGTTAAGATTATTGCCAAAATATAATTTAGAGTTTCACGAAAACCTTGAGCTATCTACAGTAAATCCCGATATAGTTACAACACCAGCATTAGTTCAGGCTAATGTTCCACCAGCTCCTAAATACCCGGAGCCATCCTGTAAAATCTGCGCTCTGACGGCATTAGCGTTTAAGGCGTATAATCCGGCACCGTTCATAAATATACCAGTGCCGGCATTAGCCGCCGTAGGTGGCGTAGTTCCCATAGAAATATATGGAGTGCTACTTACAATTAAATTAGGTGTACTAAGTGTAAAACCAGTTGAAACTATCTCTAGTTTACCTGCTGTATGATTAAATCTTAAATACTCGCCAGATGCATTACCAACAGCAAATTTGGCGGTAGCGCCTTCAATAAGAACTCCATTACTAGATGTATAACCATTACTTCCCCCTAATTGAATTGTCCCTGCATCTAAATCTAATCTAGATCCAATAGTAGTAGTCCATGTATTAGAAATTATAGCCCCTGTTGTAATTTGATCGCCTGAAATTTTAGTAGACTTATTTCCAGACGGGCTTAAGTATAAAGCTTTAACTTCATTTAAAGTTAAAGCTTTTGTGTAGAAACGTATCTCAGATAAACTTCCTTTAAAGAAATCTCCATATGTAGCATTAGATGATCCATAGCCTCGACCTATAGAGTGTATGGTTACTGTAGTCGAAGCTCCAGACCTCGTATAAGTTCATCCAGTTTTTGTAACACCATCAATATATAAAGTATCTGTCGTTCCAGAAGAAGTAATTACAAAATGATGCCATGTTGTATCTGCGGCGATATCAGAAGTGATCGCGCCCCAGTTTTCGCTATTAGTGTCACGTTCCCCAGCAAAGGAAAAAAATCCGCCAGAAATTCTAGTATCAAGAAAACTGTAGCTTCCAGCTACGCCATCTCTTTGTAATATTCTCATGCGTTTATCAGCTTTAGCAGCATCTTCTTTTACAGTATCGTCTCATTTCATTCAAAACGAAACTGATGCCCCAGTACTTAAATTTAAAGAATAGCTGCTACTTAGTTGAAGGTAACTTCCTGAAGTTACTCCTCCCGCAAATGTGACTGCTCCCCCAGCGGGCGAATCGGTAGAAACTCCCAATGTAGTTCCTGTAGCAGTTAAATTTCTACTGCCACGGTTAGAGTTTATAATAGTTGTATTAGCCGCAGTTTTAGCATCCAGTCCTCAGTATTCAGCTAGATAGGCGTCATTGGGCATGTTTGGAAGAGCCCCAACTGTAAGGCTCCCACTAATAACTGTATTAGTTCCAATATTAATTGTCCCGGACCCTGCATAGCTAATTCCCTGCGTTCCACCAATTTGAAACCTATCATCTGAGTATCAGTAATTATTTGCATCCAAATAGATACCATGATTCCCGGTACCTCCTGCGGCAAACCCAAAAAGCATCGCTCCATTATTTAACGAGATTCTTTTATTAGCAGCATCTAGAACTATGTCAGTTCCTTTATATAAAGTTGTTGCATTAAAATCCCACCCTGCGATTACTGCTGTCGATCCGCCAATGTAAAATGCGTTTTCATAGGCCGTTCCCCCAGAATTTCATTTTGCGACCTGTATACCAAATTCAGCAATAGTTCCGGTATGCTGCGCTGCGTCAGCGTATGTTGGAACCGCCCCGAAACGCATCACTTTTACCTTATTAGCTCTAGCTGCCGCATCTGCATAGTAACCGTCATTAATGTAAATTGAAATCCCAGCGTTAGTACTAGAGGATGAACCAGAAATTATAGATCCAAGAGTTACAAAACCATTTGCGTTTATCTGTTTTTGCACAGATGTAGTGTTAATAGCCCATCCAGCTATTTCACCAGAAACAGTCTTTAAATAACCTGCAGGAGTAACACTAAACTCCGCGTTGGCAAACGTAGCACTGCCCAAATATATCCCGTTAGAGTCGGCTTTAAATATAGATTCTCCAGAACCTATGGAAAGGTTACCAGTAAATGTCCCACTCGCTGCAGAAATATCGCCACGAAAATAGGCATTTCCTGTAGCTATATCTACATAGAAATTCTTCATAGATATACCTATACTGGACGATATTGTAATATCGCCATTATTTGTTGCATATCCGGCCGAAGTAACTTTTGTACCAGTGTACAAGGCTTGGTTATCAAAAGATCAGCCAGCAATACTTGCAGTACTGTTTAACCTTAGGGCAAATACCTCATTACCGGAAGAATTATAACCAAAAATACCAGATTCTGCCGCGGTACCATTATTCGAAATTTTAATCGCGCTGTTTGCCCCAGCGGCGGCTATTTTTCCAATAGCAATTGTATTTGGCTGTAAAGTAATAGTGTTTACAGTTCCTCCTACAACTAAATTACCTTTGGCATATATGGAATCAGTATATAAACCGTAAATAGTTGAACCTGTTAAACCTACAGTGGTATCTGTGATACCACTTAGGTTCCCTAGCCGAGCTTTTACTGTAGCAAACGTATTAAAATCAGCAAAAGAGTCAATCCCATTAATAACGTCCATAAAGGGCGCGCCAGAATCGTCCGCCGTCATGTAGACAGCGCCCTGGCGTGTAGTATCATAAACATTACCTAAACGCACATATTCATATCCAGGGCGAGGTAAGTCTATACTTGGATTTGCAAGAGCTATAGGCTCTGCATAAAAAGTATTTAATCCAGCAGAATAACTAACCACTAAATCGCTTTTATAAATGTCATTACCAGTAAATCTCTGAGCTCTAATTAAATCTCCAACAAGAAAGCCATGGTTAGAATCTGGTGATGTGTCTATACGAATACCGCCCCGGCTATTATACAAGGCTGTGATCTCATCCTGAGACAACGCCCTATTATAAAACTTAAAATCTTCGAGATAGCCGCCGCTGAAAATAGAGGTCGCCGAAGATCCTATAGTTCAAGGATTGGTCATATTAAAGTCTGTAGCGGTAGCTGTGTCTGCTAAAACACCGTTTACATAAAGCTCTGCTTTTCCGCCACCATACACGCCGACTAAATGCACCCAGGCGCCGTTAACAGCTGTGGCCGTTGAGCGAGCGCCGCTCCAAGCGGTGCTGCCATAAGCAATAGATCATTTTCCAGTTTCAATACCTATATAAGTTCTTTGATTGCTGGTGTGTATTAAGCTGTTTCCCATTATCATATTAGCCGCACCAGTGACTCATTGAGCTCACATAGAAACCGTTGCAAAAGCACCAGAAGCAAATTGAGTGCCTGAAATAGGTGTAATTAAATTTCGGGTTCCATTAAAAGTATAGGCCTTTCCATAAGAAGTATCTAATAATGAAATTGTACTAACAATATTACCGCCAGTAATTAAATTACCATTTCCTGTGTAATCATAAACATTTGTAGTAGAGCCGTCATTAAAATTGTAATAAGCGACTAAGCCAGTAGACGGATAATTAGTTTGATTTCCCATTGCATATAAATTTGCAATCTCATCTTCAGACAGAATTCTATTGTATAATCTAAAATCTTCGATAATTCCGGAGAACCAGCGATTATCAGCTGAGCGGTAAGTACCTATATTAAGCCCCGTAATTACTACGGCATCATTCCCAGTAGTACCCTGAGCCTCTAAGACGCCGTTTACATAAAGCTTTAAACCAGTACTGGCTAAATTCTTTTTATAAGTTACAGTGACAAAATACCATGTATTTTCTGCAACTGTGGTTGTGCCTGCAACGGTTGCCCCGTTTGGAGTACTAGTAGTAAATTTAGGAGTAGCCCCAGACTCTACCCAAAGATTTGCTATTCAAGGTGAACCAGCCCCAGTAGTTTCAAAAACAAATCTACGACCATCAGCACCGCCTCCACCAGCTGCTCTGCGAACTCAAACTGAAGTCGTATATTCGTCTTGCCCGGAAGTTAAAATAACTTGAGAAAGATTTACATAAGCTGAGGTGCCGTTAAAAGATAAGGCAGGTCCAAACTTACCGGCCTGTGTTACAGTTGCAGAAGTTATAGTAGCTTCATATCCAAAAGCTGAGGTATCTTTAGTTTTATTAGTATTATAGATACTATCAAGCGGTAAGTGAGTAGTAAGCCCTGCCGAAGCTAAATCTTTAAACCCGCCGGATACGATGTTTGCTTTTCCAGTACTGGAAACTCAAACAGATCCATTAGTTGCACGCAACTGATTTAAAAGTAATTCATATACGCGCATTCTGCCGCGCACTGTAAGTTCATCTAAATCATAAACTCACTTGCCGTCTGCGTTTTGATAAATTCTGGTGCCGTATCCGGCAAAACCAGAAGCAAATTGTGTAGAGCCTATAGTATCATAAACATAGGCATCACCTTCTAAATGGGTTGTTTGTTTAACGTATAGATCTCCTTCTGAGATCAGCCCTTTGCGGGCAATAAATTCATTGGCCATAATACTACTTCCTTCACTATCCGGGAGTTATTTGTTACTATTAAATATATAGTAATTATATTCCTCTGGCAAGAGCTTTTACGGATCAAGCATTTCCGCCAGAAATTACTACTTGGAGAATAATGTTTCCAGCACTATGAATTGCAGACATAACGACGTCCCCAGTGCTAGATCCCTGAACTAGCGTTCCAACGTCAGTTCATTCTAAGGCCGATCCATTTCATGAGCAAAATACTGTCCCCATTACTTGACTTGTTCCACTATAAATAACATAATCAAAAAATATTGCTCTATAATTTGTGACACTAATACTTGACACAGTATGTGTACCAGCCGTTACTGAGGTAATCTCCTGTTGACTAAAAATAGCTTTCTCAGCCTTTATATATACATTGCCGGCAGCATCAATGGTAAATCTATCATTAGTGCCTAAAGCAGCACTCGACCCGTAAGAGATTTTAAATTTATCCGTATCACTATCATCTATACCAATAGCGTATGCATTTGCAGCCGTGGCTGGGACAAACCTAATATAAGGATCATTTCCAGCAGTTGTATCAGTTAGTGTAAGTGTAGGAGTGGCGGCTGTGCTTGTTATAGAAGCTTCTCCCGTAACTGACAATCTTACAGAGTCTGTTGTATTACCGATAGAAACATTCCCACTACGTCATATACGCATAACTTCGGTAGGGGTGTGATCTACTCCCGGAGCTGAGGGAGCAAATACAATGTTTCCACCTACTGAAGAATTAAGAACACTAGTTTGTAATTTTAAATTTACGCCTGTCGATAGATTTCTATAATATAAAATATTAGCGGCTCCGAGGCCTAAATAGTTTTCTACGGAAGAATCAAATGTTCTAACTTTAACTTGAAGGATATCCATGCCAGAGGCAATATAAGTTTCAAGCCTTGAATCCACCAAAGCTGTAGTTGTTCCAACTATAACTGCTCCTGTACCATTAGCAGATAGCAAAATATTACCATTTCCGGCTGCGGTCCCAAGAGTTAAATTTCCCGTAGCAGTCCTAATTGTTTGCGCTGCCGCCGCCTCTAAAACCCCCGCTGAGGTAATTCTCCATCTTTCAGCGTAGCTAGTGCCAAAAGTTCCAGAAGATTCTGTACCGAATCTTAAATCTTTTCCAGTTGTTCAAACCACAGTTGGATTAGATCCGCTATGACCTGATCAAATATTTAAGTAACTAGTTAAATCGCTGTTAGAAACAGCTATTCTGGATCCCGCAGCAGTTCCACTAGATCCGGCATGAACTCTCACGTCACTAACTGTAGACGGGGCTATGCCTATGCCCAGTTGCCCTGTACCTATCAAAGTTGCTAATGCTGTTGTTCCTGCATATCATCTAAACTGACGCGCAGCTACTGCCTCAGTCGTTGCGAATCACATTCCACCAGACTCTATTCCAATTGAATAATCCACTGTAGTGCCTGTGAGTGCTGGATATAAAACTAATTTAGTCCCGGCACTTCTTGTTGTAAAAGCTGGGGCCGCCACTCCATTTCCTACGTAGTCAATCCTATTTCCTGTTGCACCATTTAGATAAATTTGCCCAGACCCCGTAGTAGCATTTCAAGCCATGGTAGATATTAAAGCGGCAGATAAATTAGCCCCTGCGAATGTTGGATTTGCCCCAGAATGAATATTTTGGGGCAAAGAAAGGGTTATATCTCCCCCAATTATTCTAGCCGTACCATTGGAAACCGTAACTTGGTTAGTAGTTCCTAAAACATTACTTAAAGCATTAACGCCGGTACCCCCATATGCTACAGCCAGTGTCCCTGCGTTAATATTGCTTGCGTTTTGATAAAAAATATCTCTAATAAAAGAGGAATTATTAATAGTTTGAACATTTGTATAACTCGTTTCATCTGTAGTTAATTCTACTAATCAGTTTGCAGAATCAATGTAATTGCTAGAGTTTGCAGAAGTGTGAGATGTATATACATCTTTAACTATAACCTTTGGATAAGCTAAATCTGAGCCTAAAGTTATAATTAATTGAACATTGTTAGAAGCATTATAACCAAACTTTACGGAGCTGACATAACTAGCTCTTCCCCCTAAAACGTGAACCGACTCATTATAAATAGTTGAGCTAGAGCCATAAAATTGAACATATAATTCAACAGTATCTGATTGAATATGTGTTGCATTATAATCATAAATAAATATCACCATTCCAACCATTGTACTGACAGTTGTAACAAACGGAGTTGTAATTTTAATTACGGCCCCGCCATTTGAAGTATTATTAATGTTAAATGCAATGTCTCGAATACCTACCAAACCATTGCTAGAATCAGTAAAAGCTCTAAAATACCGATCGCTGAGCTTAAGTCCTGTAAATGTAGGACTTGCCCCCGAATGCAAATCTTGTGGCCCACTTAATGTAATGGTTCCTGAGCCATTTGTAACCGTAACTCTATTTGTAGTGCCTGTTAAAGTCGCTAACGTATATCCTGATCCGTTGCCTATTAATAATTGGCCGTTAGTCGGGGTAGTTGATAAATTTGTACCACCGTTAGCTATTGGTAAAATTCCTGATACGTGCGTTGTTAATCCAATCTTCCCCCAAGATGGCGCAGTACTAGCACCCCCACTTATTAAGGCGTTTCCTGTAGCAACCCCCGCTAATTTAGATAATGTTGTGGTGCCCGAAGCGTACAGAATATCTCCTATAGTATAAGAACTGTTACCAGTTCCGCCATAGGCCGGGTCTATAACTGTAGATTGCCAAATACCTGTAGTAATTTGTCCGGACTCATTTACAACAAATCTATTAGTAAAAGTTATGGTAGTATCGGCTGTTCCTCCAGCGGCGTTTTTAAAACTGAATTCCCCGTTATACAGAGAAATTCCCATAGCTTTTTTAGAGGCTTGAGAATATTTGATAGTATTGTCAGAATGCCTGTAACCATTATTTCAGATATTAAGGGGATTTTCAGTTGTTACATAGTTTTCAATCTCCGCGTAACGCAGGCGTAAAATTCCTTCAGCTGCGGACTGTGTAGTTGTGTTTGTACTGTTTACGCGCAATAATGCAGCGTTATTATAAAGTTGGGCCGTGATTAAACCAGCAGAAAAATTCCCACTTGCATCTCTATTGACAATCGTGCTTACAGTGTTAGCACTTGCTGTCGTCATGTCGTCCAATAAATCAGCATTAAGGTTAGTTACCTTTGTTGTAGAAGCCACACTAAACGGAGCAGTGCCCGTAGCTATTGTAGAAAATAATTGACCATTTATCCTAATGTTAGTAAATCAATCGTCGTGCGTAGCAGTTGCAGTAGCCATAGTTCCGGTCCCAGTGGCTGCGCTGCTAAATGCGGAATGATACGCGATACTTCCACCAGATCCTATTGAATTTTGAGTAAAATGTCTTACCCTATACGAAGTTCTTGTATAATTTGACGGTTGGGAGATTTGAACTTCATAAACACCCAAAGAAACATTCTCGACTCTAACAAAAGACGTGCTAGGCCCAGAAACAGTTCCAGCAAGAGCGTCATCTTGCACACCGGCCGATCTGGATAATCTGACAAAATATTTATAATACTGTGCATCGTTTGAGCCTCCATAGTTACCTCCAGGAACAACAATCTCAATTTCAAAATTAACACCGACATAAAGACCAGTTCCAAGTGTTACAGAAATCAGTTTATACCAACCTGTATTTGTTGTATTATCTACATAAGTTACGTGATCTCAAATTCGTCCTGTCCCGAGTCTTGCTAAATTTAAAGTTCCTGTAACAGCAGAGCCCCCAATATTAATATCTGTTATAGGTATAGAAATATTAGCGGAGCCGTTAAACGATGTTGCCGTTCCAGTGATATCTCCGGAAATAGCTATAGTTCTAGCATTTTGTAGCGTAGTAGCCGTAGAAGCATTACCAGTTAAGGCTGCCGTTATAGTCCCAGCCGAGAAATTTCCTGAAGCATCTCTATTTACGATAGTGCTGACTGTATTAGTTGCGGCAGCGTTCATTCCATCAAGCAAATCAGCATCTAATCCGCTCCCAGACCCGTCATTTAAACTATGTCATATTTTTCCCCAACCAGTTCAAACTGCTGAGTTGTTTCAAGTACGAAAATATAAATCTCCAAAATTTGTATTTCCGTGTCGAATATCAATAGCAAATTGATAAGCTATGTTTGAACCAGAAATTCTGTTTACGGTTTCTAAAACCCCGTACATCGAAACTGGAGTATTTACTCAATACCCTGTGCTCCCATAATTTACATAAGTGGAAGATCCAACTGTGTTTGCATCGATTGACCCGGCTGAAGATGGCACAACCTGCAGCCACGCTGCGGTAGAAGTTGTAGCATTCCCAGTTAAAGCTCCAACGAATGTTGTTGATGTTACTGAGGTTAAACCTGCAAAAGTAGTAACAGTTGCACCAAGAGCAACGTTCGTGCTACCAATAGTAACGCTAGAGTTAGTTAAAGAGGCATTAGCAATATTGCTAAGAGTGTTAGAAGAGCCGCTAATCGTTTTATTTGTTAAAGTTTCCGATCCCGCTAAAGTAGCCAAAGTTCCTGTGGTCGGCAAAGTAACGGCTGTATTTCCAGTAGCTGTGAAAGTAGTAGTAAAAGCTCCAGAAGTAGTTAAATTGCCGCCTAGAGTAATTGTCTTTCCAGTATTATTTACGCCGGTACCTCCGTATTGCCCCGCTATAATAGAACCTTGCCAAGTTCCAGTACCGATAGTTCCGACGCTGGTTAAACTTGAGTTAAGAATACCACTGCCAAGTGTGTTGTTATTCAACACACTTGTACCATTAATATAATAAGCTTTACCAGAAAGTAAGTTTAAATGTTCAGAAGAAGTTCACGCATCCGTTGCGTCTATCCAGTTAAATGTTTTGTCAGTAGTTCCTCTAAGAGTTATTCCACCCCCATCAGCGGTTACATCAGTTGGAGAAGCTATGCTTCCTAATTCAATATTCTTATCGTCAACTGAAATAGTAGTAGAATTTACTGTTGTGGTAGTTCCATTTACAGTTAAATCCCCAGAAATAACTAAAGCGCCATTTACGCTGACTGTTCCCGTCCCGGCATCGGTAATTGTTAAAATATTTGCATTAGTAAAACCACTTACTTTGAAAAATTCTTCGGCCGTGGTTGCTAAATATCTTTTAAGCTCTAAGACGCCATTAGAGTCAACGATGGCCCTAACGACTTTAGTGCCATCGGTTCCTATAAAAGCTTGATACCCTGAGGCTGGAACTATTCTAATATCTGCCATTATACAACATCTCTAACGGTTTTAAGTTTGGCCACGTCTTTACGAGTACCCATTATAAGATAGTCCGCATAGACCCGTTTGTCAACCATATTAGAGTTCCCTATGTGTACCTTATTATCTTTAACTTCTTTTATATAAAGCTTTTGATGTGAATCTCGTGGTGTTAATTGTACCGTAATTGTGTCAGCATCTACAAGGCCAACCCACTCTTCTGGAAGCTCAATTACAGACCCATTTATAGTTCCACGAACGTAGACAGCATGTTCTGGACCTTCAAGAACACCATAAACTAAACGCTTTCCAGGTTGTGTCGGGTGCGCGATATTAAAGGATTTTTCAGTAGCCTCTAAAGTACCGTTTATAGTAAGAACCGTTCCGTTAAATGTTAAATTAGCCGAAGTCTGTACGGCAGAAGTCCCATTACCATACATAACCTGGTTTGCTCCAAGTGTAGCTACTCCGGTACCACCATGGTCTACGGCCATTGTTCCAGTTACGTTAGCGTGACTAACGTCTAAAGCTGTTACCGGGATTGTAATATTGGCCGAACCATTGAATGATGTGGCTGTTCCTGTTACTGGACCAGAAATAGCTATGGTCCTTGCATTTTGTAGCGTAGTGGCAGTCGTAGCGTTTCCTGATAAAGCACCGCTAAATGTAGTTGCTGTAACAGTTGTTAAATTTCCAAGATTTAAAGTAGTTCCTGTTCCTATTGAAGTAGAAAAGAAATTAGCATTCGTGTAAAATCTCGATTCTGTTCCAGAGTCTAAAAGCTGCCAACCACCTCTAAATGTTCCACTCGAATGACCAGCAACAAGTCAAGTCGCTGAAGTAGAGGTACCCATTGTAACTGTAAATCCGGTCGTAGTTATATTGGTCGTAACTCCTCAAGAGCTGGATAAACCACTAACTCTAACACTAGAGGCGCCAATTAAATGAGCGTTTAGAGTTAAATCTCCTGTAACATTGGCCCCACCGTTGAAACTTTGTCCCCAGATAGTTCTAGAGTTTTGGAGTGTAGTCGCAGTAGTAGCATTTCCTGAAAGTGCAGCAGTAATAGTGCCGGCGGTAAAGTTACCACTTCCATCACGAGCCACTATAGTACTAACAGTGTTTAAATTAGTAGCATTAGAGGTGATTGTTGGATTACCTGAAACTCCGTCAGCGTTAGACACACTTAAACCTGTTCCGGATACTGCAATACTGCGTGCGGCCACTGTTCCGGAGCCGGTTCTTACTATAATGCCGTTTGTCCCTAAATTATGTAAAGCCAGTGCTTGACCAGTTAATCCAATAGTTCAGGATCTATTAGAAGATAAATCAACTGCAGCGCCGCCGCCAGTTATACCAGTACCGCTTGAAATTTGTAAAGTTGTAGTTGTCGAAACTGCACCGATATCAGCCGGAGTCATACTACGTGTAGTGTATGCAGTTATATGGCCCCAAGTATCAAAATCTACTGTTGAAAGAACAGTAGCGCCGCTTAACGTAGCGTCTGCCGCTCCAACTACGTTAGGGTGCGAAGCTAGATTACCAGTTATGGTAGTCTCTCCCCTTACAATAAGATTACCAAAAATTTCTGTATCACCTGCAGACATTGGCCCAACATCAAGTTGGCCGCCTTTTAAGGTAAGGGAGCTTTTAGTTCACTCTAGATAATTAGATGGAGATACGTACAGTAAAACTTGCTCTTTAGTTAAGTTAACTTTAGAAAAGACATTATAAATCTTTATGTTTTTAACATTTCATCCAGCGGCTCCCGTGCTCGTATATTTTAATTTAGCTTTAAACTCTGTTCTAACATTAGTACGAGTTACTCCAGATGTATTTACATAAGTTAGTTTTACTTTATTTGTAGTTGGGTATCAATTGCCATCGGATGGTGTATAAAACGTCGTTAAGTCGGCTATTTCAGTAACACCACTATCATAGGTAGTTGTTAAATAAAACTGCGGCTTATATGTAGGTCAACCTGTCGACATATAAGTAGGTATATAGATTGGCTGCTCAAGATCAAAGCTTATTTCTACTGTTCCGCCATCAGGAATGTCAGGTAAAGTTAATCTGGCTCAGCCTTCTGCATATCCTGCTCCAGAACTAATATAAGTAAACTGAATATACGCCGATTCCCCAGACCCGATCGAAGCTACAGGTAACACTCCTGAAACATTCTCATTCTCACTTGTGTAAGTTCCTTGTCAAACATTAGTCTCTGTAGTTGCAACGTCAGCAAAATCTCCAACCTGCAACCTCTTTGATGAGCCTTCTTGAATATAAAGCCCGCCTTCATTAGCTACTGAAGAGAGATAAACCCCATTTTTATTTATTGTAGTAGAGCTTAAATTTCAGCCGGCCATCGTACCTGACTCAGCCTTTACCGCTCCAGCTTTGGTTACGCTAAATGGTGCGTTAGCCGGCGTAGCGTGCCCCGCCCAGAATCGATATGTTAAATCTGCAGCCGATACAACAGCGACGTCATTGCCGGTACCTAAAGTTAAAATACCTGTATTAGCCAGCACAGCATTGCCACCAGTTAAACTACCCGCGGCCAAAGTCCATCCACCAACCGTACCCTGGTTAGCAGTTATGCCGGACGCGCCTAAAGTAGTGCTTCCAGCAACTACCTGACCTGCACTACTGAGAGTTATGTTACCCGAGGTAACTGAAATATTTCCGGTAAATGTACTAGCTCCTGTGATATTTACAACTCCACTAACGGTAAGAGTACTAGAGCTCCACTCTAACTTATTTCCAGAAGGATTACCTGCCCTGAAATTACCGGCGCCATCAATTCAGATTCCCGTACCGGATCCTAGGGCTGTTGCGCCGCCTAAGGCTAAATAGGAAGTATTTGAAGTCGCTGTAAGGGTTAGGATATCACTGCCGCCTACAACTAAACTAAAAGCTCCGCCACTATTTGTAACATAGCTTGTAGCGGTTCCCCATTTAAAGTTACCACTATCATATGCGTAGTTATTGGCATTAAGTCAAATACCGTCGTTACTACTAGATACGTCTACACCAAACTTAGAAGTTCCCGCAGTAACATTACCGGTAAACACACCGCCACTGGCATTTATAGTTCCGGTAAAGCTTCCGCTTGTAGCAGTAATCGCTCCGGAGATATTAGCTTCAACTGCGTATAATATTCCGCCAGTAGTTACTCTAAACTTAGGTGTAGCAATAAATCCCGTTGAGCCCAGAACTAATCCGGTAGTAGTGTACGTGGTGCCATCTATAGTTCCAGTAGCATTATGTAAAGCGCTGGCAGTAATTGTCCAGCCAGCAATATTACCACCTCTAAAATCAATAGTACCGTTACCATTTATGGCCCAACCACTTGTGCTGGCGACGTAGCTTTCGGATTTAAGTAGTTTATTTGTTCCGTCTATAACAATCCTGTTAGACGTGGCGCCAACGTACACTGTACTTGAAAACGTACCAGCATTGGCATTTACAGTACCAGTAAATGTACCACTGGTGGCTGTAATGTCTCCAGTAATTGTAGCACTTGTGGCTACTAAAGCTCCGCTAGCCAAAACTCTAAATGGAGCTGTTGCTCTATTTGAATGAGCTAATCCTGCTCAGAATACAACATCGCCAGCTGCGGCGGCTGAGTTTATACCCCCAACGTTGGTGGAAGCTCCCACCTCAATTTTAGCAACGTTAGCGGCACCCGATACAATACTTAAATTAGCTGCCGATAGGGAGAATGTATCCGAGGTTCCAACCACAATATTAAAGGTGGAGTCGGTACCAGTTATGTAACTGTTGGTACTTCCTCACTTAAATGTAACTCCAGGAGTCACGTACACATAATTTGTAGCATTTATAAATAAACCGTCATTAGATCCAGACACATCGTTTCCAAAGGCCATAGTTCCGATAAGGATCTTACCGGTTCCTGCAGCGGTAATTGTTCCTGTTCCAATAGTTCAACCATTTACTGCTCCTCCAATATAACCTGCTGTGGCTTGAACAGTTCCAGTAAATGTTCCAGAAGTTGCGGTAATAGCCCCAGTAACAGATAATGTTGCCCCATCTCAGGTTAATTTATCACCAAGTCCAAACCGCCCAGAAGCATCCATTCAAAATCCATTACCCGCAGCGCCGTAAGTACCTGTTTTTGAATAAATTGCAGTAGTCGTATCTGTTCCAGTAGCAGCTAAAGTAATTTTGTTAGCTGCCGTTCCAACTGTTACGTTGTTCGTAAAGTTACCGCCAGTAGCATTTATAACCCCTGTAACTGTTACGTTACCTGCGGTAGTTAATGTAAAGTTTGTAGCGCTAATTGCTAAATCACTACCATCAAAGGCAATACCTTTTGTAAGTACAGTTCCTGTAGTAGTAAATGTTCCAACTCTAAATAACCCGGTACCGCCTATATAGAAACCAGTACCATCAGTATTGTACGCTGTTGGGGCTATTGCTACTCCCCCAGCAATATAATTTGTTCCTGAATTAGTAGTAAGCTTGTTTGCCGCAATTACCCAACCAGATGATCCCCCTATATATCCAGTATCCGCTGTAACAGCTCCTGATAAAGTTGCGCTTGTGGCGGTTAAATTACCGAAAGCATCTAACGTAAAATTAGCACCTTTAATAAGAAGCTTCGCTCCATCCCATTGGAAATAGTTGCTCGCATCAGCGTAAATAGAAACCTTTCCACCGCTAGAATTACCTAATCAAACACCTACATTATTACCATAAGTAGTTGGAGGGGTTGCACCGAAAGAAATATATTGAGATGAGCCGTCTGCTGCTATTCTTGCTCCAGTTGTAGCTGAGGCTATTAAACCGGTTGAAATAGTTCAACCCGCTGCACCACCGAACCATCCAGCATCAGCTTTAATTATTCCAGTTAAATCAACATTACTTGCCGTAATATTTCCAGCAGTTGTCATTGTAGCGTTCGTAGCTTTAAAGCTAAGAGCCGAGCCATCTCACCAAATATAAGTTGCATCGTTTGCTGTTCCAAATTTAAATCCGGTAGTATTTATATACATACCAGCCGTTACAGCGTCGGCAAGGGATGTTTTTCCAGAACGAATGGTTAAACTTTCAGAAGCAAATTCAAGATTACCACTGTTTTTTCTTAAATAATTATCAGCGTCGATTCAAAGTCCAAAATCCCCAGCCTGATCTAAATAAATACCTGTTGAAGCGGTTGTAGCTGTCCTGCTTTGTGCTGACGTACCAAACGCAAGTTTGGTAGTGGTCATGTGAAGAGTTGTGCTTCCCTTTAAATCAAAATTGCTTGAAGCAACTTGTAAACCGGAATTTGAACGAACGTAGTTATCAGCATCTATATAAAACCCAAATGTTCCGTCTTGCCCAATAAATGCCCCAGCTGTTGCTGTTGTGGCTGTACGGCTTGAAGCTGCGGTTCCAAGGGCTACTTTTGTTTGAGTAATATTTAATGTAGTTCCGCCTTTTAAATCGAAACTTGAGGCTGCGAGGGATAAAGCCCCGCTTACGTATTTGATATAGGAGGCATCGCTCGCTGTTCCAACATAAAAATCTGCTCCTGAGATCCAAAGACCGGCATTTGCTGTGTCAGCCGCGGAAGTTTTACCGCTAGACAATGTATAGTTACTTGTAACGGTAGTTAAGGCACCGCCAGTCATTCTAATATAATTAGTGCCGTCAGAGATTTTAAAGTTGCCTGCACCGTCTACATAAAATCCTGCACTTGTATTACTATGGGTAATAGCATTAGCTGTAGCCCCCAAAGCTATCTTGGGTGTAGAAGTATTTATAACAACAGTAGCTGAACCTATAACTGCATTACCGGCCCACATATCTGCAGGACCAAAGGAAAATCCGGCGATTTGAGCTGTGCCGTCGACTCGCAAAGCAAAGGCCAAATTAGTAGTCTCGTTTGTTCCGTTATAGCCAAAAATACCACTGGTACTGTTAGTTCCAGTCATAGTAATTTTTACGCCGGTTTGAGCTCCAGTAATATTACCAAGCATTATACTATTGGCAATCATAGCCGTAGCTGTTCCACGTCCAGCTTCTATGCGCAAGCCGTAGTTATTAAGAGATACAACAGGTGCCTGCATTGTTCCACCAAATCCACCAGCAACAGACCACATACCATAGCCGGAAGTATTTGAAACTGTACCATCAGTCGGCTGATATGGTGTGGCAATAGAACCTAACTCTAGCTGAGCAAAAGCTATATCAATTGCTTCAGTATTTGTTAAACTGCTGCCGCCCCCAATTGCGATACGTCCTCCAGTGGTGGTTATACTACCACTGATTGAAAATCGTTTTCAAGTTGTGTCGTATACAAATGTAGAAGAAGTTAACTCTGACCAGTCACTTTTTGAGATAGATATTCTGACGGAACCGATTCCAGTACCCTTAATTCAGCCCGAAAATGTGTAAGTAGTGTTTGCTACAAGTGTTACGTTACGCAATAAAATTCCATCAGAGCTGCTAGATGTAAATGTCGAGGCTGTTGCCGTACCATCTGGAGCGGTAACGTTTGTTGCAGTTATACTGCCGGTGGTTTTAGTCCAGACGGCATCGCTAAAATTATTAGAGTGGCTGATTATGTTTTTATATAATCTACCGGCATAAAAAGTATTGCCAAATCCAACTGCGTCCCCAGCTGTCAAAGTGCCCGCAATCGCAGCGTTGCCTTCCAAGTAAATATTATTAGTCCAAAGACCTTCACCCCCAAGCTTCCCAAATGTCGGGGAAACAATTCCTGAAAGTACGCCTAGCCGTGCTTTTGTTTTTGCACTTGCACTAAATGCAGCCCAGGAGTTAACTCCTGAATATATATCCATATAAGGGCTATCGCTAGAACTGGCGTCAAAGAATATGCCTCCCTGGCGGCCTGTATTACTTGTCGATCCAACAACAGCTAGGGTCACACCTTTATTTAAAGTTACAGAGCCTCCCGAGGTTAATGTAAGTGTATATTGATAAACAGTTAAATTGTTTCTAGTTGTAGATCCAACAGCTGTGGTTACTTCAGCTTTTACGCCGGCAACTACTAATCCCGTTGACTCCTGTATATCTTTGGCTCAAACCAAATCTCCAACTTCTAATGCATTTTCAGTTGTATAAATTGTAAATGTACCTGAAGCAGGCACTGCAACATCCTCGGAAAGAACGTCTGCGTTTGCAATGTATAAATAACCGTTAGCTACTTTAACAACATCCTTTTTAAAGATATGTACGCGCATTTCATTACGTACGCGAATATTGTCAATTTCCATAAAGCTTTCGCCTGTTGGAACTTGCCAAATTTTCCAACCAGTTCCAAATGGACCTGAAACAGATGTACTGGATCCAATCCAGTTTTCGGCTACCATGGCTCCAAGGTTACCTGTTGTTCCTGTAAGGTAAACACCTAAAGAGTTTAAGTTACGAACCCAAGTTGTATCGCTAGCATATCAGCCTGGTAAAGTGTTTACAGCCGTGTTTCCTCCGGCGACACCGAAAGCGATTGCATTAGACCCTGTAAGACCAATATTGTTATTTATTATAGTAGACCCTGCTAGAAAAATCCCCCAAGCTGAGTCTGGTTGAGCGCGCATTCCTATTCTGCCCCCAGATATACCCGCGCTTAATACTGTATATTGTGCTATAGAGTCAGAAACAGATACTAAATCAAATCTATCAGTGTTTGCATTATACTTAAATCTAAATCCAGTATCTCTATTTGGCGTAGTTCCAGAAATAGCATTTTTATAAAAATATAATTGAGGGCCATAAGTATCTGTACCATCACTACGTAAATGTAAAAATGGAGTTTTGCTGGCTTCGGTTTCAATTAAAACTTGCGAGGCTAATTTTACATCTGCAGTTTCTGTAGTGGAGACAGTTCTAATGAATACAACTCCTTTGCTTGCCCCAGCGTTGATAAAGGTCTTTCTACCCACATACTGATTTAAATACAAATCTCCATTTGCATTGTCAGAGCCATCAATTATCATTTCACCGTTAGTATCAGTACCTCCGGTAATTCCTTTTATGGTAGCTGCACCAGTATTTCTAACTAATTGCAGAGTATGGTATGTTCCCGAATCTAGGTTATTTATTAAAACTTGGCCGTAAGAATTTACAATCAATCTGGCTTTATTTGCCGTCCAAAGTTTTAAGTCTGGGGTATTAGAAAATGTATTAGAGCTTTCTAAAGTTATGGCCCCCATTTTATTGGATTCTGCTGCTGACCCTTCGGAAGATAAATGCCAACTTACACCTAAACGTCTTAACCCCGTCGCAGAAAAATTATTATTGTTGCGCATTACCAACATACGTTGGTAAGGCGCTGTACCTACAGTAGTGTAAATATTTAAAGGTGCAGTTGCGCCTACAAACGGTGAAGTTGCTTCTCAAGCAGTTATAGCATTATCGCCTATTCGCGCCTCGTCAATATTGGCTGTTCCAACATTATTTAAGGAATTTCCATAAAAATCTGCTACTCCTGCCGAACTTATTGCAAATCTTGCACTGGCATTAGTAGTAAAGGTAAGTCCAAACGCGCCGTTTACAGTAATATTTAATGCTCCGCCAAATTTGACGATTTCATTATCGTCTAAAACTATGCCGTTTGACGTACCAATTGCTAATCAACCATTAGCATAAGTTGTTCCAGCAATTGTCTGACCATTAGATGGGATTATCACTTGCCCCCCGGCTACTGGAGCTAATGTTAAGTTTCCGGTAGAAGTTGAAATTGTATTCCCATCAATTCCAATATTATCTATCGTTGCTTGCGTAATATTACTTAAAACTCTATTAGAATCCAAAACATCTGTAATTCCAATTTGAAGTGTGTTAATACTTACTTTATTTGTGCTGCGAACAACAAGAGCATTTGGTACAGCTGTACCTGCATTAAAGGGCTCTATAATAAAATCACCTGTATTATCTGCCCCGGCTCGGGATCCACTAATTCTAGCAATTTCATAGTCTATCGCTGATGAATCCTTTAAAAAGAAACTTATCCCAGCTGCGAAGGTGTCTACCATATCAGCTGATGTTGAGTGCCTTACTGCTAAGACTCCTGCTGCTGAGTTTGTAACAGAAGAAGTTCTAGTGACATATAGCGGGGGAAATGTGGCGGAAGTAACGCTTACCTGGCCGGTAAACGTACCGCCTGCGAACGTAGGTGTAGCCGTAGTTCTAATATCTTGTATAGTGTCTAAAGTTCAAGACACATCTCCAGCTAAAGTTTGCGATGCTGCGCCTACAGTACGTGACAATGAGTTTCCAACATTTAATGCTAAAGCTCTTGCCCCGGCAACGGCATGGTTTGCTGCGGTTGCTTGAGTATCGAGTTGTAGTGCAAGTGTAAAGCGACCTGTACCTGAAACGTCTAACTTATAGGTGTTATTCGTATTTCCAATAGAAACATTTCCAGTTGAGGAGATCCTTAATCGCTCAGTACCAGAACCTAAACTACCTGAGGTATAGTTTGCTTTAGCTTCCGAAGCAATAATAAAGACCCCTGAGGAATCGTAAGTAAATGCCGCCCCAACTGTCCCAGCTGTAAGTGCCGCAAACTTTCCGTTGACGTCAGTATTACCTACTGCAATCGTAGGTGTAAGTGCCGATAAGCCGGAATTAAAAACAAACTCTGCAACGGTTCCATCTAAAGCATGAATTCTATAGTTTGGTATTGTATTTACGCCTAACTTACTTGTTATGTACGTATAGCCTATCCCATTTGGAGAAAGAATAAGGTTGCCGTTAGTATCAGTAATGCTGACTGTATTTCCGTCTAAGCGAATATTGTCAATATTTAAAATTCCAGTAACTGTTGTTGTTCCAGTAATTCCAACGTTTCCGTTTATTGTTAAACCGCCAAACGTAGGAGTAGCTGCATTATGAATATCCTGCGGAAGCGAGAACGTCCAAGTTCTGTCAAGTATTAAATTCTGCGCCCCAGCTGAAACATTAATCTGGTTTGTTGTTCCCGTCATTGTCAATGAGCGGTCGGCACGCACAGCATGCGTCGTTCCAGTAGCTTGGCTTCCTAAAACTACTTTGTTGTCGGAACCAATTGCGATAGCATATGAAGTCCATCATGTGCCGGAGTACCCAATATAAAGTCCGGTAAATGATGCCCCATCCCCTAAAAATCCGAAACCTCCTTGAGTTGTTCCACCGGAAGATCTCATAATAAGGCCCCTAGCTCAACCACCGGTTGTACTTCTGTTTCAAAGTGCAACTCCTCCCGGATAACTTCCAGTTGCGCCCAATAAAACTGAATCGCTATTGGCACTATTAAGAGTTAATGTTCCAAACTGTACAGCGGCCCCTGTATCAATATTTTGTGGCAAAGATAAAGTTAAACTTCCATCTCCATTACTGGTTGATGTAATTTGGTTTGTAGTACCGGCAATTCAAGCTGTTAAATCAGAAACCGAGGTAGCCACTTTAGAGCCGTTAGTAGAAAGTAATCTACTTGCTGTAGTTCCACTAAGTGTAACATTTACAAAAGTTGGACTTGCACTAGACTTGACATCTTGATTCAAGTAATCAGCGAACTGATAACCATCCCAAAGATCGGCATTCAAGTTAGCAATTTGAGTTGTTGAAGCAATCGTAAAAGGAGCGGTTCCCGTCGTTACAGTTGAGGTAATAACTCCAGAGAATCGGCCAGTTCCGGTAACATCAAAATTATGAGTATCGTTTGTGTTGCCGATTGAAATTCTTCCGCTTATGTTAACTAGTAATCTTGTTGTAGGGGATCCGGCGGGGCCAGTAGTTAATCTAACTTGACCATACTGTGACCCTACAGAAATATAATCTGATGTAGTTTCTCCGTCATGATCTCCAAGAACGTAACTTCTAATTGAATCATCCGAGGCCGTAAAATGTAAAGCATATGTTCCATTTTTTATAACTAAATTACCACCCGTTAAACGCAGAGCAGTAAAGTCTGGTGACGACGACGTTAAAACAGCTTGGTTTAAATAGCTTGAAAATTGATACCCGTCCCATAAATCGGCATTAAGGTTAGTTACAAGAGTTGTAGAGTTAACAAGAATCGGGGAAGTACCTGTAGCAATTGGGACTTCTAGCTGACCAGAAGTATTAAATGTGGCACGCCTTGTAGTACCTTGAACTATTTGTAAGTTTCCGGCACTATTAGTGACCAGGTCATTTGGAGATTCATAAATTTTTCATAAAGATCCGGTAAGCCAACTTAAACCTTCATCTGGCCCCGGGTCAGAAAATGTAATATTGTTTACATTTACAATATTGTTATTATTAAGGTTTAAAACATTCTGCGCAGATAGCCCCTGCCCCATGCTAACTAACCCATCCCCATCTACAGTTAGCCTAGCTGTAGTTCCATCATATAAAACAACTATATTACCCGCCCCAGCCTGTTGAATGCCGACAGCGGTTATGGCGCTATTTTCGTAAAATCTAGCTCTTCCTATATTTGCGTCCGGAACATTATTTATCCCCAAGCCCTGGAATCTGACATTTGCATTAGTATCTATATTTTGCGGTAACGATAAAGTCCAGGCGACGTTCCCTGTTAAAGCTTGAGCTGTTGTACCTGTTACAGTAACTTGATTTGCTGTTCCTGTTAAGCTTATTGTTCTATCTGCACGAACAGCGTGCGTACTTGCAGTAGCTTGATTAGGTAGTAAAAGGTTTGTTCCATCAAACGTGAATCCTGAGGCGGTGTCAAATCTATATTGACCTGCATTAAAAAATGGAACTCCAGCACTAATCGGTGTATCTTCTCGAGTGGCTACTTTTTGTAAAGAGCCAATTTCCCCAATAACGAATGAATCGTCAGTTTCGCGAAACATGAATTGGTAATCTGTAAGACTTCCACGATCTACTTGTATACCAGCAGTGCCCGCAGTTACTCCAGCGCCGACTTCCCCGTTATTAATAATAATTAAGTTATCACTAGTAGTAACGGTTGTAGTATCTACTGTTGTAAGTCCGCCGCTAATTGTTACGTTTCCTGTAATTGTTAAATCGCCCGTAATTGATTGTGAAGCTTGTGAAAGCTTCACATAACGAGAATCTAAATCTGTTGAGGTTACTGCAGTTACGTGTCCGAATGGATCAAAAGTTAAATCTTGTATTACTGATCCATTTGAGTTATTTACTGAAGCTGCCGCAGAAATGGTTGGGTGAGAGGATAATTCCCCTGAAATAATTGTTTCACCTTGAACAATTAAATCTCCAGAAATAAGAACACTACCTGCTGATATAGCACCTACATCTAAATTCCCGCCTTTTAAGGTTAATGCACTTTTAGTTCATTGCAAATAATTTTGTGGAGATACATAAAGTAATACCTGATCTTTTGTAAAATTAGCTTTAGGAATTGAATTATAAACTTTCAAGTTTTTAATTTTTCAAACAACTCCGCCCGCACTAGTAAATTTAGCTTTAGCCGTAAATTTAATTCTTGAGTTTGAAAGCAAGCTTCCAGTATTATTAAAAGAAACTAAATGCTTAGTAGTAGTAGGGTACCAATTAGAACTTGTATGAAAAATATATAATTCTGGTATATTAACAGCCCCTGAATTATAGCTTCCTTCTACTATTAACTGCGGCTTGTATGTAGGTCATAGCCCACCTCCCATGTAATCCGGAAGATATGTAGGACTTTCTAAATCAAAGGAAATACTGACTGTTCCGCCTGAAACAATATTTGGAATATTTAAAATGGCATAAGCTTCTGAATACCCAGTAGTACTTGTTATAAATGTAAAAGTAACTTCTGTGGATTCGCTTACACCTCCTGAGGTTCCAACAGCAATTGTTCCAGCTACTGAGCTGTTTGAAGAACTAAGAGTTCCTTGTCAAACGTTTGTTTCAGTGGGGGAAATAGTAGCAAAATCCCCTATCTGGAGACGTTTAGTTCCAGAATCATTTACATAAAGCCCGCCTTCGCCAACAACAGAAGATAAATAAACTCCATTTTTAGAGATAGAATCTGTACCAATATCTCACCCAGCAATAGTTCCACCGGCTTGGGCAAATATTCTTCCCGTAACATCTAAATTTGTCCCATCCCACAATAAAGAACCAGAACCTGACTTCATGGAAAGTTTTGCAACGCCAGAAGAAGTCCCAGCTCAAATTCCGAGCTCATTATATCCTATATCTCCTGCTGGTTGCCCGATAGAGATATAAGGATTGGTATCTCCACCTCAAATTGTGATATTGGCAGCAGTGCCTTCAGGATTCGTACCAATATTTACTGATTCTTTGATGTAAGATTTTTCAGCGATTAATAACCCTGTGGCTATTGCAGAGAAATATTCAAATTCTTCCCAGTCTGGAAGACCAGTCATAGGCGAAGAAGCGTCGCTTTTTAAAGTAACATCCGGGCCTCTCCAAGCATAATATGTTCCGGATAAAGAAACAACATCCACTGCTAGTGGATTGTTGTTTAGCTCGCGGTTACTTGCAATATCCGCTCATTCGCCAATGTATAAAATTCCTGGGCCTTGTGCTCCATCACTTAAATTTAATAAAGTAATGCCATCAATTATAAATTGATCCGCTATACCAAAATCTTTTATAGCTACGACTTCTAATTTATCTGAAAATGCCGTTGCTAAGATTTCACTTGCTGAATAGTCCGTAGCAGTAACGCCGCCCAAAGAAGACAATAAAGCATAAGAGCTTGGGCCGGTTTTATAATAAAGTTTTACGCTACCTTGCGTAACATTAGTATAAACGCCATTTTTTAATTCTATTAAATCGAGCGAAAGCGTTCCTGTGGAATTCTTAATAGTAGTTCCATTATTAGCTCTTATATAATAAATAATATTAGAGCCATCTTCAGCAACAAAAATAACTTGATATTTGGCAGGATCAAAATCACGTCCTTCAAAGCGAAGGTGATAAATTCCTGTCTTCAAGCCGGTAAATGAGTAAAACCCATCTTTATCTGAAGTTGTTGCGTCAAGCTTGTCGCCCTCGGGTTTGTAAAGCGTTACTTGGACACCTTTAAAGCGGCGCCCCTCTTCTAGTCTTCCTCTATATGTAGCCATACATAAAATATATCGTATAGCCTGATTAAAATCAACTATTAGACTAGTTTATTCGAAATAATAGGTTTTCCCCGAACAGTTAGTTTTCCGCTAATTTCAGTAAAATTATTAGTTCCAGAAGGAGACGGATCATAAGCATCAACTTTAAACTTGATTTCAGAATTTACATCTCTTTTTATTAGAAGTCTTAAATTCTCTGCTGTTAAAGTTCCTGTTGATGGTACTTCTAAAAACGCTGCTGATCCTTCTGAATCGGCGGGATAAATTCTAATATAAGCTGGGTTACTTTGCGATACATTTTCAGTCTGAGTACACACAAAATCCATTCTTGTGATTTCATACTCAACACTTAACTTTTTTTCAGTTATGGCTCTAGATGCTTTTGTAGCGCCCAAAACTAAAGTATTTCCTGAAATTAGTCCTGGATCTGGAATAATTTTTACTGCATATAAAAATCCTGGCCCAGCCGAATAATGCCCATAAAACTTAGAATAAACAATAGTTGAGTGGGAACTTCCATCTGTTAAGGCATCTGAAATTTTATAAATAGTGGGAAGAGTTTTTCCAAAATTAACTGGAAGATTATAACCACTAAAAGTTCCTAAACTATAATGGCCAACCTGAAATCCTACATGAAAATCTATAAACATTACAGCGAAGGTTAAATCTGCCGGAGCGTAAGATCCAAAATCTCCTCAAATATAAATTTCAACTCGAACTTTTACCGCTGCCAATGTATTATTAATTCAACTGACTGAGACACGGTGAGTAAATTCATCATTTGATGGAGGATAAAAAGTATCTTTTTTAACTGTAATTGTTTTTAGTACTGCATTTGTATCGTTGTTAACCAGCTTTATTCTGGCCTCAGTTTTCGCTACATTTGGAAAGCATATACTGCCTGTAAATTCCACACTGGCACCAGCTGCGACAGTTTCATACACACCAGCGGCAGAAGTAGGAACAAACGTTGCTTTTCCCCAAGTAGACTCAGTTGCGTAAGTTCCAGTAGGAGAGCTAGCAGAAGTTGAAGTCCAAGCTAAAACTGTTGGGCGGGGAGCACTCGGGCTAGGGATAGCAACAGTTCCATTAGCTGCTGGTTGTGTCACTGTAAGGGTGCCTAAACCGTAAAATAAATTTCCAGAATCTGTTGGAACAACAACTTGCTTACCGCCTAAAGCTCTTGGATCGATATACTCCTGACCACCGGATAACATTCCTAACGAACTTACAACGTGTGCATTACCTGTAGGACCTGAGTTAAGCAACGAAGGATCATCATAGTATTTTCTTAAATAAGTAACATTTAAATCTACATTTTCATCAACTAAAGTTACTTCTGTAGGAAGTGCGCCGCCCCCACCAGAAACTACGCTATAAAATAAAGGAGTACCGACAGGCTGTTTATTTTGTAAAGGTCTTACTCCAACTGAGTATCTAGTGGGAATTCCTGAAGATATGTGCGCTTTTTTTGAAGCTCCGATTATCATCCTTTGAGCTGCATCACCGGCTGGATCTAAGAAAGAGGAACTATTTAAATTTTTGGTCTCTGACCAAAGAACTTCAAATTCATGCGCGGTTGTTTGATTGTCCAACCCGGTTCAACCTGAAATTGAGATATTAAATCCTTGTGCATCGGCTTCAAGTGAAGCTTCTCCAGATGAAGCTAAATTTGGCAATTCCATTAAAAATGGAGATCCGTAATTTATTACTGGTTGCCCGCCACCTGTATGATCGGGATCATAAGACCCGGCAGCCATAGTAATAACCGACCCCATATGGGTATTATTTATACCTTGAATGGTGCAGTACCATTGACGGCTTAATTCTAACTTAGTTACAAAAGATGGTGAAATTACATATTCTTCGCCCAATTCAAAACTTTTTGTTTCTCTTGTTTTTCTTCCTTGCTGAGCGTAAGAAACAAATTTTAATCTATAATATTCAGCATTAGAATCACATATAACTAAAGGAAGTGACGAATTCGAAGTTTCAGCCGAGGGATTTCCGCTTACTGTGAATACTCAACTTGAACCACCATCTACGACGGATACTATTGAGTAGGAATTTCCCGAAGAGGGAAAATATATTTTCTTGCCCGGGAGATAAGTATTTCTATCATCGGTATTAAAATCTACTGATTCATTTACATAAGAAGTTTTTGCAATAGAAATAGTTGTCGAAGTAACTGCAGTCATATTCAACTCATCCCAGTTTCAACGGACTTCAATATACCCAGAATTTTCATTAGGATCTTCTGTTGGGTAAATATCAAAAATTCTTAAATTTCGTGGAGTGGTACTTGGCGGACCTGAAATTACAACATCTCTGTATTGCCCCGCAGATAAAACTTTTATTGTACCATCTGAAACTAATTTATTAATTTTAACTTTAGCTTCTCCGCCTTCTTGATATAACTCCATATGAGTTCCAGTGGAAGAAGCGACTTCTACTTTATTAGTAGCGGGTGTTAAAGTATAATCTACGCCAGAAGAAAAAGTTAAACTTCCGCTAATATCGACATTTTGCCCAAACTCTATATTTTGATTAAACTTTGCTGAGCCTGTTGATGGTCGATCCTTAAAAAGAACAACAGAATCACTTAATAAATTTGGATTAAATAATCCCCTTACTTCAGATCTTAAGTCAACTACTCTATAGGTAGCATAATTAGTTGGGGTATATCCGGAAAGCCCCGCAGTAGTAGTATTAAACGTACCACTAGAATTTCAAACAGCCCCAATTAAAATTTGCTCTGTAGTTAAAGAAGCGCGCAAAGCTGTTAGATTAGATGTAATTTCTACTAAGGAAACAGTGACTGAATCTGCATAAACAGTTTTTCTATTTAAGGACGCTGTAGACCCAAGTTTATCATAAACAAAAGCATTTACTGCTTTTACAGGACTAGAAGAAGTTTCAGCGTAAGTTAAAACAATTCCGTAACCTTTATTTGGATTAGCAATAGTTAAATTAGAAGTAGAAATAGGGCTGGCAATTTTTATATATGATAAAGCGCTCGTTAAGGCTTTACCCTCTGCCACTGTAACTAAAGTATTACTGCTAGTTAAAGATAAAGAAAACTCAGAACCCAAGGCTCCATTAGTTGAGGTTAACGTTAGTCCTAACGTACCAAAAACCTCTTCTAAACGTTTTTTAAAATTATTAAATGCTTTTTCTTGAATAGAATCAACTAAAGATTCTAAATTTATTTGCGATCCATTTGGGGCTACTATTCTTTCCATGATTAAATATAATTACTCTTTAATGTTTAGTCCAATTGGCAAAGCCAGTTTTTTATAGGAATCAAGTATAGTTTGATTTGGATTTAAATTTTGTGCCCCATTTAAAAATTGAACTGTAAGGCGCTTTTCCTCAACTTCTTCATCTACTAAGGCTTCAATTTCATTTGGATGCGAATATCAATCCCTAATTCCAATTCCAGAGCATAAAATGCTAAATTGCGCAACGGCTTGACCACTAACAACCAAGGAATTATTACCTACTCCAATATCGTAAGTAACTTCTAAATCATCTGCATCTTTAATTTTTATATACCGCCCATCAGTCCAAACGCAGGTACCAGCTTCATAAGCAAATGGGTAATCGTTTGCGATAGCGTAAGATTGTTGTAAATTTTTAAAACTTGGAGCTCTTCTTATATAATAAGAATATGCCCAGCAAAAATATTTCAAATGTTCGCCAATTGCTTGGGCTTTTTCCCAATTAGTAAGTAGATTAAAATCTTTTATATGCGGAGAATATTCTCCAGCTGCTAATAAGCTTTGAATCCGGTCAATACCAAAAATTTTAAAGTAAATATTATAAAGAGCGGGGGTTAAAATAATCGTATGAGGGGCGTAAAACTTAGCAGTTTTTCAACGATTGGTAATATTTTCTATCTGGGTGATAGAGTCCGCGAAAAATCGTATAGCATTATAATTTACAATTTCATAATCAGTTCCTTCAATTAAAGTTTGATTATCATTTTGTATAAGTTCTGGAATACTTAAATAAATTTTTCTAGGATCTAATCTATATAAATAAGATTTTACTGCCGTATTTGTTGCTACTGGCTTTTTTAAAGAATTTTCAAAATTAGTTGTAGAATCTACATAAGACGTTCCGGTTGTAGTAGCTATCAAAGCGTGGTTCTTTAAGCTGCGGCCATATACATTATAGGCACTGGCTCCTGAAACCGGATCTCAATTTATTGTTATAGGGTAAGACGTATTCAGCGCCCTTGCAGGAATTAAAACTTCTTGAGAAGCTAAAGTTTCTCCGAAAGCATTTACAGCTGAAATTCTATAAGCATAGACATAATTGCCACTTCCAATAATATTTGCAGAAAGAGATACATTCCCCGGAGCTGCTAAAAATTCCTTTGATGTAGTTTGTCTCGAAAAATTTTGTAAATCTTCAAAAATAGGTTCTCACGTATTTCCGATTTCTTGGAAAGAGCCACTAAAATCTTTATTTAAAAAAAGACTGCTAGCTACCTGTTCCAACTCAAATTCGCCCTTAGCTAAAACTCTAGTTAACGCTTCTCAATAAGTTTCTAGAATTGTTCTATTTTCTGGAGGAATACTACTGTAAAATGTGCCCAGATTTCTTCACATTTTTTCTGGTTTCGAATTTAAAGTAGATACATCAAATAATGACATTATATTTTTATAACTCCTTCAAGTAATTCGATTTCTGTAAAAAATTTGGTTAATCTATTTTCTAACGTATATCGGTTTCCCATTTGAACTAAAGTCGAAGACATTTGGTAATCGTGCACCTTAATATCGATTTCCATATCTAAATTAACATAATCTGCTCCTTCTTGATACAGAGCAGCAACTAAATCACTTTTCTCTAAAACTAAAGAAGTGTTTGAATTAATTAAATTTTTTATTGTTTCTTTAGCTTTTGCTAAATCTAAACTTCCTGAGAATTCTAAAGAATTTATTGTTACTACCGCGAGAGGAGCCGCTTTTTCTTTTATTGACGTAGCTGGATATTTATTTTCTGGATCAGCCAAAAACGCACCCACTAGCGGACCATTTTCTCATTTTCGTACTATTGCCGTTACCGACATTCCTTCTGAACCACTAAAAAGAAGTTTTATCTGATTTTGCGCACTTCCTGTTTCTCTGGGATTAGAATTATAAATTACATAATCAGTTTCTGGAATTACTACTTGAGATAATTCCTCACGAACCTCTACTATATCACAAATATACGGTTCGTTTATTGTTACAGCGCCGTTTGTTACAATTCCTTGAACGGCTTTTTCGGAAATAGAAGATGGTTCAAAACATCAAGCATCTACCATATTGCCTAAATGTTTTTCGCCAGCCTCTGGATTTGATAGCTGTACATAATATGAAATTAAATTATGATCCACATTATCTGAATAAGATGTACCAAAATTAGCGGCGCTTGCTGCAATATAAATGTACCCATTTACATCTATATAATTTGAAAAGTTGGCAAACTCTTTAGTAATTTTTTTAGCGTCTAATGACGAACCTATTGTTGCTAAAGACGTTCCAATTAACTCTCAAGTGGCTGTTCCTGGTTTTCAAATAGCTGCTTGAGTTCTAGAATTTCCTGTATACCCCGCTAGAATGTATTTATTTGGATCGTAGCCTACTCCTCAGTAATCAACTGAAAATGGAGAACCCGCTCCTTCGCTTCATTTATCTAAGTCAATTTTAAATTTAAAAAGATGCATTGGGAAAGTTTGAACAATCGATCTAACAAAGAAATCATGTATAATTCACTCTCATCCCTTTGTTTCCCCTACGGCTATTCCAACATTTCCTGCCTCAGCGTCTAAAGCATTTACTTGAGAATTTCCAGTAACAATTTTATAGCCGGACGCGGGTACATAAGAGGGGTATGTGGCCCCTTTAGATGCAACTAAAGTAAAACTACCGCCCAAAGCAGGTTTTACATAAATATTTGTAGCTAAAGTAGTTTGAATTTCTATTTTAAAATCATATAAAACGCTCGGCTCAATCCAATATTTTCCACGCTGTAAATACTGATTGATTCCGTTTATTGAGTCAAATACTCTATTTGTTCCAACAAAAGTTTCCTCCTGTAAAACGTTATTATCTACTAAATAAACATTATAAAGCCAGTACTGGTCATTTCCTGACCCAGTTCTTAAAATATCGCTTCCAATAAGATTTAAAGCTACGGGATCAACATCAAAAAGTTCTTTAAAAGTTTGAATGTCTTGTTCTTTTTGCGCAGGATCAGAGTAATTATCGTAATTTAGCCTAATAAGGAAATCTGGCTGTTTACGTCAGGCTAATCCATAGCCATCGTGAGCCATATGGATTTGATCATTTCTCAAAACTGTTACATAAGCCATTTCGCCTCAAGGGGTTCCATCGGTTGTTGACATTCTTGTGTCGATTGTAATGCCAGTATGTTGCCCTATTTTTTTATAAAAAACAGGAGATAAATTAGCATAGGACTCTGGTAAAGTTTTTTGTTCTAAAAGTGAAGAAAGCTGTAAAACAGCTGCTCAATCCTGAGCGGCTACCGCTGACTCTAAATCGGCTTTTACCTGCTGTAATTGATTTACTGGAATTTGTACATTTTTAAAATCAATTGAAGTTGGGGTTTTTCCTAATATAACTTGTGAACCATCTAAGCGAATTTCATCAGCTCAAATTAGTAAATTTTTAGGTTCGGTACCATCTGCTTTTTTCATTTCCTCAAAGTAATCTTCTGACCAAGCAGGAACAGAAACAATTTGATACTGATCTTGAGTTGCAAAATCTCCATCGTCAAGAGTATAAATTCCTCTATATAAGGAATCGGAAAATTCATTTGTTCAGGATTGCGGTGAAGTTGGTCAAACTACGTCGGCGCCGCTTCCTGAGGAAGTCACCGCGCTAACTACAAAATTATTAACAAAGGCCGAGTGTCCTTTAGACTTTAAATCATTGGAGGTTCCGCTTAAAACATACTGAAAATTTTCAACAGTTTTTCCTGTTAAAGGTGCATACTCTACTAAATCCCTTTTCATAAAAGGATCACCCGCGCCTACTATATCTACTATAGAAACACCTGATGATTCCATAATTTTAGCTTTTAAAACGTTTTCAGACGCAAGTGAACTTGTTTTAATCGAATTTTTTATTCTTTCTAGAAATTCTTCGTCAGACTCTTCAGCGGTGCCACCAGCTACCGGCGTAGTAACTTCAATTTTTACGGGAGAGGGATTTAATTTATCACTTAGTATTAAAGTTCCTAGCCCTAAGGAACTATCATCAGTTTTTGACAAAGAGCTTATTGTAATTTCATCGGTAAAATATAACTGTTGCTGAACATCAAAATTTTGAGACATTGTAAATTTTGATATTTGATAATAATTTAAAGAATGGTATAAAACAGTATTAACTGTTGTTTTAAACAATGAATTTGGTTGTAGAACTACTGCTTGTGGTTGATTAAAATATAACCTTATTTTTCCTACGGCATGCGTGCCCGTACTTCTTTCTACTAAAAATTGTTTGCCAAATGAGTTTAATTCCTCTGGACTTAGCTGTCCAATATCTTCAATATTTAATCTATTGCTGATATCCGCTAATGTGGTAGCAAAACCAGTGAATACCTCACTTACTGGATTTATCATTAAATCTCTAAAATTTGAACCAACACTAGTGTCTATAGTTGGGTCAATTTGGTTTATTTGCTGAATTAAAAATTCTCTGAAAGATTTTAAGGTCATTATTATATGTTTATAAATGTTGTTTGGGAATTTTCAGTTTTAATTCTTATCTCGGCTTCTCAAATTCCCTGCTCGGAGTTTAAAATTAAAGATTCTAAAGTTAAATCTAACAATTTTTCGGAAGGTTGTAAAGTTTCATCTTGGCTTTGTTCATCTTTAATTCTTTCCATAAGAAATTTTAAATATATCGGAAACTCTTGTCGGACCCTCATTTCCTCCCTAGGCGAAATAACTTTTAAAAGATAATATAATGGCGAGCCGAATGAAGCGTCATAATAATTTGAACCTGGAGCCGTTTTTACCTCTTTTGAAATTTTATTTGCTAATCTTTGTATTCCGGAAATAGTAGTTAAATTTTTTGACATCTCAACTTCATGTTGTTCTTCTAATGTCCCAACTACCTCGACCAAGTTTATTAAGTTAATATCTTTTTTCATTTTAATTATTTCTCCTTTGCGAATCTAATGTAGGCGAAAAATTCATTCATTCTTGATTTGCTGCTTCTAATTCGGCCTCATCTTCCGCGGTTAATCTATTTTGTTCCTCAAGCTCTGCTTCGTATTTAGCCTGCGCCCCCGCAAGTTCTGCCTCTTTTCTAGCTTTTTCCGCAGCTGCTGCCGCAGCTTCTTTTTTAGCTTTTATTTCTTGCTCTGTTTTTTCTTTTATTTCAGCCACCATTAAATCGAGCTTTTCCTCTTGATCTCGCAATTCCCCAATTTTTCTTTTTGCCCGAGTAATTAATGCTTTTGATTTATCGCTATCCCCACCAAGGGTTTCAAAAAGAATTTCGGTTTTTAAATCAAAAAATTTCTGCCCACACAAACTTAATTCGGCAAGTTCGGAAACACCGTAAGCAATGGTTCCGTATGTTGCAGCTAATTCACCTAATTGCCCATTTTGAAGACTTGCGATTAATTCTTTACCTAAATCAGCGGTTCCTAAATATTTCATAAAAGCATCCCAAGCCGGTTTTACAACTGTTTGAAATAATGGATTTGCCTCTACTGAGCTAACAAATTGGTTAGCTAGGGCAAGTTCCTCTTGATCATTTAAAAGTAGTCTGCCCATAATCATATTTATAGATTGTAAGCCCGCAATTAACCTTTCGCGGCTTTTTGGGGATACTAGATTTAATCTACCTAAAGCGAATGAACTTAACTCTTCGTCGGCCACATTTAGAATTATTTCGCTTTCGCTTTTTCTCGGGTATACTTTGCCACTTTTTGTTATTACTGCTCGTCTTCTAAATATTTTATCTTCTAAAGAAGTTCAAATGTTTAAAGAACCCTGAAATTGCCGGTCAATTTCAGAAGCGCTTAAAGCTGTGGGCTGGGCCCCAGATCCCGGAAATGAAAAAGGAATGCTTCTTTCTAAAGACATCCCCACATAACTTTTAGCGGCACTAACGTGCCCCACAGCTTCTGTTCTATCCATTAACCCGCTAGGAGAATTATTTGGAGTTTCTTTTAATTTAGTTAAAGTTCTTTTTGCGGCGGAAATTGATCTTAATGCCTGAGGTAAAAAAACTTTTTCAACTAAAACTCCGCGACTAACTATAACTTTTTCCCAGGAAGGTAAACTAAGTATTGAAACTTCGGCGCCTGTAACTAAAGCTGAATAACTGCCTAAATTAGCTTTCGAAGGATAAGCCGATTCACCGGCTTCTCCTAAATCTAAATATTGGGCGGCATCTTCAAGATTAGACTCTACCTCTTTTGTAAAATCAATAACTGATGACACAATATTAACCGGATTTGTTGCATTCATTACCTTAGTTAACTTGCTGTCTTCCCCAATCATTTTAGAAGTTACATTTAAGGCACCATCGTTTAAAGTTTTTATTTTGTTCCCTATGCTAGTAATTCCAGCTTTGGCTAAATTTCTGGCAACTACTGCCTTTATTGGTAAACGCTCGCCAAGCACGTCCATTTTCTTTTTGGCATAACTAGATATAATTATATTTTTAAATATTTCCCCTACACCCGGAGTTCTAATTAAATCAATTAAATATCCTCTTATTTGCTCTTGAGCTTTTGGATTTAATTCTCGCTCTTCTTCGCCTTTTTCATTTAAAGTTACTACCCATAAATCTTTTTTAAAATGCTGAATAGCTTCTTTTATAGCTCTAGGAAATGCTAAAGGGTCTGGTATTGAAATAACACTAGCAGCTGGTGATGCAAATCTGTCAGTTGGCGCCGAAACTTCTTTTTCTTTTACTACCGGAATTTGATATTTCTGGTTTAATTTCAAAATATCATTTAATACATTAGGGGTGATAGCGGGAATTCCGGTTATTTTATCTAAGGCTTGCTCTAGTTCAAGTAAAGCAATTTGTAAATCTTGATTATTTGCTTTTTTCTCGCCCCCAATATTTCGTCTAATTAATCCACTTGCTTTATCTAAGTGCATAATTGCTTCGGCGTCTGATACAATAGGGCCCGGGCCTCCGAGAATTGATTGAATTCTTTGAATTGAAAGAAAAAATTCTAATAAAGAACGTAAATCTATTTGAAGCATGTTCGTCAACTTTATCCTATTAGTTAATTGAACTATCAAGAATTGTGCCGCTAAGTATCGAATCATAATTCGAACTCCAGTAACCATTGAATAGCCTAAAGCAACTAAAGCATTAAAAGTTCCTACAACATTTCCAACTAAAGAAGCTACAGCTAGGGCGGCCATGTTTATGGCGGCGCTTGCAGCCATAAAAATAATTAAAGCCCCAATAACTTTTAAGTACTTCCCAAAAGCTACAAATGATAAATCATCAATAACCCGCTCAACGTCAGTTTTTAAGTCTTCTCAAGCTTGAGCGACTTTTTTAGGAAATTCAGAAGGGGAGCAAGGATCAAATTCAGGTAAAGCCGCCATAGATTAATAATATAAATTTTTAATTTCTTTACTTAACTTATCTTTTCGCATTTGTAATTCTGATTCAGTTAAATTTAACTTTTCTTTAATTTCTTTAGCGGTTATGATAGGAGTATGTCCTAGGCCAAAAGTATATTCTAAGATTTTTTTATTTACGGGGTCGGCGTCAAAATAAACAAATTCAAGAGCTTCTCTTAATTTGGGGTCCTCAGAATTAGGAGCTACATAATAAGAAAACCCACCTTCTTCCGGGTCAGAAGAAGCCAGCTCCATATGTAAGTCAGCCCTGCGTTCGCTTTGCAGTCTATCAATTTCTTTAGGAGAAACTTGCATTACATCAGCCAATTCAATTATCGTAGGTTCACGCCCTTTTTCAGCGCTTAAATTAGCAAATACTGTTTCGTACTTTCCAAGCATTAAAGCCCGGGGTTCTGGAATATGCCCAACGTTTTGATATGTAGTAGTAAAGCGTGAAAGTTTTTTTAAATAATTTGTAACGTGCGTATTTAACTGAACGCCCATTTGCGGATCATAGGTGTCCACAGCTTGTGCAGCGAGTCTTTTCCCTTCTAATTCAATAGCAGAATAAGGTAACCCGCTGTTTTTAAATTTAGAGGCTTGGCTCCTAATTAGCGGGGTCAAAGAGTGAATTAATTCTTTCTTTACAGCCTTATCTCCAGCTTTGTACTTGTTTAGTAAATCTTGTTCTAGTTCTTTTTGGTTCATAATAGTTTAGACGGTAATACTTAGCGTTTCCATAAAACTTTCATATTTTGCGAGTAAATCGGGCAAAAATTCTCGAGTATCTTCCTCGTCTATAAAAATTATAGGTCCGTAATTGTAAGGAATTAGTCCCAGATAAAGAGCCGTTTCTCCGTTTGTAGTTTTAAAACTTTTGAAAATTTTAGTTGGTGGGGGATTGCTTTCAAGCGCCTCTACTAAGCTTTTTATTTTACTGACAAGCTTATTTGCATTTTCTACTTCTGCTTTAAAATTTTGTAGTTGAAAGGGAGACGGAGGGTTAGTTAACAATGCGTTTAACTCAATAACTGCTGTTTCTAAATTTTTAAATCTTAGCATACTTAGCCCTAATTTATATCCAATTTCTCGCCCTAGTCTACTACGCTTCTCACTAAGTGTTAGTAAAGGAGCATCTTCGGCTGCTAATTTTTGTTCAAGATCGTTTTTAAAGTTTTCATCATTTCCTTCTCATAATTTTTCTCAAAAATTTTGCTCTTTAGTTTCTAACTCAACGTTTTCGATTGTTTGAAAATATATATTTGCAACATTTCTAAGACGTTCCTTATGTCTAGCTATTTGTTTTTCCTCTTTTGATGCAGCTTTAGTGTAAAAAGACTCGGCGAGCATAGTATTTTTTAATTCACTTTCAGTGAAAAAAGAAGACATCCCTAACTCATGCTTAGCGACTAATCATGTTAACCCAAAACTAGCTAACTTGTCTTCCCCTGCATTATAGCTTAATTCAAAATTTAATGGATACCCCCAAATTCAATGATTATATATTTTTATTAAACCTATTCTTTTATCCTTAAATAGTTTTGATGCTCGCAGCTCCTCATTGTACAAAATATTAAACGCTGAGGCAGACATTGTGCTATAATCATAAACTGTTTCCTGCCCTCCCGCGGCTAATGCATCAGAAATAGCAGGAGATCTTGCTATATCCCCAGTAATTCCTGGAGTCTCCTGTAACTCATAACTTGGAAAATCTAGCATTTTTCCCGCAAAAGAATAAATTTTAACTGAATCGCCAAAAAAAGAAACTGCAGATGAGTTAAAAGTTTCGGTGATTTGCGTTTTTTCCTTATATGCCATTCTCATGGCGGATAAATAAAAATTATTAGTTACAAAATGAATCTTTCTATTTTGTTTATTATTATCCAGTATTAACAGAGTAGCCCCGGTAGGAACATTACTGTTATTTAACTCCTCAATTAAATTAGTTGGACTTTCTTTTGCAGAGCCTCATGGTAAAACAGCGCTTTTATCTGATAACCCCGTATTCGGATTAATTTCTATTTTATTTAAATTTTTTTCTTCGAAAGTGTAAACCATACTACTTTAATATTATAAATTCGTCATTTTGTTTTTGGAGTAATCCCGAAATTGCGAGATTAACATGATTTCTTCTAGTTATATTATAAAGCTTTTTTAAAGCATTTTCAATTGTTTCAGTACTCTCACCTGAGTTTGAAATTACTCCAGCTTGAAATGTGCTTAAAGTTTCTCGTAGCTTTTCTATCTTTTTTTCGAGCTCTTCAATAACGCGTACTTGGTTTTGAATGTCAGAAGGCAACATTGGCCAAAAAGCTTTAACCCCATCTTTGTCGACAGGCCACTCACCTGTATCCTTTGTCAAAGCCTCATATGTTTCGTTATTTTTTTTATCTCATACAAGAGTAAAAGTTAATTTTTTTACGCGATCTTCCATTTCAATAATAGTTTTTTCCGTTTCAGAAATAAGATCAGATTTAATGGCCCTGAGCGGATCTAATTTCGATAAAGCATTAAGAACGGTATCCTCTTGATCTACGTATATTTTGCTAGATTTATAAGAATTAGTCAAAGCATTGCCGAGATTTTTAGTTGCAATTCCGAAATAACCAAAATATTCTTGTTTTGTTATTAAGCGTCTTTTTAGCTTTCTGTTAATTATTGAATTAAATTTTTCCGGATCTTCAGAAGCAGATGCAAAATTTGCTTTATAAGAATCTTTTAAATTGTAAATTGCTTCATAAACCAACTGCGTATAAACAAATGAATTATTATTTGATAGGGATTCAGATGAAAATTTTGAAGTTTTACTTATGACAAAATTTCCGGCTTTGTCCCTTACAGTAGATAAAATGGAATAATCTACGTCTCTTGATAACCTATTTTGAATAGCTTTTGGGCCTTTTAATCTTGTTTGGGAAAATTCTGTACTTTTATTAAAAGCCCCGTGCATTAAATACGGGTAAATTTCTTTACCAATATTTTTATAAGAAAAAAATTTCTCATCGAACAAAGATGCTGCACTATCCACAAATGGATCTTCTGTAAATTCAGCAATGAGTCCGGTATATTGTTCTTTGCTGTAAATTCTAACATCCTCGATTGCCCGGCAATTAGTAAAAGTAACGTTTGACTTTATATTGCCAGATCCATCAAAATTTGTTTTAATACTAGCAATAACTCCCGTAAATGAAGGACCCCCTTCAGATTCTACATAAACCGCTGGGGCGCCAACAAGTCTATAAGGACTTCAAGCGCAAGTTAAAGTTAAATTTCTTTTTGATAATTTCGCTTTGATATGCTCTCTCTCTGTTAACTCTTGCAAAGCTTTCAATGTTGTATCTTTAAAAGATTCGTATGTTGCGCTTATTCTTGAAGGCGACGGAATATCTTCTTTTAGCTCGCCCGGATCTACGACTATTTTTCCATCCTTAAAATTTTCTTCATATTTTCTAACATAATGCACTAGTGTATTTGAGAATGGAATCTCATTTGGCCTAAGCCCAGAAATTCATTCCATTAAAGTTAAATTTGCTCGTACTTCTGAATCTTGCGTTTTACTGTACTTTAACTTAGGATAAACACCAAAAAAACTAGCTCCCTGCACTTCTGACATTCTTTTCTCTTTTAAATCAAAAGTTAACGATCCAATAGATCTCGTAGGCTCCGCCTCAAATGCTCTAGAATACGATAAATTTTCGACTTGGTTCGGATAAAATATATTACAATTTATAGGTGGTGCTAAATCTAAAGATGGTAAGTTTAGCATTCTGCCTGGAACTCTCTTCCCTTCCTCGCCCGAAGCATAGGGATTAAATATACCGGTCGGCCCGGCAGGCGAAATAAATGAATATTCAAAACCGTCTAAAAATTGAAAAATTCCCTTAAGAAGAAAAAGAGCCCCACTTGGAGCTAAATTTTTAGCATCGTTAACCATAGATTTTAAAATTGTTTCATTTAAAATTTGGCGAAACGCCGCAACTCTAGTATTTGGAAAAGTAAATACTGAATAAAGAATTTTTTTTGAAAAAGCCTCTGAGCCGTATCAAATATTACTTTTCGCAAAAGCTTCTAAAAAAAATTCAATACCCGTGTGCAAGTCCCCTTCTTTTATTGCTGGCAACGCAATAATACGTGCGATTTCATCAGCAAAGTTAAATCTTGTAGTTAGCGCGGGATACTTAGTCATATCAAATTTTTCTGGTTTTTTAGTAAAGGAGAAGTCTATAAAATTAGAAGAAGTTTTTCCAATTTTTTCTTCTTTAGCCTGCCCTTCAACTTGAGGTTGTGGCTCAGCCTCTCCTCCAGCAGCAACGTCGGCTTGCTTAGTGTACCCACTAAGCACACTACGATAATCGTGGGTAATAAAGGAATCCGCAGGTATGGCCGAAATATTAGATCAATTTTGTAAAAATGACGTGCATTGAAAAGAAACAAATCTGGCTTGATTATTTTTTTGGTAAGCAACGGTTTTTATTTCTCCTTCAAAAAGTAAGATAGATTCTTTAGATAATGGATCAGGTCCAAATATTTGAACTATTGTATTTGGTAAAATTTTAAAAATACCAGTTGTGCTCGGTAAAAAAATCTCAGCTGATGGAAATTGCCCAATTAACTCTGTAATTGAGAAAGAAGCTAAGTAAGGTATTTTTATTCCTTCGAAGTAAAGCTCGAAGCCTGAGTGCTCGTCAAACGACGTATTATTATTATTCATTATTATCCTAAAATTCCTTTATTTGTAACTTTTACTCGAAGAGTATTCCCCTCGATAACATTATCTAATCGCATAAATAATGCTTCTTGCGAAATATGTCTAGGAGTTCCCGACATTGTACCAGTTCCGGCAATATTTAATTTTGCAAGTTGTTCATTAAAAGAAGCTCCGAGCTCTCCTTCTAAACTTGCCCCAATTTTTCTAGCATTTATTAGAAAATCTGAGCCATCTGATTTTCCTAAATTTTCTTTTTCAAATCCTTCATATAATTTTCCAATTCCATGCTCATTAAATATTTTTCGCATTGCATCTGAATCTCATTCGTCTTTTACTCGCGCTACACTATCTTTTCCCGTGATATTATCATTTTTTAGCATTGACTCATAATATTCTTTTCTAACATTAATCGGCAAAGGAGAGCTAGTATCCTGCGCAGCTAATTCTTCAGCTTTCGCTGAGATGGTTTTTAATGCCCCCGCTGCTGTCCCTTGATTTATTGTTTTGCTTAATTGCAATAAAGTTTCTCGCGATGTTTTATCACCCATGGTCATTGACAACCCTGCGGAGACTGCTTCATTTTCTTTTACGCCTCTTCCTCATACCTGAGCAAATGCTCTATTATCTTCTTGATTTAAAAAATTCTGTTTAATTTTTTCGGCTGCTTCCGGGTTTGTTTTTTTAAGCTCTAAATAGTCAATCTCAGGCGCCTCATCGCCCATTTTTATTTCTAATTTTTTAAAAGTAGTGGCGATTAAGGTATCTAATTGTTTTTCAGCCTCTTCTTTTTTTCTTATAAACTCGTTCTGTGTTTTTCGCGCTGCTAAAGCTTCTGGGTCAGAGGTTGAGTTTAAAATGTCCACTACTCTTGTGAATTCATCTAGATTTTTTTTGGCTTTTCCAGATTTATCATTTCCAATATATTTTTCTTGCTCTTGCCTATAAGCTTGAATTATGGCTTTCTGAGAATATGGATCTGCTTGAGAAAATCCGAGAGATTCAAAAATCGCTGAACTTGGCTTATTTTTTAAATCAGCTCAGCTAATTTTGTCTGCATATGCATTTACAGATTCTTCCGATACTTCAAGATTAGAGGTTGCAGCCCTGTGTATCGCAGCCATATCAGAATTTACTAATCCCGTGGAACTAATTAATTTTTGATATTCGGCTTCTTCTCGTGAGTTTTCTCCAAAAACTGTTTTAAATTTATTTTCTCTAAAAGTTTCAGATATTCCGGGTAATAATGCGGAGCCTATTTTTTCCTTTTCTTCTGGAGTTAATTTTTGCCCCAACATTATTTTAGTTTGTATAAATGGATCTACCTCAGGAGCTTTTGGAAACAAAGGCGCCGCTGAGATAACTTCAGTTGCTTTCTCTAGCTCTTTTTCAAATATCTCTTTATACTCTTTAGAATCTTCTAAGGTCCTAAGTTCTTCTCTTACGTCTCCTGATAATTTTAGTCGATCAACTGTCGTAGTCCCCGTGGTTCAGTCAGTTCAGGCTTCTACTGCTTCGTCAATACCATTTTGTGTATTCCTGTAAATACCGCCAAAAGCGTGTTTTCTAACACCATATACTCTCGTAGCGTCATCGATACTTCCAGTAAATCTTTTCCACCAACCTACATCATTTTCTTCTTTTAAATCTTGAACTTTTTGCATTAGTTCAATATTTCGATTTTTTACAGGATCCTGCTTGATAAAATCTTGAAAACCTAATATTGTAGCTTTTGCAGTTTCTGAGGATATACCATACTGGTCCATCATTAATCCTGCTAAGGCATCGACATTTACTGTGCCGTCATCATTTGCAAAATTCGTTTCTTGCATCATTTGAACTGCCGACATAACCATTGATGCCTGGGCGTTATTAAATCCCATTCCTCCGACGAGCTGCCCTTGATTGGCACTTAATTGAAGAAGTCTTCTTGGATCAGCTGAAATAAACTCACCGGCTTCTGAAAGCGTATTTCCTAAAGGTCCGCCTAAACTTCCTCCTCCCATGTAAGAAGCAGTTAATAACATACCTTGTCCACTTAGCATAAATCGATTAGCAGACTCAACCTGAGCTATAGCAGCGTTTTCAATCCCACCCATCTGGTTAATAAGCCTCTCACCCGTATCAGAATTTCTTCTAATTCTTTCAACTTGCTCTAAAGAATCTAACGACATATGATAAGCTTCGGAATTTCCAATTCCTGTGCCGCGTAACATATTAATAGCAGACATACCTAAATTGTGTACACCAGTAGTAGACAATCCTGACATTCCAGCAATTTTAGAAATTCTAGAACTTAAATCTGCCATTAAATCTCCAGAGGTAACCATATTTTTTTGAAGATCTGCCATAAATACGGCGGTTTCCTGCACAGATAATTTCATTGCCTCACTTATTCGCCTATATTGATCTGTAGTGTTTTTTACAAGGGTCTCCATTTCTTCAGCTGAAGTTACGTTAGAGTAGCCCCCTGCGTTTGCAAACGTAGTTTGAATCATTTGCAAAACTTCTTTATCATAATCAAGTTTTCTACCTAAATTTGAATCAGCCTTATCCTGAATAATAGAGGCCATTCTATCTGCCTCTTCAGTAGTTAGATTTCCAAAATTTTGAGCAGCAATTGCTTTAAATCCTTTACCTAAAGAATCCTGCTCAACTAAGGGAGCAAACGCAATTTGCTTTATCATATCAGCAAAGCCTCCCGCTGCAAATCCCCCTAGGGCTCCAGCAACTCCACCAGTTGCAAATCCTATAGCAGCCCCGGAGAAAGCAAATAAATTTTCGGCTTTAAAGGGATCTAAGCTTTCTTTTATATTTTCAATTCCCTTTTTTTGAAAATCTCCCCGGTACATTCCAGAAAAATCTCTGTCATACCCCCCTAAAGCTCCTGGGAGAAAGGTTGAGCCTAAAGATCTTCAAAATCCTTGAGGGCCTTGTAAATGCAATGCAGCCTCATCGCGGGGCATGTATGGATCAGAATTTTGAAGTAGCCCTACTCTTCTAACGTCTTCAGAGAATTTTTGAAAACCTAATTTTGTTTGCTCGGCCGCGTTATCAAACATTTGAAAAATGCTTGTTCCCTGTTCAGTTGGTTGAACTATTTGATTTACCTGAACGGGAGCCATTTGTTGAATATCAACCGGAGGTAGCGATAATCCAACACTTTCTGAAGCATTTGCATAATTAACTGCAGATGGCAGCACATCCCCTTTAGAGGCTATTGCCCCCATCGACATATCAAGTTGTTGCCTAACGGCCGCTAGTTCTGCGGCAAGGGATTCTTGGTCAATTTCGACTTTATATTTAACGGTTTGTTCTGCCATAGCGTATTAGTTGTCCTGCACTTTTGTATGTATTGATTTTATTTTTTTATCTGGACCTTTAAAGAAAAAATTAAACTGCTCTTCTAACGATTTTAATGGTTTTAATTCTTTTTCCTCGTCAAGTCCCCAAACTGCTTCTCGATATTCTTTAAATGTTTTGTTATAATCATCTACTGCTTCCTGACTTTCTCTATTACTGGCTAATAAACTAGCTTTAGCTAGCAATAAAGTTTTTAAAAATTCTTTTCGTTCTTCTAAAATTTTGGCTTTTACAAGAACGGCTTCTCGTAAAGAGTTTTTTGGGCCGGGGTCAACTCCCGATAAAATTAATTTTATTCTTGAGTTTGCGACCCCTCTGGAAAAAAAGCTTTATCCACCTCTTTTACATTAATAGTAGTTCGGAGTAAAGCTTCTAAATCATTTTGTTCTTGAACTAACTTTTCAATAAAAATTATAGATTTATTTTTTAAATAGTTCGTTACTTCCTCGGGTGAATTAAATACTTGCGATCCAACTGACATAATAGTGTAAGAAAGCAGAAGCATTGAATATTTTTGTAAAAATTGTCTTTTATTTAAGTCAGAAATTTTTAATTCTTTTAATTTTAATTCAACTTCCTCCTGAACATCAAAAGTTACTGTTTTAAGTTTTATTGCTGGGGTTTTATCAGAAATAATTACCTCTTTTGTAATATATCCGACTTCAAAAAGTTGTTCTAGTATATTTGAGCTTTGCATAATTTGATTTTTTAGCATTTATTAGTTATAATTAACCCTTTAATATACTGCTTTTTTCTTAGCAGTTCAAGATAGATTTTGGTATAAGAAATATAGTAGATATTTTTTTAAATTTAAATTTTATGACAAGTATAACGGTGGCCGCTAAGGCTACAATTAAAAGTCCTCCTCCTGAAATTGAGGAAGAGATAAAACAATACCTAACAATAGGAAATCCATTTTTTGGCAAAAAGCTTTCAATGGGACTTAGCGTTTGGGGAATAGATCAAACATTAAAATTTTATTCAAAGGACAGTGATAAAAATTTACTTTGCCCTGTGGGGGCTTTGCCACAAATATTAGAGTTTTTTTATGATAAAGGATTGCCGTACCAAATAATTGATGAGCGAACAAAAAAATCAGATGTTCTATATTTTGACAAAATTATATTTAAGGCCGAACTAAGAAAATACCAAGCCGATATTGTTTCAGCTTGTTTGGATGCCAGCATAGGGGTAATTGAGGCGAAAACAGGGAGCGGAAAAACCCTTTCATTTATAAAAATGATAGTAGAGCGAAAGCAGAATACTATCATTTTAGTTAATACAAAAGAATTAGGGCGGCAGACAATTTCAGCGTTTGAAAAGTACACTAACTTAAAAGACTCAGAAAATGATTTTGGTTTTATAGGTGATAATACATATAAAATAAGGCCGATTACAATTTGTCTTTTGCAAAGTCTACAAAGTATTGTAGATGGGCATCCAGAAAAATTAAAAGAATTGCAAGATTACTTTGGACAGGTAATTGCGGATGAAACTCACATTATTGCCGCGGAAACTTATTTCTCCTCTATTTCAGCTTTGCCCGCTAAATACAAATTTGGATTTTCTGCAACTCCTAAACGAGAGGATGGGTTAACTAAAGTAATATTTTTTGCTACTGGGCCATTAATTCATAAAGTACCCGACGAAGAAGTTGATCCTTATTTAATAATTCCCTCATATGAAATAGTAAACACCAGTGCTAATTATCCATTAATTTCTACGACTGAGTACCAAGATATGATAACTTATCTTGGACTTGATCCTGAGCGGAATAAATTAATACTGGATCGATTTGCAAAAGATCCTGACACACCATCGTGCTTTTTATGTTTAAGGCAGGCTCATGTCGAATATCTTCATTCACAAATTCCTAGATCAGTTAAACTTATTTCAAACATGGGGAAAAAAGAACGGGCGGCAGCAATGCAAAAATTAATATCTGGCGAGGCAATTCACGTTGTTTCAACCTTTGCGTTATTTTCCACTGGCATTGATATTCCAAGATTAGAAAATCTATATTTATGCGCTCCTATGAAAAGTTTTATCAAATTAAAACAAAGCGCTGGCCGATTAATGCGACAAGCTCTTGAAAAATCAAAAGCTCTTATAATTGATTTTGTTGATAAAAGAATTGGACTTTTAGCTGGGCAAGCAAAAAAGAGAAAAAAGATTTTAACAAATCTATAAATGATGAAGAAAAAAAATAGATATGATTTTAGTTCAATAGAATCTGAAAAACCGGATACACCTTCTACAGATACTAATATTATTTCAGATCCTAGAATAAATTTTAGAATCGCTAATTGTTGCGCAAGTTGTAGGTGGTTTCGTCTAGGTGAGGGTGAAACCAGAAAAGGATATTGCAGGTTCAAAATTCCGTCTACCATGAGCGTTAGAAAACAAACAGGAGATAAACGATCTGATGAGGAAATAATGAAATCATTGGGGGCCCGGCTAACTCATATAACTAACGTTTGCGATGGTTATGAACTAAAAAAAGCAAGAAACACTATTATACGCGTAATAAAAGCAACAAATCTCCCATTTGATAACTTGGGAAATGTAATACAGAAAGAAGACTATGACTTCCTTGATGACCCTACTCTTGAGCGTGATCTTATTTAAAAAAATAATTGATTTCTATGAAGATGAAAAAGCAAAAATTATAAGTCAGCGAAAAAGCGGTGAGGTTATCCTTGGGCAAATTGCAGAAGTTTTGGCGCCACTTATAGATAGCTTTCCTATTAAATACGAAGAACGTAAAGATCTTATATTTCTTGGGATGCCTATCGATTTCATTCACTTTGGAGAGGACAAGATATTATTTATTGAAATAAAAAGTGGAAAAGCTGTACTTTCGAGCAAACAGCGAAAAATCAAAAAATTAATTGAAGACAAAAAAATTGAATTTATTTCTGTACAAATTCCAGAAAAAGTTTTGAAAGAATAAAAAAGTTCGTATATTAAGAACTCATTAATCTATACACACATGAGTTCAAAAATAACATTCGATATTGAAACTATACCGCAACGTAGCCCATTAACTGTAATACAACAAGAAGAGCTGCAGAAAAAATTAAAACGCATTCAATCTTCTAGATCAGAAGAAATTGATTCTGAAGCCGAGACCTCTTTAATTATGGGAACTTCTCCTTATTTTGGAGAAATAATTACTATTGGCTTACTTATAGTAGATGCTGCAGGAAATACATCTGAAATGGCGTTAATTGGAGATGAGCAGGAAATTCTAAAAGACTTCTGGGGAATACTTCAAAATCATAGAACTGCAACTTTTATCTCATATAATGGTTTAACATTTGATGTTCCTTTTATAGTTAAGCGCTCTATGAAATGGAGTATTACTCCCACATGTCCTTCTTTTTTAAATACCAAACGATTTCAAAAATATCCACACTTCGATGCAAAAGATGTTATATCAGATTTTGATAAATTTGCAGCTCCTAGCTTACGATTGGCTTGTGATTTAGTAGGAATTCCTTCCCCAAAAGAAGAGGAAATAAAAGCGGAAAATGTTGCCCAAGCCTTTGCTCAAGGCCGTATTAAAGAAATTGCTGAGTACTGTAAACGTGATGTTGTAGCAACATACGAACTATATAAACGCCTACAAGGCTATTTTATTTAAAGTAAAATTTGGTATAAGAATAATAGAAGTACCTATTATTTTTTTAAATTAAAGACAATTGAAAACGGATAACAGAAAACATTTTTCAACAATTAAAAATTAAAAAATGTCGTTATTCAAAAAAGCAAAAGTAGAAGCAGACCGTTTAAAAATGTATATATACGGTAAAACTGGTACAGGTAAAACCAGAACAGCTTTACATTTTCCTAACCCCGCTGTTATTGACCCAGAGCGTGGTACTTCTCTTTATGGAAAAGAATTTGATTTCTTCGTGTTAGAAACAAGCGATCCTAAAACAATTATGGACTCGATGGACGAGCTTTTAGCAGATCCAGGTGATTTTAAAACTTTTGTCATTGATCCTATCACTTTGGTTTATGATCAAATTCAACGTAATCGAGAGGATTATTTAAAAGCTAAAACAGGAAATACCATGTACGAGCTTCAGCCGCTTGATTATAAGGGAATTAAAACTGATTTAAAGATTTTCACGACCAAGCTGTTGTCGCTTGATATGAATATTATTGTAACCGCTCGAAGTAAATCTTTATATGCCCCTGGAAAATTTATGCAGGAAATTGGGCAACAACCTGATGGGCCAAAAGATTTGCCATATTTATTTGATGTGGTTTTAGAGTTATTCGTGGATGCGCAGGGAAATCGAATGGCTAGAGTAGAAAAAGATAGAACAAACAAGTTACCTGCCGTTTTCCCATTTACTTATGACTCTTTTGTGCAATATCTAGGAATGGATGCATTAACTCGTAAAGCAAATGCTGAAACGCAAAAAACTAATCTAAATAAGCTGAATGAGCGTACTACAAAAATTACCTTAGATGGGGAAGTTATATACACTGCTGGAGTCACTGCTGAAACATTGCTAGCTTTAAGAGCTGCAACGCAGGGCGCTGATCCAGAAAAATTAGCCGACCATTTAAAAGATTCGTTTGAAGTAGAATCTATGCTAGACTTAAGTGAACGTTCTGCAAAGACTTTACTGGCGTCAATCATAGAATAAGACAACTAGACAACAATTTTAAACGAACAAAAATAAAATATTATGCAATTAAATTTAAAAAGCGCAAAAAATGCTGCACCAAAAGATGGTGAATTTACACCTATCGCCCCAGGACGTTATGATTTTGTAATTGAAGACGCAAAACAAAAAACCGCACAAAGTGGAAATGAAGTTTTAGAAGTAACTTTAAAAGTTACAGGACCTCAATTTATAAATCGAAAGATGTGGCACTCTTTAAGTTTGCTAGAAACTGCTCAAGGTTACTTGGTCAAATTTTTAGAGGCTGCAGGTGTAGGCGCTTTAACGGAGCAAGATAATGTTTCAGTAGACGAAATAGCTGCTGCCCTGGTAGGTCGCACGATTAACGGATACATTGACATTAAAAATAGTAGCACTGGTGTACCTAGAAATAAAGTTGATAACTTTAAGGCTCCAGATAATCCTGCTACACCAAATATTCCTATGACAGCAGCTCCGCTGCCGGCAGCTGCAAAGCCAAAGCCAAAATTATTTACATAATCTAAAGCTTTAGGCTATTAAATTAAGGGAAAAGTATTTGTTACTTTTCCCTTTTTTATTTATATTTGGCCCTATGAACGAATTAGAAAAAATAGCAGAAACCCGAAATAAGGCTGGTAAATTAGATGGAAGCTCTTTAATACTAAAAATTCCAGTTCCTATTGTGTTAACTGCCACTGGGCTACAACCGATGCCCTCAACTGTTGATTTTGTTGGTTTAGTGGAGGGTGGAAAATTTATTGCCTTTGACGCTAAGCAAACAATTATTAAAACTCGGTTTGATTTAAAGAATATTCACGCACACCAGCTGGAGTATTTGCGCTTAGTAAGAAATTTGGGAGGTATTGCATTTTTTTTAATTTGGTTTAAAGAAATGTCCCCAGATCAGGGATTTATTGTACCGCTAAGCGTAATAGAAAAATTCTGGGAATCTGAGAGAAGCTCGGTCCCTTATAAAGAGATTGAGGAAAACTCTATTAAAGTTCCTTTAAACGATTATTTAACATTTTTAAAAGATGATAATGCAATTTCAAAACTTTTTAAATAAGTTGCCCTCTGATAAGGATTTGATTGAAGGTGATTATGTCCAACTTATTGTAAGTGGGGCACACCAAGACTGGCCTATTCAGGGAAAATTAATTTCTATAAGCGAGACTTTTCTTGCTATTGAAAAAACAGCTGATCCAGAAAGTTTGGAAAAGCAAAACAGTGAAATGTTTAAAAACATTTTAGAGCAGTACGATGGAAATATTGCAGATTTTACAATAGTGCCCGTAGCTAGAATTGTTTCTATAACAAAATTTAAAAAATATGAGCGAAACAGAAATTAAAGAAAAACCTAAAAAAAGATCAAAAAGTCAAAGTGATACTTCAGTTTTTCACGTTAAACATGGGATAAACCTAGGCAGTGTATTAGAGTTTAAACTTTTACCAGGGGCTAAAGCACCTCAATGGAATGGCGAAGGCGCGGCCGGTCTAGATTTATTTACTAATGACGCAGTACGAATTCCAGGAAAAGGCCATAAATTGGTTAAAACTGGAGTTATACTTGCAATGGAAAATTGGCTTTATGCTAAAATTGAAGAACGAAGCGGCGTTTCCCTTCGCACCCCGTTATCAATTAAGGCTGGAGTAATAGATCCTGATTACCGAGGTGAGGTTGGAATTATTTTACAAAATATTTCTGATTACCCTGTGGATATACAAGAAGGCGAAAAACTTGTACAATTAACCTTTCACATAAGAATAGTTCCAACCTTAGTCGACAAAACTGATTCTGATTTTTCCCTTTCAGAAACAGAACGTGGCGAAAAAGGATTTGGTTCTAGCGACATCTAAAATATCGTGCATATTGTTTTCCCTATTCTACCTTTAATTAAACAAAAAAAAAGAGAAAACAATTTTCACAACAAATATGAATAACGATATTTTAAATATTGAAATAGCAAAGTCACCAAAAAGACTTTTAACAATTTTATCCGTTGAAACAAAACCTGTAACTTTAAAAGACGGCACTAGTTCTGAAAAACTCGTGTTTAAAACTATTGAAGAGACAAGTGGCAGACTTTTCGACATAAGCGATGCTTGGGTTGAAGGTGGGCGCGGAGATGCCCCTAAAGTTGCTGGAATATGGGTAAGCGTCGTCGGAGGCGAAATTCCGAAAAGCAGTACATTAGCAAAAATATTAAAATTTAATGGCTGTCAAAAACTATCTGAACTAATCGGAAAAGAAGTAATTGCCTACCCTGATAGGCAAGATTATTTAGTATTAACAACTTTCAATATGTAATTTTATGGCAATAGCAATTGTCGGGGACATTCACTCAAATTTAGATTCTTTACATAATTTTATTGACTCGCATCCGGATGTAAATCATATTATTCAAGTGGGTGATCTAGGACTTTTTTTTAGCCAAGAATTAGCTAAGAAAGATAAGGATTGGGAAAGATGGCCCGAACAAATTGCGAAAACATTAGCCAAAAAAACTCCATTTAAAATTCCTGTTTACTTTATTAAAGGAAATCATGAGGAGTTTGAATCTCTGGAATCACCCTTTCTACGCTTTTTAAATATTCACTATATTAAGCAAGCAGAGATTTTAACTTTAGAAGGTTATACTTTTGGATGTCTTGGGGGGATTTATTCCCCCAAGTACTTCCATCAAAAAGCCGAAAGTTTGGTTGGACAACAAAAACGTTTTTTTACTCAAGAAGAAGTTTCCCTTTTATCTTCTAAAACTTTTGATTATCTTATAATGCATGAAGGCCCTTTTGGAGTAATTCCAAAAGCCGCTACTCATGGAAGTTTAATCCTTAGAAATTTAATTTCAACGGTAAAACCAAAAATTACATTTCATGGGCACCATCATCAGCAGTACCGCGTGTTGGACCCAGAACTTGGCGAAATTCACGGTTTAGGAAATTTTTCAACATTTGATAAATCTTACAAAATTCTATCTTAATATGATTACACAATACATCGACGAAATAAAAAAATACCCACCACTTGACCGTGAAGAAGAAAATCGATTGATTCTTTTAGCAAAGCAAGGTCAAAAATGAGCAAGTAATAAAGTAATTAATTCAAATTTGCGATTTGTTTTTCAAATAGCAAAATCATACCAAAACCGAGGTCTTCTTTTAGAAGACTTAATTGCAGAAGGCAATATAGGTCTTTTAAAAGCTTTAGAGAGGTTTGATCCAGCGAGAGAAGTTAAATTTATTTCTTATGCAGTTTGATGAATTAGACAATCTATTTTAAGTGCTATTTATACTTACGCTTCTCCTATTAGACTCCCGCTAAATAAACTAGTTAATGTTAGTAAAATTAACAAAATAAAGGACGAGCTTGGGCAAGATCTTTTAAGAGAGCCGACCTATGAAGAATTAAAAGAATCAATTCTTGACCCCGCTTTAAAAGAAGATATTGATCATTTACATACGATAATAAGAATTGATGTTCCAAGAACTGAAGAAGGCGATTCAACTCTTCATGAAGTATTAGAGCAAATAGATGAAGAGTCAATTGATGATAGATTTACAGCTTTTGCTGAAGATTTAACTGAAATTATAAAAAGTTTTTCAAAGAGAGAGCAAGAAATATTATGTATGTATTATGGTATAGGTCATGAAAAAACTTATAACCTTCGCGAAATTGGGGTTAAGTTAAATTTAACTCGAGAACGAATTAGACAAATTAAAGAGCAAACTTTAGAAAAAATTAAAAAAATGCCTGAGGGGCAAGCTCTTATAGAATATTTATCATAATGACAAAAACAATACACCTGGTTGATACTTCGTATAAAGTGCAGAAAGCACTAGACTACTTAAGTAAACTAACTATAATGGGTGTTGATACAGAAACCACTGGTTTAAAAGCTATTGATTCAAAAATACTTTTATTACAGTTGGGGGATACGCGACAATCATTTGTATTCGACATAGCGCGGCTGGATTCCTACTCATTAGGACCTATTAGAGAATTGCTAAATAGGCCAGATATTGAAAAGGTAATGCATAATGCTAAGTTTGATTACTCTATGATTAAAACAAATTTTGGCGTTTCTATGCCAAGGACTATTTGTACTTATATGTCAGCTGCTCTTTTAACTAAGGGAATTCTAAATGCTGATAATTCTCTTCAAGGTTGTTTGAAAAAATATTTGGGAGTAGATATTGATAAAAAAGAACAAAAGTCTTTTATAGGGATGAAATTTGGAGATAAGTTTACTCCAGAACAAATTGAGTACGCAGGTAATGATATTTTTTATTTAATTCCCCTTTGGGAAAAAATGAAAGGTTACCTGGAATCACGCGGCATGGAAGAGTTATCAATACTCGAAAACGAAACTATTAGAGTATGCGGCGATATGGAAATAAATGGGATGTTTCTGGATCAAAAGCAATGGCGAGCCCTGGCTGAAAAAGCTAAAGAAAAGGCTGACATAGCTAAAAAGGAATTAGATGCACATTTTATGCCTATATGTCAATTAGATATTTTTGGCGAACCGTGCGTAAATTACGATTCTCCAGTACAGTTAAAACCTCTTTTAGAGCAATTAACTGGTGAAACTTTAGAAAGCACGAACGAAAAAGACTTAGTAAAAATTAATCACCCGGTCATAAAGTCATTGCTTTCCTACAGAGAAGCTAGAAAGAAAGTTACAACATACGGAGATTCTTTTATCAAAGAGCACGTGCATCCGGTAACAAAATGCATTCATTCCAATTTTAAACAGCTTGGTACAGATAGTGGGCGAATGGCTTCAAGTGACCCTAACATGCAAAATATACCAAGTGACGAAGCTTATAGAGCTTGCTTTACGGCAAGGGCCCCTGGATATAAAATAATAAGCGCCGATTTTTCGGGGCAAGAGCTTCGCCTCCTAGCCCAAATATCTAAAGAACCTGCGTTTATACACGCATTAAAAAACAAAATGGACTTGCACTCCTATAGCGCTTCTTTAATTTTCGACGTTCCTTACGATGACTTTTTTGAATATGATGCGGGAGGAAAAGTTTTATTGGATGATAACGGGGATCCTGTTATCAAAAAAGAAATGAAAAAGAAGTATAGAACGCCAGCTAAGTCTATAACTTTTGGACTCATATACGGAATGGGTCCAGGCAAACTAGCTGACACCATTAATGTCAGCTTGAGTGAGGCTAAGGAATTCATTCAAAAATATTTTATCGCGTTTCCAAAAATTAAAGAAACACTAGATTACTTTACAAATCTTGCAATGGAAAACCAATACGCTTGGTCACCTTTGGATGGACGAAGAAGATTATTTAGTGGAATCGACTGGGACGATAAAGGAATTGTTTCACATTTAAAAAATGTTGCAAAGAATCAACCTTTCCAAGGCGCAGGCGCCTCGGTAACAAAGCTGGCGTTATGTTGGATAAAACGTGAAATAGATAGTAATGGCTGGGATGCAAAAATCATTTCAGTTATACATGACGAAATTGTAGTTGAAGTTAAAGAGGAAATTGCAGTAGAAGTTGCAAAAATGACTCGAGAAAAAATGATTGCGGCATTTAACCATTACGCCCCGGATGTGCCAATGGAGGTTGCTCCTACAATCGGCGAACACTGGGCAAAATAAAATTATTATGGCATTCAGAGCAAAATACACTTTTACAATAAAAGAACAAGAAAATTTAATTGAATTAATTGATACTGGCGGCCCTAATGATAAGTCTCTGACTAACGACATTGAAAATGTTCTTACTGATATACATCGAGCTTACCAGCCAATAGATACTTTAAAAGTTCGTTATCGGGATTCAGAAGGAGAGTGGGCTAAAGTAGTTCCTACCTGGTGGAATGATTTTTGTAAAAATGTTACTTTTCTTCCAGATTAAATGGTAAAACACGTAATAGGAGATATAATGTCTCCTCCGGCACCCGTGAATATAATAGTTCACGGGTGCAATTGTTTTCATAGGATGAAATCCGGCGTAGCCGGACTTATATCCGCTAAGTGGCCTGAGGTGGCAAAAGCTGATATTGAGTTTACAAAATATGGAGATCGGGGTAAATTAGGGCAAATTTTAGAAGTGCCTGTAGCTCCAAATTTTTCCGTTATTAACGCCTATACACAATATGACTATGGTACAGATACTCCAAAAATAGACTATGCCGCTTTTGAAAAAGCCATGTCATTAGTTTATGAACATTTTGCCTTACCTTGGAATTTAATTGCCATGCCCAAAATTGGAGCAGGCTTAGCCGGAGGAGATTGGCAAATTTTAGAAAAAATTTTATGGAAAATATTTAAAGATTTTGATGTCTTAGTTATTTCTAAACCGTTGAATTTAATTACTAATTCCACAAAAATTGTAGACAACCCAAAAGAATTTACGCCTAAATAGGCTATTTAGACAAATTATTGACAACTCATATCTTGATTAATTTATATTCATAGAATATATTTAATCTCACCAAAAACTAAAAAACATACAAATATGAGTTTATCTATTGAGAATGAAATTTTAAGTGAAATTACTGTTCACATGAAATATGCTAGGTATTTACCTGAGCAGAAAAGACGAGAAACTTGGACTGAACTAGTCACAAGAAATATGGAAATGCACGTCAATAAATTTCCAAGCCTCGCAGAAGAAATAAAACAAATTTATAAAGATTTTGTTTTTACTAAAAAAGTTCTACCTTCAATGCGTGCCTTACAATTCGGTGGCAGAGCTATTGAAGTTAATCCGGCAAGAATTTATAACTGCGCTTATTTACCGATTGATTCAATTGAAAGCTTTTCAGAATCATTGTTTCTTTTACTTGGGGGCACGGGAGTAGGCTACTCTGTGCAAAAACATCACGTTGAGGAACTCCCAGAAATTTATCAGCCGAACCCAAATCGTAAAAGAAGATATTTAATCGAAGACTCAATAATTGGTTGGGCAGATTCTGTTAAAGTTTTATTTAAAGCATACACAGGAAAAAATACATCTCTTCCAGTATTTGACTTTAGCGATATTCGTCCTAAAGGCGCAAGGCTAGTAACTGCAGGTGGAAAAGCTCCAGGGCCAGCCCCGCTCAGAGAATGTCTTGTAAAAATTGAAGACATTTTAAAATCTGTAAAAGACGGGCAGAAGTTAAAACCAATCCAGGTGCATGATATTATGTGTCATCTAGCCGATGCAGTTCTAGCAGGCGGTATTCGTCGAGCAGCGATGATTTCTTTATTCAGCGCTGATGATATGGAAATGATTTCGTGTAAAAGCGGAGCATGGTGGGAAAATAATCCACAAAGAGGTAGGGCCAATAACTCAGCAGTTCTTCTAAGACATAGACTCACAAAAGATTATTTTATGAGTTTATGGAAAAGAATTGAAGCTTCTGGGGCTGGGGAACCCGGCGTTTATCTTACAAATGATAAAGACTGGGGAACCAACCCCTGTTGCGAGATAGGGCTACGCCCTTATCAGTTCTGTAATTTAACAGAGCTGAATGCAAGTTCAATTGAATCACAAGAAGATTTAAACGCGCGCGCAAGAGCTGGTGCTTTCATAGGAACTTTACAAGCTTCCTATACGGATTTCCATTATCTACGAGATGTATGGAGAAGAACGACGGAGAAAGATGCTTTAGTTGGTGTTGGTATGACCGGTATTGCAGACGGAGCTGTTCTGCGATATAATCTAGAGGAAGCAGCTGAAGAAATTCTAAAAGAGAACGAAAGAGTAGCGACCCTTATTGGAATTAATAAGGCTGCTAGAACAACTTGTGTAAAGCCAAGTGGCACAACAAGTTTAGTTCTAGGCACAGCTTCCGGCGTACATGCTCGTCATAATGATTATTATATTCGTAGAATTCGTGTTGGTAAGAATGAGGCAATTTATAATTACCTTTGGATGTACCACAACGAATTAATTGAAGATGAATATTTCAGACCACACGATACGGCGGTAATCTCTGTTCCACAAAAGGCTCCGGATAATGCAATTATGCGCACGGAATCGCCCCTAGAAACGCTTGAAAGAGTTAAGTTGATCACTAAGCAGTGGGTAAAGCCCGGACATCGCACAGGGCAAAATACGCACAATGTGAGCTGTACAATTTCAATCAAGCCTGAGCAATGGCGAGATGTGGGAAATTGGATGTGGGAAAATAGAGAAGTATATAATGGAATATCTGTCCTACCTTACGATGGTGGAACTTATAAGCAGGCCCCCTTTGAGGATTGCAGCAAAGAGACGTACGAAACTTTATTAAAATCTTTAACCAATATTAACTTAACAAAAGTTGTTGAGGAAGATGACACCACTAATCTGGCAGGAGAACTAGCTTGTGCAGGCGGAGCGTGCGAAATCAAGTAATGATGGCTATATAGACGAAAAAGGTAGGTATGTCTTTACAGAGGCATACCACCTTCGTCGTGGCTTTTGCTGTGGTAATGGTTGCAAACATTGTCCATATGCCCCAAAAGCTCAAAAAGGAACAACAACTTTAAATAATAAGTAAAATGAACTTAAACACAGAAGCTATAGGAACGTTATTGGGCTCTGCGGGAAGAATACTCGGAGAAGTAAATAATATTCTTGGCCAGGTATCAACCGATACCTCGAGTGTCATGAATGTGACAGATCTAGGATTAGAATGCAAAATTCCAATTCCGGGTTTAGGAAAAGAAGATATGAAGATCGTCCTTACTGGAGATGGTAAACTTCTAAAAATTTTTAATAAAGCTGATGATACTCTATTAAAGGCGTATCGCGTGGCTGAAGGCTTTGATGTAAAAAAGATTAAAGTGAGCGCCTTAAATGGGCTACTTACAGTCTTTATTCCGAGAAAACAACAAGAAAAAGAAACCGAAATCATAGTAGGATAAAAATGGAAAATGCACCAGAATGGTTTTTAGATTTATTTTTAGACTTTATGCATGGCTTTAATGAGCAAAAAGAAAAGTTTTTAAAATATGGATCAAGTAAATTTACTCAAACTACAAAATCAATAAAATTATCTGGCTACGGCCTCTTACAGAAAAATTCTGATTCAATTTTATTTATTGGAAAAAGAGAAAAAGCAGGTGAAGATGGTGCACCAGTAACTGAAGTATTTCATTACAAGCATGCCCTATGAAAAAAACAGTAAAGACAAAGGTTCAGATAACTTCTGAACCTTTGGTTTCTAAACGTCGTGGTCGACCTAGCAAAAAATTAGAGTCGCAAAAAAATTTAAAAGAAATAAAAAAGGAAATTTCTAAAGAAGTAACAAGTCAAAAGGAAAGCCCTAAAAAACCCCCCACAAGCGATGAAACTCCTAAAGACCCAATAACACTCGAACTAGAAAAAATAAATCCTTTTGAGCCAAAATTAGACCCGGAAACAGAGTCGCAAACAGTTTTAAAAGAGATAGATAAGCGTGGAATTTTCTATAGAGCCTGGAAACCAGAAATCTTAAAAGAAGTAGGCGAGGTGACAAAAGAACTAATAGGGCAACCTATTAGAGTAGCCGAAGATCCTAAAAATAAAACATACATACTTAAAGAAATTAAAGCTGTTGGGAGCCCTGGTTTTAAACACGGTGCTTTGGTTATTTCAGATCCCGCGTATATCTATCCAATATCACTTTTTTTAGATCAAGCCTCAGCATTTCCAAAAAAGAAAAAAGTTTCAAATTCTCAATTAAGCTTAAAGAAAAAATCAGCTTAAAATTAGGTATAAGAATATTGTAAGATCTAACAACAACTCTTTTTTTTAAAGCATGAAATAAATGTATCATTTACTGGTTAAAACAGAATTTGGAATATCGTCCTTGATGGAATCGATAGGTTTGGCCGAGGTAGTAAGAGAGCGCGATGAAAATCGAGCTATTTTAGAAATTGCTTCACATTTGGAAACCAAGAAATCGTTTACACGTTTTTTTGTGGTTAATTCAGAGCTGGTTAAAAACCAGGCAAATGAATCATTTTTGCAATGCATTAGTCGAAAATACACAACCGATGAAATGCTAAAAAAGTTAGAAAAGCGTTCTTTTAAGAAAAGCGCTTAAAAAATAAAGAAGGCGTACAGCATGCAAATTTTTAATCTACATAAAAACCAAAATGCCTTCTGTTTTTTTCATATTTGGGGAAATAGCTTAATGGTAGAGCGTTAAAGTGGTTCTGCTGCCTAGCAGGCGAACAGCAATTTTTACTATTCTATTATCAAGAGAGAGGCCCGAGTTCGATTCTCGGTTTCCCCACAAAGAACACATACAGCAACAAAATAAAATGTTAAACTGGAAATCTTAACAGATAAATGTGTTCTGTAAATGAGGGTGGTAGCTCAGTTGGTAGAGCAACCGTTTAAAAATACTTTTGTGAAAAAGTACTGCAGCAGTTACAAACTAATGGAACAGTCTGTCGCTGGTTCGAGTCCAGCCCGCCCTCCAAACCAACCCAACAACCTAGTCTCAAATTATGAAGACATGCATTTCCTACACCAGAAATGGTGAAGTCACTAGAACCCGCTTTTTCACAAGCGCAGAAATCATTCGTCGCGAGGAAAAAGCTTTACGCAAAATCTCGCCTACGCTTCCAGTCAAAATGACTAAGGAAGAATGGGAAGCCAAACATGGCCCGGTATGCAACCCGGCTCGATTAGTTCTGCCGAGGTACGATATTGCTTTGGAAGAGCCTACCATGGAACAAAAGCTGTGGCGCGAGCAGCAAAAGAAAAAAGGGAATGGAATGAATTTCACTCCCCGAAATTCCAACAGAAAGAAAAAATCGGAGATCGCACTTGAAACAATCCTTGAATAACGCCCAGGATAGTGCCTTAGTAAAGGGAATGCGTCAAAAAGACGCATTCACTTCTAATGGCGCGGTCACAAATTCAACCTCGCTAAATGCTTGTGTTGATCTTTTCTTTTTAGCTGGAGCTTCTCGCTCAATGTCGAAAGAAGATATGATAAAAATCTTCATCGCGGCATTTGTTGAAAATCCTTTAATGGCTACCAAAATTCTTTTTTGGAGTCGAGACATTAGAGGGGGCGCTGGTGAACGTAATTTTTTCAGAGTAATTTTGAAATATATGTTCGAGAATTATTTTGATGTTTTCGAAAAAAATATTGAATTGATTCCTGAGTACGGATATTGGAAAGACTTCTGGAAAGCAGAATTGCCCCTGTCGTCTTATCTAAGCCTTATAAAAAAAGGTTTAGAAGAGAAAAATGGTTTGCTTGCAAAATGGTTACCTAGGCAAGGAATCCTGGCAAAACAACTGGCTAAAGAATTAAATCTAAGCCCAAAGGAATATCGCAAGAAAATTGTGGAGCTTTCCAAAACAGTTGAACAGCAAATGTCTGCTCGTGCATGGGGTGAAATTAATTACTCTCATGTTCCCAGCAAAGCTTTTAAGATTTATCAAGCTGCTTTTACAAAGCGTGACCCCGAAAGGTTTGCAATGTTCCTTCAAAAAGCAAAAAATGGCGAAGTTAAAATCAACGCTTCTGCCATAATGCCTTATGAAATATACAAAGCTTACGCTACTGGAAAGGCAAATGAAAAAGCTTTAGAAGCTCAATGGGAGAACCTTCCAAATTATATGGAAGAAAGCGCAGAACGTATTCTCCCAATTTGCGATGTCTCAAGCTCGATGTATGGGCTTCCGATGGAAATTTCTATTTCTTTAGGTATCTATATATCTGAGAGAAATACTGGAATTTTCAAAGATGCTTTCTTAACTTTTAGTACAACTCCACAAATGTTGTATTTAAAGGGAAGTCTAACTGAAAGAATTCGTCAGTTAGCGAAAGCTCCTTGGGGAGGTTCCACAAATTTTGAAGCTTCATTCGACCTGATTTTGCAAACAGCGGTTCGAGAAAAACTGCCTGAAAGTGAAATGCCAACAAAATTGTTGTGCATTAGCGATATGGAGTTTAATGTGGCAACCAGGGGCGGTCAAACTAACTTTGAAGTAATTCAAGATAAGTTTGCAAAAGCTGGGTATAAAATGCCTGCTTTGATATTCTGGAATGTAAACGGTCGTCCGGGAAATTCTCCTGTAACCGTAAAGGATAAGAATGTCGCTTTAGTTAGCGGTTCTTCTCCTAGCATTTTACCTGCATTGTACGGTGAGGATATTACTCCTCAAAGTGTTATGCAGGCTAAGATCTGCACCGAAAGATACGAGAAAATTCGGGTATAAGATTAATAGAGGGGACTTTAAAATCCCTTCTATTTCTTAATGAAATAAAGAAGGCGCACTGCAATCAAAACTATATACAACCATTAACTGTAAAAAAAGCCTTCTGTTTTCATTTTCTTTTTTTGGGGTAGCCTTGGTTTCGACAGAATAGAATAGGGCTCGTTTCACACTCCGCTGGCTGTAGCGTAAAAAGGCCGCAAAGATAAATGGCGCACCAATTTTCACCCTCGGTCGTTCTGCTTCTGCTCCTGTAGCTTTCGCAGCATAACCACGCCTTGATGAATAGATTTTACTGTAAGCTTGTAAAAATCTCTGGCGACAAAACCACACTAGCTTAACACCTTTGGGCACGTCCGGTGTCTAATTGTACAAAAGGACTGGCTTTATTTTCCGACTCTTCTTAGGAAACAAAAGCGAGATTAAATAGAAGTAAAGAGTGTAATAAAGAAATTAGTTACTGCTGTTTTGGACGCGGGTTCGACTCGATGGGTCGACTTCATAGTAATGTGAGGATATAAAATTGGGTGAATTGCTGGAAAGCTAAGTCGAAAGATATGCCAATCAGCAGCCAAGCCCCGAGTACACTCGGGGAAGGTTCAGAGACTACTGGAGAGCTTTAGTGCTCTTAATAACCAGAATAAGCGCCCAACTCCTAAGTAATTAGGATGATGATATAGTCCGAGATTGTACGATCTTAAAAAGATCGTCCTGCGAAAGCAGGTTTGAGTGCGCCATTCGATGATGATTGGGACATAAGCTTATTAGATTACTTGCTTCATCTTTTCCGCCGTCTTTTACTGGTAGAATATGATGAACATCTCTTGTAGCTGCGTCCCAAGTACATACCTCGCATGGCAACAATTTAAGTTTTTGATACACTGCTTTGGTGTTTCCATCATATCTTTTCTTGGCTGTATAGTTCTTTGATTTACAGGAACTACTACAGAACTTCGAAAAAGATAGCAGTGACTCAGAAACTGAATAAGTTTGACCGCAATGAGAGCAAACGGATGAAACACGTTTTCTATTTTTATTGTTCATTATCCCTGCACAGGGAAGTCCGCAATATTTAGCATTACCTCTGTTTAATTCTCTTGTATCTGCTTCAAACTCAATTGCGCACTCTGGATTTTGACATATTACTAATTTTTTCATTACTAAATGTAATAAAAAATTGTGGAGATGTCAAGTAAAATCAATCGGCCCGCCTACTCCACAAAGAATGCGCTTAACAAGCGCATTCTTTTTTTAACCCAAAAATCCAAATAACATAAATGATAACAGGATTAGTCACTGTAATTGTGGCAATTCTAGCTATTTATTTCTTCGGAAATAAGATGCTAGAACATTTAAACAAAAAAGCTTTTGAAAAGCTTACAGCCTTAGAGCTTGAAAAAGAAGTTCGAGAAGCTGAAAGCCAAGCAAAAGAAACCGTTCAAACTGTACAAAAAGTAGCAGAAGTTAAAACGGAAAAACTAAAAGAGGAATTAAGCTCTTTAGAAAAAGTAACTGCTCAAAAACCCAAACAACAAACAACTCAATCTAATAAACGTCCAAATGCAAAACGGAAACCAACTCCCCCAAAACATTCTTAAGGTTGCACTTTACGCGGTTCTCGCTGTTTTTATTTTAATTGCTGCTCCTAACCTCGTAGAGGATGTGGACAATGATGAGATTATTGTAGCACAATTTCGTGGAACGGGTACGATGGAGGTTTGGGCTGAGCCTGGAATCCAGATGCAACTTGCAGCGAAAACTGAGCATTATAAAAAAGCTACTCAATTTTGGTTTGGCTCTGGTGGGAAAGGATCCCCTAGAAAAATTACTTATGCTGATGGAGGAAAAGGCTCTGTCTTTGGGTCTGTCCGTGTAGTTCTTCCTAGAGACGAAAAAAGTATGGTCAGGCTACAAGCTGAATTTGGGTCTATGGAAAGAATTGAAAATGACCTTGTAGCGCCTACAATTAACAAAGTAGTGTTAGCTACTGGACCCCTAATGTCTTCTTACGAAAGTTATTCAGAACGTCGTAATGATATTCTAAGCTTAATTGAAGATCAGCTTAGATATGGAGTTTATAAAACCAATGTAGTTGAAAAAGTCATAACAGACCAACTTACAGGTGAAAAGAAAACTATTAAACAAGCAAATCTTGTACCTTCAACTAAGCCGGAAGAAATGGGTTGGGCAAGACAAGAAAAAGCTCCTTTTGCTATTTACAATCTCGACTTGGCACAATTATCAATTGATGATCTAGCCTATGATGATGAAATAACTGAGCAAATTAAAAAGCAGCAGCAAGCTTTCATGGCGGTACAAACCGCTGTAGCTGACGCGAAAGCTGCTGAGCAAAATGCTATTAAGGAAGAATCACTCGGAAAAGCCGCGGTTGCAAAAGCTCGAGCTGAACAATTGGTGGTAAAGGAAAAAGCAGTGGTCCAAGCTGACCAAGCCAAAGAAGTTGCTACTATTGAAGCGCAGCAAAAACGCGATGTTGCAAAACTTGATAAAGAGGCAGCGGCTTTTTACAAAGATAAACAAATCCTTGAGGGTCAAGGAGATGCCGAGCGTAAACGTTTAGCTATGCAATCTGATGGAGCCCTTGAGCAAAAGTTGGCCGCATGGATTAAAGTTAATGAAGGCTATGCAAAAGCTCTGGGCGAATATCAGGGTAACTGGGTTCCAAGCGTAGTTACTGGAGGTTCCGGCGGAAGTCAAAACTCAAATGGGGCTATGCAGCTAATTGAAATGCTTTCAGTTAAAACTGCGAAAGATCTGGCTTTAGATATGACCGTAAAACGAACTACAAAAACTTCATCAAATAATGAATAGCATTATTGAAGAAGTAGAAGTTCGTTATCCTGAAATGACTGCCGAATTCAAACGGCAACAGGAAGCGGATTATCTGCTATTTTGTAAAAAACAGTTGGACTACGGTCCAGGAAATATTTCAATGGGAACTTCTTTAGAAGACCCCAAAGATTTAAAAGTTAGCTTAACTGGAATTGTTATCAGGGTGAAAGACAAAATTGAACGATTAGTTCAACTCGTCATCAGAGATCCAAGAGATCCTGCAAATGAATCAATTTATGATACTTTCCAAGATTTAGCTAATTATGCTATTATAGCCAGAATCGTTAAAAGCGGTAACTGGGGAAAATAAAAAAAGCCTCTTAGAGGCTTTTTAAAATAAGGGGTTTTAAGCCCCTTATTTTTTTTTAGATTAGGATTTTTAACTAGGCAGTGACAAAATTTGCAACACTTACCGGTTTAATTCTAGAAGCGGTGAAACTTATATTTTCCGCTAGAACCGTTTGATTTGCTTGAATTCCAAAATTATGATTTCTAATTAAGCAATCTTCTAAATATATAGCTCCGTATGGATCTCCTTGCATATCATACAAAGCAAGCCCCATCCCGAAAGGCTTATTAAATAAAGCTGACGCTAAATTTAGTCATAATTTTCCGGGAGAATCCTCCGCAGTTCCACCTGTTGTAGCAGCGATCAATTTATATGCTGTATTGGTGTCGTCACTAGCTGTCTCACCTGCTGTCGCCGGATATGGTAAAGTCGGTTCGTTATGCGGAGCAAACCCTTTTAAATCGGCGATGTTTGAAACATCCCCAAAAGCACCTTGCTCCGGAACTAAATATTTTCCATCTACAACTTTTTGAGTATATAACGCGTAATTTAATGAAGGTCCATCGAATAGAACTCTTGAAATTGATCCTTGAATTGTATTACGACCTGGTACATTAAATGGAAGTCTTCCCCCTATTTCAAATATTTGTTGACCAGCGCGACTTTGCTGAATCTGGAAAGATTGAACCATTCCTACTGGAACAAGTTCAGTAAAATTTCCACTGAATTTCGCCGGCCCTACAGTTATAATTGCAGATTCGGATGAAAGATATCCACCTGATTGTCCACGTGCCATGTCAGCGGGTTGAACCGCTCCAAGCTTTTTAAACTGTTCTGGTCAGTTACTAAAATTATTAGCCATTTTTTATTTTCTCCTTAAAATGTTAAAGTAATTTTGATGTAATTTAAAGGATACAATGGAAGAAGATCAAAATCTGCATGAATTGTATCAGGGTTATCAGTATCCTGATAAACTTTTACAACTTTCAAATCTCTTAAATATCCGTTTTGAACTAAATTAACTGCTCCCCCAGCTAATGCTGCTTGAAGATTCTTAATAAATCCATCAGAAATTACAAATTTTCCAATTAATGGGCTAACCAATGAACGTAAGAATTTGGCTGCATAGTCAATTTGAGTTGTTACACTTAATTCTCTTGTTTGCACAGTTGTTGCTGCAGTTGACAATTGGTGTCTAGTAACTACAGTATCTGGACCCAATGTTTCAAAAATTCAAGTTCCGCCGCCGGCCATCGTGTCAAGATGAGATTGTCTGAAAACTTCATTTGAGCGATAAACTCCGTAAAATCCTGAAACACCGCGATTTGTTAAGGGTTCTTCTGGGCGCTTTGCAGCGGTTTGTCCAGCAAGAGCTGCAGCTAAATAATACCCCGGGACCGGAACTAAAGCATTTACTTTTACTTTTGTCGGATCATTAGTAGCTTCAATTGCTGTTTCTCAAGCTGCTAAAGCGGTTGACGAAATTTCGTCATCCGGATTATAAGTAATACCGCCTAACGTAATTGTCGAAACAAATCTTGGTGCAGGCATATCTGCTCCAAAAACTGCGGTTAAAAATGTTGATTTTAGCGTAGCAATGTGTGTATTAACATAAACCCAAGCAACATCTGGATAAATAGCAAAATATCTTTTATTATTTATTGCGATTGCGTAGTTAGCAACGCTAGTTGCATCAGCTGCTTTTTGCTCGTTTGTTGGAGGGGTTCCTAAAGTAAATGTTCGTTTAGGTGAACCAAAAACAATGCGCTCTAACTTATTATCAGGTAGCGCCATTTCCGTAGCATGATTTGCTAATGAAAGAATTTGCGCTGCAGTTCTTGTCATTGGTGCAATTGCGTAAACATCTTTAGTTTCTAACGCAATTTTCGCATCACCATAAGTCGGAGTTTCTCCACCGGTACTTGTTGCAACTCCCACTACAGAAGAGGCTCTTCCACCATTTTGCATGGCTAAGCTAACTCCATAGGCAAGTGGGTTAAACCAAGCACTGGCGTTTGCTGGTCCCGAAATATAGTTTTTAATATCACTTTCGCTGAAAATTTCAGTATAGGTATTTACTATATCTTTATTTTCTGTTAAAAAGCTAATTCTTATCTGGCCAGTCATCCCGACTGCCGCTGTGAATTCTCCTGCGCCGCCGACATTGGCTGCTATAGTAATATTAGCTCCCGAAATTGTAAAATCAGTTGTTTTTTCTAATCTAACTAATTTTCCATTTCTATAAAGATCAATTACTATTGAGTCAGCAAGTAAATTAGTATAATCATCCATACCAACAAGAAGAGCAGTATTTATAACTAAAGAAGTTCCCGAGTAAACATAATTAGCATCAACTTTTTCTTGATGCGCATCATATCCTTCGTGGCAACTAAAATAGTAATATCCTGGACCTACAACACAAGATTTTAGTGTTGGCGCTGGCAGTGGAAAACTAGCTGTATTTTGAACCTGTCTAACGGTTACCCCAGGTCTTGTATATGACATCTTTTTTCTCCTTAATTTTTATTTATTTGTTTTATTCCTTGTGTTGAGTTTTCCTTGTAACCCCGGAATAAGGAGTTAGCAATTCCAATTGGTGGCGAAACAGTCATTAATGCCCCGTCCACTAAACTATTTTTTATTCTTTTTGCCTGTGAATCTGTTTTAGGAGCAAAAGCATATGTGCTTAAAGCCACAGAAGGCGCATTAACTCCTACAACTGTAGAAACAGGGCCTAAGCGTTTTTTAACAATATGGGTTCCTCTATCAGTTTTAGCTAAAATCTCTCTATCTGGCAAAAGTCCAAATTTTGATTTTATATATTCTTTGCCATTTTTTGAAATAACATCCCCACTAATTTCTCTGTACATATCAGATCTCGCTTGATCCTTTATAACATTTCCTAAATTTTTTACTCCTTGTCAAACTCCACCAGCAAAACCTTTTCCCGTTACACCTTGAGTTAATCTATTTATTGTTGCAGCGGTGTTGGCTGCACTAGTAATTGCCCCTCTCTTTAATGTAGAAGGAGCTTTATTAGTTACAATGGTTTTTAAATTGCCCGAAGCATCCCTTTTCAAAGAATCTTTCGATATTAAATGAACAGGATCTTTCAATGTTTCTAATTTTGTCAAAGCGGCTTTACTCGCTTTACCAGCGCGGGCAGCCATTTGAAACAATCTTGAAGCTGCAGATCCCAAATTTGCTTGTTTAATTAAAAATAGATTATTTTCCATGGAGTTCATATTTACTTTTATAATCTAATATAAAGCGCTAGGCAAATCAAGTTCATAAAAAATTTTATTCTAAAATAGAGAGATTTTCAACAAAAGTTTCAAATATCTTATAATGTCCATAAAAACCTTCCCCGTTTGGAACTGAAAATACTCCAAGATTTTCAGAATCTTGAGTAAGTGCAATAGCTTTTCTTTCAGCTAGGGTGACTGCGTCAATATAATCAGCTTTTAAAATATCCTCAGCGTTTGGCATAAATGCTAGGGTTAGCCCCTGCCCATTAGGATTTATATGATAATCGACACCTTCCTGTAAAAGTGAGTCACCTAAAAAGATATTAACTTCAAATTGTTTTCAATTTAAATTAACAGTTTCTTGCTTTTGAAAAGAAAATCTTACTTGAACTAAACTTACTTGTGGCCCACTGGCATTTATCTGAACTATAGTTTCCTGACCAATACTTAAACCAAACATTTTATAAATGCCTTTTTCTTTAAATCATTCACGAAAGGCTGAAAGAAGATAAAAAACTAAATTAGCTATTTCATCAGCTTCGTACGGAGATTTAGAGGTTACATTTAAAGTAATAGATCCTTGTATAATGTCCGTCAAAGAGTAAGCATTTCTTAAAGTATTTTGAGGATTTCCAAATGTTTTTGAAATTGGAAATGCTTCATTTCTAAAATAACCGGTTCACCCAATAGGCCCTCGATCTAAAATAATAGAAGGTCTGTGCGCGGCTACTCCAATTTCTGTAGCAAATTTATCTGCAATGATAATTTTTGTAGTTCTTGGATCTGGAGTCCATGTTCAAGTCGGATGATCTTTAAATCATTGCTGAAGAAATGATAAAAAAATTCATTTAGTTTTAACTGAGAGATTCATCGTCTATTAGGACCTTTTGATTAAAAAGAATTTGTTCGAGAGTTTTTTTATAACCTGTTTTAGCCTCAAGTTCTGCAATAATTTGTTCTTCTAGACTTAACTCTACTTTATTATTTTCAACTGGGGTTAAAGTTTTTACCATTTTTATCTAAATCCTTTTATGTCTAAAGAATAGATTTCATCATCTACATGTAATAAACTCATTTGAGCTTGTTGTTCTATAATTTTTCCTAGAACCTCAATATTCCTAATTCTTTGAACTGAATACCTTTTATCAGTTTGTAAATCAACTACCACGTCTCCAGGTTCTAATGGCGGTCTATTTAAAGCGTAAAGAATAATATCTGAAGGATAAAATTCTCCCCAAATTTGTAAATCTTTTGCCTTAGGGGCTGGATTTACCATTCCTCTAAATTTCTGTGGAGGAAAAAATCCTTCTCTTCAGCCGGTCCCCCAGCAATTACAATCTGCACATTTTTTGGTTGTTTGCTGGAATAATATAGGATCTCAAGCAGTTTCGCAACGGGACCCTCAGGTTCTTTTTTTAAGAAGAAGGAAATCCCTGCCAATTTTTTTTAAAAGTCCTAAATTTTTATCACGCCATATCCGCATTCAAACGTAATTTTGACTATCGTCATTTAAAAAAGAATACGTTGGCGGAAATATTACTGAAGCCTGTGTTGGAATATGAACTGCTTCAATTTTATAATATCAGGATCTGGTGCCGTGTGCAAGACCACTAACTGAGTAATCTAAATATGAGAAAGAATTTAAAGCGATACCAGAGGCGATTAAAGTATAATCGTCTTGCTGTAAACTAGGGGCTTGAGAAGTGTATATTTTTACGGTATAGTCTCCCAAATTTTCTAAAGTTGGCTTTACCTCCCAAATAACTTCTAAAGCATCTGGTATGTTTCGTTGTATTATTAAACTTTTAAACTCTATCATTTATTTTTTATAGTTCGTTATATTCTGAATGAACGCCTCCATAGGCTGCTTCAACATTTAAAGATCGTTTAGCAGAGGATGCTCTTCTTCTAAATTCAGAAATATAATAGTTATAAATTGTGGTATATCTACCAAACTCATCATTATCTTTTACTTGAATTCCCCCAGCGTCAGAATAAGTTAAAGTATTTCTAGCTGAAAGAATTGTCTTTGAAGTTAAAATATTTAACAATGCCCCCAATCTAAGAACAGATCATGGAGTTTTTTCTAAAGAATCATAATGTAAATCTACCGGCTCATACGAAGTATTGATTTCATCTCATGAGTCTTGTAAAGCCATAAATAATTCAAAATCTGTAGATTCTTGTACGCCAGTTAAAATATTTTTAACCGCCTCGTCATTTATATATTTACGAAGACGATCCACCATATATTGATAAGCAGACGGAACCGACGTTAATGTTAAGTCTATTGTTGCCATAATTAAATATAATCTATAATAGAAGCTGGGGCAAACAAAAAAGGCGACCGAAGTCGCCTTTTAAGTAAAGCCTAATTATATAATTAAGCTAGTGTAAGTTTTGCAACGCTTTTAGCGTTAGCGATAATCATACCAATTGTCTCATAAGCCGAGAAAGTGATAAGATTTCTTTTCTTGTCGATATCAAATTTAGTGTCGTTAAGGATGTTGAACTCACCAAGGAATTCAGGCGCTGTAAACGCATAAATTTTATTAGCTAAGAGATCAACTTTATTTGAAACTACAATTCTGCGACCGTAGAGAGTTGGATATTTAAATCCATTAACAGTAATTTCACCTTTCATTACACCATCACCGAAAGTTCCCTGTGTATTATTGTCAACGATAATGCGGTTAAACATTAGCGTATCCATAAGTAGAACTTCTGATTGAAGTTGTTTTCCGTCGATTTTATCGAAAAGTTCGCGAAGCTTTCCTTCTGGAACGGCACCAGATGAATAAGATCCGGTAACAGCATTATCCGAGATAGCAATGGCTGCGTCTACGTAAGCTAGGAAGCTTTCGTCTTCCTGCTTTTGAATATCTAGCACGGCATTTTGCTCAATTACTTGAGTCAAAGGCATGCGATATGCTAAAAGTTCTTCTTCAATTTTTTGGAATTCTTCTGAAGAAATCGAGAAGAAAGGCATTTCAACTCTTTTTCCTTCTAGGTAGTTAGTTGTTGGCTTCGATCTGAAGTTTACAACCATTGCCTTTGAATCTGGTTCCAATTCGATGATTTTTACAACTCCATCGTGTTTTGTTGAAACTTGAAGATCAGCCTGAGTTACATACATTGGCGGAAGAATCTTTCTAGCGAAAGAAACCTCACGAAGTTTTTCACGGATGAACGAAGCGCCATCCATAGCAACTTTCTGTAAGCCTTCAGGAGTATCAAGTTTGCGTAAGAAAAGATCATTAATAGTTCTTGCGTCTGACATTTTATTTTACTCCTATTAGCGGGTTACGAATTCAATTACTGTGTGTGATGCACCTAGGTGAGTAATAGTGTGTGAGGCTTTTGTGCACACAGCAACATCATTACCATCTCCAAGCGTAGCTGCAACTAGTTTCCCAGCGGCATCAACTTTTAAAGCATCTCCAACGCTAATAGATCCAGCGAACTGATCTGTTAGGGCGCGATACTTTCCATATAATAGTGTCAAACGAGACTTTCCACCAGCTGATGCGTCTGGAGACCATCCAGCCGATCCATCTCTATTCGACTCTGTTCAAATTTGAAAAACTCCAACAGCACCAGCACTTGGAAGTACTAGTCCATCACCTGATTTAGCTACCCATGTTCCTGTTGCAGCAACACCCGAAAGCATTAAATTGGCTGGAGCTTCAGCGTCAAAACGATTTACTAAATTTAAATCGGTTAATAAACGAAGCATTTTTATCTCCTTTTAATTGTTATTTTAATTTAATTATTCAACAGTTGGTGAATGAACCGGTCTTCAGCTGAACCATGCAACTGGGGTTGATCACTTATTGTGCCCAACGACAGAGGCGAATTCGAACTTGATATTAGCTCAGCAGCTTTTTCAAAGGCTACTAGATCACTACTTGTTTTTGTTAAATATTTTTGTAGTTGTACTTCAAGATCTTCAATAGGAAAAGCACCTACTTTCAAAAGCTTAAAAGTTAATTCAATAGCTGAATTAGTCTTTTTCAGATCTTCTGCAAGTTTGATGTTTTCAGCCTTCAAACTTTCGTTTTCTTTTGCAAGAAACTTTAAGGCTTGCGCTGTTTTTTCTATTAACTCTTGATTCATTTTAATTACTTACCAGCGGCATCAGCTGCAGCGGCGTCCTTAAATCCTTGATACATGATTTGGCCTAGTTCATAAAACTCGGCAACTTTCTCACGTTGTGCAATTTCTTCAGCGTCGGCTTCCATTTGCGCTAGAGCTAGTTTCTCAACATCCTCAGCGGCAAATTTACCTTCACCTACTTCCTCAACCAAAACGTCATGTGCCCATGAAGCATATTTTTCAATTACTTCCATACGCTCATCGGCTACTGGTTGCTCAGCTGCTGCTTGTTTTTGAATTTCTTCGGTTTCTGCAGCCATTCTTTTATAAACATCTAAAAGACTCATTTTTTAAAATCCTTTTTTAAGTTAGTTATTAGTAAATAGTTTGTTGTACATATTTTTTGAAATCTCGGCAAAAGCACTAGCTTTTTTCTCGACTTTCATATAAGTCCCATCTTCGGTTTGAACGTGATCAAAGCGATTATCGTATGAATCATGTCCAGCAGCAGTTTGGGCGGCTGCATCACGTGCTACAGTTACCGGAGATTCCATAGGTTGTGAAACCTGAGAAATTGGCGGGACCTGCATATCTTTATTTGTTGCGGATAAAATACCCATTGCAACTAGCTCTTGGTGAAAGGAAGCTGCTGCGATTTGGCCAAATTCTTCTGCGAGTTTTACTAAGGATTTCTCATTTTCTGAGATATAATTAGCCCACTTATGAATTGACGCGTCAGCTGCTTGTTTTTCTGTTTCTTCTACTTTTGGAGTTTCTACTGCTGCAGGAACTTCAGGAGCTGCAGGAACTGCTGGAGTTGCAGGAACTGCTGGAACTGGAGTTTGCTCAACAACCTGGCTGGCTGTTTTTTCAGTGTTTAACTCTGCTAGTAAAGTTTCAATATTAAATGCCATTTTAGTTGAAGCCTCCTAAGAGATTATTTCGTTATAGATTATATTAATTAATTCTGGATTATCTGAATTCGTAAAATTAGAAGTAGAGGCATTTGCAATTTTCTTGAAAGATTTTTTCATGCCTTTATACATTCCTCGACCAGCAAGAGTCGCACTAAGTCCAGTAATAAAAGGATTTTCTCTAGCAAAGTTTTCAACCTTTGATAAAGGTTGACCCTGTCTAGCTTTTTGCTCTAAGCTTCCAGCGTAATAATAACTAGCTGGGACGCCTACTAACAATGCTCCAAAAAACTTTTCAGGATTTAAAGCAGCTGTTTTTCGCATAGTTGATCCGTATATTTCAGTATTAACAGGGTGTAACATATTTTCTTGCATTTGAGTAACCCCAACTCCTAGGCCTAAACCTAAAAGAGGACCAACTCAGGGATTCTTACCAATAAATTTCGAGAATTCCGATAAATTCGCAGTGTCGCCGAATAATCTTGCATATCCTGCATAAAGAGTTCCGAGAGTCATAAATAAACCTGTTGGATCCTTTACGCCTGAATCTGGCGGACTTGGAGTTTTATTGAAAAACAATTTACTAATAAAAGAACGATCCTCTTGTTGAGGCGCTGGATAAGCTTCAGGTTTCCCATCCGCTCAGTTCGCGCTTTTCTCTAATATTCTATTAATAATATAAGGCTTTGTCAAGGAATATTCAAAAATATTTTTAGAAAATAATTCAGCTATCTTTTCTTTTGCAAAATCTTCTCCAACTTTTTCAAGAGAGTCGATTGTAACCCCTTCTGTAGAAAAACATAAACTTTGTTTTTCTAAAGAATTGGCAAGTTCAAATTGATTCTGGGAATATAAGGCTAATTTTTGAAAATCTTCTCTTAAAGGGAAAATGCGAAGAGCAAGCATTGTACTTAAAACTTCGTTCATTGGATATTCTGCCAATTTTTTCAAAGTATCATCAGGAATTCTTTCCTGGCTTTTAAGTATTAAATCTTTAGGATCTTCTTCAAGAAAATCTAAGCTGCCTCCGCCATTGATTACTTTTTTAATTTGGGCGCTTTTCTCGTCCGACTGTAGTTCAGCTGTTTTCTCTAATCCAATAGTTTTCATAAAAGAAGAAACAGGGTCAGCTGGAATAACCACAATTGATATATCAAAGAAACGAGGTTTTTCGTTTATAGCATAAACTTTACGACCATCTTCTAAAACTTGGTTCATCTTATGCTTAAGATAATCAGAATATTGATCTCTAGTTTTAGCTCTTTTTAAGGTTATACTACAAATATCCTCTGGAACACGGCAACCCATGCTAGTTTTAATTTTAGCAGGCCCGCTTTTTTGCAGCTCGGTAATTATTTTTTGAGTTTCTTCATGAGCTTTAATTAGTCTAACTACTAATTCAACTCTTTTCATTTCATCGTTATAATGAGAAAATATAACTTTTCCAAAGCTTTTTAATGGATCCTTATTTACGTGATGCTTATAAACATAACCATTTTCTACAAAAGTATTATGATATTTTTTTAAAGCTTCTTCAGGAAAATAGTCCCCATTTCTGTTAGAGCCATAAAATTCTCCGGCGGTTAAGGCATTAATTAGCGCATAAATATATTCTGGTTCTGGTTGCAAATTTGCTAGAAATGAAGAAACTTCCCCTGCGTAATTAGCAGTTTTAATAAGTTCTTTATTAGAACTATCTAAAACTGTTACGAGGGGGAAGTCGTAATCTTCTTGAAAGAACTCAGAAATTTTTTCTATCATATTTATTTATGCAAACAACATTGAACTATTGGCAAATAATTCAGTAAATCTAGGATCTGACGCTTCGCCATTTTGCTTATCTGTAATTTCAGCGAGTGTTTTATAAGTGTCAATAGGAGGCCCACCTAGATCTCTACGAACTTTTGCATGAACATTTTGTGTAATGAATGCACCCGCTGCAATTGGATCAGCCGCAAGACCTGGGGCTTGTCTATAAAGCGTGGCCCATAAATCTGCAACTTCCTCGGGATTTTCCTTAATAAGCTGTGGGTTTTTTTCGATCATAGCCTTAAAATACCCTGGCTCTGCTTTTTCAATTTGGTATTCTTTAAATTTATCCATCATTTTAGAGATGAATTGATTTATAAGCATAGCTGATCCTATAATACCTAAAGCTTGTGCGGCTCCGCCCAAGCTAAAGCTTCTAACATGTGGTGCGGATGCGGCTGCCTGTTGAATTGGCTCTTGGAAGATTCTTCCTGCAGTTCTTCAGGTTTTTCCGGGATTTCCCATTGCTGCTTTTTTTTCTGTCTGTTGCATAATATTTTTATTTAAAATTTAAACGGCTTGTGTTCGTGGCATTTTATTTTTGAGGTCAATTGTATTTGCCCACTGCGCAGTGTGCTTAGCTTTTTGACTATCTTTTCCCATGCTTCTACCTAAATAATAAATTCCAGTAGCTCCCGTTAGGTAAGGATGATTCCACATAAACTTTAAACCCTTCTTAGTTGATTTTCCAATATATTTTAAGGATTTAGTTATTACCCCTGCATTTTTCTCCAATGGGTTATTTTCAGATAATTCTTTTAATTTACTTTCGTATAACTCAGCGGTTTTCATAGTATCCATTAAAAGGTCATGAAATTCGTGAATTTTTGCTACCAGTTTATTTTCTGGATTTGGGAGAATTCCTGCAAATTTTTCTAAATTATTTTCTGATATATTAATTCTATCTTTATTTAAAGCTTCTTTAATCTCGTCAATTACAAAATCTCCTAAAGGGCTAGCTGCTCGAATCGAATATTCTAGTTCATCAGTAGGAGTTCCAGAAAGTGCTGCTTGCTTTACTATAGAGTAAATAGGGGCTAAGGCATCGTCAATTTTAAATGAAAAGCCTATAAGATCTGAATTTAATTTTTCTACTTGAGCAACTTTTTGAATTGATTCATTATATGCTACATTCGGAGAAACATACTTTTGTTCTTCTTTTGAAACGTGCCCAGCTGTTTTAAAAAAATCGTCTGATGATTTTCAATCTGTTTCAGGTTTTTGAACATAATCTGACAAAGCGGCCGTTTTTTCTAGGACTTTAGCAGTAACTTCTTTTGGATTAGCTAAAGGAAATTTTATATATGCCTCGCTGCTAGCTGTTTTTAACATTTCAAGGTGTGTTCTAAGATTAGCAAATTCCGCGATTCTTTGAACTTGCTCTGAGTTTAAGGAGTGCTCTGTAGCAAGCTTTTGTAATCCCGAAGTCATCGGTTTACCCATTTCTAAATATTCTTTAGAAAGATCGCTTCCTCAATTTTGTAAATCTGCTGTCTTAATCATGATTAAATATATTTACCTCTTATTAGTATGTCAAATATTTAAGATAAATTTTCTTGCATGCCTTCAAATAAGATCAATCCTGCTACCATTGCAAATATTGTTGCGTGTGCAAAATCATCTGGACCCACATTAGTATAACGCTCTGTATTTTTTTCTTCATCATACTCAATAAGAACGTTTCTTAAATCTGCTAAAATATTAGCACAATCTTCATATGCTGGGAATTTTAATTTTCCTGTTTTTATCATTTTAAAGAACTTATTCATGATAAATGTTTTATTCATTGTATAAGCTCTCATTTTTGGGTTATAAGCGATTGGTTCTTTTTGGGTAGGCAAGTGCTGAAATGATATTACTTTTTCTAGTCCTAATCTGGATCTAAACTCTGAATTAGGCGCTTCGCCCATTCCATAATCTGAAGCCAAAAGAATACAATTCCATTTTGCAAAAAGTTTGGGAATTTCTTGGTGAATAAATGCGTAATCAGCTTCTTTTCCTAAAAATTTCTTTGTATAAACAACTTGAAACTTATTTTCCCTTTGTTGGATAATAGATATAACAGTATGAGAAGAATCACTATTTACTGGACCATAGTCAATGCCCATTATTGATGGGCGCCCGATGCAATCTGGAGGCGGTTCATCCTGCAGCTTTTGTTCGGGATTACAGGCTGCGATTATTTCAGCTTTGGTAATCGGGACTGCCCCAGAGTCATACTCTAGTCCTAAAGTTTCATTATAAAATAAAGCCGTAGAAGTATTTTCCATTTTTGTGATAACATCCCGCTGCCAATCTACCCAAGGGGCATGTGCAAAATGCAATAGACAAACTCTAAATCCTTCTAAATATGGTTTAGTAGTAGCATTATCGTAAGTGGAAACCCACTCTCCTTTATCTATGCGTAAATCCAAAGGTAAGCCTGTTTTTTTGTCTATTAGCCCATTGGCACCAATATTATCAGGACCTAAAATATTCCAATTTCCAGAGCGATGTGATTTTACTGCATACTCATTTTGAGTCGAATTAAACCACAAATCCGCTAATGTTCCTTTAGTTCTTTTAGGAGTTCCGGCATAGATACTTTTTTTAACTAAAGATCTTGACATAGTTTCTTCAGTTACTGTAATAACATCTTTTAAAAGATCTTGACAATTTCCTGATATTAACGGAACTCTATATCTAGTAGTTTTATTTGAAACAATTAAAGTTCCATTAGGAACTGTAGCACAATAAACTTCTCCTGAATATGGGACAAGTTCTATTGTAGCATCATTTCTATCTCGACCTATTACTTGGTTATTAACACCAAGCATAGTTGATTCTCTAGGGGTGCAGGACCAGGAATGAAAAGCATTTTTTCTATCTTTTGTTTGTTTTGCTTTTAAAGTTTCTATAACATTAAAAGTTTTACCTAAAAGAAGATTTAACTGTTGAAAAGCTTCAGCGAGTTTTTTTGAGCTGAAGTGAAACACATTTACTGGAGCTGCCGTGATTACTGAATGTTTTAAGGTATCCCAGGCAAGACCTTTTATTAGGTCAGTAATGATTGAACCATGAGTATCTAAGATTTCATACGGAAATTCTCTAGACGTTACTGTAGCGCCCAATTTTTGAATATAAGCCTCTATGGCATAATCAAAAATATAAATAAATGCTGGAGTATGTCTTTTACCTGGCATTATTTGATGATTTACCCCAAGCTCTTTTAAAAGCTTAGAGTATTCTGCCATTTTTCTTTTTTTAGCTAGCTCAACTTTTAATCCGGGATTGCCTTTAGTAATTTTACTACTTGTAAGAAGTACCCCCAGAAATTCCCCTAATTTTTTAGTAGGAATTTTAAATTCAGGATAAGTAATTTCCACATTAACCGAATTTGTATAGCTTCCTCCCGGAAATACAAATTCCACCGGAGCTTCCGGAAAAGGAAATTCTCCTTTTGGTGCTTGAAGCATATAAAAAGGGGTTTGTAAATAATTTATGGCAGGTGCCAATTTCCACTCTTTTAATTCAGCGGGCCTACTTCCTTCTGCTACATATATGTTGTGGTTAGGGGTTACTTCTAATTTTTGATCTACCCCTTTAATTACCATAATTTGCCCTACATGCGGCTTAGCTATAACTCTTGACGGTTGTTGCCACTCAAAAGCATTTGTCTTGGGATTTACAGTGCCAAGGAAATCTTGAGCTTTAATTTCTGTAAAGTCTAGCCAACCTCTTTTACTAAGAACTTGCATATTTGGAGTATAGCACTCGTCAAAGTAATTAACATCTGCTGAAATACCACGAATGCGGTCAGCGTTTAACAAGGCATATCTTAAGTTAATTACAGAACCATTTATAAATTCTTTTTTTAAGACATTTTGAACTTGATTCGAAGTCACAAAATTATCCTTAATTAAAGGAGAATTATTTATAACTGGCTCTAATTTGTCTCGAGCAAATTCCTGTGTCTGCGCTACTGCAGGTGACACATAAAGTTGCTTGAAGTTCGGAGTTAAGCAAGCTCGAGCTAGCATTATATTTGCTAACGTGGTAGACTTCGAAGTTTGGCGAGAAAATTTCATAACACTTTTTTGAGCATCTGTATTATAAATTTCTCTCATGTGTGGATAGTCATCCAAAGAAAGAGGACGTCCGCTGAGAACAAAAAAGTTCTCAGCGAAGTCTGATAAAGTAAGTTCTATCTCTTTTTTCTTATTTGGCATATTTTTGAAGACGAATTGCTTCTTTTCGTTTTTCTCTTTTAATAACAGAAGGCTTAGTATAATGTTGACGTTCTCTGTATTCTTCTAGAATTCCAGCTTCGTGGACTTTTGCTTTAAAAACAGCTAAAGCGCCTTCGATATTCCCATTTATAACTTTTACAGTTACTGACATATTATTTTAATTTAGATTGTGAATTGACTTCAAGTAGTTCTTCAAAAAGATCAGAATATTTACCATGATGCATTGATTTGAAAATGATATTTTCTTCACTATTTCTGGGAACTCCTCAAGACCAAGAATACGCAAATTTTCGATCTTTGTCAAGCTCATCAACAAATTTTAATAAGCCATTATAGCCACTTTCTACTTCTTTTAGTTTTTTTCCAATTTTATTATAAGCAAAAAGATCCCCTGGATCTCTAGGTTGAGCTTTTAAAGCTTCCAATTCAGCTTTATCTTTATAGTATTCTTCGGCTTTTCTATTAAACTCTGAAGTTAAGAGACGGGCTGTTTGTAATTCAACCCAAAACTCATCTTGCGGATTTCTAACTAAAGAAGGATCCCCCGGGGGATTAATTCATGCTCTAGCTCGAACGTCATAAACTCCAAAATCCGTTTTTAATATAGATGACTCAGTATTTGCTTTTCACTCCATTAGAAAAAAAGAAAGAGGTCTAGAATAAGGTTTAACCGGAAATCCATTAATTTCTTTTGTAGCCTTAGTTTTATCTTTAGTCGGATCAAAAGGAAAAACATAGACAGAAACGTCTATGTCAGAAGAATCTTCCCATTTATAGCCAGTTATTGATCCTAGAATATATAAAGCTTTTATGTGTTCAGCTGGAACAACTTTTATAATTCTTTCCTCTATTGCAGTTTGGATTTCAGGATGTAAAAATCCATCTTTATCAAAAACATCTGGTGCCAAAGTTTTCTGCGGAACAGAAATAACTGAGCTAAATTTCAGCATATTAATCCTCTGTTTTTTTAGCGTCAGGCTGCAAATCTTTAATATTTCTTATAGGTCCCTTTGGATCCTGACTTGAGAAAGTTTTAATTTTAAATTCAATTTCTTCTAAAAGAGAAGCGCCTTTTGATTCTTCTTTTTGTAGCGTATCAATTCTTTCAGTTAATTTAATAGTAAGGCCTGCCCATTTTTGAGCTAGTTCGGGGCGAATTTTTGATTGCTCTTTAAAATTGTAATAAGAGTCATGCACCATATCCGCGAGCATATCTTTAAAATCTTTGTCAGGAGTTACGCCTAATTTTCAAAGAAGATGCTCTTTATCGCCCTTTAATGCAATTTTATAATATTTTAGAAGTTGGGGCTCAGTAATAGTAGCTACAAACATTTGTCGATCTCTTAAAGTTCAATCTTGAACATTAAAAAAATACTTTAAAAATAGTTTTACATCTTCTGCGCTGTATTCCATATTAAACTTTCCATTAATGATAAGTTCAATATCTTCGTCGGTTATTAAGCAAAGCGCCATAGAGGTTATTAACCTATACATTAACGGATCATTTAAAAGTTTAAAAGCACCATCAATTGAATCTAATTTTTCTGGAAATGAAAACCCAGTAAAATGGCAAAACATTTCTGTTATGTCTAATTCGCGGATCCAATCTGGATCTGCAGGCATTCTCTTAGATTCATCAAAATAATCCGGATTTTCGCTTTTTAAGGTATTTATAATGATAAGAATGGCTTCTTCTGGGAAAGGTAAATCATATGCATCTAATTTTTCTTTAATACCCGTAATAGACATTTTAGATGCAACTAAAGCTTCAATAAATTTTATATGTGGTATTAGCATTTAATTAAGTTCCTAATGATATATAAAGTCTTAGGGTTTCTTTAGAGGGTAGCGAGGAAAAAGAGCCTATTTCACCTCCGCTTTCATTTAATAACTTTAAAGAATCTGTTGGATCTCCAGAAATAGTTTCTGTTTCTAAACCTAAATCAAACTCTAAAAGGTCTTGCATTTTTTGTGCAAGACCATTAAAGTAAGGAGTTCCTGGATTCTCTATAAGAATTTTTTGCATTATTTATTATCGTCGTAAATCGCTTTTCCTAAGCCAAGACCAGTTGCGCCTGCTGCTCCCATTCCATAAGAAGCTTTATTTCTTCCAATGTGGGCTGCTACATTTTTTACTCCAACAGTTGTTTTACTAAGAGCTCCAGTGGCAGCTGAGAAATTTCCTGGGGCTGCACCTACGCCTGTTTTAAACGCCTGTGAGGCAGTGCCTGCCAACATTTTTGCTCCTGAAACAAAAGTATTTCAAGCACCAGCTTCTTTTACTAAAGCCGTTCCGAATCCGCGCATTACAATTAATTTTTCGTCATTATTCATTTTGATAATTCCTTTTTAATATTTAAAAGTTTGTTCTAAAGTTGTTGGTTTTGATAGATTAGAAACTTTGGCACTTACACCCATAGACCCTATAGTACCGCCAATGAAAGCTTTGTTTTGCAAAGGATGCAAAAACATATCTTTTATTCCAGCTCCGCCGCCTAATCCTGTAAAACCCTTAGCAAAATTCGCTGGGGCCGAGCTTCCTAAAGTTCTTGCACCTCGTAAAATGGCTGCAACCACTCCTAAAGAAGCTTTCTTCTCAAATTGATTATGAATTTTCTCTAAAGCATTTCTAGCTACAAAATAAGCAGGATATCCAATTGCTGGAGTTAAAGTTCCCTTTAAAATTTTTAATTTTAAAGATGGTACGTTTGTGACTTGATTTTTTATAATCTTTGTGTCTAAAGCATGGAGACTTGAACTAGCAACTAATCCTGAAATAGCTCCTGCTATAGCATCCTTTGAAATTGAAATTTTACCTGGATCTCTTTTTTCTGCTTTTTTCATTTAATTTAAATAAGTCCTAATTTGAATTTCACCATCTTTCGATCTTTGAGCTTTTCAAGTTTCATCAACATTTAGCTTAGATGCTATTTGAAATTGTAATAAAAATTCTGCATAATTTTCTGCTATTACAATTTGCTCTCCGTCTATAAGATACACATCTGTTCAAGCATCGTCAAGAGCAGATGGTTCAAATCTATCTATAATTGAAACTTTTAAAGTTGTTGGAATTACTGTAAAATCTTCTAAATCAAATGATAGATCATCATCTAAATCACCTATTTCATCAGTAAATCTAACCCGTTTTGTAAGTAAAATCATATTATTTAGGAGTTGATAAAGCTTTAAGCGCCGCGCCTAACGAGGTATAAGTTAACCCTAGCCCAGGTCCTACTAGCCCAGCAGTTATAAAAGCATCTTTATTATTTGGTAAATTTGGAGATAACGCAGTAGTCGCTAAAGCCGAAACAGTAGGAACGCCCAGTCCATAAGCCCATGTTTTATTACGTAAGCCTAAAAAGGACGCAACTTTTAAAACGCCTTTATTTTCTAGCATTCTTACTTTTGCCTCTATTGGAAATTTGGGATCTTGCATTATAGATGACATTGTTTCGTTTCTTCCTTGCTCATAAGCCATTTGACTCCGAGCTTGTGCTTGCTGTTCATTTCTTTTTGTTTTAAAGGAAGTTCCGCCAATAAGTCCGCCTACTACTAAAGCTGTTGCCCCTCTTGCTCCTCAAGTAGCAGCTCTTTCGGCTTTGTATTGCTTTTTTAATTTTTTTAAATCTTGAATATCAGCTCTGTGGCTTCCCCTGTCTAAAATCTTTTTATCTAGAAAACTTCTATTTTTAATTTGCTGTTTAAGCTGATTTATTTGCTGTCCCGTAGCTTTTAAAGATTTTCCTGTAAGTGTATTTCAAATTCCCATTATTTATTATTCCCCCAATTTACAAATGCGTTCGGAACGGTTTTTAAAATACTTTTTTTAATGCCCATTTCTTTTAATAAATTATTTTGTGCTCCTGTGTTATCCATAACTGCCGCGGGGGCTCCTATGAACCCTAAGCCTAACGTAGTTCTGTGAGCAATAGGAAGTTTTTTTGGAAAAATACCTGCTCCTAAAACTCCTCCTCCTGCGAGGAGTAGTAAGTCAATTAAATTTCTTTTTTTAGCCGCGGACAAATTATTATTATAGTACGCATCTAATAAAACATTATGATCAACATTATTTTCTTGCATATTCGTTTCCTTTTGAATTAACATAACTTATCCCACCGACACCGACAGCACCTATACCTGCACCTGTTGCTAATCCTTTTCAATTTTTCTTTATAAAGGAATCTGAATTTTTTGGAGTTTCTCCTTTAGGCGGTTCAGTTTTTTTAGAACCAGAATTGTTCGGAGGCGGTTCAGTTGGAGGAACTTCAGACTTAGGCGGTATTTCTGGATCTGGAGTTTTGTTAGTAGCTACAGAAGTTTCTATTTCTGTTTTAGGGGGAACGGCCTCAGTTTTAGGCGTAGTAACTTCAGGTACTGTGGCCTTTACTTCTGGTGCCGAGCCAATTGGGGCATCGGTTTTTGTTGGTTCAACTTTTTTATTTCTAGTTCTACTATTTGTTCTAGTTGGAGTATTCCCACCTTTTACATTTCTAATTATACCTTTTGATTTTTGACTAACTGGTAAACCACTTGGAGATGCTTTTAGAGTTGCTAAAGGAACTTCATTAGGTACATTTACATCTGGAGCTTTTCCATAGCCCATGTTTAAATCATTTGGATCCCCTCTATTAACAAAATCTTTAAACTTTAGCCCTGGCTGTTCTTTTACAGCCTTTTGATAAGCTGCTCGTTCTTGTTGCTTTGGAGTTAAGTTTTTTTGAGGCTTAGTAGCAGCGGGAGTAGAATTATCACCTTTTGGTGCTAAAGGGTTATTTTCAGCCATTTGCTGTTGCCCAGGAGATGGAGTTCTAGTGGCAGGAGGTGGGGTAGTAACTGTTCTTTTTACTTTATCCATTTGAGGATAAGACATATTTAAATCATTGGGATCCGCAGTTGGCTTTAAATCGCTTAAATCTGGAGCTTCATTGCTTGGCCTATAAACTTGACCTGCACGATCTTTTTGAGAATTTAAAAATTCTTTATACTGTGGGTCTGCTAAAGTTCCTGTAGTTTTTTGTGAAAATTCATTAAATTTTAAATCAGGATTTTTCTTTTGAGCTCTAGCAAAAGCCCCTTTTACTTGTTTTTTAGCTTGAGACTTAGATAAAGTTTTACCTGTGGTTTCTGCAATTTCTCCAGTAGAGGCGGCAGCTACATTATCAGCTGCTCGAACCATATTTTTTAATCCCCCTAAAGCATTGCTAAAAAGCCCCGCTTCCTTGTAAAAAGGAACAAGAATATCTAAAGAGTTATTTAATGATTTTTCGGCGTAATTCATATTATAATGTAATATACTTATCTTAAAGTTGCAAGTTATTTTTGACCTGGCAGATTTTTTGGTTCTTCCCGCATGTGGTCGCGAATAAAGGAAATTTTATTTGTTCTTTTAGCTCATTCTAAGGGCGATTCTTTTGAGCCAGTAACATGCTTATTTACTGCATACCAATCTGCAGCCATCTCTCTTCGAGTGTTTAAAGGAATTTTTTCTAATTCTTGCGGATTAGCTCTTTTATGCACATGATGCTGCTCGGCGTGATAATGAGTATCAACTGCTTTCCTGAATTTTTGTAAAACTTCCGGATTTTGTGTACCAGTAACTCCCTCTGGGCCAAATCAAAAATCTCTATAAGGGCCCCAAAGACTTGGAGAAAATTTTGTATAATCATGTGCTAACAGTTGAAGTCTTGGGGCTCCAAATTCTCGGCCGGCAACGTAAACATCTTTTTTATGCTTAAGAAGATATTTTAAGTTTTTTCAATCAGCAGTCCGGTTTTCTCAAAAAGACGCTTCGGCTGTTTTTTGAAATGCATTTTTTGCATTATATACGGCGCCAGCTAATAATGTTCCGCCTAATCCTAAAAGTCCAACAGCTTTACCGATTTTTACCTTTCTTCCTTTTTCTAAAGCCTTGCCCAAATTACTTTTAAATTCGTTTAAAGCTTCTCCTTGATTTTTTAGAAAATTAGTTTTTTTAAAATTGGAGTTTAGTATTTCTGGATTGTCTAAAGCGTCGTTTATAATTTTATCAAAGTCGACTAATTCAGCTCTGGTGAAAGTTTTAATACCAGCTTTTTCTGCAAATTCTAGATTTTTCCCTGCTGTGGTTTGCCTTGATTTTTTAGCTAAAGTAGAGAAAATTATAGACGGGTTAGATGCTGCAAGCTGCTCGTTTATTGACGAAGCTCCTGTGTAACCTATATGTAAGTCACTTTTAGCTAAAATTCCATGATAATCTTTTGGATCCATCATTCCTTTAAAGGAAATGTTTTTATTTCCTTTATACAGATTAGCGATCTCTTTATCATTACCTGCTAAAACTAGTAAATGGGCATCTGGCCTATTTTTTAAAGAATTAGAAATTAAATCAATTTTATCTTTTAAAGAAGCACCAGATTCTCCGGCAGCTAGTGTAATAATTTTTTTGCCTTTTTGGCCTAATTGTTCTGCCAGCTCGTTTGGCTTATATTGTATATCTTGGGAAATAGTTTTAAAAGGGTGCACCTTACTTGAGTCAGGATTAAAATTAGAGCTGACATTATGAGCTAATTCTGGGGTTAATCCCCTTTTTGCAAAAGGATCCATACTAATTTTTGCAGTAGTTTTAGGACTATCAAAAATTCTATTTAAAAACGAAGCTTTAGTCTCGTCTCTATTTACTTTTTTTATATTAGTATGACCTAAATCAGTTAAAAGCTCTTCATACTTATTTGCTAAGGCCGCATGCCCAGCCCCTTGGCCTTTTTTATATCTGTAATTAATTTCTATTTGATTATTATTTACAGCTGAGGCATACTGAGCTCCCCTTGCAGATACTGCAAGTCCCGCGGCACCAAGTCCTAAGGCTTTAAGCTTTGCTTCCTCTTTTCGCTTAGGCATTATTTTTTATCCTTTTTTAAACCTGAATAGGTGATTCCTACACCTGCTGTAGAAAGACCAACAGTACCTCCTACTGTTGCTTTAGCGTATCCAGCAGGATAACCTGCTAAAGATTTTTCTAAAGCCATTTTTCCAACAGCCTTTCTTTCTTTTGCGGTTCCATTTAAGCCCATATCTTTTACTGCATTAATGTAAGCTTTGTTTGATTTATCAATCCCCACACGCGCTTCGATACCTTCTTTAAAAGCGTCAGTTATAGCTTTGTCCTGGGTTTTTCTTTTATATAAATCTTTTAAAGATTCAGAAACTGTTGAAGAGTCTTTAAATGATGGAACATCGTACTGTTTTGCTAGTTGTTCGGGGCTCACAGCCTTAGCATTAATTAGCGAATCAACAAAACTTGCTGGATCCATTCCTTTTGGAACAGTTCCTATATTTTCTTTTACAAATTCTTTTGCAGCATGCTCATATCTTCCTTTGGGAACTCCAAAAGACTCTACATCTAATCAAAAATTAGCCGCATCTTTTACATTTTTTGATTGAGTAAATTTCGAATAATGTAAATTAGAAAATGAATTTCCATTTAAACCTGCCTTGCTATATAAAGTATGAAGAAGCTTGCTAACAGGCCCAGCTGAATTGGTATCAACTTTTTCTTGAACCTTTTTTGTGTTTCTTAATATTGCTCCAAATGCGCGGCCTAATGGTGATCTTCCAAATCTTTCGGCCCCTTCTAAATAATTTCCAACTACCTGTGCTCCGTCGGACCCGGACATTAAAGCTTTTGCAAAACTTCCTGTTTCTTTAGCTCTTTTTGCTGCAAAAGCTGCTCTTGAAAAAGAGGCTGCTGCGGGTGCTAAAGAAAGCCCTAAGGCAGTAGTCCCAAGTCCAGCGGCGACTACGCCTGTTTTTTTAACTTTATCTTTTTGTTTTTCCGAAAGAAAAGCTGCAAGCTTTTCAAATTCTACTGATTTCATAAATTTATCTCTAGCATCGTTTATTTTTGACATTTTATCGTGGGAGCCTCCCATATCTGGATGATTTTGTTTAACCAGTGTTTTATAGTAATTTTTAAAATCTTCCTTTGTAGTTATAGGAGTTCCGTCTGGTTTATATAAATGGCCGTCTTTATTTTTTAAATTTAAGTTTGTTAAAATAGTATCAGTCTGACTTGTAAAAGGTCTAGATTGTCTTCCATAATTATAATTATTCTTAGATTGTCTGCCATAATCATAATTACGAGAATTTTGTTGTCTATTAAAATCCTCTCAAGACTGTCTTCAAGACTCTCTTTGTTTATTCCAAGCATCATCATCTGCTTTTCACTTTGCTTTTCACTTTGCGTCTGAAGTTCTTTCCCATCCTTTTGAAAAAGCCTTAGCGCTCCGTGTTAATTTTCCTGCTCCATAAACAGCTGCACCTGCGAGTGCTGTACCAATTCCTGTGCTAATTGCTCGTTTTTTTCATGGATCCATGTCAGATTTATTTAGCACTTCATTGCTAATAACCGCTCCTCCTGCAAGTGCAGCTCCCCCAAAAAACATTTTCTTTGTTATGTCGGAATAGAAAGCCCCTGGGGTATCAAAGTTAGTTTTTACTGTATTAAAAATACCTGCGGTTTTTTTTAAATATGCTCTACCCTCGGTATCATAAATAAATTTATCTCTTTTAAATTTATCACGATCCTTATAAAAAGAAAAGGTTGATCCTATTCCGGTTCCGGCAGCTCCGAGCGTTGCACCTAACATTAATTTTAAACCAACATTATGAAAAGCTCGCGTGAACTTTCTAGGAGCTAATTTTAAAAGTAAGGGTGTTGTTGCAGCGCCTCCAAGAAATCCTAAAGTTGCATAAGATTGAGCGTGCATAGGCATAGGATTATTTTGAGGTAAGTTCTCTACATATTCTTCGCGGGGTGTTAATTTTTGATAGCTCATAGTTCGTTATTTTATGTTCTTTTTTATAGATTGTTTTATATTACTTAAAGATCTAGGATCATAAGTTTGATAAGCTGCACTTAAAATATCAATGACCTGATTTAAATCTTTTTCTTTAAATTTTTTTGAATTTTTCAAAATTTGCGTGCCTTCTATTGAAGCTGCCAGTTCGTCAGCGCGCGCTTCGGGTCCTCAAGTTTTAGGAACTCCAAAAGTACCGCCCTTAACTTCATTTTTAGTAAACTTAGTTCAAAGTCTTCTACCGCCGATTGAATTTTGTAAAGGCCTTCCAACTGCTTTTTGCATATTTACATGGTGGCCATATTCATGAGTCAACAAAGAAGATTTATAATTTATGTCTTCGCCCGTAAATGTACTAAATACTCCTGGTTTATAAGAACCTAGATTTTTTTTTAAAATATCTCCTTTTCCGAGGTAAATAGAAGTATTACTTAGCTTATCAAGAATAAATGAGTTATTGCCAGGAGTTTTTGAGATTGAGTAATTATAATTATAAGAGGCTGGTGATACTTTTTCTGTTGTACTTTTTCTCGTTAAATTAACGCCAGATTCCCGCATCTTATTTAAGATAGGACGATATTTGCTAAAGGCTTCTATTCTACGTTTATACTTATTTACAGCTAAGCCTGCGCCGGGAATAATGCCTAAACCTGCGCCAATAAAAGCATTTTCTAGTTTTTTACCAGAATCTTCATCTGTTGCTAAAGTGCCGATAGTCCCACCAGTAATACTTGTTACTAGGGGATATTTTACTTTATAAGATAAATTTTTAAATAAGTTCATTTAATCTAAGTCTGCTTTTTGCAATGCTTCCAAAAAGGAATCATTTAATTTCTTTTTATTTTCTGCCATTCTTTTTAAATATAAATCCGTAGAAAGATCTTTCGTATTTTGACCTAAAGAAGAGTAGTATGTTTTAATATACACATTTCTGTCCTTTTGGGGCAAGCCTGCATGGGAATTAAATCTTGCTACGCGACCCTTTACCTGCTCTAACCGTTGATCATTTCAATGGGGTTCCATAATTTGTAAAAGTCTTGTTTTCTTTAAATCAAGGCCTTCAGAGCCTGCTCCAGAAATTAACAGCTGTTTTACTTTACCAGAGTTATACTGCTGAATTGCTTGAATTCTTTCTTTCTCAGATGAAGAACCCGTAAAAGCGGCAAAAGGTATTTTTCTTTCTTTAAGTCTTTGTGCTACTGGATTAATTCCAGCTTCTAGAAAATTTGAATAAGTTACGCCTCGATAACCTTTTTGTTGAGAAGCTTCTTCAATATCTTTTATTATTTTATCCAACTTGGGGCTTGATCCACTTTTTGCATTAAACTTTTCAGGGAAATTAGAAACTTGCCTTGTTTGAGTTAAAAAAGCATTTATAAACCTAGCATCTTTTGATCCTGCGGGGATTCCATATTTTATTTTATATGCTAAAGTAGGCTGACCCGCTGCCAACATATTATATGTATCTTTTTGTCCTTGAGACATAGGAACAATTTCATCTAATTCAATTTTTTTAGGAAACCCTTTTTCTGAAGATGGGTGATAATCTACTTTATCAAGTAAAGATCCAGTTAATCTATTTAAATTTTTTGGATGATATTCAATTCCATCTTCTACCCCTTTTAGTCTACCTCAAAAATCAGGACGAACAATTCTTTTTTCTAAATATTGTTCATTAAATTTTTTAGGATCTCTAGGAGTATCAACTCCTAGACCACGTAGCAGAGGTATTAATTCAGAAGGTTCATTTCTTATAGGGGTGCCGGTTAAAAACATTTTTTTCCCAGCGTAAATTTGATCTGGCAAATGAGATATTTGTGATCCTAATCTTCCCATTCTATGAGCTTCATCAAAAGCAACTAGCCCATTAGTTTTTGGTTGAGGTTTATTATAAGTAGAGTAATCAACTGAAACATTTAACCCGTGCTTAGCTTTTTCTTTTTCAAAATTAGATTTTAAAGAAGCAGGGCCTATAACAGATAAAGGCGTTTTTAATCTCTCAGCCGCTCCTAATGCGGTTAACGTTTTTCCGGAACCAAGACCATGATAAACTAAAACGGCGTTATTACGTTCTAATTTTTTAATAGCTTGTTCTTGATGCGGCTCTAATTTAGTCTTTAACATATATAATATTAAAAGAAAATGGTATAAGAATCAAGAAGATTAATTAATGGAGTAAAAAATGAAAGTAATCGTGCATCCAGGTAGATTTCATCTGGATGAAGTTGTGGCAGTTTCTCTGCTGAAGCTTATTTGCGAGAAAAATTCAGAAGAACTTTTTCTACGTAGATGTCTTCCGACTCAAGAGGAGCTGGATGATCCTGAAACATGGGTTGTTGATGTGGGCGGAATTTATAATCCTGCCTTAAGAAATTTTGATCATCACCAAGATCGAAATTTACAATGTGCTGCTGTTTTGGTGGCCGAGGCTGCTTTATCCCCCGAAGATTTAAAAAAGCTGAAAAGCTTTTTACAAGCAGTGGATGAAGCCGATCGGGGAAATAAAACTTCAGCAGATAAGTATGGGCGCCGGGTCGCGACGGTTAGAAGCATTTCAAATATGCTAATGCCTTTGTGTTTGGCGGTCCCTGTAGAACATTACGAAGAAGAGTTAACCAGACTTTTTTTGGTATTTGAGCCGCTGGTTCGCGAAGTTTTGCGAGATATTTTAACCGGTGATAACAAGGAAGATATCTTAAAAGCTAAAATTCTTGCAGGACCTTTAGAAATGTGGGGCCCTTGGACTGTGCTAATAAATGATGATCCGCGAGTGGCATTCGCAAAAATTTGGCCAGGTCATCAATTAGCAAAAGAAACAGGAATAGATTTAATGATCACTAAAAATGATCGTGGAAATTTTTCTGTTTCGCAAATTAATCCCAATGTTCCTTTTAAGGATCTCGGATTAAACAAAGACTCCCCTATTGATTATGTAGGGTTTTGGAGTTCTTTGGAAGAACTAAAAAGCCGGTTTTAACCGGCTTTTTTCTTTTTAGATTAAAATTTAATCTTTTAAGTATTTAGATTTTTTTGAATACTTGTCAGTCATTAATTTTGTTCCAACTGCTGCTCCTGCAACAGATGACGCTGAAAGTCCGTACATCAAACCTTTAGTAAGCTTTATTTTTCCCGCGGCGGCAAGGACTCCTGCTCCAAAAGCAGGTACTGATCCTAAAGTTAAGGCTCCTAAAACAGCTCCTGCTACGCCTCGACCGGTATTTCTTACTGAAAGATTTGCATCTTCTTTTAAACCTGCTTTTTGTTTAATTTTAGCTTTTTCATCATCTGTCAAGCGACTGGTTCTAAAAGCCCCTACCGCGCCAGCACCGCCTAGCGTGGCGGCGGTTCCAAGATTTGCTTTTTTTAGCAATGAAATACTTGCTTCTTTTAAAATAGGGCTATTTCTTGAATACTTATTTGTTGCTAAATGTGCACCTCCTAAACCTCCGCCCAAAAATCCAGTAAGTAGTCCTAATGAGGCACCTGTGGCCGCCATACGGGGATTCCCTGAAATTGCACCTACCATAGCTCCGCCTATTGATCCTGCCATGGCTCCGCCTACTCCTCCTGCAAGGCCACCTAAAAACCCTCTTCCCATATTTCTTGCAGTTAAGGATGAGCCAGGGCTAATATAATGATACTCGTGCAACTTTTTCTTTTCTTTTCCAGTTAATTCGTCAGCTTTAAAAAAGCCCATAGCTGCTCCAGTTAATCCAACTAACGCCGTTTTTACTAAATGTTCTTTTGACATATCTTTTATTTCAAATTTAAAGGGTTTTGATTCTTTTAAATTATAAGAAATAATCCCCCTAGTTGTCAAGGGATTTCTTCCTTCAGAAATAGATTCTAGTAATTCCGCTTTTTCTTGTGGACTTTTAGCCAAAGGAATAGTTTTTAAACCCGGATAATTATTAGAAATACTTTGCAGTATTTTAAACTTATCTTGATAAGGCAGATGATCTACTTTTTGCCCTTTAAATTTATAAACATCAAAAAGAGCTATTTGTTGAGAATTGGGGGTTTGGTAGAAAACGTTGGGCGCTTTAGAATTTCCAAACTTCTTGGACTTATTGAGTTCCATTCCTGGGTAAAACAATTTGCCACGAAGTATTGTCTTTCCGTGGTCGGTAAAACTTGGCATAGGTCCAAGACTAACTTTAAAAGAATTGTCAATTTTCTTTTCGCTTCTTCTTGAGGAAGTTCAAGAAAAGATATCTGGTCTTTTCCCGTCTCTAAGAACGATAATATTTTCTGTCCCCGCCAAGTTAGGGCTTCAAACTTCGGAATTGTTATTGTTATGTTTATAAATTTCTGCGGTGCCGTTCCTAATTTTGGTAGGCTTGCTTGGGAGGTCAGCATAAATCTTAGAGTTTACTGTTGGGGTATAGTTATAAAATAATCAATCTTTGTCTAAACCTTTTTTTAACAAAAAGCGCTCAGGTCCAGAATTTTTTTCTAAAACAAATTTTATCTCTGTTCCAGAAGCAGATAATATAATAACTTTTCCAGAGTAATACAAGGAAACTTTTCCGGCACCATATCCTTTTTCTATTGTTCCTGAAAAAGACATATAATCTCTAGTATGAGTGGGTTGTTCAACTGCAGTAGTTTTTGCTCCAGGGCCCGGTATCTCTTTGCAGGCCCAGGAATACGCTTCTGTGACCCCCGGAGGCGAAAGACGTATGTCATAGTGTCTTCCAGCACGATCGGCCTCGTGAAGTTGAATAGACAAATCCCATTGAGTTTCCCGGGCTGCTGGGATAGTTCCAAAATAGTTTTTTTCGGGGATTCCTGGGGCGAACATATTTTTAGTCGTTTGTTACGCGTTTACCCATTTCATACTGTACTTTATTTCATAAAGCTTTTCCTACCCCAAAAGTTGCTCCTGTTATAAGAGCTCCTTTTAAAGAATGTTTAGCAATTGTTTTACCCTTTAATTCCTTAGTTGCTGCATATAAAGCATGTGGAATTCCACTGTGTTTTAAAGAAGTAAATGTAGAAACAGCTTTGTCTGCTCCAATACTTTTCCAGTATTTCGGGATTCCAAGAGGTTTATTATTTCTAATTTGATGTATAGTTTGTAAAGTAGGCTGACCCGTAATTCCTGTAATTGCTGCACCGATGGCCCCAGCGTGAACCATTGTTTTCCCAAGCCCAGCATTCATGGCTAAAGCTGAATTATTTTCACTATTTTTCTTTGAATAAACTCCAATTTCATAGGGTTTATTTATATCTGCAGACATAGAAATACTTTTTCTTTCGTTTTCGTCTATCTTACGTTTAATATTGGAAGATGCCGTTTTTTGCATATTTTCTTCCATTTTATTTTTTAATATTTTCCCTTTAATATAGCCATAAGTTCCTAAAGCGGCTCCCCCTATTAAAGCTCCTGCTCCTATTTTACCTGCTTTCAATTTTACAGAATCATTGGAACTGTTTATAAAAGCCGTACCTATGGCCGCCCCTATGGGCGCTCCAAAAACTATTCCGCCCTTTCCTCAAGATTTCTGAGGATTCGCAAGATAATCATGAAGTTTTTCGATTTTTTCGTGATCTTGCTGTTTTTCTAAATCAGTCATTATAGCTTTGGAAGCTTCTTTTAAAATATCTTCGTTATGTCAGGACATAACATGTTTTGTATCAGGGTGTTCCATATGTTTTTTTATCAGTATCTCATCCTCAGTTAAAGGGTGGATAGCATTTAAGTTCTTTTTTTGGGCTTTAGTCCGAGCTGCTTTTTCGGCTGCTGCTTTAAAATACTTATCTAAAGTAAATTGATCGCCTATATCTCAAGCGCGCTGAATATCGGGAGGTCAAAATTTATATCGAGGATTAAAGCCTGGCATAATTGAATATAATTCCAAATTGCTGTAAATTCAAATATGTCTAAAATAACAAAAGAAAAATTAATTGCTATTCAAGGAAATGTATTATTTGACCCTGAGCTGCTTACAGCCATAAAACAATCAGAAGCTGACGTATTAAGAATGGCTCAACAAACTTATGATAAAGTTTCATCTTGTAACTTGGTTAATAATGCTTTATGAGGATTAGAATACGAAAATCTAGCTAAAAAAGAACAAGGCCCTTGGAAGGGCCTTGACGAGGAAAAATTAAGTAAGTCATTATTAGATCTTACTATTTTTGCCGGTTTTCTGGTAAGCGCGGGAGATACAAAATTTAAATGTTAAAATTGATAATGAATATTATCAATTAAACCACCGTTAGGTCCAGAGAAATACATTATAGGAGTTTGCCCAACAGAGAAAGCAATTGCTGCTGTTAACCCTATTGTAGTATGAACTTCTTTTGCGGAAGCAATATAGGAAAATTTTTCTTTTAAAGGCATAACTGGAGAAGATACATCAAAGCTTTTTTCTTCTACTGGATAAGTATCCAGGTTATAAACCTTTAATCCTTTAAATTTAATTTGCTTAGGGTAGTCAAGCCAAGCTTCTGGTTTAGAAATTCCAAGAAAAATATCTCCCCAAGTTCCTTTGTAAAGTTTAGGATTGCTACGAAAAGCGGCTAAGTTATTTTCTGGAAGGATTTCTTCGCCCTCATAAATCTTAAAGCTTTCACAAAAAGCTTGCTTTGCCATTATTGGCTCTAACTGATCAAATACTTCTTGTAAAGAGGAAAATCCAGGGAAGCCGTCACCTTCCTCAGATAAAAGAATAATTGATTTTTCTCCGGTTAATTTAAAATGATGGCTTGGCACCATTAATTGAAAAATTGCGTCGTGGAGTTGACCACCGATTTTGTATTGTTTCATTTTATTATTTTTTTCTTAGTATAAATAAATTATTTGTTTTTAAGGAAGCAGGGTAGGCATTAAAACTATTTTCCATTCTAGGAAAAATTTCCCAACCCGAGAAATCTAAACTATCTACCCCAAGTTTAACTTCAGGCGAAGAGATTGCGTCTTCATAGTCATCAAATATTAAAAATCCCCCTGATTTAACTTTAGGAGAATATAATTTAAAATCTGTGGTAACTCCGTAAAAAGAATGATCACCATCTATGAATAGAACGTCTATACTGCTGTTCGGTATTTGCGAATGCAAATCTCTAGAAGATCCTTGCAAATAAGTATAACCTGTTTGAGGGGCTTTTACTGATTTAACTAATTCTTTAGCAACTTCAGGAGAAATAGGAGTGCCTAAATCAATTGATGTGGCTAAAGTTCCAGGACGTTGTAAAACTAAAGCTGCTGACATCCCCCCATAAGCGCCTATTTCTAAATAAGTTACTATTTGTGCTTCTGGAAAAGAACAAACAATATCATAAAGAATATGATAATGATGGTGAAATGTAGCACCTCCAGTTTTCTCAATTAAACTTCTTAAAATGTTTAAAGATGTTTTGCTAAACATGCTGGTACTCCTATATAAACCCCACGAAAAACTTCTATTGACCTTACAACAGCTGCCTGCATACCAATAACACAATTAGGAACAGTTATTTTAAGTTTTTCTCTTATTGATGAATTTGTACCAAAATAAGTTCCTTCTGCTAAAAAACAGTTTCCTGAAATTCCAACTCCTGGGGCAAGAGTTGTAAAGTCCTCTAAAACTGAATCATGGCCAATACTACAATTTAAATTTATTTGTGCGTGTTTTCCTATTTTTACATTAACTGTAATTACAGTTCCTGCACAAATTATTGATCCTTCGCCTATAACCGAATCTAATCCTGTTATATAAGCACGTGAGGAGATAAAAGTAAAAAACTGCGCTCCTAAAGTTTCTAGATCTTTTACTATTCTTTTTCTAACAATAGGGTCAGCAATAGCCACGATTACTTTACCCATTTCTTTTGTAAAGGAAGAAATGGGTTTAATATTTTCCGGAGAAGACTCGTTGTAGAATGAATCTTCTACAAGGAAAGTTATTTTAGTTGTTAATCCAAAATCTTTTTGGATTTCAGCGGCTAGTTCTTTTGCAAAGGACCCGGCCCCAACGATATAAAGTTCTTCTTTCATTAAATTTGTCCTTTCGTGTAAATTTCAAATTTACTCAAATCAGGGTAAGGTAGTGTTAAATCTGGATTTGATTTTTTTGATCCGTCTAAGTTATAAAATTGTCCCATTAAAAGCAAGCCCCTAGCTGAGATTTCTGGCATTAAATAAAAATTCCAACCCAGCATATCGAAGGTATCTTCGTGATAAGAGCACTCATTTCGTCCGCTAAATCTAGCTCTTTTAAACCATGCTGCTGCTGCTTCGTCATCTGTTAAAATTGCTCCACCTTTTCCTAGTTTTAAATGTTTATAAGGGCCTGTAAAACTAATGCACATATGCGTATTTGGTTTGTACATATCGGCTGTAAAAGTGAGAGCGCTGTCCCAAACTTTAGTAGGGGACAATTGATAAGCTCCAGTGACTGTTGTTTCGGAAACAGGTATAAAATCTACTATTCCGCCTGCATGAATTATCTCACAAGGGACAGATGGATATGTTCTACATGGAATTGAAATCTTTTTTCCTTTTATATTTTCATAATATAAAGCTAAAAATAAAGCGTTTGAAGCATTATCGACTGTTACTACATACGGGGCTCCTGTATATTCTGAAAGCTTTCTTTCAAAATCTTCTGTTATTTTGTGTACTCCTTGAGCTGCCATAATTTAAATGCCCTCTCTCCAATGATTAACTAATACTTTGGGTATTAATTTTGTTTGTAATTTATTTTCTTTAATTATTTTATTTGCTCTAGTTAAAAACTCTGCATCTCCCATGGCTAGAAAATTTTCATCTTGTAACAAGTTTCTAAATCTTATAGGCAGTAATTTATAGTTATAACTAAAAGAGCTTTTTAGTAAATTGCAGGGTTCAGGGATAAAATTTTCTGAAGAATTATTAGGGAGAATCGCCCCATTAAAATGTTTTCCTAAACTTGCTACAAATGCCAGATTTTTATTTTCTTTATATTCTTTTTCTAAATTTTCTAAAAAAGATGCATCCCATAAATCGTCATGGTCCAAAAAAGTTAAATGAGTTATTCCTTGTGATAACGCCCAAGATATTCCATAATTAGATGCATAAATGCCTCCGACGGCCCAAAGCCTTGGATCATTTTTCAGTAAATCTCTTTCACTTGCAAAAGGTAAATTAACCGCAAATAGCTTATTTTTTGGAATTAATTTTATAAGGTCCTCCCATTCAGAATAATTTTCATAATGATCTCCAATAAGAAATAACTTCCAATTCGAGTAAGTCTGATTTAAAATAGAATTTAATGCATCAGTAATATGCTTTTTAAAAGCAGGTTTATAGTATGTGGGCATTATAATGCCAAAAGTAATTTTTACCATTTTTCTTCTAAAGGCGGTCCTCCCCATTTGGCTATATATTTTTGCATGTTTGCGCCAAAATTGCTATTCAAACTGGGATTTTTTTGAATTGTTTGAGAATTTCTCATTATTTTAGGCGTAAGCTCGTCTTTGCCTAAATATTCTAAATTACTTTTTTTAATTCGATGATAATAATCGTTATCCTCGAAATATGCTGGGTAAAATTGCTCATCAAAAGGACCTACAATTAAATAAATAGTTTTTGGAATAATAAAAACTGACCAAAAATATCCAGATACGAAAAAAGAATTTGGGGCTTCTAAAAGAAGCTTATTTATAATATCAAAAGTTTTTCCAAATACAATGTCATCATTTAACACAATTGCATGCGTGCAATTTAAAACTTCAAAAGAATATTTAATCCCTTTATTCCAGGAAGCTGCAACTCCTAAGTTTTTAGGCTCTGTAAATATTGTAACTTTAGAATGAGAGATAAAGCTTAAATCTTGCTGACCGTTATCAATTATAATCAACCCTTCTGATTGATCTAACAGACCCGTACTAATTAAATCTTCATAATTTTCTTTAAGAAGATCAGCTCGATTTATTGTAGGTATAACAATACTAAATTTCATTTTTAAAATATAATCAAAATATTTTTAAAATGAAATAAAAAAATTAATTTGATTTAGCTAGAATATTATCGTAAATATGCTTTTTAGCTTTTTCAGTTAAAGACTTTGTAAGCTCTGCTTTGCCCGAGCGTTCCGAAGCTTTGGCAACAATTGAAGCATTTTGAGCAGAAACTAAAGCGGAACGGGTTTTTAAATTAGTCATAAAATCATCTGTCCCGGCAATTGATCTTACCGCTTTATCTCGTATACTATTCGATATTCTTGATATTTCGCCTTTTGAGACTGCATGACTGACTAAATTTTCGGCAGCTTCTAAATTTCCTTGAGACATCCTTTTAGCCGCAGAAGCAATTAGCGTGTCATGAAGTAAAGCTTTTTTTTCAATAGTTTCTTCTGAGACTTTAGCTTGCTTGTCCTTAATATTTTTTGCTATCTCTTTAATATTTATTTTGCTCATAATAAAAAATATACTTTTTTGTCAGAAAAAGTCAAATTTTGGTATAAGAAGTATAGACCTTAACTAAAAAAAATATAATGGTTCTTTCTTTTCTGTTGGTTCTGCTGTCTGTTGGTCCGGATTCACTGTTAACAGTGCAAAGTCCCCCAGCTTTTGTTATTTCTTCGCCTTTGCAAAGAGGTGGGGATGTTATTGACACTCTTAAAAGTGTTAATGTTGCTGAGCCGGCCTTGGATCCCTTGGTGAGTTTAAGGCAAGGCGGAAAGCTTGGAATTTGGTCATACTCAGATTCCGGTACTGATCAGTTTGGTTATCAAACGTTTAGATTCCGCGGTGGGTTTGATATTACCCGAGTCTCCGTTTCTTTAAATGGCGTGCCTATGAACGAGCTGGAAGATTTCGGGGTATATTTTAATAATATGCCCGGGGGATTTCAGGACGTTTCATTGACATCAGAAATGGGTCCGAGTTTATCGGTGGGTTCAGCTGGTTTTGCTGGAAGTTTAGCTTTTAGCTCGCTACGTCCTATAGAAAATAGGGCCTCCGCAAGCGTCGGAATTGGCCCTTGGAATTCTTCTTGGGGTCATACTAAGGCCGAAGGTCCGGGGAACCGAGTTAGCGCTTCCTGGGGCAAATCTAACGGTTATAGAAGAGGAGCTTTTACCGAGGGTGGTTCTGTTAAATTAGAACACTGGGGAAAACGCTTTCACGTTCTTTCTTTAACCGGTGCCCATAAAAATGGGATGGCTTATCTTGGAACCGAACAGTCGAATCCAAGAGATAATATTCTAGGAGCTGATGAACAAGATGACTTTTTTACACACCATATGCAAGCAAGCTTATGGGGCGGAGGAAAGTCTGTAACCTGGCGCGTAACTCCGTTCTTTACTCATATTGAGGGAAAGTATGGAGTCAGATTTAGTCCGGAAGATCTTGCAACTTTCAGCTTGGATCAGAATTGGTTCGGGGTAATTGGAAGTCTTTATCTAGGGCCTTGGACAATTGGGGGAGAAACCTCTCATTTTGTCCGCGGACATAAAATGGACTTAGCCGGATATTCTAATCAAGGGGAAAGAACCGTCTCCTCCCTTTCTATTCGTAGAACCTGGGAACTTGGTTCTTGGGCTATCACGCCTACAGCTTCTGCTCGGGCTTCTAAGTTTAACTATGATTCCGGAGATGGGGTTTTTTTCCAACGGGATTGGAAGTTCCTAAATGGTGAAGTCATTTTTAGAAATAAGTCCGGATACTGGGCGGGGCTTTCAAAAATAACTAGAGAGCCTGCTCGTAACGAGCTGTTCGGGGGCTATGATCACGTGAGCTCTGTAGAGCTCACGGAGCTAGAGGCTGGGGGCTGGGTTACTCCGGAGACTGCTTGGGCCGGAAAAATGGGAGGAACCTTTTTAGGTTTTAACCTAGAAGCCTGGGGCGGTCTGTACCGTTCAGAAATTTTACCTACTGGAACTCTTTCTCAAATTGGTCTTCCTTTACGGGAAAACTGGGGAAAAAGTTTTAGGCATGGGATTGATTTCTGGGGTTCTGGCGAATACTGGGAATTAAGTGGATCCTGGCAAAAAGCCCAAGTTCTTGGAGACAGGGGTTTTATCCCTGTCTTAACGCCGGAACTAATGCTTCGAGGCGGGTTCGGACCGAGCTGGGCTAAGGTAAGCTCTGGATTTATATCCAAGCAATGGGTAGATATTCAGAATACCGAAGAAGTTCCCGCTCAGCTTTGGGCTGATTTTTCCTCAACTTTTTCCTTTGGAAAAGGCATTACCTTAACGGGTACTGCTAGGAATGTAACCGGCCAGCAAAACTGGTCTGGGGGGCATATGGGGCCTGAAGGGCCTTTGTTCTTTCCGGGAATTCCCAGGTCATTTTGGCTGAGTTTGGCATGGAAAACAAATTAAAAGAGAAAACCAGCTTGGAAAAGCTGGTTTACTTTGTTGTTTTTTGCCTTTTATTTTTCTTCTGCTGGGAGTCTTTCCTGGCAGTTTTAGATTTAATAGGGCATCCAGCTTTAGCCAATAAGAAACCTACAAACACCTTTATACTATGGTAATTCTTTGTCCGATAGTTGATGGGATCCTATCGGTGCTTAAATGGCACTGGTGGATATTATCCTGGGGTTGGGCCTTTTACAGCAAAAACTGGTCGACCAACTCAAATCAAGATATAGTTGTTTGGGGCATAATACTGGCGATTTTGCTTTTCATTCTTTTAGTAATGCGAGTCGAAGATGTAAAAATAGCCAGAAATTATCCGGCCCTGCTTGTCCTTATACTTATATTTTGGCCGTTTACCTGGCACATAGTATTAAGTATAATATTAGCTTATATTGCTTTTCTAGCAATTAAGGAAGTACTAAAAGGAGCGAACTCATGATTGAATTTTTCAAATCGTGGATGGAATGGTCTAACACCATTCGGTGGGACTTTACTATGTGGTGGATTAACTTTATTGTTGATTCGCCTATGGGAGGGGCTATAATTGCAACAGAGGTGGTAACAGTGGCCTTTATACTACTGTTTGTATTTTTACCTGAGCCTGAAACTAAATTAATGGGGGAAATTCGGAAAAAGCCAATTTCTTCTGTTTTTATAATTTTAGGTATTATGGTATTTCCACAGATAGCTCTAGTATTTTTATTAGGCTATTTAATCCTATTAGGTTGGTTTGAATGGAGGACTCATGATTGATTTCTTTGTAGATTGGTTTTTATGGGGATGGGATCTTTGCTATACCATTCCCTTTTCTGAACTTGGGCAAGATAGAGAACTTATAAGAGTGGCATATTACGTTACTTTTGCAATTTTATCTGTTCTTCTGTTTATCTCGGCTTGTCAAGAGCAGCCAAGAGATAAAATTGTCGATTTTGGGAAAAAGTATAATTGGACAGCAACTACCATACTGATTATTTGTATTGGATTTTGGTGGATTGCTGCTCCAATTGCTATTGGAGGTTATATGTTATTTAACGTTGGAAAGGAACTGAAAATTCTATGAAAGGCTTAGTCTTTGGAAAGTTTCTTCCTCCGCATAAAGGGCATATAGGGTTAATTCAGGATGCTTTGGCGCATCCTGGGATAACCGAACTTGAAGTTTTAGTTTGTTCGTTGCCTGATTTAAAATTTGGCAATGTGCTAATAAAGCGAGAAGCTGTGCCCGGCGTGCTAAGAGCAAATTGGATTAAATCTATTTTTGCTAATGAGCCCAGAGTCAAAGTTCATTTGATTCATGAGGAAAACCCTCAAAACCCAGATGACCATTCAATCTTCTGGCATATCTGGGCGGGAGTCATAAAGCAATGGGCCGGAGCTGTGGACGTAATTTTTACGTCTGAAGAGTATGGAGAAACCTTAAAAGGATTTCTCGGAGCTGACCATGTCAAAGTAGATGGTTGGCGGATAAAAAATCGCATTGCCGGGCATGAAATTATTGCGGACCCTATTGAAAATTGGGCGCATATAATGCCACAAAGCAGATCTTTTTTCATTAAAAGAATTGTTTTGCTTGGACCCGAAAGTGTTGGTAAAAGTACTACAGGGAAAAAAATTGCCCAAAAAATAGGGTGTTCCTTTGTTCCAGAAGCTGGGGACTCTCCTGCTTTTTCGGCTTGTGGCTTTACTGAGGAAACATTTGCAGAAATTTTAACTTTGCAAAAAACCTTGGAGGATCAACTTGCTTTTTCTTCTGAAAGTCCTTTTCTAATTTGTGATACTGATGCTATACAAACTGTAACTTGGTGGAAATGGTATTTAGGAACTTATCCTCCCGATTGGGCTACAAAAATGGCCACAGACGGAAGTCAAGCTTCTTTATATACTTTGCTCGAGCCTACGGTTGAATGGCGTCAAAATGCTGAAGGAACTAGAAAGTTTTCTAATGCCGCAGATCGAATAAAATTCGCAGCTGAGTTAATAAGTTATTTGCGAATGACTTCGGTTCCATTTCATTATGTTTGGGGCGACACGTTTGAAAAACGCGAAACCCAGATTATGAAGGAAATCGGACTTCGGTTTGGAAAGTACCCTTCCGGGCATCAGTCTTGAAAAAAAAATAAGCCTCGCAAGGGGCTTATTTTTTTAAGGCGTCTTTTACACTGTATTCGGCGCCTAGTTTCAGATCGGCTGGTTTTAAAGGGCCTTTACCTTTTAGTGCCTCTTCTAAAATTGTTAGCCTGTTTTCATCTCGCATATTTTTAAATACATAGTCCCTATTTTTATTAAAAGCGTCGGGATTTCCAAGGCGTTCATTATATTTTTTTATAAATTCCGTGTCACGCTTATGATTTCCTATGTATCCTTCAATTTTACCAATCTCATAATTAATAAGATCAAAATGCTTTTCAATTGGTTGAGTTTCTGTTAAATATTTAGCTATGGCATTAGCTCGGTCATATTCACCTTTAGCTAATAATTTAGTACCAGCTGAAATAATAGTGCTTCTATTTAAAGCTACTTTTTCCAATGTATTTGCCATTTCTTTAACAGGGCGTTTACCGGCTTTTGCTAAGAATTGATCTTTCAGTTTTTTATTAATAGTTTCAACAACTTTTTTTACTGTGGCTTCTTTTATCATGATAGATTAATTTATTTAAATTAATAAAATTGTCAAGAAATAGGTATAAGAAAATTGTAAGAGATTTACTCTTGCAACAAAAAACAAATCAAAAAGAAGACGGAGTTTACATGGGACGAGTATTAGAGGTTGATCAGCCAGTTGAATTTCCACATATTATCTGGAACGGGCAAAGATTTGAATATTGGAGCTTTGCTGAGGAAAAGTTTATTCCAGCGGTGGTAAATAAAGGTTCCTGGATTGATTCCTATTTAAAGGCTCAAAAAGCCTTTAAAAAAGAATCTAAAACTGATTGCATCTGGTTTAAACACTTTTCATTGACAAATGGGGTGTTAAAACTCGGATTCAGATCTGGAACCGGGATCACAAAAAGAAGTTGGGTTTATAATAATCTCAGCGCGGTTTCAATTGCCAGGTATATTAAACAGGCAGCAAAGTCTTTTTGTGAGCGTACAACCGCTTATAAAACGAAAAAACCTACTGGAACTTGGGAACCTAGAGTGGAGTCAACTGACTTTAACCACTGGAATGAGAGGACTCGGTGTTTTCATACTTTTCGCTGGCCAGCCGGAAGCCATGACGACAAGTTAATGGAACGTGAGTTTTTTTCAGCTGGGGTTTGGGGAGGGATGGAAGGCGCGCGATTGGCAGCGCTTCAATGGCAACGAGCAAAAGGTTATTGGATTAGGCCTTATAAAGCCCGGGGAAGAAGTTGAATTAAAAAATAAAAGCCCGAAAGGGCTTTTATTTTTTTTTACTTTTTTAACTTAAAAATTACTGGAAGCGTGTATTTAATTGGTTCCTGCAACGGCTCGAACCGCATTCCTTTGGCTATAGAATCAGCTGGTGGAATAAAAAGCTGATTGTCGGCTGACAGAATTTTTATATTTTGCGGTTGGCCTTCTGTACTTATTGTAAATTGAATAAGTACTTTTCCTTCTAAGCCCCAACGCTTTGCACGTTCAGGATAAGTAACTTCAGGAATATGAATAACTTCGGGAAGTTGTTTTTTAGGAGTTGGGTCAGAAATAAGTAAAAGAAAAAGGATAAAAGATAGAATCATATTATTTTATTAGGTTTGTTAAAATTTATTTTTTATTAAGTTTAAATATACTGCCATTTCGCAAAAAAGAAAATTTCTGGAAGCGCTTTCATGATGTAAAAAGTTGTAAAACTTATTCCTTATTGGTATAAGAATATAGATAAGTAAGTAACAAAATCATTATTTTTTTTATGCTCATTTCACTTGATGTAGATCACACTTGGACCAGGGATCCTGAACTTTGGAAAATATTTATTTTATCCGCTCAAAAAAGAGGGCATACAATTTATGTGGTCACTCAAAGATCCGCTTGGGAGCGCTCGGATATTGAGGATTTAGCTGAATTAGTAGGAGGCTGGTCTTGGGTATTTTTTACTGAAGGCGAAGCTAAAATTACTTGGATGGAAAAAGCCGGATATCATATAGATGTTTGGATTGACGACTGCCCTGCCTGCATTTCAGGTGGTGGAAAATTTATGTGGAAAGATTAAATATTTATGAAAATTAAAGTTGTCCCGGATTCGGAACTTCCTCCGGAAATTAGACAAAGTATACAAAAACTTAGACGTGAAGTTCTTGGAACGGAAAATTATGCTATTCCAAGTAATTCACATTTTACAGATGCGCGAATAAATAGACTCGCTGCAAAACAAAAGAAAATCAAAAGAATGTTGTTAGCAAAAACACCAAATAATTTATTTTATATAGCCCCAGAAGTTGAAAAAGGATTTCCCGAGCCAGGAATCTTACGTGTTGGGGTTCACAATGATTTAGGATTAACTATTAGACCTGCTGGAAAACCTTTATACCTTGCTAATGAAGATTTAAAAAAGGATGGTGATGTAGATAGTGCTCCAATATCGCCAGGCCTTACTGGAACTTTAGAAGGTCGCTATGAGGATGGCGATGGTTATATGATCGTAGATGGTGATAAAGAGCCAGTAAAGGATTATTTTCCTTTGGAAAATTATTGTTCAAGCTTAAAAGAATTTGAAGCTGATATAAATGTATTTCTAGCTAAAAAAGAATTTTATCAAAAATTCGAAATAGCTTATAAAAGAAACTACTTACTTTTTGGCGGAACTGGTACAGGTAAAACTCAAAAAATTTATCATACAGTAAACAAATTAATTTCAGAGCGAGGAGCTTATGTAATTGAAATTAAAGATTTCGATGATGCACATACAGTTCTTGCTTATGACGATAAATTAGCACAAATTTTTGCAGATAAGTTTTTAGTTTTCTGGGTTGAGGAACTTTGGAATTTAACTAGAGGCGACGAAGATAGAATCGCTGTTCTGCTAAACTTGCTTGATAATAAGCATTTAAGCAAAAATATCATTTGGTTGATTACAACAAATCATCCTGAAGAGTTACCGGCAAATTTAATTGATAGGCCTTCAAGAATAGATAGGCTTATAGAAGTTAATCCTTCGCAATATGATAAAGATCTTTTAGAAGCGTGGTATGCATTTCTTTACGGAGAACCTCCTGACTTTACTGGGATGGCAGAAGCTGAAATAAAAGAAGCTAGGGGTCTTTCCATAGCTTACTTAAAAGAATGGTTTGTTTACTCTAGATTAAACGAAATGAGTTTGGCCGAAGGCTACCAACGCATTGTAGCTAGAAAGAAACTTATCAAGGACAATTTCAAACAAAACAAAAAAGGAATGGGCTTTATTTAAAATGTTTTACGGCGCAATTCTAGGACTTTTCGTGTTAATGGGGCTTTGCTTATTGTTTTTTAATTTAAGTAACCGTACGCGAAAACTTTATCATTACGCGGGAACTTTAAGAATTGGTCAAAGGGTCCAGTTAACTGATGGAACTGACGCGTTGTTTTTAGCGCTTGCTTTTAAAAGTGGCGCTGATAAAAAAGATTGGATTGTTTTAACAAACAGTGCAAATGTTGTAGATGAATATCGAGCTAAAGGCTCGGTATCCTATTTACAAGTTGGTAGCTTGATTCATATGCCTTTATCAAAGGTAATACCACAATAACTAACTAAGCTTAAACATGTTAAATCGAATAAAAGATGCATTAGCCGCACTAGCTGGAAAAAAGACTATTAGGGGGACTTCAAGTCTTTCAAGTTTTTTTGTAGAAGTTGGCGAAGGAAATGGCCTTGATCAAAAATTCCTTTTTGATTTTAGGAATTTAGAAGCAGGGAGCCTTATAGCTTGGAATTCTGATGATTCCGGAGTAATTTCGGGACAATCTGAACGTATAATTCACGTTCCAGTTACTCCCCAAGGACAAATTGTTCAAGATGCTATGCATCCAGACGATGTAAACTTTATTCTTTCTCCGGTTGTAAAGCCTCCAAAAGAAAAAGAGTTAATAGTTGGATTAACTCCAAAACAAGCGTTAGTGGAATTAGAAACAATTCCTACTCCTTGGTCTTTAATAGGCCTGGAAGCGAAAATTGCTATGGTTAAATCCAAGCAAAAGTTAATCACTCAAAGCTATACTAAGCGAGAGTTAGCCGGGTTGCTCGAACGGTTTGAAAATCGTAAGCAGTATGCGAAATACAAAACTTTTGTTGAAATGTTTCAAAATACAACTGACGAAAAAATCGAAACGTTTTTAAAGAAACACAAACACTTAGTAATGAAGTGTTCTGACATCTTTATTCCTGAGTTTCCAGATGAAGCCATAAATAGAATGACCGAATATACAAAAATGTGCCAGGAGCTTTGCAAAAAAGATCCGGTATATTATGTAATTGCAAAAGAATCTGATTTTAAAAAAGCTGTAAAAAAGCGCGATCCGATTCTTTTGGTTCAATCACCATTTGGCTTTTACTGGCAAATTTTAGGAGCATGGGATGAAGAAATGCTTTATTTAGGAGACCTTTAATATGGGATGGATTCTTTTAACAATCGGAATTTTGCTTATTCCAGTAGTATTTGGATTACTAATGGAGCTGGGGGGTGAGTTTGAATGGAGTGCCTTAATTGGTTTAAGCCTTGGAGTGTTCGCAATTTTTTCTGTTGCGATGGGTATAACCTGGGGGGAGATAGTAGATCCCCATAATCAATACTCTTCGTATAAGGAAAAATTAGAAAATCCAGAAGAAGCAATAGTAACCGCAATTGCTGCTGCTGAAACTGCTTTAAAAGTTAGTGGCCCTCATTTAAGTGGTCAAGCTGTGAGTGAGTTAAAGTCCTCAGCTGAATTTTGGACGCTGATTTTAGATATAAAGCGAAACACTTCTGCTTATAAGCAGAAAGAGGAAGTAGCTTTAGCTAGATACAGGGAGATATTTCCCCTTACTTGGCTGCAAATGCTGGGAAGCATGCTTATAAGTATGTTTATCCTTACCCCAATATCTAGATTTGTCACTGATTTTGGCAAGAAAATGCTAAGGGCAGGAGCTGAAAATCAAATAAATAAGCGGTGGAATTTGCTTCCGCATGAAGTTCATCCGTTAATTCCTTATTGGGAAGAAGGCGATAAAATTCGTGCAGTGGGTCAAAGAAACCTAATAAAGAACACAGAAACTCTGGAAAGAATAAAAGACAGAGAAGGCTATAGTTACTTCTTTGAAGAGTTCAGCTTTGTTTCTTTTTCTGAAGAAGGTATTTTGATAAAAAATTCTCAGGGGGTGTATCGCGTTCCCGCTATAGCGGTAATTTCCAATGATACATTTGAGAAACAGCGTAAAGCCGATATTCTAAAGAAAATGGATGATGAGTCCATGTACAAAGCTAAACTGCGAATTTTAGCAGAAGATAGCTTAGGGCAAAAAATTTCTTAAAATTTTCGGTATAAGAATATTGTAGCAAGACAAGAATTAATTTTCTTGCTTTGTTTTGGTCCGGCTTCGGGACCTGCAAATGGATAAAGTCAGTAATGGCTATAAAGTTTTCTTCGGTAACGCAAAGAAAGCGACATTGGGAGTAATCTTAGTGTTTCACAGAAAGCCAAATGTGGAAGTAACAGTCTACGAGGGTAGAGCCAGTCGGTGTAACCTCTTGATTGCTACGTCTGAGAAATCAGAATAACCTGAAAGGGATAATTCATATTTGCTGTCGTAAGTGCAAAGCCCGCAAGGCAGAGTACGGGCAGATAAAGCGTGGAATAGGTAGCGAAAGCGAACGTTCCTATGTTAATAGTGCCGCAAGCGCTAATGAGGTCGGCGAATCTAAGTGTTCCAAAAGAGCATATGATTCAAGTCCAGCCCTGACCTATAAAAGTTAAACTTCCCTGACAGTAAATCAGGACTCCTCTCTTAAAGGAATACTAAATACAAAAGCAAAAGAGCTGGACGCTCTGAACTTACAATAGCCTTATCCCGTTGCAATATACGGGGTCTTAACGCCCGCAAGGTGTGAGATCATGACAATGAGTAACATCAATCCTAGCAGTCGCAAGCTGTGAATCCCGCAAGGAAGGAGGTGCCAAAAAAGTTGTATATGGTTCGGAGCAGACCTCAGCCGATGGGGCGGATCGCAAGGTTCGTAATTCGGTGGCTATAATGGATACTTCTCAGAAATGGGAAGTGTGGGCTAAGCGCGAAAGTGCGAAGATGTTATTACCCATTGGTAATAACACAGAACTCCATTAAAAAAGATTAATCCCTCAATCTTTTTTTTTGCTTAAGAATTTTTTAAAAGAAAAAACACAAATACACCTGGAAAAAAAAATCATGGGAAAATACTTAAGAAAAGCTGAAGCTAAGTTGGCTCGGCGCGTAGGTGCATATCAAACAGATGCACAAAAATCAAAAGACGGCGGAAAAGCTTTTACAAAGCCGGGTTCTATGAATCCAAGAAAGATGGCTTAGCATGGGCGGAGTTTCAGTAGAAGGGGCCGATCTTAGCCCTGAAGAACGAATTGTACATTTAGATCGCTTTATGGATTGGTTTTCAAAGGCGGGGATTATAGGTCCTATTGAAACCGAATCATTAGAAGATGAAGCACTTCGTGTAGAAAACACAAATGACAAAGTTTTGCAAAGAGTTATAACCTTTATGCATGAAAACTATGCAGAGCAATTTCAAAAAATCACCCAGGATTATCGAGAAAATTTTATTTTCATTGATTCCAAAAATGTAATGGGTGACTTTCTACAGGCTTTTGGTTATGAGGAAGGATCTGTTCCAGAATTTATGGCAAAGCCCTGGAATTTTTTAATTGTTACCGCCCTTACCTGGGATTCGTTAGACGAGCCAGCAAGAGAAATTATTCATGGAATTTTAAAATCTATTTTAGAAGATTTAATGATTCAAAAAATGGCGGCTCAGATTTATGTAAATATGCAAAATTCGGAAAATAGCACCGAGAAAGCTTCTTTACCTGGTCCCTCTGCAGGGTTTATGAAACCCGTTCGCGGGGAAGCTTAGGAAGTTTATTAACTAAAAACAACTGACAAATGAAAACCAACTTTTATGTCTACTACATTACAAAAAAATATACTTGATGATACAACTTCAGACGATTATTTAGTAAATCATTTTGCTAATAAGAAATTCAAACGACGATTAGAAGAAGAAGGAATTTCTGATTTTATTAAAAATGATATAATTGGTGGATTAGCAATTTCTTTATTTGGTCCTGCGTTGTTGGAACATTTAAAAAATTTTATCCAAACACGGGGAAGAAGCCATGTAATTGGCATTGAATGGAGCGAAAAGATTTATAAAAGTTGGATTAATCATAAATCAGCAGTTAGTTCTGAGTTAAATATTTTTCCACAAAATCTTCATTTTTTAAAAGGAGATATTTTTAAATTAATTCCTGACAGATCATTTAAGGACTTAGTTTCTCCTTTAGGTCAAATAAGTGATATAGATTTGGATTTAATGGGTACAGCTGGTTTAGAAGTTCCAAAAGTAATAAAGCTGCTAAATTGGTTTAGTTTAAATTTATATTTATTATCAGACAAATTTTGTATTACTTATACTTGCACTTCAAGAGATAAAGATAAATTAACTATTCCTAGTATAAGATCTTTAGATTATGCAATAAATCATTTTTTAGGGGCTAATTTGATAAAAGTTGGTCACAGGTCTTATAGAGAAGCCAAAGGGGCTCCTATGTATAGCATTGTTTATGTTTTAGAAAAAACCAAAAACAAAAAGTTATTAATTGGGAACAAGGAAATAATTATTCCTCCTTTAGATGGGGGATATCCAAGAAAAAAGCGCGGACTTCATGTAAGTCTTGAAGCAATAGCTGCTTAAACAATCATAAAAATAAAGCCCTTTAAAAGGGCTTTATTTTTTTACATTAAAATCGAGTAAAAACTCGAATTTTTTGTAATTTTATGGTATGAGAATAATGATCAGGATTTATAATCTTGGTTAAAAGGAAGTGTTTGTCGCCTAAAAAAGAACAAGCAAACCAACCAACCCCCAACCTTTACTATGCCTGTTCAGGTAATAATCGGCGGTATTGTCATGGCTTTTGCTTCCAAGCAAGAGCTGCGGCAGTATCTTGCTGACCTTCGCGGCTCGAAATAAGAGCAGCGGTGGGCAGACCGCTTGAATCAACTGCGGTTGATTCCATAGTTTTTCCCGCTGTGTAACTCAAGGGAATATTTTACTAAGTTGTTAGAAAACAATTTAAAGGATAAGGGCGAGCCTATAAAAGTAGTCCACTAACTCTCCTTAAAGTTTAAAAGGACGAGAAAGAAAATGGAATTGATTTATTATATCCTACTGGGCCTGGTGGCTCAAGTAATTGCCTTTGTTTTGATGCTTGTCGCAATGTTTATTATTTTCCTCAACCCGGACAGTTATGTCCGGGCGGAAAAAGGAATTGCAGCGATGGCTGGAATGGCAGATAAAATGCACAAAAGTGATGCGTGGCTTTCCACATGGCTTATCTTTATTTGGCCTGTTGGGGTTTTTCTGCAATGGGGACTTCCCGTTTACATTTTAACCCTGGACCGAGACGAAGATCGCCAAAAATGGTTAGAGCGTTATTGCTTGATAAGCATATTCCGCCGTACTCCATGATTTGATTACGAGAAGATTTGATTTGTCTTGAATATTATTAAAAAACAATCTTGACCGGTTGTTTTTTTTAGCTTAAAATTTTGATAAACGATCTCTTCGAACTTTAAAAGCCGTCGATTTAATGTTTAATAAGGTATTTTTTATAGCCCCTGCTTCTTTTTGTAAAGGAGTTGGATATTTTTCTAAAGCGGCGTTTTTAACTCTAAACCGAACAGCTTCTAAATGTTTTAATAAATTTTCTTCATCAGTGTATATTTTATCAGGATTTAATGATGTTTTGCCAGAGGTAGCAAGAGCTTTATATCTTATAATATCCGCTAAATTTTTTTCATCGGCTATTTCAATTAATTTTTGTGGAGTTAAATAATGATTTGCTCCATGGTATGAGTACCCTTTAGGAGCCAAAGGTAAGTCTATTGATTTTCCATTTCTAATATGAAAAGATGATTTTCCTATAGCAGCATTATCAATTATTAATGACCTATCAAAATTAACTGCGCCGTCATTTGCATTTTGAAAATGAATTGAATTAATATTAAAGCCTGTAGCTGGAGCTTTTGATTCGCTAATTAAAGAATCAATAAGACCATCTTTTATTTGCCCAAATTCTTTTTTCTTTCCGTAATCAAAAGTTGCTTTCATTGCTGATGATGCATTAGCTATTAAAAGAGGCAAATGTTTGCCTGGATCAGCCGCTACAGATCTTAAATAAGCGTCTCTAATTTCTTTAGAAACTCTAGTATTTGTAGGCGCGTTGTTTAATAATTGTTTTACTAGATATGTACTCATATTAAATAATAAATTTTTAAGGTAAAATTTGCAAGAAATAATAAAATTTTTATATATTTTGGTATAAGAATAATGTGTAAGAAGCGCACTTAAAACAGGCTTCCAGTGCAAGTCACCGCTAATTGTCAAATCCTGAGGCGGCGCTGAAATTAAAGTGCTAGTTGGATGCTTGGGAGACATCAAGAGCATTGTTATCCAACAGAAATAACAGGTTCCTGGCGAAAGTCAGGAACCTTTCTTGTTAGTTCACATATCGTTGCCATAATGGTAACAGGGGGAATAGCTTAAGGGGTTATAGGTCCGACCTCAAATCCACTCTTGATTGAGTGGGCGCTGACTTCAGGTATCGTATCCAATCGAGGAGGAAGTCTAAACAGATTAGTATGAATCTGTGAAATGCAAAAAAACTAATGCTACCAAGGAGCCCCCGATCCTTTTTGGTAGAACCTTCTTTTTGTTTTAATGGTTCAATAAAGAAAAGGTGTGAAAACCTTTTCTTTTTTTTAGCTTAAGATTTTTATCTTTAAACTTGCCAGTCTGTTCCTGCATGAATTGCATTTAATCTTTTTTTTAGAATTCTAGGATCTTTATCTGCTGCTAATAAATTCTTTTGATATTTATTAAGTTTATCTTGAAATTCTATTTTTCTGCTTTTTCATGTGGTAACTTCCTGTAGTTCGCTTTTACTTAAATTTCTTGGAAGCTCATTAACCGGGATAACTCCATTTGCTTTTCGCAAAATAATTCTTTGCATTTTTTTCATTCTAGGATTTACAGCAAGAACTTCTGTGTCTTTTTTAAACATGCCTGGAGTTAAAAAATCATAAATTTTTCCTGAAGCAACATTTAAACCCCGACTTGGCTCGACATCAGAAATGAAAAATCTATTTTTTGGTAAAGTCTTTTGTAAAAAATTAGTTAGATTTATAACTTGTTTAGGAGTATTTCCAGGGGCCAGATAAGGCATTTTTAACTGAAGCGGTTTGCCTTTTTGAAATATTCCTTTTACTTGCGCCATAAACTGTGGGAACTTTTTTCCCAAGCTAAGTTGCATTTTTGTTTTTTCTCTTATAGCACTTAAAGAAAACGAAGGGTTATTATGATCATAAACCTTTCTTACTCCTGATGGAGTTAAAGTGGCTACACCTTCGAGGCCTTGTCCGAGAATACCAAGATGTTTTTCAGGCCCAGCTTTACCTTTTTGAGCTAAAGCTAAAGCTTTTTGAGGACCTTCAGTGATGAAAAGTCTTTGAGCTTCTCTTATAAGACGGGAGGCCGAAATTTTTAGCATTTTACTTATTTATTTTTGCTATTTGAAAACTCAATGGTTTTGCCAGTAATATACGCATCAGCTGCGGTGGCAGCTGCATCTTGTAATGCATTAGCCTTAGCTCATTCAACACGCTGTTGGAAAGCTTTATCTAAGCCTTTTTGATGCTCTTCCCTTAAAAGGGGATCTTTTTTAAGCAGTTGGCGTACTACATGTGAAGTAGCGTTGCTTTCTGCAATTGCCGGCCAAATTCCTAAAGTTGGTAAGCCAGTTAAAACAGGATGTCTTAAAGCAAAAGAATCTTGAATTTGTTTTTCAATTAAGGGTCTAGCTACAGCTTCTTGATCGTCATTTAGATAAAGACCTAGTCTGTCCTCTAAGGAATCAATAGTAAGTTTGGCAATTTTTTCTGAGGCTGTTTTTATAAGCTGCGTGCGATTATTTTGTTTATTCATGATTACAAAGTTAATTAAAAAGTTTTCTTATAATTTAAATCATTAAGTAAATTATGTCAATTATGGTATAAGAAATATGAAGAATACTCACAAAATACAGAGAAAAAAATGGAATCTGTCTCGACACCTAGGGTTGTTTCTTTAACGGAAGTCGCGCAGCGCGTGCTAACGGAAGAGGAAACAAAAGATTTAATCCGTTTTGGATTAGGTCAAGAACCGGAAAAAAATTGGAAGGAATCGCTTCCTCCCGATTTTGAAATAAAGGAGCTTCCCGCAGTATTAAAAATACTTATTGGAAGAATTCCAGATGTAAAGCTTACTCTGGGTTTACTTTGCTTTATAGCAAGCTTAAGCGGCGTCCCGGGACAAATTGTTCAATGGGCCTGGGAATTAAAAAGGCTCAGCGTGCAAGCCAATGGTAAGCTTTTAACCATCATGGATTGGGCATTGGCGTTCCCTACAGGAATTCCGACCGAGGAAGGGTATTTAAAAGCGTGGGAAGCGCAAAAAATCGGCGGACAAAACCTGCTGGATACTCAAGAAGTTTGGGAACCCCCTTATTATAAATAATATGGCTATTCAAAACTGTGTTGAAAAAGCCTTGTTTGCTCAGCAAGATTTATTACTGGAATATCCCGGTTTAAATCTTGTTGAAGCGGGCGTACTTAATTGCCTTCAAGCGATTGAAAAGATTGATGATAGTTTCTTTTTCAAAAATCCTAATTTACTGGATAGGAAGCTAGAATTAGAGGAAAAAATAAAAACCTATAAGGCTTAAATAAAAATTACCCAAAAAAAATATAGGTTTCTTTTTTCCAGATAAAAAATAAATGTGGTAGTACTAGGTCACGAAAGCCGGGGGGCCAAAAAGGGACCCAAATCGGCAAGATCGAGTTTAACCTTAAACGTCAACAACCAAAACGGCGGCGCAGCCGCCACGGCAAGCCAACAACCCAACCAAATATACCATGGACATAAACACCGTAATAGCCTTTCATAAGGCACAGTTAGCTATACACGAAGCCAACAATCAGCTAGAATTAGCAGAATCAACAAGAGAGCTGCTAGTGCAACTTACCTATAGTAAGCGCGTGGGTGACGAGCAATTGGCCGCTGAGAAAGCCTATATAGCTACATTACCTTTAGCAGAGGTAGTAGAATGACTATAGGTTTTGATCAGCCCACATTAGGAGCCTTTCTTGTACAAGAGGCTTTTACTAAAGAGTCAACTAAGATATTGATTCTTGCTATGCAGGAAAGCCATATGAATGGCAATGAAATGCTCAATATGCTGATAAATGGCACTATAAGAGATTACATTCTTGCATGTAAAAGCCCAGTAAGCGAAGCACTCGGTTTACTTGAGTTCTTTGCTGTATATGCTAAAGCGCCTAATGGTAAGCACTTCCCTAATGTAGGCTACTTACTAGCCTTAACACTACAGTTAATGCGTACTGAGGGCATGCCAAGCACTTACCTGCAGCGCATGCAGACCTGCATACACAACATAACGCTGTAACAAAAGGGCCCTAACAAGGCCCTTTATTTTTTTTAGCTTAAGATTTTTTTGCTGATCTGCTAGCTAGCAGTGCTGGAATTGCCCTACCTAAATGCTCTACATGCTCTATAGGTATTTTTGTATCTATTTTACTGCATGAACATCGCATAAAAGCTTGTTTAGGACAGCAGTATGACAAGCTTAACTCGCCCCCTTCGCATTTCAGACACGCCGTACGAAGGAGCAAGGTGGTTTCGGACAAATTTTCGGGTTTATCGACTTCTTGGTGTTGATGTGAGTGTGTCATAAATGCCTCCAAAATGCATATCTTTTTGTTTTAGTAGTCGAACCTGGTATTTTATTTGCTGCTTTCTAAAGCCAAATATACAATAATTAGCTATAAAAGAAAAGGGCCTATCACAGCCCTTCTCATTTTGCTCTATACCCACAACAAACATGCTATTTTATAGCTTTATTTGCTGCATCAGCATTCTGGAGTTGTATTACTACTTCTCCTAGTCCGTCCATACAGTTCTTTATTGAATCTACATCCATACCAGCCATTCCAAGTCTAGCAGCTATCAAAAGCTTAGCCATTTCAGACAAAGAGTATTCAAATGTAGGGAGAACTGCCACATATTCAGCTAAATTTCTTGGTCTGAGCATACCAAGTGATAACACAGCGTCAACTGTAACCTTATCTTTTAAATTAGCTGCTTCTTTTATTAGTGATCGAGTGAACAATCTATCATTATTCTCATTTACTGCAGCTGTTTGCGCTGCGTATTTCGCGTCTAATTCGGTTAATGTCATAGGAGCTTTCATTTCTCCTTGTAGCTCATAAACCCCATTTCTTTTTAATTCCGCGATTTTTTCAATATCTTCTTTTGTTGCACCACAATGAATTGCAGCTCATTGCGCATCTACAAGTGATAAATTGCGAGTTGGAGCTTCCGCTGCATACTTATTGAATTCTTCTCCTGATAAAACATATAAACCAGCACTGTCGCGTATTACTGAGTGTGTTGGGGCTGAGCTTGCAGTTTTTTCAATGTTTATGTTGCTAAATTTCAAAAATGAAACATCTTTTGGATTTATAATTGCAATTGTATCACTTAACTTTCTCGTATTCTCTGTTTCTGATACATACATAGCAACTTTATTAAAGCCATTCAGCCCCTCAATTTTAATTTTAGCTTCAAATTTTCTTAATTCAGCTAGTTTATCATTAGTTCCTGCGAGTTTTATAAACTTTGCATTGCTTGGAACTCAAAAAGCTGTTTTAGTATTTTCTTTTTCAGCAAAATTCTCCGATTTATAATTTACTAAGCTGTAATGCACCGGAACTAAGCCATCTACTGCATCAATTTCAAACTCTCCGTGCACTTTCCCGGCAATTTTGCTTATTCCAGTAATTTCAAAAGGCTTTGTAGCAGCTATTTTCGTTATAAATACTCCATAATCTCCTATACGAGGTACTTCACCTTCGATCACATCAAAATCAATTGTATTAACTCCAGCTTCTTTTGTAAGAGTTCAACTTTTATCTTTACCTAGTGCAAAGAAAGAATCGCCAACTTTAAAAAACGCAACTTTTTCTAATTCCGCGATCTTTTCAATATTAGTTACTTGAAAATCATCAAATATTGCCTTTAATTCATTATTTACAGAGTGAATAACAGAAGTAGTTTCGCCTACTTTTAAGTCTTTATGCGTAAAATCATAGGAAAGCTTTGTATGCGCAATTTTATTTAAATTTTCTGCAACTTTTTCATTTGTTTTTAATTCAAGCTCTTCGGTAGCATCAGTTGACTCTACTGGAGTTGTTCAAGTTTTCATTACTCCTGAATTAGCTTGCTTTACAAATGTTTTTCCTGTCTCATCTTTGTAAGCGAATTGTCTATCAATTTCTAAAGAATTAATAAAATCAGTTAAAGAAGCTGTTTTTGTTTGTTGCAGCGCTTTTTTAGCTATTTTTTCAAGAATATCAGTATTATCTGCTTTTCTGAAATTAATTACAATTTGCGGGTTAGCTGCTGCTTCTTTTAAAATTGCTTTTGCATCGTCTGGATGCACAAACGCGATTGAATCAAGAACTGATGCTACTTTAACAGCATCTCTAACTGTTGATTTAACATTATTACCATAATATTCATTATTTGGTGAGAAATGTAATGCATTTTGCGCACCGAACAAATTCTCACTAGTTTTTTTACCAGTTTGCTCTAAGCCCTTAAAAGCTTCTGGTTTTTCATAATATTGCTTTAAGAAATAATCATTTAACGGTAAAGTCATGCTTGGAAGAATCATCACATCAAGTGGTGACATTTTAAATCCATTTACAATTACTGGAATTGCTAGTTCTAGAACATTTAAACTTCCAACAGCATATCCTTTATCGTCATCTTTTTTAGTTCAAGTAACTCCTAAAGTTTCTTGCTGCATATAAGGAAAACGCTGTAGAAATACAGTGATAATTTCTTTTACTCAATTTGTGGTATTTGCTGATAAATAGGTTTCCCCCATTTCAGCTGTTTTTTCTAGTTTTACGAATGTATCGGGCTTTATGAATAAATCTTTCATGGCTTTAAATTAAATTTTGATGTTAGCTTCTTCAAATATATTCTTAATGATTTGAATCGTCAAGCTACGAGTCTAATTTTATAATTTCTGTTTTTATTAAAGGTAGCTTTGATGTAACTGTAGTTGTTGCTGCAGTATAAGCGGCCGAGGCCGCTGGGCCCGCAGCTGCTGGACCTACTCCGCAAGCAGTAAATGCTGCAGGTAAAGCAGATTGCATCGTTTCAACAGCAAGTCTTAAATCTTCTAGTTGTTTTAGTACATTTGACATTCCAGCCGCTATTCCCGCGGCAATGCCTTCAAATTCTTCTGGTTTTGGTAAAGTTTTTGATGGTTCTGGTTTTGCTTCGTTAGCTGCTTTTAACGCAGCAGCATGTAAAGATGTTTGTAAATCTGCTTTTAATCCCATTTTATATGTAAATAACTAATTTATATGTTTTTTCGTCAAAAAAGCCACTTAATTGCTTGTCAATGGCTCATGGTTTATGAATTTCAATGCTAAAATCATCTGGCATTAAAAAACTTAAACATCTTCCTATAAATATATCAACTAAATCATCAAATCCAAACTCGGTGCTTACTTTAAGTATAAAGTATTCACCTTTTTCATTTAAACCTTTTGTAAAAACAGAAACAGGCTCAAAATTAGTTATTGGTTCTAAAAGTAATGTATTATTTATAGTTTTTACATTCATTTTATTTATCTGTGAATAAAGCCTGCTTTGTGATAGCAGGTTTTGCCATTCCTGCAGTTATTTTTGCTAAAACTGCTGGATGTAATGGCGCAGGGCTACCAGGTGCGCCTGAAATTCCAATACCCGGAGCTCCGTCATTTAAAAGTATATTAATTATTTCTGCAAATGCTAAAGGTTGCTCATTAAATAGCAATTTGCCGTCTGCACCTATTGTTAATGATGCTTTATCAACTTTTAATGAAAAACTTGTTTCATCTATAGTTAAGGTCGCTTTTCCAACATTTAAATTAAAAGATTTGCCTTTTACTTCCATTGAAACCTCGGACGAAAGCGTAATTTTTAAATTATCCGATTTTAAAGAGATAGTTTCGGTCTTATCGCCCTCTTTATATGTAATAATAATCCCATCTTTAACATTTACAGCTGCGGTATAAGCTGAGTCCTTTATTTCTATTTTTGCATGGCCTTCTGGTCCAAAAAACTCATTAAAAATGCTTTTTTCGCCCGCTTTATTCGAGTAAGTGTAATTAAAAGACCCATTTTGTAGGATATTTGTTTTAAAATCAATGTCTTTATAGGTAATATGCTCTAAATATATAGCACCAGTTCCTAAAAACTCTTCTTTATACTTAAATGCATCTTTTTTGTCTAATTTGCTAAATTTTTGACTTAAAAAACGTCTTTTTATTGTTTTATCACTTAAAATTCCTAAAGAATCAATAAAAACAAGCTCTGCGTCCTCGTCTGGGTTATATTTTCAGCCCTCACCTTCTTTTAAAGGCACTCCAAGCTTAGAAAAGTTCATATTATCATAAAATTGCGTTCTAAGGACTTCTCCAGCTTGGAGCCCTGAAGTTAGCTTGCCAATTCGTTGTAATGAGCTGGAAATTTTCTCTTTAACATTATATTTTGTTAAAAATTCTAGTAAAGTGCCCCCATCTCAGGTAATTTCTCCATCGCGCGTATGTTCTAACTGCTGACCAGCCCTAAAAGATGTAAAAATGTTTTTATCTTGAACACCAATTAATGGTTTAAATGATTGTCTTGTTTCAAGCTTATAAATAGAGCCTTCTTTACCTATTTTCCCCGCCTCAATTACAACTTTCGATACATATGGTGATAAATTCGCTATATTTCCTTTTTCATAATACTCTAATGAGTCTTCACGGTCAGTAAAAGCGTTACTTTCTTTTTTATCAAGGTAAACTGCCCTCCAAAGATGTGTATCTTCTTTTTTATTATACGTTGATTTTATATAAGCACCAACAGTATTAAAATCGTAATCATTTGACTTCTGAGTAATTTTTTGATTTAATAAATCAAAATCCAACTCAGTAAACATACCAACACTTAAATTTATACCAGCTGTTGGATCAAATTTAAATGCCGATTTTCCTTGTCCAGCTCCGCCAAATACTACAGCTCCTTCATTTAAGGGCTCTGGAGTAAATTTTCCACCTAAGGCAGTTCTACTTATATAACCAATAATATAATGTTTTCCCTCTAAAATCATAACTAGGCAGTCTTGCCGCACTTTAGGTAAACTTCTAAAGCTTGAGCCTGCATCATTAGTGGGTATTATACTGGAAAACTCTGCAAGTACTTCTGATTGCAAAGGATTTTCAATTGGAGTTATAAAAACTTGTGGGTGGACCTTGTTATATGCATCACCTGCAATTACTTTAGTAACAACGCCTCTGTATATCGAACCATTCATACCCAAATATAATTATTTTAAAATTATAATCAAATCAAAATTAAAATTCTGACAGTAAAACGGCGATTCCAGCTCAGAATCCTCGTTTTTTGCAAAAATTCTGACAGTCACTGACAGTAAACTGACAGTAAAATGCCTTAAAAACGGCGATTCCAGCTCAAATTGGCCGATTCTGACAGTCTGACAGTAAAAATGCATTTTTAAACCTTTCTTATAAAAATTTTTCATTTTTTCTATAAATAGATTTTTTTTCATTTTTTTCATTTTACTGTCAGAAATTTCTTTTAACTTATTATTATTATTATACTTATTTAAAATTTTAACTGTCAGAAAAAGTAGTAAAAAAGAGATAGTATATATATAATAATAATAAGTATTTAAGAGAAGATTCTGACAGTAAACTGACAGTAAAATCTACTGTCAGAATTTTTTTGTAAAAAACGAATTTAACTCCATTATAAATAATAACTTATAAGAAATTTCTACTGTCAGGACCTTAAGTATAGAAATAATAAGCATTTAAATCTAAGTTTAGTAATAACCGGAAATTAGCCTCTTTAGGCTTTTATTTATTATAATTTATAAGGAATTTTTTTTTACAAATTTTTTTCCCTATCTAACCCTAATAAAATCATATAGTAACTACCTAAATCGGACCCCTACCCCACTTTAGACCGATATTTAATATTAACAGCATCTTACTGAATTTTGCCCCATTTTTATATTTTACATCTTTTTGGCATAAGAAGAGTATGGAAACAACAAACTACTTAGGATCTATAACTCGCGACAGCTTTCCTGTAACCATCTTTGAAACCAAAAAATCTATTCTTTTTGGTTTAATCAAGTTTTGGATTATTATAGAAAATCGCCGCCCCGACTTACCAGATGAAAATCCTGCAGGGATCTCTAAATACAAAACTCAATTTAAAGTAAACATTTTATTTTTTAAGTTTTATTTTCTAGCCCGCTCTATTTACGCTCCAACAATCACTACTAATAACGAAACCTATTATAGACAATGATTCTTACTAATATAGTTTTTAGACATGCTGGATATTGTTGCATTAATTCACAATTATCCGCTGCAGGCATTACAACAAACAGAACAATGCGAAAAGAAACTTTTGCAGAAAAAGGACTTTCTGCTGTTTCTAAGCTTGTTCAGCAAAACTTATCTGATTTATTACAAATAATCGATTGGAATGAGCAAAATGGAATAAAACTTTTCAGACTTTCATCTGATATGCTACCATGGAAATCCGAATGGTCTTGGGAGGAACTTCCAGAATTAGACGCGGTCGAATATCTTCTTTCTCAAATATCCGCAAAAATCTCTTCTTATGGTCATAGAATTACTATGCATCCCGGCCCATTTAATAAGCTAGCTTCCCCAAAATCTGAAGTAGTGTCCAGCACTGTAAGAGATTTAACAGACCATGCTGAGCTAATGGACCGCTTAAATTTGCCCCAGGATCACAGATCTCCTATGAATATACATATAGGTGGCACTTACGGAGACAAAGCGACCACAGCTCAAAATTTCATTCGAAATTTTAAATTACTGCCTTTAACAGCACAGCTTAGATTAACCATAGAAAATGATGATAAACCCGGGCAATGGGCTCCAAAAGAGTTACTACCGATTTGCGAAGCTTTAAAAATCCCCTTAGTCTTTGATTTCTATCATTATAAATTAAATAATGGTGGAGAAAAATGGATTTGGGGACATGAAAAACCGGCCATTGAGGCAGCTTTAGATACCTGGCCTTCGGGTATTATACCTTTAACACATTGGTCTGAGTCAAGAAAAGAAGAGCAAGGAGATTTAAGAATATCTGCTACTGCTCATTCAGATAATGTAAAAGGCCCGCTTCCCAAGATAGTTTTAGATTCATCTAAAACTATCAAACAAATCGATGTGGAAATAGAAGCTAAATTCAAGGAAATAGCTTGTAAAAACTTTCAAATACTTCAAAAACAAACATCAACATGAAAATACATTCCTTTTCCTTAAAAAAAGCATCCCCTTCTGCAAAAATTGATATTGAATTAAATATTTCAAACAGCACAATAAGTCCTGGAACATCAGTTATACAGTTTGAATTAAGAGATCTCCCAATTAAGTTTTTTAAGAAATCAAGTAAAATATCTTATTTTATCACAAAAGATGAAATAAGTTTTTTAAATTTTACTCCAGAGCAAAAAGAATACTTTAAATTAACAACAGGAAGAGTTTTTAGCATTGATGCTGTTTCTAAAATAGTTAATTTAGGATATTATCCTCATATTACTCTTAATGAACTAAAAGCACTCGCTTCTTTTTTAGAAATAGGGGGTATTAGGAATTCTTACGTTTACAAATCAAAAATACTTTCAGAAGAAGTTCCCAAAAGTATAGTAACCTCAGGTGAATATACTATTCTTGATTTTCCTGGACATAAAGCTCCATTAGCTATCCCAACAAAAGAACTAATAATAAACCCTAAAAAATATACAACCTGTGGTGACTTTAAATTAAACAAAACCAATATAAATCATTCAGGCAGTGAAATTGTTTTTTCAGCATTACGGCAAAAACCAAAAGCAAGCTCATCAAATATAATGGCTTATGATGGAAATGCCTCAGAAGAGACACCTCAAAACGTAGAAACCCCTAAAAAAGATGAATTTAACAATCCAAATTTAAACCGCTTTAAAGAGCTGCTAAAGCTCCTGCTAAGCAAATTTGACGAATTAGAGGCTTTAGAAAAAAGAATCCAAGATCAATTTTTAGCAGAAGAAGAAGAGTTATACACTTCTTTAATAAACTCGGTAAAATTGGTATAAGAATTAAGTAATCTGAAATTTATATTTGTGCACAAATATGTTTAAAACCCTTCAACAAGAGCTGAAAGAACGCTTCGCAACGCTTTCGGCATTTCCCTTGTTTCTGGTTCAAATACCAAGAGACATACTATGGGCCGCTTATCTGGAATCTTTTCCAGTAGAAGAAGGCTGCAGACAAGACAAGAATTGTAATTCCTGCCAGTCCTTTATAAAAAACTTTGGAGGGCTGGTAGCAATAAACCCTGAAACATTCGAAAGAATTTCAATTTGGGATTTTGTACCCAGCGATTCTTTGTATGTTCCTGGCGTAACGCTAATGTCAAAATTTGTGCATGACGCACCAATTCGTGACGCTTTCTTTCATGAAAGTTCCAAGCTCGGAACGCCTGAAAACAAGCAGCTTCTTCCGGATGGATCTGTAACAACCTGGTTTCATCTGAGTTTAACCGCTCCAAAAGAAGCAGTTAAAAAGGAAGATGAAATTCCTACGCTTCTCGGCCACATTCGGGAAAACAAAGGAGTGTTCCAAAGGGCGCTCGCAGAGTTTAAAGCTCCACATTTTGAAGCCGTTCTCGAGTTAATCGACCAAAATGGCTTGTATAAAGGTGAAGAATGGCGCCCTGCTATTCAAAACTTTTATAATGTCTTAAAAAGATATAACGCTTTGCAAACCCCTGACCAAAAAGAGGCTTTCTGTTGGGTTCAAGCTAAACGTACTGACATTGATGTTCTTCTGAGATTCAGAAACACCTCAATGGGAACGCTTTTCCAGGACCTGGCCGAAGAAAAAGAGTTTGAAAAAGCGATTCTTGCATTTGAAGCGAAAGTGGCTCCCACAAACTATAAGCGTCCAACCGCTGTAGTAACTCAGAAAATGATTGAAGCAGCTCAAAAGCAGCTTACCGAATTGGGTTTGCTCAGCTCATTAGAGCGTCGACATGCTCAAATCTCAGACATTTCTCCAAAAGATGTTATTTACCTGAATAGAAATACATCCGGCCCAAAAGCCGATGATATTTTCTCTCAGTTAAAAGGAGATGCTCAAAATCCCATTAAGCTCGTCACAAGCAAGCTTGATACGATTAAAATTGATGATTTTTTAAGCGATATTTTGCCAAAAGCAAAAGCTTTGGAAATTCAATTTGCCAACGAGCATTTGTCTAATCTGATGTCTTTGGTTGCCCCTGTGCATGCGGATTCTCCGAGTTTGTTTCCATGGCCTAATGGGTTTTCCTGGTCTTACGCAAATCAGCTTTCTGATGCGATTAAAGACCGTGTAAAAGCGCAAGGCGGGAAAGTTGAGGGCGAACTTAGAATCAGTTTAAGCTGGTTTAACCCTGATGATTTGGACCTCCATGTTTCTTTGCCGAAATCAGATAAAATCTATTTTGGCAATCCAAGATCAGGTGGTGGTGAGCTAGACGTTGACATGAACGCCTACGGCAAAAAGTCAGATACAGAGCCTGTAGAAAACGTAATCTTCCAAAATCAAAAGTATATGGAAGAAGGAACTTACCGCGTTTCTGTAAACCAATTCAATAAACGCGCACCAGCATCGCTGCGTCCCGGGTTTGTTATTGAAGTGGAGCATAACGGGGAAGTCCATACGTTTGAATATTCTGATTCAGTCGCGGCCAAAGCTGTAATTGAAGCGGTAGTTTTCACCTACTCTAAAACAGAAGGTATAAAAATTATCAAATCCATCAAAGCTGATTCCCGCCTGCTTCAGAAAGAAGCTTGGTCATTAAAAACAGGACAGTTTTATCCTGTGTCCTTGGTGTTAAATTCTCCTAATTACTGGGAAGATGCTCCAAAAACAGGCAACCGTCACACGTTCTTTATTCTTCCGCAAGCTTTCAATCCTGAACGCCCACGAGGAATATTTAACGAGTTTTTAAAGCCGGAATTCAATGTTCACCGGAAAGTGTTTGAAGTTCTTGGATCAAAAATGTTGGTTCCGGAATCTCAACACCAGCTGTCTGGGTTAGGTTTTTCCTCTACCAAACCAACGCAAATTTTGGTTAAAGTAGAAGGCGCGTTTACCCGGACATTAAAAGTTTCTTTCTAACCAAACAAACAAAAACCAATGTTTTCTTCAAAAGCAAAACGGCAACTAAGCGCTTTAGGGCGCTTAGAAGCTCAGTTGGAAACCGATAAAAACCTAACCGAGTCAAACAAAGCCCGCATCACTCGGGAAATTGCAACACTCAAAACCCGTACGTACAGTACACAACTCACAGCAAAGGATTAAAAAATGGGAACAACCCAAAATATCTTCGAAGAAGCCACCAGAAACGCTCTTCGCTTTCAAACCAACCGGGGCCTCCTTTCAACCGAGGACATGTGGGTGCTAAAGCTTGAAGAGCTCGACGCCGTCGCACTCGGATTGGACAAAGCCCTCGCTGAAACCTCGAAGTCGTTTATCACGACTAAAACGAGTGCAACCAAAGAAACGCAATTGAAGTTTGACGTTGTCAAGCACATTATTGACGTGAAATTGGCCGAAAAAGCTGAAAAAGCAAACGCAAAGGTAAAAGCTGAAAAGAAAGCTCAACTCCTGGAACTGCTTTCCAAAAAGCAGAACGCAGCTCTTGAAGCAAAAAGCGAGGCCGAACTTCTGGCAGAGCTCCAAGCTCTGGAAGGGTAAAAAGAAAAAAGACCAGGCTTAAAACCTGGTCTTTTTTTTAATTAAAAATTTATAAATAAGCCAAACTAACATGATATCAGGTGAAATAATTGTTATAGCTATACTTTGCATTCTTCTTTTAAGTACTTTTTTGTTTAAATGGTTAAATTGGCGCAGACGTAAAAACCACCCCGCTCACCTATGGCAAATTGGAGACGATCTGCTTGTTTATGATACCGATGATTCATTTTGCTCTCCTCATTTTGTTGTTTTTAAAGGTATTTACAAAAATAAGCTTATAATCCTAGATCATGATAATTTATATAAGTTAATTCCTAAAACAGAAATTGATAAAAATATTTCTTTGGAGAAAAGAAAAATCCAAGAATCTTCTAATGCCCTTCGTAATGCAGCGCAACAATATGAAGAATTTAAAAAAGAATTAGCAGGAATAACAAATGATAACATATAAAGGCATAATCATAAATTTTCTTATTTTTTGTGCACTTATTGCGCTGACATATATGTCAGCGGATAAAGATGCTTATTTGGTTTCTTCTTTGTTTCTATTGCTGTATAGCACAGCAACAGCAATATTATCTAGGTATTCGTATGAGTTACATCAAGAAACAAAGCAGTTTTTTGAAAAAATACAAGACGAGTTAAATAATCAAAAACCAAAATGATAAACTTTGGACCTATAAATGGAAAATATCCAATTTTAAATTTAAATGATGATTTTTTTGTTTTTCCAAATCTAGAGCTCGAAGTAACTGGGAATTACTCTTTTAGTGCAACTTTCTTTTATCCCCCGGAACGAAAACGAGAAAAACCTATTCAATCTAAAATGGAAAAAGCACTTCAACGAAAAATGAATTCACGAAAAATCTAACAAAAAATGGCGCAAATAATAACTAAAATCATTTTAACCGAGGATGATATTCGAAAACTTGTAGTTGAAAAATACGGCCTAGACTTGAAATCAGCTATAGTAAATGTTGAGCATTACAAAGGCGATGCGCGAGACCCTTCTTACACAAAAATTATTATAGAAGGCTCTAAAGCACTATGAAGTTTTTTTTGTATAAACTACCTGAAGGATTTATTGTTACTTCAGATAAAAAAGTTGTTGGAACAACAGGATTCAATGGAGAAACAAATGAAATTGAATTTTTTTGTAGTCATCCTAAATATGACGAATGGGGTTTAGAAATAATAGCTCAACAAAATCAAATTGATTTTTCTGCTTTACCAGAAGAGGAACAGAAAAAGATTGGATGGTTTGATGTTGAGAAATTGGCGGTGGAAAAATCGGAAGAATTATATGATTACGATTTAGAAGGAGAGGATTGGGAAATAGCAATAGATAGAAGAACAGGGGCGAAATATGGTTTTAAAGAAGGCTTCCAAAAAGCGCAAGAACTTCTATCTGATAGAAAGTTTACTTTGGAAGAAGTAAAACTTATTTGGAAAGCAGGTCAAGAATATTGGAAATCATCAGGAAATAGTATAACTTTAGAAGAACTTATTGAACGTCGTAAAGAGCTACTTTCTAAAAATGTATGGGAAGTAGAGATTGAAATGGAACCTTACACAGTAGGCGAAATGGCAAATCTCCCTATAGGAACAGTTAATGCAAAACCAAAATTCACTAATGGTAAAATCAAAATTCTAAAAATACTATGAAATCACCTCGCGAAATAAATGAACTTATTGAGGCAAGGGCTGAACTTCATGATATAATTGAAGAAAAGCTTAAATTTCTCGATAAGTTAGACAGGGATCTTTACGATTTAAATGATGAATTTGAAAATCTAGTAATCAACATTAAAGACGGAAAAGTCTCATGTGAAAAGGAACAATACCGAGATGAGCCTTATACTTCAATTAGTTTCCCAATTGAATGGCTTTCTTGGCCTAATTCAGAAATTGAATTTTTTGTAAAAGGCGCCAAAGCCAGACGTTTAGAAGAAGAACGTTTACGCGAAATTAGCCGTAATGAAGCTAAGCGCAGATTTGAAGAAACAAAAGAACGTAAAGAATTAGAACGTTTAAAAGCAAAATATGGGTAACCACATTAAACAATGGAACATTTCCAGGAATTGCAAGCTTTTCTGGATGGTTTAAACTGGCTTAAACCCGTAGTCCACTGGGAAGTAACTGTAGAATATGTTTATGAAACTATCCCTGGCATTTTTTCAAGAATTCCACAACGAGCTCCCATGCATTCTGTAGCAGTTTTTAAATTAGTCAGTTTAGTTCCGCATTTATGCCCAACTCTCCAGATTTTAGGAAAACCTAACGAAACTGTAGATGAATTAGCTGAAAGAATTTTGGAAGAAATAAACAAAAACCTATTAAAAATAACGAAATGAGTTCATCTTCACCTAGTAATTTCTCTTTATATCTATTTATCGCCTTAGCATGGATAGGATGCTTAGCCATAGGAGTTTTAGCTCAGAACTTTTTTCCTGGATTACATTTTCTTGTTTACGTAGTTATAAATTATCCTTTTATTTCTATCACCTATGATGTCACAAAGCATTTTTATCAAAACCTAATAAAACCTAAATTATAATGCCAATTTCAAAAACTTTCAATCCAAAGCATGACACGATTATTTTCAGCTCAATTAAAGCCTTATCAGGCAATGAGCTAAAAAAATCAGTACTACATTTAGAATTTTTTCAACCGCTAGTAAATGAAAGCGGCTCAGCCGAAGCTTTTGTAAAAGTTAGGCTAAGCCGCGAAACTATTATGGACTTAGCACAGCATATTACCGCTATAGAAGCAGAAAAGCCAAGCGCTAAGGAAGTAGAAGAAGCTATTACTGAATATAATGATGACTTACCTTTTTAACAATTATGGCATTAATACCTGTAAAAGCAGTTAAAGACGATTCCGGTCATTGGTATATTATACCTAAAGAAAAATCCAAAGAATTCTCTTCTGATTTAGAAAAATTCGAAAAAGATTATGAATTTGATTTTGATGGAAAATGGGGTCTATATAGAACAGGCGGCGATTTAAACTTAATTCAGCTTTATGCTGATTTGAAATAAATAAAAATGCACAAAACAATCCCCTTTACTCATAAAGTTCCATTTTTAAGAGATACATCTGATTTATTTATGCAAATTCCAAGCGACGTCCACGGTTTTTTGGAAATTGTAAAAGAAATTAATTTAGCTAACGGCTGTCGAAATGATCCTTATTACTACTACACTTATCCAGCTTGGTCTAATCAACACAAGCCTTTAATAGGTGAAGTTTATGATGGTGCTTATAAACAACGTAAATTTTTCGGTGAGGGGGATTGGGTAAAACAAACTGTTTATGAACATGACAACCCTAAAATCCGTTTTTGGTCACCGGAAATTCGTTTTCTAAAGCCCGAGCAAGCCTTAAAACAAATAAACCGAGATTGGTCTAAATCAGAACCTTGGTATACTGAAGAAGGAAAATGGCTTGAAGGAAAAATAACTCGTTCGCATTTAGCGAAATTAAAAGCAGGACTTTTTAAAAGATTAAAAAGTTCAACTACATTAAGTCATGAAGACTTAGAAAATCTTCTAGATACTCAAATCCGGCGTATTTGCCATAAATTTTAAAAGTTATGAATTTTATAATCCTAACCTACCCCCTATGTATGACTTTATAAATTGGTTTCTCTACGCCCCAGTAGAAGATTTAATTATAGGATTAATAGCCGCTGCTATAACCTTAAAAATAATCTATAGCATTTTATTCGATGATTGAGCCAGGAATAACCGCTGTTTTCTTTCAGTTAATGGGACTAGTAGCTATAATTTTTATAGTAATCTATTTAATTATATCCTATTCTGAAACTGTAAAGAATTACAAATTAAAAAAGGAACGTCTTCAACATATCTCCAATTTAGAAATCCCTAAATGGAAATATAAAGATGAATTGAAATTAATTTATCAAGATGATACTTTTCTTTTTCTAGGAAAAACCGAAGATTCAGTAATCTCTTTAAAAGAAGGAGAATATATTGAAATACCTTTTAACAGAATAAAATTAAACTTAAGTCTTCAAGCTCGTGAAAAGGAACAAAGGCAAGAACATTTAAAGATTCTAAGCCAAAACTTTAAAGAAATCTATAGCGATTTACAAACAGAGGAATAAAAATCATGGTAAAGTATATCCTTTTATTTTTATTAATTTCAAGTTGTGCAGAAACCAATTCTGACTATTACAAGATTAAAAATCAAAAACTTCAAACCGAAGTTAAAATGTGGGTTCGATATAAAAATGGAATTAAAGACACTCTGACTACGGATGCTTGGCATTTCGCAGAAATGGAATTAACCCCTAAAGGCACTCTCCGCACCTTATATAAAAACTGGGCTGTGGATGTAGTAGCATTTGGAGAAGTAAAATAATGGATGAAAAAATAATATGCGCGGCCGTTCTCTTAGAAGACGGCAGAATATTTTATGGCCACAGGCACACTCATTGCTTAGAAGCTCTTTCTTCTCAATTAAGCTGGACGCTAAATCGTCAACAAATATCAGCATTAAAAAAAGAGCAAGGCTTTGTAACTACGCACAATAGATTTGTAGGACGGGAAGAAGCTTTACAAATTGCATTAGCACAAAACCAAATAAAAGATTTATCCCAAATTCGTGGAACAGATCTTTACTCAGAGGATTTATATTAAATGCGCGAAAACACTTTTGGAAACCCTAAAGTATACAAAACTTTAGGGTTTATTACTTCAGAAATAGCTAAGTTGGATAATTCAAAAAAAGAATATATATGTTCTGTACTTTTTGATTTTAATAATATAACAAAATTAGCAGCTGAACTTAAAAATGAAAGATTTAAAAATTACACTTTAAATTTGATTAAAAGAGATTTTCTTCAAAAAATAGATACGCACATTAAACCTAAATATCCAATGGATTTAAGTACTCATTTGGAAAACTTTTTTTGTGCGAAAATTAGAAATTTAGTAAAAGCAAAATGGTTAGAATAATAATGCAAATAAAAAATAAATTATGTCAACATCACTAACAGTAAAAGCGTTTGCGAGTAAAGAAAATAAAGAATTTAAAAAGCACTTCGCAGCTGTAAAATTCTGTATTGAGAATGAACTTTCTTATCCGAAAGAAACCTCTGAGTTTTTTAACGGGAAAGTAAATGGGTCAGATAATTTAGAACATTACTCAGCTAGATCTATTTTAGAGCAAATTAAAAATGGATTAGAACTTCCATTAAAAATGAAATCTCAGCATGGGGATGAAATTAGAATTAAAGTATCGGACATCCCAAAAGAAGCAGACGAGCTTGTAATAACACTTTCATAGACATGAAATGGAAAACATACTTTTATTTTTAGAAGAGAACACTCCTTTAGTTAAAACGCAGCAATCCCCTAAATCTATCGAATATTGGAATTCCTGTCACGCTTTAGCTAAAGCTGGAAATAAATTATCCGCGCGCCAGCTAGAAGTATTAACCAGCATTTATGAAGGAGCTAAATTAAAGAGTGCGGCCATTTCCAGAAAAAGTCGCACTCCTCAAACCTCAGCATCTAAAGCCTTTAATGCATTCTTTGAAAACGCTTTTAAAGATCATGTAATGACTGCCTTAGATCAACTTGATAATGACTATTAATTTATCCCTATGACAGCTAAAGACTTTATAAAACAAAATTATTCCCTAACTAATGGTGAAGAAGATTATGTTTGTAATCATTCGGGACAATTAGTAGGAGCTGAAGATATTGCTGAGGCCTATCATAAAGCTAAATTAGATTTAGAAAATACTGTAAAAGTCAATAAAACAAGTGAGAACGAACTGCTTATCCACAAATTAAATGATAAAGGCAATAGATTAAACATTATAGTAGACTCAGAAGGTGAGATTGAAATAATTCATATTGGTAAAACAGCTAAAGAAACCTGGCATAAATTTCCAGTAACTTTAAATGAAGCTTTAGAATTTTGGAATAAATAGCTCCATGTACATTGATAACTACGAAGAAAAAGCCAAAATACTACGTGAAAATGGTTGGGAAACCTGGTATCACAAAGATAATTGGGTTAAAACTCAGTGGCAACTAGAAGGTAAAAAAATTGATTGGATGGGATTATCAACTGATGAAGCATTTAAAAGAACTCAAAAGGATTTAATATGACTTTACCTCCTTTAGAAAAAATACTAAAGCTAAACACTAAAAATCTCCTAGCCTTTTACAAAAAGAAACGGTCCATAAAATTCTCGCATTATATTAAATATACTTGTGAGTGTTGCGGAGAATTTCTTTGGGATTTACATCCTAAAAACCATCAAGAAGCTAAAAAAGAATATGAAGCTTTAGAAGATTACTTTTTTGCTATAACAAGCGAATTATCTACCCGAGAACACATACCAAGAAAAAAATGAAAACATATTTAATTAAGCTTCCAACTGAATTTGTGGTCGTCTCAGACGAACAAATTGAAATAAATGATTTTTGTTTAATGTTTGATGATTATTTTAATTTGTTTTTAGGTGCGACACCCCAGCAATACCTGGGCCCCACTGCTGGGCACCATTTAAATAAAGGGATAAAAAAAGTAATAGCCCGCGAACATGAAATTAACTTTTACTCATTAGCTGAGAAATACCAAAGGGAAATCGGTTGGCTTAACTTAAGCCAACTTACAAACGATTGGTATGAATCAGAAAAATTCAGCTCTTCTCATAAAGCAGACCCTGTGTCATTTCATCAAGGCTTGAAAAAAGCCCAAGAACTTTTGCGTTCCAAAAATAAATGGGAAATAGTAGTTGAAAAAGATTATTCAGAAGGTAAGGAAAAACCTTTGTTTATTCGGGGTAAACTAGAAATTTCAAAGGTTATAATGTAATGAAACAATTAGTATTAGCCAAAAAAGGCTATAATATTCAAGTCGAGTCTTGGGAGAATGACGGAGACAGTTACAAAACTGAACAAGAATTCGGCTTAAGCTTAGATGAATTAAAAAGAATTCATTTACTTTGCACTGAATTATTTTCGGATGGGTGTAATAATACTACATCAATAGGAAATTTAAATTACACAGAAAAAGCAAAAACTAGAATAAAGGCTTTTATTGAGAAATACTCTCATTTAAATTTTTCTGAAGATGAAATTTCAGAAATACAAAATGATCTTATTGGAAGATATTGCGATGGAGATTGCCGAAGAGTTTACAGCTCAATGAAAATCTTTCACTCTGCAGAAGATATAATTCTTAATGAAATCGATATTAAAACATTATGAAACAAAACATAATAGTACCTGAGCCCTCTTTTATCACTTTAAAAAAATCTGATTACGATGCTCTTGTAAACTTAGCAAAACAAGGCACCCCTGAATGGATGGAAGAAAAAGTTTTATATCTAAACAAGGAAATTTTCAGATTAATGCAGATGATTCACGAAGATTCAGATAAAATTTCCAAGCTGAAAGAAGAAATAAAGGTTTTAAAAGCCCAACAAAAACCTTCCTTCTTTAAATCCTTTTTTAAACAAAAATGAGTAAAGTTAAAATTAAAGTCGGCCCTGGCGGTATAATGCCAACGCAAACTTCCCGAAATGTTTGGGCACTGGACTTGATTGCAAGTAGCAGTCCTGTAAAATTACGTTTACAGGATGGGCGTTGCAACGCGACATATCAAACATCAGTTAACATAAAAATTCCAAAGAACACCGCGATGGTTATTACACCTCGTTCTTTTTTAAATGGGCTCAACGCTACAGATTCTAGTTTTTGTCGTGGGAATGGGCCCAAAGATATTGAAGTCATATATGAATTCGATATGGACGTGGACGAAACCAAGTTACCTCAGAAAGGGGATAAAGTGGGAACTTTACTTCTGATTGCAATACCAAACGTGGGTGATGAACTAGAATTTGAGGAAGACTAAATGGCTAATTTACAACCATTTTTAGAATTAATGGGAAAAGAATACTTAAAAAGACTTTTACGTCTTTGCCGTCCAGGCGAAGTCGGTAAATTTCAAGCAATGTATGCTACCCAGCGTGATGAACATCCAGATTTAACAGTTCAAAATCTTCCATATGAAAAGTTAGATCATGCGGTTTTTCAAGTAGAAAACTCTTTAGATAAAAAGAAAAGCAGTCTTTTTACTGTAGAAGCAATACGCGCTTATATTGAATCTAAAGATTCTCTAGGAGACGTTTTATATTTTCTTTCTGCAGAAAATATTGGAAAAGCAATTGATGCTAAGTTAAAAAATGAATTATAGCAATTTTCACGACGACGAACTTATCTTATACAGAAACGAGCTTCGTCGAAAACAAGATTGGGCCCGCGCCGATGAAATTAGAGCTTATCTTGATTCTCGTTTTGTCTTTGTGTTTGATCATAAAGAAGGCCCTCCAACAATATATTGGGCCACTCCCGCCCAGTTTCGTTTTTTAAAAGAAAAGCCACACCATTTTCCAGATTGGACCCCTAGGCAATATCTTGAGTATCGGATTAAGAAAGATATAGCAGCAGAAAAAGCTGCTGCTTCCTGGCAAGCCACAATGTTAAAAAAGATCGAAGACGAAAAAAAGCTTTTAGCAAAACGTCCTCATCCAGATCCTACCCCAAATTGGATTTTACAAAAACAAACACACAAACAAGCAATTCAACTTTAATTATGCATATAAAAGCTCATTATATCATTCGCGATGGCGGAACCAGTTTATTTAAAACAGATTCCGGAGATTTTTATGTTTTGAAAAAAGCCGGAAGGCCTGATTTACACGGATCAATATGGAAAGGGGATTATCCAGATTCAAAAGCTAAAAATGCAATAAAATTAACTGAAGGTTCAGAACTTTTAGAATTTATCAACGCCTTAACTGCTTTTCCAAATATCAGTACAACCGACCTTGAATCTTTGTTGACTTCAATTCATCAGTATGGAGTAAAAGAAAAAGCAGTAAGAGAGAAAACTATTAGCCATGTTTGGTCTATTTCATCCGAAGATTTAAAAGAAGAAAATTCGAGAAAAGAATATTTTACCGAAGCTGAAATAACTAAAGCTGTTCTTCGTCGTAAAAAAGAAGTAGAAGCGCTACCTTATACTTTAAAAGACGATGCTAAGTATTCTTTAGATTTATTTACTTTAGTTTGGAAAGAAGGGCCTTTACACGCTTCTAGAATCCCTGACTTTATTTCTAAGCATCTTCAAGCCATCCGAGCAGAAGAAGATCCGGAATATTCTGAATATCTTAGATTAAAAGAAAAATTTGCAGGAAGATAATTAAAAACAAGCAGTTCAAAACTGCTTGTTTTTTTTTAACTTAGGATTTGGTATAAGAGTAATAGACAATAAATAATTATTTTACAAAATGGAGAACCAAAAAATTTACACAAACTTAGAAGAATTAACTAACGATTTAATAACTTTTGTAAAAGAAACAAAAAGCCCAAAGCTGACAAGCTTTGTACATGAAGCCTCCGAAGGAGTTTTCATTAGGCTGTGGGCTGATTTAGGAACAGAAGCTGACCCTATAAAAAGAATTGAAGATCTTTCAAAAGAAAATGCCGCTTTAAAAGCACAAGCAGATTATTGGTTAAAAGAAGCCACTAAAAACACTATTGATCCTTTTGAACTTTTAAAGTTTACCGCAACTAAGGATTTTATTGCGGCTAAACTCGCATCAGTTCCCAGAACAGGGTCTTTAACTAATTATGATATTAGAGAATGCGAAGGAATCGCAAGTACCTTAATTCAAAAACTCCAAGAAAATGATAACACCCGAACAGCTAATAGCAGATAATGCTAGACTTCGCGCGGAAAACGAAGCTTTAAAAGAAAGAATAAAAGGAGCTAAAGAACTGCTTTCAGAAGCTGAGCCTTATATCCCTTCTACATTTTTAACTCAAGCAATCAACGATTTTATATGCTCGAATTAATTTTACATGGGATAGGAGATTATCTGCTTCAAAATGATTGGATGGCCTTAACAAAAAAGAAACAGGGGCTACAAGGAATCTTAGCCTGCCTTTTACATTGCTTTCTTTATACTTTACCATTTTTGATTATAACTCAATCACCGTTAGCTATTCTATTTATATTTGCAACACATTTTATAATAGATAGAACACATATCATAGAACGCTTTTTAGCGTTTAGAAATAATGCAGATCCAAATGTAAACTTTGGCTTTGCTCCGGATCGTCCAGTTTTCATAACTGTATGGTTGTATATTATTACAGACAATTTAATTCATTTAATTTGCAATCACCTAGCAATTCATTTTTTATGACAACAACAAAGCCCGAACTTACCCGCGTAGCCGTTTTACAACAGCTAGAAGAATATAGAAAATCAAATAAAGGAGAAGATTTCCTTGCCCCTCCTTTACGCGAAGCCTCTGACTATGAAGACGTTATTGAGGATTCTTTAGATGCCCTTGACTGTCTTTTTAAGCTTGAGGAACATTTTGGTATCGGTCCTATTGATATGGACCCAACAAATATAACGTTTAAAACTGTAGGAGATTTTATTTCCTGGTTTATTCGCTATGCACAAAAAGAAAAAATTGAAGAGGAAGAATAATGCCTTTAGTTATATCAATCGAAGATTTTATTGGGAAGTCAGCTATTTATGATAAAGAGCTACAAACCGTTTTTGGCGTTCAAGAAGATGGATCTGTTAATCAGCTGCTAAATATTAGGGGCTGGGCAAGAATACAAGGTCTTTTTTCAGTTAACAAGCGAAATTTTGATGAAGCAAAAGCTATTCAATTTTGCGATGAATTTGGAACCTGGATAGCAAAAGCAATCACTGAAAAATTGCAAGCTCCACCAGAATCTCCGGACTTTCCCGCCCTTTTAAAAGCCTTAGCCGGAGCTCACACAGCCCCCAGTCCTGAGAAATTTTGCTTTATAATGCAAGATATAAATTGTGATTGGAGTGGTTATCTGGAAAGCAAATACAATTTCTTTTTAGAAGAACCAATGGCCTGGCTTTTTACTTTAAGTGATTCTTCCTTAAAAAAAGTAGCAACTAGACTTTTAGAGTTAAGAGATGCAGCACTTTCAAGTTAAAAAAGACGACTCAGGGAAAGAATGGGTAAAACCTATCTACCCTGAGTTATCTTTTACTCAAATTTTTACAAACCTCATAAACGCAGTAAAAAATCATGTTTGGAGTAGCAGAATACACATTCTCCTTAGTAGGTCAGGCAGAGGAAACAGTTACAGTTACCGCAAACAGTCTTGACTGGGCATGGGAATTAGCCAAAGAAGAAGCAAAGTCTAAAAATCAAGAAATTGAAGATTTTCTAGACAAAGAAGAAGTTAAATAACAAATAAATACAAATATGAACAATCGCCCTTTACACACATTTGAAGCCCTATCAAACATTGCATATCTCTTAGCAGGTATTGCAGTTTTTGTAATTCAACCTGCAGCCTGGGTTCCTGCCCTTGCGCTAATTTTTCTAGCTATTGGTTCTTACGCCTGCCATTTAAATATCAAAACAGATTATTGCTATTTAGACTGGGCAGGAATGTTTGCAGCATTTATGGCTTTTATTGCTTGGGGATTACTCCCAGAGCATCCTTTTCTTCAGCTTGTGCTAACTGCAGTAGCAGGATATCTTGCAGTAGCAGTAAATATCGCTGATGTTCCTCAGGAAAAATCTTATCCAGTAATTGGACTGCTGTGGATTTTAGCAACCATACTAAATTTTAGTTTTGTAGCTATTTTTCTATTTGCAGTAGGATTTGGAATTCGTCAACTGGGAGCTACCAAATATGATACTAATCGAGATGAAGAAATTCTTCATGGAGTTTGGCATCTTATAACGGCTCTTGCCTTTATCTTCATGATTTAATGGCACAAAAGAAAATAAGCAAAACCAGTCGAAAAAGTAAGTTAAGGGACGATTATGATTTAATAATCGGCCCTTCTGCTCCTTGGACGCCTGAAGAGCTAGCTTTGCTTAGAAAAGCAATGGAAGAATCCCGAAAAAAGAAAACCACTTAAAAAGCAAATATGTCAGAACTTGTTTGGACAACAGCAGATAAACTTCAAATAAAATTTAATGAGTTAGAGCATCAACATGTATCTAACATTCATTGGTTTTTTAAGTTTTTTTGGAAATCAGAAATTCCTGAGATTGAGGAACTTTTGCAAAATAAATGGGGAGGTAAGATTTTATCTTATAAACCTGTTTGGGATTGGGAAGCCGAAGCTTTAAAAAACTCTAACTCACACGAGCTTGGAGTTTCATATGAAGGAGAACTAATGTTCATTCATTATAAAAATGAAATCATAGGCTATGTTAACTACACAACCTTGAGATCATGCTAAAAATTGATCATTCGGAAGCTCCTTGGACTCAACCACACTTTTGTAACCCCTCGGACAAAGTTCCCGGGGGACATTCCAAGTGTAATTGCGGTTATGTTTTTTCCGAACCAGAGGGCTTAGCTTGCGAAGGAACTGTAGCCGAAGTTTTTAATAGAGATGCAATTCGGCATAAATTATCTGAAGAAGCTAAATGGACCGCCGATGAGCATCCCCAAGGAACAAAAGCTGTCGGAAATGGCATTTTAATTGCTGCCTCTCCGGAATTATACGGCTTTGTTTTAGCTTTTTCTCAGGTAAAAACTTTAGAAGAATTGCAAATTTTGCAAACAAAATTCTATGAATTTCATCAAATAAAAATGATAGAACCTTTTACCATGAGAGCAAAGAATTATAAACTTTATGAAAAGGAAAACGGATGAAAATTCGTAAAAAACGTTTGTCAGGATGGACCTTGCGGTCTATTTTTTGTAAGCATACGTGGTCTTTATTGTTAAAAGACCACGTACATTCTGAGCTAGAACATGTTACCGGGCTTGGTTACAAACCAACCGTTTATCACTCGCCAGAGCAAATTCATTACTGTGACTATAGTTGTCAAAACTGTGGTACCTTAATTCGAATAACCTTAAACTCCTTGATTAAATAGCATGGAAACCCCAAATCTAGAAAATGCCATAGCAAAAATTATGGCACGTCATGATATTTTTGTAAATCAGAAATATGACGAATCATCCTTGATTCCAATTCCATACTCAAAACATTTAGAAGCCGTTGCCGCGCAAGCAATGAAATTTTATAAATGTTTTGAAGCATTACCCGCATTTTCAAAAATTTTTCCTGAAAAATTATCGCCGGCTGTTACCCAGCATTCGGCTATTTTACTGGAACATATTTTGATTACTGCCTGGGGGCATGACTTAATAGAAGACGCTAGAATGTCTTTTAATGACGTCAAAAAACAATTTGGGATAATTCCAGCTAAAGCTATTCTTGCAATGACGGAATTTCCGGGAGAAACGCGTGAAGAGCGACATCCAAAGCAATACTGGGATAACATCCTGGCTAACCCTTTGGCTGCATATGTTAAACTTTGCGATATTATTGCAAATGTCTCATGGGGACTTCTTTTTGGAAGCAGCATGTCTAAAAAATACAAAACAGAGTGGCATCACCGAAAAAATTCTTTTCGTGTTGCTTATCCGCAATTTGCAGACATGTATGAAACATTGGAAACCTTGTTTGAACTCGTGGATTAAGTAAAAAAAACAAGAGGTAATACCTCTTGTTTTTTTTACATTAAAATTTGCCACATCTCTCCTACTTTATTATATTTTTAATATGTATACATTATATCAAGACAAAACAAATAAATTTTCTTGTAAAGTTGAGATAGAAGGAGCTTCGCCAGCTACTGCAAAAGCTAGATTAATTTTAGAAGGCATGGGTTTTCCAGCTGCTTTGCTTTTTCCAGGAACCATCTCTTTAGATGGAGAAGAGGTTATGTGCTCTGTAACTATTCCTAACAGCAAGACTTTACTTCCTGAAGGCCTCAGTGGTTCATTAAAACTAGAGCTAATAGTTGAAGACACAATTTTCTTTCCTTGAGAAAGCCCCTTTACAGTTGAAGTATCAAAAAAGGCTGTAGTAACAGAGGCTCAAGCGCAAATAACTGAGGCTCCAAAACCAAAAGTAAAGGTTTCTATAGCTAAAATGGAAAAGAAAGCAGAGCAGAAGTTAGAAGAGGAGACCTTTGAAAAAACCGCCTCTGTAATTGAAGAAAAAACAATACCTCCAATATTTTTCAATATTGTAAATAATATTAAAAAAGAAGCACAGGAAGCATCAGCGACTAATGCGCAACCCTCAAATCACTTTTTATCACATCTTTTTAATTAAACAAATAGCATATTATGGCAAAGATTACAGATCCAGATCTCTTAACAGAGAATACAGAAGTAACATTTAACACGGGTACAAAAAAGATCACTTTAGCAGTAGCAGGTAATCTTTCTAACGATGGAGTTACACTACAAGCACTTTATTCATTCATCAAGCAACGCTGGAGACTTTCTTCAACGCTTATTAAATTCCCGTTCCCAATGATCTCTATCACATCGGAACAGTTTGAATTAATCAATGGCTGGGATTTCGCCGATGCTACATCTAAAAATCTTATTCGCGACGCCGGTTGAGCTTTACGTAATACAGGCGGTACTGTAGATGAAGAATATATGAATATTACTTCTCTTGGTGCATTTAACTCTTCTGCTAATGATCAGGCTTATTACTTACAAGTAAATGGTGGTACGCCAACTAATGTTGTGTTAAACGGAGAGGTAAACCAAGCCATTAAAATTTATGGCTCAGCTTCATTTGGTAATTTTGACTATAGAACTTTCTTCAAGATTTATCTTCGTGAGCAAGGTAAGACTTATGGTTATTACGATTTAATTACTGAGCAGAATATTACAGCTCTTACTTATCGTAAATATGCTCTTCCCCTAGTAAACGCCAGTGATTTAAAAATCACTGCAACAGACGTTCAAATTGACGCTAACTCTGACAACACAGCAGATGTTGCGCCATATACCGGAATGTCAATTACATATTATGGAGTACCCCAATCTAGAACAATTGGGGCGTCAAATTATAACTTCTCTATCATTATTAACGGTAATAACGGTACGGCCGAGCAAATTTACGAATTTGTTCAATGGTCGCTTCGTAGACCTTCAGATATTGATGCTGGGGCCGGTACAGTTCGCGGAGACACTGCAGAAGGCTTACTAACCTTTATTGGCGACACCCTTCGTACCTTACGTACATCCGACGGTAAAGGTGTATATATTGATAATTTCCAGGCACCAGATACAAACCGATTAGAATTTACTGACAACACGGGAACTATTCGTACATTCCCATATGTTGCTGCTGGAAATATCATTTTCAATGATAACTTACAAAATGATGCTAGCGCTAAATATTTTGTATTCTTTACAAATGATGATGCAGGAACTAATTCTGGTAATGACTTTGGAACTTCTAACGCCGTCATTATAAACGATGCGACAAACGATCCTATTACTGGGGATGTAGCAGCAGCCGCTTCTATAGGATTTGATTATGATTATGATAATAATGATCAACGCGGGGCAGGATCAGAGGGAACTAACGTCCCATTCACCGCTGTAGCTTTAGGATTAGCCACAGCGCAATATGTTGTAACCACAGGAACTATTATTCGCTCTACAGCAAATGTAATAAACTTTGTGGCATCTCTTGAAAGAAACTATGTAAGTTAGTATATTTTATGGCTCTTCAAGTATATAATTGATCAGAAAGGGGTAAATGTGGTACATGTAATAAAATTATCTGGACCACTGCCCCAGATCAAGCAGTAGTTTGTTCATGTAATGATTCGCATATAATGCAAAATCAACAATTCAATACTACACCTATATCAGATGAAGAATTTAAACAAGCTCTTTCTGAAGAAATAAACGAAGCCCCACAAGATATATTATTAAATAGGTTAATAGAATAAAAATTAAATGGCAGTACCCGCATATACCACCGATTTAGTACCCTTAAATTTAGTAGAAACCGGTGGCGGAACTACCAACTGGACCGCTATTGGTGGAGGAGCCTCTGGACTAGTAGCAGAAACTGATTTCTATATTCAGGGTAATGGATGTATATCTAAAGCAGGTTGGTCAGCAGCTACTCGCGGTATGCTATATAACATGGGAGCCGGGCAAACTATACCCTCCGGGTCAGCCGTATTTATGTGGTTGTATTTCTGGGCACCCAACGCCTTGGCCATTGAAGCCAATGGCGGCCTCCAGCTTTTAATAGGATCCGCCACCACGGCTTTTAGGCAATGGTATTTAAAAGGATCAGATACACTTACATATGGTGGCTGGCTATGTGCAGCCGTAGATCCTGAAGTGGCAGCATCTGCTACTACTGGGTCACCAACTACGACCCGCCAATACTTTGGAGCGCAGGCAAACATAACAGGAGCTGTATCTAAAGGACAACCTTTAGGTATAGATGCCTTTAGATATGGATCCACAATACAAGCAGTTTCAGGTGAATCTGGAAATTACGCGACGTTTTTAGGAGCGTCCGCACAAAACGATAATATATCAAACCGTTGGGGTCTTTTTCAGTCTATAGACGGCGGATATTTAATGCAAGGCAGGTTCCTTTTGGGAACCGCTGCCACAGCTGTGGATTTTCGCGATTCTAATAGAAATATAGCTATAGCGAATACAAAGTTTGTAGGCTCAAGCTTTAATCGTTTTGAAATACAGAACGCTTCTTCGATTGTTCAATGGACTAATATTACAGTTTCGGCATTAGGAACTATATCTAAAGGAAACTTTATTGTTACTGATAACGCTCAGGTCACCCTAACGGGCTGTTCTTTTAATAACACAGGAACTTTTTCGTTACAATCTAATACTACAATATCAAACTGCGCTTTTCGTTCTACTGGTAATATTACACAAACCTCCTCGACCATAACTGGATCAGAGTTTATAGGCTGCACTATAATCTCAGATAATCCAACTCTTATAAGTAATAATGCGTTTACTCTTTCGGGAACCCATCACGCTATAGAGATTACTACTCCCGGAACCTACACCTTAGCAGGTAATACATTTAGTAATTTTGGAGCTAACGACTCCGCATCAGCCGCGGTTTATAATAATTCCGGCGGAGCAATTACTTTAAATATTTCAGGCGCCTTAGCGCCCACCATAAGAAATGGCACGGGTGCTACTACTACAATAAATAATACAGTTACAGTAACTTTAACTGGATTAAAAGATAACACTGAAGTAAGAATATTTGATCAAGCACAAAACGAACTGGCTGGGACTGAAGATGCCACAGCAGGTACCACCAATAACAGATCATTTGCCTTTAGTTTAGAAGCAGGCTTAGTCGTAGATATAATGATAGTCTCTTTATCATATGAAAATATAAGATTAGAAGATTATACAATTCCTGCTTCTGCAACTTCAATTCCAATACAACAAATCTTTGATCGTAACTATATTTCTTAGTATATTTAGAGCATGAGTAACAAAAGAGTAAATAATGTTGATTTAGCTATGGAGCAGCTTAGAGCTCTACAAGGAATGTTCTTTAGGTTTGACGTTACCGATAACGATCTTTTTAAAGAAGTAAATAAAATTATTGCCACAATGGAATTAGCAAGGCAAGAAATAAACACTAACTATGATGATATATCAGCCAAGCTGACAGAACATCTTAATACGGGAAGGCCGCAGAATTAATTATGTCTCAATATGTACAACTACCGCCAGATTCTACAGGTAAAAAAATTCTCCACTATTATTCTGTAGTGCTTCACATTAGCAGTATAGGAATACCATTAACTTCAATAGAGTATGGTGATGAGCTAACAGGAGCTACTTCAAATGCAACAGGTACTTTTACGGGTTATAAAATAGAATTTTTTGAAACTCAAGTACATTTACATCAATTAGAAGGTGCAACACAATTTCAAGTAGGCGAACAGCTAGAGTTTGAAGGGGCTCCTTTTGCCACTATTGACTCTGTAATACCTGTGTATATACCTAAAGTATCTTTAACAGACCCCGTAAACCATTCTGAAGCTAGAATAGATACACGCGGAAATATCTTTGTTAGGGACGAAGAAGGCTCTCAGCCATTCGACGCTTTTGGGTATGCACAGACATCGCAAGTTACTTTAGTAGACGAACATACCTTCGTTTATAGCGACGATACTACAAGATATTATACGCAAATCGCTACTAGTGGAGCCGTAGTTCATGATGCCCAGCAGTCAATGTTGAAATTAACTGTAACAGATCAAAACGGGTCTTTAGTAAAAAGAACGTCTAATATTTATTATCCTTACGTTCCTGGAGAAGGCAACTTTGCCATATTCTCACTAGCCCTTGGTGATACAGGAAAAGCTAATAATACTCGCCGGTGGGGTATCTATGACGATAATAACGGTCTTTTCTTTGAAGTAGCTGACGGCGTTTTTTCAGTTAACGTTAGATCTTCAACATCCGGGTCTCCAGTTGATAGAAAAGTTGTTCAAGACGACTTTAATCAGGATACTCTAAAAAATACTAATATTAGTCAGTACATAATTCAGTTAGATAAGATGAACTTATACTGGATTGATTACCAGTGGCTTGGGGTAGGTAAAGTTCGTTTCGGGGTAATAGCCCCAAATGGAACTAGAACAGTTATTCATACATTTGAGAATGCTAATCAGTTTTCTGTACCTTATATGCAAAGCGGAAGTCTTCCAATTCGTTGGGAAAACTTTAATACTGGAGCTACCTCAGGTAATTCAGAGTTACGCTGTGTATGCGCCGCTTTAATGCGCCAAAACAAAGAAATTGAGTATCGAGGAAGAGTTTATACACATAATTCAGTAGGTGGACCTTTTACTGTAACCGACTCAGCTTGGGTACCTGTATTTTCTGCTAGACCAAAAACTACTTTTGGAGGTAAACCTAATCGTAAAGTTGCAATGCCTACTGCCTTTGAAGTAGTTGTAATAGGTGATCCGGTGCGGCTGGATCAATTTTACAACCCAACCTTAACTGGCGCAGATTGGAACGATAACTTGGATCCTAGATCGGCATTTGAAATAGATTCAAATACAGGCGTTACGTTATCGGGCGGATCAAGATTAAATACTGTGTACTTTGATACAGGAGTTACACATAGAATTATTCCTGAATTTTTACCTTATGGGTTGTCCTTAAGTGCAGATGGTGTAACACAGCCTTGGTTCTCATTAGCTCTTAAATGCGCTAAACCTGGAGGATCTTCTACAGTAATTTTCACACTACGCTGGAAAGAAGCAGAATAATTTAAAATGATATATGGATTCTGGGATTATTGGGAATTAAGACATAAGGTTACATTTGATGGGCCTAATAAACTTATTCGTATTAATCCCGGGGTTACTATATTAAACGCTCAACAAGATATTTATTCGGCTTGGAAAGAATGGTCACTTTATGAGCTTAACACTAAATATCTTCAAGCCATATCAACAGTAGGCGGAGAGCCAACCGTAGCGGGCCAAAGACTTGACGTTACTTACTTCTTAATTAATGGTTGGAAAATAAAACCACAGCCAGGCTCTTATAGATTAAGTATAATAGGTAATATATTTGATATCGACGGAGCAGAGCCTGTTTTACCAGCTGATAATATTCCAGGAATAGCTAATAATATTAACATCAACACTAATACTTCAGTTATAGTAAGATTGGTACAAGCTTCTGGCGGAAGTTTAACTTCCGAACAAAGCGCTGCTTTATTTAATATTGAAGATAAAGTAATCGAGATAAAATCATTATTACAAGCTCCGCTGCAAGCTGAAATAGTTGGGGCACAGGCAAATATTTTAACAGACCTGCAATCCAAGATAACTGAACTTTGGAAGATACATGGATTAGATGCAACATCTCCTGTAACTGTTACCCAAGAAACGAGAACCTTAGCGGGAATAACCCAAAACTTCGAGAAAACTACTGATACTGTAGTTATAACTAGACTTTAAGATTATGAATATACTTAATCTTGATTTAATGTCTATTGCAACCCAAGGACAATTTGGAGATTTTGGAGGGATAGGGCTTCCAGATGGGTTTTATTTTATAACCCTTGAAAACATAAATACCCCTTCAGGCGGAACAGGCAGCTCTTCTTCAGGAGGAGGGTTTGGAACTGTTGGAGCAGCTAAGCCATTACCTGTAATTCCAATCATACCTGTAAAAGAAATCAAGCTTTCGGTATTCAATTTAAATAATGAGTTGATATTTTCTAAAGTTGCACAAGTAGACGAAGCATTATCTGCAACTATTAAGGAAATTGAAAGAAAGACCATCCCGGGAGAAAAACCCAAAGTATTTATTAAAGCTGGTAAAATAAGTATAGATTCAATATAATTGGTATAAGAAGATAAGTAAACAACTACTTAATTTTTCTTTTTATCATGATTCAAAAAATCAAGGATTGGTTTCGGGGTTTTCATTCTGAATACTCCCATATTGCATTTCCTGTTTATGTAGGGCTTTTTGTTTTCATTACTCTAGGATCTATGTTCCATATGAAGGAAAATCAAAAAGAACATAGGATTCCTTTAGCGTTTTCTGAAATTTCTCAGATTTATAAGGAAAATCCGAGGGACTCATTACTGTCTATAAATTTATACCTGGCTTCTTTTAATGATTGGACAGGTAAAATTTTTGAAGCTTATAATCGCAGCGAGGATGTTATAAATTTCTCACCGCGAAGATTTGCATCAGAGTTAGAATTCCACATCGATCCAACTTATAAATGGACAAAATATGATTTACCTTCTTTGACAAAGTCTTTAGATACTTTGGGGCGCAAAGTCAGAACGGAAGAACTTCCAAGATTAAATCTTCTTAGTGCGCATGCTTTGCACGCTCAAGGAGTTTTAGAAAGAGTTTGGTTGTATGACGCCGATCATCATTATCATACGTCATATTATACAGATTCAAAAGGAAGACTGAGATCTAGGCAAGTTTATGATTACACTGATCATACCTGGTCTTTTAATTCCGCCGCTGCTTATTCCGCATTGATTGCAATAAATAATATCAAGCCGTTACAAGCAAGATATCATAAACGGCATGAATTCAAAACGGCAAGCAAAATTGGCCCTGAGAACGAAGTTGTCATGGATAAATGGATTCCTATCAACCATGAAGGAGATAGACATTCTGAAGCAGAATATGACTCTTTAGCTAAAGCATGGCTATGGGGTTCTACATATCTTGTTTCTTATGAGCACCTTGAAAAGTCATTAAAAGCTTATCAAGCGAGAGCTAATCTTTTTAATGCCGCTTTAATGTCAGGCACTACAAAAAAGGAAAGAACTTACTCAAGAAGTAGGCCTTCGTACATGCCGTACGATATGACTTTAGAAGCTCAAGCGGGGTTACTTCCTATAATTAGAGACGCAGAAGATTTGGAAATTGCTATAAACAGAGTTCCAAAGGAAATTGGGTCTTTATTTGAGTTAATTAAAACTTTTATAGGCGTAACTTTAGACGGCTTTGATGATAGTAGAGAGCCGGAAGAATTAGCTGACCTTATTATAGAAGACGCTCGTCGGCTATACGGTGCCACCTATTCTAAGGGATTTGATGTACAAGGCTACTCAGGGGCTAAAGTCATCTTAGTTTCTTTGCTATTTGCCTTACTTTCAGGGGGCTTTACTGCCTTTATTTTAAACAATAAGCGTTATAAGTGATGCAACACAAAACATCCTTCATTGTAATGCCAGAACACACTAACTATAGATCTCCGCTTATTTTTGGCGGAGCATTTATGGCTAAAATGGACTTGGCCGCAGCAGAAAGAATCGCTTTATTCTTTAGGGCAACCTATAAAGAAAGAAAGCAATACGCCGAACAAAACGGCACTTCGTTAGTTGATAATGCAGTAACTCATACAATTGATAAATGCATTTTTTATGCTCCTAGTTTTTTAGGAGATATAATTCAACTGGAAACCAAAATTTTTAAAGCTCAACGTCGCCATATTTGGGTGCACGTCCGAGCTTTTAGAGTTCCAAGGAATCCGGAAGAACCAGTCCAAACTAATCCTTTGGCGGAAATGACTCTTTCCTTTGTTACACAACAAGGAGAAGTTTATGCAGCTCACAACATAGATAAAATCTGGAATGATGAAATACTGGAATGCTTTTAAAGGCATCTTTTGCAAAAAAGAAGTCCTACCTCCAAAAGAACTAACAGATAAGTGGATCCTTAAAGTTACTGAGGATTCATGGAATTTCGAAGCTTTTTATGAAAGCTTAGTTTGGAAGATTTGGCTAACCAGGTTAGTTCATTTCTCGCATCCAAAAAAAGATAATCTTGAGAAAATTATCGCTACTTTGGTTAATTCAAAACTTACACGTAGTTTAAAACACCACGATGTAAAACCAAATGAAGAATTACTTCTTGAAATGTCTTTAGAGGATGATAAAGCCGTTTTCTTTTTGGATGGGGTTGCGACCTTCACGTTGAAATTTAATTATGAGCATTATTTTCGCTCATTGGAAAAATCAAAAGAACCGCAACTACGAACAAATGAAGAATTTGGTTGAGAAAAAGGAGCATTAAACGCTCCTTTTTCTTTAAATTCAAAAACAATTTTTATTACAAATTATGGCGTCTATAACAGATGATGTACGAATTTATGATTTAGATGAATTAGGGGCAATAATAAACTTTTTAGGAAATTCCAACTATGGATTTTTAGAAAACGAGCATCGTACCTCCAGTTTTTCACAAAACTACGGCCAAAAGGCTATTCCGTTATGTCACAGGGAGCTTATGGAGGCAACTTATAATAAGTTCAATTTAGAAAATCGAAAAATAACACCCAGAGTTTTTGGAGAATTAGTCTTAATGACAAAATGTCTGCCTAATGACAATTATAATAAAATCGATTTTAATTCAGCATTGTATCCTTTTTCAAATTTTGCCCAATTTGGAGAGTATATTGGCATGCCGAATTGGGCAGGAATTTCAAAGTTTCAAGAACTTTCAAGAACTCCTATAGCAACCTTGATGCAATATACAATAGAAGGAAATATTTTATATTCATATAAAATTAATATTGGTGCAATTGAAGGAAATATAGAATATTACAAATTCTCCGAAAATTCATTGATTTTGGAAGTTTTGGTAGGTTTATTTTTGGGCGCTTTAAAAATTAATAAAGCCAATTTTATGTATCACGCTTTAAAAGATTTACCCCAAGCAGAATTTCAAAAATTTATAAAAAAATATGAAAATGCAACATCTAGGGATGAAATTTCCGAATTTTCAGAACCTTTTTCATCACGGACTGCAAGATCCGGCAGACCGCGAAATTTTACAATTTAACATACCTTTAAAGTTTCCTTCTTTAGAAAATCGAATTTCTTCAGCGTTCGCCATTTTAGGACAAATTAAGGAACTTTATGTAGATTTGGTGGAATTATACAAAAATGACGCTGATAAAGACGAGAACGAGTTTACTTATGAAGAAAGAAAGAAAAAAAATGAATCTTTAAAAGTTCTTCATCAACTTCTGTATTATTTCGGACTTTTTTACTGGACATTACCTTATCCTAAAAGAGAGACCCTTTTTAATGAAACTTTACGAAAGCTGGGATTTAAAAACGAGGGACGTAATTTATTTCAAATTAGCGAACAACAGTTTTTTAAACTTTTAAATATAAGTTTAACTGAAATTTGGTTCGGTAGCCCAGCAGAAACTCCTTATAGAAATTTTTTTAAAGCCGCTTTATTTTTTTGCAATGAACACTTTCTTCTTCATATCTTGTTTAATGAGTCAACAAAATTAACAAAAAAATTTACTGGAGTAATAGCTTCACCAAATAAGCTTTTATCTCCGGAAAAACAACGTTTAACAAGGGAATTTTTAAATGCATAAGTATCCAAGAACATTTCATTTACCATGGTCACCTGGTCTACGGAATGACGACCGGAAAGTTGAGACGTTAGAAACAATTTTTTCAGCAAAATCTATTGTAATAACTGAAAAACTAGATGGAGAAAATACCACAATGACTCCCGAGATTTGCCATGCGCGTTCTTTAGATTCCGGACCCCATCCGTCAAGAACAGTTGTTCGGGCTTTACATGGTGAAATAAAACATATGATTCCCCAAGGAATGCGTATATGCGGAGAAAATATGTATGCAGTACATTCTATAAAATATGATGCGCTGCAATCATATTTTTTAGTTTTTAATATATGGCAAAATGAAATTTGTCTTTCCTGGGAGGATACTTTGGAGTGGTGCGAACTTTTAGGTTTAAAAACAGTACCCATACTTTGGGAAGGACCCCCAGACCCAGAAATTATACATAATTTTCATAGGTTAATTGATCCACAAACGCAAGAAGGGTTTGTTATAAGAGCAGCTGGACAATTTACATTAGAAGATTTTCAAAAAAATACAGTAAAATGGGTAAGAGCTAATCATATACAAACGGACGAACATTGGATGAGTAAACCAATAGAAAAAAATCTATTAAAACAAAATTAACATGAAATATTTAATAGGAATACAACCCACCGCGCCTAAATTACACATTGGTAATTACCTAGGATGCATAAAAGAAGGAATTGATTTGCAAAAATCGGGGGCTAATGTAGAATTTATGATTGCAGACAAGCATGCAATTCTTTCAGGCATGCCCCCAGATGAAGTAAATAAAAATTCGTTTTATTTAAAAATACAGCTGGAAGTTTTAGGAGCTCAAAAAGGCACGGTCAAGTTGCAAGACGAAAAAACACCTGAGATTTTTATAAAACTTTTAGGTAAAACTTCGGTAGCGCAACTTAAAAAACTTCCGCAGTATAAAGAAAAAGCAGTAGATTACATTTATGACGTGGGACTTTTAACTTACCCTGTGCTAATGGCCGCCGACATTTATCAAGCCTTAAGATCAGGGGATACTGTAATTACAGGTCCAGACCAAAAGCCACATATTGATTTTGCAAATGATTTATTAGCAAAAGTTTACGATGGGTTTAGAGTTCAAAATCAATTAACTTCCTTTGGAAAAATAGGATCTTTACGAGCCCCTCAGTATAAAATGTCTAAAAGTAGTGATCCAAACGGAGTACTTTGGATGTTTGAAAGTTCGGAAGAAGCTTATATGACTTCTTTACGTCCAGCAATAACTACGCCAGAAGGTGTAGAAAATCTTATTAAAATTTATCAAGGAATAACAAATAATCCGGAAATTGCAATTCCAAACAGTAAATTTGAACTTAAACAATTAATAGCTAAGCAACTGCATGAATTATGTCAAAAACCGTAAATTGTAAATTAAAGGTCCCTATTTTAAAAGCGGTTCAGTGGGACGGCTCTGGAGACGCTTTTCAAGCGTTAACCGATCTTTTAGATAAAACGCAAAAAGTTTTAGACGATCAAAAATTATCTTTATTTATTTTTGCAGGAAATTCAATTAAAATAGAAACATTTCCAGCTTTACCGGCACTAGATGTTGGAAACTGGTTGCTATTAGATGAATATAATCAACCATCGATTGTTTTTAAAGATAAATTTGAGGAGCTTTATGAGCTGGTTAAATAAAAGGTTTACTCGAATTGGCTACGCGCTAACTACTTTTCTCTTTATGACGATTGTTCCAATTGGACCCAGTTGGATTTTTTTACCCGCTGTAAGCTTTATAGTCTGGGGATTTTGGGTAATTTACATAGCCCCGCCCGCAACTAGAAGAGCATTTAGAAGATTTTATGGTAGAAGAACTTTCAGATAATTTTAATTTATTTTGCATAGCTAAAAGATTAAATAGTTTTTTAGGTTATGCAGGGTATACTGAAGAACTTATTAAAAAAGCCTGGGAAGTTTGTAAAGCTTTCCCGAATTTTTCTATAACACTTCCTTCAGCCGGAAATGTGATTATTTTATGTAGCCCTGATATTGATTTAGAATTATTTCAAATTGAGATAACTTTAGATCCAGGTTATTTAGTGTTAATTGATAAAACCCCATTTCAAGTTTTAACAATTGACGAAATTGATCGCTTACTTCAAAAAAAACCAAAACACAACTTTCATTAAATAAAATGTTTAAAGATCCAATGGGCGATAGAATGAAGTCTTCATATGAAGCCCCTTTTCGCCATACTTTACCTAGCCGTTCTTTTGTTTTAATTAGACTAGATGGAAGAGCTTTTCATACTTTTACAAAGAAAATGGAAAAGCCATATGATTTGTCATTAATTAATGATCTTGGAGCCGCAGCATTAGCACTAGCTAAAGAAGCCAGCAACTGTATTTTCGCGCACGCCCATAGCGATGAAATGTCTTTTCTTCTTTCAGACTGGGACCCCAATTCTTTGGAAAAGCAGCCATGGTTCGGCAACGATCAAAGTAAAATAGAATCTATTTCAGCTTCTGTTGTAAGTGCGACCTTTGCAAAATTGCGCCCGAGAGAAGAAAGTCTAGCAACTTTTGATGCCAGAGCCTGGACCATAACTTTGCCACACGAAGTACACAATTATTTTGTTTGGAGACAATTTGATTGTAAAAGAAATGCAATTCAAGCAATTGCCCAAAGTTTATTTTCACATAGCCAACTTCAAGGAAAAAATATTGAGGAAATGAAAAAAATGATGGCAGAAGTTGGCCATCCAATTGAACAGTATCCAGCAATTTTTAAACTTGGTCAAATGATTTATAAAAATTCAGAAGGCAAATGGATTTGCGAACCAGCCACTGATTTTACAATAAAAGGTGAACCTAAACCCTTAGCTAATTTCCTAGCAAATGTTTAAAAAACTTATGTTTTTACTTGTTTTTTTAACAGCCCCAGCTTTTCTTTTTGGGGCTGTTTTTTATTCTCAGGGAAGTGGAGATTTTCACACTACATCTCTTTGGCATTTAAATCCAGGCGGGGGTGCCCCTTCCGGCCAACCTAATAATGGAAACTTTAATAACGGAGGTGATACTTTTGTTATTCAAGCAGGGCATACTTTAACTTCATCTGCCAGGCTAGAATCAGTAAAATTAATAGTTTATGGATCTTTAGTCATTGCAGATGACAGATTCTCTGTTATGGATTCATTGATTATTGCTCCAGGTGCTAGCATTGAAATTACAACCACGACCCCGATTGATTTAGGCGGCGCTTTTGTTTTAAATTACGGAGATGTAACCGCCCCTAACGGGGGATCTTTTACAAATTATGTAAGCACTACTTTACCCCTAGAGCTTATATATTTTACAGGATCCTGGGTACAAGGCGGGTTTACACCTAAAGTGGAGCTTAAATGGGGGACTTATACAGAAACTGATGTATATGAATTTATAATTACACGTTCAGATGATTCTAAGGTTGGAAGGATTCCAGGATCTGGGACATCCTATACACCTAAATTTTATGTATTTATTGATGAGGCCCCGCTAAATCAAGGAATAATTCAATATAATTTATCAGAATTAACTTACAACAATGTTATAAATTTAATTGCTAAGACAACTGTAGGGCCTAATCCAAATCCTTTCAACTCGATTGACACCGGGATTGAATTAATTTTTGAGCCTAAATCAGTTGGTCCTATTAATGTGGCTTTATATGATTTAATTGGTAGAAAAGTATACGAAGTAAAATTTAATTCCACTTCAATTGTAAGATTTAATTATAGTAACTTAAAACTTTCAAATGGCTTATACTTAGTAGAGATAATTCAAGGAAAAACTTCCTCATTTAGGAAATTACCAATTAGATAATTATTGGTATAAGAATAAAGTAAATCACTACAAACCTTAATTTTAGCATATGATTCAAATCAACGCAAAACACATTTTTACAACTAAAACAGGCCAGTCCTATTCAGCTTCTGAGGGATTTATTCCATGGACTTTAACGTCAGAAGAATCTCATAGAGTTTTAAACTCTTCAGCTCCTTTAGAGGAATATAAAAAGGTTATCTCCGAACGTCCTGGAATGGTTGATGAAGTTCCATTTTTTTCCGATGATCCAGTAGAACAGGAGGAAATGACTCTTATGTTTGAATCTGGGTTCCCTGATGCTGTTCCTAAGAAATTTGTTAAATTAGATCAAGCGGCTTTACATTTACAGCACCTTGCAGATTATGAGCATCGAATGAATCGTCTTGGTTTTGAAATTACTGTTTTCCCTTGGACTCCAGAAATGAATTTTGAAATGAGAAAACGTGCAGTATTTGCAGAATTGTAGAATTATAGCTATATTAAAAACAGGCCCAGAGAGGGCCTGTTTTAAAACAATCAACCAGAGAGGTTATTATTATGGGATATCCCAATAAAATAGGTATTTATATTGGACGTTTTCAACCTGTACATGCAGGTCATTTAAAGTCCATCGCAACCGCCTTAGAAGATTGCGAAAAATTGATTATATTCGTTGGTAGCACAAATAGAGCCACCACAATAAAAAATCCATTCCCAGCAGATTTAAGAATTGAATTTCTTAAAAAAGCTATTAAAGAATGGGTAGGTGAAAAAGACCCAGAAGGCTGGACAGACTATCCCCCTAAGTCTATTTTAGATAGGATAGTATTTATCAAAGCACGTGATTATTTTTACAATAATTATAAATGGGTATCAGAAGTTGCTTTACTAGCAGAGCAGCACGGTGCAACTCAAAATGATGGAAAAACAGTTATTTACGGGCATTTTAAGGACGATACTTCTTTTTACCTCAGAATGTTTCCTTTTTGGACCTTAAGAACTCTACCATCGTTTTACAATGGACTTTCTTCTACAAATATTAGAGAAGAGCTTTTTGAAAAAGGAACCTTTAGTCAAGGAGTTCCCCCTTGCTTACATAAAGATCTTTTACAAGCAATTGAAGCCCCTGGAAAATTTCTTAGAGACGAGTGGTATTACTACAGAGATTATAAAAAAGCCTGGAGTCAAGCCCCTTATCAGCCTGTTTTTGTAACTACAGATTCGCTTGTAATTCGCTCAGGATGCATTCTTTTAATAAAGAGAGGCTTCCATCCTGGAAAAGGTCTTTGGGCGCTTCCTGGCGGATTTTTAGAGCCTTCTGAGACAATTCAAGAGTCGGCTATAAGAGAGCTAAAAGAAGAAACTTCCATAGCGGTTCCAGTTGAAGATCTACTAAAAGGAATAAAACAAGTAAAAGTATTTGATCACCCAAAACGTTCATTGCGAGGCAGAACTATTACGCATGCGTTTGAAATTGACTTAGGTTATGGACCACTTCCGCAAATTAAAGCTAAAAGTGATGCTTCCGGAGCACATTGGGTTCCAATTTCGTCTTTACAGAACTTTGAAGATACATTCTTTGAAGACCATTTCGACATTATCTTTAATTTGATTTCTAAATATTAATAAACAAAAACAAATTCCCAGAGAGGGAATTATAAAAACAACCAGAGAGGTTATATCATGATTACAATTAATCCTTTATTAAAAACAGATTCTTATAAAGTTTCGCACCCGCATCTTTTTAAAGGCGGAACAAACTACATGCAGGAACATTTTGAATCTAGGACCAACAATTTAAATTTTGTTAAATGGTTCGGGTTGCAATACCCCATAAAGCAACATTTGCTAGAACGTATAACTCCCAGCCATGTAATGGACGCAGAAGGATTTTTCGAAGGGCATTTTGGAACCGATAAAATTTTTGCTCAAAAAGCTTTCATGGAAGTAGCAATAAATAATCAAGGCCGCTGGCCAGTGAATATTTGGGCAAAAGAAGAAGGTAAATATTATTCAGGTGGAACTCCGCTAATGATTGTAGAGCCAGTAAAACCAAGTTTAGAAAATTTTTGGATGGCTGCCTATTTAGAAGGCGTGCTCAGTCAAACTTGGTATCCAACCTCAGTAGCGACTAATTCCGCATTTATGAAGAAAATGTTGAAGAAGTTTCTTGAGGAAACTTCTGATATGAAGCCAGGAACTGCAGAATTTGATAACACTTTAAATTTCATGTTGCATGATTTTGGCTTTAGAGGCGTTTCTGGAATCGAGGAAGCCGGCTTAGGCGGGATGGCGCATCTTTTAAATTTTCTTGGAACAGATACATTACCCGGAATCGTGTATGGACAAAAAACTTATAACACTACAGCCATGCTCGGTTTTTCAATTGCAGCATCAGAGCACTCTACTTATACATCCTGGGGTGGCCCCTTAGGAGAGGCAGCTGCAATGGCGAATATGCTTGACAAATTCCCTACAGGGATAATTGCAGGCGTTTCAGATTCTTATGATGTTAATAATGCCATAAGAAATATCTGGGGTGGTCAACTAAAAAAGCTTGTGCTCGGGAGAGACGGTAGGTTGGTCATTCGGCTAGATTCGGGGGATCCTGTTATGTCTACACGGAAAAATTTTGAAGCTGCCTGGGAAACTTTTGGAGGAATTATAAACTCTAAGGGAAATCGCGTGTTAAATCCTAAAGTGCGTTTAATACAAGGCGATGGAATTGATGCCAATATGCTACTTAAAATTCTAGAATCATTAAAAGCGGCAAAAATTTCCACAGAAAACTTTGCCTTTGGATCCGGTGGAGGACTTTTAAGAAAATTCGATAGGGATACCCATAAATTTGCAATGAAATGCAATATGGTGGTCACTAATCACGAAGAAGTAGATGTATTTAAACGTCCAATGGAATGGAATGAGCAAGGTATCTACCAAGTGTCATTTAAAGAATCTAAACGCGGAGATTTGCTAAAAGCGGACCAAGCTGGAGAAAATCCTATGAAACTGATTTACTCTAATGGTGAACTTTTGCATGAATATCGATTTGAAGATTTAAGAGAATTAACAACATAAAATAAAGGGCGAAAGCCCTTTATTTTTTTAAACTCAAAAAAAATGAGCAGTACCAATACATTTAAAAAAATAGAAGAAATTACGCTAATCGAACTATTAGATCCTAATAGAACATTTTCTTTTGCGTTAAAAACTTCTACAGAAAAAGAAGTTTTTGCTGATATTATACCGTTTAGGGTAACTGCCATTTCAGGTAGTTTATCTGACATTATAAAGATTTTTGTTAAAAAAGAAGGCATAGAAACTGAAGTAGAGATTACTTTAGATATCCCCCATAACAAACAAAGCAAATTAAATGTAGAAAAAGATAAATTAAATTTTACAGACAGAAATAGTATTTTTTACTCTTATCTTTTAATCAAATTGTCCCTTGTATTTGACATTGATTACGTTTCCCTTGCTTTAATAGAACTTGCGTAAAAAATGAATTACAAAGAACTGCTGTTAGCAATAACAGATCCAAATAAAGAAGTAGTTATTTTTTATTCTTTAGGGTTCGAATTAAATTCTGTAAGCTCAGGTTTACTTAAATTTGAAGATGAGAAATTGTTTATCCAACCGTTATACGAATTTGTTGGAAATGATTTTACATTTTCAGCCGCAAATGTAAAATTTGCAATTCAGCCTGAGATGCTATTGACTCACTTTGAGACGTTGGTTAAATTTAGTGATCCAGTTTTAGCCACATCAAAAACATGGGCAGATCTTGCGTTAACTTCAATTTCAGCGGAAGTATTAATAAAGGGATATGGCCAGGAAAATCTTAGAAAAGCAGCATGGGATATTTTTGAACGAGGCTTAAAAAAGAATAGAGCGCCATACTCTGATTATGCAACTATAACCACTAATTTGTTTCTTAGAAGAATACAAATTAAAGATTTAATTTAATTTTATGCCCGCAACAGTACAAGAAATTAGTAGTATTATTACTACCGATTCTATTTCATATATTAAAGCTCCTATTACAAACAGGACACCAGATGCTTCGGTTTCTCTTTTAACTGTTCATAAGGCAGTAACTACGAACTCTCACTATCAAAGACTTACCGAAGAATATAGGAAAGTACTTGCCGATCCAGCTGCCGAAGAAAAAACAAAACGAATATTCAAAACGCAGAAATTTGATTTTATTACAACTTCGGGTACATTTGATTATGTATCCTCAAAGAACTTAGTAAAGCATTCAAATTTAATTTGTATTGATATTGATAAAATTCTAGGAACTGATGTTTTAGCCGCTTTAAAGAAAGAATTAATTAATGATTCGGAATTAAAAGATTCAACAGCACTTATTTTTACCAGCCCTTCGGGAGTTGGTGTAAAATGGATTCTTCATTTTGATTACACAAATCCTAATTCACATCTTAGAGTCTTTAATGCCTTATCTGCGTATATCTTCAATAAACATGGAGTTGAGGTAGATCAAGCTTGTAAAGATTTAGCAAGAGCGTGTTTTTTGGCGTGGGATACTGAAGCTTTTTTAAATCCAAATCCCATCCCTATCTCAGAAGATTTTATAAATACCTGGGCTCCAGAAGAAGTCAGCTTTATATCAGCAGAAGAAAGATTCGAGGGTGGGCAGGAAACCCCTTGGGAAGATTTTAATCAACGTGGAGATATTTTAAAAGTATTTTTAGATGAAGGATATCAAGTAGTAAAAGATGGGCCGCAAGATGATGCCACTTATTTAATTAGGCCAGGGCATACTGGCGGAAGTCCGCATTCTTTGAAAATTTTTAAAGACACCGGACATGTGCAAGTATTTTCCTCGAATTGCAAAGGATTAGAACCAGGCTTTCACACTAAAGCACAAGTTTATTGCAAGTTAAAAGCAAAAAATGATTGGAAACATGCAGCAAAGCTTTTAAAAGCAGATGGTTATGGAAAAGAAACAATAGCTTCGCAAGCTAGACTTAATATAATTTCTGCAAATTATTTTCCAAAAGGTGTTCCAGCTTTTTGGGAAATACAAACTATTAAAAATGGTAAGCAAACTGTTTGTACAGTAAATCCACATCTTTTCATTGAATTTTTAGTAAAAGGTTTAAACGTTAAAGCAGTTTATCGATCATCCTCTTCAAAAGAAATTGAGTATGCTACTTCGGAAAATAAAATTCTAACAGAAATCAAAATTGAAGAAATTCCAAGGCTGGTTGTTGCTTATTTAGAAAAGTATATAAAGCCTTATAATTTTTCGATGTTTGAATTAATTTACAATGCTTATTTCCAATTTGCCACTCCGACAAATAAAAGCAAAATTGGAGAATTAATACCAATTGTAAATGCTAAAATGTTACAGGATACTCCATTTAAATCATATTTATTTTACTTAAATGGTTATTTAGAAATTACATCAAGTGGTGAAGAATTCTTTCCTTATGATGCATTGGAATCGTATGTTTGGAAAAAATCCATAAATCAACGAGAGTGGCGTGGTCGAAAACCATATGATAATTTTGATTATCAAGATTTTCTTCAAAGTATTACTGGAGATGATCCTAATAGATTGAGAATGTTAAGACTTTCTTATGGGTATCTTTTACATTCTTGGAAGTCCCAAGCAAATGCGTATGCAATTGCACTTATTGATGAAAAATTTGATTATTCAAATACTAAAGCAGCTAATGGAGGCACAGGAAAATCCTTAGCTATTACAGCGTTGTCGCAAATGCGAAGAATGCTGACATTGGATGGAAAACGATTTGACCCAAAGAAAACGTTCTCTTTTTCAGCTTTAGAACCAGATCATAAAATTTTATTTTTCAATGACTTAGTAAAAGATTTTAAAGTTGAGCATATATACAATATTATTACTAACGGAACTTCTTATGAAAAGAAATTTAAAAATGAAGTTTCAGTAGATCATAAAGACACTCCAAAAATTGCAATTACAACTAACCACTTACCTGTCGACGCCACTGACGATTCATCAGCTCGACGTTTAAAAATAATTGAAATTGCTCCTCATTTTAATCCGACGTTTAGACCAACAGATAAGTATAACAAAAAAGAATTTTTTACTGATTGGTCAGATCAAGAATTTGCACAATTTGATTCTTTAATGGTCGATTGCTTAATTGATTATTTAGCAACAAATAATGATGAGATAAAACAAGTCCCATTAATTGGAGTTCCACAACGTGAATATGCTGCAACAGTTTCAACGGCGGAGTTGCGTGAGTATTTAGACGAAAATGTAAAATTCGGTGTAAGGTATCTTATTAACGACTTATTATATGGAAAAACGCCAATAGCGCCTATAACTGGGTTTCGAGAAATATATCCTTATATGTCCGATTATAAAAGTGCTAATATGTCAAGAGATCTCAGAGCGTGGGCAAAAGTAAAAGGATACAAGTTGATAGAGTCGCGTGGATCAAAAGGAGAACGGGGATGGATAGTTGAAGCCCCAAATAAACCAAATAAGCCCGAAAAATTAAATAAAACAAAGTAAATGAAAACTAACTTAGAAGTTAAAATTTTAATTGGCCCTCCAGGCTCAGGTAAATCTACCTGGGCCTTAGAGCATGTTAAAAAGAATAAAAATTGGGTTATTGTTAGTAGAGATAATTTTCGCTTTTCTTTAAGAAATGAGCCTGTATGTGAACCAGGCGTAGAAAATTTAATTACAGATTTAGTTCAAATAACGACCATTAAGGCCCTTTTAGCTAAAAAGAACGTAATTCTTGACGCAACCCATGTAAAAAAGAAATATATTGATTGGGCTATTGACACTTTTTCTACTTACGCTGACATTACGTATCAAATGTTTGATACACCAAAAGATGTTTGTATTGCCCGGGATGAGGCCAGAGAAAAGAAAGTAGGAAAAGCGGTAATTGAAAGAATGTATGAAGATTTTGAATCATTAAAATCTACTTTTCATTATAAACCAGTTCAAAAAAGAAGCAGAAAGCAAAATGTTCCGTTTTTTCCAGAACCTGGTACGAAAAATCCGGAAAAACCCTATTGTTTCATTTTTGACATTGATGGCACCCTTGCCATTATGGGGGATAGATCCCCTTATGATAACGAAAAAGTTATTGATGATGAGCCAAATCCAGTAGTAGTTTTTATTCTACATTTGCTTCAGCAGCAAGGTTATAAAATCGTTTTACTAAGTGGCAGGTCAGAAGAATCTCGAGAAGCTACCACAGCTTGGGTGCTAAAACATAGGCTGCCTATCTCTGATTTATTTATGAGGGCAGCCGGTGATTTTAGAAAAGATTCTATTATTAAAGAAGAATTACTTACGAATAACGTTTTAACTAAATACACACCTATTGCTGTTTTTGACGATAGACTACAAGTTGTAGAGATGTGGGCAAAACTTGGCCTTTTCTGCTTTAATGTAAATCAAGGTAACGTTGAGTTTTAACCTTAAAATATTTGGCATAAGAAATATATGGGTGGAACAGCTTTAGAAATTTTAGGCGTTCAAACACGTAGACAGTCGAGGCCAGAACTAGATAAAATCTTTACAGAGGTTTATTTACTTTTGGCTCCGTACTGTACTAATTTTCAAGAAACTATTTTTTACCGTAGAAAAGATTCTTTTGGTGATTTGGATATTTTAATTTCTTCTGACACAAGAGAAACAATTACAGTACTTCACGAAAAAATTATCAAACTTGTAGAAGAAGGGCATTCAAAAGGAGTAGTTAGAAATGACACTGTTCTTTCATTCGAATGGTCCGAACTCCAAGTAGACTTAATATGGTTTCATAATGATGAGTTTGACACTGCTGAATTTTATTACTCTTACAATGATTTACACAATCTAATAGGTAAGATTGCAGATTATCATGGATTATATTTTGGGCAATGGGGTTTAAAGTGGGACGTACATATTGGTCAAAAAACTTTAAAAGTTATCTTAGAAACTGATCGCAGAAAAATTTATGAAGCTTTAGGCTATGACTACGATCAGTACTTAAAAGGATTTGACTCAATTGAAGAAATATTTGACTTTGTTTTAACATCGCCTAGATTTGATTATCGTGCTTTTCTTCCGGAAAACATGGATTATCGAAACCGCACTAGAAACAAAAAAAGACCTCTTTATCAAAGGTTTTTAGTTTTTCTAGAAGATAAGCCTAAAATTGAAGCTAAGCTTCCTCCTTACTCTGAAGAGGAGATTTTCGAAAAATGGTCGCATCGGGGGGTCAAGCTCCAATATCTTATCTTTCAAAGAGATATTTTAAATGAGGCAATTGTTCGCGAAAAATTTTCAGGCTATACTGTACAGCAACTTACTGGGCTCCAAGGAAAAGCTTTGGGGACAGTAATGGCTAATTTTAAAAATTACCTTATGGGGAAAGGTATACAATCTTTTTCAGCATTTGTGCTAGAATCTGATTTAATCCAAATCAAAAAGGTATTTATGGAATGGTACAACTCTCAAATGTCAACTTCTTTAGTTTCTTCTTCGCATTAATATTGATTTTTCAACCAATACAAAAACGCGAAGAAGCCAGAAAAAAAGATCTTGAACTAGCAAGAAAGTATAATGCAGAATGGAAACGGTTACAAATGGAAGCTTCCTGGAAGCCCCCAAAACCAAAGAAATCCAAAAAATAGTTGCATTACTAAAGGCCCTCCCCGACAGCTTTTCTAATAAAGTTTATGCTGTTGGGGGGTGTGTCCGAGATGCAATTCTAGGAATTAACTCTGCGGATATTGATATTGCTTCTGCAATTCAGCCACAAGAGTTTTTAGAACTTTGCCAAAGCGCAAATCTTCCTACTTATTTAACAGGTTTGGCTCACGGAACAATTACTTTTTCCATAAAAGGAATAACAATTGAGCATACTACTTTTAGAAAAGATGTTTCTACGGATGGCAGAAATGCTACAGTTTTATTTGCCGATACGCTAGAAGCAGATGCTTTGCGGAGAGATTTTAAAATAAATGCACTTTACTTAAATAGTTTAGGACAGCTATTTGATCCCAACGGCGGATATCCTACTTTAAAAGCATTAAAAGAGGATAAACCTGCGTTTTTAGAAACTGTTGGAAACGCAGCTGATAGATTTGAAGAGGATTATCTTAGAGTTTTAAGAGCAATTCGATTTTCTAAAAAATTTGGAATTAGCCTCTCTCCTGAAATTATTTATGAGTTGGATGTAAAATTTAACTATTATTGGATTCAGCTAGAACAAAAAGTATCAAGAGAGCGCAGAGTAGAGGAATTTCGTAAATTAATTTCGTTGCCGCCTAATTTAAAAATTTTTGAGTTTTTCCTTATCCCGCAGCCGCCAAAATCATTGCAATTTCTTTATTTTCCAGCATTAATGCCGGCAGGTGAAGAATCTTATCATAATTTTATGAGCCAAGAGCATATTAAAACTATGATAAAAATGATGGAGCTTCTTTATCTTAATAAAAGGCTGGAATTCACCTTAGCTTTATTTATAGGAATAATGGCTCCTGGGAACAGAAATATTTTTGCTGGGGTAGACAATGATATTTGCAATTTAGGCTATCTCGTAAGCAGACTTTTACAAATTTTTTATGATTTGCGTAGCGAGCCCCCTAAAACTACAGTAGCAACGTTTTGGTTTTTAAAACGAGAGTTTTTTAACTTAATCGTTAATAAAGAAGAATACTGGGCATTATGGTGCTGGATTACCTCTGAATTAGGATTGACTCTCATATCCAAAGATTTAAAAAAGGGATTTGCATTTGCTCTTGCAGCATATTATGATCCTGAACTTTTAAAAGGTCCACAAATTAACGAAAGGCAAAGAGAAATATTTTGTCAACAAATGATAAAGACTTAAAAACAAAAGAAAAGCTTTTTACGGCTTCTGATATAAAAGGAGTTTTAAGAGAAATTGAGCAAGATTTCTTAGATAACAATGTTTTTGAAGGAAAGCAGAAATTATTTCTTTTAAATAAAATTTTAGAAGAAACACAAATCCCAATAGGAATACAAGCTATATCCAGTGATTCGGCATTAATGGTACAAAATTTGTTTCATTTGCGAATTAATGGTGGCCGCGCGGGTTTAAATTTTCGGGCTGATTCTTCTGGGAGCACTGCCTCTTTACTCCAAGCGGTAAAAAGTTTAATTTTTGAAGCTACAAATTGGAAAATTGAGGAGTATTTGGCCCGCGCGGGGTTGAAGCTAAAATCTTCTGATAAAAATCCAGAAAAACTGACAGATTTACATAAGCAACTTTTTTATGTTTACTTAGCTCAAAATAACCTAGAAGATCCAACTTTTTCTTTACCTATTATACCAGTAGGTGAAATTTTAGAGAAACTAGATCAAAAAAGTAAAATTTTTATTATTAGCTCAGGCGGAGAATTTTATATTTTTCAAATTGAGCTGTCAGGTTGGGGCAATGAAACAGTTACAGGAACTGTAATAAATGCAGAAGATACAATACAATATTCTGCAAATTTAACAGCTAAGCTTGGTAAAAGAAAAAAGAATGAGGAAATACCTTCTTTAGAATATTTACAAGCTTTTACTGAAAAATTATATGAAACTGTAAAAACAGATTTAGAAAATTTGGAAAACCTTGTTCAAAAAACAGAAGGCCTTACTCCAACAGATTTTAAATCTGTAACGCATGATAGGATTAGAAGCGTTGGCAGTTTACTAAAAATCTTTTATGAAGTAGTAAAATCTAAAAACAATAAAAACTCGGAAGAAACAGACGATGCTAGCACAACAAGCTGAAAGACCGGCCGGTAAGTTTTTTGAAGTTTTCTTTTCAGAAGAATTTCGCGAAATGCCTGTAGCTTTATATAAGCACAAAAGAAAAAACGATATGATTTTAAATGATATCGATGTGCATATGATGTATTCAGAAGAAGGAGTTTTTCTCGGAGTATTGATTCCAACAGAGCCTGTAATTACGGCACCTCCTAAAGAGCAATCAAAAAGCAAATCAGTCATTCCTGAGTATCTCGGATTATTTCCAGCCTATGATAAGTTAATCAAAATTCTAAAAACCGCGTAAATATGCCTCAACCTATTTCTGAAAAAGAAAGTATTTTCTTAAGTCCTATTTGGAACTTAGATGAACGATTTAAACTGGCTTCAATGCAATCAATAAAACGAACAGTTTATTATCCATCAACTCCTTACGGACTTGGAAGGTTTATTCAAATAAATACTTCTAATGAAGACACACCAAATTTCAAAATAGGTAGCAGCGAGGCACATCAATTGTCTTCGACAAATGAGATTAAGGAGGGGGTGTTAAAAATGAAAGAAACCATTACGCCTACTCCGAATTCTTTTGAAGATTTGCTGCGTGACGCTATTACCTTATGGCTGAGCATAAAAGGAAATTCAGTTCAAAAGCTTTCTGAAGAAACAGAAGTTAGTGAAGAAAGAATTTCCGAATTCTTAAATAAAAAAGCGTATATCTCTTTTAATTCAGGTTATGACATAGAATGTTTTTTATCTGAAGAAAATTACTAACAAAGAAAAAAACCAAAGAAAAACAACAAAACTTATGACAACTACAGCCCAAGTACAATTTCCTCAACAAGGTGAAGACTTAATTTTAAAGCATCAGTTCGAGCGTATGATTTTTACCTGTATACGTAAAAATTTACCGCTAGAGCGCCAATTTTTGACATATACAGGATTTCTAGCCGAATACGGCGCCATTAAAAAAGCAGCCGAGGCTGAATTTAATTCGCAAGAACTAAAAAATAATGCTAAACGTCCTAACACATCAGCTACCGTAAATCGTTATTTGCTACATGGTAAAAGCCTTGGCTGGACTTATGGAAATATTTATATCGCGTTCCCAAATGAACAAGCAGTAAAATTAACTGATGCGGAAATGGCCGCACTCAATTTGACTGAGCCCTGGGTAATTGGGCAAATGGTTACTTCGCATGGAGGTTCAAGAACTCTACCTGGAAGAGATGGCCGTACTCCATATAATTTAAAGAAAAGCGATCCTGTATTTATTACAATGGAGAACCTGCCGTTAGACATGCGTAAATGGGTTCTTGATTCTGAGGGCAATCCCGTCGTTTCAAAGTCTCCACATTTTGGAAAATCATTTGCCGACATTTGTCGGGCTAAGGGATATCATCCGGCAAAAACAGCTGCCGAAATTGCAACTGGTGCAAAAACCATCGAAGAAGCTGCCGAAAAAGCAAACAAGAAAATCACAGCTGAGTTTCTTAAAAAATTTGCAGATGGAAAACTAACTCTGGATCAACTTAAAAAATTGATTTCACAGTACCCATCGCTAACTGAAACTGAAATTGTTGAAGTTCTGGATACATCTGAGCATCTTGGACACGTTTACTCAAAACTGAACAGTCGCTCAAAAGCAAGAAAATCGGTATGGGTATGGACGCGCGACGGGCTTATTGGAAACTTCCCCTCAAGAGCAGTAGCTGAGGAACGCCTAAGTACTGTAAAAGGGCCTCTTTTCTTCACGACAACTGACAAACCCCCAAAAGAAATTGAGGAAATTGTCGTGGCAACACAAAATAGAATTAATCTGACTTCAGCCATTTTAAGCAATTTTGAAACAGAACTTACAGAAAAACAAAGAAATGCTTTATTTCTTATGATTTCGGGAGATAGGACTGAAACTGAAATTGCAAAAGAACTTGGCTTAACTCCAGAAAAATGCAAAAATTTGCTGGAAACTGCTTCAACATCCCTTCTTAAAACTTTGAAATCTCTTGTTAAAGACAATGGGTCAAAAGTAGGACCGATGGTTGTTAAAGTAGATGATAAGAATGCTCCAGTATTCGCTGTAGATTTGAAAATTTCAAGTGGAATTAGTAAAATCAAAAGACAGTCTATTTTTGCTGATGTAAAAGAATAATAAATTTAAAAAGAGAGAGGTCTTGCGCTTCTCTCTTTTTTTTACACCAATCTATCTACATGAGATACATGAATAAATACGATAAAAAAGAAAAAGCAGCGCTAGCCTTGCTAACTGAATATAATAAGCTTGATGATTTGCAAAAAGAAACAAGGTATTATGAACCTTTAGAGGTTCCGATTTTTCGAGGATATACTGTATCCATAAAGATGAGAGAAGACGTGGCAAGAAGTGAACGTGGACAACGTTTTGAAAAAGTATGGCATTTAATAACTCCAAAACCACAACTTATTCGAGCAAGTATTTGGAATAAAGCTAAAAAGTCCGTTTTTCCAATGTCTGCAGAACAAATGATTGTAAATAATTACGATTCTTTTGGTTATAGTTTAAGAACTTATTATAGTGGTGAATTAACTGAATTTGCGCCAAAAAGACAAAGTAAAAAAGATAAAAAAATACATATTTACGTTGGTTTGCATGGAATATCGGAAAAACAGTGGTTAGAATTAACCCCTGACCTGCGAAAGCTTTTTTTCAAAACATCAGAAAGGTTTTTGCATTTACGTCCTTATTATAAAAATAGGGAATATCTACCGAACCTACAAGCTTTTGAGTTAGCTTTTAAAGTTGAAAAATACTTTCAAACAGAAATTCTCGTAGAAGACTCAAGAATTGATAGTAGGGAAAGGGAATTAAAAGATTATCTTTGGTATAGGGACCTGCGTTGGTTAGAACTTCCCAATGTTTCGGTTGGCAAAGATCATTGGGGAGAAAAAGGAGCTAATCACCATAAATATAGATATTATGGTCGAAAAGAAAAAAGAGCAAGACATCACGGCTATAACAGGGCCGCGGCTAAACTAGCAAAAACTGACTTAGTTGCGCAAGCTAAAGAAGAGGACTGACTTAAATCTTAAATTAAACAGGTAATTATTTGAAAGACTTTAGAAATCAAAGTCTTATTCAGCTAGATGAGGCGACTCATACTTATAAAATCAAAAATGCAGAACATTTAAGATTTTTAAGTGTGACAACCTTTATTCATGAGTTTTTTCCAAAATTTGAATCTGAGAAGATAGCATCACAGCTTTCTTCTTCAAATACAAGTAAATATGGTGGACAATCTCAAGAAGAGATTCTACAAAAATGGAATGAAATAGCTAAAGAAGGCACAAGAACCCATGCAGAAATAGAAGCATGGATACGGGCGAGAGAAGCTGGTTTAACGGAACCAGATATGAGCGGCTACTCAGCAAAAGCCAAATACGGTATAGCTTGGTTAAAGGAAAATATAGAGCCTGACTGGAAATTATATCCAGAAGTAAGAATATTTTCTGTAAATTTACAGCTTGCGGGTACCATTGATTTGTTAGTATGGAACCCAGAACTAAATCAATATTTGATTTGCGATTGGAAAACAAATTCGCAAATTGCGCAAACCGCTTATAAAGGTCGTCGTGGAATCCATGATGCAACAAAATTTTTAGACGACTGCAATTTCAGTCATTATTCCTTACAAATGTCTTTATATAGATATTTGCTGGAAACAGAGTATGGTATCAAAATAAATGGGCAAATATTATTACATTTGAAAGAAAAGCCAACTTATGCCAGCCCATTAGGCGTAGTTGCCTACCATACTGAATATTTACAACCTAACGTCATTAAGATGGCAGATGATAGGTTACAGAAAAAGCAGTCAGGGGATTTATTTAAAATATAAGGTATAAGAATAAAGATTCAGACTTTATTTTTTAAATTTAAATTTTGAATTAGAAAAGAAAGAAAACATGTCATTACAGGAAATTGAAAGAAGCCATATACAAAGTGGTACAGCGGGATTAGAAAAAGATATTCATGGTTCATCTAAAAAGATGATTCTTGATATTCTTCAAGTAACCCAATATTCAAAGCCGATTGAAAGCACGGTTCGAGAACTTGCTTCAAATGCGGTTGACTCTCAACGAGAAAAAGAAATTGCAATACAAATTTTACAGGGAAAAGCCAAACCAGAAGATTTCTACATGCAGCGAGAAGGCGCTCAGTATGAAGATTCTAAATGGAAACCTGAATATTTTGATTTAGATTGGCTTGACCAGAAAAATAACGATGTAGTTATTCGTTATGAGGAGCACGAAGGAACCGGATTTACAGATAAATTTATTATTGAGGATCATGGTGTTGGATTAGGCATGCCCCGCCTAAGTGGTTATTTTTCTTTGGGTTATAGCTCCAAGCGGAATACAAAGCATGCTCTTGGCGCCTTCGGGCTTGGGGCCAAGGTTTCTCTGTCCACAGGAGTCCCATACTACACGCTTGAGACAGCTCACAATGGAAAGAAATTTTTATTTAATTGTTATTCCTATAAAGTAGATTCTCTCGTTCCTAGATTCAATCTAGAAACAGGCGAAGAAAATCCAAAAATCAATATAGGAACAGCTTCAGACCCATATGAAGTTCATTATATAAAAACTAAAGAGAAAAACTTCTCAAGAATTATTACAGGCGTAAAACGGCATAATGCACAAAAGTTTATCCAAGCCGTTAAACACCAGCTGTTGTATTTTAAAGGAGTAAAATTTGAGTATATAAATCAGCATGGCTCAAAACAAGATATTTCTTTTTTAGCAAAGGTTTTATATAACTCCCCGTCTCTCTTAGTTAGTGATACTCGAGAATTCTCAAGACCACACATTGTTGTAGTTAAAGAAAAAGGTTCTGATTTTGGAGTTTCTTACGGAAACATTGATTTCCAGGAATTGGAAATGCCACAATTATTTGGAACAGTAGGATTCAAATGCCCAATTAAAAGCGTTGTAGAAAACGCAGATGGGACGCGGGCCATTGTTCAAAACGGTATTAGTGTAACCCCAAGCCGAGAGTCGGTAATTTGGGATGAAGATACTCGCGAGTATATTCAAAGTATTATTCAGGAAGCTCAAAATGAAGCTTCAGAGCTTATCTCAAAAGAGTTAAAAGAAAAAGATTTCTTTAAGTGGATTCAAAAAGCTTCTCAAACTTTCGCAAGTTTAGGAGGTTATTATGATAACTCTGTAATTTCTCAGCTTGCAAAAATTATTGATAAGCAAAAGCTAGAGGCGGTTTATCCGGAAAATCCGAAGGTCAAATTTAATCAGTCCCCAAGTGCAATGTTTAAGGGAATGACTGTGCGAGTTGTTACTCGGAACACAAGATATAACAGCAGAACTGGGAAAAATGAAGTTTCATTTGAACGAGATGATTGCACCTCCTGGTCGTCTTTTAATTATAATGCTGTTTATCTATTAGATGACGCCGATGGTAAGCACTCTTTCAGCAAAGATAACTACTTAAATCATTTGCATAATGGAAACTTTATTTCCATTCGAAAAGAGTCTGACGAAAATATTGCAAAAGCAATCGCGGATTCAAACGTAAAATGGACTAAAGCTGAAGTAGAAGCAGCAGCAGAAAAAGTTATCAAGATTCGTGATTTATACTGGGACATTATGTCCAAGCAGAAAACTGTCGAACTTCGATCATATTCTGCAGTTGAAGTGCCAGCAAAATTTAACGTTCCTGAAGGAACAGACCCGGATGATACTTCAACCTCGGCCCCGACAGTAGTTTTAAGTCCAGCGGAACTTCGTGAAAAACTAGGGAAAACAGTATGTTATACCTATGCTATGAAAGTTGGTTCCTATGGAACAAGAGAATTAGGACTTACAAAGAAAGAGCCAATTCTAGGAGATCTTGATAAAATTAAAGGATTAGTAGTTTATGGAACTCAGGATGACGATGAAAAGCTAAAAGCCATCGCTCAAATGAATTTAACACCTGCTACCGCTATTCAAGGCTCATTACCAGACTTCTTTGATGAAAGTCGAATTTACGACGAAAACAACAAGTTAATAACCATTGTTCGTTTTAGTCAACGAAACTTAAAATTCATAAAACACCGTAAAAATTTCGTACACGTGGATAAATATTTTTGGAATCACGCAAAAGAAACATTTGCAATTGGGGATACCTTTGTAAGTTTCTTTACTGCTAAATATCTTGCGGAACGTTTGGAAAAGTTAAAGTTTTTGAGTAACTTTGAGCAATTCAATGGAGAATTGGCTATGGGATACGCAGCTTTAAATACTTACGTAAAAGCAAATTATTCGCAATATCAAAATAGAACTTTAGAAGGTTTAGATGCATTTAAAACATTTTTAGATATGGCAGACCGCGGTTCTAAGTTTCAGCTCTTCCTTGAAGAGGGAGCAAAAACAGAAGAAGAAATTTTAGAAAAATCAAAAAGCCTGTTTGGGGAAACTTCCAAATTTACTTCGGCAAAAGTCTTAGATATGTCCGTAGTTAATTTAATTTGGGAACTAGAATCTTTTGCAGAGCCTATTGATTCGCTTTTTAATTCTATTTCATTTCTTACAAATGCTGGAAAACCATTAATTGATGATAAAAGTGCTCGACTAATTAACGAACTTCTTTCCTCTCAAAACTTGATTTCCTTTTCTCTTTCTGATGAAAGTAAACAAATCTTAAAAAACCTAACACAAAATTAAAAAACTATGATTACATTTAACATTGTAAATAACAAATTTATTGCCGGTTCTGTCAACGGAACTTCCTTTAATGTTCCTTATACAAAAGGCCTTTGGGATCAAATGATTGAAGCTCAAAAAGAATTTGAAGCCGCTTCAACTATGGCGGAAGCTAAAGCTGTTTTTGGAAAATTTGAAGGCTTGCTAAAACCAACCTCAACCGCCGCTGCAATTTCGCAGATTACCCCTGAAATTGTGTATAACGAAAAGACTTCGTCGTACCATTTGCATTTTGATAATAAGACTTCCCCAATTCCCCTTCCAAAAGCTTTTGTGGATAGGATTAAATTGGCCCATGAAAAGCAACTTCCTGTTACGCCACTTATTAAGTTCATCATTCGTGCACTTCGTAATCCAAACGTAACCAGCGGTGTAAAAGCAGCCGAATTCTTGGATCGTCTCTGTGGTTATGTATTTGAAACTTTTGTAAGTCCAAATCTAAAAGCCCAGTACATTAAAGAAGGATATAGCGACGAAGTTGCAACCCAAATGGCTACGGTTCCACAAACTCCTATTACGCAGGAAGGCTTGCTTTCGACAAAGAAAGTTGTTACTCCTCTGTATGATCGTCAACGGTATAAATTTATCCAAGACGAAGAAGGAAACCCAAAGAAAGTTCTTCGGGATGAAGTAACCAAAACTGTAGACGAAAACACGGGTAAAGTAACGATCTCTGATCCTACACACGCCGAAGATTGGGTATTTGAGCCTAAAATCATGGGTAAAAGCGGAGACGCTTTCTATAGCGGTGACGAAAAAGATGCACCCCTTGGCCATGAAATTCGTATTGGTAAGGAAGTTCGCCTTCCTGACTGGTCGAAAGTAAATTGCAATAACAACCAATCTTGTGTTCCGGGACTTCATACTGGTAACTTCAACTATATCAACCATTTCGAAACGGAAGATTCTGTTACAATCGATATGTTTGTTGATCCAGCAAACATTGGAGCAATTCCTTATTACGACGCCCCGGGAGTTCTACGCTGCTTAGCAATGTTCCCTTACGGTATTAAATCTCGTAAAATCGAAAATAGAAATCTTTATCATTCTTCAAAATATGCAGCTCTTAATGACACTCGTTGGGCTGAATACAAGAAAGAAGTTATGGCTAAGTACGACGAGGAGCTGGAAGCTTTGAAAGCTGCTCTCGAAGCCAAAAAACAAAAATTAGGCTGATAGTAAAATAAGGGTTAACAGCCCTTATTTTCATTTTTACCTCATTAAAAAAGAGACGCCCTGAAAAGCGTCTCTTTTTTTTAGTTTAAAAAAAAGAAAATGATAACTTTAGAGAAAGCTCAAGAACTTTACACAAAAATTTCTTCATGGATAAAAAATCCAAATAAAGAAGAAAAACACAGATTAATCCCTGGGGAAAAAAATCCTGAAACCGGAGAATATGATCTTAATATGATTATCAAAGGGGATGTTTATCTTGTAATAAATAAAGAAGGACAATTTATCGATATTTATGACAATAATCGTCCTGCAAAACGAATAGGAAGATTTACTTGGCAATTAGATATCTTTGAGCAAGAAGCTAATTTGCTTATTTGGCTAAATCAGGATTACACCGATGTATTCATCGCCACCGTCAACTCTTTAAAATAACAAAATGATTGTATATTTAGTTTTTTCATGGATAGCCTGCGGCCTTACTATTTATGGGGCCGGCTTAGTTTTAGAAAAAGGTGCTTATTTTTCTTTTTTGCATGCTATGCTTTATGCTGTAGTAGGACCAGGGGCATTTTACTTTTTATATAAATTTTATAAAACTCGTAAAATGAACAGTTTGCAGGGGCAATATATTACTACATTTACAGGTAAAAGATTTTATTTTCTTGCGCCAACTCCCGAATCAGTAGATATTGAGTCAATTGCAGAATGCCTTTCTAAAGTTTGCAGATTTGGTGGCCATTGCAATGGTTATTACTCAGTAGCGGAACATTCAGTCTTAGTAACTAATATTGCAAGAATAAAATATAAAATTACCGATAAAAAGCAGTTGCTTAAATTTCTACTCCATGATGGGACAGAGGCTTATGTAGGAGATATGGTATCCCCTTTAAAATATGCTATACCTGAGTTTAAAGCAATTGAAAACTTAATTTGGGATAAAGCCATTGCACCTCATTTTAATTTAACTTTAGACCACCCACCGGAAATAAAAGCTGCGGATAATGAAGCTTTTTATTTTGAAAAAAATTTCTTGAAAGGAAGATATGAGCAACCGCTCGAACCAGAATTTAAAATTAAATGTTTGGGGCCAAAAGACGCTAAGGAGGAATTCTTACGGATCTTTAAAGAACTCACAGGAGATGATACCTTGGATAGAACAAGCGAGCAAGGGAAAACCGACTTTAAAGTCAAAAAAGCCCCATTTAATCTTAGATGAGCGGACCAAAGATCAAATTATTCATGTAACTGAGATATTAGGTGAAAAAGAGGAAAAAGAATTCATTCTTACTGTAACCGGCCCCTTAAATCTAGAAAAAGAAAAAGTTCTTGCAGCCCCTTTGCCTGAAAGTGAAAAATACATGTTATTTAAAATTTATTTTAAAAAATTTGTAAACAATGCAGACTATTCGCCAGGAATCAGGCCTATAACTATTTTAGAAAAGAAACACTTTTCAGGATCCAAAAAAACTTTAAATGAACTAATTGACTTAAATAGACGGTTAGAGAGATTTAAGTTTAATCATAATTTGGATTTAGTAGCTAATTTTAAAATGATTTATAATTCCGATGCGGACGAAACCAATTTTAAAGCTTTAGTACTAGAAAAAGGTAAATTTAGAAAAATGAAATTTAAATGGTTAATTTAATTTGATTTTTTAAAAAGATCTTTTTATATTCATGAAAATTAAAATTTATGAATATAAAAGCTTTAACAACTGAATTTCAAGGATATCATTTTCGCTCAAGATTGGAAGCAAGATGGGCTTGCTTTTTTGATCAAATGAACTGGCCGTATATGTATGAGCCCGCAGGGTTTATACTTCCTTCTGGAGAAAAATATCTTCCTGACTTTTTCTTACCTATATTAAATATGTGGGTCGAGGTAAAAGCAGATTTTCTTGAAATTTTTGATTTCAAACGGGCGGTTGAATTAGTAAAAGGCACCGGTAAGCCTTTATTAATTTTAGACAGCGACCCAGCTTATAAAATGTACTCAGTTATAATTCCTACCGAGGAAGTTTCAGAAGGATTCGTCGTAGTTGACGTTAACCTTTGTTTAGACCAAAATGGGGGAAGCAGAACAGCTTTAGATGAAAATCTCTATCTTTTAAAAGAAGTTGATTTCGTAAATGCAGGTCAAACTGCGACATTAACAGCAATTAAACGAGCTAGAGCGCACCGATTTGGTGTGTTTGATCCCACAAACTAAGCTCTTCGGAGCTTTTTTTATTTAACGACTATGCCAAGAACTCTTGTTTTAAATTTAGATGAACAACCACTTAACATAATTAGCCATTATGCAGCCTTTATTGACGTATGGGCTGGTAAAGCAACTGTAGTGGAGTATTATCAAGATTTAGTAATATTACTAGGTGAAGGAAGACAAGCTAGAGCTCCAGCCATTATTAAAATTAATTACTACGCTTTAGCAACTCCTCACATGACTCCTGCTGCGCTTACAAAACAAAATGTGTATAAGCGGGATAACTATACTTGTGTTTACACAGGTAAAAGACTCGGAAACGATGATTTAAGCTGGGACCATGTTATTCCCACTTCTAAAGGTGGAACTCATTCCTGGGAAAATCTCGTAACTTGTCATAAAAAAATTAATGAATTAAAAGGAAATTTTGTTTTAGGTGTAGATCCAGAAGTTGCAAAACTTCCAATCCCAAAACCTTTTAGACCACATAATTTACTTTTAATGCAAAAGGGAGATATTCTTCCTTGTTGGACAAAATATTTGCAAATAACAAAGAAAGCAAGATAAAATGTATAATGCAATTTACACACATTTAAAAAATGTAAGACCACATCCAAACGCTGATAAAGTATTATTAGCCACAGCTGCGGGATATCAGGTAGTAGTCGGATTAGAAACTAAAGAAGGCGATCCAGGAATTTACTTTCCAACTGATGGTCAGATTGCAGCAAGTTTTTTACGTGCAAATAATTTATTTCGCGAAAAAACCTTTAATAAAGACGGAGCTTCCACTGGATATTTTGAAGATCATCGTAGAGTTAGAACTCAAAAGTTTCGTGGAGAAATTTCTGATGGATTTTGGATTCCTACAGCAGCCTTGGCAGCCTGGGGTACACCTGCCTGGATTATAAACTCTTTTAAAGAAGGTGATGAGTTTAATACTTTAGACGGAAAAGAGCTATGCAATAAATATGTAATACAAGTTCAGCACGTGCATTCTTCCTCAACTAAAGGAAAAAAAGGGCGTAAAGAAGAGAAACTTAAATTTACGTCTGATATGTTTTTAAGGCATTACGATACTCCGCACCTTGTAAAATTAACAGATATGATTCCTGAAGCAGATGAAGTTCTAGTAACAGAAAAACTACACGGAACATCTGGAAGAAGCGGTCATATAAAATTTAAGCAGCCAAATAAATATCCAAAATGGTTGATTAATATTTTAGGTTGGGCGGATCTTCAAATTAAAGATATTTGGGGATATGTTTCAGGCTCACGAAATGTTGATTATTTTCCAGGAAAAGACACTTCTAACGCATTTCATGATCCAGGGCTAAGAGAAAAAGCACATGCATTATTCCTTAATAAGCTTCGTAAAGGTGAAACTGTTTATTATGAAATTGTTGGTTTTGAGCCATCAGGCGCAGCAATTATGGGAGCAGGCCCTTATGAGAAGTTAGGAAAAGAGTTTGTAAAACTTTATGGAAAAGTCGCGGACTGGTCATATGGTACCGAAAAACCAAACTTTGATGTATATGTTTATAGAATGACTATGACCAATGAGGATGGACAAAATGTTGAATACTCTTGGGATCTTATTCAAAAAAGATGCACCGAAATTGGAGTTAAAGTTGTTCCTCTTCTTTATAAAGGACCTTTTGGGGCCATTAAAGGAAATTTGGAAGAATTAGCCAAAGGACCGTCAGTTGTTGATTCTAAGCATATCAAGGAAGGTTACTGCTTAAGATGGAATGATTCTGTTTTTAAATATAAAAGCATTGAATTTAAAATTCTTGAGGGTCTTATAAAAGATACAGGAGTACCCGATTTAGAGGAGAATTCCTAATGGAAAAACCTTATTTTTGGGATTGTGAGTCCTGTGAGGAAATAATCCAAAGATTAAAGTCTTTTACAGAATTTAGCTCGGATTCTGCTGGAATGAGATTTTCACAAAAAAACAATCCAGAAGGCTATGCTCAAAAAGTAAAAGAATTTGAAACTTTATTGAAACATAAAGGCATTCCTATAACAAAAATGCCTTTTCAAACTTTCACCAGAAAATATGGCTTAAGGCAGCAAATGATGTACTTAGCTATAGTTGAGAAATGGGATGAAAATCGTGAATCATAAAGTAATTTTACACGCTTTACAGCGCTATGGTAGAAAAAGACATATTTTTGACTTTTTAGAAATAAAGGATCCAGCCGAGCTGGATCCTTTTAAAAAATCCTGGCGTTTACGAGTTTTTTTAAAAAAGGGCTGCGCTTGTGTAACTTGCAAAAAAGTAGGAACTCGCCTAATAAAATCTGTAGATAAAGGCGGAGGGGCCCATTGGGATCTTTTTGCAGAAGATGGAACAATGATGACAGTTGATCACATTTTACCAAAAAGTAAAGGTGGAAAAAATAATTTAGAAAATTTACAACCTATGTGTTATGATTGTAACACAGAGAAAGGAGACAAATATGCCGACGTTGCTGCAACACCAGCTGAGGGGCAACAAACTAGACCTTAAAGGAAAAAAGGTTTGGTTTACAAGCGATTACCACTTATTTCATGAAAATGTAATTAAATTTGATAATCGCCCATTTTCCTCAATTGAAGAAATGCACCGCGTAATTCGTGAGAATCACAATTCCGTGGTAGGGCAAGAAGATATTGTAGTTTATTTAGGAGATTTAGCTTTTACTAGTAATCCACAACTTGCTTTAAAATTTTTAGAATCCTTAAATGGAACTTTTATTTTAGTTCGAGGCAACCATGATAAACTTTTACAGGAATATGCCTTTAGAAATTCAAGTTTACTGATTTTAGATTTATTAGAAATAACAATGGGGCCTACAGATCATTTTATCTGCTGCCATTATCCTTTGTTAGTTTGGAACCGCTCCCATCATGGGTCTTTTCATGTGTTTGGGCATGTTCACGGGCATTTACCAGAACAACCTGGCCGCTCCATGGATGTCGGCATTATGAACAATAATTTTTTCCCCTTTTCCGCTGAAGAAGTAAAGCAAAAATTATTAAAAAAGCAACCTTATGCTCCGGATGTTCATAGATCAATAAATAGGAAAGAAGGTAAAAATGTATAAATTTTTTATGGAAGTTGAAACTTCTATTTATAAACCATTTTTCTCTAAAAGCTATAAAATAGATTTAGTAGAAATAGGATTATTAGATGAAACCGGGGCTAACTCCTATTGGGGAGTTAATAAAGAATTCAATTTATCTAAAGCTTGGTCTATAAATAATGGAAGATTCAGAAGAACCGTTTTACTTCCTATTTATAAAAAATTGCGTGACAAGGCCGATGAAAAGGGCAGCTATCTACAAGAAAGTTATGAAAAATTTTCAAAGAAATCATTAAAAAATCTTTTAGACTGGTTTGGAAAAACTAAACAAGAGTTGCGTGATGACATAGAAAATTATTTTGATTCATTTATAGAACAAACGCCTTTCGTCATTCATACCTTTTATGGTGCTTATGATGTTGTCGCGTTAAATCAACTCTTTAGTAGAGAAGATACCGATCTTTGGAATCTGCCATATTTTATGAGATATATTAAAGATCTGGATATGGATGTAGATGAATTAACAAATTATAACCAAGAAATCAGAAATAAGATATTTACACACCACCCTACTTTTCCAAAATCAGCCTTGCAAGGAACCACGACAACTTTAGAAGAAGTTTTTTGGTTAAGGGAGTTATATCTATTTTTAGAAAAATACAAAATCAAAAATGATTAGTGCTAAAATTGTGGCTGACTCTCTTAATGAGTTTGGTCACAGATTAACAACATTTGAGTTAGTATATCCTAGAATTATACATGGCGAGTTAATGACGCACCGTGTTTTTTCTCGCAACTCAGCAAGTTCCAGGGCTATACCTTTTGCTAAAATGGCAGAGGCAGTAAAAACAAACCCGTTTATACCAATAGCATTCCAACGTGAACATAAAGGAATGCAGGGCACTGAGTATCTTACAGGAGACTTTGAAATAAACGAAGCTAGGGCTACTTGGCTTATTGCAAGAGATAAAGCTGTACACGAAGCAACGAACTTAACTAGAATCGGCGTTACAAAGCAATTAGCAAACAGACTTTTAGAGCCTTTTATGTGGCATAAAGTTCTAGTAACATCTTCAGAACTTCAAAACTTCTTTAAACTTCGTACGCCTAAATATGTCTTTGAAACTCCTGTAACAAAAACTATTAAAACCTACAGTAGCAAGAAAGAAGTCTTAGCAAACCGGCACCAGCATTGGGATATAGATATGAAAGGAAGCTTTGATGATTATTCTACGCTAGATTGGCTTAAAATTAATACTTCACAAGCTGAGATTCACATTCAGGCTTTAGCTGAAGCTGTTTTAGAGGCTTATGGTGCAAGTGTGCCTAAGCAATTAAAGGGCGGTGAATGGCACATACCTTATGGAGAGAACATTAATTATATAAAGATGGGCTATGATAAGGATGTGCAGGACTTTACAGTACAGACTGTTCAACTAGATTTAATCAAGATAGCTACAGCTCGTGCCGCACGTGTTTCTTACACGGTTGTAGGCGAAGAAAAAGCAATAGACTATGAAAAAGATATTAAGCTTCATGACTCTTTACTGTCTTCAGGACACATGAGTCCCCTCGAACATTGTGCTAAAGCAATGACTCAAGAAGAGCTTGATAATTATTTAATAATTGAGGACGGTCTTACTATTCCCGGAAGATGTAGGAATTTTACGGGATTTATACAATATAGGGCTATGGTCGAAAAAATATTTTAAATAGGTATTGACTTTTAATTTTTATTACTGTATCTTAAAAAATGTTCCAAATTAGTTGGTCTGAAAATAGTAGAATATCTAATGATTGCGCTAAGGCGTATTCACGCGTTATTTTATTTAATAAGGCCAGTTAAGTTTGTTTTTGTGTTCACCAACTAAAGCCGGCCTCCAAAAAAGGTCGGCTTTTTTATTTGTTCCTTGATTTATTGTGTCAGTCTAAAAATGTGCAAACTGCATTCAAAATACAAAAGCACCTAAGTGAACTCATTTAAAGACTTTAAATTTTTAGGTATAAGAATAATGAGTCTGAGTACTTATTTTATCTTTTCACTAAATTGGGCGGTTAGCTCATCATTGGCTAGAGCGCCTGCCTTGCAAGCAGGAGGTGAACGGTTCGAGTCCGTTACTGTCCACGATTTTTTTTACGCCGTATTGGCAGAGCGGTCGATTGCGCCTGACTGTAGATCAGGATCCTTTAGGACTCGGTGGTTCGAATCCATCATGCGGCTCCATTTTTTTTTAACCTTAACATCACAACAAACAAAGCATGAAAAAGCTTTCAGTATATTTAGGACTTCGCGAAAAAGTAGAGTCCACATTTAAAAATATGTCAGACGATATGTTTGACAAATTCAAAAACAAGCCAGGCTTATTTAGAGGCACTCGAAAAACTTATGATGCCCTGCCTGGTTATGCCGACGACGACACGAAAAGAACTTTCGTAGCCGTAGCCTCAACCGTTGCAGAGCAGCTGGACTGGTTTAAAGAATACACAAAAGATTATTTTGGAGTAGTCTTTGGTATCGAGAGAACAAACGCAAAGGCTGTCGTAGAAGCTGAATTGATCGTTGACGGGGTATCATGGGGAACTTACACCTCATTGGAACTTCTACGCTTAAAATCAATTCTTGATGGACATTTCCGAAAAATGATTGGACAACTTCCAGTTCGAAATGAGCAAATTATTTGGAAAGAATCCTCTGATCCTGCATGGGCAGGCCGCAAAGTTTGGGAATCGACGCTAATTGAGGGAAAATCAAAAACTACCCTTAAAGATTCGTATATTATGTCTGACCCGCACGCAGATAAGCCTGGTCGTGCACCACAAGTTGCAGAAAAATCAATTCAAGTGGACACTGGAAAATATACAATCCAGGACTTTTCAGGAGAAATCTCAATGCGCGAACGCGCAGTTAAACTTGCCAAGTTGGATGCTCTTTACAAAGGAGTAATCGCAGCTTTGGAAACTGCAAACGACGCTGTAGTAGTCGAGTCCGATCTCGGTGAAAAAGTAGTAAATTACCTACTGTAGAAATACAGTATGGGGGCCGGAAGCTCATTGGTGGAGCAGCGTACTCATAATGCGTTGGAGGTAGGTTCAATTCCTACTCGGCCCACCGACTCTAGATTTAGCCTTAGCATAACACATTATGGGTAATTAGTATTACAAGTTAGTGTTGTGAGTCAAGCTTTAAATAGAGTATTACGTCGAACGTCAGTCAGCAATGAAACTTCCAATGCGTGGGTTCGATCCCCATCTCCGCGGCAAATACAAACCTTAAAACGCGGGGTAGACAAGTGGTTAAGTCAGGAAGACTAAGTATAAATCTGATTGAAAACTAGTAAACACAGAGCCCCTCAGCTAGCAGGCTATCGCGAAACTGGGGGGACATAACACGAGGTATGCCAGCGGAAGAGCAATCGTATCCCATATACGATGGTCTGTGGTTCGAATCCACACCTTGTGACAATGGAAGAATGGCCGAGCGGTTTATGGCAGCTGTCTTGAAAACAGCCGGGGTTAACAGCCTCCGGGAGTTCGAATCTCTCTTCTTCCGCCATTGGAGAGCTGGCTGAGCGGTTTAAAGCACCTCACTGCTAACGAGGAGGTCCCAAAAGGGCCCGTAGGTTCGAATCCTGCGCTCTCCGCTTTTATTTCTTAAGGATGTTGGCTTAAAGGCAGCCATCATTTAAAGAGTAATCCGAGCACCATAGCAGGTGGGGCACCTTGGTTACAACAATAATTATAAACACTAGTATGCAAGGAACGCTGGTCCTGTATGGGTAAATGTAGTAAATAGAGCCGCCACATCAGCTGTGCGGATTTCTTGGTTTTTGGCGTAAAAGCACACTTTTGAAATAATTTATTCCGATGTAGCTCAATTGGCAGAGCCCGCGGCTGATTCAGAAACCCCATAACGATCTTCGTTCAGGTTTCGCTTTTTAACCGCGTTGTTGAAGGTTCGAGTCCTTCCGTCGGAGCATACATGGCACACGCTTGCGCAGCGCACCAGTGAACGCGAATTAACGCGTGAGGCCTAGTTGATCGTAGGCCAACCATGATTTTTTTTCTCCCATTAGTCCAACTGGACAGGACGCAAGACTACGGATCTTGAAATAGGAGTTCAAATCTTCTATGGGGGACTTTTTAAATTCTAAATAAACAAATAGTATGAAAACATTTGAAAGAATCCAGCAACCAGTAAAAACAGTAACTGATATTATGTGCTCTTGCTGCGGCGAATCACTTCTTGAAGAAGTTAGTGTGATTACAAATCCTGAGCATAAAGAGTTTGGGCAAAAACAGTTCTACTTTAAGGAACATTTAGATATAACAAAATCTTGGGGTTATGGGTCTCCAAAAGATCTTTCAACTTATTCAGCTCAAATTTGCGAGCCTTGTTTTGATAAACATTTGGCTTCAATTATTAAGTGGGAAATAAAAAGTCCCTTTTAAATTAAATGCTCCGTTGGTGGAACTGGCTAACACATCGCTCTTTCACAGCGAAGATTACGGATTCGAATTCCGTACGGAGTACTTTTGATCGCCTAGTAGTTGGAAAATACACTTAAAGCCAGTAATGGTGGGCCTTAGAGGCGTCTCAATAAGTGGTGTATTTTTTTTATTTTAAGGTGAAAAACTTCTATTTATTTGATCGGGTAAATAGATTTAATGCTGCGCGCACAAAATAGGAGATTCGAAAATCCTAGCGCCTTTCGAAGTAATAAAAAAATATTATATTTATATAACTACAAATATAATACTAATTTCGATTGACTTAATAACCGATCTTAAGGTTTATCTCTTGTTAATTCCCCTTAAATTCTGCCCCCATGACGGACAGATTCTCACTAATGGCAAGAGTCCCTATCTAACGCAAAGGCATCGACATCGCAGAGCGTAGAGAATTATAAAAATTATATATATGATATAAAATACTAATAAAACAGATCGCATTCTTTTAATATTAAAAGGGTGCGATCTTAATGTGTCCGTAGCTCAGCTGGTAGCAGCAACGAACTTTTAATTCGTAGGTCATCGGTTCGAACCCGATCGGGCACACCATACCACAATCATCTAGCGGTTAGGATGCAAGTCTCCAAAACTTGTCACGCAGGTTCGATTCCTGCTTGTGGTGCAAATAAATCAAAAAAAATGGAAACACTTTATAGAAAATTACCTGATGGCACTTTTGAAGTTGCAGGAACTCATTATGATGCGCACAGCTTATTACAGTCTAACCACGGTGTAGTAATTGTAAAAGATGTCAATAAAGCATCATATCAATTTTTTGCTCCTGACATGTCACCTGCAGGCGCATTTCTAAAAGCATTAATTTTAGCGTTTGAAACGGAATTATGTCAAGAGCTGCAGGATGCAAACAAATGGTCAGTTAAATCTAATGATAATCAAGAGCTAACTCCAGCTGAGAAAAAAGTTATTAATCAATTTAATAAAGTTTTTCCAAAACCGCATCCGCACTTAGTAGGAGCAGCTTTACATGAAATAGTGACAAAAGCATTAGCAAAATTTTCAAAAAAATATATAAAAGAAAAAAATATGGAGACTTTTATATGAAACAAACGTTTAAAGGTTATTACAAACTTTCCTTAGCCCACGCAATTTTTAAAAGGATTGGGTTAAAGAAGCCAAGCACGGAACTTAAAGTATTTTACATTATTCTTATATGTATGATAATACTGGGTTCATACTTCCTCTGGTAGCTCATCTGGTAGAGCATCCGACTGATATTCGGAAGGTGGCTGGTTCAAGTCCAGCTCAGAGGACCGCGACTATCGGGACAGACCGATCATGACTTTCTCCGTTTATCATGCTCAGAATCAAACGGAAACAAATTTAAAAAAACAATGGAAAACACAAAACAAGAACTTCCAATTCTTTATCGCATTGGAAAAGATCAAGAAGTTTTACAATGGCGTTGCTGGGCTGAAGGCGATTTACTTTGCACCGAACATGGTCAAGTAGATGGCAAGCTGCAAAAGTCCTCAAAGAAAATACTTCCAAAGAATGAAGGCAAAAAGAATGCTACTACAGGCCCACAGCAAGCTCAAAAAGAGGCTGAGGCGCTGCATAAAAAGAAATTGGACCGCAAGTATCGCTTAACTGTCGAAGATGCTTTAAAAGGCAATATTCTTCCAATGTTGGCGAAAGACCCCAAAAAATACAAGCATAAAAAGAAATTCCCAGGCTTTGCGCAACCTAAACTAGACGGCTGCAGAGCAACAGCTCGGGTAGAAGACGGTGAAATTATTTTTAGCTCAAGAGATGGTAAAGAGTGGAAATATGTACAACATTTAAAAACGCAGCTTGCCTCTCTAGATTTTACGGAAGGTCAGGTTTTAGATGGAGAGCTTTATTTGCATGATGTTACTTTTCAAGAAGTAACTCGTCGTTTAAAAAGTGAAAAGCCGGAAAATTCAACAATTGAGTTTTGGATTTATGACATGCCTGAAAGTTTAGAACATGCAACCGCTGTTGGCTTTGAAACACGTTTAAAAAATCTAATGAGCTTTTTTGCTATGCAAACAGAAGGAAAAGCTCCAAATGTTAAATTAGTTTCAACTGTTCTTGTAAACTCAGAAGAAGAGCTAAAAACTTTTCATGACAAATGTGTTTCGGAAGGTTATGAAGGAGCAATCTTTCGTGAAATTGGGCCTGAGTATCCTTATCTTTATGGACATCGCGGAGATGGCCTATGGAAGATAAAAGAATTTGAGGACGCAGAGTTTAAAGTAGTAGGACATAAAGAAGGCGAAGGTCGCTTAGAAGGAACTGTAATCTGGATATGTGTACAAGAGGAAGGACATACCTTTGAAGTAACTCCTGAAGGTACGTTGGAAGAACGCGCAGAGCTATTTAAAAATGCACAAAGGTTTTATGGACTTCCATTAACTGTAAAGTTCTTTGGCAGGTCTGAAAAGAATATTCCTAGATTTCCCACAGGGAAAGATTTTAGGATTGAGCAAGATTTAAGTTAAATACTTAATCTCGGCTGGTTAGTTTAGGGGTAGAACGCTGGCTTGTCACGCCAGTAGCACGGGTTCGAATCCCGTACCGGTCGCTATGAAACATATCTTAATCTTAGAAGATTCTCCAGAGCGGATGAAATTCTTTCGTCAGCTTTTTATGAATCACAAAATTTATCATTTTGAACATGTAGACGATGCTTTAAAAGCATGTGAAACTGTTAAATTTGATCTTTTAATGCTGGACCACGATTTAGATGGGTTAACTTATGTTGATCCACTTGAATATAACTGCGGGACTACTTTTGCAGTAATGCTCGCAGGCGATCCAAAGTATGCCGCTTTAAAATCCTCTACAGTAATTGTTCATTCGCATAATGACGCGGCTGGACATGGGATGGTATCTACGTTAAAAGCTGCTAAGTTTAATGCAGTAAAACACACATTTGCTTCTATAAAAACAGGGGCAATAAAAATAAACCTTTAATCACTTTAAAACATTTAAATGAATTCAATTAAAAATGAGATTGAGCGTAAATGGCTTATTAAAACGATTAGCCCCGCTCTTTTTGCTCTTTTAGAAGACGCTTGGGAAGTAAATTATGCTTTTCTAAATGGTTGGCGTTACGCTGAAATTTTTTATCATAATCCCGAAAAGCACAATGGCGCTCAACGACATTTTTGCAAAGTAAGAAAAGCCGGCCAAGGCTTAAACAAAGTCGAAGAAACCGTTGATATTTCGCCGGAAGAATTTATAGCAGCTTGGGAAAATGAAGAGTCAAAAATTCTTACTAAGATAAGAAACATTTTCCAAAAAGATGGATTTACCTATGAAATTGACATTTATAACGAAATTCAGCTCGCTACCTTAGAAGTGGAATTTTCTTCAGTAGCAGAAGCAGAGAAATTTGTTATACATGAAAAAGCGCCTAAAGCTTTACTTAACCAGTTACTTTTAGAAGTAACTCAGTTTCCTCAGTTTTCTAATGCTTCATTGGCTATAAGCCAAGAAGTAGAAGCTTAAAAGCTTCGATGGTGTGGCCGAGAGGCGAGGCGGATGCCTGCAAAGCATTTCACGTCAGTTCAAATCTGACCACCATCTCTAACTTAAATTAAATTTTACTTTATGCCTAAATTATTTTTACCTATATCGGGCTATCGATATAGATTTACTGAGGACGCTGAATTTACCGTAACTATTGCCCCCTCAAGAACAGCAAATTCCACCCATTTTGCAACATCTTTAAAAAGATGTCTAGATTATATTTCAAAAACTTCCCAAGATGGAAAAAATATTGTTTTCAAAGCAAAAAAGATTTTAAATGATTATGAAATTATCATGATCATAAAAAAAGGAGCAGAAATCAAATTTAACTGCTTTGAAACACATACAAAATCATGTAATGTGCATTTTAGCTTTTTATTTAAAAAAGATAGAGAAGTTTTTGCTGAAGGCTCGGGGCTTTTTAAGAACTTTTTTTCTTTAAAAGAATTAGAAACTTTAAGTTTAGAAAGAGATGACCAAAGCTAAACTTTTTATAGTTCAAGTAGATAGAGCTTCCCAACCGTCACATTGTGAAGAATGGATCCTTATTTGGAACGACGAAATTATTCATACCGGAAATTGGTTGTATGATACAGATACATTTGTTCAAGGATTCATTGTAGGACTTCAAGCTGCAGGATATGAAGTTGAAAGTGTAACATATCAAATTAAGAATGATGCCATTTACGATGAAATACAGCAAGGCCAATATAATTTGGAAAAAATTGCTTTAGCCGCGGGGGTAATTTAATGGACTCTTTATTAGTACCTAGAAAAGCCTATCTTATCACTGAAGAATTTAAATTTCCGGAGAATTTTCTTGGATACTTTGCAGCCCACGCTTCTACGGAATATGCCGAATTTTGCAAAATGTTTGGATACGACAAAGAAAATGCAGAATTTACATTCCCAAAAGACACTCAATTTGTCATAACTGATTGGATTTTTAATCCAAGAAAAGGATATTGGGCTGGAGATGTAATAAATTTCCAACTCCATCATCCACAATTTGGCGTGTTTTTTAAGAAACATATGAAAAAAAGAAAAACTTTTATTTCGATATGTCTTACAGGAGATGGTCAAATAACATCAGCTGCGCTTTTCAACCTTTTAAAATTTAAACTTCATGAAATTTCCTGATTTTACAAAACCATTGATTTTAAAAAAAGATATATTTTTAGGAGAAACCGAAGATTTACAAAATAACATTTTACAGTATGATTGGAGAACCAGGCATTCTTTAGAAACTGCGATTTCTTTAAATAAAGACGAGTTAGTAAGCGCAGATAAGAAATTTTTTAAAATACCCGCAGGAACGCAAGTTGTTTTTAAAATTTTGGTTTGGAGAGAATCCGTAGCCAAATTTGAAATTTCAGTTATTTTTCTCAATCCCCTTTTTAAGGGAATTGAATATAAATCAGTAGGAAAAATATGCTGGGGAGATTACACTAGAATCCCCGTAGGCGAATCATCAATGATAAGTATTTTTGAGTTTGAGGAAACTTAAACTCACGCGTCCCGGTAGCTCAGTTGGATTAGAGCAGCGCACTTCTAATGCGCAGGTCGTAGGTTCGAGCCCTACTCGGGATACAAACACTCACCCTTAAAACTAGACAACAAACAATATGCCAATATTAAAAATTGGTCAGCAGTATAAAATCGGTTCTGATAGCATTAATGTTTTTCATAAACTGCCTGTTGGAATTTACACGCTTCAGCTGGATCCATTTTCTGGGTTCTTTTTAAGCAAAAATGAGGATTTTTCTCTCCCTTCAAAACTTTACGGAGATTTTTCTTCTATAAGGTATTGGATGAAAACTTTTCAAGAAGAAAAGAAAAACGTAGGAATTTTATTATCAGGTCTAAAAGGCACTGGTAAAACAATCGAAGCTAAAAAGTTTTGCATCGAAGCTCAAAAACCTGTAATTTTAATTACACGAAACTATGGAGAATCTAATAAAGCAATGATTGATTTTCTGGTAAATCCAGAATTTCACGACTCAATTGTCTTTATTGATGAATTCGAGAAAATTTTCGATGATAACAGCCAACAAGATTTGCTTTCATTACTAGACGGTCTTTATCCTACAAAGTTTGCCTTTGTATTCACTGTAAATGAAGCAAACATCAATGAATATCTTGTAAATCGTCTTGGAAGGATTAGATACCGAAAACATTACGGTTCTCTGGATCCACAAATAGTCAATGAAGTAGTAGAAGACATGCTGATAAATAAATCGCATGCCTGGTCAATTCCTATTTTCTTTATGAATATTGGAATGTGTACATTTGATTTGCTTACGAATTTAATTGTAGAAATGAACAGATTTAATGAAGACGCTTTACAATGCGGAAAAAGGCTTAACGTAGAAGCCGCAGAATCTAGTTATACAGTTAATGAATATGTAAATGATAAGCTTCTTCATGAAGGAAGCACATGTGAAGATACTGCATCTTCCATTTTCGCAGCAATGGATATGGATAAAAAGCCAGAATTTACCTTGGAGCGCTGGCATTATTCTTTACCAAAATTTGAAAATGGTATTTCTGACTTTGCGGATCGGTATGCTCCCGAAACTTTACGAGCAGCTTTAAAGGGCTCTAACAATATAAACGAGCCCGTTGCGGAAAAACCTAGACAAGAGACTATTCATAAACTTTCCTCTCTAGAGGCAGCAATTCCATTGCACCTAGAAGTTAAAACTGGAGCCGATCTAGCAAAAACCTTGAAAGTTCCTGAATTGCACAATTTAGGCGCTTATATAGTCCATCCACTGTGGAAACTACTGCCGACTAATTTATATGGCTCACATGTTGGATTTGGTAATTTTGCGGCTAAGAGAATTACGTTCGTTGGATTCTCATCCTTTAGAATCGAGTATAGTTTTCCAAATGATGTTTCATATGTGCTTGAATTTAAGTTAAACTCAAACAAATATAAACATTTGTTTTAATCGTAAAAGCCCTGTATATTACGGGGCTTTTATTTATGGCGAGATAACTCAGATGGTAGAGTGCGGGAGTCATAACCCCGCTGTCGGCAGTTCGAATCTGCCTCTCGCCCCTAAACCTTTAATAACTAAAGCTTTAAACTATGAAGATGGTGATTGTTCAAATAACAGAGGCAGAGGGAAAACAAATTCCAACTGGAAAGTTAATAAGCCAGGGAGCTCATGCTGCTGTGACCGCAGCAGTGATTGCTAAAGATTCTTATCCTTTAGGCTATAAACTTTGGATGGAAGGGGGCCAAACTAAAATTGTTTGCCGAGCCGATTCGCCTGAAAAATTAGAAGCAATCTTTATGGCGGGAAAAGTTGCAGGTATTCCTACATCTAAAATAATTGATAAAGGTAAAACAGTTTTTGCTGGACCCACGCTCACCGCTGTAGCTATTGGCCCAGCACCAGCCGAAATGATTAATAAGATTACGGGGCAGTTACCACTGCTTTAGTAGTAATGCGGGTATAACTCAATTGGTAGAGTATCTGCCTTCCAAGCAGAATGTTGCAGGTTCAAGCCCTGTTACCCGCCCAAAACTTCAACAACAAACAAAACAAATCAAATATGATTTTTTCATTTACAACTTTTATGGTTTTTTATGCCATTATCGCGCTTGCTTATTCCATTCTACTAATTTCAGTTGGCTGGAAATCGCAAAGCCGAAATACTGAACATCCGGTAGGAATTATAGTTATTTCTCCTTTTTGGCCAGTAACTTTAGGCGTAGCTTTGATGTCAGGTGGCTGGATTAGAGAAATGTGGAGCGGAAGATGGAAAATAAAAACAAATTAAAAATCCCAGTTGGGATGTACTTAAAAGATGCTCAGGAATATTTTCCCGACGAAAAGTTCTTAATAGTACTAGAAGATGGAGTGGTAAAAAATTTACCACAAGAGGAAAATACAAATATTTACATTGAAGATGGAATTATTACAGAAGTACTTTAGGGGATTAGTTTTTTTAAATGGATTAATTTTTACTCCCTTTATTATACTAAGTACTAATTTATGGTTTGTATATGACATAATTTTGTTATTAGCGCAGTATTCAGGAATATACTGGCTCCACAAACATAAATTGTTTGAAACCGCAATAAAAGAAGTTAAAGAGCTATGGAATCTTTTAAAAAGTTACTTGTAATCGGTGATATACATGGCCGATGCCAAGAATTAGAGCAGGCTTTAGAAAAAGCAAAAGCATTAGAAGCCTTTCCGATTTTTATCGGCGACATAACAGATTCTTTTAATAAGACAAATGCCGAACAATCGGCAGCTTTAATTAGAATCGCTGATTTATGTGAAGGAAACAAAGCAAAATGCTTATGGGGAAACCATGATCTTTCTTACCTTTTCCCACAATGGTTTAAATGCTCAGGTTTCTCAGAAACCAAAAGAGTGCTTTTCAGCGCCGGATACCAAAAGCTGTGGAAAAGTGGTAATTTTGTTCCATTTTTAAGTTTTCCTTTCGGAGAGAAAAGGATTCTTATAACGCATGCAGGCTTAGCCCCTAAGCATGTCCCAGCTTTAGCAAAAGACCCAATAAATTTTTTAGTAGAACATTTTACAGGAGATATACGAGCAATTCCGGATCATCCACTATTACAAGCTGGGTTTGATTCAGGATCTTGGGATCAAATGCAAGGTGGAATTACTTGGTTAAGGCCTTCTGAATTAAAAGAAGGATTTACCGATATTATTCAAATTGTCGGGCATACTCCTCAAAATTCAATTCAATTTATCCCACGTTTAAACATGTGGCTCATTGACTCACTAGAGTATGGCCGAGCCGAAGTTTTGCTAGTTGACTTAGAAGCTTTAGAAATAAAAGTTGTAAGCTTGACTTCATAAACTTTCCAAAATAGATTTAACTATTATGGAAAAACTGATAAACTGAATAAAACACGTCTTAACTGACAACGATGGAAACGCATCTTCAAAGAGAGTTATAGGAATTTTAGCTTCTTTAGTTCTCTTTGTTGTTGTGCTAGTAAACTTATTCACTGATTTAACTATTGATGAATTTGTGTACGAAGGCTTAATGTGAATAATTATTGCAACGGTGGGAACCTCCGTAGCAGAAAAATTTGCAGGAACTAAAAAGAAAGTTGAATAAAAACTTGACTCTAAGTATAAATCAAATTATATTTAGAGTCTATTAGCCTCTTTAGCTCAGTTGGTAGAGCTATTCACTTGTAATGAATAGGTCGGCGGTTCGACTCCGTCAAGAGGCTCTGCGGGGTAGTGTAGAGGTCAGCACGTCGGGCTCATAACCCGACAGACACGGTTCGAGTTCCGTGCTCCGCCTCCAAGGTACCGTAACTCAGATTGGTAGAGTGCCTGCCTGAAGAGCAGGAAGTCGGGATTTCGAAATTCCCCGGTACCGCATGAAATATTACGCAATTTGCCGTGGGCAAAAAGAAGTAATTAACGATAAAGGTTATTTAAAAGAAAATAATCTCGATGGATTAATAAGTTTGTTGCCTTTTTCTTTTTTAGGATCTGGGCACGATGAAAAAATTTTATCAGCGATCGATAATCATCGTTATGCACTTTATTTGACCCCTTATCCCGGGGCCCCACAAGATGTAGTTTATTTTTATGAATTTGAAAAATTTTTTGACAATTAAAATTAATTATAGTATATTTGTTTCATGGTTAGAAAATTAGTACATCAGCCCTTATTACTCCAGTTGCCTTTACAGGCGCTAAGAAAAGCTATGTACTAAATTTGGGTGGTTGAAGGTTAAGCCCCGGTTTGTACATACGAATCGGGGCTTTTTTGTTTTATCGAGGTGTGGGAAAGTTGGTAATCCGCCTGGTTTGGGACCAGGAGATCGCAGGTTCGAGCCCTGTCACCTCGACTGTGGCTATAGCTTAAATGGTAAAGCGCCAGGTTGTGGCCCTGGAGAGTGCGGGTTCAATTCCCGCTAGTCACCCTTAGTTAAGTTCTTTGAAATTTTGTGGTATAAGAATATTGTTCGATTGAAACAATCAAAAATTGTTTTCTTCGGGGGGATGTGGCGAAATTGGTAAACGCGTCAGACTTATTAAAATGAGTGCTCAACTGGAAACGGTCGAAGCAGAACCTTTCAAATTCGGTGAAAGCTTTAAAATGCCAACGCCGAGCGAAGCCTGGAAACAGGAACGTGTAGAGACTTGACGGAAGGGACCTAAATCGAGAGATATGGTCAAGGCAAAGTCCAGCGCACGAACAGAGAAATCTGGTAGTTAAAGCTATAGTGTGACGAAAATCTGATGGGTATTAAAATGCTCGTGCCGGTTCGAGTCCGGCCATCCCTACGATAAACAAAGATGCAGTGGTCTCTCAAGGACACCTTACATGCGTTCGAGGCAAAGCCATTGAGGCCGCGCAAGAAAAAAGCCGTGACCTGCAATGAAAAAGCAACGATGCGACCGGGCTTTAGTAATGCAGGAATCTTTTTTACTTTGTTTATTTTTTTTCGGTCTGGTGGCGTAATGGTAGCCGCACTTGACTTAGTTATATTTGCGTTTGCCATTTTAAATGTGTATATTACACATTATGGCAAATAAAAAATATACCTCTGAAATTCTATCTGACGCTGCAAAGCAATGTACGTCTATTAGGCAAGTTCTTCATCTTCTTGGTTTGAAAGAAACCGGCGGAAATTATTCGAATATAGAAACAAGATTAAAACAATTTAATGTGGATATTTCACATTTTACTGGTCCAAACTGGAGGAAAGGAAAAACTTTCCCAGCAAAATTGGAACATAAACTTGTATTAAATTCGACATATACATCTGGAAGGCCTCGCAGCGCTTCCAAACTTAGAGCAGATCTTATAAAAAATAGGATCAAGGCGTCGGTTTGCGAATGCTGTGGGCTAACAGAATGGAATGGATCTCCCATCCCGCTAGAGCTTCATCATATAAATGGAGACCCAACGGATAATAGAATAGAAAATTTGCAGATACTTTGCGCAAACTGTCATGCCCAAACAGACAATTTTTGCATTAAAGGTAGAAATTCAAAACTGAGCTCTCAAGCAGTAATGCTTGATGAGAATCCTGTCAAATTCGGGGAAAGCTTAACTGCCAATCCCGAGCCAAGCTCGAAAGAGAAGGTGTAGAGACTTAACGGCAGGCTCCTAGATAATAGGATGAAGAGAAAGTCCAGACTACAAACAGAGATGGTAGCGAAAGCTATAGTAGTAAGAGGATCAAGCGCCTGAAAGGGCATGAGAGTTCGAGTCTCTCCCAGACCACAAACAAAAACTCGGTAAACAAAAACAAAAACAAAAAGGAAAAAATCCCTTTATGTCTTTCGATGTCCAATACAAAGCAAAGTGGGAATATCTGTCTCAGAAAGTACAAACAGGATACTTTTGTGCCGTCGAAGAAGACGGATGCATTGGTATTGCAGTTGCTTACAACGAAGAAGCGGATGGCCCACTGACTCAAGAATATGACAGCTCCTTAAAAGAACTGGCGTACGACCTGGCAATGCACGGTCTAAAGCAGGTCCAGTTGCAAAAACGTGATTATCGCGTTCGGACGGTTATCGGGCTGTATAAGCCAATAAACGTCAATCTTGAAGGGGCTCTTAAAGCTGCGTGCGTTAAAAGCACAGCTCAGCCGATTGCCACACGCAGAACATTCCCTGCGTTGAATATTTTGGAGCATACTCCCACCCGGTGGAGTCTCGAGCCGGATTATGAAGAAGGTAAGCCGGTTAAAAAAGCTTTCCAAAGCACGAAAACAACTGTTGCGGAGCTTGCCACTCCAGTAAAAAGACAGCGAAAGGGAAAGCATGAGTAAGGATATTTTCTTCATCCACTTGAAAGAGGTGCACGAAACCGCTGATGGACGGCCTTATCATGTTCCGTATGGGACGGTAGCGGCCAAAGCTGTAGGCACTAAATTGTACCTTTCAGCAGCCTGCAGAAGTCGCCGTGACCCCTTCTCATACAAGATCGGTCGGGATATTTCAGCTGGGCGCTTAAAAGCGCACTTGGACAAAAAAGCGAAGGTAAACCCAAATCTGTTCTTCTTTCTCGAAGGAGAAGACTGGAGCCGGGAAAACATTATCGCAACATTGAAACATTGCGATATTCGTCGACTGAAAGGTGAGCCTATGCTCATCATTTTGGATTGATGAAAAATGGAAACCCTAAAAAGGTTTCCATTTTTTTAGTTTAAAATTGTCGGGTCGGCTAATGGCAGGCCAAGAGGCTTTGGACCTCTTAGTGCAAGTTCGAATCTTGCCCCGACAACTATTATAGGGAGGATGCGGTCCTGTGGCGCAAGCTGTTGAGGGAGCTACTGTAGCCGACTTATAATAATGTTACCACTAGTAACAAGAAAGTAATGGTGAAATGGTAAACACGCGAGTCGAGTCCAAATGATTGTCAAAAGGTTGACTGCCCCAGACTACTGCTCATGGACGATAACTGGTTTGCTGTCGCCAGCAGTAAGAGCGAACGGCATTGAAGGTTCAAGTCCTTCTTACTTTTCTATAACCCTTAACAATTAAAATTTAATTATGGCAGGAACTCTTACCCATAAAAAATCTGCATTGTCCTTTACAATTAAAAAAGGAAATGTTCATTTCAAACAAGTAGAAACTTATGTGCTAGGCTCTGGCGATGAATCTATTGATAAATTCAATGGAGAATGCCCACTTGATTCCGAAAATTTAAAAGAATGGATGGAAAATGTTGCGTCATCTTGGATTGATGGAGCGTCCATTAGACCCGAAGCCTCAGCTGAAGAAAAAGAAGTTTAATTTGTTTTTTTAAAATTATTTAGTATATTAGAAATGAGTTGGCATCCGGGAAAGGCCCGTCATGCAGGCTCAATGAACTCTTAACTTAAAGGAGAACAATACTATGGGAAATCCCACAGTACGTGTTGCCGTGAATGGTAACATTTTAAAACATTACAATTCTGAAGTATTTCTTCAAGACAGAGCTGAATTTCAGCTCGAAATTAATAATCCCACTTCTGAAAGACTCAAAGCAGAACTTTCAGTAAATGGAAAAAAAGAATCCACCGCATTACTTTTAAGACCCGGTGAAAGAATTTTTCTAAAGCGTTTTTTAGACGCTGATAGCAAATTCATATTTTCTGAATACACTGTTCCCGGTGAAAATGCTGCAGCAATCGCAGCAAATGGAATAATTAGCGTAGTTTTCTTAAAAGAATACACTCCCCAACCACAAATAATCGGCGGTTGGAGCATTGATGGAATTTACAACAATCACCGACACCCTTCGATGGTTAGCCCTTTTATTTATTCAAGTAATACCGGGGGATTTTCAAAATCTTTAAATACAACAACTGGTGCATTAGCTATTACAGGAACTATAGAAGCTAGCTCTGGCAATATTGGAAGCTTTACAAATTCTGTTGCGCCGGAAATTAAAACTGGAATAGTAGAAAAAGGAGAACAAAGCGGCCAAATGTTTAATGAAATTCAAGATAGAAACTCTTGGGTTTACTATTCAATAAGCACCGTTAAAATTCTTCCACTTTCCCAAAAACCACCGGAAGTCCAGGTACGTCAATATTGTCCGCATTGCGGCGCAAAAGTAAAGCCTGATTGGAAATATTGCCCTCAGTGTGGAAAAAGTATTTGATAAATAAAACCTTTTAAAGTAAATTATGTTATGGGGTTTTGGACGTTCTTGTCATTTTTCTTTATTCAAAAATTCCCCCCTGGGACTGAAATAGCCATAAAAGGAGCTAAACCTCTTTTTTGTACTGTTATATGTGATTATGGCGCTTATATTATAGTTCTAGATGAAGAAACCGGAAAAGTACAAAGTATAAATAGAGAAGATGTCCTAGCCCGTATAACATAACCCTAACAATTAAAAGGACGAAATACAATGAGTATTCGAGAAAATAAAGTAAACTACAACTTGAAAAAATTTCAAGTTGGGCTAAAAGACGAGCAAATCCAAGCTGGTGAACTTATAGAAAATAACGACGTTACAGTTTTATGAGGCAAAGCAGGATGTGGTAAAACTTTAGTCGCAGTTTATTCAGCACTAAAAATGTACGCCGAGAAAAAAGTGAGTAGAATCATTATTTCCAGACCTATGGTTACTGACGAAGACATGGGATATTTACCGGGGGGCATAGATTCAAAACTTGAACCATGACTTCAACCGATTTATGAAAACATGCATATTGTACTAGGAGCTGATACATTTAATAGTTTAATGGAGAATAAAATAATTGACATACGTCCCTTATCATACATGCAAGGGCAAACTTTCACAAACGCTGTAATCGTGATTGATGAAGCGCAAAATGTTTCCCATAAGCAAATGGAAATGATACTTTCAAGACTTGGTAGAAAAAGCAAAATGATCATTTGCGGTGATTACCGACAATTAAAACTGAAAGGTAAGAGTGGCTTCCCCTTTCTATTGGAGCTTATTGGTAAAGTTCCTGGGCTAACCGGCACGGAATTAACCAGTAATCATCGGCATCCGATAGTCGAAAAAATATTGGAGCTGTACTTGACGGCAGGTTAAATAAACGTCAAGAAAAAAAAACAACACAAATAAAGATGGAACTTTCATTAAAGGTCTTTAGATCTACAACCCAAATTGAAAAATTACGTAGTAAAGTAAACCGTTGGCAAGGAAATCCGAACCGAGCTTATAAAGCGGTAGGCGGAAAACGTGCCATGATTCCAATAGAATTAATGGGAAAACTTTTACTTCGTTGCCCAGATACTGGGTTGTGGGCCCCAATTCCCGCAGAAATTCTACAGGCTAACATTTAATGGATATCGGGATTTTAACAGTAAATCCCTACTTAACTGATCTTCAAGCTGAGAAAAAAATCGAGAACATTATAAGTGTTCTCGATTATGTTGATTCTAAGCAAATGGAGGCGTTAACAAAGGGAGTTACTGGTATTACAACAAAAATTGAGAAAGCTCCTGTTGTACACACAGATGCAGGAGTGGCCGAAGCAATGAAACTCTTAGAAAGTTTTAAAAATGCAATGGACTCCGGAACAACTGGCAGCGGCCAGTAGGGCTATTTTAGATCCAGACAATTCACCCGAATTGGCGGAACTAAAAAAAGCAGTAAATGTTGAAATCGGCTCAGACTTAAAAGCTATTTGTATGGTAGAAATTCTAAAAGCTTTTCCTGATGCAAGTACTCAACAAATCAAAGATGTTTCAGAAAAAATCACTGAACGTTATATAAAAAATGCCGGCTTTTAAGGCTGGCATTTTTTTTTACATTAAGATTTTCATCTTATTAGTTTTTCATTTTTAACTTGCCTTTGCAGCTTTGGACTGTATCGGCTTTGGGTGAGATTTTCAGTAGTTATTATCGGTAAAGGATCTAGTGGCATTAGTGTTTCGTTGAACTTTTGTAAGTTTATATAATTTGCCACATCACTTCCAAGAATTAGTGATAAATTTTTCTCTTTAGAAGCCTTTAATTTGTCTCATCCAATTTTTACATTGTATTTTTCAATTATATTAAAATCATTTCCAGTTTTCTGTAGTAAAACGGCAGGGTAAAAAGGTCCTATTTCTGGAGTATCCGGAATTTTGCTCTCAGAGAAAAAAAGTTCCAGAGTGTCCGAATTTCTATAAAAAGGCATTAATAAAAACCTCCGCCGTCTTCGCGTTTCTTTTCAGGTTGTCCAAAGTCATCTCCATAAATATAAGCAGGGATTGGGTCTTTTCCCGCAATATCACCTCATTGCATTTTTGCCATTCCTCTTGCTAAACCGTCTTTTACACGATTGGTGGTTACTCGAGTCATTCAGTCGTCTGCGTCAACGTTTAAGGTATCCACCGATTTAAAGTAAGGGTTAAACTCAAGTTTTTCTAATCCTTGCAATTCACGCTCCCTATTTACTTTTTTTAAATATGAACTGGAAGTTCTATCCCCTCTAAAAAACCCACTCCCCTCCGGCGCTTTAGTAACAACTGCATTATCACTAGTTCCGCGAATTACAGTTTCCATTGATTTTTTAAAGAAATCGCCGCCATAAATCTCATTTAATTCATCTACGATATAACGCTGAGCCGTTAAATGATCTTTCATTTCACTTAATTCTTGCGGCTTTATTGACCCATCACTTAGCCTATCACCCTTTTTTACGTTATTTCCTAAAGAAATTACTGGGTTTCTTCCAGGCTCAATAATATGCTTTGTTTGCCCAACAGAAATATCTCACCCGCCAATTTCATTTTTTTCTAAAGATGTAATTTGTCCATCTACCTTTGAAAGCGTGGCTTTTCCGCTTAAAGTTTCAGGAACTTTAATAAGCTGTTCTAATCTTGGGAAAGAGCCGGCAATAGATTTTCCTTTAGTTGCGGCTCCTCCTGTATGGAACGTTTGCATAGTTAGCTGAGTTGCACGCTCGGTTAAAGCAGCTGACTCTAAAACTCCTACATTTGTACCAATTGAGGGTAATGTACTATTTGGAAGTAAACCATAGCATTTTTGACAAATTCCTTGAACTGAGTTGCAAGTTAAGGGGCTACGAACGTCTAACTCTGCTAAACCCTTAGCCTTTGCATTATTTATTACAGTGCTATTTACTACATCATTTCGTTTTCCAACACCTTCTATTCCGTGTAAAAGAGTTCTGTCCATAACGTTTTTATCATTAACCGGAATAGTTAACCCCTCTGTAGTTCCGCAGTCTTCTTCAACTATCAGTAAACGTCGATTTACTGATAGTAAAGTTTTATTTAAGGCGCCACTTTCTTGAGTATTTACAGAACGGTCAACTGTTCCCTTTCTTACGCCAGGTAAGGTATTTATATATGAAAAAGTATCTAATCCCTCGCTGTAAGATTTAAAAATAGGAATAGGAATTAAGTTACCTTTAGTATCTGCTACTACTCCTGGACCAGAAAGTACCTGACGAACGTTACCCGCTTTTGTAGCAGATAAAGCTCCAGTGTCAATTAACTCAAGCATCCTATTTTTTCCCCACTCCTGCTTGTTTTGTGCCGCTTCAATATCAGAGGTCAAAGCTAAATAAGCTTCAGCTCTTTTTTGTGGATCCTTTATTTTTTTAATTTGTGGATCAAATTTTTCAATCAAATCTTTTCTAAAAGTTCTATCGATGACCATATCATCAATAGAAACAGTTCCACCACTTTTGTAGGCATAATATGCTCCTAAGTCTTTATATCTATTTATAACTCGTGCAAAAATATCGCCAGACTCATTTTTAGCTAATTTCTCCATGAGTTTTCTTAAATCTTTTCCTTTAAAGACTCTCGTGTAATCTCTGTAAGCTTCAGGGAGGGGCTCATTTAATTCTCATTGCCCGATAGTCATCTTTTTTCCATTAAGAGTAAACTGCTTGTTCATATCAATTTTAGCCGCTTTGGCATCAGAAATTGAATTAAAAGTTTTTCCAGTATCTTCTTCAATGTCAGATAATTTTGAAATACCATAAACAAATTCTTGGCTTAACCCAGGCATTAGAGAGTTATCCCCATGTTTAAAAAGAATTTTTGAAGGGAACATTCCAAAAGCTTCTTGCTGCCCCTCGTAAGTTATTGGAAGCATTACAGACATAGTATCGCCGTCAAAGTCGGCATTAAAGCCCCCCACAACCATTGGATTTAATCTAATATCTTTTCCATCCATTAGTATAGGTCTAAAAGCTTGGACGCTGTGTTTGTGTAAAGAAGGTGCACGGTTAATTAAAACCGGGGACTCTTCCATAACATTCACGAGAGCATTTTTTGCAAGAGGGTGCTCATCATTTACATATTTTAATGCGTTAGAAGCGGATATGCCACTTTGCTTTAATTTACGTACAACTAAAGGTTTAAATATTTTTTTGGCTATTGGTTCAGGAAGACCAACTTCATCTAATCCTAGAGAAGGCTCAGGAGTAATTGTTGAGCGCCCCGTTAAATCTTGACGTTTAGCCCAGGCTGTTCCAAAAATTAATCCACTTTTTGTATCACCTAAATCTTTTAAAGCCCCTTTATACTTCATTTTACCGTAAGTCATAGGATCTATAAAACCTTGCATAGCTTTTACAGAATTATAAAGATCATTTTCAAATTTAATTTGCTCTTCTTCTGTTAAAAGGTCCTCAGCCATTGCTTCTTTTAAATTAATAGCCTGCAACCCAACATCTCTATAATGCTTATTAATGTCTGATACTTGCAAATCACCTGAAGGTAAAGGGTAAATTGGTCTAAATTTTGGAGGTATTACCAAAACTTTAGTGGTAGTATAAGCATCTTTAGCGTTTAAACCTTCTTTTGCTAAAGCATCTAAAATACGTACTTTTGTGTTTAATTTGTTTACATTACTTATCGGAGCGCGAGCTAACTCTTCTTTTGTTTTTTCGAGTTCTTTTGAAATATCCAAATCTTCCAAAGCTTGTGAAAGAGCAGCAGGCCCTTTTTTTCCACCTACCTCTTTTTTACCCTCCATAAAAGCATCATATTCGTTATTTGTTAAATCTAAAATCGATTTAATAGCTAATTCAGCCATTGGATTTGGCAATCTTGTTGGCAAGGAAATATGTGCAAAGTTTTCTCCGCGCTGACCGCCGGTTATTTCTGAATCGAAAAGTCCACCTTTTCTAGAAGCAAGATTTTTACCAATCAACATTGCACCTGGATCTGTTATTTCACCTTTACTTATGTTAGTAACAGATTTGTCGGTTAATGGGATTAATTGAAGTTTATGCCCATTTTTTCTAATATCTACACCAGCAGCTTTCATATAGGTAAGCATTTTTTCAAACGCAAAATTTGGAGAAGGTCTTGAAGGAGGTAGACCAAATTGAAGATTACGCATGTATTCTTCATTTTTTCTACTTTTTATAGAAGTAGCCTCTCTTAGTAGATTTTTGGCACCATGCCCTAAATACGCATAAGTATCAAGAACCCCAATCATTTGAGATCCTTTTCCAGCAGGTTGTTCGTCAATATCATAAGCTCCGAAATCATGAGCTGCTTGTTTCTTTTTTACTATGTGTCTTAATTTTAAATAAGGTCTAACTCCAACAAAAACGGGTCTTTTTAAATAATCTCCATTTTTTCCGTCGCGTAGAAGTTCATTAGGCTCAATTCCCTCTTTTTTAAGTTCTGCCATTACATCTCTTGCATAATCTGCATCTGGGTGCCCAAAATTACTTACTTCGTAAGGTTTACCACGTTTTAAAGCGATTTTTCCAGCAGCAGCAGAAAGTAGCTGTCCCATATTCATACGGCCCTGAACCCCTTGCGGGTTTACCATTATTTCTACAGGAGTTCCATCCGGCCGATGAGGTGCTTCTTCGTCTGGTATAATTTTTCCTACAATATGTTTATCTCCGTATAAACCAGAAAGTTTATCTCCCTCTTTAAATGGGTGAATACTTTTATGTAAATATCAATATTTCGGCCTGTTTGGCGCACATCAATCACTTCTCCCGGATCTTCATCTTCTCATAAGGTAATATTCTTTGAATATGGAGAATAAATTGCTTTATTTAATTTTTTTAACGAAGCATCCAGTCCGTCCATTTCTTTTTTAACCAAAAATGCAGCAATAGCTTCTCCTTTTTGAAAAATCTCACCTTTCTTTGGAAGCCCCTCTTCAGTTAATTTTTGAGCATTATCTGGAGCCACTGCTTCTGGATAAAGTGCGCGTACTCTTCTTAAATCAAACACACTTAACTTTGGGTTAAAAAATACATTTATTTTATCAATTGAGGTATGTGTTAGTTTTTTTGCTGCGCTTTCTGTAATTGTTGCAGCATCCTCAAAAGAGTTTCCTTTATAAGAAACATAAGCCACTGTTAAATTCTTGCCTAAGGCTAAGCGACCTTTATCGTCGGAATAATTTGTTTTCAACAGAATTTGATTAGAAGCTATTTTATCCCCTTCTTTAACTAAAGGTTTAGAATCTAAAAATCCATCCTGATTCAAAGGAAAATCTTTGTAAAGCCCTAGCTTGTAAGGTTTATTATCGTCTCCCTGCACATAAATATATTCTGAATCAACTTTAGTAACAGTTCCACCCATTCCAGGTTTTCCTGTTTCTTGCTCTAAAGTAGGAATTAAATATGAACCCATTTGATCTTCATAGGAAGAATTTTCATCGCGCATAGAAACGGTTAAAGGAGTATCTGGATTATCCAAAGGTAAAGCTTGCGTGATCATTCGCCCAGCTGTCGAACCGCGGTTTCCTTGCGTTGATGGTAGGAAGGGAATTAAATTAGCTCCAAAATCAAAAAGAGTTCCAGGGGCTCTAAAGTAAAAATCAACTTTATCAGCTGTGACTTCATCTGGAACATTCTTATTCATTACTTTTACAGTCGTTAATAAAGGTCTAACTTTTCCATTAACAATTTGGAATTGATCGGGAAATCCAACAACAGACTGATATATGTCAATAGGAGTTTTATACTCGATTTCAGCTGTTTTTGCATTTATTACCGGAACAGTCATTTGGTTTCCTTTTTTCTGAACTTCAGATCCAAGCCCAACTGTGACTCCAATTTTTAAGGATTCAGGTGAAGAAAGTGCATCTAAAAATCCTATATGAGATGGCTGAACATCTCTTGTTTCCATGGTGATTGAATGCATATTCTGAATACCACCTTCTCCCATAGATGTAGTTTTTCTAGCATTAACTAGCATAGCTACTGGATTTGTTTGTGGAGGGGTGGAAGAAAGATCGCTAGTAGTAAAAAAAGCTCTTACTGGGCCTGTAAAAAGATTCGCAGGAACCACATCTCGGACAGTATCTCGGGTTCTAAGCGCATTCTTTAATTTAGACTGCAGCTGTTGTTTATGACCCTTAAAATACTCTTTCAGTAAATCATCTGGAGCATAGATATTTTTGTAAATTAAGGAATCTCGCTCATCCTGCTCTACTTCCCCTTTATTTATTCTAAGAAGTTTTACAGAGGCGTCGAGCATTGCTTTGGGGGTTACTGAGGTATAATCAGTTCCTAAAGTAATTTTGTTTACTTCACCGTTCATTTTGGTTTCTGCAAAATAAGCTTGTAATTCTTTTTTAGCAGTTGCAAAATCAACATCACCTCTTGGTTTTAATATTTTTTTGTGAATATCTAAAATTTCAGAAATTTCATTATTCAAAGCTCCTTTTTTATTAATATCAAAAAGAGATTGACCCCATGCTTCCGCCATCTCGGATTCAGGTAAACCTAATGCACTTAAAAGAGTGTAAAGGCGGTACTGCCTTGTTCCAAGACTTAAAATAAAGTTAAAAATCTTTTTTTGCGGGTCAAGCTCTAAAGAAAAATTCGCACCTTTTTCTAAGTTAAATTCGCTTTCAAGCTCTCCATTTTTACGCTGACGTGAGAATACCCCGGATTTTCTTCGTATTTGATTAAATACTTGATACTCATTTCCACCAACAATTGCAGAAAAGCGGTTTGTCAACTTTGGGATCGCCCCTATTTTTACATCTTCTCTTTTTGAGATTATTCTTCCATTTGAATCATCTACAATTTCTATATTAGCGAAGACAGGAACTTCTCAAGTTCCTCTAGCAAGTTTTGTTTCTTTTTGAGCGGGGAAATCAGTTTCACTTAAATTATCATTTAAGGTTATATTTGAAATTCTAAGAGTTCTTCCATTTACAGAAATTGGAAATATATCTGCAATTCCATCTTGAACTGATTTTTGTATTTGAGCATTTTGCACGCGGTGATCGAATGAATTTTCCATCCTTAAATATAAATTTTTACGAATTAAAAGTCAACGATTTATCGGTATAAGAATAATGTAGAAAAGGAGCTTTATGCAAAATTCAAATAAGCGTATGAAGTACGCAATTGGTCATAGCGTTTATACACACCCAAAAGGTGGTGGTATAATCGTTAAGAAGTAGATAGAGATATATTTTTTTACGATTTAATTAAAAGTTAACTTATCAGGTAAAGTCTATGCAAAATATTTTGAAGTTATTGCTTTCAATGGCTACTTCAATTGTTGCACTAGACCAACTAAGCGCTGATGGGGAAAACGAGAAAAGATCACGTACCGACAACTAAACTAAAGTTAAACTTTAATTCGACTAAATGACAATAAATGACCCAATTGTAAAAAATGGCATTGCAAAAATGTCTTTGATTGAAAACGAGCTAAACCAAAAAATCTTTGTAGAAAGAGAATCAGAGTTAAGAGCTATGCTGCTTACTATGGTTGCTAATACAAATATTTTACTTTTAGGACTTCCAGGGTTAGCCAAATCATTAATTGTAACTGCAGTCAGCAAGCACGTTAGTAAATCAAAATATTTTGAGCATTTGCTAACACCCTACACAACTCCAGATGAAATTAATGGTCACGTTTCAATTCGGGCACTCGAGAATGATGAATTTACGCGAAAAACTTTAGGAAAGCTTCCTGAAGCAAATTTCGCCTTTTTGGATGAATTTTTTAAAGCGAACAGTGGTGTGATTAATTCACTTCTTTCTATTTTAAACGAAAGAAAATTCCACAATGCGGGTCAAGTTACAGATGTAGATTTAATAGCTTTTGCAGCTGCATCAAACGAGCTTCCAGAGGAAGCTGATGCCCTAGCTGCCGCAGTTGACAGATTTATTATTAAAGTTTTTGTTAAAGGGGTTACAGATCCAGACTCCGTATTAAGGATGATGGATAATTATCTCACAATGGAAGCTGCCGGTGGATATACTCCAAAAACGATTATCACTCTTGAAGAAATTAAAGCTCTTCAGGGAGTACGAAAACAAATCGAAGTTCCACTATATTGCAGGCGTTTACTATTTGAAATTGTAGACGCACTAAGAGCGCAAAATATACTCATTACTCCTAGAAGTATAAATAATTCTTTGCGCGTACTGCAAGCAAATGCAGTATTAGATGGTAGGTCCTCGGTAAATGAAGAAGATTTTGAAGTTCTTATCTATACTTTATGGAAAGAACCAGAGCAAATTCGTTTGGTCCAAGAGCAAATCAACAAACGAGCTTCTCCTGAAAAACAAAAACTTGCATTATTCCAGAAAACATTAGACGCAATAGTGGAAAATATTTCTGCTATTATGAACGATAAGTCTTTAAAACAGGAAGCAGCTTTTCAAAAAGCGGTTTCGCAAATTGGAGAAATTAAAAAGCTCCGAGAAGAAGCCGAGCATTTTAAAAACTCTCTGTTAAGAAGCAATCGACCGACAACCAACATAAACAGGCTACTTGAAAAATTAGCGCAAGTTGGTAATGAGCAGCACAAAAGAGTAACTAATTCTTTTAACTTTTCGTCACTATGAGAATTTTAGAAGATAATGGTGCATCTGGAATAACTTCCCAGATTCACTTCTCTAAGCAATCTATAATCTCCACGGATTTTTCCGTGGAGATTTTTTTTACAAACCAATTTCCAAAAAGCAAAAATTTACAAAAATTAGTTTTTGAAAATGAAGAAACTTTCCCACAAGTAAAGGAATTGGTTTTTGATATCTATGCCGCCTTATTGCAATATGCTCCAACATTGCGAAAGGAAAATGAAATGGTTCCAAAATACCTAATAAATTTTGCAATCATTAAACAAATGATGGAGCACGAAGCTTATTTGGATATGAGAAATGTCATTGAGGGTGATGAACTTATGTGCTTAATAGGCACTGAAGTTTTGTTTCCTATATGCCTAGAAATATTCAAAAAGCTAAATGAAAAGTATGAGGAGCTTTTAAAAGATTATAATGAAGCTTTAGAAGCTATTAAAGCAGCATCAGAAGCTGACGAGGAACCGCCGGTAACTGCAGCTGAGTTACAAGCAAAATTCGACGAAGTTTTAAAAGAACTAGAAAAGGCTTACGTAGATTCAACCGCAGGATTTGAATTTGCCAAAAAAATTTCTATTGCTTCTCAGCAAATTAAATCTTCCAAGAACACAGCCATATCTTGGGGATTGGGAAATGATGGAACTTTTCAAAGAATGGCTTATTCAAAAAAGCTGGACGTCTTAGATAAGTTAAAATCTGATGAGAAAATTAAAAAAGTAGCTTTACTTGCAGGGAAACTTAGAGCTTTGATTTCTTTCGGAAAAGACACAATTACCACAACCAGAAAATCTATGGTAACTGGAATTACAAAAGGAGATGATATTTCCTTAATAATGTCTTCTGAAATAACAAAATTTCTAAATCCTGCTACAAGAAACTCATTTCTTCAAGATTTTAGCGATAAAAAACTTCAGCAATACGAGCTAGGAAGCAAAGTTCGAAAAGGCGAGGGTCATATAGTTTCCCTTATCGACGTTTCTGGCTCAATGTCAGGCGAAAGCGAGATTTGGGCAAAAGCTGTGGCTTTGGCTCTCTTAGACATTGCTCGGAAAAAAAGAAGGTCTTATGTAGCGGTACACTTTGATTCAGGAGTAAAGGCAAAAGGCCTTCATGCTAATTACTTTACGAAAAGTCAGCCGTACAATATTGAGCAAGTAATTGACATGGCTGAGTTTTTCAGTGGAGGCGGAACTGAATTTCAACCTCCACTGGATCGAGCCAGAGCTGAAATATCTAGTGAGTCAGAATTCTCAAAAGCAGACATCGTAATGATTACAGATGGACAATCTTTTGTTTCGGATTCCTGGTTGGAGGACTTCCTTAAATGGAAAAAGGAAAAGAAAATAAACGTGTTTTCTATATTAATTGGATCAAGTTCCGGTGTAGATACTTTAAAAAAGTTTTCAGATACCGTGGTAAATTTAGATTCAGTTACTGAAGAAGGATTTAACGTAGCAGAAATGCTATTTAAACAATTAATTTAAAATGGTAACCTTAGATCTTAATTCTTTAGGTCAAATACTGCCAAAAGAAATAATAACTGAGTTGAACGGGAAACTGACAACTGAATTATATTTATCTTGGCCCATCAAGAAGCGAAGCGGTAAGCTTCGCTGGCTTGATGCCCCTGTAGACTCTTTAAAAAGGGCGCAGGAAATTTTGTTGGAATCAGTTTTATACACATTTGAGCCGCATTCCGCCGCCGTAGGGTTTAGACCTGGCATAGGAATAATTGAAGGGCCTATAAAACACTTTGGAGCGCAGGTTCTTTTAAATATTGATTTAAAAGACTTTTTTAATTCCATTAAGCAGCCCCATTTAATCGGCCCTACTGCGCTTTTAGCAAGTAATCTTGAAAATTTAGGGTTAGTGGAAAATAGTAACGAAGCCGCCGTTGCAATACGAAATCTTTGCTTGTTTAAAGGAAGACTTCCTCAAGGTGCACCAACATCGCCAGCAATGTCTAATATAGTTTGCTATCCTTTAGACGCAGAGCTATCCGATGCCTGCAAAAAAGCAGATATAACTTATTCAAGATACGCTGATGACATGACATTTTCGTCTAAAAACAAAAATGTTGATATGATGTTGTTTCTTAATGAAACGGTAAAGCCAATTCTAGCGAAATATCCTTTTGCTTTAATTAATATGGAAAAAACTAGAATTCTTCGAAAGCATCGAAGAATGACAGTTACCGGCGTCGTAATAAACGACAAGTTTGGGATTCCAAAATGGAAAGCTAAAAATTTTCGAGCCCATCTGCATAATTTAATTACTGCAGGAGAGGCAATTAATAATTCTCACTATCAAAAATTACAAGGATTTATTGCATGGATGACATCTTTGAACTCTCAGAAGGGAAAAGCTTTGACACAGCAGCTGGCTCGTATTCCCCTGAAAGCCAAACCGGACCTGAAGTTCGACCGGATTCGGGATCTAGGACATTTAGCGAGGAATGGATAAACAGAATTTGTGAACTTCCTAAAAAAAAGTTAGAAGACCCTTTATTAAATGTTATGCACATTTATGCTCCCGCTTGCTTTGATAAAGTAAATAAAACTTTTAAGCTAATGGATAAGAGCGTAATGACAAAATTCAATTTTAGGCGAGAGCTCCCAATGACGGCTTTTGTAAGAAATGGAAGTCAAGGTGAATTGATATTTGGGCTACAGCAAAAATTTCATGCTAAAGTTTCTAAAAATACTTTTGTGCATTTTCAACCTGATATGCATTATGATTGGGGCGGAAAGGACGATTTAGTAACAATTACTGTTCGACTAGGTAATCCAGACTCAGCTCAAGTTAAAACGCAAATTTTAAGATTAGTGCAGGAAGCTTCCGGCTTTATGCTATTGTATGGGGCCTAGAAATTTTTAAAATTTCTTGGTATAAGAATATTGAGTAAGATTGTAAGCATGAGATTACAGTTTTGCAGCATAACCGATTCGGGTCTCTAAACCAATGTCCATGGTAAACTCCCCCCGAATCAGGTAAAACCAAGTCTCGCCAATTCGGCCTGTATCGCGTAACTGCGTTGCCTGGCCCCGGCGAGCATTATAATCCCCCAGAGCCGTCCCTGTCGGCACTTGCGCCGCCATTAAGGCTGCGTCTCGCCGTTTGGCCTGGGGGATTTTTTTTTACAATCAAATAAAATCTGGTGATCATGGGTCAAACCGCTTTCACCAAGAATTCTAAAACCATATTGTCTGTAGACTTTGACCGCAGGGGATCCTGTAAACAAATGTGTACTTACTGTTACGTAGACAATATGGAAAATATCTATCCAGCATATCTGGACAAGATTAAAAAGAACAATTCTTGGGCAAAAGACAACCCTGACAACTTTGCCAGACAACTAGACAAAGAATATTTAGCAGCTCGTAAAAGCAAAAGTAAAAGCTTTGAACGCCTTAGCAAAATGCCAGTGAGAATTTATGGCAGCGGCGATTACATACCAGAACACTTTGATTTTTTAAGTAAAGTAGCATTTAAGTTTTATTTAATTTCGAAAAACTTAACATTCGCAGGAAGCGAAGCTGAACTAAATAGATTAAGACAACTCTCTAATTGTACGCGAATCGTTTTATCATTTGATAATGAAAATATTAAGAATTATGAACTCGTAAAACACCTATATGGGCAAGATGGAATTCAATTCGCCTTCACAGGAACAAGCGACGACTGGATATTACAAACAGAATTTAATTCTCGGAAATTTGGAATATTTTTTAACATTGGAAAAAAGAAAACAGACGTACAATTCTCAAGAGAAACTAAAGAAGCCTGCCCTGCTTTAGCTGGGCGCATTCCTCACGATAATGCATGCTCTAAATGCAATATGTGCTGGAAATCCTCTAAAACAAGAGGATCTGACTGGAACCAATAAGTTCCCCCTATTCATGGAATGGGTTGCCGCATCGGCAACATTGATTCAACTAAGGAAAAACGAAAACTCCGGCCCAAAACAAAAGGGGACCTTGAGTATTATTTCGTAGCATAATAGGAAAAAAAAATTTTATAGAAACACAAAAATCGATTCGATTTTGCAGCAACATTGGGACGAAACTCTAAACGGTCCAATGCTCCTCGATGAAAATTTCCGACAACTCACCGGGACCCGTCAAAGTTTTGTGGTGAACGACTACGTCTACACCAAAAACATCTGAACGGGACCACCGGTTCTTTCTCGGATATTTTCCTCTCGTCACATCAGAGTATAAAATCTTTCTGTAGATACCATAACAAACAAACCGTTTCGGTTTGAGCGAAAAACTTCCACAGCTGCAATAAAGTGGCTAAGGAATCTCAGATGGCGCGTTCTGGCCGAGCCCAGAACGTGGTCAAGTCTACGCTTTAACAAGCTTCGACTCGCGCCATCCAGTTTAGTACAGAAAAAAACAACGTGTGGCCCGTACGTAAAATCCGAAAGGAAGGGCGCAAGGTAGAAAGGGAAAAACAATCTTGCAAAAGACCCCTATCTTCACAGTTAGGCGGGAATGATTCGTTCCCATAGTCTAAATTCTCTCCAACAATCAGCTGTCCTTCGGACACCTCTCTTTGAGAGGAAGCCGATCGTCGAAGAGACAATCTATAATAATATTATATAAATATATATTAATAGGTTGCTCGCTCGACACCTGCTGACCAGGATCCAGAAACCAACATGCACAACAACTAGAGAGTCAGCGCGCCAGCTGATGAGCTCACTGCAGCTTCAGGTGATCAGGCCACCGGGACCGACGCCGCCAGGCGCCGGCAACCATAGCCGCCCGCGGTAAGGCCACACTAGTACCACATGTTAACATGTCAAAATGACATATTTTTAGGCATGCAGATAACCTGCTACTTTGGAAAAAATATCCGGTTTAACACCCGGATATTTTTTTTAGCTTAAGATTTTTGTATATTACGGAATGAAAAAATTAACCTTACTTTCCTGGCATGATTACCTCCACCACAGTGGTTTTGGTAATGTTGCAAAAAATCTATTAAAAGACGCACATTTAACCTTCGATTGGACAGTGATCGCAATTAATGGTCGCGGTGCAAATCCTAAGCTTGTAGCAGCAGCTGAAAAGTCGTTGAACCCGAAAGTCATATTTCCAGACCCAGCTGTAGATCAGCTCGGGGTCGAGCTACTGCTCAAAGCAGCTGAAGATATTCAGCCAGATATTATATTTTTATTTCAGGACATATTTCATATCGAAGCAGTTATAAAACTTATTAGGGAGAAAAGTCCTAAATCGAAAATAATTTCTTATTTCCCAATTGACGGCTATCCTTTATTTTTACATTATAAAAATATTTTTGAGTATAGTGATGTATTAATAACTTATTCAGACTGGGCAATTGATGTCATTAAGGAATTTTATCCAAATTTAACTAAGCCCTTACATAAGCTGTATCACGGAGTTAATTTTGATATATTTAAGCCTTTACCAAAAGAGCAAATTAAAAAATTAAAAGAAGAGGTAGGCTGGGCTGATAAATTTGTTATCTGCAATGTAAATCAATTTCAACCGAGAAAGCAAATTGATTTAAGTATCAGAGCTTTCTCAATGTTTGCTAAAGGATACTCTGAATGTAAATCATGTGATCACACACAGCCAATTCATTTCAAACGTTGCGAATTATGTGGATCTAAAGATTTAAAGCCCGGGGGGTATAAAAAGGAAGATGTTCATTTATATTTACACATGCCTCCTAAAGCGGCTGCGATGGGGCTTTTAGGCACTGACCATTTAATTTCACACGTAGAAAATGCTGGCTTATTGCAGGAAGATTATGAAAAAAAACTAATTGGTATAAATGCCAGTAAAGGTCATGTGCCAGATGAAATTATAAATCAAATTTACAATGGATCAGATGTAAATCTATCGACCTCTATAGGTGAAGGGTGTGGGCTTTCTCTTATCGAAAGCGCAGCTGTAGGAATACCCTCAATTGCCCCTATAAATAGCGCTATACCTGAAATGCTAGGCAAGTATGGAACACTAATAGATAACGCAGCTGTGGCCAATTTTTCGCACGATAACGGCCATATACGCCCCTTAGTAGATCCATTTGCGGTATGTCAAGCATTAGAGGCATATTATAAAAAATGGAAAGCCTCTGGTAAAAAAAGAGCAGTAAATGAAGAAATTATAAACAGAGCAAAAAAGCTTTTCAGCTGGGATGATAAACGAGAATTTTTATTTTCGTTTTTTACTCCTCAATAGCACTTTCTCTTCATTTGAGAAAAACAAAAACACGGCCAACCTTATCAGTATTAGGTTGGCCTTCTTGTAATATCTCTACAGTATCCGAATTTAAAATATTTTCGTATTCTTCCTTACTTCTAGGATCAGTTAGGTAAAACACCTTAACTCGAATTTTACCAACATCTCCTACGGATTTATCTAGGCTGATGAACTCTCTCGCCATTTTCATCCTCCGGGTCATGCTCAAGTTTTTGTAAATTAGATGTCTTAGCAGACTTTTCTAATTCTTGATCAGGTCGAATCCGAATTATTTCTCCGGATTCTAAATCTTTATAAACGCTATAAGTTCCGTATTTTTCCATTATTCTGGCTCTCCTCTTGTTTGGCCTTTTGTTTTTTCTCCAGAAGGCTTAACTTTATTTGACTCTCGCTGGCCGGGAGTCTTCTTATTAGGTGGATCTTTTTTTACATCAGGATTTCCAGATTCTCCTTCAGGCGCTAATCCCCCAGCTTGAGCCGCCATCATCATTTGACTAATTTCCATGACTAATCCATATAAGGTTGGCTGCTTTTTAGAAAGTTTTAACATTTCCATTTGCTGTTGTTCCGGAGGTAAATACATTATTTGCAAAGCTTTTTGTTCTACAAATGCTATCCAATCTGGTGTGTCCTGCCCAATTTCTTTTTGTATCTCCTCTGATAGTGCAAGCATACGTTGCTTTATTTGCTCTCTCTGTGCTTCAATATTCGCACGAACTTGATATTTAGAAAGAATTAGTTGTCCGCGCCCTTGTGCTTCTGCTTGTGTTTCAGAATTTTTGGCTTGCTGCTCTCTTGTTATATTCATAGTAGCTTCCATCTCTTGTTGAATTTCTTCAAAAGAATATCCGAAAGCATCTAAAATTTTAGGATCGGAAATTTTACCCATTTCAGCTAGTTGTATAACTAATTGCTTTTCTTCGGCCGCATCTGACATTTTAAAATCTTTAAAACGTAATTTTATTTCAGGGTAGTTAAAGTGCGCTACTAACTTAGGAATTAAAAAATTATTTAAAAATCCAGTAAGCTGTGTTCTATAGGTAATAAACATATTTTCAACTATTCTTAAAGAAATAGAGGAACCTGTCCAAGATGCACCGCCCTTAATAAATTCAATAGGAACGCCTAAAGAGTTAATGATAATTTCTTCAAGAAATTTCATTTCTGGTGTAAGCATTAATCCTCGGGCATTTCCTCCAAGTTCCTGGTAACCGATAGGAATAGGAAATACTGCAATATAATTAGGATCGCGTTTCCATTTTTTTATAGTTTCTTCCATTTGGCCAGTCCATTTAGGAAGATTTAACTGTGTTAAGGGATCAAGGGTAGCGGTATTAGCAGGGGAAATAGATTTTTTAGGAACAATATGTTCTTGAGCTATCGCTTCGTTACCTTTTTGAAGTAATTGTAAATAATAAATCTTTTTAATGGCTGGAAGAATCATTGGCTTACCCCAACCCATGTCTGCTTCGCTTAAGCCTGGTCTTTTAAAATGAAAAAATGTTTGCTTGTTTAATTCAATGCGTTTTTTCTGAGCTAAAGCTTCTAAAAATAACTTAGGAGTTGTCTCCAGCATATGCTTATCACCAATAGCTATTTTTGCACGAACATTATTTGGGATAGAATAATAATAACGGCTTTGTCCGGTAATTGGATTATAATCAATGTCAATATTATCAGGATTCCATCTAACTAACTTAAATGATTCAATTGATTTAATTGGCTCATCTTCAATTTCAGCTAAAACTTCCTCTCTTGTGTTAGGATCAATTAAATAAAATTTAAAATCTTTAAATTTATATTTAATATCAGGGGAATCAATCGGATGTTTTTCTCCAGTTCTAGTATCAACAAGATAACGCTTAAAAAATGATAAGGCACTTATAAAACAATTTCCGTAAGTATTAAAATCCAAGCCTATTTCAATTAAAAACGCAGGAATGTTTAACTTTTCATAAAGTATAATATCATATTTCTTTTTTATCTCGGGATCTAAATCCGTTTCATAAAGAATTTGAGTAATTGGGTACTCTGTTATTTTTCTAACAACATTAGAAAGAAAAGGATCTGTATGGAAAAAAGCATGACAGTACTTAAAAAGAGTTTTAATGTTTGTCGGTACAAAATTATTAGCAATATCAAAAAATGGATCCGGATACTTTTGGGATCCCCCAAAAGTACTGTTATCATTATTAAATTTATAAGCTGTATAAGGTTCGGCGGGCATAGTTAATTTTGTTTAGTTAAAAGGTATTCTCGAATTCGTGCATATTTAATCCCTTGGGCACCAAGCTCTGTTTCATCGTTAATCGGAAATGGCCCAGTTACTGCTAACGCTCTAGCTTGTTCATAGGAAGGAGTTACTCCAAACACCTGCGGAGGCAAAAACAAAAACCCCTCTTCTTTAAAAATATATTTTATATATTCTTTTACTTCATGAGAAAATTCATATGGCTTTTGCCGCAAAATTTTTATTTGATCTAGCGCATACCAAATTTGTTCAGGAGTCGTTCCTTGCAAAACTTCTACGTCCGGCTCTAAATCATTTAGTACATGCACCACATCTTCAAATACATAGAAATCTATAAAAGGAGCATCTGTTTCTTTTAAAACTTTTAATGTTAATTCCTGAATTACTTCAAAATCTGAAACATCATCACCACGAACTTGACGAACTGTTTCAGGTTCTAAATAATCTAATTCATCGAAAAACTTTCGAGCTTCAAAGGCACTCAATTTTTGCATATTTACTTTCTAGACAATAAAGAGTCTACTTCTTTTCTTATTGGTGTTGGTAAAGTATGGTACACATCCACACCTTCATCGCTTTTTAAAGCAGAAATAATATCATTTCCAGTTACAGCTGTTAAAGCTTCATCTGAAAGGCCACGCAATGCGTCTAATGATGGGCCGCCATAAGATGCTGTTTTTGTAGAATACACAGATGTGGCTGGGTGAGTCAATTTAGCTCCTCAATGTAGATTTAAAGAAGTTTCTACATCTAAGGAGGTTAAACGCTCGAGCAATTCCTCAGCTGAGGCTGTTTTTACTTCTTCAGCTAAAGAGGCATACTTAGCTAAAACTTGGGGCTCATCTTGTTTTATAAAACCTTGCCTTGAAAGAATTAATTCACGTATGTCGGAATTTTTATTTTCTAAATTCAATGAAGCAAATTTTTGAAGATTGGGCGACGTTCTTAGCGAGATTCCAAAATCATTTGCGGCATTAGCGGTAGCCTTAGCAAATTCAACTGCTTTCCAAGGAGCCATCTCTGGATAATAATTTTCAAAGTATTCAGCAGCTTTTTTAATTTCACCTGGAGTTGTAATAGGATAACGCCCTTCCTCCTGCCAAGCATAATTTCTTGACGTTCCTATAGGCGGAACACCACTAAAATCTGCTACTTTAGTTAAGGTAACCTCATTAGAGGTTACCTCAGCTTTGCCTCAAGTAGCAACAGGTGGAGGAACTTCGAGTCCGAAAGCATTCGCAGCTTTAACTAGCCCCGCAGCAGCAGTTTTGCGAATAGTAACAGGTAATTCTTTCCCAACCTGTGCTAAAAATGCCATAGACAGCTCTGTTAATTCGGGAGTATAGCAAGCATATTTTTTAATTTGACCGCCTTCCGGTAAATCCAGGACAAGGGCGAAATCATTGTGAGGGCGTTCTTGAGTTTCATTAAAATCAGGAACGGTAGCATTTTTTGCTGAATCGCTTAACTCATTAATTAGAGAAGCAACTTTGCTGAATTCTCCAGCAAGGATAAAGTCAAGGACGTCGTATTTAAAGGAGGCTAGTTTTTTCATCTTTATATAAAATTTTAAGTTTGTTTTTAAATATACGATGCCGGGTTTAAAAAGTCAAAAGGCCAGTTAAAAACTGGCCTTTTATTTGCACGGACGGTAGGAATCGAACCCACGACTTTACCGTTTCACTAAGACACCAAAGGGTGGCTTTGTGAAGACGGTTGCAATTGACCGCTCTGCCACGTCCGTATAAAGAAAAAGGTTACACCATTTCTGATGTAACCCTTAGAGATTAATTTACCCCCTCTGCATCAAGTAGCTTCTCTAAAGCCCCTAATTGTTGAGAGTTTAATTTTGCTTTTGCCGATTCTAGATCGTCAATGGTAATTGTAACTCCAAGGTTAATTTTAACCTCTTCATTTACAAGAGCCATTAGTTCAGAATTAAATTTTTCAGGATCTTCCAAAACAACTGATCCAGGGACATCATTTCCTTTTTCGTCTTTTGACAAAATAAATTCCCCTTTCTCGTCCTTTTTAGCATATTTATCAATTAACGTTTTACGCGTTTTTTGAAAGTCCTCAACGTGTGGACCTAGTTTTCTTAGTACCTTAGTAATTCTGTAAGCAACTTTAATATTCGTTAATTCTTGTCCAGCTAAAACGCCAAAGACTTCTTGCATGTTAAGAATTTCGAAATTTTTTAGTGTGAGTTCCATGAACTTGTTTCTTTCTATTTTTTGATTATTGATGATTTATTCATCGAGGATAATATACGAACAAAAATTAAATAATGTCAAATATATTTATATAAATTTTTCCAGATTTTTTCATTTCAGCTAATAATACTGGATAAATTCTTTCATAAGCTAAAACAGACTCAGCCACAGCTCCCTGCCCTGTAATGTTTTGCGTTGCAATATTGCCGACAATTAAACAACCCTCCGAATCATCGTCCGTGTTACCAGTATGGATAAGAACATCTGTAAAGTTAGGCACCATTTTAAGCTCAAAAACTCCCTCAGGAAATTTAGCTTTAAATTTTTCATACCATTTTCCCCATTTGCGAAGAATTAATTCATAGCGACCAGCAGGAATTCTTGTTTCTCCCGCCAGCTTTACAGCTCTTGCTTCATCCTCTATTACAAAGCATAAAAATTGAAAATCCGTCGGAGACATATATCTCCCAAGAACTCCTAGAGTAGAATCCTTTTGGCTTGAAAAGCGCTTTAATACGAAATCGTTTTGTTGCATTTATTTACCTCTTAATCTAATTGTTTTTTTAAATGATACTCAATGTGTTTTATCTATCAGATTATACCGATAGGTATATGAGTCATCTCGTTTTGTTAAAATTCCTAATTCTGGCCCGAGGCCGAAGACTGCTGAACCGCCTCCTGCAAAAAGACCCGCTTGCACTCTAAAGTTTCGGGGAGTCGGCAAGTATTCTGTTTTACCTGGGGTAGTAACTGTTATAATTGAATCAGTACAAGTTATTGGTTTTATAAAACTATAATTTAGCCCTACATCATATATATTAATGGAACTTTTTACAGTATCATATAAAGCCTTTCCATAAATTTCCCCAGTAATTAGCGTATCCGAAAATGGCGCACCAAATGGCTGCTCTCCATATTTTTTTCCCGACTTTCCGACGTAAATAGTATCTACTCTAGGAACTCTAATTACTTTTTCTTTTATTAATGTATCTACTCGAACAATAGTCTCTATTTTTGGCGTACGGTTTAATGCTTCTTCTAAAGCCTTGTCTTTTCCAGGAATAACAATTTCGTTTAAATAAATTCCTCAACCAAGGCTGGCTAACAGCAAAGCAGTTTGCGGATTTTTTAAAATTCAAGCAAGAATACTACCGGCAGTTTCTTTTGTAACAAGCACAATTTGCTGAGCTTGTTTATTCGTCTTCAGGGGTTTTAGCATTTGTATTTGGTCCAGAGCCTACATAAAATTTAAAAAAGGCCGCAGCACCTGCAACAAAAGCTGTTGCAAAAGCTGTTTGCTCAGCGTTAGGTTGCGGTAAAGCCATAAATCAAACTACAACCTCGTGGGTTAAATAGCCGAAAAGAGCTGTGAACATTCTCGGAAATAATCTCCATTTGTTCATTACTTCGCCTAAGCCTTTTAAAAATGTTATAAATTGATTTTCCATTATGTATATTTTTTTACAATTGATGAAATTATTTCTACGTTTTTCTTAATCAATGTTAGTTCGTAATTTTCATAGGATTCAATATCTTGCGAAGTAGATACTGCTATATATCACATTTTTTTTCGTTTAGAATCAGCCAGATAGTATTGCTGGGAAAATTTTACGCCTTCATGTTCATAAATTCCTTTTAGCATTGACTCTTCTAGATTTTTAGCTATACAAGAAACTGTCCCCTCGGTTAATAACTCTAACAGCATTTTCATATATTGTGAATCTAATGGCAAATGTTGATAACGCGATTTAACACTTTTAAATGGATTTATAACTAGTTCATAAAGAACTGAGGCATAAATTTTTCTAACGGGAGTAATTTCTTCACCATCATTATGCGTCATAAAAACTAAAATTCTTTCAGCTCTAGTATTCCTAATAATTTCTCCCATGGCATCATATATTTTTGTTATATCGGCGAAGATTATTAAAGATTTTCTATGATGAAATCAATCGCCGAGTTTTATAAATAACTTAATTAAGCCGCCGCCCCCAACTAAACCCACAATAAGGGTTACTCACAATTCTGGTGTCATTTTAAAAAAAAATAAATAGTTAATTACTTAATTAAAATATAAGTTTGGCATGCCCCTAAGTCAAAGATTTTTTCAGATCAGCTAGTTCTTTTTCTAATTTTATGATTTTGTCGCTTAATTTCTGCACCGCTGCTACAGCTAGGGTTACAAATTTATCGTATTTGATGTTGGCTGGAATTTTTGGAGAATCATTAAGCTTGGTAAAAATGACTAATTCAGGAAATAGCTTAGCGACTTCTTCAGCTATGAACCCTATGTTACCTTTATCTCCTTGAATATAATCAAATGTTACCGGTCGAAGATTTAAAAACTTTTCAAAATCTATGTGCAACGTTTGAACGTTTTTTTTATAAATAATGGAAGATGGCGGCTCTTTAACCAGCTCCCCCGAACTTGTTATAGAAACATACGTAGCCCCTGAAACGGTTTTTATATAAGGTATAAATACACTGGCTCCAACTCGCAACGATTCGCCTGCGGTTATAGTACTTCCTATAAAGGTTTGCTTTGCTGCACTTTCTGCACCATAGACACTCACTCCCCCAGGATTTAGATGTACCACGGGATTAAATTTCTTTAATTCATACGAAAATGTTAAAGTTGAAGTCCCGGTAAATGCATTAAAATCTAAATCTGTGACCACCACTCTGACGTAACGCCTTGCAACAACTTCCTCAAAGGTGTATACTTTTGGCCAGGTAGCATTATCTTCTAAATTAGATAAATACTGATCCATTACTAAATAATAACTTGAATGATTTGTTGCAAACGTATTATCATCTGATGATTCAACTAAAATAACTACGTTTACAGTATCGGCTCCATCTATGATCCCTGTTTTACTAATAGTTAATGTAAATGTAACGTTTTTTGCAATGTTATCTCCTAAATCTAAATAACCTGTCCCGCCATTTAAAAGAGTGCCAGTTTGATTATAACCTTCATTAAATGTTAGTGACAAAGTCCCTATAGTAGTATATCTTGAAGTTAAAGTTGGGGCGGCTGTACTTGTGTTTATGATAACAGAGTCGGTAGTGCCGTTATTATTGTATAATTTTATAAATTTATTTGTAGCAGAGAATTCTAATCCGCCATTCGAATCATAGTTAAATAGACGATTCGAATCAAAAGTTCAGCCTGCTATATTGTTTGTAGACCCTAGTCTAAATACAGTATTTGATGAACTGCGCCCAATAATGCCCCAACCAGACTCATCAAACCCTAAACCAATGCCATCCGCGGCAGCCCAGTTCATTTGCCCACCGAATGCCAATCTGGCGATTTCAGCTTGAGTTAAAACTCTTTGATAAAACGCAAAAGAATCAATTTGCCCATCAAAATAACTCTGAGCAGTATTTGTACCTGTTATACCCGCGCCAATCGCAAAATTTCTGCCCGTATCCCAACTTATAGAAGAAGTTGACGAGTTTCCAGTAGCAACGACATTGCCGTTTATATATATGGTTACTGGCTGACTTACTGTAACTTGATCGTATACTACCGCAATATGATATCAAACTCCAGTACTTAATGCTAGTCCAGAGGTAGATATAGTTGCAACTCCCCCGCCATATCCAACTTTTACATCGAACTGTCCGCTAGGTTGTAAAATTAAACCAAACCCTGAGTTAGATCCGGAAACATGGTTACCTCAAAGCTGTCTCGTATTTCCGAACATGCTGCCATCAAACTTAAAAAACCCGGTAACAGTCATAGAAGTTGATACGGGCCGTAAAGCCGTTACGGAACTTAATATAGATAAAAATTGAGTACTACCATTAAAATCTGCCGCTCCGGTTGTATTGCCGTATACTCCTGTTACAAAAGTAACACTGTTATTATTTGTAACAGTAACACCGTTACCAGAACTATCTGTTACGTTGTTATCTAATAGCAAATACAAGCTTCTATTGGCGGTATTAGGCGCAGAAATTCATACGTTTCCGTTTATCTCTGTCGATGCGCCTAAAACAGTTTTTGCGTTACTTGCGGTAAATGTTAATCCGGCATTTGGTAGCCCGGCTCTAAAGTTACCCGCGCCGTCGATTCATACACCCATACCAGTCGTTAAAGCCGTAGCCGACCCCAATCTTATAGAAGCTGACGCTGCAGTAGCATTATGCGTTAAAGTAATCCCCGTCGAAGCTAGGGTATTGGAAGTAATAGCTCAACCTGAAGTAGTTCCTCCGATATAACCTCCAGACGCGTTAATTGTACCAGTAACCGTAGCAGACGTTGCTGTTAAAGCTCCTGTGGAGCCATTCACTGTAAATACGTTATTTCCAATCCCAATTCCGCTAGAGCTTAAATGCACCCCAGCATTTGTATCATTTCAAGCGGTTTTTGAACCACTGTATAAAGCGCTATTAGAGATAGTTCAGCCACCTATGCTAGCGCCAGTTGCATTACTGGCAAATACTAGGGCGTTGCTGGCATTATAAATTTCAAAAACATTTCCAGTTCAGAGTACGCGCTGAGTAGTAGCACTATTAGCAGCCGAGAATTTTCAACTAGATTTTGTTCATGTACCTAAAGTAGTTGTCAAAGTTCCGGCGGCGACGCTGGACCCAACAACCATGGTAAACGTGGTGCCATTAGGCACACTCGCAATTGTTCAAATACCATTAAGCTTCGTTTGCTCAGTGCCCGTAGCCCCAGTTACATAAATAACTTCTCCAACATAATATCCAGATGTACTGGCAACAGTAACGGTAACTGTAGTACTGGCCGCTCCAATTACGTTTGTAACTGTAAGTGAGGCACCTGTTAAACCTAAAAATATACCGTGCCCTCCATAGGTTCCCGAACCTAAAGAAATTTTAGGTGTAGCAGTCGCCGCACTGATAGTAACTAAGGCATTATTGCTAGAAAATTGTGAAGCTGTTGCCGCTCAGCCGGCTATAGTAACAGTACCAGAAGTTGTCCAACTTATAGCTCTTGTACCAGTTAGTCCAAACCATCCAGAGCCATCACTGTTGATTTCAGTAGTTTGTGTGCCAGCTTGGTAAGCCTTTAAACCGGCAGAGTTTATCTCTACTCTAGTAGTGGTTGAAGCTGTTCTTATAAGACCAGTACCTATTGCTGTTATAGTTCCCGCCCCCACTTGTCAACCGTTTGTAGTTCCTCCTATATGCGCTGATGTTGTGACCAAAGCTCCGGCACTTGTAACGCTAAACTCGGCGGGGCTAGCGGTAGCCCCTAAAGCAATACCATCAGTACCAATATAAACGCCAGTACCTGTGGTTAACGCCGAGCGTCCGTTATAAATTTTGTTAGTTTCTAAATTTCAACCCGCTAACGTAGTAGTGCCGCTAACTGATAAAGTTCCAGTTATACTAGTGTTACCGTTAATAGTCGCACTTGATAGAGTTGCACTTGTGGCCGTTAAAGCGCCTGCCGGGGTAACTCTAAATTCCGCGCTGGCAAACGTTTCATTACCTAAATAAATACCATTAGTGTCGGCCTTAAAGACACTTTCGCCGGAACCTATTTGTATGGACCCACTGAAAGTAGCTACGCCCGCGGCTGTTAGCGTAAACTGGGGACTAACTATTGCTAATCCGGTGCCGTTAAATAACAAGTAGTGCGCGTCAGCTGTAGAACTTGCTTTTAACAGGAAGTCGCCATTAGCGGATACATAGAAGCCTCTATTAGTTGTGTTAGGGTCAACGCCGGTTAACGTACCTACTCTAGTGTCTCCATTAGCTAAAACTCTAAATGGCGCAGAGGCTCTGTTTGCGAACGTATTTCCACCCCAGAATATAACGTCGGTTCCGACAGCGGCCGAATTTAATCCTCCAGCGGTAGAGCCAGTACCTACGGTAATATTTGCAGTATTGGCTGCGCCTGGATTCAAGGTAATATTAGTTGCTGAAATGGTTGTTCCAATATCCCACCCTCCAACCGTAGCTCCGGAAGCTGTACTGGAAAAAACAAGTTGATTGCTGTTATTATATATCTCAAAATTAGTACCATTCCAAAGCATTCTCTGCGTACTTGCGCTGTTACCGGCCGATAAAACTCAAGATCCTTTTGTTCAAGTACCAAGAGTTGTAGTATACGTCCCTGCAGCAACTGTCGATCCAACTACCATTGTAAACGAAGTTGCATTCACTACAGTAGCGATTGCCCAAGTTCCATTAAGCTTCGTTTGCTCAGTTCCTGAGGCACTAGCTACTATAACTACATCCCCAGCAGCTCAGCCAGCCGTGCTTGCTACTGTAACGGTTACAGTTGTAGTGCCTGTAGCAACTACTTGCGTTGGAGTAGTTATGCTTAGCATACTGTGTCCAGCAAATATTCCGCGAGCGCCATAAGTAGCGGCGCCTACACCAACATATTGAGCATTAGTGGCAGAGCTTATAGTAACTGTTCCACTTGAAAAAGTTGTGGCCGTGGCCGCCCAACCCGCTATAGTAACGGCCCCAGCAGTATTCCAAGAAATAGCCTGCGTTCCAGTTAATCCAAGCCACCCAGCCCCGTTTGTTCCGATATTTATAGTTTGAACGGTTCCGTTGAATCCTCTAATTCCTTCAGCAGATGTTATTTTAATCCCAGTATTAGCCGTCACACTAGTTTGGATCACTCCCGTACCGACAGCAGTAATTGCTCCAGTAGTTATATCTCACCCGTTAGTACCCCCACCTACTCTAATCCCTCCAGCAACAGTTTCAAATTGTTTTGCGTTGGCTCCGTCATAAATCTCAAGCTGCGAACCAGTTCATTGCATTCTGGATCCAGAAGGATTACCTATTCTAGATTTAAACGTACCAGAATCACTGCCTATTCAAATACCTGTGCCGGTTGCATAAGCCGTTACTCCAGACCCCCAAG
>JACCEA010918479.1_pt1 | contig 198301 bp, 168 predicted proteins | sample 7449851 | NCBI WGS metagenome assembly JACCEA01 (sample SAMN15323453, study PRJNA562643) | freshwater metagenome | isolation source: river surface water | place: USA:Blue River Watershed | collected 2017-08-18
AAAGTTAGGGCGAGATATGAGGCTTGCAAGTTCAAGCCCTACGGGTTTTGATAATAAAATCTTCCCCCTCTAATCCTTTAGATTGTAACGTTTTTTACCCCTCCAATATTTCTTGTAAATACTATTATTTCTCGCCCATAGGTCGGGTAGTATTTTTTTATCAAAAAACTTGCCTACCTCATATCCTTGCCCCTTTGCTGGCACTTTCTTTTTTTTTCCTTTTTTTCTTTTGAGGTTTTTTGTGTGTGCGCGAAGCGCAAAAGGGAATGCCCGAAGCATAATTTTTAAAACAATAATTATGTTTCAGTTCAATCTAAAGACGCACAGAGTAGATGCAGCGTATCAAAAACCCCATTTTTTCATCCTTAATAGAGGAAATAACAGTGGAAAACCACTTCCAGAGCCTTGTCCGAATTGCTTTGTTTGTATCTGTCAGTCTGAGCAAGAAAAAGAAAGTTTATTCTGGATCTTGTTTGCATTGTGGCAAGGTCGCCGATTTCATCAAGTTTTGTGTGGTTCGGTTATTCCCTTTATTCGAAAAAAAGAACTCTCCAACCTCATCCACCAGGGCCAAAAGTACGCTATTCATTTTCCGGATAAATTCCGTAAAAATATCCAAGCCCTGCAGCTGCTCCAACAAAAAGAAAAGGAATACGTCAAACTAACCCAATCAATCAAAGAATTGAAAGTTGTGATAGGCCATCAAATGATCAGATAACAAAAAAAAACGCCACCCGATGAGGTGGCGTTTTGTCATGGCTTATTTTTATTTAACTTCGTAATTGATGCTATCAACGATTTATGTTGGTTAGCAGCAAGATTTAGTGGCTATGTTATCTAAAAAACTGCAAGAATCAATGAAACAAGAAAATATTTTAAACGGAATTAGATTAAGAAGCTTATTTGATTCTTTTAGTCACGAATTTAAATCATCAACAATTGACGATAAAATTGTGACATTATCATCTTTAAATTATTCAGGATTATTAAAGAATGTAATCCAGGAATATCAGAAAGAATATAAAGTAAAAGGAAGAGCAGATATAGCTAACGATATTGGTTCGACTTTAAATATTTTCGTAAAAAAATTAAATCCGAAAAAAGATTTAAAAATTTTCGGAGAAAATAAAGTAAGTCTGAATAATATAATTGAAACACTTGAAACTGAATTGAAAATATTTTCTAATTCAAATTACTCAAAAGACAAATTCATCAAATCATTTTTAGAAAATAATGAAGAAGAATACAAAACTCAAAAGAAATTTTTCAAAATAGACTTAAAACAGGACATAAATTCAAAACTAAAACAACGAGATGAAATCGAAAATAAAGACTTTCAAGAGCAATACATTCATCTTTACAAATTTCTCAAACATAATTTAATTCCAAATTATATTGAGAATAATTTTGTTGGGTTTATGATTGATATGGGTTTTGACTATCAAAGTGAATATATTGTAAAATACTTTCTTCAAGAGCCAAACAAAGAGAACTATTTTGATGCAATAAAATATGCAATTGATATCTTGTTTTTCGGAAAAGATCCATATCACAAGTTTATTCTTTTCAGAAATAATTTTGGAAATTCTGAACAAATTTTAAAGTTTTATAACAATGATGAAACTGCAATTCATTTAGATACGGACAAAGATTTTGAAGATTGGGAAAAATATGTAAATAGTGAAAATCCAAAACAGCAATATTTGCAACGCTGGAAATCATTAACGGATTTAATTGCTAAACAAGATGTAATAATTATTGCGAGTTATAAAGGAATTGGATACAAGATTGGAAAAATAAAACAAGGAAAATCTTTTGAAAAAGCAGTTAATGGAAAATCTGTGTTTTATATTTTCAAATTAGAAAATGCGATGCCTATAAATTTGGATTTGCATCAATTCGTTCAAACAATATTACCTGCAAACGTTACTTTAAGTAATGTGAATAGAAAAAATTATTCTTTGAGAAAGATTTTTCCAAGAATTACTTGTCAAACTACAAATTTTGAAATGGACGATATTGCAATTGAAATCCTTGTTGCTGAGTGGTTACGAAGTAAATACGCACCAAAAGAATTCAAAATAAAATATCAAATTCTAAAAACTGGAGGAAGCAAAAAAGACATTGACATTTCGGGTATTACAGAAAGTGACGAAAATTTAATAGCTCAAGTTTCTAACACTGAAAATTTAGGGATGATAAAGAAAAAAATAGCTCAATTAGACAAGTACGAAGATTGTAAGAAAATTTTCTTTTTCAACATACCAAATCAAGAAATTGACGGACACAAAATAATCGACATTAAAAATGTAAATAAAGATTTTAGAAAAGACAGTTATTATAAAAAATTACTGACTGAATTGAGCTGAAAAAAAATACAGTCACTAACTTCAGTTTGACAATATGGAGGGTTCAGTGCTTATTTTGAAACTTTTGAGCTTTTTGAAACTTTATGAATTTTAAGCAACTTTAGTGTTTAAAGCCGCCCATCGTCAATCCGCAAACTGTTCAGTAAAATAATAACTACTAAAGTTCTTTTTTTTAAAATATAAAAAATGCCCTCAGTTTCCCAAGGGCATTCAAAAAGTTTCAATAAATCATTTTTCTTTTGGTTCCTGAGGCTCTCGAAGGAACCGCCAAACCCATTTCCAAAACAAACTCATACAAAAACTCACGCTGGCACCTATAACGGCCATAACCACTGTTTTAATAATATCTGTAGAATCAATAGTTGAAAGAACCGTAAAAACAGTTCCTGTCAAAGTTCCCCATGCTGTAGTATGATCGTGTGAATGTTGCATAAAATTTATTTTCAAATGAATAATGCGCTAAATAATTGGTTTAGCTCCAGTCTCTACAGTTATCTCTTTCAAATCAACCTTGAGGCTATATTGCAGCGCAAATGAGATAATTTCTTCCCCTTCTTCTGGTTCTTCAGTTGAGTCAGGACCCATTAGATTTACGCTACTGCTCAAGTCAGAACCTGCCTTAAAACGAACAGTTTTTTTTCCCTTAAATTGCAACGTAACCGTACTATTCGATAAAGAAGAATCCAATTTATCCGTTTGCACTTTTGAGAAATTAACATGCAACTTATCCGATGCAAGGTCAAAATCGCAAGCCTTCAAAACTTCTAAAACTTGCAGTTTTTCAATTTCAGCATTATTAAAATTCATACAACTAGTCTTTAGATTCAACAGCCGTTTGGCTAACAGTACTCAACACAGTTCCCCCAACGATGAGGTATCCCCCAATGGTTGTTACAAGAACTGGTAAAGCAACCGGAGCCATAACCAAAGAAGTCCCAATTGCAGCAACTACCAAACCGATCGTGCGCAGTTTTTTGAAAAAAGGCGGTGTTTTTTGCTTAATGCGATCTCCCACAGAAGAAAGACCATCTTGTTCCTGTTTCATAATTCACCAAATTAAATTACTTCAACAATCGCCAAGGCATTGTAAGCGCCATTATTCATTGAATATTGAACACCATTTACCTCCTGGAAGAATTCCACCATCAACAAATACATGTCAGTACCAGCTCCAGTTGGAGCCGCATTCGCAGTCAATAACAAATCCGTTTGAGTTGCATCAATCACCATCGTTTCAGTGTTTGTTAATTCAATGCTGTAAGTTCCAGCTTCAAAATTAACTTTTGCCCAAGCTCCAGAAAATGATAAATGCGTCGCCCCAGTTGGATAAGCTAAATGCAAATTCGGAATCAACCCCTGAATTAAAATTTTACCTGCTACTGTATCCACAGTATAAGGTCGGTACAAAACAGCCCCAAGAATAGCACGATCGTTAAAGTTGAAACCCTTCAACATATCCTTTGCTGCTTGGTCAGAAATTGCAACCGCTACATTACGCTCACCTCTCGCACTTGTCGTGTCCAGAATACGAATGTCAGACATCAATTTTGTCAAACGAGAAGTAACTCGAGCATCAGAAGAGCGCATCATCAAAGTACGAAATGCATCGCGCACCAATTTTCCAGATTTAGCAGCACTTCCAAACTCAGCCCCATTCTCACGAGTACGTTCAAAAGTAGGATCATTCTTAATACGGTCAGCATCAACACCACCTTTTTCTCGAGCCAAGTGGCCATCCTTTGTTTTGTAGAAAGACAAATCACCAATTTTGCCCTTCAATTTAATAATGCCAATTTGCTTTGCCATTTTTAAAATGTAATTAAGATTAAAATAAAGCCGAGACCCTCTCAGCAATCCATCATATTTTTCCTCGCGAGTTCAAAACAGATAAGTCAAAATTACAGCCTGAAAATCTCCATTTCACGAACCACAACCGTTCAAAACACATTGTTCCAAAAAATACCGAAGTATGTCAAATATGTTTAAATAAAACACATTAAATTTGTCATAACACGGCTAATCATCATTCATAATTTCATTACAAACTCGCTTCATTCTATGAATGAAAGCACAATGCTATATGAATAAAGCCTACATGAAGTATTGTAGATTACAAAACAGTAAAAAATGAATTAAAACATGCAACGAGTAGTCATATATCCCAAAGACATAATGATTGTAACAGGAAGAAGTGAGCGCTATTCCAGAAACCTATTAAATAAGATAAAAGACAACTTTAACAAAGCAAAACACCAACCATTAACCATAGAAGAATTTTGTCAATACATGGGCTTTGACAGTTCAGAAATCAAGCTCAATTTGAAATAAAAAAAAGCCTAAACCATACTAAAAAATGGACATCATTTCAAGCAACTTATCTAATAAATCCGTACATTTGTTTTGATACGAATTGACCTATTTTGTATAGTAAATTCAGGTGCGTCATTCGGGGCGTCGGCAACTTTTAAATTTTAAACCCTTATTGGGAAAGCAATAGAGAGCTGAGGTTCTACACCCTCACTCTCCGCTGAAAAGATTTCAAAAGAAACCAAAACCCCGTAAAACGCTTGATTTTACGGGGTTTTTTGTTTTTCTGCATTCATTTTGAATCAAATAACATAATATAGGTGCCAATAAAAAACATGGGGATTAGAAAAAAGAAGAAGCGATCCAAGAAAAATTATCTCATTTAATTAATCTACACTGCTTTCATTTTCGATAAATCGTATCTTTGCGACCTAATTTTTTACATTATGCAAATTTCTTTCCCTGATGGTGCCGTTCGCTCGTATGAACCGGGAACATCAGCACTACAAATTGCAGCAAGTATCTCTGAAGGACTTGCAAGAAACGTTTTAGCTGCAAAAATAAATGATACAGTTAAAGATGCTAATCTACCAATAACCGAAGATTGTAATTTACAATTATTGACTTGGAATGATGCTGAAGGAAAATCTACAATGTGGCACTCGTCAGCTCACTTGATGGCGGAGGCATTGGAGTTTCATTTCCCTGGAATCAAATTGGCAATCGGACCTCCTGTTACTAATGGATTCTATTACGATATCGACTTTATGGAATATTCCATTACCGAAAAGGATTTGGAAAAAGTAGAAGCGAAAATGAAAGAATTGGCAAAAGCAAAAAATCAATTCATTCGTCAAGAAATCTCTAAAGCTGAAGCAATTGCCTATTTTGAAGAAAAACAAGATCCTTATAAGTTGGAGTTGTTATCAGAATTGGAAGATGGAACAATTACATTCTATACGCAAGGAAATTTCACGGATTTATGTAGAGGACCACACATTCCGGATACAGGTTTTATTAAAGCAGTTAAATTAACTTCAATTGCTGGTGCTTACTGGCGTGGAGACGAAAAAAACAAACAATTAACACGTATTTACGGAATTACTTTTCCTAAGAATTCTGAATTGACAGAATATTTAGAAAAAGTAGAAGAAGCAAAACGTCGCGATCATAGAAAATTAGGTAAAGAACTAGAATTGTTTACTTTTTCACAAAAAGTTGGACAAGGATTGCCAATGTGGTTACCGAAAGGAGCAGCTTTAAGAGAACGTTTGGAGAATTTCTTAAAGAAAGCACAACGCAAAGCTGGTTACCAACAAGTAATCACACCACACATTGGAAACAAAGAATTGTATGTGACTTCTGGTCATTACGAAAAATATGGAGCAGATTCATTTCAACCGATTAAAACGCCAGATCCAAATGAGGAGTTTTATTTAAAGCCAATGAATTGTCCGCATCACTGTGAGATTTTCAAATCAAAACCTCGATCATATAAGGATTTACCCGCTCGTTTTGCCGAGTTTGGAACTGTTTACCGTTATGAGCAATCAGGAGAATTACACGGTTTGACACGTGTTCGTGGATTTACTCAGGATGATGCGCATATTTTCTGTACACAAGATCAAGTAAAAGACGAATTCAAAAAAGTTATTGATATCGTTTTATACGTTTTGAAAACATTGGATTTCCAAAATTTTAAAGCTCAAATTTCATTGCGTGATAAAACGAATCGAGCGAAATACATTGGTGCTGAGGAAAATTGGGTGAAAGCAGAAAATGCAATCATCGAAGCAGCGGAAGAAAAGAATTTACCAACAGTTGTCGCTTATGGTGAAGCTGCCTTCTATGGTCCAAAATTGGATTTTATGGTTCAGGATGCTTTGGGAAGAGAATGGCAGTTGGGGACAATTCAAGTAGATTATAATTTACCTGAACGTTTTGAGCTAGAGTACATTGGAGCTGATAATGCAAAACATAGACCGGTAATGATTCACCGTGCACCATTTGGTTCGATGGAGCGTTTCGTGGCTGTGCTTCTAGAACATTGTGCAGGCGACTTCCCACTTTGGTTGACAACAGAGCAATTTATTGTGCTCCCAATTTCAGAGAAATACAATGAGTATGCAGAAAAAGTTTCAGAATTCCTAAATAATTCCGATATTCGCGGATTCGTTGACGATCGTAACGAAAAGATAGGTAAGAAAATACGCGATGCTGAACTCGCAAAGATACCTTTCATGTTAATTGTTGGTGAGAAAGAATTTGAGCAAAATCAAGTGTCAGTAAGGCAAAGAGGTGAAGGAGATAGAGGAGCAATGTCACAAGATGAGTTCATAGAAATAGTAAAAGAAGCCGTTGATAAAGAATTGGCAACAGAAATTTAAATAATTGAATGAGGAAAAATTCGAGACCGTTTGTTAAAAGAGTTGAGGAAGCTCAACATCGTATCAATGAAAAAATAATTGCGTCGGAAATCCGATTAGTGATTGAAGGTGAGGAACCACAAGTGATGTCTGTTTCGGCTGCAATCGCACTTGCAACAGAGCAAGAGATGGATTTAGTTGAGATTTCTCCCAATGCGAAACCGCCTGTTTGTAAAATTATGGATTACAAGAAATTCTTGTACAACCAAAAACGCAAGCAAAAAGAATTAAAAGCTAAACAAAGCAAAGTTGTTGTTAAAGAAATTCGTTTCGGACCTAATACTGACGATCACGATTTCAACTTTAAATTGGCACATGCCCGTAAATTCTTAGAAGAAGGAAGTAAAGTAAAAGCTTATGTGTTTTTCCGTGGTAGAACAATTGTATTTAAGGACAGAGGTGAAATCTTGTTGTTGAAATTCGCACAAGAGCTAGCTGATGTTGGAGCGGTGGAACAATTACCTAAATTAGAAGGTAAGAAGATGATAATAATGATTAACTCGAAAAAGAAATAAATAAGTTGAAAACTGATAACTGAAAACGGAGAGTTAATTTAACTCCCAACTTTCATCTCTCAGTTCTCAACTTAAAAGATGCTGATATAGAAGTTTAACTCTAAAAAAAGAAGTACAATGCCAAAAATGAAAACAAAATCTAGTGCTAAGAAGCGATTCACAATCACTGGAAGTGGGAAAATCAAGCGTAAGCACGCTTTCAAAAGCCACATTTTGACAAAAAAGGCTACTAAACGTAAACGTAATTTGACACATGCAGGATTAGTACACGATGCTGATTTATCAAATATCAAATTACAACTTTGTATGAAGTAGTCCGCTTTGCGGTTTAATAAATTGTTAACCAAATAACGAGTACACAAGTCCGCTGAAACAATGCCGCACTCCTTATTAAAAAACTTAAAAATATGCCAAGATCAGTAAATCACGTTGCGTCAAGAGCTAGAAGAAAGAACTTGATGAAACTAGCCAAAGGTTACTTTGGAAGAAGAAAAAATGTTTGGACAGTTGCTAAAAATGCTGTCGAAAAAGGGTTAGTTTACGCTTATTCAGGTCGTAAACAAAAGAAAAGAAATTTCCGTTCTTTATGGATTACACGTATCAATGCGGGTGTTCGTCAATACGGAATGAGTTATTCTAAATTTATGGGAGGTGTTCACAAAAGTGGAATCGAACTTAACCGTAAGGTTTTAGCAGATTTAGCAATGAATCATCCAGAAGCGTTTAAAGCAATCGTAGACGCGGTAAATAAATAAATTTAAAACTATATCAGCAAAAGCCATTGGTCGAAAGATTAATGGCTTTTTTTTATGTTGAAAAGTTATTGAATAAGGCGTTTCTTGTTTTGTTAATGCTGTTAATTTTAAAATAAAAAAAACATGTTGAAAATAGGAGTTGTTGGGGCTGGGCATTTAGGGAAAATACATATACGTTTGCTATTAGAACTTAATGATATTTTCGAATTTGTTGGTTTTTATGATGCAGATTCAATTAATGCTCAAAGTGTTGCAAATCAATTCAATATAAAATCATTCGAAAGTATTTCAGATTTAATAAATGAGATAGATTGTTTAGACATTGTTACACCAACATTAAGTCATTACGCATGTGCTATTGAGGCTTTACGAGCAAGGAAACATATTTTTATAGAAAAGCCACTTTCTGAAACGATGGAAGAGGCAAAGAAAATGGTAATGTTAACAACTGAAGCTGAAGTTGTCGTTCAAGTTGGACATGTAGAGCGTTTCAATCCAGCATTTCAAGCTGCTTTACCTTATTTGAAAAATCCAATGTTTATCGAAACACATCGTTTGGCGCAATTCAATCCAAGAGGTACAGATGTTCCAGTTGTTTTAGATTTAATGATTCATGATTTAGATATTATTTTAAGTGTTGTAAAATCAAGAGTGAAAAGTATTGCTGCTTCTGGTGTTGCTGTTGTTAGTGACTCACATGATATAACCAATGCACGTTTAGAATTTGAAAACGGTTGTGTTGCAAATCTTACTGCTTCTAGGATATCATTGAAAAATATGCGTAAATCTCGATTTTTTCAAAAAGACACATATATTAGTGTCGATTTTTTGACCAAAGAATTAGAGGTGGTAAGTATCAATGATGTTCAAGGTGAGCCAGATCCATTTGATATTATTTTGGAAATTGGAAAAGATAACAAGCGTAAAAAAATCTTAATTGACAAACCTGAATTAGCCGAAATCAATGCAATCAAAGAAGAATTGAAGTCTTTTCGCAATGCTATTGCTTTCAAAAAACATCCAATAGTTTCTGTTGAAGATGGTTATTCCGCAATGGAGGTAGCTTATGGTATTTTAGCTAAATTGGAAAAATCACCGATGCATTTTTAAAAACAATAATTTCTAATCTTTTTCGTTAAAAATTCATGCGTTTAGTTATCTATTTTATAAGTTTATTTTTCCTGTTTAGTGCTTGTGTGAAAAATAATCCAGATCCTGCTTGGTTACAAGTTAATGATTGGACAATTAGTGCCAATCCTAGTTTGTCTTTAGCAGAAGGTGAATTAACAGAGAACATTAGTGAGGCTTGGGTTTATATTAACGATGAGGTAATTGGTGTGTTTCAAGTTCCATTTAAAATACCGATACTTAAAGAAGGAAATGTCACGTTTAAAATATTTCCTGCAATTAAGAATAATGGAATTTCTGCTACAAAAAAAATCTATCCATTTCTAAAAGAGTATGTAATCAATGGAACCTTGGTTAAAAATCAAGTTTTCACAATCAACCCAACTACTCAATATAAGGATAATCTTAGCTTTTGGATTGAAGATTTTGAAGATGCAAGTTTTCAGATAACTGATGATCCAAATACATCTGCGGCCAATATTGATACTGATAACATTGATTTGCAGTGGTTTAATGGTAATGCCTACGGAAAAGTAGTATTAAATGCTGAAGATTCGACTTGGATTGCCTTCACTAGTGAACCATACATGGTTTTACCAAAAGGACAAGAGTGTTATTTAGAAATTGATTATAAGGTGACAAATACTGTGACAACGGGATTAATTTATGTTACTTCAGATGCAACAACCAATAATGTGAATATTCGATTAAACGCTCAAAAACCAGATGTCGCAGTTTGGAAAAAAATATACATTGATTTAAGAGAATTAATCGGAAGTTCACCTTCGGGAAGTATTTTTGCACAATCATTTATAGCTTCATTAGATGAAGGAAATACAGAAGGAATCATATTGATTGACAATATTAAGGTAATACATTTTTAGCGAGAATGGGAGGCAGAAATTGGGCTGTATTATTTATAATTGTCGATTGGATTACGGCACTTTTCTCTTGGTCACTGTTTTTTTACCTTCGTAAAACTATAATTGAAAAACAAGATTTTGAGTTAGAGATAAATTTCTACCTTGGTATTTTTTTCATTCCTTTTGCTTGGTTAGTTCTTTATGCATTACAAGGAACTTATTATGAAACAAGGCGAATGTTCAGAATTCGTATTTTGAATATGACCTTTCTGTCTTCTTTAGCGGGTTCAATTCTTATTTTTTTCACGCTTTTGTTAGATGATGATGTAAGAAGCTATCAAGATTATTATCAAGCTTTTTTATTGCTTTTCGGAATCCATTTCTCAAGTGCGGTAACAGTTCGATTAATTTTGACTTCAATCCTAGTTTCAACAGTTAGAAAAAAAGGTCAAGGTTTTAAAACGTTGATTGTTGGCGGAAATGAAAAAGCATTAGAAATTTATCAAGAATTAATCAATCTTTCAAAAAATGTAAATGAATTTGCTGGTTATGTTAATATAAATGGTGTAGATCATTTACTGAAAGATTTTATTCCAAATTTAGGAAAGGTTACTGATTTAGAGGAACTTATTAAAAAATATGATATAGAGGAAGTCATAATTGCTATTGAAAGTTCAGACCATGACCGTTTGAAGGATATAATAGTACGTATAGATGACGGAAAGACCAAAATTAAAGTACTACCAGATATGTATGTGATTTTAGCAGGTTCGGTAAAAATGACAAATATTTACGGAGCTTTATTAATTGAAATCACCTCAGATCCAATGCCTTATTGGCAACGAGCAATAAAAAGAGTTATGGATATTGTCTTGTCATTTATTGCGGTTATCTTATTGATACCATTTTATATTTTCAGTGCAATTGCAGTAAAAATGTCCTCTCCTGGACCAATTTTGTTTTTACAAGAGCGAGTTGGAGTTAATGGTAAACAGTTTAAAATCATCAAGTTTAGAACGATGTTCGTGAATTCAGAAGCTGCTGGACCTCAACTTTCTTCTTCGAATGATCCGCGAATTACGAAAATTGGTCGATTCATGCGAAAAACTCGACTTGATGAATTTCCACAGTTTATAAATGTTTTAATAGGGGATATGTCATTAGTCGGTCCTCGTCCAGAACGACAATTTTACATCGATCAAATTGTAAAAATTGAGCCACAATATCTTCATTTAAATCGAGTTCGACCTGGTATTACTTCATGGGGTCAAGTAAAATATGGCTACGCAGAAAACGTTGAACAGATGCTTCAGCGAATGAAATTTGACTTGATTTATTTGAAAAATAGAAGCCTAGCCTTGGATATAAAAATTATGTTTTACACAATTATAATAGTAGTTAAAGCTAAAGGAAAGTAAGTTGAAAGATTTTCTTAAGTAAATGAGAAATTTTATAGTCAAAATCAAATCGACTTCAGATTTTTTTACGAATTAAAGTTTTAATGTGTGTTGAAATTAAAAGCGATTTTAAGTTTCTTAAAACATTGCAAAAATTTATATTCCTATTTTACAATTTTACTATTGATATTTAGATTTGTTATTGTTTCACAAATCGAATTGTTTCAACAAGTTCTTTGTTTCTAAATATTCTAACAAAATACATTGAACTTCGAAATGCATTTACATTCACGGAAGTCGTTAAACTCTCAGTTGAGAAATTCGCAGTATAAAGTATTCTTCCACTTAAATCAAAAATCTCAAAACTGCATTCTTTTGCAACTGTTTCATTATCGTGATGTATTTGTAAATCTCCTGATGTTGGATTAGGAAAAAGTGAGAAATGAATGTTTGGTCCGTCAGGAATTCGACTAAAAATAGCTTTGAAATTTGTGTTGGTTATAGACACGTTTCCTTCAAAAATAGGATTTAAAGTGTCAGTAATAAAAGCATTTGGTTCCCAATGAGAGAATTGAAATCCAGGTTTAGCAATTGCTGTCATTTTTATTGGAACTCCATCAAAATAAAATCCGTTCCAAGGGTAAACAGTTGGTTGAATGGTGTTTAACTGAATCTCACCTTTACTTTCTGGAAATACGTTTAATGAAATTGCTACCTTTTTTCCAAGATTGAATTCAGAAACGATTTGATTTTGAACAACCAAATTTCTACATGCAAGTTGACTTCTAAAAGTTAAATGATTGTTTTTGAATTCTTCCATTTGACCTTCTATATTGTTTGGATCCCCCCAACGTTCAAACTGCTTTGGCATTTCAGGATTCATTCCGTTGAAAAAAGCTTGTTCAATAGCTAATAAATTTTCTGTTTGATAACTCGTGTTGATTTGATCTGCAAAACGATTGATAAAGTAGTTCTTATAACGAGGATTTTGAATTGATCTAAGCCAAATATTAATATATGGAATAGATGTTGATTGATTCAACATATAATTCAAGTGATTATCTGTACAACTTGTCCATCCATTTGGTTGCATCGAGAGTTCTAAGTCGATTAAACTAAATCGCCATCTGTAATTAGTTTTGTCAGAACGATAAATTTTAATGTTGTTTTGCGGCCAATCTACATTTCCCATCCAAGATTCCGAAATTATATAATCGGTGTAATGTTTTAAATCAAAGTATTGGTCTGCATTTTCCATGTAGTCATTACTTGTTGGACTGATAGTTAAAAAGTTGTCGTAAGAATTCCAGAAATTATCAACATCTCCTTCCACAGCACGTAACACACTGCCGTAAAAATAGCTTAAGGAAATAATTTCAATCGAGTCTTTTTTAGGTGAATCATTGTAAATATCAAAATACTCGGTGTTAAATTTTTCTCGCAATTCGTAAAGCCCAAAGTAGGAACCATTGATATAAACGCTTACTGGACGATAACCAGAATAATAATTATCTGTTCCTTGACTCATCATATATACTTGTGAAGCATCTTTGTAAGGTAATCTTAACCATTGATTACTTCCATTACGAAGATAAATATCACTAAATCTATCTCGATTTGGTCGGTTTGGAATTAAACGTTCGTTTACGATTCCTCCACCTAATGCACCATGATCAAAAGATAATCGAAATGAACGTTGAGGATTGCCGCGACTTCCCCCAGCTCCTCCATCCATTCTGATAGCTGTTTTACGATTAAAAAGTAAGGTGTGATTTTCATCTTCGTTTAAATAAGAAACAAAAGCCTGTTTGATATCATCTGAATTTGGATTATCAAAAATCCCATTTGCTCCATAAAGATTGGTACTGGTTGTACTTATTAATAAAATAGGTGTTGTGTGTTTGATGTTAAATAGATAAGTTGCAACTGTGTTTTCACTGGGAATAAAATCACTTGGATTTAAAGGAAATATTCGTGCATTTATAACACTATTTTCAGTTATAGGAATAGCTTGGGTGTAAGTAGGAGAATTAAAAGTAGGGTAGGTCCCATCTGTTGTATAAACAATTTTACTTGGAATTACATTTGGGTTTTGAATTTCAAGAAGAAAGTTGTCTGTATTTACACTGGAATATTTTGAGAAAATTGGAGACTTAAGTGAGTCGTTATAAATAGTTGTTCCATTATTACTTTGATTTGGTGTACTAGCCACCCATTTGATTTCGTCAGAACCATCTAGAAAGCGTCCAACGGAAACGTCAGTAGTCGGACTTTTTATTAATAAGTCACTGATTACTTGATTGTTATAATCCACTAAATATACAGTTTCACCATGCGGGCCAATTTTGAAATTGGTATGAAGTTTTGTTCCAGTTTCTGGTAGAAATTCATTTGTTAGTTCCATTAAATCAGTTGCTAAAAATGAAAAATCAATATAGTTATAGAATTCATTACCAGAAGTTACTACATCAAATGAAAGATTATTAAATGGTCCAGCACTTAATCCAGCAGCTGTTAATTCACTAGCACGAAACAAAATTTGATGTCTAGCTCCCCAATAATAATTACCATAAGGTGCAGGATAATCAGTGTTTGCATTTTGAATTTGACCATTTCCAATTGTAAAACCATTTATTTTCACATTAGGACGTTGGTTGTAAAGTTGTCCAATATTGGAGCTACAAGCGGCAGGGCTTCCATCAATAAATGCCGCTATAGTTGAGGGATATGAGGTCGCAGTTTGGTTGAAGATTGAGTTTATAGTATATTGCGTATTATTATAGGAGCAGATGTTCAAAATTACATTAGAAACACCATCCCATACGAAAATGTTATTAAATGAGTGAGTATTCCAACCATCAATTGGGGTGTAATTTTGTTGTGAAAGTGCGAAATTAAAAGCATTACTTTCATATCTATTTTTTCCACTACAATGAATGATTTTAAAAGCTCCTGGTTCTAAGGTAATTGGGGGTAGTAACCATTTTTGTGTTTCGCCAAGATTGTCTGTCAAAAAATGATTGGCAAGATTGTAAGCCGAATTAGAGGAATTATATAACTCAATCCAATCTGGTTTATCGTTGTTTTCGTCAACAAGTTGGGTGTAGTTTTTGTTGCTTCCCTCATTTATAACAACCTGAGATAGAATGTTATTAGCAATTATAAAGAAGAAAAGAATCCAAAAGTTAATTTTCATTTAATACTATTTTAGCATAAATGTAACAATAAAAAAAGCTACCCAAACGGATAGCTTTTCAAGATTTTGTTTTTGAGAATTATTTTATGTAAACTTTTTTGTTTACAGAACCTGATTCAAATTTTGCATTTACTGAATAAATACCTGTATCAACTCCATCGTAAGAGATAACAGTTTCAATATCAGTAATTTTTACTGTTTTAACAATTTGTCCTGACATGCTAACTAAATTAACTTCACCACCAATTAAATCTGGAGTAACATTAATTTTTGCATTATTCAAAGTATTGAAAAAAGTTACTTTATCTTCAACCGCAACATTTTCTAATCCAGAAGGATTTCCTGCTTCTCCAGCATTTACAGTTGCATCAGGTGTTTGATTAAATCCGTAACCATGAATTGTTATTGTTTCAGCGCTTGCAGGAATTGAAAGTTGTACCCAACCATAATGTGTGTTTGCTCCGACTGAGAATTTAGCTCCCAAGTACTTGTAGTTTTGGTCTAAAAATGCACCTTGTGTAATTGGGAAAGTTCCTGCAATACCAGCATCAATTAAAGCATTAATTGCAAGAGGGTTTGTTGAACTTCCAGCGAAGTTTCCAGCTGCTGATATTGCATCACCTGTATTTAAAGCAGTTGGTGTGAAAGAAGACGAAGAAGTTGCTCCTAATAAAGTTACACCAGTGTTTAATACAACTGCTCCGGCAACACCTGTATAAGTAAATTGAATACCACTTTGTGAACCTGAACCAGCTAGAGCTTGAACACCAAAAGTTAATTCTGGGTTAGAGTCGTTATTGAAATCTAATTGATAAGGTGATGATAAAGAATCCAAGACAACATCAGGATTTACATCAACATTTATAGCTTGAGCATTTACTGCTGACGTTGCAATTAAAGCACCCGCAACTGCTGAATACTGAGCTAATTTACTATTGTTTGAAGTAGATTTATTTTTCATATTTTAAATTTTAACCCAAATTTATGTAATTATAAGTTTCTATTATCCTAATCTCTAAAAAAAATTAATAAATACCTAGAAATTCAAGAAGAATACTGCATTGTTCAGATTCATTTTCTGCAATTTCTTCCCAATCGAAGTTTATTACCTTTAATGATGGAATTGTAGAAATCCATGTTTCAATTTTAGTTTCTTCTTTATTAATTAACTCAACAATTGACGACGAAACTGAATTTTCTATCTTAGACTTCAGTTTTTTAACGGAAAGATTGTCAATTAATTGCGTAGTTGGAATTTTCAAGTTAATTAGTTTATAGTTTAACCCAACTGGTAAAAAAGAAAGACGATGACTTGGTATAAAGATTATTTTACCAATATATTCTTGTAAAAATTCACTTGAATAATGAAGATTTGAGATTGATTCATCGAGTTTTTCGGTTTGAGCAAAAGGTAAGTTAAGTGATTTAAAAAGCTTAAAAAATGGTTCGTAATTTCCGTTTTCAATACCAGTACAAATGCTTATTTCTCCTGCAATATTATCTTTTAAATATTTTTTACTTTCAAATGCTTTTTCAGGATTTTTTAATTGATTTTCATAGATTTCAACTAACCATTTATGTGCTTTTGTCATTCCAGGACTTAATCGAATCGCCACTTCAAAAGCCTTGCATGCATCTTTAAGATTTCCAAGTTTGAATAAGGTTTCTCCAAGATGATAATGTACGTTTGTGAAATAGAAATCTAATTCAAGAGAAAGTAGAAATTCTTCTAAAGCTTCATTCAATAAATTTCTTCTAAGAAAAGTCATACCTAAGCCGTAATGAGCCATTGGATTAGATTCATCAATCGCTAACGCAGTGATGTATTGCTTTTCAGCAGCCTCATAATTTTTTCTTTCAAGATGAATTTTTGCAATGTTTGTGGCAAGTTGAAGGTTATTTGGATTTTTCTTTTGTACTTTTTCGAGTAAAGGAAGCGCTTTTCTGGGTTTATTAATAGCTAGCAATAATAGTCCTTCCATATAGTCTAAATACATAGGCTCTTCCATCTCGTGATTGTTGAAATCATCCTTTTGAGTGGCTGAAAGTTCTATTTTTTCACTGTTTAAAGCCTTTAGTTTTTCAATAATTTCAGTACATTTTTGATATTGTTTTTTTGAGAGATAAGCAAAGGCAAGACGTTGTCCATACCTTAACTTTTGAGACTCATTAAATATTTCCTCTAATAGTTGGATAGCGCTATCTATTCTTCCACCGTTTATCATATTTCGAGCAACGTAATATCTGTTTTCTCTCTTTGCGTCTTCAACTTGCCCAAGTTTATCGTCTTCAATTGCATCAATATAGCCAAGTTCAACAAGTTGCTGAAGTGCTTCTTGAGCTGCCCATGGGTCTTCTCTTAAAACTTCACTGTGCATTCCGTCGTTACCGGGAACATTTTCCCATGATTCAATAAAAGTTGGATTGGTAGGTTTTTCAAAACATTGATGTAGTACTTTCCCCTCCATGTCTTTCCCAACAGCAAGACCAAAATAATGTAGAATAGTTGGCGTAATATCAATCACACTAGCTCCAGAAATTTTTTGATTTTTTCGAATGCCTGGACCTTTTAAGACAAAAATCCCATAAGGGCTATGTTCCACTGCTGGACCAGATGGTTCTTGAGGAATATATAGTGGGCGTTGATGATCAGAATAAAAACCATGGTCTGAAATTATCATTACGGTTGTTTCTTCATCGATTAATTCGAGTAAACGAAACAACATCATGTCATGAAATCGATATCCAGCCTCTACAATTTCGTTAAAGTTTTCATAATCATCTTCTGGAATTTCAGGTCTTCGTGGAGGAAAATATTTCATGGCTGTATGACTAAAATGGTCAATGGCATCATGATAAACCGCCATAAAATCCCATTCAGTTTCAGCTAATAGATAAGTTGAAGCAGCATGCACACTTGCAGCATTTGCTAGAATTTTTAAAACCGAAGCTGTTCTCGGATGATTTCGTAGTTCTTTATCGTGTGCAATATTTGGAATAAAAGGAATCGCCATTGACAAGGTAATCTCATGCGGATGTACCCGAAATTCTTTAAAGGTTTCAGATAATTCTGCGGGATGAATTGTACCGTTAGGCATTTCCCATGGTTCACCTAAAGGTTTATTTGCTAGTTGATAAAGATTTGAGACCATTACACCATTAATTGGTTCAGCTGGATTACTAGGCCACCATGCTACAACATTACTTTTATATCCTTCTTGGTTAAATATGTTCCAAATTGCTTTTACTTTTCTTGAAGTTGAAGAAACAGGACGCAAAGAATCTCCATCTGGAGTAGGTTCAACAAATCCACCTATACCATGTTTGTCAGCTCTAAATCCTGTAGCAATACTTGTCCATAACATCGGAGAAAGGGGAGGGTCTAATGTTTTCAATTTGCCATGTACACCCTCTTTCACTAAACTTTCGAGCGCAGGCATTTTTCCTTGTTTAATTAAAGGTTCAATTATTTTCCAGTCTGCTGCATCCCAACCTATTAGAAGAAACTTATTTTTGCTTGCCATTCTTTTCCTCCATTTTTTTATGTTCTTTTTTATTTTTCTCTAATTGAACAACTTCTCGCCATTTTCGAATTCCTAAATGACCAAGAGCAAGAATCCCTAATGAACCTTGAGGAGTAATGATATATTCTTTATTTTCCATAAAATAAAAATACAAAAAAAAAGCTGCCTAAAAGACAGCTTTTAAAAAGTTAAAAGTGAAAAATTAGTTTTTCACGAAGTTTCCTTTTGCAACTTTTCCGGAAACACTTGTGATTGTATATAAATACATACCTGTATTTAAACCAGAAATATTAACTGAAGTTGAATTTTCAGTAGCAACTGTTTTACCATCTAATGCAGTGATAACAACTGAAGCAACTTCTTCATTCATTTTGATGTTTAAAATATCTGTTGCAGGGTTAGGGTAAACAGAAGCAGTAATTACTTCATTTTCCTCAACACCAACATATCCAGTTGTAATATTATCTAACCAAAGAGTAGTACCAGGTGAAGCAACTGCATTGTTAGAGGAAACTGCTACGATATACAATTGATTAACTGTACCTGTAGCTTGAGGATTAGCAGCAAAAGGAAGTGACATTGTACCCCATGCATTTGTTGTAGCTGTAAATTCAGCAAAAGCTTGGTATAACAATAAATCGTCAGCATCGCCAGCAGCTAAAGTATCATAAAGATTAACAATTACAATTCCAGTATCTGAAGCAACTCTCGTGTATTTGTAAGCAAAAGAAATAGACAAATTAGCAGGATTATTAATAGAACCATTAATAGTTTGTTGTGCTAATCCTGTAATTGTATCAGAACCCCATTGAAGTGTTGCATTTAACGATGGGTTGTTTACAGTTTCTAATTTAGCTGATTTAGTACCAGCAAATGGAGCCGCAGTCTCTGCTGTAAACAGTCCAACTCCCCAACCTGAAGTTTGAGTAACACCTGGAATTGGAGAAGAAAAAGCTGCTTCAAAATCACCGTTTACGATAATTTGAGCATTTGAAGCAAAAGAAGCTGCTATAACAGCAACAGAAAGTAAAAGTTTTTTCATTGTATTGATTTTAGAATTTGTAAGCAAATATAGTTGATATTTTCCGTTATCAGTTATTTAGAATTCAAAAAAAAAGCTGGACTAAGCCAGCTTTAAAGATTTATAATGTTATTGTTTAGTGAACAATGATTTTTTTAGTCATTGAACCTTCAGCAAAAGCAACATTTACTAAATAAATTCCGGATGACAAACCATTCATATCAACTGAAAACGTTTTACCATTAAATGCACCAGAAGAAATAATTTGTCCTGTTGTTGAAACAACACTAACAACTCCTTCAGTTAGGTTTCCATTTATGATAACATTTACTGTATTGTTTGCTTGATTTACAAAGTTCACCAAGTTTTCAATTTCTTTTTCTGTTAAATTAGCTTCTGTTTCACCAGTCATAAGACCTTCGTTTGGTGTAGAGTTGTAAGCATAATCTTTTAAAGTAATAATATCAGCTAATGCATCTACGCTTAATTTTGCCCATCCGTAATGTGTATTTCCACCAACAACGAATTTTAAGCCTAAGTATTTGTCAGTTACACCATTCCAGTTTTCTTGGTAAGGATTAGCACCATCTACGTTATAAGCCATAGTGTTTGAGGCAGCGATCCAGTTAAGAGTTGAATCAACCATTGAGTTGATATCTAAAGCCAACGCATAATCATAATTAGATGGTGTTTCACCAGCAACTGCATTTCCTGCACCGTATGGAACAGCTAAAGAAACACGAATTCTAGCGTTTGCTGTAGTAGTGTCTCTTGAAGCAATCAAGAAATCAACAGTTGCATCGTTGTTCAAGTCCAAAGGGTAAATTGAAAAAGCACCTAGACTGTCTGCATTGTGAGAATAATCAGGGTTCACATCTGTGTAAACGATTTGAGCATTAGCACCTGTAGCAGCAACAACTGCTCCCGCAACAGCGGTGTATTTTGCAATTCTTTTTTGTAAATTTTCTTTCATAGTTTATTTATTAGTTGAAACAAATGTAGTAAGAACTTATTTAATGTGAAGAAATTATTAAAAATTTATTACAAACTTACGATGTTTAATATCTATAGATTTCATGAAGTGAATTCTTATTTTAAGGTTGCTGAATTTGCCTTGTTTTTTACTTACTTATTTAGCCTTAAAGTTTGATGATTCTATGTGATTCAACTTTTCCTTCATTAGTTTTAACAAAAAGGTAGTAAGTTCCCGATAACATTTTATCGAGGTCCACTTTAACTTCTTGCGTGTTTTCAAATTTTTCACTCAATACTTCTTTCCCTAGAGCGTTGTATAAATGAAATTTACCACTATTTTTAGTTTTTGAAAAATTAATTTTAACAAAATTCTTAGTTGGATTAGGTGAAACGGATGAAAATACCATTGAATTTTCATTTAAACCTATAACTTCATTTGCAATAACAATATTGTTTCCATTTAAGGGGTTCCACAGCACTACATTTGATGGTAATTCTTTACCTAAATCATCATTACTATTTGCTGTTACATTCTCTTCTCCATCAAATTTGACGCATTGAATAGTTGTTTGATTTGAATTAACTCGAATATAGAAAAAGTTATCAAAAACCTCTTGGTCACGAATGTATGGTTTTTTATTGTTACCAGTAAAATCCAAGGTTCTGTGAGGTGCTCCCCAATTTCCTTCTCCGATATAAACAATACCTTCTGGATCTGGAACGAAATCTGTCTCAGATGAATTTTTCTTACAAGGTAAAGTCCATTTTGTGATGTGTGTATGTGATTCCATACACAATTTTACACCGTATTGCTCAAATAAATTTACCCAACAACTCATTTGATCCGAAACTAATCCATAACCATTACCCATTGCAAATGTTGGAATATGGTATTGAACAAATTTCCATTTTGGAGGATTAGCAGTGTTTGTATGGTTTTGTAAATCAGTGGTTAACCAATTTAATTGAGCTGTATTTGAACACGCGTTTAATTCTGAGTTTAACATGTAAAGTCTTAATAAACCATTATTGATGTTCAAAGCATAATATTCTTCCATTGGAATATCAAATAAATTATAAACGTCTTGATTATCTTCATGATTACCTTGTGTAAAAGTCATTGGGTACATTCTTCCATCAGTCGAAATAGTTAATTGCCAATCATTTAACCATTCTGTCCATTCAGCAGTTGTATTGGAGGTAACTTGATTCATAATAAAATCACCATTGAATGCAACGAAATCTGGACGAATTTTTGCAACTAAACGGTTTCCTTTTCTTTTTTGCTCCAAGCAGTTACCACTTGGACAGCTTTCGACATAGGAACCAAAAACTTTAAATCCATCACGTGTATCTCCACCAGAAATAAAAGCTACTGGGTCATTTGCATTATCTGATAATGTTTTGAATTTAAAGCGTGCACTTACAGCTCCACCAGCATCTCTAATTACAAAATAGTAAAGAGTATTTGGAGTTAAACCAGTTAATCTAGCAAATTTTCGATTAATTCCGTGAGCGGATGCAGTTCTATCTACTGTTTTAGAGCTTGGGTAAGAAGCATATGTTGTTCCAAAATCGCTCGTTCCGTAATGCACAGTTGCATCATCTCCACTCCATCCAACAACAATTGAATTTGATGGATCATCTCTGAATGAAAGCGTGTATTGATTAGTTGCTGCTTTTAGGTTTGAGCCAATAAATAAGGCAAAAACAAAAAATAATTTAGTGATTTTCATGGTATTAATTTTAAAATTTATATTGAAAGCGTATTAAAAAGACATCGTCTCGAACATTTGTTAAATAACCTGAATGTGGATATTTACCAAGTCCAATTTGCGTGCTATCTAAAGGGTCAAGTTTTGTTTTTTCATTTACAGGTCGTTCAAAAGAAATCATTAAACTTAAGTTTTCATTTACTTCATATCTGTATGTGAATAAATGAGTTGTGAAAGCTACATCAGCAACAGAAAGACCTGATGAGCCAACTGAATTTCCATTGTTATCAAAAACATTTAATGCTATTTGTTCACCTTCAACATCAGTATTTGGATCATAAAAATCGACTCGATAAATGAAATAATGTTTGGTGTTTCCAAGCTGTTTATTCAAATACAAATACCAACCTCTGAAATTGCGGACAAATGTATGAGATGGCTTCAATTGCATTGAAACTGTTGCTGGATTGTATGGTTGTGGACTATCAAATTTTGGCCAAGTCACACTACTAAAAGGTCCTGTTGGACTAACGCTACTGAACACATAGGGATTTCCTAATGTTCCTTCGAGAGAAACTTGCTGACCAAAAATGTATTCTCCACGGATTGTTGTTTTTCCCCAATTTCTTTTTTTCGCTTTACTATTCAATGTAAATTCACCATGGAAAGAATAATAATTGCGTTGTACGTTTTTGTTGTAAGTTGCTCTTGCAATTGAAGGGTCATTTAAAATAGTTGCTAAGTCGGAGGCAAGGATATCCTGATTCATGATAGTGAAACTTTGGTCAACACCATTTATGTTTATAACGGTATCAACTGTTCTCCAAATATTACGATAATTAGCAGCACTTCCATCTATATCGTAGCGATGATTTACGATTCCACGATAAATCGAACTTCCTAGTTTTAATTTGAATTTTTCGCATTTAAATGGATTGTCAATTACGATTCTTCCTGTGAAATCTTTAAAATTATCAGCTTCTAAATTTCCACTTGTACCATGGAAAATACCAGCATCTAATTTTAGAAAATGTAGTTTTTTTCCTTTTGGCATTCTAAATTCAAGGTTCATACCTAAATCTCTAATCCCTGGAAAAAGATGTTGAATTACTGAACTTCGCTCAGGAACTTCTCGGTCCTGGGAAGAAATTTCTAACTCTTGACCAAATCTTCGTGTGAAAAGCCCTGATGTTAAAGTGAAGGCTTTTAATTTGGGATCTTTTATTGATAACCAAGAATCTTTCATTCTAAAACCAGTTTCTGTTAAATCGAATGAAAATTGAGAGTTGACTAGTTTCTTTTCGTATTGTAACTGAAAGCGTCCACGACGAATTGAAAATCGATTACTACTAAAACGATCAAATCTTCCACCATTTACTGAATTTAAAGATAAGGAATCTGCTTTGTTGGTATATGCAAATTGAAATTGAAAATAGCCATCAATTTTAAAATCATCATACCATTTATGTTCATTTTTACTAGCAGTTTGTGCAAAAAGTAAAGAGCTTGATAAAATAAAGAGTAAAAGAAAAAAAAAATTAAAACTTAAATACCAATGGTAACAAAGATTTCGCATATATTTTATTGAGGTTCAAAAATACCTCGTTCAAAATCAGTTGGCGTAAAGCCTGTTTTATTAAGTTTTTAATATTATTTAAAGTTAATGTTAAATATTATTGATATTTAAAGACATTTAATTCATAAATGTTACACAATGCAATAAACAAAATAATTGGAACAGTTTTTTGATTATTATCCTTGTTTTACAGTAAATTTCTGAAATCAAAATTAAAAGAATAGCTTGTATAGGTGCTGGATATGTAAGTGGTCCTACTATGGCAGTCATTGCTCAAAAAAAAAAAACAGAGATTCAAGTAACTGTTGTTGATCTGAACGCTAATAGAATAGCTAAATGGAATAATGAAGATTTAACAAAATTACCGATTTATGATCCATGACTAGCAGAAGTTGTTGCAGAGGCACGAGGAAGAAATTTATTTTTTAGCACTGATATAGAAAAAGCTATTTTGGAAGCAGAATTAATCTTTATATCCGTAAACACCCCGACCAAGACATATGGAAAAGGTATACTTCCCCCAATATTTAGGACAACTTTAATTCAAAAATAAGTTTTTTTAGCATACGGTTTTCAATTGGTTGAAACAGCTATCTGGTGTCAGGTTATTTATTGAAGTATGTCTTCGTTGTGTGTTATAAAACAAGACATATTTTCTAACGCCTTCATAGAGTTCTATGCCTCCGTTTGCTGGATTTAAATAAATGTGTTCATATTTCAGGGCTCTCCAAAAACGTTCAATAAATACATTGTCCAAAGCTCTTCCTTTGCCATCCATTGAGATTTTAATATCTCGATCCAATGATGCTTTTGTAAAAATCGGGCTAGTAAATTGACTACCCTGATCGGTATTGAGTATTTCTGGACAGCCAAACTGCTTAATTGTATCCTCATAAACTTGGAGGCACCATTCTACGTTCATTGTGTTTGAAATGCTCCAGTTCAGCACTTTTCTACTGAATACATCAATAATTGCTACCATATACATAAATCCTCGTTCCAGTGGGATGTACGTTATGTCTGTTTGCCAAACTTGATTTGGGCGGTCGATTATCAGATTTTTGAGTAAATAAGGATAGATTTTGTGTTTCTGATTCCTTTTACTGAGGGTCTTTTTGGGGAAAATGGTTTGAAGACCCATGACTTTGTAAAGTCGTTCTATGCGTTTGTGATTAACAGCATATCCCATGTCTTTATTGAGCCAGGTGGTCATCCGTGGAACCCCATAAAATGGACAATCAATGAACTTTTCATCAATCAATCGCATCAAACGGAGGTTCAATAAACTCTCTGACTTTGGTTTAAAATAAATTCCAGAACGATGAATTTCTAACAGTTCGCACTGCTTGACAATACTTAAAGGACTATTTTCACGATGAACCAAATGTCGTTTTTGATCCAAACTCATTTCCCCAAGACTTTTTTTAAAAAATCTATTTGGACCTGCATATGGCCGATCTTGTTGTAAAGATCTTCTTTTTCTTGTTCGTTATTAATCTTCTCTTCAGCCTTATTCTTACTGAAAATTTGTTCTGCACCCTCTAAAAACTCCTTTTTCCATTGAGTTATCTGATTGGGATGAACTTCAAATTTTGAAGATAATTGTTGAAGCGTTTCTTTTTCCTTGATTGCTTCAAGTGCCACTTTCGCTTTAAACGCAGCACTAAATTTGCGTCTTTCTTTTTTCATATTACAACTGTTAAAATTACACTTTAAACAGCTGTCTTAAAAATGGGGGTAATTATAAGGTAAAGGAATGGCAGCGGACTTAAAGTATATTGAATTATGTTCAAGGCAAATTGCAGATACAGCAAAATCAAATAAAATTGTAGTTGAAAAATCAACACTTCCTCTAAGAACGGCTGAAGCAATCAAAAATATTTTGATAAATAACACCAATAATCTGCAATTTCAAATTCTTTTGAATCCTGAGTTTTTGGCAGAAGGTACAGCAGATCAAGATTTGCAAAATCCAGATAGGGTTTTAATTGGTGGTGATACAAGCCCGGAAGGTAAAGTAGCAATTGAGGCTTTAGTTGGAGTCTACAATTCATGGATTCCAAAAGAGAAGATATTAACTACAAATCTATGGTCTTCAGAGTTATCTAAATTGACAGCAAACGCATTTTTAGCACAACGCGTTTCTTCAATAAATGCTATGTCTGAATTGTGCGAGGTAACTGGTGCAAATGTTCAGGAAGTTGCTAGTGCAATTGGAATGGATTCGAGAATTGGAAATAAATTTTTGAAAGCATCAGTTGGGTTTGGTGGGTCATGCTTCCAAAAGGACATCCTAAACCTTGTTTACTTTGCCAAATCATACGGATTAAACGATGTAGCAGACTATCGGGAACAAGTAATTATTTTAAATGATCATCAAAAAATGTGATTTTCAGAAAACATCATAAAAACACTATACAATACTGTTTCAGGTAAGAAAATTTCTATTTTAGGATGGGCATTTAAAAAAGATACTAATGACACCAGAGAATCTGCAGCCATTTATGTTGCTAGCCAGTTAATTGAGGAAAATGCTTCAATTAATGTTTATGACCCGAGGGTTGAAGAACAACAAATTGTTGGCGATTTAGAATATTTAAATATCCATTCATCTAAGCAAATTAAACAATTTTTAACCATCGAAAAGAACCCTTATGAGGCGTGCGCAAATGCACATGCAATTGCAATATTGACAGAATGGGATGAGTTTAAAACTAACGATTGGAAAAAGATTTACGATAATATGATGAAACCTGCTTTTATTTTTGACGGAAGAGATATTTTAAATGTTCAAAAAATGAAAGACATAGGTTTTGTGGTTTATACAATTGGGAAATCAAAGCATTAAATAAAGAAAGGAAGAATTTGATTCACTTCCTTTCTTTTTTATAAACTTAAATTCTGTTATTTCTCAATACTAAATGAAACTTTTCGATTCATTTCGTCACTTACGGTTGTCCCTTCCTCTTTTTCTTTAGCAACTTTGTATTTAACCGAAAATCTATTTCTAGAAATTCCTTTAGAAACTAAATAGTCAACGCAAACATTAACTCTTTTTTTAGACAATTTTTGATTAGCAGCTGGTGATCCAGTTTTATCAGTATAACCCGTTGCGACAATTTTTACATTTTCATTTTCTTTCATTAATTCAGTAAACTTATCCAATGTAATTTTGAAATTTGCATCGATTATAGATGATCCTGACCTAAAGTAAACATCAAAAATACTTAAATCATTAATAGTTAAATTTCCAGAATTAATCGTCTCTTCACAACCGTTAAATTTTGGAGAACCTTTTATTTCTGGACATGCATCAATTATATTTGGTACTCCATCAAAATCGTCATCAGTGCATCCCTTTGTTGAACCAGCTAAGAAGGGACAAAGATCTATAGCATCAGGAACACCATCGCCATCAGAATCTCTTGTTGATAAATCAACTTTTTGTGCAAGACTTGAATTTAAATTATTGGTTAAATCAGTTGATTGATCAATTGCAATTCCTTTATTATTAACAATTGAACCAGGTAAAGTTGATGGGTCTTCATCAAGTGCATTTATAACACCGTCACCATCATCATCTCTTAAACCTAGTTGGGTTTCAGTTAATTGTTTTTGTAACTCATCAATTTTAGCAAATTTTTCCTCTTGTTCAGGATAAATCCAATCGATGTGTTTTGATTTTTTACCTAAATAATAAGTTGCGCCAATCGATAAGTTAATAAATGAACCCGTAAAACCAGCTTCAGCAGGTAATTTATATTGAAAGTCAAAAGTTCTATTTTGACGAACATGGAAAAGCATCGATAGGTCTGCGTTTATGCAAATACGCTCAGTTATTTTATACTGTGGAGTTATCCCGATTATACTATGCATCATTTTATCTGTAGAACCTAATTCCATCAATGGACTTGTCGGTTCGAGGTTATCGGTAATGCCTTTATTTCTCATAAATGAATAACCTAAACCAGCATGAAACAATAGTCCTATTTTTTTATTTAACGTACCATATCTTAAAATATCGGTAAGATTTATTGTTGGTTGAATAGAAATTCTATAATAATTCGTTGGATTATTTAATCTTGTCCATTTAAATTTATCATAAGCTGCATCTACTTTTATACCAAATCGATTATTAAGCATATATCTACCGTGTATATTATAATGATGTATTTGATAAATTTTTGTGCTTCCATCACCAGTGTTTTTTATTCCATCATGAGCTCCAATGTTCAAACCAACTGCGATTCTGTTTGTACCTTGTGAAAGAATAGTAAAGGAATTTATTAAAACAATACTTAAAAGTAAGATGATATATTTGTATGTAATATTCATAACTTTGTTTTATATTAATTGCTTATACTTGATTTATTCATAATAGTTACCAATTTAATTTCCTTATTTTAATAATTGAACACTTATCTTAAACGACTCAATAATTTCCAAAATAAAACATTGAGATTTTCACCCTTCTATTTTTTCATTTTGATAAGTTGTTTGCCTCATTTTGTGTTGAGCCAAAAAGAAATAACCAAGCAAAATTTAGCTTGGGTTGCTTATTACTTCAATCTCAATTTTAATAAAAAATGGAGTTTGCAATCTGAAATTCAGGAACGTATTTATGTTCAACCTTACGCTCAGCACCAGTTTGTTTTGCGATCACACCTACATAGAACCCTTGGGACTTCAAATTGGGAAGTATCAGCAGGAATTTGTCTGTTTTTGCAATCGCCAAATGATCCTTCAGCGAGTAATAAATTGATAATTCCAGAATTGCGTCCACATATTGAAGCCTTATATAAACAACAATTTAATAGTTGGGGCTTAGAACATCGTTACCGAGCTGAAGCACGATTTTTTCATCAAACAAATGCAACTAAAACTGAATTGGAAGATGGTTTTGATTTTGGGAATTTTAGATTTCGTTACCGTTTACAAGCCTATTTCCAATTAATTGAGTTTAATAAAAATAGTTCATTAAGAGTGAAAGTTGCTGACGAAATCCACCTCAATGTAGGACAGAATATTCTAAAAAATGTCTTCGATCAAAACAGAATTTCGGTTGATTTAGCTTGGCTTTTAAATCCTAGTTTACAAATCGAACTTGGTTATCTAAATTGGTTTCAGCAAACACCTTCCGCTACTTTTTTTAATCGAAACATTGTTCGATTGAGTTTCACACATCGTTTGAATTTGAAAGAAAATTGATTTTAAAGTTTTACAAACGTTGTTTCAATTGCGTCTCTCAATTTTTCATCAACTTGTACCTCGTTCGCAAAAGTCTTCCAACTAGAACAAACATCCATTACATCGTTGATAATTGAATTGGCATTTTTAATATTCATCGAACGACCAATACTAAATAAATCTTCGCGTGTAAAATTTTTGCGTTTTCCATTAATACTCAGTGCGTGTTGGCTTACCCAATCACTTCCTGGTCGGTAAGCGTGGCAAATGTCGTATGCTGGTGAAAGGCGCCATTGCCCAGATTTGTCCATTAAAAAAGCAAAGTTTTTGGAATGGTCGTCACAGTTTTTTGCCAATACATTAAGGACCATTCTTCTGTATAATTCTTGAGCTTCAGGATAAGTTAAGCCCAATTCACGCATCGTTTCAAACAATTCTTCATAGCTGTAAAGCGTAACTTCATTAAAGTCATAGTGACGCATTGCACAAAAAGTTTGAACGTGTAGTTTTTCATTGTCACTTGTTCTATCGAATCGTTTTGTCATAAAATGCGCGCGATTGTTTTCATAAAGCAAGCGCGATTCCATCATTTCAATTCCTGCTGCTTTTGCCATTTTGTAGTAAGCCATTTCAACCCGACCATATCCAGCCGAAGAACCGAATTGCGAATCAGTTACGCCATCAAATTTAATTAACCAATGACTAAAACCTTTTGGCGCTTTTGCTTGACCGCTGCGAACTTCGCCTGTTTTTTCATTATAAGCAATGAGTGCCTTCGCCCTCGCCCCGCCAACAGAGGAACCGATTTTCAAGATATCATATAATGCTTTTTCTTCCTCTTCAGTAATGTTTGTTTTAAAGTCTGTTCGTCCAGATAGTATTTGTTCGGCAACATCAACCAAGCTGTCAATTTCAATTTTTGTCGAATTATTATTTGGCTTTGGATTCACAGGTTCAAATTCAAGTGCCCCCATTCCTCTTTCTCCAATAAAACAAAGTGTTTCGACTGGGTTTAAACTATTTACAGGTCTTCCTTGCCGACTAAGCCAATTGTTAATTAAAGTATTTCCGTATTTATCTGGTAGAATGTCAGCTAGCAATCCTGGCAAACCTTTAAAAGTGATTGATTGTTGGGTTTCTCGAAATTTAAAAATTCGATTTCCCTGAGAAAGAGGCATCATAATAGGGGAGATGTCCCAATTTGAATTTAGGAAATCTTTATCAAACTCGAAAGATGAAACGCCTAATTCGTTATCCCAAGAAATGGCACCAACTCTTCTATTCCAAATGTTTACAAAGGCATTGTTAATCATTACCAATCAGATTTTTTCTTTGTTTCGGACGTTTTTTTGTTTCTTACACGAGCCTTCGCATAGTATTTGACTTCCATCTCAGCAAGCAGCATTGGACTAACGGGTTTTATGTATTCGAATACATCCAAAATTTGCAATTTATTTAAAATTCGCAATACTTGGATTAAGGTAAGTAGATGACAGCGACGACCAAGCTCTAATTCGGAGAGGGTGGTACGATTTATACCTGCTTTAGCTGCGAGTTGTTGTTGGGTCATATTTTGGTCTAATCGTTCTTGTTTGACGAAATTTCCAATTTTCGCAATGATGGCATCATCACTGAGTTTTGTCATGTTAATGTAGGGTAAAGCCGTCATTATGTTTATTTTTATATCTTAATGTTGTATATTCCCCACAAATATACACATTTTATTTGTTTTCAAATAATGCTGTATTTTTCCATCATTAAATTCAATTTTAACACTTAATGATGTTTTAATCCATCATTAAATTCAATTTTAACACTTAATGATGTTTTAATCCATCATTATAATCCTTTTTTGATATCTACTTAGTAGCTATTGCGACTTGCTAAGGTTTCATTTTTCAAATTAGATTTAGTTATTTCATGGTTCCATTTTTTCCTTTCATCTATTTTTAAGGTCAGGTCAATATAATTTTGGTATTTTTAGGCTCGTTTTTAAAATAACAAATTATGACACGATTTAAAAGTACATTGGTTGCCATCGCCTTATTCGTTGGCTTCTTCGTTCGTGCAGACGAAGGAATGTGGTTTTTAATGTTCATCGAACGTTTGAATCACCGCGACATGCAAAAAATGGGTCTTCAGCTTACAACTGAAGAAATCTACAGTATTAATAATTCAAGTTTAAAGGATGCTGTTGTGCAATTCAATGGTGGATGTACGGCTGAATTAATTTCAAAAGAAGGTTTATTATTGACCAACCATCACTGTGGATACGATGCAATTGCTGAATTATCTACTCCAGAAAAAGATTATTTAACAAATGGTTTTTGGGCTGCAACGAAAAAAGATGAGTTAAAACCTAAATCTTTATACGTTCGTTTCTTTGTTCGTATGGACGATTGTACCAAACGAATTCTTGCAAAGTTAAATGATGGAATGTCAGAAGCTGAACGCGATAAAGCGATTAAAGAAGAGACAACAGCAATTGAAAAAGAAAATAGTGAAAATGGAAAATACACAGTAAGTGTACGTTCATTTTTTCAAGGAAATGAATTTTACTACTTTGTTTATCAAGACTATAAAGATGTTCGTCTAGTTGGTACACCTCCTGAAAATATTGGAAAATTCGGTGGAGATACAGATAACTGGGAATGGCCGCGTCACACAGGAGATTTCTCTATGTTCCGTGTTTATGGTGATGCAAACGGAAATCCAGCTGAATATTCAACAAGCAACGTTCCTTTAAAACCAAAACATCACTTACCTGTGAACATAAAAGGAGTAAAAGAAGGTGATTTCGCAATGATTTTAGGTTATCCAGGAAGAACAAACCGTTGGTTGCCTGCAGGTGGAATTGAGCAAAACGTTAAATTTGCTTATCCTGCTTGGGTAGAGGCTTCTAAAACAAGTATGGATGCAATGCAAAAATACATGGACAAAGATGATGCTGTGCGTTTAAATTATGCGTCTAAATATGCAGGAATCGCCAATTATTGGAAAAACCGTCAAGGTATGATTGATGCCTTAACAAAATTTGGAACAGCAACTTCGAAAGCAGCAAACGAAGCGAAATTCAATACATGGGCAAATAAAAAAGAAAACAAAGAGAAATATGGAACTGTGGTTGCAACAATAAATAATTATTATGCAGTTACAAATGATAAATCGCGTCACGATAACTATTTGCAAATTATGTTCAGAGGTTCTGAATATGCAAAAATCGCAAGAACTTTAGGACCACAATTAGAAGCTTATGCAAAAGCAGATGAAGCAACTAAAGCACAAATGTTACCTGATTTAAAAGCTGGAATTGAAGAGTTTTTTGCTGGAATTTATATCCCTGCGGAAAGAGATATTATGGTAGACGGTTTAAATTTATATGCTAAAAAAGCAGGCTATAAATTGGTTCCGTCCATAGAAACTGCTTTCAAAAAAGGCAATGGCGACATGAAAAGTTTTGTTACTGCTTTGTTTGAAATGAGTATTCTTACTTCAAAAGAGAAAATGATGGCATTTTTGGAGGTTCCTTCTGAAGGATTAATTGCTAATGATCCATTGATGAAATTATCAAATGACATGATTGCACACTTGAATACAAGAACAGATGAGTTGACAAAATTGCAAAATGACTTTGGTAAAGCATACAGATTATTAGTAGACGGTATGCGTCAATCTAACCTAAGCCCTGTTAAATATCCAGATGCAAATAGTACTTTACGTTTAACTTATGGTAAAGTAAGTGCTTTGCCTGCCGACAAACGAAACGATGCTAAAATCAATAACTACACAACGTTACAAGGTACAATCAACAAGTACAAACCAAACGACAAAGAATTCGATTTACCAAAAAGATTAATTGAATTGAATGACAAAAAAGATTTTGGAGAATACGCTGATAAAGCTGGTTATATGCCTGTAAATTTCTTGACAAATAACGATATCACAGGTGGAAACTCAGGTTCTCCAGTATTAAATGGTAAAGGAGAATTGATCGGTTTGGCGTTTGATGGAAATATCGAAGCGATGGCTGGTGATGTTATTTTTGATGCGAAATTGCAAAAAACTATCAACGTTGATATTCGTTACGTGTTGTTCATCATTGACAAATACGCTGGTGCAAAACACATTGTAAACGAAATGACAATTATTAGATAATTAAATAATTTTTAATGTTGAAAGAGGCTATGTTTTTATGTAGCCTCTTTTTTTTTTAACTCTTGTTAAAACTAAAAAATGTTTAGTTTTAAATCCAGATGAGCCTAAATGCATTACAATGAACGACCAATATTTTAATTTTCAAAATTTAGATTTTTTGACATCGTTCTCATTGTGTTTTATACCATTGTAACAATAGTAGTTTCATTGTATTTATTAGAAGCCAATGAATTAAATGAAAAAGTTCAATTTGTATTTATGTATGCTTTAATCACACATTTTTCTTTTTATAGATTTTGTGTAAAATCGTTATGAAATATGAGTGTATTTCTTTTTTGGCTTTTTTTTGGATTGATTCACTTATTGCATTTTAAAATATTGAAAAATGAAATGCCATTGACAAATTGGAATTTGATGCAACTTAATGCTCTCAGAAATACAATTCCACATTTTTTTTTTTTTTTTTTCAACTTCTTCGATTCCTAAATCTACAAATTCAACATCAAGATTTAGTTGTTCCAAGTCGAATTAGAGATGATTTGTTCGATGAGTGAGAAACCAATTTTTTAGACTTTCTTTTTCTATTGATTTATATGTTTGTGGTGGTTGGTGTTGATATATATCAAGGATAAAAATCACCCTTTCTTCATTACAATTCCATGCGTTACTACCCAAGTTTCTAAATCTTCTTTCATAATTGCTTTTGATAACATGTCTGGAAATAAATCCGGAGTACAAACAAATACAGGTATATTTCTCTTGTTGAATTCCTTAGCCATATTGAGGTCGTAGGAAGGTGATTCGTCGTCATTCAAAGCAAGTAAACAAATCACACTAACGCTGCTACCTACAATTTGGTCCACATGTGTATGCATTTCTTTTTCGTTGCCTCCTTCGTACAAGTCGGTAATTATAACCAAAATGGTATTTTCCGGGCGTTCAATGACTTCTTGGCATTTTTAAAGCGCTAATTTGATATCTGTTCCTCCGCCTAATTGTAAACCAAAGAGTAAATCAACAAGATCTTTTAACTCTTCGGTTAAGTCTTCAACTTGGGTGTCGAATACCAACATTTTAGTTTATACAGCTGGAATGGAAGCTATTACTGAACCGAAAATTCCAGAGAAAACGATACTTGTTCCCATCGATCCACTTTGGTCCAAACACAATACTACATTCTTTAAGTTATTACGCATTTTTCGACCAAAACCAATGCGTTCCTCGGTGATAATGGTTTTATATTCAGGTAAATAATGCTTCAAGTTGCGACGAATTGTTGTGTTCCAATCAATTTCATTATAGCGTGGATTTTTCTTCTTCGTGGTTTTGTTTATCGCACCTTGAATCGATTTGATGGAGTTTTGTCTTAATTTTCCAATCAGTTCATCAACAACTTTTTGAACCACCATTCTTGCGGTACTTTTGGTTTTTTCAGGAATGAGTTTTCCTAAATTCAATAAAGTTGCAACAGTATGAATGTCTGGCGTTGTTTGTTCTAAAATTTCAGGTTATAACAATAATTTATCGCGCAAATTATTAATTTTCATCGCGTCACGTTGCAGTAATTGTACAGTTGAAGTTGGAAAAAACTTATGTATATCTCCCAACCAACAAGCGACATTAGGTGCAGAAGTCCCTTTTAGCAGCAAATTGAAGAATTTGTTGTTTCTAAAATTGCAAATCTCACATTTTGAACTAAAAAATAATATTTAATAGAATGTAGAATAAATATCAGTAAAAAATGTAACTAAATTATTTAACGAAAAGGAATTAATAATTTAATAATCAATAGATTAAATATTTATAAATCAGAACTTTACACTGCTGTCTTATACTTTTCAAAAAAATCTTGAATATCTCGAATTCCACTTTTCTTCTTAATTTTTTCTTTTAACCTACCTATATAAACATCCACGTGTGATTCATTCATTCTTTTACTAATGTAGGTTGATGGTTTACCATAGAAGTACTTCATTTTAAGAATTAAAGCATCTCGTTTAGAAAGTAAATTTAATAGATCACTCATTGCTTGATTAAGATCAGTGGCATTTTGTAAATCGTAAAACGAAGAACTATCCATTGATTCATCAGCAAAATGAAGTCGAATTACTTTCGATTTTTCTTCGGAAATAAGCTTAAGTTGTTTTTTACCATTTCTTCTTCTAAGTTCTGAAATACAAAAATTATTTGTAACAGTTCTAATCCAAGCTTTTGTATCGAAGAGATTTGCTGATTCTGTATAAAATTTTCCTATTTGTTGGAAAAGAAAAATGGAGAAATCTTGGTACATGTCCTTAATATCTTCTCCTTCAAATTTTTCACGAATCAACATATATATGAACTTGCCATAGCGATTCATAACTTCATTAAAAACAGCTTCTTGTAGTTGTTTATCCATTGATTAGATTGACACTTCTTTTGCCGATTAAAAACTCTAAACCATCTATTTTTTCCTCTAATTCATGTAATGTTGATGAATTAATTTTATTCAAACAAGATTTTAAAATTTCAGTGGATTCATTTATTGGTTTTCTTAGCAATAGCACGGGCGTATCCTGTTTCTTCAGCTTATAAATAAATTGTGAAAGTTCTTTTCTGATATCTAAACTTGTCATTCCCATGGGATAAAGCCAAAAATGAATTTCATGAAAATCACGTTCCATGTATAGTTGAGTTTCTAGTAACGCACAACAAAACGCCTGATAAATAAGTTCAGACGGATCTCCAATTATTAGTTTGAAAGAAGATGAAAATTCTTTGGATTGAATTAGTGAAACAAATTCGTTTTTTAAACACTCAAATTCATATTCACAAGCTGTCTCAAATTGTTGCTCATTAAAATGAATTGTGTTTTTCAATCCAGAAAAAGGAATTACCGACGAAAAAGTTAAACTATTTACTTCATTTATTTCTTCCTGAAAAGATTTACATATTGTAGAAGCTCTATTTCCAAGGAAAAGTATAGGTTGGTTAAGGTAAGAATTCATGTTTTATTTTTTAAAACGTAATTTCAAGTGTGAATATAACAAAAAAAACTTGTTTAAACACGCTATTACGCTACTAATTGGTTAAAATTCAACTTTTAAAAAGGTCTTGTTTAGATTAAATTTAAATCAAAATAAAAATGAATATTCTTTAAGTGTTTTACTCATTAAAACTGTAAATAAAATTAACTTTAGGACTAAATTTTGAAACTATGTTAATGCCATTTAATTTACAACAATGGATTGATGAAAATCGCGATTTGTTGAAACCACCTGTTGGAAATAAAAATTTATACAAACAAGCAGGGGATTTTATTGTAATGATTGTAGGAGGCCCAAATGCTCGAAAGGATTATCATTATAATGAAAGTGAAGAATTATTTTATCAAATAGAGGGAGATATTACTGTTAGAGTTCAATTAGATGGTAAAGCTCAGGATATTCAAATAAAGCAAGGAGAACTATTTTTACTTCCTGGAAATATTCCACATTCTCCAATTAGAGGGGAAAATACAGTGGGTTTGGTAATCGAAAAAGTAAGAAAAGGAACCGATTTAATTGACGGTTTGATGTGGTTTTGTGAAAAGTGTAATAATCAATTAAAAGAATACAAATTTCCACTTGAAAATATTGAGAAAGACTTTATTCCTCGGTTTAAAGAATTTTATAACTCAGAAGAAATGAGAACTTGTAAAAACTGCAATCACGTAATGGAAATTGATGAGCGCTTTGTTTAAAGCGCTTTTTAAAATTAGGGTATAATATACTGATAAGTATTAGTAACCCCTATTGAACTAAATTCTTCAACTAATTTTAATCTTTTTCTTCTAAGTTCTTTTATGGTGTAAATATGAATTGGTTCTTCATCTATATCGTTGTATAAAAATATTTGACCTTTATTATCTTCAAATTGCCACGTTCCATGTTCATATTCCCCTTGTACTTGTCCAGCATAGTTTCCAATTGTTGACTTAGAATAGGTGCCATCTTTATCAAAAACTAATTTAATAGTTAGGCTTTCGTCCGTTTTGTCTGTCTCATTTCTAAAATAAGATTCCAAAATCCAATCGTTGCAAAGTCTCGCTTTTCTTGAGGTAAATGAAATACTTGGTCCATCGCTGTATTTACTACATGATGAAATTGTAAGGAAAGAAATTGCTAATAAACTAAGTACAAATAATCTCATTTTGCTGTTTTTTTTTTCAAATTTAGCATTATTTATTTCACTACAAAAAAAAAGCTACCCAAAATTGAGGAGCTTTCAATTACTGGTTAAATTTTATTGTGGTTGATAAGTAGAAACAATGGTATCATTTTCATCAATTTCTCTAAGTTTTAATTCATCAGATGCAAGTTTAACGATAGTTTGAATAGTAATAGATGTTTGTCCATCTTCTGTGAAAAGAACTTGTGTTTTGTCGCTGTTAAATTCCCGTTTTCCTGTGTAATCAACTGTGTAAGGGATACCAAGAACTGAATATGCGATTTATAATAAAAAGTTGCATCATCTTTTATGACAGGGGTGTAGTTACATTTGTAAGATTGTTATCTGTCCCATTTTCAGTTTGTTTTGTCAATTTCCAATCCCCAACCAAACGAGATTTTTTAGAAGAAAAAGACAATTTGAACCTTTTAGTATATACTAAAAGAATTAGCTGTAGCATAAAGCATTAAAAATGAAAAGCAATAAACAATTAATTTTTTCATATTTAATTTTTTTTGGCAAAATTAGACAAACTATATTTCTTTTACTCCTGTAAAACGTTAATTTTGTTGAACCAAAACCTTTCGCATGAAACGACTATTAACCTTCACTCTACTGCTAAGTCTTTTTTCTTGTTCTGATTCAAGTTTGAAAAATAAAGATAAGAAGGAACAAGTTGCTATTTCGAACGAAACACTTGTAACGGAAGTAGAAGGAATGGTTTGTTCGATGGGTTGCGGTGGCTCCATTCGCAAGGAGTTGAAAAGTACAGGAGCAGTGAGTAGAGTAGAAGTTGATTTTGATGAAGAAAAAGAAAAGCAAACAGTTAAAATCACTTACGACAATCGCTTGATTTCAAAGAAAGAAATTGTTGAAAGAATCGAGAAATTAAATAAAGGACAATTTTCTGTTAGTGTAATTGGAAGTACTTTTGTCGAAAATTCTAATAGTGAAAAAAGTTCTTCTGTAGAGCCGAAGGTGAACGTTTCCGAGACAAGCTTTGAAGTTCCAAGTTTATTAGATATTCTTTCTTCAATTGTAGTACAATAATCAATGAAACTTGCTTATAAAGAATTCGGAGAAGGAAAACCTTTGGTTATTCTTCATGGACTTTTTGGATTTTCTGATAATTGGGTAACCCACGCTAAAAAATTTGCTACTTATTTTCGTGTAATCATCGTTGATTTAAGAAATCACGGTTATTCTCCTTGGTCGGAAGATTTTTCATATCAATTGATGGTAGATGATGTGAAAGAACTAATGGATGATCTTGAAATCAAAAAATGTATTTTGCTTGGTCATTCGATGGGTGGTAAAACAGCGATGCTTTTCGCTCAACAATTCCCAAAAATGTTAGAAAAGTTAGTAGTTGTTGATATGGGCGTTAAATCCTATCCGTTGCATCATCAACATATCCTAGATTCATTTAAAAACATCGACTTAAGCAAGTTATCTGCAAGAAGTGAAGCTGAAAAATTGCTTGCTCAATTTGTAGAATCTAATGGTGTTCGTCAATTTTTACTCAAAAATTTATACTGGAAAGACAAAGGAAAACTTGCTTGGCGAGTGAATTTTCCAGTTTTAGAAAGAGAAATGAATGAAATTTTGAGTGCTTTGCCTTTTCAAGAGGTGATGGTTCCAACTTTATTTGTTCGTGGTGCTCTATCTAATTATATTGAGGATGACGATTTTGAGCAAATTGAGAACTATTTTCCAGATTCACAAATAGAAACGGTTGCTAACTCAGGTCATTGGGTGCATGCAGAAGCTCCAGAAGATTTTTTTGAAGTGGTTTTGGGATTTTGTATTCGATAATTCAGATTACATTTTTAAGGAACATAAACATACCTCACTTTTGTCCTCCAACCACTGATTTGTAGATCTGTTTCAACATCTCGCATTTTTTCAACCGTTAATTCTCGAATATTTACTACCAAAGTTCGGTGTTTAATCTCTTGGCAAGTATCAGCGATAGACTTGAACTGAAGTTTAACTTGCCGAACAGGAGGATAAATTTGATCATTAAACCGTTCCAATCCTACACATTCAAAAACTTCTTCTTTATCGCAGGCTCCTTCATATTCTATCGTGAAAAACAAAACATTAGAATCGATTCTTACATCTTTAATTAAAATCATTGGGCAAGATTCAAACGCTCCAATTTTAGCTATTACATCGTACTGTTCAAGTGATTTACCCGATAACATCGCAGGGTCAAATGTTGATTTTTTTGAACAAGATGACAAAGCAAAAACAGACAAACCAGAAAGTAAAACGATAAAAAATGAGATTCTTGTCATATAAAATCAAGTGTTTCACGAAAGTAGCGTAATTTTGCAACCAATGAAAACAAAAACGCTCAAAAAAAATAAGGTAAACGTAGTTACTTTAGGTTGCTCTAAAAACATATTTGATTCCGAAGTGATGATGGCTCAATTAAAAGCAAATGCTTTTGATGTTGAACATGAATCGATGGATGACGATGCCTCAATAGTAATCATTAATACGTGTGGATTTATTGATAATGCAAAACAAGAATCGATAGATACAATTATTCGTTACGCTGATGCAAAAGCAGAAGGTTTGGTTGATAAAGTATATGTAACGGGTTGTCTTTCCGAGCGCTACAAAGATGATTTGGAAAAAGAAATTCCAGAAGTAGATGCATTTTTTGGAACCAGAGATTTACCTCGCCTTCTGAAAACTTTAAAAGCAGATTACAAACATGAGTTAGTTGGGGAGCGTTTATTGACAACACCAAATCATTATGCTTACTTTAAAATCGCTGAAGGTTGTGATCGTCCTTGTTCTTTTTGTGCGATTCCGATTATGCGCGGAAAACATGTTTCAACTCCAATAGAAGATTTGGTCACTCAAGCTAAAAGTTTGGCAGCTAAAGGAGTTAAGGAGTTAATGTTGATTGCTCAAGACTTAACTTATTACGGATTAGATATCTATAAAAAACGAGCACTTTCTGATTTGATTAAACGATTATCTGACATTGAAGGAATTGAATGGATTCGTTTGCATTATGCCTTTCCTTCTGGTTTCCCGATGGATGTTTTGGACGTTATGAATGAAAGAAGCAATGTTTGTAAATACTTGGATATGCCTTTACAGCATGGGTCAACAAAGATTTTGCAAGCAATGCGCCGTGGAATTACACGCGAAAAAACAGAAGAATTAGTAGCACAAATTAGAGATAAGGTTCCAGGAATCGCGTTGAGAACTACTTTAATAGCTGGTTACCCAGGCGAAACGGCTGCCGATTTTCAAGAAATGTATGATTTTGTAGAAAGAAGTCGTTTTGACAGATTAGGAATTTTTACTTATTCGCACGAAGAGAATACGCATGCTTACGAGTTTAAAGATGATGTTTCTGCAAAAACGAAGAAAAAACGCGCAGATTTAATTATGGATTTACAGTCTGGAATTAGTCACGATTTGAATAAATTGAAAATAGGAAATAGCTACAAAGTTTTGTTTGATAGAGTAGAAGGAGATTATTTTATTGGTCGAACGGAATTTGACTCACCTGAAGTTGACAATGAAGTTTTAGTGAAGAAAACAGCAGATAATTATATTCGTTTAGGAGATTTTTCCACTATTAAAATCACAAGTGCAGATCATTACGATTTGTATGGAGATTTGATTTTGTAAGAATTAATTAATCAAAATTAAAAGTGATTTTCAGGATTGATTGACTTGATTTTGAAGCGATTGCTCTTCTGTCAATTGATAAGTTAAGGCAAGCTAGAATTTTATCATCATCTGTTAATACGAGTTGGTTTTCTCGTAAATAATTTGGGGTTTTTGCATCTGTAATTACGTCAGAAATTAACTTTGAACCTCTTAACCCTATTGGAAAAATACGATCCCCAATTTGCCATTTTCGGATTGTCATTTTACCTGTAATCTTTGATTCATCAAGGAAAATCGTTGATTTAGAAAAAGTTGAAGGTAAAAGGCTTGTTTTTTCAATTTTAATATTCGGAAGTTTGAATTCTACTTCATTTGTGATGAATTGAAAATAATCGTTTTCTCGAATTACAAGTTTTTGAATTAGATCTGTATTCCACTGAATTTTTGCTCCTTTCTGTGCTTGAGCCAATTTATTGAATGCATCGAATAAATAAGTTGGAATTTCTAATTTTTTCAATAACTCAATTTTTTCAATTGAATGAAGTTGATTCCAAGTTGCTAATTTTAAACAACCTAATTTTTCTGTTTTGAGATAAATTGTACTTATTTTTTGATGTGTTTCTAACAGATTTTCTTCAAATATTTCTTGTAATAGCAAAATTGATTTTTCTAAACTCGGAATTTCGCTACTTAAAAAAGGGATAATTTCATTTCTAAGACGATTTCGATTATAATCGTTTTTCAAATTGCTTTTATCCTCTCTCCAACTAATATTACGGTCGATTGCCAAGGAATAGATTTCTTCTTTCTTAAAAATCAGTAAAGGACGAAGCAGCTTATTATTTACAGTTTTCATTCCTGAAAGTCCTGCTATTCCTGAGTTTCTGAATAATTGAAGGAAAAATGTTTCTAATTGATCGTTGAGGTGATGAGCCAAAACAAGTTTTGCATTTGGAACTTTATTCAATTCTTTTTGGAAGAAATCATATCGTACTTTTCGTGCTTCATTTTGTAAATTTCCACCATTGGCTTCCAATTTTTCTTTTAAATAAATCGATTCAACAGTTAAAGGAATCTTGTTTGATTCACAATAGTTTCTAAGCAAAAGTTCATCTTCTTTGCTTTCAATTCCTCTTAAATGATAATTGACGTGAAGTACATGTATCGGTAATTTTTCTTCAAACATCAACTCCAAAAGTAGCATAGAATCAACACCTCCACTTACTGCAATAAAATATAAATCAGCTGGATTAGTTGAGAAAAAAGACTTTAGATATTCAACGATTTTATTCATCGTGTAAACCATCCATTATTTTTTTGACTTTAATTTGACACTCTTCAAACTCGGCCTCTGGGTCTGACTGAATAGTTATTGCTCCACCAACAGCACACGATAAATAGTTCGTTTTTCGGTTATAGATTAAACTACGAATTACTACATTGAAGTCAAAATCTCCGTTTGGTGAAATGTATCCGATTGAGCCAGAATATAGACCTCGCTTAAAATCTTCGTGTTTTTCAATCAGCTCCATTGCGCTTACTTTTGGCGCACCAGTCATTGAACCCATAGGGAAAGTCGCTCGAATGATATCTGTAAAACTAGTTGTTTCTTTAGGCTCGCAAGCAATTGTAGAAATCATTTGGTGAACTGTGGCAAAACTGTAAACTTTGCAAAGTTCCTCCACGTTCACGCTTCCTTTTTGAGCTATTTTTGAAAAGTCATTTCTAACTAAATCAACAATCATAACATTCTCGGAGCGTTCTTTTGGACTGTTTTCTAATGCTAATTTATTTTGCTCATCAATTTTTAGATCCTCGCTTCTAGCAGCAGTTCCTTTTATTGGTTGCGAAATTAATTTATTTTCCTTTTTTTGAATATAACGCTCTGGGCTTCCACAAAAAACTAAATAATCGTCTAGCTTTAAAAAACATGAAAATGGTGCTTTAGAAATATTGTTTAATTTGAAATAGGTATCAAGTGGATACTTAATTTCGACATTTTCGGCAAAAAATTCTTGACAATAATTAACCTCATAGATATCACCTCTTTGAATAGCTTCTTTAAGTTTATTCACATTTTCGATGTATTTTTCTTTTGATGTCCTAGCTTGAAATTGAATATCAAATTTATGAAAGTTAGCATCCGTTTCTTCTTCTAAAAAATAGTTTAAGAAATCGAATATTTCTGAATTCTTTTCGCCTTGAAGAAAAACATAATTCTCTTTTTGAAGACGAACAACGTATTTAGGTTTCCAAAAATGTAAATCTGGAAATTCCAATCCATCGAAATTTGCTGAATTTAAGTTTTCAATATAATTTTTTAAATCATAGCTCAAACAGCCAAATAGATAGGAGCCTTTATTTTCATTAAGAAATATTTGTAATTTTTCAATGCTATTTACTCCTGTAACTTTAATTTCAGTTTCTAAACCAAAGGTTAAAATTCCAGTACCATCATTACTGTTGAGGTAGCAGATATTTTCCATATTTCGTTTCTTAAATTGGCTTTAAAGGTACAAGTAAATTGAAGTTGTAAATAGTTTCAGCAAAAAAAAACCGCCCATTTCTGAGCGGTTTGTATTTCAATAATTGATATTATTTTTTGACAACAACTTTTTGAGTTGAAGTAGCGTTACCGATAGTAACATTTACTAAATAAACTCCGCTATTTAAACCTGCAGTGGAAACGCTAGTTGAAACACCATTAGAAGTTGTAGTGCTAACAACTTTTCCTGCCAAGTCAGAAATTGTAATAACCGCGTTATCAGCATTGTTTAGTTTAACGTTGATAACTTCGTTAGCTGGATTAGGAGAAACGCTAAAGTTAGCAGCCTCATCAATTTCGTTAACATTCAATGTTGGATCATCAGTTAAACGAACCATGATAGCATTTGGAGTTGATAATTGGAAAGCAGAACCATCACCTAAGAATCCTAATACAGAACCTTCGTATGTATTTTGAGCCATACCGAAACGTACTTCAGAAGAACCTCCATTGTGACAAGCTACCAATAAAATATCATCACCAGCAGTTAGGTTTAATTTCCCATCAACTAAATCACCATCTACCCATTTTAATTTAGACCAAGTTCCTGCAGTTCCGGCAATTGTTTTTCTTTCAGTTTCAGCTGTGTAAACATAATCTGTACCATCAAATTTGTAAACTTCTGCCCAATATTCTGCACCAGCAGTAGCAGCAGCTTGGGTATTTAATCTAACTACCGCTCCAGTTGTAATCCAATCGTTGAAAACATCCATGATGTTACCAATTTTTAAAGGCTGACCTGTGTTAGTTGTTGTATTACTGATTGAACCTGTTGAAACACCATTGTCACGAGAAAACTCTTGTGTAGTTAATTCCATTCCAATGTTGACTGTGTTGTTTGCTGGAGCTGAATCTGTACCAGCTAATACAGATGTTAAATTGATTGTATTAACACCAACTCCTGTTGGAATATAAGGTGAAGTAACCGCAACGCTATCTGTAGCACCTGAGTTTAAAGAAATAGCTGTTCCAGTTTGATCATAACCTCCTGTTGCAGTAGCTTTAAGCGCAACACTTGCTTGAGCTAAAGCTCCATTATTGTTAACATATGCACCAAAAGTTAAACCAGGGAAATTAGTTTGTGAGTCATCGATTGTATAATAATCTAAACCTTGTGTTGTTGTAATATCAGTTGCAGCAAACCAGTTGTTGATTTTTACATCATTATTCCAAGCTTCAACAATTTTAACATTATCTACACCCCAGAACCAGTCATAAGCTCCAACGTAATGAAAGCGAACTTTTACTTGGTTAGTCCAAGTACCTGTGCCGATAGCTGAAGTAATGTTAACCACTTCAACTTCTCCATCTACAGCATTAGTATTTACTGGAACTTCAGACTCAGGGTTTACTTCAAATACTGTCCATGTAGTACCTCCGTCAATTGAAATCTCAATAGATGTGGTTTCAAGGTAGTTTCTGTAATATTCTGCAAATGTTAAATACAAAGCAGCTGAACCTGCAGCTGACAAGTCAATGTTTGCAGCAATTTCATAGTACGCATCTTGAGTTCCATTTGCACCAGCTCCGTCAGAATTAATGAATGCGAAATTTCCTGTTGCTCCAGAGAAATTTGCAGGCCATTGGTACCCTGCTTGTTGAGATGTAATACCTGTTGGGATAGCAGTAAGTATTTCCCATCCTGGATTACTTCCTGTGTTTGTACTGTGACCAGTACCTAATGTTTGAGTCCATTCTCCAGCAGTTTCAAAACCACTACTCCAAAGAACATCTCCTTCAGCTTTTAACGTGTTTTGATTGTTTTTAGCTTTTGTAACGAATGAACGATCATGGTTAAATACTTCTTTTTTTGCAGGCATTTTTTGAGCCACTGCACTTAGAGAAGTAAATAATGCTAACGATAAGTAAATCTTTTTCATATTTTTAAATTTGATTAGATGATGCGAATATAGTTATTAGTTTATTAAAAATCCCCTATTTTAATATTGTCTTTGTTGTAAAATTTTAAACAATGCCAAAAATTTGTCTTTTGAACCACTAGTTTCTATTTCTTCCAAAGAGTTTAAAGCAAGAGTGTAAAAGTTGTTCATTACATTGATACATTTTTCTTTTATCTTCAAAATTTCAAATAATTGTAAGGATCGCTCAACTTTTCTATCGTTATTTGTTTCTTGTTGAATTTCAATTATTTCTTTTTTTTGTGATTCATCTGCATGGGTTTTAGCTAATATAGAAAGAATGGTTTTTTTATCAGCTAAAATGTCTCCACCTTTTTGTTTTCCTACTTTATTCGCTTCACCATAGAGGTCCAATAAGTCATCTTGAATTTGAAAAGCAATACCCAAGTTAACTCCAAATGAATAAATTTTTTCGATATTTTTTTCAGATGCTTTGCCAATAATTGCTCCCATTTCAAAGGCTGCACCAAGAAGAACGGATGTTTTTAAACGAATCATATTGATATATTCATCCAAAGTAACATCTTCTCTTTGTTCAAAATCCATATCAAGTTGTTGTCCTTCACAAACTTCAATAGCTGTGCGATTGAAACAAGCTAATAATGAAGGCAAATACTTTATTTCATTTTTTGAAAGTAATTCATAAGCTTTTACAAATAAAACATCGCCAGAAAGTATTGCAATATTTTCATTCCATTTTTCATGAACCGTTTCTTTTCCACGTCGTAAAGGAGCCTTATCCATTATGTCATCGTGGATTAATGAGAAATTATGAAATAATTCAATTGACAAAGCAGCGAATTTTGTTTTTTCAATACTAACTCCAAATAAATCACCAGCTATTAAAGTTGCCATAGGACGCATTCGTTTTCCTCCTAAAGCAAGGAAATAAGATAAGGGGTTGTATAGATTTGAAGGAGTTGAAGGAAATTTTACAGCTTCAATTTCTTTCTCTAAAAATAGGGTGTAATCTTTTATGAAATCCATTAATCGTTTATCAAATTCATTAAATAAGAACCGTATCCACTTTTAACAAGTGGTGTTGCTAATTGTTTTAATTGTTCTTTGTTAATGAATCCATTCCTGAAGGCTACTTCTTCAATTGACCCAATTTTAAGTCCTTGTCTTTCCTCAATAACTTGAACAAATTGACCTGCTTGCATTAAAGAAGTAAACGTTCCAGTATCTAACCAAGCTGTTCCTCTATCTAAAACAGCTACTTTTAACTTTCCTTGTCTTAGATATTCCGCATTTATATCGGTAATTTCATATTCACCTCGAGCTGAAGGTTTTAAATTCTTTGCAATATTAACAACAGAATTGTCATAAAAATAGAGACCAGGTACAGCAAAGTTTGATTTTGGTTTCAAAGGTTTTTCTTCAATTGAAATAGCATTCATGTTTTCATCAAATTCAACAACACCATATCTTTCTGGATCGCTGACATGATAAGCATAAACAACACCCCCATCAGGATCATTGTTTTCCATTAGTAGTGTATCCATTCCAACACCGTAGAAAATATTGTCTCCTAGAATTAAAGCAACTTTTTCATTTCCGATAAATTCTTCTCCTATAACAAAAGCTTGGGCAAGCCCGTTTGGAATTTCCTGAACAGCATAAGAAAAGGAACAACCTAAACTTTTTCCATCACCTAATAATTTTTCAAAATGGGGTAAATCGTGTGGTGTTGAAATGATTAGAATCTCTTTGATACCAGCGCTCATAAGAATTGACAAAGGATAATAAATCATTGGTTTGTCATAAATTGGCATTAATTGTTTACTAACAGCTAAAGTCAATGGATGTAAACGTGTTCCTGATCCTCCTGCTAAAATAATTCCTTTCATAGTAGATGATTAAAAATTAATTTAAGTTGTTTTTATCATTGTCTTTTTCAGAGCTAATCTGTAATTCATTCCAGTCTATATCACTGTATTCATTGTAAGCATAAAAATAAGGTTCTTTAAATGATTTTGTTGTTATGAATTTATCTAAGGTTAAAAGAAGAGAAGGTAAGAGTATTAAGTTTGTAATCATGGCAATTAACAAGGTTATAGAAATCAATAATCCTAACGCTTGTGTACCTCCAAATTGAGAGAACATAAAAACAGAGAATCCACAAAACAAAATAATTGAAGTGTAAAACATCCCTAAACCAGATTCTTTAATGGCTATAATTACACATTCTCTTAAATCCCATTCTTTGTTCTTTAATTCTTGTCGATATTTTGCTAAAAAATGAATTGTATCATCTACGGAAATACCAAATGCAATACTAAAAACAAGTAAAGTTGATGGTTTAAGAGGAATACCGAAGAAGCCCATAATACCTCCTGTAAAAAATAAAGGTATAAGATTAGGAACCATTGAAATAACTACCATTCTCCAAGATCTAAATAAAATAGCCATTAAGGTTCCAATTGAAACAATTGCAAAGGCTAAACTTGAAAATAAGTTATTTACCAAATATTGTGTTCCTTCAGATGCTACGACAGAAGTGCCAGTAAAAGTCACATCAAAATATTCATTATCGATTGCTTTTCTAAGTTTAGGCATAAAATCTTTTTTTCCGTAATAAGACTTCACAAACTCAGGGTCAGAATCAAATTTCACTTGCAATGAGTTGTTGTTTTTAGCAAGTATCTCAGTCAGGCTATTATAAACATTTGAATATGAATAGAGAATAGAGTCAACATATTTTTTGTTTTTCTCTGCCTTTGAATAGTAAATCTCAATTTGCTTTTTATCGGGATTTAAAATCTCATCCACTTTCTTTTTTAATAAAGCAACTTTGTCAGCAACTTCATATGAACCCAAATCTTTCATCTGAGAACGAATACGAATTGTGCAAGTATTTGTATCCAATAACTCTTTTAAAGAAAGCCCTCCACCATTTGCATTGGTCATTGTGAAGTTATCGATGTATTTTTTTAATCTAAGTTTATCACGGTTAGAAATTAAAGTATACTTATCAGGATTATTTCCATAATAAGCCATATTTACTACTTTCACAAAGTCAACTGGAGAAATACTTCTGGAAAATAAAGTGTCTTTTTCAAATTCTTTTTGAACCAATTCTAAACGCTCTAAAGTTGTGTTCTTAAATAAACGACCTGGTTCTTTATAGGAAACCATAATTTCAAAAGGTATTGAGCCTCCAAAGTGTTTTTCCATGAATTTAACATCCAATAGAATTTGATCATTTTTTGGTAAATCACCAGTTAAGTTTCCTGTTGCTTTAATTTTTGTGAGTCCATAAATACTTACGGCAACAATAACTCCTGAAATTATAAAGATTGCAGTTCTGTTATATTGGGTAATTTTCACAATAAAATCAATTAATCCTGTAGCGAATTTTCGATCTAGATGTTTTAAATGTCTTTGTTTTGGTGGTTTTGAAAAAGAAGCGAAAATGGGTAAGATGCAAAGTGACAATATAAATACCATCATAATATTTACCGAAGCAGCAAGGCCAAACTCCATTAATTTTTCAGAATTAGTAAATGCGAATGTGATAAAACCTAAGGCAGTTGTGAAGTTGGTCAAGAAAGTTGCAGTTCCAATTTTTTGAATAACTCGAGAAAGTGCCTTTACTTTATTTCCATGTTCCTTGACTTCTTGATGGAATTTTGTCATTAAGAAAATACAATTTGGAATTCCAATCACAATCATGAGTGGAGGAATTAATGCTATCAAAATAGTGAGTTTATAACCAGCAAAAGCAATACTTCCCATTGCCCAGATTACTGCTACTATTACAACTGAATTACAAATCGCAACAACTCTAAATGACCTAAAAAAGAAATAGAGTAGGAGAGAAGTAACTAATAAGGAGAATCCAATGAATAAGAACATTTCACTTTGAATTCGTGTAGCAATTACAACTCGTAAGTGTGGAAGTCCTGCATAATGCATTTTTCCTAACTTTTTCTCGTAGGATGCAACGAGTTTCTCAATATCTATAACAACTTTTGATTTAACTTTATCAGTAAGGAATTTTTCATTAATCCCAATCATCATCAAGGAAACACCCCCTTTTTCGCTATATAATAATCCTTTGTAGATTGGATTATTTTTGATTTCTCGTTTTATCGAATCAATGCTTTTCTCTTGAAAAGTAATATCTGAAAATACACGATGTATTTCAAACTTATTTTCAGCCCTATTATTTTTTATTGTAAAAAGTGTCGCTTCTGAAATGATTGATTCAACTCCATCAAATTGTAAAATTGAATCTCCTAATTGTTTCCACAATAAGAAATTACGCTCGGTGTAAAGTGAATCAGTTTCAACACCAATAACGAGAGCACCACCATCTTCACCGAAGAGTTTTTTAAATTTCTTGTAATTTTCAGTTGTTGGAGAATCTTTCGGTAGAACGATACCATACTTGTTGTCTAGATTCAAGGCTGTAATTGCATAATAGCCAAAAAAGACAGTAAGTAAAGTTATTATTCCAAGTATAAAGAATCTATTTCGAAGTATAAAATTTGCTATTGCTTGCCACATATTTGTATTCAAACCTTTAGAGGTTTACTTGCAAAATTAACGAAATACCTTAGAAAAGAAAGAGTTTTAGTAATGATTGTAAATTATAACCACCTGAAAAGATCATCAAATACGCGTTTTCCCCAAGGAGTGTTGCCGTATTCTTTTTCTAATTTTTGACGCAATTCAAGTAATGTAAAGACTTTGTTTTTACCAATTTCTAACTTTAAATCAGAACTCGCAGGTTGAGCGACATCTACTTTTTTAGCAAAGTAAATTACACTACCATCTTCAGTTGCAACCCCGAGAATCGTTCCTGGTAATCCACAAAAACCTTCAGGTCCGACAGATGGAATTAAAGCTGGAGAATACCAAGCGTAGATTCTTGTGCTATCATTTTTCTGATAAATTGCCTTACGACATTCGTAATTTGCAATGGTTCTTTTGTTATCAGTAACTTTCCAATTTCTCATTGGTAATGAATCGTTTACACAAACATCTTGTCCGAAAAGTGCCAAAATGGAAATTTGTCTTTTTGAGTTAAGATTTTGCAAATACGAATTTTTTGTGGTCATCCACGACATCATATCATCAGTTTTTTCTACCGGAACCGGTTTGAATACTGAAATTGAATCATTGAAAGTCAGGGTAAAAGATTCATTTCTGATTTTGTTTTCATCGTTTATCATTCGACGCATACGTTGATCAGTAAAACGCTTTTCTAAGTTCGTTCTGCGTTCGTAAGTAATTTTTCCACTTGTTATATATTGTGCCGAGAAACTACCACAAATCAAAAGTGAAAAAAGAAAAAATAGTTTAGTGCCAGCCGTTGAAATCATCTTCTTTGGTTTTATTATTGTTGAATTTGTAAGTCAATTTTAAAAGGAAATAACGCGAAATAATTCGTGTGAAATTATCTGTAATAATATTTCCATTTACTTGTCTTTGAACATTGATGTTTTGGTTGAAAATATCATTTGCATTAATAGCAAGTATCAAGTTCTCTGTTGGAAAAAAGGCTTTGCTAACTTCTGCATTTAAAACGAAAATATTACGATTGAAACCTTCTGCTCTTCTTGAATTAATTGTGTAGTCACCATTTAATTTTATTTTAAAATGCAAAGGCAATTGATAATCTAATCTCAAGTTATAATTCTGAGAAGTAAATGGTAAATTCGATACACTTGAAAGCGAACTCACTGGATTTGTATATGTAAAATCATTTTCAATACTGATTTCGAGTGAATCTAGGTTTAGTTTCAACTCTACACCACTACTTATTGAAGTGTTTTGAGTAACATTTAACTCGTTGTTGATATAGTTTTGATATCTGAAATAGCTACCATTTGCTTTCGGTGAAACTTCAAGTTTTCTGTTAAACAATGGTATTCCGCCACCTATCCAAAATGATGCGTTGAAATTTCCATCGACATTCACGGTTTTACTAACTGTTCTACCAAAAGCGTCATACGTTGTTTGATTAGCGAAATCATTATTGGTTAAAGTTGCGTTCATACCGCTCCAAATATATCTTCCTGAAAGTGCTTGCCAAGAATTGAAATTTGCCCAAAGTGAATGTACATAATTAGGTTTCAAATCTGGATTTCCTTCTTGAATTCTATTAGGATTACTATTGTCTGGAACAGGCTGTAAATCGTTTACAGATGGAGGTGAGGAGTAAGTGGAGTAATTGATGTTTAATCGTTTACTCATACTTGGCTTGTACATATATGAAAACTCAGGTAAGAAATTATTGATACTTTGATCTACAACAGCACCTGTTACTAAATTTTTGTTCTCGATAGTAATGTTTCTATAACCTAAACCACCTGTCAATGTATTTTTACCTTTTTCAAAAATTAAGGAAGCTGTCCCTCGATTTTGAAAACGTTGGTTATCAAAATTATTAGTCAAAAGGCTCACAATTTCTGTATAGCTACCATCACCGCGATTGAATGTTTTTTTATCTTGATTAGAATTTCCACTTTCAAATAAATATTCAAGTTTTAATTTAAAAAATTTATGAATTGGTTCTGTGAAAGTTGCAATACCATAGTTGGTAATACTTGAATTGTCATTCCCCTTTAATTGGTCGATTGTATCGATAGCAACTCCAAATTTCGAATAGGAATATAAATTTCCGTCTGTGGTATTATTACTAAAATTAAGTATATATTTTAATTCTAATTCCCTTTTAGGCTTTTTGAATTTTCTTCGAATCAAAGCTTCTGAATTGCTCGACATTCCTTTGGATTCATTCACATTTTGAATACTTGTTGATAGATACTCCGAAAACTTAACATCTCTAAAACTACTGGTGTTCAAATTGTCAGTTGTTGCAGCATCAAATTTGAAGTTGGGTCTAATTTCCAAATAAGTCAAAGAATCAATATTCGTTTTATAGCTGAAATTCAAATTATGCGACTCGTTTTTAGAATAGTTTCTTGATGAATCTTTTGTATAATAAGAACTATCTTGTAAGAAATATTGCGATTGGCTACTGGAGTAAGCATCTAATTTATTGTTGTAGTACGAATAGTTGAAACCAATTTTACCTGTTTTTCCAACTTTATCGGAATAATAAATCCCAGCTTTCAATGTTTGGGGAATACCGCTTGTATTTGTTCCTTGGTTTCTATCCCAAAAATTCCCTCCACCTTCATTTTCTAAACCAAATTTATTCATGTCACCCCAACCAAAATTAGAACGTGGAGTATTTGAGGTTAACAAGAAAACTGAAATCTTTTGTCTTTGATTGAATTTATTAACAAGTACTTCTCCTTCGTAGAATGGGGTACTTTGCATTAATCCAAAATCACTAGCACCAGAAATTTTACCGAAATAACCTTTCTTCGCATCGTCTTTTAGTTTTAAGTCAAGGACTTGTATTTTTTCATCTTCACCCGCTTTTGCATCTTCGTTTGTTTTTTCATAGACCTGAACAGATTCTACACCTTTTGCTGCAAGGTTTTTTGTTGCTATTGTTGGGTCTGTGCCAAAAAATTCATCACCATCCACTAAAACCTGACTAATTTCTTTTCCTTGTGAGGTGATTTGTCCATTCTCATCAATTTTAAGTCCTGGTAATTTTTTCAATAAATCTTCTACCACTGCATTTTGTCCAACTTTAAATGAATCAGCGACATAAACTAAAGTGTCACCGCGATAAAAAATTGGATTTTTATTTGCAAAAATGACTACTTCATCCAAGTTTTTGGTTTTCATATTCATTTTTATTGAAGGAATATTAATGTCGTTGTTGCCTTCATTTCCAAATATGAAATAGGATTTTGGTTCTAATTCTGGATGTTCGACTATTAAAGTGAAGGTATCTACTTTGAAATTTGTCAACACAAAATCTCCGTCAGCATTAGTACGTGTGTATTTTAATAGTAGTGAATCCTTAATTCTAACAGCTAAAACGGAAACATTTGCTAAGGCTCTTTTTCCAGTTGTATCAACTACATGACCTGTTACTTTCATGTTTTGCGCCGATAATTTCGGTAAAAAAGCAAATGAAAAGAGAAAGAAAATAACTATATATTTTAGACGCATAAATTTTTTTTTAGATTGAAATTAAAGAATGTAATCAACACTATTTTTAAAATAGGTTGAGTGGTAATATCGCTGTAAGGACGTTCCTATAATTAAAGTAATTTGATGTCTAACAAAGCTTGATAAGAAAAACCATCTAATTCTGTGACTTCTTTAAACTCGATTTTAAGTGCTTTATTCAAATGGTTACTTTCGTTATTTTTTAGTGTTTTTAGAATACCTTGATAACCCGGAATTACCACGGTTGAATTGTAATATTCGGTTCCAATAATTAAGAAAATCTTACCACGTGATTCATTGAAACCTAAAAAGTTTGTTTGAAATTTCCCTTTTTGATTAATAATTTCTAGCGCTTTAGTTGGATTATGTAAACGTTTCTTTGTTTCTGAATAAGAAGATTTGGTGATGTCATTTTCTCCAGTAGCTTTTCGTTCAGCAGTGTAAACAACTTCATTTTGAGCATTGTAATAGGTTTTAATTTCTCGCGAAAAAGAGGTTTTCTCTGTATAGCGTCTGATGGTTTGAACACTTGAAAATAGTTGACTTCCTTTAAAGTAAAAGTGTGTTTCAACTTGTCTGCCGTCTGTTTCGGTTAGGTAATGCGTCAACTTGGAGAATTGATAAGAAGAATCAATCAAAGCCGTAACACTTTCAATATTTCCATCATTATCCATATAACTCAAGCTTTTCGCTTCAAATAAATCTTTATCTGAATCAATCGTTTGAATTTGCTTTTCATAACGATTAGCCTCTGAATAAGCTGGAATTAATTGATCTAATCGTTCTCTTTTTTTTGTTTTTTCAGTAGTTGGGACTTCGTCTTTACAAGCTGTTAAAATCAAGGAAATACTACAAAATGCAATTAGTAATCGATTCATGAGGTTGTTTTAGCGATGGCAAAATTAAAAGAACATAAAGACAATTTAGATTTTTTAAAATTTAATAACAAAAAAAGAGCAACTTATTCTCGTTGATATTGAGTTTAAGTTGCTCTTTTTAAATTGATTAGTTGTTTCTAAAAATTACTTTTCACTTTCCAGTTGAATAATCCATACAACCAAACTTTGAATTGGAAAATCAACAAGTAAAAGGATGGAATGATTACCAATGTTAAGAAAGTTGCGAAAGTTAAACCGTATATAATTGTCCATGACATTGGTCCAAAGAAACTATTGTTGTCACCACCAAAGTAAATGTTTGCATCGTATTCAGAGAACAAGGTAAAGAAGTCAATATTGAAACCAATTGCTAAAGGAAACAAACCAAGTACGGTTGTGATTGCTGTTAAAAGTACTGGACGTAAACGTGTTTTTCCACCTTTTACTGAAATTTGAATTAGTTCATCAACTGATAATGTTTCATCTTCTTTCAAACCTAACTCTTCACGGCGTTCTTTTTGAAGCATATTAGTGTAGTCAATTAATACAATAGCATTGTTTACGACGACACCTGCGAGTGAAATAATTCCAATCATCGTCATAATGATTACGAAATTTTGCCCTGAAATTACCAAACCAAGGAAAACGCCAATTAAAGATAGAACAACTGAGAACATAATAACCGCTGGAGCAGAGTAGGAGTTGAATTGTGCAACAATGATTAACAAAACTAAAAATACAGCTACAATCAAAGCATTAGTTAAAAATGCCATTTCTTTTGCTTGTTCATCTTGTTGACCGGCGAAACGGTATGCAACTGCCTCTGGAAGATTTCCCTCTTTTTCAAATTTCTCCATTTTTTTCTTCAAAATAGCAACAACTTCATTAGCGTTTGCTCCTTCTGTAATGTTTGAAGTTATGGCAACTAATGGAATTTGATCTTTGCGAATTACAGCTGAATAAGAAGAAATTTCCTCAGGGTTTTTAATTACTGAACGAATTGGAATATTCATCAATTGCCCTTTGTTATTTCTGAAAATCAAACGTTGTTCTAAGATTGCGTCGATGTTATCACGGCTTTCTTCATTGAAACGCACCACGATGTCATACGATTCTTCATCTTTTGTATATGTTGAAATGTCTTGTCCTAGCAAGGATTTTCTAATTGCCATGCCGACTTGATAAGTAGACGCATTTAGTTTTCTAATTTGTTCTCTATCCACTTGAATTGGAATTTCTGGACGATTTGATTCAACATTTAGTTTCAATTTCTCTAAGCCCGGAACATTTTGACGGTCAAGGTAGTTTTTGATTTTTTCAGCTTCAGCCAATAAATCGCGGTATTCGCCTCTACCTGTAACTTCGATATTTACTGGCGCGCCTTGTGGTGGACCATCCGAGTTTTTTGCAACTGAAATTTCAATATCCGCATTGTATTTTCCTTTCAAACCATCTTGAATTTTTTTCATGATTTCGGAAGTACTATAATCGCCACGGTATTGGAATTCAAGGAAATTAACCGTAATTCTGGCTTTATGTGGCGTACTTCCCATCGTTACACCTTGTGCTGGATCGCTTGTTCCTTCTCCAACTTGTGAGATAATTGATTTGATAATTCGTTTGTTTTCTGGAATACCTGTGGTATCATCTTCATCCATATATTCTTCCAAGATTTTATTGATGTCTTTTTCAACGCGTAAGGCTGTTTGATTAGTCACCTTAATATCCGTTCCGATTGGATGAGAAATGAATACATTTACATAGCTTGGTTGATTATCGGGGAAAAACTCAACTTTCGGAGGAAAAACCCCCAATAAAACTATTGAAAAAATCAACAAACCTACAGTTCCGAGTAAGAATTTTATAGGTCTTCCCCCAGTTAAAGCATAAGTTAAAAATCGTTCGTATGCATTATCCAATCTTGGTAAGAATTTTTCTTGGAATGCCACTGTTCCTGGATAAAGGATGAATAAATTCACTAAAACCATTATTCCAAAGAAAACAAGCAAGTTACCAAATGAAATAAAACCAAACAATAAGAATAAAGCGCCAACAACTGATAATGCTATTGAAGCAATAAATGCATTTCTTTTGATAGGTTTACTTTGTCCCATTTTCATATACGTAACCGCCAATACTGGATTGATTACTAAAGCGACAAATAGGGAAGAGGCTAATACTATCATTAAAGTCAAAGGCAAGAATTTCATAAACTCACCGATGATTCCAGGCCATAAAGCTAAAGGAACAAACGCTGCAACAGTTGTAGCTGTCGAAGAAATAATAGGCCAAGCAACTTCACCCACTCCTTCAATTACAGCTTTTTTAGCACTGTATCCTTCATCCATTAAACGATAAATATTTTCAACGATTACGATTCCGTTATCCACCAACATTCCCAATGCGAGAACCAAGGAGAATAATACCATCGTATTCAAGGTAACGCCCATTAAATTCAAAATCATAAAGGACATTAACATCGAAAGTGGAATCGCTACTCCAACAAAAAGAGCATTACGCAATCCAAGGAAGAACAAAAGGACACCAACCACCAAGATAATTCCGAAAATGATTGAGTTTTCCAAGTTGGAAACCATATCTCGCGTGCTATTTGATTGGTCATTTGTCAAAGAAACCTCCACACTTTTCGGAATAGTTCCATCTTTTTTAGCGGTTTCAATCAACTTATTAATCTTGTCAGAAGCATCTAGTAAGTTTTCACCACCTTGTTTTTTAATGTCGAGCATAACAACTGATTGACCAAACTCGCGAGCATAAGAGGTTGTGTCTGCATTTCCGAAGTAAACTTCCGCAACATCTTCTAAATAAACTGGAAGAAATTCATCTTGTTTAACAATGACTCTTTTTAATTCATCTGCATCTTTAAATTCACCTTCGATACGAATTGTTTTACGCATTCCATCCATCAATACTTCCCCTCCAGGTATCGTTTGGTGTTCTGAATTTACAGCATTTTCGATGTCATCTAATGTAACGTTTACCGCTTGCGCTTTGATTGGATCAACTTCGATACGCATTTCTTGCTCTTGAATTCCGCGAATGTCAACCTCACTAATCTCAGGTAATTCTTCAAGGGATTTTTCAAGGGTTTCAGCAATTTCTTTCAATACAACCGAATTATCGCCTCTTAAGTTGATATTCAAAATTGGCATTTTAGAGGGATCGAGCTCAAAGATATTTGGTTCCACAGGAAGCTTCGGGAAATCAGTTTTTGTTCGTGCTTTATCAACTGCATCTTTCACTTTTTGCAAAGCTTCATCAACGGGCATTTTAAAGTCGAATTTTACGCGAATTGTAGTGTAACCGTGAACAGAATTGGAATTGATTTCGTCCACAAATTTGATTCCACCAATTTCTTTTTCAATCGATTGCGTGATTTTCTTGGACATATATTCAGGTGAAGAACCTGGTTTTGCAATTCCAATATAGATTTCAGGAATTTTCAGCTCCGGAAAGTTTTCTTTCGGCATCGAAGTGTAGGCAATTAAACCGCCGACTAAAATAATGAAAGAAATAAGGAATATGGTTTTGGTGTTATTAACCGAGAAGGTGGTTAGTCCAAAACTTTTTGAGTTATTTTCCATTCGTCCGTAATTATTTAATTCTAACTAAATCTTTTTCTGTGATTCCTCTTGCTCCTTCAACGATGATTTTTGTTCCATCCACAATGTTTGCATTTTTCTCAATCAATGCTTTTCCATCTTGTTTTTCAATCAAAGTAACATTGACTTTTTTCACTGAATAGTTTCCCTTCGAACTAGGTGTTGCGATGAAAACATAATCGTCGTTGTTTTGTGATTTCAAGATGCTTTTAGACGGAATCACTAAACCATTTTCAACTTCCATATCTGTTATTCTAACTTCCGCCAACATATTAGGAAGCAAATCAGAATTGTTGTTCACAGCTGCAGTAATTTTAAACGTTCGATTTGTTGACTCAATGTAATTTCCAACATTTGTAATTTTTAAGTTAAGTTCTTTTCCGCTAAAATTTGGGAAAGTAACATTGATTGGAGTTCCAACCTTCACCGCTTTTAAGTGTTTTTCTGAAATGTCAGCAACAATATCAACCGAGTTATTATTCACCAAACGCATCAAAGGAGATGCAGGTCCAGCCATTTGTCCTTGTTTTGACATTACTACATCAATTGTCCCTGAAAAAGGAGCTTTGATATACGATTTACTTTTCTGAGTATTCAATGAATTCAAGCGTGATTTCAAAGATTTCACTTGGTTTTTAGCTGTTTCATAATCGAATTCAGAACCAACACCTTTTGCTTTAAGTTCTTCTTGTTTTTTCAACATATATTCAGCGAATTCCAATTGTGTTTGGATTTCTTCTGCATTTGAACTTAAAATCGCAACGTCCAGTGAAACCAAAGTTTGTCCTGCTGTTACGCGGTCGCCAGCTTTCACGTGTACTTTTGTGATTAACCCACCCATTTCAGCATTCACCATTACATCTTGATCAGTTGTAACGTTTCCTTGTGCTGTAATTTGGTGAGTGAATTTCATTACCGATGCTTCTTCAAGCTGAACCATTGGTAATACATTGACTTCTTTTTCTTCTTTGACTTCTTCTTTCGAGCCACAAGAACTGACGAATAGACCAATAGTGGTCATTAAAAGGAATATTGAAATTGATTTCATTTTTATTATTTATTTAGGATTTGGTTATATAATTTATCGAGTGTTAATTTGGATTGAAAAACGTCAACTAAAGATGCAACATATTGACTTTGAGCAATCATTAACTGATTGTATTTTTGAGTTACGTTGATGCTATTTTCTTTTCCTATTTGTTCTTTTAAGATTGAATTATCGTAGATTTTTCCTGCTAACTGAATGTTTTCTTGTTGTAATTGCATTTTCTGTTGAGCTCCTAATAAATTATTGATTGCTTGAATTTCTTGCATTTTCAAGGCATTCTCCGTGATTTTGTACTTGTTCTCATCTTGTAAAACAACGATTTTTGCTTGATCTACTTGTGCTTTACGTTGACCGCTTGAGAAAACAGGAATGCTTAATTGTAAGCCCCAAACAGTTTGTGAGAACCAAGGTTTATCGCTGAAAAAATCAAAGTCATTTCTGAAGGCATTGTAACTTTGTTGGAAATAGCCACCAAGTGTTGGTAGGTAAGCTGATTTTTTATTTTTAAGATTCAAAGCATCAATTTCAATTTGTTGTTGTAACAAAATTAAATTAGTGTTAGCAGCAATGTTACCACTGTTTTTTAGAGAAGCTTTAGCCAATAAATCGGTTGCTGATTCTTTTAAATCAATCGGTTGATCCAATGGATAAAACATCGCCATTTTCAATAATGTCAAAGCATTGTTGAATTGAATTGTTGCACTTGCTTGTGCGTTTTTAGCTGAAAGCAATGAATAATTGATTTGGTCGATATCCTCTTGGGTAATCATTCCTAATTCAAGGTAGTATTTTTGTTTCTCAACCAATTTTTCAGTGATGATAACCATTGAATCCACAAAACGTTGACTTTCTTTCGCAACAGCTGCTAAGTGATAAGCTTGTGTTACATCAAAAACGACATCTTCTTTTGATTTTGAAACCAATGTTTCTTGTAACTTAACTAATAATTTAGAAGCTTCTAAACCAACGAAATACGAACCGTTGAAAATCAATTGATTCACTTGAAGATTAGCGCTAGAATTGTATTTTGTTCCTGCGCGAAAAGAAATTGTTTCACCATCAGCTGCTGCCGGGTTGAAGAATTTCGCATCCAAAACTTGAACAGGAAGATTTATAAAATTGTTGAAAGTTCCATTAATAGAGGCTTGCGGTAAACCGATTGCAAGGTATTCTTTCTTTAAATGTTCCGCTTTGGTGACATCTAAATTGGCATTTTTAACACTTAGATGGTTGTTCAAGGCATAATCCTGAGCTTCGAGCAAAGAATAAGAACTTGAAACTTGACCATAAGTTGCGCTTGAAACAAGCAGTAGCAGGTACACGATTTTATTCATTTGTTTCTCTTTTTATACGTTCTTTTAAATAGGCAATTCCTTCATCGCTTGCCATTCCGCGAATGTGAAAACGAAATGTTTCCAAGAAAACTTTTCCATATTCATATTCTGGCCAAGGATACACCTCGCCAGCCATTATCAAATCTGTTGATGCAACATACAAGCGTGCAATGATGTCTGGATTCATATTTTGACGATATAAACCTTCTTGCATTCCACGTTTGATGTTTTCTAAAAACATCTTGTAAACAAAATCCCATTTGTGATTTGACATTTTTTGCCAAGCCTCTGGATAGTGTTTTTTCAAATCAAAAAATACAGTTGGGCTAATAGCTGAAATGTTTTCAACTACTGATTTACTAATAAGAAACATCGAGTCGATTGCGTTTTCGCCACATTCGATTCCTGTTTCACAAACAGAGCGATCCAAGGCCAACTTTTGATCAATAATTTGATTGATTAAATCAGATTTGTCTTGAAAATGAACATACAATGTCTTTTTGGACACACCGATTTCACGGGCTAAATCATCCATTGTTACACTTCGTACGCCTAGTCTTAAAAAAACACTTGCGCAACGCATTAACAATTCATTCTTTTTATCTTCCACGGCGCAAAAGTAGAAACTTTTTAAACCACGGAAACTATTTTATTACAAAAAGTTTCCAAAATGTATTTTTTTAACTTTTGTTTAGAAAAGGGAAGTAGGTTTTAAATGTTAAATCATTTATTTTCAATGCTCTAGCTTTAAATTGATGACTGAATTTTTTTTGAGCGATAAAAAATTATTGATTAAGGTGCTCAAATACAACAATTTACTTGAACAGATTCACAATCATTCCGAAAAAAGCGTGTTCGTCGGCTTTCATTAAGGTATTAGACATCGAATCCAATTTGTTTACTAAGCGATCTATACTCTCAATGGTTTTTTCAAAATCTTGCTTTTCGGCTAAATTATCCGATTCAACTATTTTTAATTCGTTGAGATGTTGAATTAAAGGTTCTATTTCTCTTCGTTTGCGTTCACGGACGATGCGTTTTGCAACTTCCCACATGTCTTTTTCAGCGCGGAAAAATTCCCTTCTTTCGCCCAAAATCGTTTCTTTGTAAACTAAATTCCAATTGATTAGTTCGCGCACATTTGTATTTGCATTGCCACGAGAAATTTGAAGTTTCTCCATAATTTCTTCCGTGCTTAGAGGGATTGGACTTGTTAGCAATATAGCGTGAACTTGTGCCATTGAACGATTGATTCCCCATTGTGAACCAAAATTACCCCACAAATTGATAAATTGATTTTTTGCTTGTTCTAGTTCCATAAGGCAAATGTACCAATTTTCAATATATTTTGAAAGTTTCGGAATCAATTGTAAAACAATAATTTAATTTTATTTCTAAACTTTCAATATTTTCTGAAAGTTTAATATATTTGTCAAGTAAAAACAAATTGTAATGAAAAAAGGAACATTGATTTACGACCAAGATTGTCCACTTTGTGTGTGGTACACCAATCAATTCATCAAATTTGGAATCCTACGAGATGACGAACGAATTCCATATTTTCAAGCAATTCAAAATCCTAGTTTGAAATTCGACCAAGAAATGGCGCTAAACAAAATCGCCTTTGTAAATGAGGAAAAAAATGAAACAGTTTATGGAATTGATAGTTTGTTAGCTGTACTTGGATCTCGTTGGAAATGGATTGAAGTAATTGGTGCATTACCCGGAATTAATACTTTTTTGAAGTTACTTTATTTACTCATTAGCTTCAATCGCAAGGTTATAGCACCTGTGAATTGTTATGATTCTATTGCTTGTACCCCTACCAAAAACTGGTTTTGGCGCTTGACTTTTATTGGTCTAATTGCTCTATTTTTGAGTTTAACAGTTACTCATTATTTTACGGTTCATCTCCAATCCTATTTTATCGGAAACAAAATATACGGGGACTTACTTTATTTCTTGTTCCAATTTGTATTTCAAGGGCTCTTTTTTTGGGTTTTGAAACAACGTAATTTCTACGATTACATTGGTCAAGTGGCTTTCGTTTCCTTTTTAGGCGGATTGCTTTTAGGATTTTTCGATTTGGGTTTACTTTTTCTTCAGTCGTTTGGTTTTGAAACGGAATTATTAGTGGGTGTTTGTTATGGAATTGTTTATTTATTCATGGTTTATGAACACGCACGACGAATTAAAATTTTAGGTTTTTCAGGTTGGTTGACAATTACTTGGATTGCCTATCGCTTACTTATTTACCCAATTGCTTTCAAATTCTTTTAAACTAATAATATGAAAATCATTATCACAGCGGCCAACGGATTTATGGGTGAAGCCTTGGTTCAGTATTTTTCAAAAGCACACGAAGTTGTTGCAATTGTTCGTAAATCAATGCATTTTGAAAATGCAAAAACGTGTATTTGGGACGGAAAGAATCTCGGCGATTGGTCAACTGAATTAGACGGTGCAGATGTCTTGATTAATTTAGCTGGAAAATCGGTGAATTGTCGCTACAACGATGTAAATAAAGCCGCGATTTATGCTTCACGTTTGGAAAGTACAACAGTGCTTGGAAAGGCAATTGAAGCGTGTGTTCATCCGCCAAAACTTTGGTTGAATGCTGCAAGTGCCACTATTTACCGCCATTCAATTAGCGACCCAATGACTGAAAGTAATGGAGAAATTGGCACAGGTTTTTCAGTGGGCGTTTGCCAGCAATGGGAAAAATCGTTTTTTGATTTTCAGTTGAAAAACACGCGACAAGTTGCTTTGCGTACAGCAATTGTTTTAGGTAAAAATGGAGGTGTAATGGTTCCTTTCAAACGTTTGACTCAACTTGGTTTTGGAGGAAAAATGGGTGATGGTCAACAACAATTTTCTTGGATTCATATGGAAGATGTTTGTCGCAGTATCGAGTTTATCATTCAAAATGATTCTTTAAGCGGAGCTATCAACATAAGTTCCCCAAATCCAATCCGAAATGACGTTTTTATGCAAGTTTTGCGACTAAGATATAATCGATTCGCATTAATTCCTTCGCCTAGATGGTTACTTGAGTTGGGTGCAAAATTGATTAAAACCGAAACCGAGTTAATTCTTAAAAGTCGTTTTGTCATTCCAGAAAAATTGGAGCAAGCTGGTTTTATGTGGCGCTATCCGATTATTGAACAGGCTTTGGAGGCATGTTAATACTTTTATTAGCATAAAATTAATTCCAAGAATATTACATCTTAGTACTTTTCATTTCAATTTTATTACCTAAAGTTAAACTGTCAAGACTCAAACGAACATAGTAAAAATCTTTATCGTCAGATTCAAAATCGCCATCAGCATCTTCGTCTCTTTGCATTTTTACCAAGGCGAAATTTTGATCTTCATAAACTTCGATTGAAACGGCATTTTCGGAGGGTAAGGTAATTTCTTTAAGTCCATTTCCTTGTTTGTCAGAAACATATAAAATGCAAGGGTCATTGTTATCAATTCTTCCACTTTTGTTAAAATCGGTTGGTGTGACGAAGTAAAAAATCCATTTAGAGCTGATATTTTTAGGTTTTGAAGGTCGTTCGTAACGATAATTCTGTGGATAATTATTCGTGAAACTTCTAATAAAAGTATCATCAGAAAACAATTTTTTTGAAACATCGGTATTAAAATCATAAAAAATGATGTTAGCGTAGTAACTGCTCCAAAGTGCGAATTTGCTCGATGTCAATAAATCAGAATCATATCTTGTAGGAATGATAACCGTTGAATTACTGTCCACCATAATTGGTTCAGCGAAATAAATGGGTGCTTTATTGCTTTTTTGACTCCAAGTAAATATTGATAAAGCTATAATAGAAAAGGTAAGAATGATTTTAAGCATACGAATTTTGTTTTTTAAAATGAACGCAGAAATAGTTTGAAAATTTTAATCTTTGAAATTAAACTTACAACTCTATGAAATGAAATGCTTTTGTCAACTGAATATAAGCTTCAGTGTAGGAATTATCAGCATTTCGAATGTAGAAGTCGCTAACAGATAAATTCGATTGATTTTTTTGAAATTGAAAAATGGTGCGTGTGTTTGGTTTGTTTTCTTTGGCGTGAATTTGTATCAATTGCTCACAATAAAGTTGATTTTCACTTGCTATTTTTTGAATATAGGTTTGTAATTGAAAAGGAAGAATCAGCCAAAAATCGCCATCTTCACTTAAAATTCGATTCACTAAACGAAATAATTCCGCTAATTCGTTGCTATCACTGTGTTTCGCTCGGTTGTAATCTAAATTCTCTCCGATTATCGATTCTAAATGATAAGGTGGATTTGAGAAAATTAAATCGTAGTGCTTTTGATGATCGATGCTTAAATAATCACCTTCCAAACATTTCAAACGATTGGACCAAATGGATTGTTCAAAATTAAAGGAACATTCAGCCGCGGCAATTGAATTGATTTCAACAGCATCTACCTGAATTTCAGTACTTTTTTGAGCTACCATTAACGATAGAACTCCTGTCCCAGTTCCTAAGTCTAAACCTGACTTTTTATTAGTCGCGTCGATAAATGCACCGAGCAACATAGCATCCGTTCCAACTTTTAATGGATTATTGGCTTGTTTAACATCAAATTGCTTGAAACGAAAAACAGACAAATTAATAGGCTTTAGCGAAAATTACTCTTCCAGCAGAAGGTTTTCCTGTCACCATACAAACTCCTTCTTCTGGTTCTTGGTCTAACGCAATGCAACGAATTGTAGCTTGTGTTTCTTCCTTGATTTTTGATTCGGTTTCTTTCGTTCCGTCCCAATGAGCTAAGAAAAATCCACCGCCGTCAATTTGACTTTTGAACTCTTCGTAAGTATCAACTTTCCTCATGTTTGCTGCTCTGAAAGCTTTAGCACGTTCAAAAAGATTCGTTTGAATTTCACCTAATAGGTTTTCGATAAATGCATCTAATCCTTCAAAATCAACTGTTTGTTTTTCTTTCGTATCGCGACGTGCAATTTCTGCTTTTCCATTTTCCAAATCTCTAGGTCCCATTGCCACACGAACAGGAACACCTTTCACTTCGTAATGTGCAAATTTCCATCCTGGTCGGCGGTTGTCGTCGTCGTCAAATTTGAAAGAGATACCACGCGCTTTTAATTTCGCCGCTAGTTCTTTCATTTTTTCAGTGATAGCTTGTAATTCTTCGTCAGTTCTATAAATTGGAACAGCAACTACTTGAATTGGTGCTAAAGTAGGAGGGAGCACTAATCCTTCATCGTCTGAATGTGTCATAATCAAAGCGCCCATCAAACGAGTTGAAACTCCCCAAGAAGTAGCCCAAACGTAATCTAATTTTCCTTCTTTGTCTGCAAATTTCACTTCAAAAGCTTTCGCAAAGTTCTGTCCTAAAAAGTGAGAAGTACCAGCTTGTAACGCTTTTCCATCCTGCATCATAGCCTCAATGCAAAATGTATCTTCTGCACCTGCAAATCGTTCGCTTTCCGATTTTCTACCTTTGATTACAGGCATTGCCATATAGTTTTCAGCGAAATCAGCATACACTTCTAACATTTGCTCTGCTTCTGCAATTGCTTCTGCTTTGGTTGCGTGAGCGGTGTGTCCTTCTTGCCAAAGGAATTCTGTGGTGCGTAAAAACAAACGTGTTCGCATTTCCCAACGAACAACATTTGCCCATTGGTTGATTAATATTGGTAAATCTCTGTAAGATTGAATCCAGTTTTTGTAAGAGTTCCAAATAATCGTTTCAGAAGTTGGACGAACGATTAATTCTTCTTCCAATTTTGCTGTTGGGTCAACGATTACACCGCTTCCATCTTCAGCATTTTTTAAACGATAATGGGTAACGACAGCACATTCTTTAGCGAAACCATCTACGTGACTTGCTTCTTTACTCAAGTAAGATTTCGGAATGAACAAAGGGAAATAAGCATTTGAGTGACCTGTTTCTTTGAATTTTATATCCAAAACATCTCTCATTTTCTCCCAAATAGCATAGCCATAAGGTTTGATAACCATACAACCACGAACGTCTGAATGTTCAGCTAAATCTGCTGCATAAACCAAATCGTTGTACCATTTCGAATAATCTTCTGCTCTTGTAACGCTTTTCTGTGCCATAACCCAATTAGTAAATTGGTTGCAAAGTTAATCATTTGAAACAATTGGACAATTTTAGGATGGAGTGGTTTGGATTAAATTAATTTAGAGAGAATGGATTTAAGAAAGAAAAGATTAATGCCACAGATGCACGGATTGAATTTGTGGGTAATTTGATTTTTAAGTGATTAATGAACTTGATCACAAATGGGTTTTTATTCGAAATAAAAGAAGGCGTTTTAATTCGAGTAGATCATGGGCATTTTTTATTTTGTTTCACATCACAACATTCCATACTCGGCTGAACGTGCGAGTTTTCCATTTTTACTTTTGGACTGATGAAGGGAATTCCTAAATTCAAGCCGCGAGCTATGGTAAGTAATGCTGCAATTGTTATAAAATAGGGTAGAAGCTTGTTGAGGTTGGATTTGTATTTCGCATTAATACTTTGCATAAAGTAGGCAAAAATGAGCATCACAGGAATTGTACCTAATCCGAAGAAAGTCATTGATAAAATCGATGTAAATAAATCACCTGTGCTTAGGGCATTCATTAGTCCAACATACACCATTCCGCAAGGAAGTAAGCCATTTAGCATTCCAAAGAAAAAAGGACTAAAACTCGTTTTATTTTGATTGAGTTTCGAAAAATTGGTTGAGATAAAAAGTCCGATTTTATTGGAAAATTGCTCTAAGAAAAAAAGTTCTTTGAAGTAAGGACTCCACGCAAACAGCAACATCAGCATTCCTAAAATGATACTGATAACTTGGATGGAAACGAAAAGATTAATGCTTACACCGATTAGTCCAACAATCAAACCTAAAATAGAATAGGTTAAAATTCGACCAATGTTGTAGATTAAAACGCCAAAGAAAATGGTGAATTTGTTTTTTCTATTGACAGGAATTATCAATGTTAGTGGTCCACACATCCCAATACAATGGAGATTGGATGTTAAACCAATGATTAATCCTGTCAATAAAACACTTATCATTCAACGATTAGTTCTTCAACCTGTTCGTATTTTTTACCATCAATTTGATAAGTAATCGTCATATCGTAGTTACCTTTTTCTAAGAATTTAACAGGAACAGTTGCTGGCGTTGTGCCAATTTTAACTTCACGGTCAAGTGATTTGTCATTCGGACGTGTGAAACTTATCATAACGTTAGAAGCAACTCTATTTTCTTTAAATACAATTGATAACAGTTTGTTTTCAACCTTTACAATTGCTGGGTTTTTTATGTCCATTGCTAATTGTCGTGCATTGATGTTTTGTTGAAAATTCTTGTCTTTCAGATAGTAATCTTCTGTTGTTAATTCAGAACCTTTGGAGCTCAAAACCACTACTAAAGAGAGAATGAATACCATAAAAAGTACCATTCCTGCGATAATTCCGTTTCTAAATCTCATATTTTCAATTATAAAAGTGGACCAATGAATTTTGTTTTTATGGTTTCAATGAGTTCGCCATTGCCATAGACTTCAATTTGAATTTTCTTCAATCCGTTGTCTAATTTACCATTTCTAACTTTAACCAAGATGCGTTCTCTCACTTGTTTTCCACCTTTAAGTAAAATCGTTTTTGTAACTTGTTCTACTGACACATTTGGATCATTCGATTTGAACTTAATTTTGAAATCATTTCTTGTTTTGTTCAATAAGTTAACTTCATAAATATTACTTATTGTTCCATCATCCATCACTTGGTAAGTAGTTCCACGTTGACGAATAATATCGGTTTCAAAATCTTTACGAGTAAATAATAAAACACTTAACGCGATAATCAAACCAGCTAGAAGCACAGTGTAAGAAATTACTCTTCTTGTCCAGATATATGGTGTTCTATCTTTAATTCCATTTTCAGAAACGAAACGAATCAATCCTTTTTCCAAACCAATTGATTCCATCATATGGTCGCACGAATCGATACAAGCAGTACAGTTTACACATTCTAATTGCGTTCCGTTACGAATATCAATTCCTGTAGGGCAGACGTGTACGCATTGATGACAGTCGATACAATCCCCTTTTGAAGCTTCTTTTCGATCTTCGCCCTTTCTGAATTTTGCTCGACCTTCACCGCGTACGGAGTCATAAGCAACAACCATTGAGTTTTTATCGAGTAAAACTCCTTGAAGACGACCGTAAGGACAAATTGTTGTACAAACTTGTTCTCTTAAAAAGGAAAAAACACCATAGAAAACACTTGTGAAAATTACGATTGCAATTAATCCACCGATGTGTTCAGCGGGATTTGAAATTTGAATTTTCCAAAGTTCTTCTGAACCAATGATATAAGCCAAGAAAGTGTTGGCAATCAAGAACGAAATAATCCAGAAAATTGAATGTTTAGAGACACGTTTAAAGATTTTCTCTTTCGTCCAGGGCGCTTTATCAAGTTTTTTTTGTTCTGTCCAATCTCCATCAATCCAGTACTCGATTCTTCGAAATACCATTTCCATAAAGATGGTTTGAGGGCAAACCCAGCCGCAGAATAATCGTCCGAAAATGATGGTGAACAGAATAACGAAAACCACACCTACGATAATCATTAGCGCGAACAAATACATGTCTTGCGGCCAGAATATTTTGCCCAAGATGACGAATTTTCTTTCAATGATATTGAAAAGAAGCATCGGCTCACCAGCAATCTTAATATGTGGCGCTCCCAAAAGAAGCGCCAATAAAAAGTAACTTACTATTTTCCTTTTATTGTAATAGGATCCTTTTGGTTTTTTAGGAAAAATCCAAACTCGTTTCCCTTTCTCATCAACCGTTGCAATGCGGTCTCTGAATTCTTCGTCTTGCACACTCATTTTACAATAAATTTAATCCTCACCAATCACCCGCTCGTACCTCAAAAGGAGGCACACTTTTTTAATCTAATTCTCTTATTTTTCAATAATGTCTCCTTGTGGTTCTTTTCCTTTTACACTAGGTAATGAAAGAACATAAGAAGCTACCTGTTGAATTTGTACTGGATTCAATTTTGATGCATGCTCTGGCATACCTGCTGGTCTTCCTTTTTTCACACTGTAGAAAATGTCTTTAACATCATATCCGTAAACCCAATTTTTATCTGTCAAGTTTGGACCAACATCTCCTTCACCTTTTGATTTGTGGCAAATTGTACAGTTGTTGTCAAAGATTGTTTTTCCAGCAGCTAAATCTGATTTTTCAGTCATCAAAGTAGCGTTTGTTTCATCCACATTCATTGCCATTTTAGAAAGGTAAGCGTCGATGTCTTTTTGAGCTTGTTCCATTTCTTTCTCATAAGCTTTAATCTGCAAATCAGATACTCCTAGAACGTGATAGTTGATTAAGTAAACAAAGGCAAATATGATACATGCAACGAATCCCCAAACCCACCAAGGCGGTAAATTATTATCCAACTCTTGGATACCATCGTACTCATGATCCATTAAAATTTTATGTTCTTCTTCGATTGGCACGGCATCCGTTAAGATTGTATTGATTTTTGTAAATGTTTCAGAAACAATTGGTTGTTCAGTAGTTAATTCAGCTTCTTTTTTGGTCATAGCAACCATTTGATTGAATAAACTTCTCAAGTAAATTACCACAAACATTAGGATGATATTGATTGTCAATAAACCAATTAAATCCATGTTTTCAACCAACAACCAAGGACCATCTTTTTCTCCTTCACCAGCTCTGATGAATGTTAAAGCGGAAGCATTAAATGAAGAGAATAATGCACTAACAGTAAGTATGATTGCAATCATTGCAGTATTTGATTTTTCAGCCACTTTTTGTTTGAAGTAATCAGATTTCACAAACACAATGATTGAACCTGAAAGTACGATAATAACAATCACTAAAATCACTGTTAAGAATAGCAACCAATTGAAAACGGTTAAATTGTATTTGTAATCAACCTTAACAACTTCTGAAGTTACAGCTGTAGAATCTGTAACTGTTGGAGCTGTGACTACTGGCGGGTTTTCAATATATTCAAAAATTGCATCAACTTCTGCATTTGTAACTGTTTGTGCAGGCATTGCAGTTGGACTGTAACCAGCAATTTCTTTTGCAAGTTGACTTTTACCTGAAGCAATTAGAGCCGTAGAATTACTAATCCAAGCATACAAGTTTTCACCTTCTCCAGCGTCAGCCCATTTTTGTTTAACGCCTTTTAATTTTGGTCCAGTTGAATTTTTGTCGATTTGGTGACACGTATTACAACGTGATTTAAACAGTTGCTCCCCTTCCTGTGCAACTGCATTTGAGGTGTTGCCTAATGCCGCAACAATCAAAATGTATATCCAATTTTTTGCAAAGTTCTTCATCCTACAAGTCTTTAATGTTAGTATCGATTTTGTCGTTTAATGGTAAATCGCTTAATTCAATCACGTGTGCTTTTGACATTTTTGTAACTCTAAGCACTACTACTATAAAGAATACTACGAATATGAGTAATGAAAATAGGGGGTACCATTCTACACTTCCAATACTTTCAAGGTTATATTTTATAAATCTTAACATGGCTCTTATTTATTAGGTACTTTAACTTTAATATCTGTTCCCATTCGTTGTAAGTAAGCGATAATTGCAATAATCTCTTTTTTCTCGATTTCTTTAATTTTCGCTTCTTTATTCACTCCTTTAAGAGCAGATTTTGGTGTGTTTTCAACGATGTCAACTGCAATTTCATGTGCTTGTTTTTTCAAGTCTTTCATTGCTAACTTGTCGTACCCTTTGGGATAAGGAACACCTAATTTTTGCATTGCTCTGATTTTTCTTTCTAACAATGAAATATCTAAATCATTGTCGTGCATCCAAGTATAAGCAGGCATAATAGAACCTGGAGAAACCACTTTAGGTCGGTACATGTGTTGGTAATGCCAAATGTTACTTCTTAATCCACCTTCACGAGCTAAATCTGGACCTGTTCTTTTTGAACCCCATTGGAATGGGTGATCATAAACGAATTCTCCTGATTTTGAGTATTCACCGTAGCGAACTGTTTCAAAACGCAATGGTCTAATTAATTGAGAGTGACAGTTGTAACAACCTTCTCTGATATATAAATCACGTCCTTCTAATTCAAGTGGCGTATATGGTTTTACAGAAGAAATTGTTGGAACATTTTCTTTAACGATTAATGTTGGTATAATCTCCGCAATACCACCAATCGCAACAACTACTAAACTTAACACCATGAACTGAATTGGTTTGCGCTCAATCACTTTATGCCAGTATTCACCTTTGTGGGAAACGTGTAAGTTTTTAGTTACGGCAGCTTCAGCGTCTTCATTAGCTAATAGAACACCAGATTTTGCAGTTTTCACTAAGTTGTAGAACATCATAATCGCTCCAACTAAGTACAACAGACCACCTAAAGATCGTAAGTAATAGAAAGGTCTTAACTCGTTAACTGTTTTTAAGAAGTCTGGGTTAGTTAAAGTTCCATCTGGGTTGAAATCTTGCCACATCAAACCTTGCATAAATCCTGCAATATACATTGGGATAGCATATAAGATAATCCCTAGAGTTGCAATCCAGAAATGTTGGTTGGCCATTTTTGTTGAGTACAAGTTTGTTCTGTAAATTTTTGGGAACAACCAGTACAATAAACCAAATGTTAACATACCATTCCATCCTAAACCACCGACGTGAACGTGAGCAATTGTCCAGTCTGTAAAGTGAGAAATTACATTTACATTTTTCAATGAAAGCATTGGACCTTCAAACGTTGACATACCATAAGCAGTTAATGCAACCACCATGAATTTCAACATTACATCATCACGAACCCTGTCCCATGCACCACGTAATGTTAACAATCCGTTCAACATACCACCCCAAGATGGAGCAATCAACATTACAGAGAAAACAACTCCTAAACTTTGTGCCCAATCAGGTAATGTTGAATACAATAAATGGTGAGGACCTGCCCAGATATAAATAAAAATCAATGCCCAGAAGTGGATAATTGAAAGTCTGTAAGAATATACAGGACGATTCGCTGCTTTTGGTACGAAATAGTACATCAAACCTAAATAAGGTGTTGTTAAGAAGAAGGCTACCGCATTGTGACCATACCACCATTGAACCAATGCATCTTGAACACCTGCGTAAACTGAGTAACTTTTAAAGAATGAAACCGGTAATTCAAATGAATTGAAGATGTGTAACATCGCTACAGTTACGAATGTTGCAATGTAGAACCAAATAGCAACGTATAAATGTTGTACTCTTCTAACTAAGATAGTTGCGAACATATTGAAACCCCAAACAACCCACATTAATGCGATTAAGATATCAATCCACCATTCTAGCTCTGCATATTCTTTTCCTGAAGTAATACCAAATGGCAAAGTTGCAACAGCACAGACAATGATAAATTGCCATCCCCAAAAGTGGAAATAACTCAATTTATCACTCCACATCCTTGTTTTTAATAGACGTTGCAGTGAGTAATAAACTCCCATGTAGATTCCGTTTCCTACAAATGCAAAAATCACTGCATTCGTGTGCAATGGTCTTAAACGTCCAAACGACAGGAAACTGAATCCTAAATAATCGTTGTAAAACTCTGGAAATGCAAGTTGCGTGGCAACTATTAATCCAACCAACATTCCAGTTACGCCCCATATTACAGTTGCGTATGCAAAATTCCTTACGATCTTATTGTCGTAACTAAACTTTTCTACTTCCATCTTTGTCTTCTTTTATTGTTAGTTCTTCATCGAAAAGAATGCGTACAGAAGGCGTGTAGTCGTCGTCGAATTGACCGTTCTTTGTTGCCCATAAAAAAGATACTAAGAAGAAGCATGCAATCAATAAACTTACTACGAGCATTATGTATATCATTCCCATGCTACAAAATTCTATACTTCACACCAAATGAATTATGATACCTGTTTGCTAAAAAATTGACTTTTGTCAGGTTTTAATTGAATCCCCATTTTTGTTAATAAATGTGAAATATTAAAATTGAAATGAACAAATTAAAAGTGCATTAAAATCAAAAAAATAATAATAATTTTGCCCCACTAATTATTTAATTCAACATAGCATGCAACTGTGGAATACATTAAATAAGGAGGAATTAGAAGCTCATTTGCGAACAGTAGGACATAAATATGTCACTATTTCTTTTTATCAATACGCAAATATTGCTCATCCTCGCTTATTCAGGGATCATTTGTTTTTAATGTGGTCAAAGCTTGACATCGTAGGTAGAACTTACGTTGCTAAAGAAGGAATCAATGCTCAAATTGCAGTTCCTACAGAAAATCTAAGTCAATTTAGAGAAGAATTATATCAAATCGATTTTCTAAAGGGGATACGTCTAAATTTTGCTGTAGATGACTCGGAAGCTGAATTTCCGTTTTTGAAATTGAAAATTAAAGTACGCGATAAAATTCTAGCGGATGGCTTAAACGACGAAACGTTTGATGTTACCAATAAAGGTAAACATTTGAATGCCGAGGAGTTTAATAAATTGACCGATCAACCTGATACCATTCTTATCGATTTTAGAAATCATTATGAATCAGAAGTTGGGCATTTTAAAGGTGCAATTTTACCAGATGTTGACACTTTTAGAGAATCGCTTCCTTTTATTGAAGATGAATATTTAAAAGGTAACGAAGATAAAAACATCGTAATGTATTGTACAGGTGGTGTACGCTGTGAAAAAGCTTCTGCGTGGTTCAAACACCGAGGTTTCAAAAATGTACATCAATTAGAGGGTGGAATTATTAAATATGCCAATGATGTTAAAGAAAAAGGTTTAGAAAATAAATTCATCGGAAAGAACTTTGTGTTTGATGAACGCCGTGGTGAGCGAATTTCTGAGGATATAATTGCTGTTTGTCATCAATGTGGAGAACCTGCAGACACGCATACAAATTGTGTAAATGATGCCTGTCATTTGTTGTTTATTCAGTGTGAAAGTTGTAAAACCAAAATGGAAAATACCTGCTCTGATGAATGTTTACATACGATTCATCTTTCGGCCGAAGAGCAAAGAGAATTGAGAAAAGGCAAAGAAAACAGCAATAAAATTTTCAAAAAAGGTCGTTCTGAGAATCTGAAATTTAAAATGAATAAGGCAAAACCGATTTCATTAATAAAAATGGAAGCTCAATAATATGTTTTAGATACTCCAGTTTAAGATCCTGACGATTAAAATTGATTGTCAGGCTTTGTTTTTTTAATCGACATATTCGTCACGCTCTAAACGTTTTAAAACACTAATTAAGTTTTCTTCTTTCTTCTTTTGACGTGTTTTTTTAGCTGTTTTTGTAAAGTACTGGTGCTGATTTAGGAACTTAACTTGAAGATTATCCCAAGCTCTATCGCTATTGATTTTATTCATTTCTCGAAGTTCCAAACGCAATCGATCTGCAATTTTTTCAAAGTCATCTCTTCCTAAATAATCTAAATCGGCATCACAAATAATTTCTTGCAATTTATTTATTGGTCGATGTGGAATTTCGGTAACGTGAATTAATTCTACAATGGTTTTGATGTGTTGCTCTGTATATCCATATTTTGGTAAAATTTCCGTTGCCATACGTGCACCAATTGTCTCATTGTGTTCATACCGTTCAATAAATCCTGCATCGTGTAAAATTGCTGCTGTTTTTAATAAAAACAATCCTTCATCGGTTACACCTTCCAATAGTGCAATTCGTTCCACAGCTTTCACCACATCTTTTGTGTGGTTGATAGAATGATAATATAGTTTGTCTGAGAGGTTTTTTTGAAGAATATTTAGTACGTGACGCTCGGTTTTGTAGTATTTAATCGAACTGAAATGGTGTAAACGTACAATTTCACCAAAGCGAGAATTTGGAATTAAACCTTCACCATTCACAGAAAGCTCTGGTTTTATGCGATGGACACTATACATGTCAACTTGTGTGTTGGTTTTAGTGGTGACTTTTCCAATATATTCTCCCTCAAAGTAGGGCTCAACATATTGAAATGTATTCCCACTAATTGCAACATGTCCAGCTTTTCCAAGCATTTCCATTTGCTGAGCCAAATTCACTGTCGAGCCCCAAATATCATAAGCCAAACGTAGATTTCCAATAATTCCGGCAGTGACCGGTCCAGTGTTTATTCCAATTCGAATTTCCCAATAATCTTTGTGATTGGCAATAGCTTCAAACTTTAATTTTGACATATAAGCCTGAATTTGAAGCGCAGCAATACAAGCATCTATTGGGTTTGTCGAATTTTCAATTGGTACCCCTCCAGCACACATGTAGGCATCACCGATTGTTTTGATTTTCTCAAGTTTATTTGCCTCAATTATTTCATCAAATTTTTGGAAAAGAACATCCAATTTATGAACTAAGCGATTAGGAGAAGTGCGTTCTGAAATTTTACTAAAGCCTACAACATCTGTAAATAGAACAGAAACGGTTTTAAAAGATTGGGCTCTAACTTTCCCTCTTTGTTTTAACTCACGAACTGCTTCTGCAGGCAAGGTATTATTGAGCCATTTTTCAGCCTTATCTTTTTCAACTTGCAATAATTTTTGCTGCTCTTCTAATTTAATTCGTTTTTCCTCAATGAGCCTATTTTGCTCTTCAATTTGTGATTTTTGAAGACGAATTTCGCGCGTACGTTCTGCTATTTTTATTTCCAAGCGAACTTGTTCTCTTCTCGAAAGCTCGATTCTACCTTTGATGTATAGAAAAACGATGAAACCAAATACGACTAGAATAATTGCCCAAAACCAAACTTTTGCCCAAAACGGAGAATTAATTTTAATCTGTAAAACAGTTGGTGTTTTGCTCCATTTACCGTCGCCAAGTCGTGCATAAATTTTTAACGTATAATCTCCAGGAGAAAGCGCATTAAAAGTTAATTCATTATTGGAGCCTAAAAGTTGTTCACCTAAATCAGAACCGATAAGTTGGTATTTGTAGTTGATTAAAAGAGGGTTACTTAAATCATCTGCATGAAAACGAATCGTAAAACTGCGATGTTTATAATCGAGTTCAAGGTTTTTAGTTTTAGAAATCACATATTTTAAAGGAGAATCTTTATCACTAGGAACTTGCCAATCATTCCCTGTTTTAAAATGGGTAATCCAAACTTTTAGATTATCGGATTCTTGCGTGAGCTTGGAAGGATGGAAATGGTTAAAGCCTTCAATTCCTCCAAAGAACATTTCTCCATTTTTAGTTTTAAATACAGCATTTGAATTAAATTCATCACTAACTAGGCCATTTTTTTCAGTGTAGATATGAATTTTACTTGTTGCCAAATTGTACGAGCCAATTCCTCGATTGGTACTGAACCACAGTCGTCCTTGGTCATCTTTCAATAAGCCATATATGACATTGTTGGGTAATCCATCTTTTTTTGTTAAAACACGGATGTAGTTGTTTTCTAAGTTGGCAAAAATTAATCCCGAGCCAAAAGTACCTAGCCAAAGTTTGTTTGGTCCAACAGAACAGATCGTTGAAACATAATCCTTTGAAGTTCTTATGAGTTTTTTACTAAAAGGATGTGAAACAATTTTCTTATTTCCGTTTTTAATACTTAAATAATTAATTCCTCCACCACTTGTTGCAAACCAATATTTACCATAAGGGTCTTTGTAAATCAAACGACAAACTCCAAGTGATATTGAGTTTTGTTTATCGTTAGGATTGTGTTCAAAAACTTCTGATTTTTTCGTTTTATAATTATAAAGAACAACGCCTCCATTGGTAGCTAGGAAATATTCGTCTTTTGAAAAAGGAACGATTGAGTAAACCCTTTCGTGCTTTTGGACTTGAGTTTTACCTATGAATTCAATTTTTTTATATTGAAATTTATTATCTGCAAGAATATTAAGTTCGTATAATCCATCAAGTGAACCAACTAAAAGTTTGTTTTTAGAAAGTTCGTGAATGCATAAAACGACTTCTTTTCCAGTTGCACTATTTGTTGTTTTGCCAATGATTCGATTGAATTGATCAAAAGTTCCAGTTTGTTTATTCCATCTAGAAACACCAACATCGGTACCAATAAATAGGTTTCTTGAATTTTTGGAACTAGCAAAACTCCAAACGTTGGGAGAAGGAAGACCTTTGTTCAAATTTGCACTTGGACCAATACTTAAAAATCCAGTTCGGTATGGGTCAAAAGTTGAAATTCCTCTTTCACTTCCAACCCAAATTTTACCAGTATTATCTTTGAATAAGTAAGTTAAATTGTTTGAAATTAGCGAGTTTTTTTGAAAAATATCAGAAGTACTGAAATACTTTTTATCATTTTTATCAATTGTTATTAGACCATCAGATGCCGTCGCAATGAATAACTTATCGTTTGTTTTTACAATATCTGTAGCAATGATTGTATTTAAATTTTCACTCTTTTCAAAAAGAGGTTTGGCTTTTTTTTGTTGAATATTGAGTGAAAAAACACCTTTATTTGTTCCGATATAAACGGCTTTATTGTAGGCAACAAGTTTAAGTATAGAAATATTTTCATAACGGTTTTTATAAAAAGAAATTGGCTCAGTTTTTTTCTCTTTTATCTGGTAAAGTAATAATCCTTTATCCTCCGTATCAATCAGTAAAGTGTTGTTCCCAATAGAAGTAATGAGATGCGTTTTCTTTGTAGGTAAATTTGGGATGGCTTGCGAAAAGGTTTTGGTTTTACTGTTAAATTGCACAACGCCATATCCATAAATACTGACCCAGATTCGTTCTTTTTCATCTACAGAAATACTCTCAATTTGAAGCAGAACTGAATTTTTAACTTGAAAAGTGGTGAATTTTTCTTTGTTGGGTTCAAAAAGTAATAATCCACTTGCTGTACCGAACCATAGATTACCATTTTTTGTTTTTGCTGAGCATTTGATATAACTATTCTCAACTCCAGGTGTATCATCGGAACTATAAATCTCAAAGTTTTTACCATCAAATCGGTTTAAACCATCTTGTGTTCCAATCCATAAAGCTGCAGTGTTATCTTGAATGATACAGGTTACAAAACTTTGAGATAATCCATTACTTATGGTAAAGCTATTAAAACGAAAATCTCCTTGTCCTCTAACTGAGAAAACAAGGAGAAATATCGAAAAGCAAAGTAAAAATTGCTTCAAAACCAACTATTTTTTAGCATCAGCTGCAGCAGTTGGAGCGGCCAAAACTGAAGCTTCTAAGTCGCGATCAAACATATACATTCCACCGTTGTCATCGCCAATTAATTTTAATTTATCCAAAATAGTTCGTGCTAATGCTTCCTCTTCTAATTGTTCAGAAACGTACCATTGAACAAAATTATGGGTAGTGTAATCTTTTTCTTGCAAACAAATATCAACTAAATTATTAATTGATTCTGTTACACTTATCTCATGTTTCAGTAATAATTCAAAAACACTTTTAAGATTGTCAAATTCAATTGGAGGTTGACTAATAGCAGGGATAATCGCTTTTCCGCCACGTTCGTTAACAAATTTCACCAATTTCAACATGTGAAAGCGCTCTTCGTCAGAATGTACATACATAAATTTGGAAGTACCGTTTAAGCCGTTATTTTCTGCCCATGATGCCATAGCAAGGTAATATTGCGATGAGGATGCTTCTTTTAATATTTGGTCGTTTAATGCTGTTTCAACTCTTGGATTCATAGTTTTGATTTTTTACAAAGTTACAATTGTTCGAGTCAATTTGTTCTGTTATGTACGTTAAAAAAGTGATTAAAGTCTTACTAAATGTTTAATTTAGAATCGTTACTAATTAGAATCAAATTTTAGTGAACGAAGTTCTAATCATTTAAATTTTTGGAAAAGAGGTTCAATTGCTTAATTATCCATCGGATTCACAGGGAATTTTGAAATCATTCTAAAGCGATCGCCTTGTAGTTCTAAACAATTCGACCAAAGTTTGTTATTTTCAGTGTTAAAAATCATTTCCAAAGAAATATTGCTAACTGGAATCCACGATTTTTCTTTTAATTCTTCGTTTAATTGCCCAATCGACCAACCTGAATAACCGATAAAGAAACGAACTTGATTCCTTAATTCAGGTTGGAGTGCTAGTTTTTTAGATAATTCATCAAAATCTCCTCCGTAGTAAATTCCTGGGGCAATAATTGTGGCACCTTTAATTTCTTTTCCCAATGTATGAATGAAAAACAAGTTTTCTTTGGACATTGGTCCTCCAATACTTATTCTAGCTGCAATATCAGGAAATTTATCATCTAGTTTATGAAGGTCCAATTCGAGGTAGTTGTTCAGTACAAATCCAAAACTTCCTTCATCGTTATGTTCACAAAGTAAGATTACGGAGCGCGCAAAATAATGATCATCCAAAAATGGATCAGAAATCAATAAACAACCTTTTCTTGCGACTTCGTTGTTCTGAAAAGAAAGATTTAACTTTTTCATAGTTCAATTACAAAGAAAATACATTTTTGTTTGTAAACGAATTTATAGCAAAGTTGGAGGTGAATTTATTAAACTTCGCCTTAATCCAAAGCAATTTTTAACTTTGTAGTAATGAATTATGCAGCGATAGATGTTGGGACAAATGCAGCGCGTTTATTGATTGGTGAAGTTGTTCACCAAGATGGTAAATCGTTTGTAAAAAAGGTTTCTTATACCCGAATTCCTTTGCGATTAGGAGAAGAAGTATTTGAAGATGGGAAAATATCCAAGAAAAAGGTTCAAGATTTTATCAATACCATCAAAGCTTTTGGTTTAATCGCAGATATTTTTGAAGTGAAAAGATTGCGTGCTGTGGCTACTTCTGCAATGCGTGAATCGAAGAACGGACAAAAAATCGTTGACAAAATCAAAGAAGAAACAGGAATTACCTTAGAAATTATTTCGGGTGAAGTGGAAGCAGAATTGATTTTTGGGACTTTTTTCCTTTTAGAGATTGAAAAAGAAATGCCTTTCATCGTAATTGATGTGGGAGGTGGAAGCACAGAAGTTAGTGTATTTGAAAAAGGGGAACGAATTGCTTCTAAATCTTTTGAGATTGGTACGATTCGTCTTTTGAAAGAAAAAGTTGATAAAAACATTTGGGCTGATATTCACGAATGGATGCAGCAACACGTTGATTTATCCGACCATCATCAATTGTTCGGAACAGGTGGGAATATCAATAAAGCGCACAAAATCATTGGAGTAAAAGACAATAAACCTGTTCGACTCAGTCAATTAGAAAATTTGAAACGCGATTTATCTGCTTTAAGTTTAGACCAAAGAATGTCTGAATATCAATTAAAGCCAGATAGGGCAGATGTCATTGTTCCTGCGCTTGAAATTTTCACTTACATAATGAAGGAGATGGGCGCAAATGAAATTATCGTTCCAAAAATCGGTTTGTCTGACGGAATGATTTACGCAATGTATAAAGAAGATTTAAAACAATAAAATGTCACAAAAACCAGCAATACCAAAAGGTACGAGGGATTTTTTACCTCAAGATGTTGCCAAAAGAAACTATATTTTTGACACTATAAAATCTGTCTTTCAATTGTATGGATTCGCTCCAATTGAAACGCCAAGTTTTGAGTTATCCTCCACTTTAATGGGGAAATATGGAGAAGAAGGAGATCGTTTGATTTTCAGAATATTGAATTCTGGGGATAAAATGAAAAAGGCAAATATTGAAGCATTACAAAATGATAATTTACCAAGATTTGCTAATTCATTAGCTGAAAAAGCGTTACGCTACGATTTGACAGTTCCTTTTGCACGTTTTGTAGTACAGCACCAAAATGAATTATCTTTTCCTTTTAAACGCTATCAAATTCAACCAGTTTGGCGCGCAGATCGTCCACAACATGGAAGATATCAGGAATTTTACCAATGTGACGCTGATGTAGTTGGAAGTGATTCTCTTTTGTATGAAGTGGAATTGATTCAGATTTTTGATGCTGTTTTAACAGATTTGAATCTTCCTGGTTTTACAATTCAAATGAATAATCGTAAGATACTTTCTGGAATTGCAGAAGTGAGTGGTGAATCAGAAAAATTGATTGATATTACTGTTGCGATTGATAAATTGGATAAAATAGGTGAGGAGGGAGTTGTAAAAGAACTAGCTGAAAAAGATGTTTCTGCATCAGCAATTGAACGCATTCAACCTTTATTCAGTTTATCGGGTTCAAACGATGAAAAAATTGCACTTTTGACTGAATTTCTTAAAGATTCTGAAATTGGTTTAAAAGGAATTGAAGAATTAAAAGTGGTATTAAACCACATCAATCGAATAGGCTTGCGACGCGGTGAATTGCTTGTTGATGTTACACTTGCTCGTGGTTTGAATTATTACACAGGTGCCATTTTTGAAGTAAAAGCCAAAGATGTTAAAATGGGAAGTATTTGTGGCGGTGGACGTTACGATGATTTAACTGGACTTTTTGGTTTGAAAGGAGTTTCTGGTGTTGGAATTTCGTTTGGTGCCGATCGCATTTATGATGTACTGAATACATTGAATTTATTTCCTTCTGAAGTAACGAAAGGTTTGCCTGTTTTGTTTGTGAATTTTGGTGAAAAGGAAGCTGAAAAATGCTTGGATTTGGCAAATGAAATAAGAGCGAATAAAGTGGCTTGTGAAGTTTATCCAAGTGCTGCGAAATTGCAAAAACAAATGAAATATGCCAACGATAGAAATGTTCAATTTGTAATACTTATTGGCGAAAACGAGTTGAATACTAGTTCATTTGTTTTGAAAAATATGGAAACAGGCGAACAAACATCTTTGAAATTTGAGGAGCTTTCTTCCATCTATTCACTTTTAAAATAAAACAATGAAGAAAATTATCGGCTTTACTTTTTCATTCCTTTTTTTAGTAGCTTGTGGTAGCAAAAAAGGCGCTTGGACAGAGGAAGAAAAGCAAAAAGCTATTAAATCTTTGGATAATCACAAAGCGGAAATTGCTGCTTTTGGTAAAGATAAACAGGCATTTATTGATTGTTATATTGAGACGATGGAACAGCGCTACGAAAATTTCGATGCAAGCACAGAAGCAGGTAGAAATTTAGTTGTAGTCAATTGCATTAATCCAATTGTTCAAAAAAGCATTGAGGAAACAAATCGAAATTTAAAATAAAATTCATTTCAAAAAAAAAGCCCAGTAAAACTGAGCTTTTGTAGCGAGACCGAGAGTTGAACTCGGGACCTTTGGGTTATGAATCCAACGCTCTAACCAACTGAGCTATCTCGCCATAATTGAGGGTGCAAAGATAATGAGATTTTTAAATTTCAAAAGGAATTGTTTTAAGATTTCAAAAAAAATATCTAGAGATTCTAAACCTGCTGTATATCAGGGAGAAAAATCAAATCAATGCACCATTGTTAGCATAATTAGACTTAATAAATCCAAAATTCCGTGCAAAAGTAAAAGGTAAGAAAGAGAGTTTTTAGTTTTTTGGTAAATAACATAAGCTGCAAATAGCGGAATACTGATATACGAAAACCAATAAGTTTGCTCAGTAAATCCAGCGAAATGAATGATTGTTATTACAGTTGGAACTAGAAACTTAAACTTTAGTTTTTCAACAAAACTCCAAGTGAAAACGGAAATTACAAGTAACAATAAGTGAATTAATTTTAAACTATCTAACACCAACGTTTCGGAGAAAATGGCTAAGTCTTTATCATCAAGAATAACACTCCAAAGAATTTGGTTGGTCAATAACTTGAATAAAATGGCAAAGAAATAAAAATAGAAATACCATTTTCTAAAAGTCAAAATATCGCGCCAGTTCCAGACTGCAAATTGGAGTGCGATAATGATTAGAATAAAATCAAAAATTGGAAAAGGTAAAATGAATGAACCTTGATCCTTAAATATTGAAAAACCGTAAGCTAGAAGTGTAAGAACAACAAGAAAGATGGTTCTTTTTTCGCGATTCATTTATTTACCAAGTGCCTCGTAGATGTAATCAAATGTAGATAATATTTCAGCCTTTCCATCAATCACCGCAACATCATGCTCAAAATGGGCGCTAGGTAATCCATCAGCTGTAGCTATTGTCCACTTATCGTCCAAGGTAATTACTTTTTCAGTTCCCAAGTTAATCATTGGCTCAATTGCAATAGTAAGTCCATTTTGAATTCTTTTACCACGACCTCTTCTACCAAAATTTGGAACTTGTGGTTCTTCGTGAAGATTTTTCCCTAAACCATGTCCAACCAAGTCTCTAACCACTCCGTAACCGTGTTTTTCAGCATGTTGTTGAATTGCCCAACCAATATCCTCAATACGATTTGCGGTGTTACACTGGTCAATTCCAATGTATAAACACTCTTTGGTAACTTCACATAATTTTTTTACTTCTGGTCGAACTTCACCTATTTCAAAAGTGTAGGCATGGTCACCGTAATATCCTTTGTAAAAAGAACCACAGTCAACAGAAACGATATCACCTTCTTTAAAAGGTCGATCCGTTGGCAATCCATGGACAACTTGCTCGTTAACAGAAATTAAAAGCGTACTTGGACAACCATATAAACCTAAAAATCCCGGAACCGCATTTTGAGAACGAATATAGGCTTCTGCTATTGTATCCAATTCTTTTGGAGTTGTGCCTGGGTGCATTTTTTTTGCAATTAAACCTAAAGTACGACTAACAATTTGAGCTGCCTCACGCATGATAGCAATCTCTTCTGAAGTTTTATAACGAATCATGAATTTTCCCAAAAGTGACATAGAGCGCAAAAGTAGTCATTCCAATTGAATTTGAAAGCAGTACGAATAATGCTCTTGTTTAATATTATTGATAAAAACGTTAAAACTTTTTTAGATTTTTTAACTTTTATTCTATCTTTGAAAAAAAAATATACAAAAAATGAAAAAAGTATTAATGATGGTTGCAGCAGTTGCTTTTTTAGTGGCATGTAACGGCAGTAAAAAAGGAGCTTGGTCTGAAGAAGATAAACAAAAAGCTAAAGATGAAGTAAAAAAAGTTGAATCAACTTTAGATGTTTTGGGTGACAAGAAACAAGCATATATTGATTGTTACTTAGAGAAAATCGAAGACAATTACGATAATTTCGATGCTGCAAACAAAGATCAAAAAGGATGTGAAAAACATGCTATGGATTGTGTTCAAGATGTTTTTGCAGGAAAATAATTAGTAAAGTTATAAATTAAGATAAGAGGCTGTCTCAAAATACTGAGCAGCCTCTTTTTTTTGAAGTCTATTTTGTTTTTCGTATTTCGGGTGATTTATTTTAAATTTCAATTTATCGTTTGAAAAATAATTTTAAAAACACTCAAAAGGGAGTTTTTTTCGCTTTTTCAATTCATTTTTGGCCTTCATGCGGCTTTTTTTCTGATATTTTGTGTTATTGCTAATTATCCCAATTCTATTTCAACTTTTTTTTCTACGAAGCATAAATCTTTTAAAATTGTGGTTGTTTTTAATATTCCCAAATACAGGTTAAACATCGTAACAGCGTTTTTTTCTTTTTTCTATTCCTTCTTCGCTATTCAGTAGTTGATGAACTTTATTAAAATTTCAAGCAAGTGGATCAGATAAAAACTGCACATAGATTTAGTTACGAATTGTATTGATTTATATCATTTTCATACCTGCATTTCAGGCAATAATTAATTCGAAGAAATCCGTTACAAACTTTTTCGTAAATATAGTATTAGAGAGTTTTTAAAAATCAACCAATTCCGAAGTGAGATAAAAACTTTCAGTTCTCAGTTATCAACTTTCAACTTTCAACTTTAATTTCACTTCATCCCCCTAAAAAACTCCTCTAATAAATTAGAAAGGTTTCCAAAGGCGCTGAAACTAAGTTCTTGATAAGTGTCGTAAATATCGTGGTAGTGTTTGTTTGGCCCCATTGTGTAGATGTAGAACGCTGGAACTCCCGCTTGTGTAAAGAAATAATGATCTGAATTGGCAGCAGGACCGCGTTTTTTTATTTGAGCAAGGTAATTTTTATCCTTGTTGATGCTCTCCAAACGTGTAAATTCATCAGGGAAAAGCGTTGCATTTACAACTGTAATTCCTTCTTCGCCGCTTCCCATAATGTCTAGGTTCAACAAAAGCTGAACGCTTTTCAAATCAATTGGTGGATGCGAAGCCATATACATTGAACCTAACAAACCGATTTCTTCTCCAGCAAACGCAACGAAAAGTAGATTGTAGTTTTTCAAACCTTTTGCTTTGAACTTTTCAGCGAGTGAAATCAACATTCCATTTCCACTTGCATTGTCATTGGCACCTGGGAAATAAGTCGCAGCACCCATTCTTCCTAAGTGGTCGTAATGCGCTGTAATCATTATGGTTTTCTTCGATTTTTTAGTTGCAGGAAGATAACCAATTACATTGCGAGCTGTGTGATTTTTGATTTGTGCATCTATCGCGTAGGTAATCGTAGAATTGGAAAGGAAATAATTTCTAAATGCTGCTTCTTGCACCTGAATAAACGGAAACTTGTGGGCTGTTCCAGAAACCGACCACGTAAATTTCGTGTTTACAACTTCCATCACAGGCGCATATTTCGCAATTTTCACAAGATTCTCTTTCACTTTCGTAAGCGTATCACCACCATAGCCAAGATTTAAGAAATAGAACACTTTATTCTTGTCGAGCTTCGAAAAACTATATTTTCCAGTGTAAAGCTCATAAATTCCTAAGGTTTGAAAATCATTGGTTCCGCTACCTTTTCCAGAGGATGGATCGACTATAAAATCAACACCTGGCGTCAATTGCTTGTCTCCGATTTTAACTTCCATTTTATTTGGAAAAGTATTTACCGGAAATGAAAACGATTGAAAATAAGTTCCATTAAGAGCTTCTAGACCAATTTCTTGGAAGGTTTTGGCAATGTAGTTGGCAGCAATGGAATCACCACTGTTTACGTAGCCTCGACCGTGAAATTCAGGCGAGCAAAGTTGTTGCGTGAAGTTTTTAACTCGAACGCTCTGAGCTACAAGTTGTAAACTAAAAAAAAGACTAGTTAGAAGGACTATTCGCATAACGTCGGCAGATTTTAAGGATGAATTCTTCAGTTGTCTCACTCTCCAAATCCCAACGTTGATTTTCTGCCATATCAGCTAAAATTGAACGCGCACTCACTAAGTTAACTTGCGAATCCAAACGCTTGATTGAGGATGAAAATTCATCACTTGATCCACCAAATAATTCGTTGATTAATTGTAATTTTTCATTCAAACTAAACGATCCAATCAAGGTATCTAAAGGAACGATTGAATAATTTTGGCGAACGTTTGTTTCGATTTTTTTAATTTTTCCAGCTAACGGATGCTCATTTTCAGCGCTGTAATTCGATGGTGCAACTTGCTCAACAGCTGGTGCTGCATTACTTACAGGCGTTTCTACAACTGGTGCTTCTACAACTGGTGGAACTACTTCGGGTAGTATTTCTTCAATTGGTTCTGCCTCAGGTGTTACTTCAATCGGAGCATTTGCAAAAACAGGAGTTGGGAATTTTACTTCGTTGAAATTACTTGTTGTAACTGGTTTTTTCTCTGTTTCAATTTCTGGTTGAACATCTTCGATAGTTAGAGCTGGAGTTGGCTCAGCGAATAAAGAAACGGGTTCTGTATAAGAAGGTGTGTCAATCAATTCGTGCGTTTCAAGTGTTTCTTCAGCAGGTGTTTCTTCAATCGTTTCAATCGTTTCTTCCTCTTCTGCATGAATATCAAAGTCCATCGCGATAGTTTCCTCTTCTTTTACTTCGACAAGTTCAACTACTGCTTCCTCGTTAGTAACTTCTTCGTTTGCTGCTTCGTCGAATAAAGAGAAATCAAAAGGTGTTTCTTCTGCTTTTTCTACTTCTTGAATTGCTTCAATTATTGGCGCATTGAAAACCACTTCTTGCTCATCGATTAAAGGCGTTTTTGTACCCAAAACTGAATCAGCATAAACTTTGTAGCGAACAACAACAAGTCTTTCATACAATTCTCGGGATTGATTCACCATTGTTTCCAATTCAGCTAATTCAATGGATCCATTTTCAATTTTTTCAAGTGAACTTTCAATGGCAGTAATCAAAGACTTCATATTTTTAATTTTTAGGTAATTTTTCAACAAAAATGTAAAGTTGCTAACGTATTTGCAACGGGGTTAAACTTAATAACGATTTTTAAATCCCAAAGTTAAAAACAACACAAGTCATTGAGCGAAAAATTCTCAATTACTTATTAAAATAAATGTTAACAATTTAAAGAACTATGTTTTTAGAACAATTTCCTGGTGAAGGACGCCAAAATGGATGGATTGAAGTGATTTGTGGATCGATGTTTTCTGGTAAAACTGAAGAGTTAATTCGTCGAATGCGTCGTGCTGAATTTGCCAACCAAGCTTTTGTGATTTTCAAACCAGAAATCGATAATCGCTACTCAAAGAAAAAAGTGGTAAGTCACCAAGGAAATGATTTTGAAGCTGTAGTTGTAAAATCTTCCGCTGAAATATTAGAGAAATGGAACGGCGAAAAAGTAGTTGCTGTAGATGAAGCACAATTTTTCGACGAAGGGATTGTTGAAGTTTGCAATAAATTAGCAAACAAAGGTGTGCGCATCATTTTAGCAGGTTTAGATATGGATTACAAAGGAATTCCGTTTGGACCTATGCCTGCTTTACTTTCGATTGCAGAATATGTCACAAAAGTGCATGCGATTTGCGTTTCTTGTGGTAATTTAGCTCAATTTTCACATCGAACGGTCAAAGAATCGGGACAAGTATTAGTTGGCGCTGTCGAAAAATACAAACCGCTTTGTCGTTCGTGTTTTAATATTGTACAAAATTGAAACTAAATTTAACGTTTGACGAGTTTTGCTTGGCTATTAACGGTCAGCATTTGCATGGTTCCAAAGAAGAAATCATTCAACAAATTCAATTTGACACTCGAAAAATTTACCCTTTACCCAATCAAGCATTTTTTGCATTGAAAGGAGCGTATCGCGATGGACACGATTTCATCAGCGATGCTTACAAAAAAGGAGTGCGAACGTTTGTTGTTTCGGAGCCAAAATTGCCTGAATTGCGCGATGCCACTTTTATTTTTGTGAAAGATACTTTGCGAGCTTTGCAAGATTTGGCGTGTTATCACCGTAAAAAATTCAATTATCCAATCATTGGAATTACGGGAAGTGTTGGAAAAACTACGGTTAAAGAGTGGTTGTTTCATATTCTTTCCGATAAATATCGAATTGTTAGAAGTCCAAAAAGTTTCAATTCGCAGTTGGGAGTTGCACTTTCACTATTGAATTTACACGAAGAATGTGACCTTGCTATTATCGAGGCGGGTATTTCAAAACCCGGAGAAATGGAAGCTTTGGAACGAATGATTCAACCCACAATTGGGATTTTAACATCGGTAAGTAAAGCTCACGAAGATAATTTTCCTTCGTATGAAGTGCATTTAAAGGAGAAAATGGCGCTTTTCAAAAACGTTAAAACAACCGTTTTAGGCACTGGGTTTTTGATTAGTCAAGAACAAATGCGTTCCATCAAAGCTTATCAGCCAACGGTTGGAGAGTTTACCAAAGAATTACAATTATTACCTTTTCAAGATCGTGGAAGTGTTGCTTCGGCTTTATTGGCGATTGCCACAGCGAAAATTTTAAAAGGTTTAGAAATTCAAAAAATTGCTTCGCTTCCGAGATTGGCGATGCGATTAGAAATCTTTGAAGGTCGCGAAAATTCTATTATAATAAACGATACTTACAATCTAGATTTAGATGCTTTAAAACTTTCTTTGGAATATCAATTGGCATTAGCTGAAGGAAAAAGACGCATAGTGATTGTAGGTTTAGAAGAGGAATGGACACATTTAGAAGATAAAATTCGTTTGACAATTGACGATTTCAAACCTGATTTATTAGTTTTTTCTCGTAAACCAAAAATTACTGATGCCGAGTTGAAAGATGCCATTGTTTTGGTGAAAGGTACACGCGGTGCGAAAATGGAAAAAATTGCTCGTTCGTTTAAATCAAAACAGCACAAAACAGAAGTGATTTACAATTTGTCGGCAATAAAGCACAATTTGTCGGTTTTCAAAAATCAGTTGCAAACTAGCACTAAAATACTTGCGATGGTGAAAGCCCAGTCGTATGGTGTTGGTTTGGAGAAAATCGCTTCGTTTTTAGAAAAAATCGGAATTTCATATTTAGGAGTTGCCTATTCGGATGAAGGAGTAGAATTGCGAAAAAGCGGGATAAAAATCCCAATTTTAGTAATGAATCCTGAAGAGGAAGGTTTTGAAGCATGCATCAAGTACAATTTAGAACCTGCGATTTATTCCTTGAATCAATTAGATGATTTGATTTCAACTTTGATTTCGATGGAGAAATCGAATTTTCCGATTCATATTAAGTTAGACACAGGAATGCGCCGTTTGGGTTTTGAACGTGAAGAATTGTCGAAATTGATGGAAATAATTCAAGCACAACCTGAGGTTAGAATTGCTGGTGTGTATTCCCATTTAGCGGATGCTGACAATCGCAGAGACAAGCGTTTTACCCAATTACAAATCACTCGTTTTCAAGAAACATGTACTTGGATTTCCAATAAAGTACCCTATCCATTTATTCGCCATTTGTTGAACTCAGAAGGAATTGCTAATTTCAGTGAAGCACAATTTGATATGGTTCGCATTGGAATTGGAATGTATGGTATTTCTTCGAATCCAACTTTACAAAAGAAGTTGCAAGCTGTAATTAATTGGAAAAGTGAGATTTCGCAAATAAAAACTATTCAAGTAGGAGAGAGCGTTGGTTATTCTAGAACGTTTATGGCCAACGAAAAAATGAAAATTGCAATCATTCCTGTTGGATACGCCGATGGTTTCAGAAGAAGTTTGAGCAATGGAAAAGGAGGCGTTTTTATTAAAAATACGTATTGTGCAATTCTTGGAAAAGTGTGCATGGATATGATTATTGTGGATGTAAGTAAGTTGAATGTTACTGAAGGTGAAGAAGTTGAGATTATTGGTGAAAATCAAACGATAGAAACTTTCGCAAAAGCAATGGATACAATTCCGTATGAGGTGATGACTTCTATTTCTAAAAGAGTACACAGAGCTTATAGTGAGGAGGAATAATTAATTTGTCAGTCAGTTGACGGATGAGGATTAGTTGATTTGAAAATGGATTGATTTAAAAATAATTAGTTTTATTAAATCAGAAATGAAATTTAGTCCAATAGAACGGATAAAGGTTGTTTTACCAGACATATTCGATTCAGTCAATAACATTGATTTTGATGAATCAATAGAATTTGGAACACAATCTACAATTAGTGGATGCCTCAAATTTTCAAATTGAAGCTGTTTTTTTTGGTCCGTGAATTTAGGAATACAATATTCATCAACACTTTTTCGCAATGAACAAATAGAAATGTAACTATCAACTAAACCGACAAAATTGAAAATGTTTTCTATGTCAGTTGTTTTGTTTTTTAATTTATCAAGTGAACTAAAATAGAGTAGGGGTTCTAAAAGAAAAATAATCTTTATAAACTCCACTAAAAACCAGTAAGCGACTTCCATATCGCTTGCTATTTTTTGTTCTAATTTGAAAAAAGACATCTTTCTTTTGATTGCTGAAATAACCTTCATTGATTTTTCAAGCTCCGGATTCGATTTAGTTAAAATTGGATATTTAAAAAGAAATTTAGCAACTGCGCCAAGACTTAACAAGGAAGGAATTGCGTTTATAAAAAGTGTTGTTTTACGTTTAAATCCAAAATGAATGAGTACGTGAATCGGAATTAAAAGCAATAAAGAAAAAGCTGCAATTGATGAGAAAAACGAGAGTGGAATTAGGGCTAAAGCAGCAAAAGAAAGTATTAGAAAAAACGAATGCCAGTTTGATTTTTGTTCAAGTTCTTCTTGAAATAAATCAACTAAATAGTAAGCTTGTTTTTGATTTAATTTTTGAAGTTGGAGCTGAATTTCTATTCTATCAGCCGGATTTTGAATCAAAAAGTCAATGATTTTTTCTTGATGTTTAAAATCAACAGATGTGTAATTAATAGTCCTTAACTTATTGTAAAGATATTGCTGTCCAATTTTTGAGTTGGTACGGTCTATTTAGCAAAAGAATAAATTGAAATCTAAATCATTGCAGGTTTGGTCAGAAAGGATTTGTTGAGGATAATCAGTTAATTTGTTGCCCTTGTATCTTTTGATTAAATCAAAATTAACCCCTTCCTTTTTTATCCTCCCAAAAGAATCATTTAAATTTTTAAGTTAGCGATTTTTTCGTTGAAAAAGCATTATTACCTTTTATTAGTCAAGGAGCAAAAGTAGGATTTAAAAATCGTTTGCAATTTAGTTTATGATTAAATGCTCAGTCTTTCTTAAACTCAAATCATTGTTAAAATAGATTTCAGTTGGTTAATAATTTAATTTTCACTGTAATTCCACGACCTAAACCTTCGTCTGAAAGTGTTTTGTCGTCGAGTGCATCGAAATAATAAAGAATTAAAAAAGGCTCACAATCTAAATCATGAGCCTTATAAATAAGTATAATTTTAGTCGATTTAATCGATTTTCACCTCAAACGGCATTCTCATTTGAATTCCGCTCATTGCTTCGATTTTTTTCAATTGTTTGTAGTATTCTACTAATTCTGAAGGCATTGAATTTGCTTTTATTTTCGTGTCAGCTTCTTCATCATCACCTGTTTCACTTTCAATCATTTCAAAGATTTCAGACAATTTATCTTCTTTCTTCAACGGATAATACAAGACTTTAGCATCTTTTATTTTCGCCAAATTCGCAGCGTAAGAAATCGCATCTGTCAAACCTCCTAATTGATCCACTAAACCAATTCGAAGTGCGTCTCTACCAGTCCAAACACGGCCACGTGCTACGAAATTCACTTCTTCTTTGGTCATTTTTCTACCTTTAGAAACACGTGTTAAAAACATATCATAAATCTGATCGACTTCCATTTGTGTTGCCTCTAATTCCTCTTTTGTCAATTTGCGGTTGGTAGAAAGTACCGAATGTTTATTGGTACTAATTCTGTCGAAGCTAATTCCTAACTTGTTTTCAAACATTTTTCCAGTGTAAGGAATCATTCCAAAAACGCCAATTGAACCTGTAATTGTTGTTGGTTCTGCAAAAATCTTATGCGCTGGAGCCGCAATGTAATAACCACCAGAAGCAGCAACGTCACCCATCGAAACGATTACTTTTTTCACTTTGTTAGTTAATTCAACTTCTCTCCAAATTTCTTCACTTGCCAAAGCACTTCCTCCAGGACTATTAATTCTGAAAACAACAGTTTTGATGTGTTTCGCATTTCTAACTTTTTTGAACAACTTACAAATTCCTTCTGAAGTAAGTCCTTCACCTGAGGTAGAAACATCACCTTCTGCTAAAATTACAGCGATTGAAGGTTTTTCTGCTTTTAATAAAACTTGGTCTTGATAGAATATTTTTTTAGCGTATTTCTCAAAATTTTGAAGTTTTAAATCTTCTTCATTTTCAATCCCAACTTTTTTCATTAAGTAAGTAATCATTTCGTCGCGGTATTTCAATCCATCTAATAGTTTGAATTTAACACCATCATCAGCGCGTTTGATTTTTAATGAATCAGCAAGGGTGTTCAATAATTCAGGATTGATTTTACGGTCCGCAGCGATATCATTTCGCATATCTTCCCACATTGAAGTAATGTATCTTTCCATTTGAACGCGACTTGAATCACTTATGTCAGTTCTGAAAAACGGTTCTACGGCACTTTTAAAATCGTTGTTTGAACCACGAATGATTTCAACTTCGATATCTAATTTATCCAATAAACCTTTGAAAAACATTAATTCACCACCTAAACCTGTAATTTGAAAAGTCGAAGTAGGGAAGGCATACGATTCTTTCGCTGCCGAACTGATGTAATATTCTTTCTGAGAAATGTACTCACCAGAATTATAAGCTACTACGAATTTTCCACTTTTTTCGAAGTCATTGATTGCATTTCTGATTTCGCGAGCTGTTGCCATTCCGCAACAAACATCACCAATATCTATGAAAATCCCTTTGATTTTATCGTCTTTTTTTGCTTCGCTGATTCCATAAAGAATGTCAGGAAGTCCCATTGATTCGTTCACGTTGAATGAACTTGGGTCAAATTCAGATTTCCCTTTGTTTAAAATTTCTCCATCTAATTGCATGTGAAGAATTGTTTTGTCTTCAATTGATAATGGCTTTGGACCAAAATCACTGAATGAACCAATAACTCCTCCAAGAATTAGGAAAAAGAAAATCATTCCTACAATGCCTGCAATGAATACAGCTAAAAAGCTTGGCCAAAATATTTTCCCGAAGGTAATTTTTGGTTCCGTTGGTTTGTTTTCTGACATAATCGTGGTTTTAATTTAATAAGTTGTTAAGGTTTAGTCCTTTATTTACAAGGTTTAATTTTAAAGTGAATCTAATTTTTTGTCCGTAATCAGTGAACAAATCACCAAAGTAACTCGATTGATAAAGCGGGAAGAATACGCCAAGAGTGTTAGATAATTTCACTCCTAAGCCAAGATTCACAACCGTTTGTGTTGTACCGAATAAGTCTTCAAATGCCCCAAAATCTGCAAAAGCTCCGAAGATTCCTGGTTTAAGTGGTAATTGCATATAAACATTTGCCGCAGACATCCAAGTTGTTGAACTTCCAATCGCCATATTGATATTGTTAGAGTGGAAATTTCCGAAGTTATCCATTCGATTTTGACTCCAAAGTCCAGTTGCTTCAAAACGTCCGAAATTGTATTCTTCAACAAACAAATCTTGGTAACCTCTTGCACCAAATATAGATAGTTCAAAGTTTGGATTACCAATTATGCTTTGAGTTTCATACAAAACATTGGCTGCTCCAAATACACGCAGTTCAATCCAACGTTCCATTTTGTTTTTAAGGTATTTGTATTTATAAGTTGCTGATGCTGAGATTCTACCAAGTCGATCAAATTTTTGATTTCCTTGAATATAATCTCCACGCAAACTCATATTAAATTGATGGTCTGGTAAGTTAACATTGTAGTTGTAGCGAGCAAAAGCACCACCTTGAGCGACATCAACACCCATTCCACCACTTTTAAAGTTCTTTGACATTCCTTGAATAAGAATATCGTGAGAAGTTGCTTTAGCTTTTCCTCTATTTCCTAGTTTTGCGTACCAATATGGAGTAATTACTTGGAAGTTTCCGTTATTTGGCATTCCAAACGTTTTTGCTGAAGCACCGAATTTTGAGATTTTCAAGCATTTTTTAGGAAGAAATGTGTAACTCAATTCAGCAATTCCAGCAACTTTTGTTCTTCCAAAAGCAAACTGTGGTGCTACTAAAAATTGAAAAGGTTTAAATGGAATTCCCATATTATGAACCGCTGCACCTAACATAAAACCATCGTATTTATTACCTCCAATTGTTGGTGTCCAAAATAAATTGGTTTTTGACGCTTCGTTATCTCCAATTAAAAATTCTAATTTCAGTGGTTCAATTCTATTGATTTTTGATTTTTTTGTCCAAGAATTATTAGTTCTAATTATTTCAGGAATATGTCTTGAATCATCAATCGTAATTCGAGTATAACCTGTTGATTTTAAAACAACCTCCCCTTTTTTAGTTGGCTCTAGCCATACAGTTTCTACTAGTGTTGTATCCTTGAAAGCATTTACTTCAATCGGGCCGTTTACTTGTCCAACGTTTTTAACTTTAACTGTAGATGTATTGTTTGATTTATTGGTTTTTACACTTTTCAATTTATAGTCAATGTGATTGGTAGTTTTGATCAAATCGTCGAATAACCAAGATAAATCCTTACCAGAAGATGCTTCCATTGATTTACGCATATCCTCAGGTTGTGGATGTTTGAATTTCCACTCTTCGTAATAGGTACGCATTACTTGATTGAATTTTTCTTCTCCCAAATAGTCCATTAAATAAAAGAAAACCAATCCAGTTTTTTGATACATAATCATTCCATAGTTAATAGGAGTGAAGTCTGCAGAATGTGTTTCAATAGGTTGATCAATTCCTAACATCGCAATTGCACGGTAAGAAACATCGCCCATATCGTGGTGATCTAAATCGTCAAAGTGGAATTTTCCATTTGCAACCATATCTGAAAGTCGCGTGTTGTTAGGATATTTGGTTTGAATGTAGCGCATTTCATTCAAGGTATTCATTCCTTCATCCATCCAGCCGTGTACGCGCTCGTTTGTTCCTAAAATTCCGTAAAACCAGTTGTGACCAACTTCGTGTACAATAACAACTTCCAACTCTTCTTTCGAACTTGCATTTCCAATTACAGTTACGTTAGGATATTCCATTCCGCCACCTGCACTAATTGTTCCATCGACTGCAGTAACTTGGTTGTAAGGGTAATCGCCATTCCAAAGTGAATAATAATAAGTTCCATCATTAAGGTATTCTATTGCGTGTTGCCAGTTAATTGTATTGTGAGGAACAAACATTGCCCAAGAAGTAACTTTTCTTTTTGACTGAGGCAATTCCACTTCGCCTTTCAAAACTGCAAATCGTTTGTCGGCAAACCAAGCAAAATCGTGAACTTTAGATTGGGTGTATCGAATTGTTTTCAATTCACTTGAAGATTCAGGAAATGCAGTTTTTCCACCACGACCTTGTTTGGTCATTAAGAAATCAGCAATTTTTCCTTCGGTAGATTTAGCCAAGTTGTTTAAAAATTCAACTTCAGATTGTGTTTGTAAATCACCAGTTGCACCAACTACGTAGTTTTTCGGTAAGGTAATTGAAACATCAAATGAACCAAACTCAGAATAAAATTCTCCTTGATTCAAATAAGGAATAGCGTTCCAACCATTTTTGTCGTAAACTGCTGGTTTTGGGTACCATTGTGTAATTTGGTAAGATTCATCAATATGACCTAAACGAGAAATTTCACCTGAAGGAATTTTAACTTTAAACGGTGTTGAAATACGAACACGTTCTCCACTTTTTAGAGGAGTGTTTAAGGTGATAATACAAATGTCAATGTGAGTTGGGTCGTATTCCCATTTTAATTTTTGACCATTTGATTTAAAATCTAATGAATCAATTCCGCCTTTATCTTCTTCTTTTCCGAAGCGCAGTTGTTTTTCTCCGTCTTTGTATTTCTGTTTAGCAAGAGCAGTATTTCCATTGCGATAAGCATTTGGCCAAAGGTGAACGTAGATTTTATCTAAGGTATTTGGAGAATTATTGACATATTCAAACTCTTCAAAAGCAGATAAAGTATGGTTTTTATCGTTCAATTTTACTTGAATCGTGTAATTCACTTCTTGTTGCCAATAGGTTTGTCCGAACAACTGGGTTGAACAAAACAATGCAAAAAATAGATAGATTGTATTTTTCTTCATAATAACTATTTTAACAAATGTAATTTGTAAAAGTGTCTGTTTGACAATTATGTGATAGAAACAAATCTCATCGACATTAACGACACTAATAAAGGATAAATGGAAAACAAAAAAGCTGTTGATTCTGATTGAACCAACAGCTTTTGAATTAAGGTATTTAATTATCTAATAACCATTCGCTCGATAGCGATTGAATTTTCAGATTGAATTTTCACGAAATAAATTCCTGAAGTTAAAGAAGATAAGTTTGCTTCAAAAGTAGCAGCTGTAAATATTGAACTTTGAATTGCTTTTCCGTTAACATCTTGAATAGTTACGGTAGCGTTTGAAACAATAGTATTCATTTCAATTATAAATGTTCCATTGTTTGGATTTGGTACAATTTTGAAAGTAGATAATGTTAAATCTTCAACACTTAAATATCCATCAACACCATCACAGTTTTCATCAATTGAGTTGTCTAAAACTTCAGTTGCTCCCGGGTAAATTTGGTTGTTGTTATCATTACAATCACCACCAACTGTAGCAAAACCTGCACCTGGATTTGAACATAAACTTTGACCTGTTCCTATTCCGTAAGTATCATTGTCAGCATCAACATAATAAGTCACGAATGTTAAACCATTGTCGATTCCACCAGCACAATCATTATCAATTCCGTCACAAATTTCAGGCGAATCTGGGTTGATTTGGTCATTTGAATCATTACAATCTCCTGCTACAATCGCGAAACCTACACCAGGGTTTTGACATAAGCTTTGACCTGCACCCGTACCAAAACCGTCTAAATCAGCATCTGTATAATAAGTAACGAAGGTTAATCCATTATCAATTCCACCAACACAATCGTTATCTACTCCGTCACAAATTTCAGTTGCACCTGGGAAAATCGCATTATTTGAATCATCGCAGTCAGTACTGTTTGTAACATAACCTGCACCTGGGTTCGTACAGAAAGGAGCTCCAGTTTCAAAGTCACCAAAACCATCTAAATCTTCATCAACATAATATATAATTGAACCTGTAATTTGATTGTCGTTATCATTACAGTCAGTACTATCTAAAACATAACCAGCAGGTTGTGTACAAGAAACGATTGAATTGGAAGCATCACCAAATGTATCTAAATCAGCATCTAAAAACCAAACTGTGTTTGGATTGATTAATGAATCAGCATCATTACAATCTGTACTATTTAATACATAACCAACAGGGTTTGTACAAGATAATGAATCAACAGCTAAATCACCAAAACCATCATTATCTGTATCAGCATAATAAGTTTGAGTTGGTAATGCAATAGCATTTCCATAAAGAGAAACGTTATCAAATCTAAAAGTAGCTCCTGTTGTTCCAATTCCTGTCAAATAGAATCTAAAAGTTACGTTTGAAACAGCGTTAAAAGCAGCTCCAAGTGTAACTGTGTCATCTAAATTTTGATTATTGTTATTTCCTGAAATTCCAGTCCCTAAATCAGTTGCGTAATTATCTAAACTTGAACGAACATACCAAGTTGGCGTTCCACCTGTTGCACTACATCTATGGTTAAAAGCAATTCTATCTAAATCTAAACTTTGACATTCATTTGCAGTGATTGAAAACTCAGCATATTCCGTTAAATCAATCGTTGTTGTTGTGTTCCAGTTACTGTTGTTGAATACATTTCCAGCCGCTTGACAATTTACACCTGTTGATGAAAAAGTTCCAAATATTGCTGTCATTGGTTGAGTTGTTACAGCTGTTGCAGTCACAGGACACCCTGAAGGTTGAGTAAATTCATAAATTCCTAACATTAATGGAACCAATGGAGCATCTGCACCTGAACAATCTTCATCGATGTTATTCGCTGGAATATCGGTTTCATTTGGATTAATTAGGTTGTTAGCATCATTACAATCTAAGCTGTTAACTGAATAACCTGCTGGTACTGAACAATCTGTTGTTGTGAAATTTAAATCTCCAAAACCATCGTTGTCAGCATCTAAATAATAAGTAAATGTTGGAAGGTTTTCGTCGATGTTTAAATCACAGTTATTATCAACTCCGTCACAAACTTCTGTTGCATTTGGATTGATTAAGTTGTTATTGTCATTACAATCACCAGAAACTAATGAGTAGCCAGCACCTGGATTTGTCACTGATTGAATAGAAACAGAGCTTCCGAATCCATCATTGTCTAAATCTTCGTAATAAGTTGTCAAAGTAAAACCTTCATCTATTACTAAGTCACAATTGTTATCAAAACCATCAAAAACTTCAGTAGCATTTGGATTAATTAGATTGTTCGCATCGTCACAATCTGCACTATTTGCCACATAACCAACTGGCTGACCACAGTTTTGAGTTGTCATACTTAAATTTCCAAATCCATCATTATCTGAATCTAAATACCAAGTTGTAACAGTATTCACATTTGGATTAGTGTCATCACAGTCGGTTGAATTTTGTACATAGTTTCCGGTTGTTGGTGGCGTACAACCCGTAAATTGGTTAGCTAAATCTCCATAAGTATCGTTGTCAGCATCTAAATACCAAACTGTATTTGGATTTAATAAAGGGTTTGTGTCGTCGCAATCAGTATTGTTTGCTACATATCCTGCTGGTTGACAACACGATTGAACAGTTTGTGTTGGTGTTCCAAATGTATCTTGATCGGCATCTAAATACCAAGTTATAACTTGCGCACAAGCAGGAGTAACAGCAGCCCAAGTTGATCCAACTCTAAATTCATCTAGTTGTATATTTCCAGTTCCTGCTGAAGAGCTTCCAGCTTGTCTTAAAAATATTGAGGCAAAACTATTAAATGAATTTGTTCCTGCAGAACTTGATACTGAGGCTGTTGGTTCTGTAGCACCAGGTATTGGATTTATGAAAACGGAAGCTTGAATAGGACTTACGCTTGCATCTAATTTAATTACTACTAGAACAGTTGTTCCAACGGGATACTCACTTGAATAATTTGGTGTAGGTGCTGGAGTTCCACCTGTAGTATTTAAAACACCTAATTGAAAGGTATTTGCTGTTGTTCCTGATTTTATAAAAACACGAGGTGAAAAAATAGTTACCGAAGCACCAGTTGTACTTCCGAAACCTGTAAAATACTCACCAGTTGTTGATAATCCAGTTGTTGAAGGTACCTTTAGCAAGAAAGAAAAATATCCTGTGCCAGTTATTCCTGTAATTGCTTTATTGATGTCTTCTGAATTTCCTGCTGTGAAAGCTAATCTGTTACCAGTAGATGCTTCTAATCCAGCATAATAAAGGCTGTTTTGGCAATCGGAGGCTGTTGCTAATGATTGTAATTGACCAGCAGTTCCACTGTGAGAGCTCCATCCGTTGACATTCAAAGCTCCAGTAAATGAAAATGACTCTAAAGTTTGAGCATTAACAAAAAAAAGTCCTGAAACAAATGAAAGTAATGTAAGCGATAATTTTTTCATCTTTTATTTTTTTTTGCAAAGGTAAGTAATCAAGGTTAAAGGAATGTTTCTAAAATCAAAAAAGGCGACCAATGGCCGCCTTTGTGTATAACTTTAATCGTTGTTAATTACGCTTGTGGAGTTTCTTCCTTGCGCTCTGGTCTAGGTATTAAGACTTTGCGAGAAAGTTTCCATTTTTTAGTTTTTGGATCTTTACCAACTACTTTGAAATCTAAAATGTCTCCTTCTTTACAAACGTCTTCCATTTTTGCAACTTTTTCCCAGCTAAATTCAGAAATGTGAATTAAACCGTCAGTTCCAGGAAGTATTTCTACGAAACATCCAAATTCTTTCACAGATTTCACTTTTCCAGTATAGGTTGCTCCTTCTTCAACAGTTGGAGGGAAAGCAATCAAACGAATTCGACGAATTGCTTCGTTCATATCTTCACCATTATTGGAAAGGATTTGAACGCGTCCTTCACCAGTTGGTAGTTCCTCGATAGTGATTGTTGTACGCGTTTCCTTTTGCATTGCTTGGATGATTTTTCCTCCAGGTCCGATGATAGCGCCAATCATTTCGTTAGGAACGTTAAATGCTTCAATTCTTGGTGTTTGTGGTTTCAAAGTCGCTCTTGGTTCAGCTAAAGTATCAGTGATTTTACCTAAAATGTGTAAACGTCCTGCTCTTGCTTGCTCTAAAGCTTGTGTTAAAACTTCATAAGGTAAACCATCCACTTTAATGTCCATTTGACAAGCCGTGATTCCTTTTGCAGTTCCTGTAACTTTAAAGTCCATATCTCCTAAATGATCTTCATCACCTAAAATGTCAGAAAGAATTGCAAATTTACCTTCGTCAGCAACTAATCCCATTGCAATACCAGAAACTGGTGCTTTGATTTGAACGCCACCGTCCATCAGTGCTAATGTTCCAGCACAAACCGTTGCCATTGAAGACGAACCGTTGGATTCTAAAATATCAGAAACGATACGGATAGTGTAGGGATTGTCATCTGGAAGTACATTTTTCAATGCTCTTAATGCCAAGTTTCCGTGACCAATTTCTCTTCTTGAAGTTCCACGAAGTGGTTTTGCTTCTCCAGTTGAGAATGGAGGGAAGTTGTAATGTAATAAGAATTTCTCTGTTCCTTCAAATGTAGCACCGTCGATTAATTGCTCATCCATTTTACCACCTAAAGTAAGTGTTGTCAATGATTGCGTTTCACCTCTTGTAAACACAGCAGAACCGTGAACCATTGGTAAATAATCAACTTCAGCCCAGATTGGACGAATCTCGTCGAAGTTACGTCCATCAAGGCGTTTGCGCTCGTTCAACATTACCCAACGTACGGCTTTTTTCTTCACTTCAGAGAAATACGGTGAAATGAATTTTCCAACTTCTGCTAATTCTTCTTCTGTAAATGCCGCCTTCACTTCTGCTTTAATTTCTTCAAACAGTTCAGTTCTTTTCGCTTTGTTAGCCAAGCCCATACGTGCAACTTCTTTACATTTTTCCATTGCTAATTCGTACACTTTTGCTTTCACTTCTTCGTTATGAGATTCGTGGCTATATTCTCTTTTTGGATTAGCAGTTGCTATTTCAGCAGCTAAATCTAATTGGAATTGACATTGTTCTTTGATGGCAACGTGAGCAATTTTGAAAACTTCCACTAATTCAGCTTCAGAAATTTCTTGCATTTCACCTTCCAACATATTGATGTCTTTTGCAGTACCAGCAATAACGATATCGATATCTGAAATTGCCATTTGAGCCATTGTTGGGTTGATGATGTATTCACCGTCAACTCGACCAACACGTACTTCAGACATTGGACCATTAAATGGAATGTCAGAAACTGCAATCGCTGCAGAAGCTGCAAAACCACATAATGCATCCGGATTGTTCACACCGTCGTAAGACAATAATTGAATCATTAATTGTACTTCAGCGTGGTAATCGTCTGGAAACAATGGACGTAAAGCACGGTCTACCAAACGCATTACTAAAATTTCAGTCTCAGAAGGACGCGCTTCTCTACGGAAGAATCCACCTGGGAAACGACCAACTGCTGAGTATTTCTCACGATAATCTACCGTTAATGGTAAAAAATCTACGCCATCTTTAGCGTCTGGAGCTGCAACAACTGTTGCCAATAACATGGTGTCGCCCATGCGAACCACAACGGAACCATCCGCTTGTTTAGCCAATTTGCCTGTCTCAACAGAGATTTCTTTCCCTCCTGTGATAATTGACTTTCTTGTACCTATATTCATACTTTGTTTATTTACTTGTTTAATTTGATTTTATGAGTGAATGATGTTACGAGTGGATGATGTTATGAGTGAATGATTTTATGAGTGAATGACTTTACGATTTTTGAGTGAATGATTTTTACGATGTTATTCATTTTGAATTTTACAATTTTCCTAATTTTCTTTTTCAATTCTTTCTTTTATTTGTCGAGTAAACCCACCAATTCTATTTTGTAATGCATGAAGGTTTTCGATTAAATCATTAGTTGACAAATTAAATAAATCTTGTGCTAAAATTAATTTAGTTTCTAATTCATAACTCGAAGAGATAGCTATTTCAAGAAATCTAATAAATTCTTTGTTTGAAGTTCTACCAGATCCTTCTGCAATATTTGATGGAATTGAAACAGCAGAACGATTTATTTGAGAGGTAATTCCATATTTTTCTTCTTTAGGTAAGTTTGATGTAAATGCATATACTTCTTTAACAATAACTAAAGCTTCTTGCCAAATTTTAATTTCCCTAAAGTTGTGTTTTTTCATTATTTATTTCAACTAATTTTTTTCCTAATTCATTCCCTCATTCTCTCATTTGTCATTCCCTCATTTTCTCATTCCTCATTCCTCATTCCTCATTTTCTCATTTTCTCATTCCTCCTTCTCTCTAATTTCTATTAAGCTCACGCTAAAAAAAAAGGACACCCGACCATAGCCGAACGTCCCCTCTCTTTAAATTTTTTGCGATTGTTAAGAATTAACGACGTAAGCCTAACTCTTTAATCAACGCACGGTATTTTTCAATATCTTTTGATTTTAAATAATCTAAAAGGCTACGACGTTTACCAACTAGCAATTGAAGTGCTCTTTGTGTACCATAATCTTTACGATTTTTTTTCAAATGCTCTGTTAAATGGCTAATTCTGAATGTGAACAAAGCGATTTGTCCTTCAGTTGAACCTGTGTTTGTTTCTGAACCTCCGTATTGAGCGAAGATTTCTTTCTTTTTAGATGAATCTAAATACATGCTAATATTCTTAAAATGATTATTATGTAGTATCCGAACTTTTCGGAATTACGGTTGCAAAGATAGTTATAGTTTTTTAGAAAACAACAAATGACTACTTTAAAAATGGTTATTAATTACTTTGAAGCTCATATCTCAACCAATTCAAGGCACTCCAAACGGTCATTTGTAAGTTTCGTTCGCGATTATCGCCAAAAATAAACTTTCGAGCAATTGTTTTGTTTGATAAAGCAATTCCAATCCAAACTAAGCCAACAGGTTTTTCGTCTGTTCCACCTGTAGGTCCTGCAATTCCAGTGGTTGAAATACAAATGTCAACTCCTAGATTTTTACGACCACCTTCTGCCATTTCTCTTGCAACTTGTTCGCTTACTGCACCGAAATTCACTATGTTTTCTGCTGAAACTTGAGCTAATTTAACTTTTAGTTTATTACTGTAAGTCAAAAGAGATCCTTGAAAATAATCGGAAGCTCCTGAAATAGAGCAAATTTGATTGGCCAAAAGTCCTGTGGTGCAACTTTCAACAGTACCAATACTTAAGTTTTTTTCTTTAAGTAAGGCTCCAATCACAGAAGGTAAGGTATCACTTTCAAAACCAAATAATGATTCTGGAATTAAGGTCTGTAATTCTTCAAAATAACTGTCAATAAGTTGAGCATCTTCAGCTCCTTTGTAAGATGTTATCCTCAGTTTCACTAAGCCCGGGGAAGGTAAATAAGCCAAACCTAAACCTCTATCGCGAATTGAGTTTTCCCAATCTTTAATTATCTCAGCAAGGAACGATTCGCCGATCCCTTGGGTTAATGCTGTTCGGTAATAAATTGATTTTAAACTAAATTTTTCTTTTAACCTTGGAATTGCTTCTTCGCTCATTATTCCCTTCATTTCATAAGGAACTCCAGGCAAGCTAATAAATACTTTTCCGTTTTCTTCAAACCACATTCCAGCTGCTGTTCCATAAGCATTATTTAAAATAGTACAATTTACAGGCAAAGCAGCTTGTTGACGATTTGTTTCCAACATTGGTCGATTTCTTTTGGAGAAATATTCTTCAATCTTATTTAATGTTGGTTGATGAATTTCAAGTGTAGTATTGAAATAAGAACAAAGAGTATGTTTGGTGATATCGTCTTTTGTCGGACCTAATCCTCCTGTTAAAATCACACAATTGGTATCTTTCTCTGTAGCATCTAAAGCATTTATAATTGCTTCAACTGTATCAGCGATTGCAACGGTTTTAACGATTCTTGCACCGATGGCTGAAAATTGTTGCCCCAACCAAGAAGCGTTGGTATTGATGGTTTGACCAATTAATAATTCATCGCCAATGGAAAGGATTTCTACATTCATTTTTTAGTGAATTTTGCAATGGATTCAATGTGACCCGTATGTGGAAATTGATCGACTAAAGAATACTTCTCTAACTCATAACCGTGGTCTTTAAGTGTTGATGCATCTCGAGCTTGAGTTGATGGATTACACGAAATATAAACAATGTGTTTTGCTCCTAAATCGATAACTTTTAAAAGTGTTTTGGGAGCAATTCCTGCGCGTGGTGGATCTAAAACTATACTTGCGATTTTGCCATTGAACTCTTCGTGTTGTTTTAGGAATTTTCCAACGTCGGCAGCGTAAAACTCTATATTTCCAGTATTGTTTTTGATTGCATTTTTCTTAGCGTCTTCAATTGCTTCTTCCACAATGTCAACACCTACAATGCGCACCTCTTTTTTTCTTCCAGATAATAATTGACCAATTGTTCCAGTTCCACAGAATAAATCCATGACTACTTTTTCTGCGTCAATTTCATCTTCAAACACGTAGTCTAAAGCTTTGGAATAGAGCAATTCAGCACATTTTGGGTTTGTTTGAAAAAAGCTTTCCATACTAATTTGAAAAGTCAATCCAGAAATAACTTCTTCAATATATGGTGAACCAAAAATTAGGTTGTTTTCACCATTTTCAATTTTTGCTCGATCGGCAACATTGTCATTTATTGTGTGTTGTAAACCAGCAATTCGATTTCCAAAAAGTGATTTCAGTAAATTTGCAAATTGTTGAATATCAAAATTTTCAATTCCTTCTGATGAAGTTACAAGGTTGACTAAAAGTTCGTTAGTAAGAAATGATTTTCTAACAATAATATGTCTGAAAAATCCTGTTTTTTTTGGTGGATGCCAAGCTGGAAGTCCTGTCGCTTTTAAGAAAACACGAATTTCTTTCAGTTTTGTTTCCCATTCTTCGTCGAAAAGTCCAGAAGCTTTGTTTAAACTTTCCACTTTCCACCAAGTTCCACGACGTTTGAAGCCTAATGCAAAGGCATCGTCAATTTCCGTATCTGTTTCGAGGCAATGTTCAATTGATGAAAAACTATATTCCATTTTATTGCGGTAGAAATAGTGATTCGGTGAGGAGATGAACGCATCAAATTTGTCGTCTAAGTTTATTCCTGAAATGCGAGAAAAGGTAGTGATTGTTGACTCTTTTTTTACTTTTTCTTGTTCATGAACAGGAATTCGTATGTACGGACCACCTGATATTTCTTGGTATTTTGTTTCAGTTTCAAGAGGTGAACGTTCAATTATTTCAACCAATTTAGCTTCAGCAAAAGATTTGCGTTTTACATCAATTTTAGCTTTAACTAATTGACCAGGAAATGTGTTGTCAACGAAAACTACAAAGTGTCCATTTTCAGTTTCTATTTTTGCAATTCCTCTTCCTCCGAAAGCGTAGTCGGTAATTTTAAGCTCAATTTCTTGACCTCTGTGCATACTGCTCATATCATTCCGCGAATTATTCCTTTGTCGGAAGTTTCAATAAAACCGATAATTTCTTTTGTTAATTCACATTCTTCTAAGCTCGCTTTAACCGCTTCGATTCCTTTAGAAATATTGCTGTTTTGAACATAAATGATACGGTAAACATCTTCAATTTTTCTAACAACGTCGTCGGAATAACCTCTTCTTCTTAAACCAACAGAGTTTACGCCTGCAAAAGTTAATGGTTCACGGGCTGCTTTAATATAGGGAGGAACATCTTTTCGAACTAATGAAGCACCTCCAATGAAAGCGTGTTTACCTATGTGAACAAATTGCTGCACAGCGACTTTTCCTTCTAAAATTGCAAATTCATCAATCATAACATGACCAGAAATCCCAGTGTAACTTGCTAAAATTACATTATTTCCAATTTGACAATCGTGAGCAATATGAACATAAGTCATTAAAAGACAGTTATTACCGATTGAAGTTTTTAGTTTGTCATTTGTGCCACGGTGAATTGTAACGCATTCACGGATAATTGTATTATTGCCAATTTCAACTGTAGTGTATTCACCATTAAATTTTAAATCCTGAGGAATAACACCAATTACAGCGCCTGGATAAATTTCACAATTCGCACCAATTCTTGTTCCTGGATAAATGGTAACGTTTGGATGAATCACTGTATTGTCGCCAATAACAACATCTTCAAAAATAGTTGAAAATGAATGAACAGTAACATTTGCCCCGATTTGAGCTTTTTCAGAAATTTGAGAGAGATTACTGATCATTTTAAACTTTATCTTTAATTACTTGAGCTAACATTTCCGCTTCACAAACAACTTTACCATTCACGTAAGCTTTTCCAGACATTTCCACTAAACCTCTACGGATTGGGGACATTAAGTTCAATTCAAAAACAACTGTATCACCGGGAACAACTTTTTGTTTGAATTTCACATTGTTGATTTTCATAAAATAAGTAGAGTAGAGGTGAGGTTCTTCCACTTTACTCAATGCAAAAATACCACCAACCTGCGCCATTGCCTCAATTTGTAATACGCCTGGAAAAACAGGGTTTCCTGGGAAATGACCAGTGAAAATCGGCTCATTCATCGTAATGTTTTTAACTCCAATGATTGATTCCTCTTGAATTTCCATTATTTTGTCAACCATTAAAAATGGATAACGATGTGGTAACATTCTTTCAATGTCAACGATGTTATAAAGTGGTTCTTTTTCTAAATCAAATTTACGATTCGCGTTTTGCTGTTTTTTAATTTGGTCTTTCAAAACTTTCGCAAAACGAACATTACCTGAATGACCTGGTCTTGCAGCTAGAATATGAGCTTTAATTGGTTTGCCAACAAGCGCTAAATCTCCAACAATATCTAACAATTTATGACGTGCTGGTTCGTTTTCAAATTGAAGTTTTGTACTATTTAAAACGCCAATTCCTTCGATTGAGATTTTGAGATTTTCTTTTCCAAGCAACTTAGCTAAGCGGTCTAATTCTTCTTGCGGAATATCCAATCGATCAACTAAAACGATTGCATTATCTAAATCACCACCTTTAATTAAATTGTTTTGTGCTAAAAATTCAAGTTCACGAAGGAAAACAAATGTTCTACAAGCAGCGATTTCTGTATTGAATTGTTCCAAATTATACATACTAGCATGCTGCGTTCCAAGTACAGGTGATTTATAATCAACCATAACTGTTAAACGGTAGTTTGTGTCTGGAATTGCTAAAAACTCTATACCTTTTTCTGCATCTTCCCAAGGAATATTTTCTGTCAATTCAAAATATTCTCGTTTAGCATCTTGTTCTTCAAAACCAGTAGCTAAAATTGCTTCTACAAACAGCTTTGAGCTTCCATCCATAATTGGAATTTCTGGAGCATCGATTTTGATAAGAACATTATCAATTTGACAACCATAAATCGCTGCTAAAATGTGTTCTGTTGTATAAACTCTAGCGCCTTTATATTCTAAAGTTGTTCCTCTGTCAGTTGCTACAACTAAGTCTGCATCTGCATTGATAACAGTTTGTTCGGGTAAATCTATTCGTTGAAATTTGTAGCCATGATTTACAGGTGCTGGACAAATAGTTACATTCACTTTTTCACCAGTATGTAAACCAATACCACTAATGCTAATTTCTGATTTTAGCGTTCTTTGTTTTTCAGACATTCACTATTTATTTGGGGTAAGTTCTTTTATTTGAGCTTCTAATTCAGCAACTTTATTTAATAAAAATGGAAGTTTTCTGAATCCGAAGTAAGATTTTTTGAAGTCATCTAACGGAATTCCTGGCGAGCCCATAAGGGTTTCAGCTTTTTTCACGGAAGAAGGAATTCCAGATTGAGCAACGATTTTTGTTTCGTCAACAATGTATAAATGTCCACTGATTCCAGCTTGACCACCAATCATAACACGTTCGCCAATTTTAGCTGAACCAGCAATTCCAACTTGAGCGGCCATTGCAGAGTTTTTACCAACTTCAACATTGTGTGCGATTTGACATAAATTATCAATTTTCACTCCTTTACGAATGAATGTTGAGCCCATTGTTGCTCGGTCAATTGTGGTATTCGCACCAATTTCAACATTGTCTTCAATGACAACGTTACCAATTTGAGGTACTTTTTGAAATTCACCTTTTTCGTTTGGCGCAAAACCAAAACCATCTGAACCAATTACTGCACCAGCGTGAATAATACAGTCGGAACCCACTTTACAATCTTGGTAAATTTTCACTCCTGGATGTATAATTGTATTGTCTCCAATAATTACATTTTCACCAATAAATGAATTTGGATAAATGGAAACATTATTACCAATTTTAGCATTTTTACCAATGTAAGCAAATGCACCTAAGTATAAATCAGTTCCAATAGTTACTGAAGAATCCACAAATGAAGGTTGTTCAATAATAGGTTCTTTTTTACTTAGATTATTATAGATTTCCAACAATTTCGCGAAGCAAGCATATGCATCTTCAACTTTAATCAAAGTCAAAGTTGATGGAAGTTCTTGAGTCGGTTCAAAAGTTGAGTTTACAATACAAATTGAAGAATTTGTTTTATAAATGTGTTCTTCGTATTTAGGATTGGCAAGAAAAGAAAGTGCTGCTGTGTGTCCTTCCTCTATTTTAGCTAGTGTATTTACTGTAACAGAGGCATCTCCAACGATTTCTCCATTTAGTAATCCTGCAATTTGTTCCGCTGAAAATTCCATTTTTCAAAATTATAAAAAGTGATAGCCTAAAAAACGCTGTAAGTATTCAATTTATTAACAAAGAAATAATTGTAATAGTTACTCACAGTCTATCTTAAACGGTAAAATGAAGCGATTTATTTGAATTTTTTCTTTGTACCAAATTGCATTTGCTTCTATCAATCTGTTTTTCTTGTCTCTAAATTGAATCCAGTGTTCTGGTTTAGGTTGAATTTCAAGATTTGACTTCTCAAAATTTAGTTTACCTGTCTTTCTAATTTGGTCAAAAAGTTTGTTTTCATTGACAAGTTTTATGGCTTCTTGCTGACACAAAATCAAATCAGTTGTATCCATAAAAACGAAGTCTTTTTCTTTTGGAAAATAGATGAAACTACCAAGTCCTTTTTTGGTGTTTTTAACTTTAAACCCATTCTGATTTCCAATTTGAACCTCTGAAACAAAGCTATCCTCGTTTAAGGTTATATTGCATTGGAATTTTTTACCTTTTGGTGTTTCACAATCAAAGTGATAAACTTTATAGCGATTGTTTTTTTTGCTTTTTTTGAAATCTACATCACCAGAATTGATGCTGATAATTAGCTCGTTTTTAGTAAGTCCTAATTTTTTAATGTTAGCTAATTCGTTATCGGAAAGCACTAAGATTTTATTGAAGATGGTGTTTTTTACTCGGTTTGCCGGATACCAAGCGCAACCACGGTTTCCAAAGAAAAAAACAACAAAAACTAGCCCAATTCCAAAGCCAATTCCGTAATATTTCAAGCGTCTAAAAAAGTTTTCCATAAAGTGCAAAAAAAAAGCCGAGCGAACTCGGCTTGATAAAATTAATTTATATTAAAGTAATGCTTCTAATTTTGAAGTTAATGTTGCTTTTGGAACTGCTCCAACTACTTTGTCAACAACTTCTCCATTTTTAATGAATAAAATTGTAGGAATACTTCTAACACCAAATTGTGCTGATACCCCTGAATTCATATCCACATTTACTTTACCAATTGCTGCTTTTCCGTCAAATTCACCTGCCATTTCTTCAACAACTGGTCCAATCATACGACAAGGTCCACACCATTCAGCCCAAAAGTCAACCATTACGGGTTTATCTGATTTCATTACTAACTCTTCAAAGTTCGCATCTGTGATTTCTAATGCCATTTTTTTATTTTTTATTTATTAATACTTCCCTTTTGAGGGGCTAAAATTAGTTCAATTTCATTTAACAATTTAAAAGCCAAAGTTATTTTTTGTCAAAATGTCAGTTATTCTTTAATTCCATTTTCAAATAATGAGCAGTGTATGACTTTTCAGCAAAATCTTTAACAATTTTTTCGGGTGTTCCTTCACAGATAATTTCACCACCTTTCATTCCTCCTTCTTTACCAACATCAATGATATAATCAGCCACTTTCACAATGTCAAGGTTATGTTCAATTACGACCATTGTGTTTCCTTCATCAACCAAGCGTTGTAATACTCCAACAAGTAAGCGAATATCTTCAAAGTGAAGTCCTGTGGAGGGTTCATCTAAAATGTAAATCGTTTTTCCTGTTGCTTTTTTTGAAAGTTCTGTTGCTAATTTTATGCGTTGTGCTTCCCCACCTGATAAGGTTGTAGAAGATTGACCCAAGGTAATATATCCAAGTCCAACACTTTGAATTGTTTCAATAATGCGATGTATTTTTGGGTAATGCTCAAAGAAAATTACAGCTTCGTCGATAGTCATATTTAAAACATCTGCAATTGATTTTCCTTTGTAGCGAACTTCTAGCGTTTCGTTGTTATATCTTTTACCATTGCACGTTTCACATTCCACATAAACGTCGGGCAAGAAATTCATTTCTATCAAACGCAATCCACCACCATTGCACGTTTCACATTTTCCACCTGCAACATTGAATGAAAAGCGTCCAGGTTTGTAACCTCTAATTTGTGCTTCAGGCAAAGTCGCATAAAGTGTTCGAATGTCATCAAAAACTTTGGTGTAAGTGACTGGATTTGAACGCGGTGTTCTTCCAATTGGACTTTGATCGATTTCAATAACTTTATCTAAATGTTCAATCCCTTTGATTTCTGAATAGGGTAGAGGAGTTCTGATTCCTTTTTGAAGTTCATTTAATAAAATCGGAAAAAGCGTTTGATTAACTAAAGAAGATTTTCCACTTCCAGAGACGCCAGTGATACAAGTCAAAGTTCCTAGGGGAATGGTCAAAGTAACATTTTTAAGATTATGTCCAGTTGCTCCTTTAAGAATTAACTTTTTGCCATTTCCTTTTCTTCTAGTTTTCGGTATTTCAATTGATAGTGAACCATTTAAATAACCAGCAGTTAGCGAATTTGATTTTAGAATTTCGTCGTACGTACCAGCGCTAACAATTTCTCCACCGTGACGACCAGCTGCAGGACCAATATCTACCACATAATCTGCCGCTTCAATCATTTCTTTGTCGTGTTCAACAACAAGAACAGAGTTGCCCGCGTCACGTAATCTTTTCAATGATTGTATCAGTTTTGTATTATCACGTTGATGTAAACCTATAGATGGTTCATCTAGAATGTACAGTACATTTTGAAGTTCAGTTCCAATTTGAGTTGCTAATCGAATTCGTTGTGCTTCTCCACCAGAAAGACTTTTTGAGGAACGATTTAAGGTTAGGTAATCCAATCCAACTTCGAGAATAAATCCAAGTCGAGAACGTATTTCTTTAATTATTTCAGTTGCTATAACTTTTCTTTCAGGATTTAATAAATCTTCAATTTGACCAAACCATTGAGAAAGTTCCATCAAATCCATTCTTGATAAATCACCGATGTTTTTATATCCAATTTTGAAATAAAGCGCTTCTTTTTTTAATCGACTTCCATTGCAAGTTGGACAAGTAATTTTATTCATAAAACTTTGTGCCCAGCGTTGAATAGCCGCACTGCTGTCATCGGAATGGCGTGTTATGAAATTGATAATTCCCTCAAAACGAATAATCGTAGTGTTGTTACTTACAATTTCCATATCTTCATTTCCGTAAAGAATGGTATTAAGCAATTCAGTGTCTATTTCAGAAATTGGAGTCGAAATTAAATATCCATTATTAGTGAGTAAAGAATCTAATTTATCAAATATCCAAGTTTTTTTGTAATCTCCAAGTGGAATAAGCCCACCTTGTTTAATAGATTTACTTGTGTCTGGAATAATTTTGCTAATGTCTGCCTCTGTAACTTCACCTAACCCATTGCACGTTCCACAGGCTCCATAAGGAGAGTTGAAAGAAAACAAGTTTGGTTCTGGTTCAGGATAACTTATTCCAGTTGTTGGACACATTAAAAAGCGACTATAAGTTCTAGTGTAACCGGTGTCTAAATCAGAAATCATCATAATTGATTCTCCTATTTTCATAGAAGTTACAACAGAATCATAAATTCTTTTGGTATCAACTCCATCCGTTGTTAGCCTATCAATCACAATTTCAATATCGTGAATCTTGTAGCGATCGAGTTTCATTCCTTTAGTAATGTCTTGAATAACGCCATCAACGCGAACTTTGGTGTAGCCATTTTTCAAAATCTGTTCAAATAATTCACGGTAATGACCTTTTCGACCTTTGATTTTCGGAGCTAAAAATGCTATTTTCTTTCCTTTAAATTCTTTTTGAATGAGTTGTACGATTCCTTCATCGGAATATTTAATCATCGGTTCGTTGGTCTCATACGAATAAGCTGTTGCTGCACGTGCAAATAATAATCGAAGGAAATCGTATAATTCGGTTATTGTTCCGACTGTTGAACGAGGGGATTTTGAAACTGTTTTTTGTTCAATTGAAATTACAGGACTTAGGCCATTTATTTTGTCAACATCTGGTCGCTCCAAACCGCCAATAAATTGTCGTGCATAAGCAGAGAATGTTTCAATGTATCTACGCTGACCTTCTGCAAAAATAGTATCAAAAGCTAATGATGATTTTCCACTTCCACTTAATCCAGTAAAAACGATTAATTTGTTTCTCGGGATTGATAAGTCGATGTTTTTTAGGTTATGTACCCTTGCACCGAAAACATCAATGGTTTTTTGCTCGTTATTTTCTTCTTTTTTCAATTGCTTTTATTATGATGAATTATCGCATTTAAACTTTACAAAGTTAGTTGAAGTTTATAGTCAATTATCAAGATAACAAACGATTTGGACTTTTTGTTATTGATGAATAAAGCAATTATTCCTCTTTTCTTTTATAAAGAATAGTATTTCTATACAAATAGTAAAAAACAATAACAAAAAACAATAGAAAGGCAAAAATTGGCATTATTGTATTTTGTTTTACTAAATAAATAATAAGTGCAGAAAATGCAAAAGAAAGAAAACCAATCAATGTAAAAACATACCAAACTTGGCGGTCGTTAAAACCAGCATAAACTAAGTGATGAGTAGTGTGATCTTTACCACCAACCATTGGAGATTTTCCTGCTTTAAGTCTGTTAATAACAACAGTTAATGTATCTGCCGCCGCTGGTGTTAATGCAACAAGTGTAATGATTAAACTAACCCAAGAATGATTCTCAGTTAATGAACCAAGATTCCATAAATATTTAACAGTGAAAAAGGCAACAAATAAACCAATAAATTGACTTCCAGCATCACCCATAAACATTTTTGATGGATTGATATTGTATCTTAGAAATCCAACAATTGCTCCAATAACAGAAACGATAGTAAAAATCCAATAAGGTTCACTTGAATTGCCAATGAAATAGCAAGCAAATAGACAAGCCATTAAAGCAAAAAGTGTTGTCGTAGCTGTAATTCCATCCATATTATCAAGCATATTTAATGAATTCATCAAAATGATAACCCATAAAACAGTAAATGCTTGGTCTAAAATTGAAATATGAAACAACTCAATTTTTGTATCTGACCAAACGAATATTAATCCACATAAAATTTGAATAGCAAGTTTGAATAAAGGTTTTGTATTGTAGGCATCATCCGCTAAACCCATCATAAAAGCTAAGCTGGCAGAAATGAATAACCCAACGTAAGCCATATTAGAAAACAATTCAGATTTTGGGTCTAATATCAAATACATAAACGTAGAAAAGAGAAAACCTAAAAACAAGCTAATACCACCAAGTGACGGTTTTGAAGTACTGCTCCATCGAACAGTCACATCATTTTTATTTCTAATGCCTAGGTTTTGAGAAAACTTAAGTAATAATAAATTAACAACAAGCGAAACTGTTAAAGCACCTGAAAAAAATATTATGTAGTTGGAGTAGTCAGTTGTATTCATAGTAGTTAAAATGGTGAAACAAAGTTTTCAAATTTAATTCCTTTTTTATCTTTTTCGGATATAGTTGGGTTTTCAATGGCCCAGTCAATATTTAGTAACTCGTCATTCCATAAAATGGTACTTTCATTTTCTGGTGAATAGTAATTAGTGCATTTATAGGAGAAAATAGTGTTATCTTCAAGAGCGCAAAATCCATGTGCGAAACCGGGAGGAATCCAAATTTGATTTTTCTCTTTTTCTGATAAAATGATGGATAAATGTTCTCCATAAGTTGGTGAGTTTTTTCTAATATCAACTGTTACATCAAGAACTGAACCTTTGATAACTTGAACTAGTTTTCCTTGATCAAAAGGTGGCTTTTGAAAATGCAAACCTCTTAAAACTCCTTTTGAAGATAAAGATAAATTGTCTTGAACAAAGTTAAAGTCAGCTAAAACTTCATTGTACTTATTTCGACTAAAAGTTTCTAAAAAATACCCTCTTTCATCTCCAAAAATTTTTGGTTGAATAGAAAACAAACCTTTTATTCTTTCTTCTTTGATTTCCATAAACTTCTAATAAATAGTATCATTCTTCCAATTATATTTGGTTTTTCATCTTCATCTTCTGTATAATATCCATCATTATCAGAGCCATAGTTTTCACCATAACCATAACCGTAACCATAACCGTATCCATAACCGTATCCATAACCATAACCGTAACCATAGCCATAACCATAGATTGATTTTTTAGTTTCTACTCCATTAAGAATTACATTAAGTTTCGTAATTTTTTGGACTTCTATAAGTTCTTTAACTCTGTTAACAAAAATTCTTTTTGAGTAATTTGCTTTGAAAACATAAAGTGGAATATCAGCGTTAGCTAAAATATGAATTCCATCAGAAACAATTCCAACAGGTGGATTATCAATCATGATAATATCATATTTCTGTTTTAACTCTTCAAAAATGTTTGCTAAAGCTTCACTTTGAATTAATTCTGAAGGATTTGGAGGGATTGGTCCGGCAGTAATATAATGTAAGTTAGGCAAGTGAGATTCTCGAATAACATCCTGTAATTTAACGAATCCAGAAATCAAACTACTCATTCCGTCACTATTGTCAGTATTAAATCCATGATGTATTTTAGGTTTTCTTAAATCTAAATCAATCACAACAGTTTTCTTCCCATTTGCAGCAATTAGACCTGCCATATTTAAGATAACAAATGTTTTTCCTTCTCCAGAAATTGAGGATGATACAGCAATAACTTTTGCATCTTTGTTGATGAAACTCATGTTTGCTCGAATACTTCTAATTGCTTCGGCCATTCTTGATTTTGAAGATTCAGTTACAACAACTTGTGAATATTTCATTTTCTTTTTATACATAGGGACTGAGCCTAGGAAATTGACTTGTGAAGGAAGTAATTTTTGTAAATCAGAAGGACTCGTAATATCATTATAGGTTAAATAGCGTAAAACTAATGCACCACTTCCAATAAGAAAACCAATTCCAATACATAGTATGTAAACTAATGTTTGGTTTGGTTGTAAAGGAGAAGTAGGAACAATTGCTTCACTTAAAATTCTATTTGTTGTAGAGTAACCTGCATTTGATAATTCGAATTCAATTTTCTTTTCTGTAAACAAAGAAAAGTATCTGTTATTTAATTCTTCCATATATTTAAGGCGGTCATATTCCATTCTCTTTTCTGGGAGGTTATAATACCTGCCTTCAATTTCATTAATTTTCTCTTGAATTAAGTTTTTTTCTTCCTTTAGGCGCTCATAAATGGCGCTCATACTTTTTTTGATTGAAGTTAACCTTGCATTAATTCTTTCATTGAGCACCCTTATTTTAGGACTTTCAGCTGTGACATCTCTTAACAGATCGTCTTTCGTTTCAAGTATTTTATTTAAATCCTCTATTTGATTTAGTATAGTTCCTTCAAAACTTTTTTTACCCACCATTTCGGGAATCAATTTATATAGTTCAATTCTATTTGGTTCCGAATTAAGTTTGGAATAAATTGATTTAATTGTAGATATTTCCTCTTCAATATTCATTAATTTAAAGGATAATTCACTAATATTTGTAGAAAGATTATCTCCTAGTTTTTCTATATCAGGTATTTTTTCATTTCGTTGAAAATCGTTTAAACTATCTTTAGAGGTTTGTAATATTTTTGATAAGGAATCTAATTGTTGATTGATGAAGGCAATTGTTTTTACTGCTTTTGTTTGTTTAGAGTCCTTTTCATAACTTAAATAAACATTTAACACTGAGGAAACTACATCGTAACATAGTCTAGGACTAAAATGTGTAAAACTTATTTCAATAGTTTTAGCATTTTGATCTATCGGATTTACTGTAAGTCCACTATGTAATTGTTTTACTAAATTATCTGTGTTGTTAAATACAAAGTAAATTTTATTATTTTCTATCGTTTTTCTAAATAATTTTGGATTTAAAACTCGGCAAACTATGTCAAATTGATTATTTGAAATATGCTCATTGATTTTTCCATAGTAAACTTTTGATTTATCATTTTTAATCAATTTAACTTTACCGTTTTCTAAATTTATGTCAATTCTTTTATTGCATAGAGATGAATCTGTAAAACGGTAAACTATAATTTCAAACGGGGCAGATCTGTATAAATCTTTGGTTACAACTTTTCCTTCTGAATATATAGAGGTTTCAAGTTGAAGATTCTGTATTGATTTTTTGAATAATACATCTGATCTTAATAATTCAATTTCTTTAGACAAATCAGTTGATTCTTCTAAAAGTGTTTTTTGACCTAATACATCCCCAACTCTATCCTCTTCAATGATTTGTAAGACACTAGTTGCTTTATAAATTGGTTTTGTATACCGCAAATAAATAAATGCTCCGACACTAAAAAGTAATGTTAAGAAAATTGGTGTTAACCAATGGCGTCTTAAGATAATAAAAAGAATTTTTAAATCAAATTCTGTATTGGAAAACATAGATTTTTGTTCAGCCACGGTATTTTATTTTGAAAAAATTGCAATTACTGCCAGTGAAGTGGTTGCCAAACTTAACCATGGGCCAACTTCTCTAAATATAGATGAAGCAATTCTTGGTTTGTAATCGACGTAAATATAATCGTTTCCTTGAACAATCATTTCAGCTTCTTTCAAACCATCTATAGTTGAAAGATCAATTCTGTATATTTCCCTTTTACCACTATTTGTTCTACGCATAACTTTTATAGAATTTGAACGTGAATTTTCTGAAATTCCTCCAGCAAGCGCTATCACTTCAATTAGACTTGTGTTTGTATTCGTTAAATAAATTACATTGGCAATACCTCGATCACCAAAAAAGAAAACTCGTTGATTTGAAAGTCGGATTTGAACAAATGGGTTAATGAAATTTTTAGATAATAACCTAGATATTGTATCTTCTAGTTGAACTAATGTGAGACCTTTAACAAGCACTTCCCCAACTAAAGGGAGATTTGATTTTCCGTCTTGTCGAACCAGATAATCTATTCGTGTTCTACCTTGTTGATTTGCCAAATCCCCATTTCCTTCAACTAGTTCTGAAATTCCTGATTGGTTAAAAACTATTCTTTCCCCTTCATTTGTAGCGAATTGAAAACTAAAACGATCTCCTGGTCCTAAAATGTAATCATCAGTGGGATTCATTACTAAAGAATCATATTTGAATGACCCATCCTTTGGTATTTTAAAAAGTGCGTTGCTATTAACGTTACCGCAACTATTTAAAAGGATAATTGAAAGACCAATAAAGATTAAAATCAAATAATTCTTTATTGACATTTTTTTGTTTTTTCTAGAAGTGAATAATAATAATTTTCCATGTCTGATACTAATCTTGTGTAGTGGAATTTATTCTTTACGAAAGACCAACCATTTTGTGACATTCTTTCTCTATTATTTTTATCTTCTGTTAACAGGAGTAAATTTTTGGAGAAACTTTCAGCATCATTTTTTGGAGAAATATAGCCTGTTTCGTTATCGGAAACAATATCTCTAACACCTCCAACATCAGTTGACACAATAGGGATGTTACATGCTTGTGCTTCAATTAAGCTAACTGGTGTACCTTCATTGTCTGAAGTTAAACAGATAATATCCATTCCAGCATTAAAGGTTTTAATGTCTTTAATCCATGAAGTCATTCTTATATCAATCTCAATTTCAGATTTAAGTTTAGCAACATTATCTTCAATTACTTTTTTTTGATCCCCATCACCTACAATAAAAAACACTAGTTTTTGTTTCGTCCTTTGTTGAACAAGTTTTATTGATTCCAAAAATAAATCGTGATTTTTGATTGGTGCTAATCTGCCTATAATAGCAATAGCAATTTCATCGTCTCCCAGATTATATTCTAACCTAGTATTTTTTCTTTTTTCAATTAAATTCTCTTGAAATGGATTTAAATCAAATCCAAGTTGAATTACGTTTATTTTTTCATTTGGAGCAATGCGATAAACCTCACTTAATTCATGTTTTTGAGAATCAGAAATAGCGATTATACCAGTAGAACGTTTTGCTAAACGTTTTTCAATCAATCGATAAAGCTCTGTTTTATATTTACTAAAATAAGAATGAAAAACATGCCCGTGAAACGTATGAACAATAACTGGAACCTTACAATCATAAGCTGCTTTTCTTCCTAAAGCACCAGCTTTTGCGGCATGGGTATGAACAATGTCAGGTTTAAATTCTTTAATGATTTCCTTAATCTTTTTAAGTGCTTTTCTATCACTTATTATGTTTGGAACTCGTTGCATTTCATTAATCAAAATTGGAGTTACGCCATATTCTTCTAATATGTGTAATGAATCTGCCTCTCCTTCTTCAGGTAATCCTCCAACTAATATAGTTTCAAATTTATCAGAAATGAAACGTGTTAAAAAAGTTGCGTTATAGGTAGGACCACCAATATTAAATCGATTTATTACTCTTAAAATTTTAATTTTCTTTTGATCCAAAATAAAATAATTAATAAGTGTAGTAGGTTGTTATAAAATACTTGTTTAAAAGTTAATTATTTTAAAAATGCGAATTTATAAATTTCATTCATATTTGTATTAAACTTTTTCAGATGCAAAGGTACATAATTATTTTTTCCTTTTTATTGAGTTTTACAGGTCATTCTCAGAATTCTGTTCAAAAGGCAATAGACTTTTTTTTTAACGATAAATTAAATTTTAATTCGTCGGTTTCATTTATGGTTTTTGATATTGAAAAAAACGAAATTGTTGCCAAACTTAATGAGCATAAAGCCTTAACAAGTGCCTCGGCGGCTAAACTGTTTTCTTCTGCAACTGCTTTTGAATTGTTAGGATCGAATTACACTTGTCAAACAAGAATTTATAACGATGGATTTATCGATAAAGATAGCGTTCTTCATGGTAATTTGTGGATAAGAGGTGGAGGAGATGTTTCATTAGGAAGTAAATATTTCAATTCATCATCAATGGAATTAGATTTTTTAAATTTATGGGCAGATTCATTGAAATCAAAAGGGATAAGTAAAATAAATGGTGCTGTAATTGCAGATGGCTCCGAATTTGGATACGATGGTGCTCCTGAAGGTTGGAGTTGGGGTGATGTTGGTAATTACTACGGAGCTAACGCTGGTGGAATAAATATTTTTGATAATCAAATCCTTCTTTATTTTAAGTTAGGAAAAGCAGGTAGTTTAAGTCAAATAACAGAAATTTATCCGAACGTACCAGGACTAATTATGCGAAATGAAGTTTATTCAGCAACTGTTAATGGAGATAATTCTTACATTTATGGTGCTCCTTACTCGTTAGATCGTTTGGTTAAAGGTAAACTGCCGCAGCTTACAGAACGATTTGTGGTTAAGGGTAGTATGCCAGATCCTGAATTTCAATTAGCTTATGAATTCACGAATGTTTTATTGAAAAAAGGAATACACGTTGTTCAAAAACCTAAAGCGTACAGGTTGATTGACATTGAGTTACCAAACGCCTATGATGGTTTTAATTTACTTTTTTCTCAATCCAGTAAAACGGTTAAAGAAATTGCATTTTGGACGAATTTTAAAAGTGTTAATTTGTTTGCAGAGGGTCTTTTAAATCAGCTTGGTTATTCAAAAAATACAAATGGTTCTACAGAATCTTCCTTAAAAGTTTTAGAAGAATTTTGGGCACAGAAAATTGACATTTCAGGTATGATTTTAAAAGATGGAAGTGGACTTTCCAGAAGTAATGCAATAAGTGCAAATCATTTTTGCCAATTATTAACTTACATGTATAAGTCAAAAAACTTCAATGATTTCAAAGAAACATTACCAGTTGCAGGTAAGTCGGGTACAATCGCGAGTTTGTGCAAAGGACAAGTGGGTGAAGGACGAATTTTTGCTAAAAGTGGAACGATAAGTAAAGTAAAAGCTTATGCAGGTTATGTTTATTCAAAAAGTGGAAAGAAACTAGCTTTTTCAATTTCTGTTAATAATTACAACGGTTCTTCAACTGATTTACATCAAAAAATTGAAAAGGTGTTGAATGTTGTTGCTTCCTTTTAATCATTTTTAAGTCATTTTTGAATTAAAATTATCATTTAGTTTTCTAACGAATCTGTATCATTTTTAATTTCTAGATTATTAAGAATGATTTTAAATGTTTCGCTTTTATTTAATTGAAAAATAGTTTTTATTTAGGTTTTTAAAAAAATGCTACTTTAGTTTGTGTAAAACTTGAATCCATGAATTATCCGTATCAAATTAAATCGCTAGAAGACTATAATCAGAAATATCAAAGAAGTGTTGAATTTACTGAGCAATTTTGGGCAGAGATTGCAGAAAACTTTACTTGGAAAAAGAAGTGGGATAGAGTATTAGAATGGAATTTCACGCAGCCATCGATTAAATGGTTTCAAGGAGGAACTTTAAATATCACCGAAAATTGTATTGACCGTCATTTGGAAGCGAATGGAAATACTCCTGCAATCATTTGGGAATCTAATAATCCAGATGAACATCACCGTGTTTTGACCTATAAAGAATTACATTTTAAAGTGGTTCAATTTGCGAACGTCTTGAAAAACAATGGCGTTGATAAAGGAGATCGTGTTTGTTTGTATATGGGAATGATTCCTGAATTGGCAATCGCTGCTTTGGCTTGCGCTCGTATTGGTGCAATTCATTCGGTGATTTTTGGTGGATTTTCTGCTCAAGCAATTGCTGACCGTTTAGATGATGCAAAAGCTGAATTTATTGTTACTTGCGATGGCGCATACCGTGGAGCAAAAGATATTCCGTTAAAAAGTGTGATTGATGACGCCTTAGTTGGAAATAAAACGATTAAAAAAGTAATTGTTTGTACACGCACACGAACTGCAGTGAGTATGATTAAAGGTCGCGATGTTTGGTGGGAAGATGAAATTAAAAAAGTGGAAACCTTAGGGAATCCAGATTGTCCAGCGGTTGAAATGGATGCAGAAGATATTTTGTTTATTCTTTATACTTCAGGTTCTACTGGTAAACCGAAAGGCGTGGTGCATACCGTTGCTGGTTATATGATTTGGGCAAATTACACTTTTGTAAATGCGTTCCAGTACCAACCGGGTCAAATTCATTTTTGTACTGCGGATATTGGCTGGATTACTGGTCATAGCTACATAATGTATGGACCATTGAGCGCTGGAGGAACTTCTTTAATGTTTGAAGGTGTTCCAACTTGGCCAGATGCTGGAAGATTTTGGGAAATCGTTGAGAAATTCAAAGTTGATATTTTATACACCGCGCCAACTGCAATTCGTAGTTTGATGGGCTTTGGTTTGGAATATGTGAATGGTAAAGATTTAAGTTCGCTAAAAGTGCTTGGAACCGTTGGTGAACCAATAAATGAAGAAGCGTGGCATTGGTACGATCAAAATATTGGAAAAGGAAATTGTCCGATTGTTGATACGTGGTGGCAAACGGAAACTGGTGGAGTAATGATTTCTAATATAGCAGGTATAACTCCAAGTAAACCTTCGTATGCAACCCTTCCTTTACCAGGAATTCAACCTTGTTTGGTTGATGAAAATGGAAATGAAATTGAAGGAAATGGAGTAAATGGAAATTTATGTATCAAGTTTCCTTGGCCTGGAATAATTCGAACAACATACAATGACCACGAACGTTGCCGTTTGACTTATTTCTCAACTTATGATGATAAGTACTTCACTGGTGACGGCTGTTTGAGAGATGAATCAGGAGATTATAGAATTACGGGTAGGGTAGATGATGTATTAAATGTAAGCGGTCACCGAATTGGAACTGCCGAAGTTGAAAATGCAATCAATATGCACGCCGGAGTGATTGAAAGCGCTGTGGTTGGTTATCCGCACGACATTAAAGGACAAGGGATTTATGCGTATGTGATTTACAATAGTTCGCACGGAGATTCCAATTTATCGAAACAAGATATTATTCAAACGGTTTCAAGAATCATTGGACCAATCGCAAAACCGGATAAAATTCAGTTTGTGCCTGGTTTACCAAAAACACGTTCTGGAAAAATTATGCGTCGTATTTTACGTAAAATTGCTGAGGGAGAGACATCTAATTTAGGTGATACAAGTACTTTGTTGGATCCAAGTTTGGTGGAGTTGATTATTGAGGGAGCCATTTGATTTAGTTGAAATTTGAGAACGGATAACTGAGAATGAAAGTTAAGAGTGAAGAGTGAAAAGTTAAGTGTGAAGTTGTTTTAAGCTAACCAAAATAATAAGTAACGTGAGTTCGATATAAAATTCTTAAGATTTATTCTAATCAAGCGAATTATTTTGTATATTTAATGTGTTGAATATCAATAAGCTAACAAAATAATTCATCGTGATTAATAAGGTTAAAATTATAGAAATATATGTATCTATTGACGATTTCTGTCAGATTTTTGAACCTGAATTGAATAAAAAGTTGATCGGCAAAGCTAAAATCCGCAATAAACCTTCCAAATTATCAATGTCTGAAGTGATGACAATTGAGGTGGCATTTCACCATTCAGGATTTAAAAATTTTAAGGGATTTTAAATCGGCTATGTTCAAATCCATTTCCGAGATTTGTTTCCAAATACAGTTAGTTATAATAGAATGACTGAGCTTTGTTCAGCAAGTATGCTTCACTTGTTTGCCTATCTGAAAAGTTTTGGTTTGGGAGATTGTACGGGAATAAGTTTTGTTAATTCGACTCCGTTAAGAGTGTGTTCTAACAGAAGAATCTATCAACACAAAACATTCAAAAATATTGCGCAAAGAGGTCAATGTTCGTTAGGATGGTTCTATGGATTTAAACTTCACATTATCTGTAATGACAAAGGAGAATTGGCAATTTGTTGACACAAAACAAATGTATTTGAATCTATAGTTATATCGAACTCTCATTCTTTAATAATGTGGTGCAATATTTCTAAAAATAGTTTTAGCAATTACATCGCTACTTATAGTATTACAATATTGATAGTTTTATTCCATTTTTGAAGTTATTTAATTTCAATAAAAGTATCAAGAACGAAGTTTCAACCTAAACTTATTTTAATTTTTAATTCTGAAATTTCGTCCTTATTTCCGACATTCTGTCAGCTAATTTTGAATGGCATAAGGATTGACAAGTTCGAATCAAATTAAATAATTCAATATGAGAACAGGTCAAATAAATGTGCAAACGGAAAATATCTTTCCAATTATTAAGAAGTTTTTATATTCCGACCACGAGATTTTCTTGCGTGAGTTGGTGTCAAATGCAGTTGATGCATCACAAAAAATTAAAGTTCTTGCAGCTAATGGTGAATACAAAGGTGTTGTTGGCGATTTAAAAGTTGAAGTGATTTTAGATCCAGTTGAAAAAACGTTGACAATTCGCGATAACGGAATTGGAATGACAGCTGATGAAATCGATAAATACATTAATCAAATTGCGTTTTCTGGAGCTGAAGAATTCGTTCAACAATACAAAGGAAACGAAGGTGCTGAACAAATCATTGGTCATTTTGGTTTAGGTTTCTATTCTGGATTTATGGTGGCTGAAAAAGTTCAAATTCGCACACTTTCTCGTCACGATGGTTCGCAAGCTGTACAATGGGAAAGTAACGGTTCACCTGATTATACAATTATTGACATCGAAAAGGAAACGCGCGGAACGGATATAGTTCTTTTTATTTCTGATGAATCAAAAGAGTTTTTAGAGAAAGAACGTATTTCTGGTATTTTGAACAAGTATTGTAAATTCTTACCGATTCCTGTTTTTTTTGGTAACAAAACAGAATACATCGATTCACCTGAAGGAGAGAAAGACGAAAACGATAAAATCAAACGTGTTGCAATTGAAGTTCCAAACCAAATCAATAATGTAACACCAGCTTGGACAAAAGCGCCAATTGATTTAACGGATGAAGATTATAAAAACTTCTACCGTGAATTGTATCCAATGACTTTTGATGATCCGTTATTTCACATTCACTTAAATGTTGATTACCCATTCAATTTGACTGGAATTTTATATTTCCCTCGTATCAAAGAAAACGTAGAAGTTCAACGCAATAAAATCAATTTATACTCGAATCAAGTTTTCATTACGGATAGTGTTGCTGAAATCGTTCCTGAATTTTTGACATTACTTCACGGAGTAATTGATTCGCCAGACATTCCATTAAATGTTTCTCGTTCGTATTTACAAAGTGATGGAAACGTAAAGAAAATCGCTGCGCATATCACTAAAAAAGTTGCTGATAAATTGGCAGAAATGTTCAAAAAAGACCGCAAAGATTTTGAAGATAAATGGAATGATTTACAAGTTTTTGTACAATACGGAATGTTGTCGGAAGATAAATTTGCCGATAAAGCAAAATCATTCTCTTTGTTGAAAAATACAGATAATGCGTATTTCACATTGGAAGAATACAAAGAGAAAATAAGTGCATTACAAACGGATAAAGACAATAAAGTTGTTTGTTTATACACGAACAATCCTGAGGAGCAATTTTCTTTTGTGAAAAAAGCAAAGGAAAGAGGTTATGATGTTTTACACATCGACAGTCCGCTTGCTCCACATTGGATTGCTAAGTTAGAGCAAACGTTGGAAAACATTAGTTTTGCTCGTGTTGATGCTGATACTTTGGATAAATTGATCAAAAAATCGGAAGAAATTCCTTCTAAATTATCAAAAGAAGACGAGGAAACTTTGAAACCAGTATTTACAAATTCAGTGAACAGTGAAAAGTACACTGTTCAATTTGAAAGTATGAGTGAAACGGATGCGCCAATAATCATCACACAACCTGAGTTCATTCGTCGAATGATGGAGCAACAAAAATTAGGCGGAGGTGGCGGATTCTACGGAGCTTTCCCTGAAATGTACACAATGGTTGTAAATGCCAATCATCCAAAGGTTTCAACTCTTTTAGCAAAATCAGAAGAGGAACGTGCTGCAGTGGCAAAACAATTGACGGATTTAGCTTTATTAGCTCAAGGAATGTTAAAAGGAGAAGCATTAAATAGTTTCATCGAACGAAATATCGAACATATTTCATAAAATAAGTAAGTTTGTGGGGGCATATGCCCCCTTTTTTAGTTTAAAATCGTTGCGTTTTGTATAAGTGGATATTAGGTATTGGCGGATTAATTATGACCCGAAAGATCGGTGTCGGAATTCTTGGATTTATTATTGGTTCTTTGATTGACGGATATCAAGCAAGTACCTCCTCTACAACACGTACTAGAAGTAGTTTCGGTGGACAAGATCCTTTTGAATATTATCGTCAACAAAGTTCTCGCTACGATATCCAAACAATGTTGATGGCACTTTCTGCAGCCGTAATGAGTGCAGATGGAAAAGTTCTTAAAGCTGAGTTGGATTATGTCAAAAGCTTTTTCTCACAACAATTTGGTCCACGATTTACAAGCGAGCATCTTCAAATTTTAAAGCATTTCTTGGATACGAAACAAGTTCCATTACAACAGATTTGTGGTGATATTAAAGCTAGAATGCCTTATGAAGTTCGCGTTCAATTGATTCATTACTTATTTGGAATTGCAAAGGCAGATGGCGATGTTTCGCAAGTTGAAATGAGCGAAATTCAACGTATTTCAACTATGCTTGGTGTTTCTGGAGTTGAGTTTGAAAGTGTCAAAAATATGTTCTACAGAAATGTAGATTCTGATTACAAAATTCTAGGAATAGAGTCATCTGCAACAGACGAAGAAGTTAAAAAAGCTTATCGTAAAATGGCAATTTCTTTTCATCCAGATAAAGTTGCTGCAATGGGCGAAGAATATCAAAAAGGAGCTAAAGAAAAATTCCAACAAATTCAAGATGCTTACGAGGCAATCAAGAAACGAAGAGGGTTTAAGTAAAAATCTGATTTTTAGCATTTCAATCTTTTTATCGGAATAATTATGTGAAAATTTGATAATATAATCGGAAATTTGTCGATTATATGTGATTTATTTTACTATATTTGTAGAAATAAATGAGGATAATCGGAAATAAACCGATTTATTAGTCTTAATTTTACAGAATGATTGTAAAGAGAAAAATACAAGCGTATGCAGAAGCGCCATTAACTCATCAAGTGGTTATGGAAGCATTGAGTCATTATGGACGTCCAAACGACAAAATAAGTGAAATGCTAAAAAATGGCGAATTACTAGCGCTTAGACGAGGTTTATATGTGCCTGGTCCTGAACTTGATTTGGCTACTCCCGATGTTTTTGTTATTGCCAATCATTTGCGCGGTCCAAGCTATATTTCATTGGAATCTGCCTTATCTTATTGGGGTTTGATACCTGAACGCGTTTACGAAATTAGTTCAGTTACCATCAAAACTTCCAGAGTTTACGCAACGCCTTTAGGTCGATTTAGCTTTCAACATCTTAAAACTCCCTATTATGCTTTTGGTTTAAATAGCGTTAGAATAACAGAATATCAAACAGCGATGATTGCCTCTCGAGAAAAAGCGCTTTGTGATAAAATCATTCTAACGTCAGGTGTTCAACTCCGAAGTGTTCAACAATCTTTGGATTTTCTACTCGAAGATTTAAGAATTGATGAAGATCAATTGTCTACCTTAGATTTGCCAATGATTCATTCTTGGATTGAAGATGCACCGAAAAAAAGCAGTTTAAGTATGCTTCTTAAAACATTGGAATGCTTATGATGAAACAATGGATAGCAGAATATAATCCGCAAAACGAAGAAGAAACGCTAGCTGCAATGCGAGAAATAATGCAAGAAATTGCACTTGCAGCCTTGTCACGAACTGATTTTTTTGACAAGGCTGCATTTTATGGAGGAACGGCATTACGAATTTTTTATGGATTAGATCGTTTTTCAGAAGATTTAGATTTTTCGTTGTTAGCTCCCAATCCTGATTTTTCGTTGACTCCTTATTTTTCAAAAATCGTTGAAGAATTTCAATCGCTTGGGATGATTGTGAGTATTCGAGAAAAAGATAAACGCATCAAAACCCCAGAGGAATCTGCTTTTTTGAAATCAGAAACGATTTGGCAAGAACTTGTATTGGAAGATTTAGTAAAACAACATGGGATTTCTTCAAATAAAACCATAAAAATTAAAATCGAAATTGATCGAATACCACCACTTGGCTTTTCAACAGAAGAGAAATTATTGATTCGACCTTATTCTTTCTATGTCAAATGTTTTACAATGCCGAGTCTTTTTGCAGGAAAATTACACGCTTTGTTATTCCGAGAATGGAAAAGCAGAGTCAAAGGCAGAGATTGGTACGATATGGAATGGTACATTCGTAAAGGCGTTCCGTTGAATATGCATCATTTTTTACAACGCGCAAAAGAAACCAATGATTGGACTGAAGATCAAATTTCACAAGAACAAATTCTTCAATTATTGATTACTAAAATTGAAAGTGTAGCATTTGATTCAGTAAAAGAAGATGTGGTTCGTTTTATTGCAGATGACCAAAAACTTGCAATTTGGAGCCCAAATTATTTCAAAGACTTGATTCAAAAAATGAAATTTGAATAAGTAATTCCACTTAAAAAACAACCATATAATGTATAAAATACTCTTAAGTTTTTTTCTGTTTGTTTCGTTTCAGATTTTCTCTCAATTCACACAAATTAACGTTCAATCCTATAAAATTGATTTGACAGTCAACGATAAAAATGATACTATTCAAGTGAAAGAAAAAATCGTTTTTGATTACACAGATTTGTCTAAATCGATTTCTTTCAATCTCGCATCGGTTAATTCATCAGGGAAAGGAATGCAGGTATTTAAAGTGATGCAAGGAAAGAATGAACTTGATTTTAAGCACAAAGAAAATCTTTTAATCTTAAATAATTTTCGTCCTATTAATTCTAAAAACATCGAATTAGAAATTCATTTTAAAGGCGTTCCAATTGATGGATTAGTAATCGGAAAAAATAAATTTGGCGCTCGTACTTTTTTTGGAGATAATTGGCCTAATCGAGCTCAAAATTGGTTTGCTTGTAACGATCATCCTTCTGATAAAGCAACAGTCGAATATATTGTAACTGCTCCGTCTCATTATGAAGTGGTTGCAAATGGTAAATTGATTTCAAAGAAAATGAATAAGAAATCTGTTGTATATCACTATCAGTCTAAAGTGGTTTTACCAACAAAAGTAATGGTGGTTGGAATTGCGAATTTATCTGAAAAGCAAAGTGGCACAGTGGCTGGAATTCCAGTTTTTAGTGCTGTTTATCCTGAAAATGAGAAAGGTGCATTTTACGATTTCGATTTGGCTCCATCTATTTTACAGTTTTTTGTAGATTACATCGCGCCTTATGAATATGAAAAACTAACGAATGTTCAATCCACAACACGCTTTGGAGGAATGGAAAATGCTGGTTGTATTTTTTACGATGAAAATTCGATAAACGGTACTCGAAGCTCAGAAAATTTAATAGCGCACGAAATTGTGCATCAGTGGTTTGGAAATTCAGCTTCAGAAAAAGACTGGCCGCATTTATGGTTGAGCGAAGGTTTCGCAACGTATTTGACGAATATTTACGTTCAGAAAACGAAAGGAGAAAAAGCTTTTCAAACCCAAATGGAAAAGGATAGAAGTAAGGTAATTGCTTTTTCAAAACGCTATAATCATTCTGTTGTTGATACAACTTATACCGATTTAATGGATTTATTGAATGCTAATAGTTACCAAAAAGGAGGATGGGTATTGCATATGCTTCGCAAAGAAATTGGTGATTCACTATTTCAGCAATCGATTCGAACTTATTACCAGAAATATAGACTTTCAAATGCGGATTCTAAAGATTTTCAGAAAGTAGTTGAGTTAGTTACGAATAGAGATTTGGATTGGTTTTTTAAACAGTGGCTTTATCAAGCAGGACATCCAAATTTGAAGATTAATAAAAAGCTAAATCAGAATAGTATTTCACTTTCTATTGTCCAACAAGGCAAGGTTTTTCGTTTTCCATTGACGATTGAGTTTAAACTAAAAGATGGTCAACTTTTAAAAGAAAAAATTCAAATTACGGGCAAAGAAACCGACTTTAGTAAAACATTTTCTTCAGAAGTAGAATCGATAAGAATTGATCCAAATGTAGAATTATTGTTTCAAGAATAGAATTCTGTTTTTATTTCGACATTTCGATTCAATATTTTGATTAAATCTTATTCAAAGCGAATCACAACTCTTCTATTTTTTGCTCGGCCTTCAGACGTAGAATTATTGGCTATAGGTTGAGAAGCTCCGTATCCTTTTGGCGATAAGCGATTAATAGCAATTCCTTTATTGACCAAATATTCAATGACACTTTTCGCTCGATTATTAGATAGTGTTAAATTTGAGTTATCGCTTCCGATGTTGTCTGTATGGCCTTCAATAATTGCCCTTAGTTCGGGTTGTTTTTGTAAATAAGTTACAATTTCATCCAAGTCAGGAATCTCCTCTTCTTTCAATTTTGCAGATGCAGTTTCAAACAATAAATTATCTAAAACGATTGGTTTTGGAACAATTTTAACTTCTTGTTTTTCAGTTGCTTTAACGCTTTCCTTTTTTGTGTCAATCGGTGGTGGTGCATTCTCATCAATAATTTCAATCGCATCCAAACAAACATAAGCGCAATTTTCAAAAAGTCGATGGTAGTATTTATCCTTCTTTTTAATCTTTACCAAGTCCGATTTTTTCATTTTCAAGAAATTCCCAACGCACAAATAGGCTTCGTCACCTTCAGCAGTATAAGTTGTCTCATAGACTTTCCATTTGGATAAAGTGTCTATATTTTTTATTGAAAACGTAACGGATGGAATTTCAATTAAAGGATCTTCAGGAAATGTTCCCGTCAATGGCATACTTGAAAGCACAAAATCGATGTGATTTACACGATAGGAACACTCATCAGGAATCGCAACCGCAATTTTCACACGATAAGTTCTACCATTTTTGAGTTTGGATTTCAATTTACAAGAAATGTATTCGCGATAACCAGAGCCATTAATCGCTGGTTTAAGACCAATGTATGTCGAACCTTCGAAAGGTTGAAGATGTAAAATGGAAGGATTTGCTAATGATTCTGAGAATGAACAATTTGAAAAAATGTCTGCTGTTGATTCAACGACAGTATTATTCCAATTATAAACGGTAAGTTCTGATAAGCTTTTTGGACATCCAATTAGTCGCTCAAAATCACCATTTGGAACTAAATTTTGCCCAAATATGAAATAAGAAGAACAAATTGATAAACACAAAAGTAATAACTGTCTCATAGGCAATCCAACGGAACTAAGAAACTCAAAAACAGAATTTAGTTACAAGCATAAGTTTGAAAATCAAGAATCAAGAATTAAGAATCAAGAATCTTTTTTACACCGCTACATTATGTTCTCTCAAAGCATCATTCAAGGACGTTTTCAAATCCGTAGAAGCTTTTCTTTTTCCGATAATTAGTGCGCAAGGAACTTGGTATTCTCCTGCAGGAAATTGTTTGGTATATGAACCAGGGATTACTACACTTCTTTCAGGAACATAACCTTTAATTTCAATAGGTTCATTTCCTGTTACGTCGATTATTTTAGTTGATTTTGTTAAGACAACATTTGCTCCAAGAACGGCTTCTTTTCCAACGCGAACACCTTCCACAACAATACAACGTGAACCAATAAAAGCATCATCTTCAATAACGACAGGTGCAGCTTGAAGTGGTTCTAGTACGCCACCAATTCCAACGCCTCCACTCAAGTGAACATTTTTACCAATTTGCGCACAACTTCCAACCGTTGCCCACGTGTCAACCATTGTTCCAGAATCGACATAAGCACCAATATTTACATAGGAAGGCATCATAATTACGCCAGGTGCAACATACGCACCATAACGCGCAATTGCATGAGGAACAACGCGTACCCCCAATTCTTTGTAGTTGCGTTTTAATGCCATTTTATCGTGGAATTCAAAAGGCCCCACTTCAATAGTTTCCATTTTTCGAATAGGAAAATACATCACAACTGCTTTTTTCACCCATTCATTCACTTGCCATTCACCATCTTCTGTTGGTTCTGCCACGCGCAAAAGTCCTTTGTCCAAATCTTCAATAACTGTTTCAATAGCTTTAATTGTTTCCGAATTTTGCAACAAGGAACGATCTTCCCACGCAGCTTCAATAATTGCTCTCATATTTTGATTAATGTGTAGTTTCTAATTCAATTTCTTTTATCGGAACGAAGAATAACAATATAAATCCAATTACGAAAAATGCTGTTACAGACATCACTGACATTCGTAAAGAATTGGTAATGTATTCCATAAATCCAAAGAAAAACGTTCCGAAAACGATTCCGATTTTTTCGGTTACATCATAGAAAGAAAAATAACTTGCACTGTCAGTTGTTGGTGGTAAAAACTTCGAATAAGTTGAACGAGCGATTGCTTGAACACCTCCCATTACCAAACCAACCCCTGCTGCCATTGTGTAAAATTCTGTTGGCGTTTTAATGAAAAAAGCATAAATACAAAGACAAATCCAAATTGAAACAGAAACCATTAACGTGTAAATATTTCCAATTTTATTGGATAAGCGCGACATCAAAAATGCTCCAACTGCTCCTAAAATTTGAATCAATAAAATAGCGATAATTAATCCAGATGTATCAGCACCTTCAGGCCATTGGATTTCTTTATTTGCGAAAATCGTTGCCATTAACATAACTGTTTGAACACCCGTATTGAAGAAGAAAAAGGCGTACAAGTAGCGTTTCAATCTTTTGGTTTGTTTGAACTCGTTAAATACTAATTTCAACTCGCGAAAACCCCTCCAAATATACCCCGGTTCTGGTTTTTTGCCGTGGACATTCATTGGTAAAACTCGGTAAGTAAATTGAGAGAAAATAATCCACCAAATACCAACGAAAACAAAACACCAACGCGCATCAAAATGTAAAACTTGAATCCAAACCAAGCAGATGATTAGTAACAGCATCGAGCCAAAATATCCCATCGAAAAGCCTCTAGCTGAGATTTTATCGTGGTCTTCAGGATTCGCAATTTCAGGGAGAAAAGCATTATAAAACACTAAAGAGTTCCAATAACCAATGGAGGCAATGAAAATCGAAAGCATACTTATTTCCGCATAATGTGCATCGAAGAAATAAAGCGACATTGCCGCGAACGAACCTAAGTAGCAGAAAAATTGTAAGAATCGTTTTTTACTCCCTGTATAATCCGCAATTCCAGATAGGAGCGGGGAGAGGAAGGAAACCACGAGAAAGGAAGCACATAAAACAAACGAATAAACAACCGAATTTGATAGTTGCTGTCCGAAAAAATCGATTGTTACTTGAGTACCTTCTGGTATTTCTTTCCAATCTGCTATGTTATTGTTTTCCGCATAAACTATTTTGGATTGTGTGTCGTAAAATATGGGGAAAATCGCTGATGAAATAACGAGATTGTAAACTGAATTCGCCCAATCGTACATCACCCAACCGCGAATTATTTTTTTGTCGCCTTTTTGAATCATGGACTAAAAGTAAATATTATCTGTCAAATAGTAGGTTTTTTGAAACTATTGATAGGTTAAACAAGATCGATTTCTTAAAGAAATGATGGTAAGTAACTCTTTTTAAAGTATTCTACTTTGTTCTATTGATTTGAAGTTTCTCAATTTTTGAAGTGTATTTTTAATTCCTCAACTATACAATTTACGTTCAAATTAAATTTAAAAACAACAAATCCTTACTTTTACGTCGTGCGCAGATTTTTTTCACTTCTTGTTTTATTAATTGCAACGTGGCAAATTGTTGGCTTTATCACTTATTTTGAGTGGGAGCATTACCACATTCGCAAGGACATCAAACGTGCATTGAAGCACAGTGTTCCTGAAAGTCAGCTTAAAAACTTTGAATTTACCAACAAAGAAATCAAAAAGCTAACTTGGATAAAATCGAACGAATTTAAGTTGAATGGAAGGTACTATGATGTAATCAAACGAATACCAACAAAAAACGGTTTTCATTTTAAATGTATAGATGACTTTCAAGAAACAGAATTGTTTCAAAAACTAGAAGAATCTACTGCAATCAACCTAAATAATTCGTCTTCTTCTTCGCCTTTAAAACATTGGTTGAAATTATTGAAAACGCCTTTTGTTACTGATTTTAAATTTGTTGAAATGCCTGTGATTGAAAGTGTTAAAGAACTTAAATCAGCTATTTTTCAATATAAAGAAAAGTATTCATTAGTGCACATTTCAAGTGTATTTTCTCCTCCAGAACAATTAATTAGTTAATTTATTGGTACTTAATATTTAGGTAAATGCTATGTGCATTGACTCTTCAGTACATTAAGAATTTTAAACATTTTTGGTGAATTAAACTAATTATGCCATTTTATTGAATTTAAATCAATGATTGGTTTCATATCGATTTTTTTTCGATTATTGGTTTATGTCTTTTACCAATTTGAATTTAAAATTTAAGTAATAATTATTAATTAATTTTTAAAAATGAAAAATACTAAATATGTTTTACTGCTATTTGCTCTCGTCGTAAATTTTGCAGTTAAAGCGCAACAGAAAATTACAGTTAAAGATAAATATGGAAAGTCAGTTTCTGAGGTAACAGTTTACTCTGATAAACCTTATTTTAAAAGTGAAACAGATCAAAATGGAATTATTGAATTGCCAGCAATCGAGTTTGAGCAAATTGTTTTTTATAAAATGGATTTCAAAACTCAAAAGATTTCAAGTCAAGGATTGAAGGAAAATGAATTTGTAATTACGCTACAACCTTCTGTTTTGGAGATAGGAGAAATGGTGGTTTCCGCAACGAAGTGGAATCAATCGTCTTCCGATTTATCTTCGAAAATTACAACTATCAAAGCGAAAGATATTGCACTTCAAAATCCACAAACTGCAGCTGATTTATTGGCAAATTCGGGTGAAGTTTTTATCCAAAAAAGTCAGCAGGGTGGTGGAAGTCCAATGATTAGAGGTTTTGCAACCAATCGATTGTTGTATGTTGTAGATGGAGTGCGAATGAATTCAGCTATTTTTAGAGCTGGAAATATTCAAAATGTAATCTCTATTGATGCATTGGCAATAGAATCAGCAGAAGTTCTCTTTGGTCCAGGCTCTGTAATTTACGGTAGTGATGCCATTGGTGGAGTAATGAATTTTAGAACGTTAAATCCTAAATTTTCAAAAACCGAGAAACCACTAACAAAAGCCAATGCATTGATGCGTTATTCTTCAGCGAACAACGAAAAAACAGGCCATTTTGATGTAATGGTTGGTTGGAAAAAATGGGCAATTTTAACAAGTGTAAGTGCTAACGATTTTTCTGATTTACGAATGGGATCACACGGTCCTGATGAGTATTTGAGAACGTTTTATGTGCAGCGTCAAGATAGCGTTGATCGAGTTGTGACGAATTCAAACCCTTTGATTCAAAAACCTACAGCCTATTCTCAAGTGAATTTGATGCAAAAAGTTAGTTACACACCCAATGAAAATTGGCAAATTGATTATGGTTTTCATTATTCTGAGACTTCCGAATATGCTAGATATGACCGCCTCATTGAGTTGACAGGCTCGGGATTACCTCGTTCGGCAGTTTGGAATTATGGTCCTCAAAAATGGATGATGAATAACTTAACAATCAATCACCATAAAGCGAATAAGATTTACAATGAAATGTCGATTCGTTTGGCGCAACAGTACTTTGAAGAAAGTAGAATTGACCGTAATTTTAGTGGAGGAAATAAAAATCGTTTACGTAATCAGCTTGAAAAAGTAGATGCTTATTCTCTAAATGTAGATTTTGAAAAAGCTATAAAAAACCACAAGTTATACTATGGAATTGAAGGAGTTTTCAATAAAGTAGGTTCATTTGGTTCAGCGATTAATATTGCAACTGGCGATTCAATTCCTGTGGCTGATCGTTATCCTGCATCCACTTGGTTGAGTTACGGTGCTTATTTTACGTATCAAGCCAATATTTCAAAATTGATTTCTGTTCAAGCCGGAGTTCGCTACAATCAGTTTCAATTAAATTCTGATTTTACGCGTATTTTAGAGTTTTATCCTTTTGATTTTACAGAAGCGAAATTGAATAAAGGGGCAACGACAGGAAGTGCTGGAATTGTAGTGAGACCTTCTGAAAAAATGAAAATCAGCTTGGTGGGTTCAACAGGATTCAGAGCACCGAATGTGGATGATATCGGTAAGATTTTTGATTTTGGTCCAAATGAAATTGTTGTTCCGAACAAAGATTTAAGTGCTGAGTACGCTTACAATGGAGAATTAAGTATTTCTAAAATCTTTGGTGATTGGTTGAAATTGGACGCTTCGGGCTATTATACTTATTTGGATAACGCGATGGTGCGAAGAGCATTCCAAGTAAATGGAGCTGATAGCATCTTATTTGATGGTGAGCAAAGTAAAGTTTTTGCGATTCAAAATGCCGCTTTTGCAACAATTTTAGGTTTTCATGCAGGCTTTGAATTGCGTTTGCCGAGTGGATTTTCTTTGTTGTCACAGTATAACTTTCAAAATGGGGTAGAGGAGATGAATGACGGAGTTGAAAGCCGTTCACGTCACGCTGCACCAGCATTTGGAGTAACAAGATTGACTTACACCTATGAAAAAATCACACTTCAATTGTATGCGATGTATAGTGCAGGTTTAAATTTCGATGAACTAAACGAAGAGGAGAAACTAAAACCAGCAATTTACGCGATTGACGAAAATGGTAATCCTTATTCGCCATCTTGGTACACACTCAATTTGAAAACGATGTTTAAACTAACGGATAACTTTTCAGTAAGCGCTGGTTTAGAAAATATTTTAGATAAACGTTATAAAACCTACAGTTCTGGCTTAGTTGCGCCAGGTAGAAATTTTGTTTTATCGCTAAAAGGAAGTTTTTAATTGATGTATAAAATTGATTTAAACGCCTCGGTAAACTGGGGCGTTTTTTTTGATTTTATTCTTATCTAATCCAATTCATACTCAGCTTTTACTTCAAAACGAATTTTGATTTTATCAAGACTTGGACTTACTGATGAATAACCTGAACCTAGCGAACCAGAAGTGACTGTATTTGAATTAAATTCCTTGTATTTATACACCTTTCTTTGATCACTATCCACATCTCCTTCAGTAATTTCCTCGATAAGTAAAGCGCTACCAACTTCCTCACCAACTGCTTTTGCTAAGTAAATTGCTTTTGTTTTACTTGCTTTAACAGCATTTTCTTTCACTTTTCGACGTAATTTTTCCAATTGACTATGAGAAGTTCGCACCAAATAAAAATTCTCAACAGCATTTCGATCTAAACCTGATTTTTTACACAAGCCTAAAAATTGCGTTGTCACTTCTTGAATTGTCACTTTTTTTCCTGCTTTGTTTTTATATTCTTGAATCGTAAAATTCATATAAATTTCATCCGGCGTAATCTCCATCTCGGAGCTTCCTGTTACCATAATCTTTTTTGGTATTTCAGGAAAATTGTTTCCACCACAAGATGAGATTAACACTATTAAAAGTGCAAAAGCAATGAATTGTTGTTTTATAATTTTAGAAATTAAAGTTACGAATTAGAATCACTAATAATCGAAGAATTTCATTTAATATTGTTCTTCTTATTTTAAAAGATGACATTCGAAGAATTCAAAAAACAATACAGCGAAGACGACACGCTTGGTTGGAAAGCAATCGATACACAATTAGCTAATGTTTATGGCGAAATTGAACCCCGACATTATGGTCCTTTATGCGGTTTACATTATATCGCTGGAGGAACAGATCCGATTGACGGTGTTAGTATTTACGACTCTAAAAATCAAGTATTTCATAGACATTTGATAAGTTATGGAATGTCGGAATTATACTACAACGAAGAACGAGTTGGCAATGACTTCAGTAAATGGGGATTTGAATTTACGATGCGACTAGCTCCATTTCAAGAAGATAAAGGAGATCCAATTTGGGCAATTCAAATAATGAATAATCTTGCTCGCTATGTTTATTCCTCAGGAAATTGGTTTGAAGAAAATCATTTTGTTTCGGCTAAAGGTCCCATACGATTAAACACAGAAACAGAAATTACAGCACTAATTTTCACAGTTGACACAGAACTTGGAAAAATCAACACGCCTTATGGTGAAGTGACTTTTTTACAAATCGTTGGCATCACATCTGAAGAAGAAAAAGCCTTGGGTGATGCACCGACAGTTGGTCAAATAGAAGATTTAGTGGCAAAACTAAAAGTAACAAATCCGTTGTTAATCACAGACTTAAATCGCAAGTAGTTTGGAATCAAAAGCCTATTATTATAAAATCGGTAATTATTTGGCTTTCGCAATTGTAGCATTTTTTATTGTTGCTACTATTATTCGCTTGTTTCCTTTTACAGAAACAAATCTTGGGGTATCCAACGGAATCGACGATTGGTTTCGCTATTGGGACAACGCCAAAGACATTTCAAAAAATGGTTTACTACTTCCTTCACAATCTTCAGTTTATTATGGTCCAGGGAGTTTTCTTTACAATTATTTTATTGCCTTTTGCTTTATTCTTTTTGGTGAAAATTTGATTCCAATTTACTTCGTTCAAAGTATATTATTAGCTGCAAGTATTATATTGATTTACTATGCTTTTCGGGATGAACTTTCTGGAAAAATCGGTCTTTTACTATTAGCTACTTTGTTTCTTTTTGGAGTTCTTGACACCTATAAATATTACACATTCAAACTGTTAAGTGAAAACCTAGCTATTTTTACATTAGCAACTTTCATTTATTTTATTAAAAACGGACTAGATAATGACAAAGTCAAATTTCAATTTTTTGCCACTTTTTTTCTGGTCCTTTCCATTTTGATTCGTCCAACATTGTTTCCTATTGCATTTGTTTATGCTTTTTTCTTAGTCATTTATTATTTCAAAAACAACTTACTTAGAAAGCAAAATCTATTTCTTTTGTTAGGACTACTTTTCACTGGAATATCCATGTTAGGCTTCAGAAATTACTTAATAACAGAAACTTGGATTTTCTTACCTAGCGAAGGAAGCTCCGATTCTTGGAAGCAACTTTTGTCACTAGATTTTGAAATCCTTTACAAAAAATCACTATTTGCACTCGGTTTTTTGAATCAGTTAAATCCAGATTATAACCCACGACCACATTGGTTTTTATTGATATTACTCTTTTTTATTTCTTTTTATAATCGGTTAAAAAATTGGAAATCTGTTCCTTATTCCGAAGTCCTTTTCAACGTGTTTATTGTTAGTTTTTATGTGTTGACAGTTTTGTTTGTTACAGTTGATTCTTACGGGTTTAGAGCATTTTTACCGATTCAGTTTATGTTAATTACAGTTTCTTTTTTGTCATTTAAAAAAACAATTCCATCATAAGTTCTTTTTTCGAATTATCTATCCAAGACTGACAATAAATTTTATTCAATATTTAAAAACTCAACAGTATTAATTTATTGAATTAAACCACTAACTTTGTTGTCCGCTTAAAAAACGTTCTTTGGGGTCGACATTGGATTTGACAGCGATAGCGGTAGTCAAGTGTCAGCATGCAGAGGGTTGTGGTGAACCTCTTTAATATCTTGTCACGAACAATAATTGACAATACGTCATACGCACTTGCTGCTTAATTAACTGAATGTTGATTGGCTTAATCCGACTGAAGTACAGTAAGTTGGACAAGTACTTCCGATAAACTGCTGCTCATTCGGTTTATCATTTGGAAGTTCATCCCATTGGGCTAGTGAATGTGAGGTTACTAAGCATTTGCGAAATTCCAGTAACTAAGTTGAAGGTTTGGGTGTTCTTGTCCGTCCTTCAATCGAAAACCAATCGAGAAATAAGCATGTAGAAAGCTTGAAAACTCGTCGTTTGGACGAGGGTTCGAACCCCTCCGACTCCACGGTAAGCATTTTCGAAAACCTTCGAAAACACCTAAAACCCTCGTCATTGTTGAAAAGTCGAGGGTTTTTTGTTTGCGAAATTTTTTAAATTTGGTGAGTAATTGGTGAGGATTTGGTGAGTAAATTGATTTTTACTTAAAATTACTCACCAGAAATTCATGAAAACTAATACCAGTAAGGATGTCAGAAACATTTAATTTAAAAATTATTGCCCGAAAAGCAAAATCAGATTCAACCGAATCACACTTGTTTATTCGCATTAATCTTAACCAAAGAAGAAAGGAAATAGGATTAAAAATCAAAGTCGAAAATAGTAAGTGGAATTTAAAAACACAGTCTTTAAGAGGAACGACTGAACAGGTTAGAATTATAAATCACCGGTTAGAACAGATTCGATCAAAATTTATTAAAATCCACAGTGATTTGAAATTTCAGAAAGGAAGTTATTCAATTGATGAATTAATTCAACTTTACGAAGGGAAAGGTCCTTCAAATATGGATTATACAATTTTAAAAATGTTCAAAATTCATAATGATAAGGTAAAGGAACTTATTGGCATAGATTATGCGAAAGCAACTTATCAACGATTTATGACAACTAAGTTGCATGTGGAAGATTTTTTAAAAACGAAAAAGAAAAGTGATACCCTTATTCGCGACTTGAATAATGGCTTTCTTAAAGACTTCGATCATTATCTAAAAACAAAGAAGAACATTAATCATAATTCAAGTGTGAAATACATTCGAATCGTAATGAGTATTGCGCGACTTGGAATTGAGTATGGCTGGATTGATAAAGATCCATTTTTCGGATTCAAGCAACATCTGCAAGAAGTTAAAAGAGGTTTTCTAACCGATGAAGAGCTATACTTGCTTGAAACTACTGATATCCAGAATGAACGCATTGCAGTTATTAGGGATATGTTTGTTTTTTGTTGCTATACTGGGCTTGCTTATGTCGATGTTTCTCAATTAACCCATGATAAAATAGTAAAATATAAAGATGGTGAATATTGGTTAAATCTCTATCGTCAAAAAACAGATGTGAAATCAAATGTTCCTCTTTTACCCAAAGCTATCGAGATTATAGAAAAATACAAAGACCACCCTGAATGCGATATAACAGGAAAAGTGCTTCCAATAAGAAGCAATGCCAAATTCAATGCTTATCTTAAAGAAGTAGCGGACCTATGCGGAATAACTAGAAATTTAACCACACATCTTGCTCGACATACATTTGCAACTACAGTAACACTTAATAATGATGTCCCAATTGAATCTGTAAGTTCAATGTTAGGCCATAAGAACATAAAAACTACACAGATATACGCAAAAGTAATTGATAAGAAAGTGGGAAGTGATATGAAAAAACTTAAAGAAAAACTAAATGGAAATAAACCTTGAAATCCTAAAAGACGAAGAAATCGTAAAAAAAATAATTGCAGATTTCTCAATGAAAGAAGAGTATTATAAATTTCACGACTACATAAAAAAATCAGGTGTAAAATTCGAAATTCAAGATCATCATGATCTTATAATTTTACCGATTAAATATTCAGAAAATGAAAAATTTTGTTCTCTTTTTTATGAATATTATAAAATAAATCCAATTATTAAAGATGTATATGAAACATTTACCAATCAAGGTTTAGACAAAATATACACAAATAATGCAACCACTGTAAGTTCTAATTTAGCAAGTCACCAAAAGGCTGCAGCTTTGAATCTAATTTCAAAAAGCATTTTAAATTCTCAAATTCAGTTGGGGGAAAACGTAGATTCATCTCCAATTTTAACGAAACTTCTAGAAAATATTGATTCGTTAGCTGCAAAATATCAAACACCAATTGACAAATTAACGCCAAGATTTCAATCATTTTTCTATGAAGAAATGCTACGTGAATTAGCAGAAAAAAAGTTCATTTCAACTGAATTTCTAGATTCGAAGAATAGATTCGAATGGGTAAATTTTGCTTTTTATTTTGGTAGTGAAACCCACAATATAAATAGTTCCATTCTTACTTTAAATTGGCTTAGCTCTTCAACACTATTAGCCGATTTTCTAATGTTTTTATTTTCAAATCTTATTGAATACAAATTTGAAAATAAAAGAGAATTTTTCAACTGGATCATACTTTATATTGAAATCAAAGGAAAACCAATTAAAAAAGACTCAACAAGCTTTCTTACATTAAATAGATTAATGAAAAAATTTAAGGATGACACATCTGTTAATTTCAGAATTGACGATTCAAATTTGTTTGAAGCAAGATATTTTGTCACCCCTTCAAAAACACAGGAATTGTTGTAAAATAATGGGTTTCAGAATTTAAATATTCCAATTATAGTGCTTTAGGGGTGATTTTTTTAAGCGATAAGGATAAGTCTTTTCTTTTCTAAAGACAATAATTTCGAGCCAATTATTAACTAAAAAAACAATAAAAAATGGCTGACATCGCAACAAAAGATGAACTTGAACTATTACTCGAACAGAAGTTTGAAAAATTTGCTATAAGATTTTTAGAATTATTAAAAGGACCTAATTTTTCACAACGAAAATGGCTGAAGGGAGCAGAAGTTAAAGAAATTCTACCACTCTCAGATTATCGGATCGCTGAAATGAGAGCACGTGGACTTTTAGCTTTTCAGAAAATCGGTGGAACATACTACTATGCGGTAGAATCAATTAACAATTTAATTAATTCTAAAAATAAATAGTATGTATTCAGAAAACTTCAAAGACCCACGTGGCGAATACAACAGAATTTGCCCTTATTGTTTAGAACCATTTACCGCAACCCACATGAACCGATTCTATTGTCCTGAAAAAAATGGCATAAAAAATTTCTGTAAGCATCGTCAGAAACGGCTTATAAAAGAGTTGAAAGAAGATGGTATTGAAATAGATCGACCGAAGCGACCCCCATTGAAATTGCTTTATGAACCTTCAGAGAAAGATTTTCGGAATATCGATGAAGGCATTAAAGAGACTTTACTGTCAAGAAATATTAAGCTATTAAATGAGCTTCTTGATGGAGAAAAAAGGAAAATAGTTAACCTTGAACAACTTGAAAATATTGGTTTTGAATTTGAATCTTTCGAAAAAATGGAAACTAACGAATCCGGTTCTAAATCCCCTATTTATGGGAAAGTAAAACTTACTTGGCAAAGTGCTAATAAAGTTGAAATCATTAACCTTAATTAAAAAAAAAATGGATTTCTTAAAAAAATACAACATTATTCCTTTAGATCAATTACCTGGAAATAACTTACCTCCTGTTCCAAAAAAAGATTCAATATTACCGATTATCCTAACTGTTACTGGAATTGTAATTTTTGGCGCTATTGCTTATCATTACTATAGAAAAAATAGAGTAGAAGAAAACGAATGAGATTGATTTTTAATAGAATATAAAAATTTGAATTATAGTTTTTGTAAACTCTGAAGATGAATTTGCTTAATTCTTAAAAAATTACCAATATTTTGGTTAAAAAAAATTATAGATTCTATTAATACTATTTTTTAAAAAAAATGAATCTTAAATTTACCATAATTAATTTTCTTGATTTGAGAATAAGATGTCTAAATATTGTTCAAATAACAGATTATATAATTCTCATCAAAAGTATGTCTTGTTTAAAATGTAAGCCTAACTTAAAATATAATGTCATCAATACAACTCACAAGAAAAGAACTATATGAACTTGCTTGGTCGAAACCAATCGTTCAATTAGCAAATGAATTTGGTTTATCAGATAATGGTTTGCGAAAAATTTGTAAGAAATATGAGATTCCACTTCCTCAAATGGGGTATTGGCAAAAAGTGCAATTTGGTAAGAAAGTTGAACGAAAAAAATTAATTCATTTTGACAAGTGGATTAACACAAAAATTACGATTAATGAGTCAGAAGCAAATAAAGAACATTATTTAACCATTGAAGCAAGAAGAGTAAGTGAAATAAAAATATTTTGTTCCACTTTACTGCCGGTTCCAGAAACTTTAATAAAACCTCATGCTTTGATTGTTGCAGCAAAAAACGATTTAAGCACTAAAAAGGAGAAAAAAAGTTGGAGAAATCTTCCTGAATGTATTCACACAGATTGGAATTTACTATCAATTAGTGTGCAAAAGCATAACGTTCCAAGAGCACTACGAATTATGAATACGCTAATAAAAATGGTTGAACTAAGAGGGCATAAAGTGATTTTGGAAAATAAAAAGACCCTTATAGTGATTGATGACGAAAAGTATGAAATACGTTTTAGAGAAAAACACACGCGCCAAGAAATGAAAAATGAGCGTTGGACAAGTTCGGAATTGGTTCCAAATGACATCCTTTCTATAAGATATCAGGATTATACCGATAAAGAATGGGTTGACAAAGGAATAATGTTAGAAGAAAAACTCGTTAGAGTATTAGCATTTTTTGAACTGAAATCAATTGAAGATAAAAAACAAAGAGAACGCTACAGGTTAGCACAAATAGAAGCAGACATAAAACGTGAAATTGAACGCAAAATTCAAGCCCAAATTGATTGGGAAAAGAAAAAGAATGATTTATTATTAAGTAATTCTGATCAGTGGAATAAAGCTGAAAAATTAAGACAGTTTGTAACAAAAATTGAGGGCGATACTAACAACTCTCTAAAAGTAAAAGAATGGTTATTATGGGCCAAGAAGCATTTGGACGATCTTGATCCGTTATCAAAAGGCAATGAAGCATTCATTGCTAAATTTGACATTCCAGAGAGTTTGAAGGAATAATAAATCTAATTCTTTGTTCGAAATCATGCGTTGGGACTTTTGGATAGTACAGATAAATCTTGTTAAGTGACATTAAAAAGAACTGTAAAAGATTGTCTTAGTTAATTTTATTTGGAGTGAATCGGTTGTAAAAAAATTCACCACCCTCGTTTTCTAAAACACTGAACACGAAGTGCAATTCCCATTTCATTTTGTTTGGTTGTGAAAATTGTTCTGTTGTAGATTTCTATTTTTGTTACCCACGACTTTGAATTCCTTGAGCCTCCACTTTTTAAATGATAAAGACTCAAGCCATAACGCAATGCAACTTGATTTTGAGTATGCCGCAACGGATGGTGCGACTTTTCGTTATTGAGGTAAAAATATTCGGGCGTAACGAAACATTCTAGAACTTCCGCTTTACAGATTCCACTTCGATTACTAACCCTTAATTTGAACAAACTTTTTCTAATTTGTAAAGCGCCTGTGTAGGCATTCACTTGATTAAATGGTATTTTGTTTTCAATACGGATACCAATCTCAGGTAGTAAATATTTACCAAATTGTTTCGATAGGCCTAATTGCAAAGAGTGTTGTAATTGATTTTTTTGTCCGAAATTATAGGCGCAAATAACACCAATGTTTTTATTTCTCCTTGTTTGATTTTGAGCATAGAATGAATGAAACACAATCGTTATGAGAATAATATACATTTTCATCTTGCTTAATTTTTAATAATTAATTTAAGTAACGATGTTGCATATCCTTTTTCTGTAAAATGAAATAACTTGAAATGGTTACAGAAAATCTGTGTGTGGGATAAAATCAAAATAACGAATCAAATCCCTGAAATGAATGGATTTTCAAGAATAGAATCGCAAGATTAAATGATTATCTAAAGTCGTGCTTGAATTTATTTGGTTTTAATCTCAACTCACATTTTGTTTTATCTTTACTAATTAAAATTTGAAACCAAGAAAGACATTATTTTCAATACAAAACATGGCAAAACAAAAAAAAGAAGCAGAGCAAAAACCAATTGAAGTTACGCTTTGGGATGCAGCGAATAAGTTACGTGGAAGTGTGGAACCCTCAGAATACAAACATGTTGTTTTAAGTTTGATTTTCTTAAAGTTTGCAAGTGATAAATTTGAATTACACCGCGCAAAACTCATCGAAGAAGGGAAAGAAAAATACCTTGAGATGCCAGAGTTCTACAACATGGCAAATGTGTTCTTTTTGGACGAAATAAGCCGTTGGTCGTTCTTGATTAAAAAATCAAAGCAGAACGATATTGCCTTGTTGATTGATACTGCCTTACACACCATCGAAAAAAACAACAAAGCACTTCGCGGCGCATTGCCTGACAATTATTTTTCTCGTTTGGGGCTGGACGTAACCAAATTGGCTTCGTTGTTGGATACGATCAATGACATTGACACAACAAAAGATCCTCAAAATGACGTGGTAGGACGTGTTTACGAGTACTTTCTCTCCAAGTTTGCCCTTGCCGAAGGAAAAGGGAAAGGAGAATTTTACACGCCAAAAAGCATCGTAAACTTAATTGCAGAAATGATTGAACCCTACAAAGGAATCATTTATGACCCTGCTTGTGGTTCGGGTGGTATGTTCGTTCAGTCTATCAAATTCATTGAGGCACACAATGGAAACAAAAAGGAAATTTCCATTTATGGTCAAGAATATACCAATACCACATATAAGCTGGCTAAAATGAATTTAGCAATTCGGGGTATTTCAGGAAATCTAGGAGAAAAGGCCGCTGATACTTTTCTTGACGACCAACACAAAGATCTGAAAGCAGACTTCATAATGGCAAATCCCCCTTTTAACCAAAAAGACTGGCGAGCCGAAAATGAGCTTATTGATGACCCACGATGGATGGGCTATGATGTTCCGCCCAAAAGCAATGCAAACTACGGTTGGATTTTGAACATGGTCAGCAAACTTTCCGATAACGGTGTAGCAGGTTTCATTCTTGCCAACGGAGCACTTTCTGGAGGTGGAGAAGAATATAAAATTCGAAGAAAGCTCATTGAAAATAAGTTGGTGGAAGCTATTTTGGTTTTACCTCGTAATTTGTTTTACACCACTGATATTAGCGTCACGCTTTGGATTGTAAACAAAAACAAGAAAGCACAGAATAAGCATGTTGGCGATATCCAACGCAATTATCGTGATAGAGTAAATGAAATTTTATTCATGGATTTACGTCAGTTAGGCGAACCTTTCGAAAAGAAGTTTACGCAGTTTTCTGAATCAGATATTCAAAAGGTAGTGCAAACCTATCACCAGTGGCAAACCAATGAAATTGAAAACATTCCTGAGTTTTGTTACGCAGCAACTTTAGAGGAAGTAATCAAAAAAGATTTTTCGCTTGTTCCTAGCAAATACATTGAGTTTGTAAACCGAGACGAAAACATTGACTTTGAGGAGAAAATGAACGCTCTAAAACTTGAATTTGCTGACTTATTGAAAGTAGAAGAAGAAAGTAAGCAGGACTTGCTAGAAGTATTCAACAACCTCGGTTTTAAAATTGAACTTCCATGACGAGTAATCAACTTAATCTTTTTGATTTAGATGATGAATTATCAATCTATTCATTACTTGTTTCCAATATATTGCCCAACGAAAATTTTGAAGTGGAATATAAATCTGCATCATTAGGTTTTCCAAGAGATTTCTGGAAATCATATTCAGCATTTGCTAATACTGCTACTGGAATCATTGTTCTAGGTGTTAAAGAAAAAAAAGAGGAATTTATTATTGAAGGTTTAACAGATGAACAAATTTCTAAATATCAAAAACAGTTTTGGGATGAGTGTAATAATCCAAATACAGTCAATATAAACCTATTGTCTAATACAGACATTCATGTTGTTGAAGTAAAAGATAAGAACCTATTGACGTTTAGAATTCCTTTTGCAACGAGAACAGAAAGACCTGTTTTTTTAACTAGAAATCCATTTGGTAACACTTATAAAAGAAATCACGAAGGGGATTATCGTTGTACCGATGATGAAGTAAAACGCATGCTGGCCGATTCCAGTGCTGAACTGAAAAGAGATGGTGTCATTCTGGAAAATTTTACAATTGAAGATTTCGATTCTAAATCAGTAAGACAGTTCAGACAATTATTTATGTCATCTAAACCAGACCATCCATGGCATGCATTAGATGACATGGAATTATTCAAAAAAATTGGAGCGTTTCGTATAGATCGAAAAACAAAACAAGAAGGCATAACACTTGCTGGTTTATTGATGTTTGGAAAAGCTGAAAGTATCAAAGACCAAGATCAATTACCTGATTTTTTTCCTGATTTCAGAGAAAGACTTTCAACTGAACCCAAAATCCGTTGGACAGATAGAATTTACCCCGATGGTACTTGGGAAAATAATTTACTCCAATTTTACTTAAAGGTTTGGCCAAAGTTATCATCTACTTTGCCTAAACCTTTCCAATTGGATAAAGATCAACGTGTAGATGAAACGCCAACTCATATTGCTTTAAGGGAAGCTTTTGTGAATGCATTGGTTCACACTGATTACTCCCTTAGTGGAAATATTGTCATAGAATTGGATACTGAAAAATTTGTCTTTTCTAATCCTGGAACACTACTTCTTTCTATTCATCAATATTATGCAGGTGGCATAAGTGAGTGTCGTAATCCTTCATTGCAACAAATGTTTATGCTGATTGGACGTGCGGAAAAGGCAGGAAGTGGTGTAGATAAAATCATGACGGGTTGGCAAGAATCACATTGGCGGAGACCATTTCTAGAAATTGAGAACCAGCCTGATCGGGTAAAACTTACCTTGCCTATGTTTAGTGTTATTCCTGATGTCGTTTTAAATAACCTAAATGCCATTTATGGAGACGTTAGCAATTTAACACCTGATGAACTTACAGTGCTATCTTTTTGCCAAATTGAAGGCTCTATTTCTAATCAGCGCCTACAATATGTTTTGAATATTCACAGTTCGGATATAACTACTTTACTCAAAAAACTCTGTGACCTTGAGTACCTAGAATCTGACAACAATGGTCGATGGACAACGTACAAGTTAAAACAAAAGGTTGACACCTCTAATCCAAAGGTTGACACCTCAACGGAAAAGGTTGCAACCTTAACAGAAAAGGTTGACACCTCAGAGAAAAAGGTTGCAACCTCAAACACAAAGGTTGCAAGCTCAACGAAAAAGGTTGACACCTCAAACACAAAGGTTGACACCTCAAACGCAAAGGTTGACACCTCTGACATAAAGGTTGCATTCCGAACGAAATTATCTAAAACGCAACTAGAGGAAGAAATAATGAAAATTTGCAAAAAGCGAATACGTTAAAATGGATGAAGTAGCAATTATACTTGGTAAGTCGGTCGATTATTTGAAAAACAAGATTTTTCCAAAAATGATAAAAGACGGAAAACTAGAAAAGCGCTTTCCATTTACCCACAATCACCCTGAACAAGGTTACAAAACAGCGGAGGAGTATGCAAAAAATATATAAACGCCTCGGTGATTACATACGGTTGGTAAAGGTCAAAAATTCAGATTTAGGCATTACTCGCTTAATGGGAATAAACGTGAATAAATATTTTATGCCATCCGTAGCAAATATTATTGGTACAGATATGACTAGTTATCAAATTATTGAAAAAGATCAATTTGCATGTAATAGAATGCACGTTGGTAGAGATGACAGGATTCCAATCGCTCTATCTACAATAGAAGAATCTTTTTTAGTTTCACCAGCTTATGATGTATTTGAAATTAGAGATAAAAAAGAACTACTACCTGAATATTTGATGATGTGGTTTTCAAGAGCTGAGTTTGATCGTAATGCGTGGTATTACACAGACGCAGATGTAAGAGGTGGGTTAGCGTGGAGAGCTTTTGAAGATATGCGATTCCCGCTACCCCACATCGACAAACAGCGAGAAATCGTCAAAGAATACAACGTTATCCAAAACCGCATCCAACTCAACCAAACACTCATTCAAAAACTCGAAGAAACGGCTCAGGCGATTTATAGGGAGTGGTTTGTGGAGTTTGAATTTCCTGATGAAAACGGAATGCCTTATAAAAGCAATGGTGGGAAAATGGTTTGGAATGAGGAATTGGGGAAGGAGATACCCAAGGAATGGGAAATGAAGCCAATATTTAAGGTAGGTGAAATAAAAGCAGGTGGCGATAAACCAAATATTTTTTCAGAAACAAAAACAAGTAAATGTCCAATCCCTATCTACTCAAATGGTATTACTAATGATGGGCTTTATGGGTATACGAATAAGTCCAATTATTCCAAAAATAGTATAACGATTTCAGCAAGGGGAACAATAGGATTTTGTGTTTTGAGGAGAGAAGATTTTGATGCCATAGTTAGGCTAATTGTATTAATACCAAAACAATCAACTGCTGCAATTTATTTATGGCAAACATTAAAACAAATTGAGTTCGATAATTCAGGTTCAGTTCAGAATCAACTTACAATTCCGCAAATCTCCGAAATAAAAATTTTATATCCTTGTTCAGATATTCTAAACAAATACGATTTAATAGTAGTTCTAATTTATCAAAAACTGAACTTACTAAATAAAGAAAACCAAAAGCTAACAGAAATGAAAGAGTTATTGCTTTCGAGGTTGGCGACTGTATAAACTTAATAATAAAAATATGGATTTAAATAAACCTGAAATTAATGCATTTATTAATGACTATGTTGATAAACTAAGACAGGGTAATGCAACAATATTTATTGGCGCTGGATTATCAAAAGCCGCCGGATTTGTCGATTGGAAAGGATTATTACAAGACTTAGCAAAAGAAATTGGTTTAAAAATTGAAGATGAAAATGATTTAATTTCTGTAGCACAATTTCATAAAAATTTCAAACAAAATAGAAATCGGATAGACGAAAAAATAGTTAATGAATTTACAGATAAAGATGTTGAAACTGAAAACCATCGAATTATTGCAAGGTTACCTTTTAACACTATATGGACAACTAATTATGATAGTCTAATTGAAGATACACATTCAAAATATCAAAAAAAAGTAGATATAAAAAGTGAAGTCGATGATCTTTTCTTTAATAGGGATAATCGTTCGTGCATTTTATATAAAATGCATGGAGATAAAGATAAACCTAGCAAAGCTGTTTTATTGAAAGAGGATTATGAAAAATATTATTATACACATGAGCCATTCGTTGCAATATTAAATTCTGAATTAATAACAAAGTCTTTTTTATTTGTTGGGTTTAGTTTTACTGACCCTAACATTAATTATATTTTTGGTCGTTTGACACACAGATATAGTGAAAAAAGTAAAGACCATTATTGTATCATGAAAAAATGTGCTTTGAATGATTATGATGGAGATGATGGTAAATTTGAGTATGAAACTATCAAACAACAATTATTTATTGAAGAATTAAAAAGATATAGAGTACAAACAATACTAATTGAAAATTATCAAGATTTAACTTTAATATTGAAAGAGATTGAAAAAAGATATAATTCTCATTCAGTATTCATATCTGGAAGTGCAATTGAATATGGTGCATTTACACCGTTAGAAGCTCACCAATTTATTCACACATTATCTAAAAAGCTAATTGAAAAAAAATTAAATGTTGTTAATGGTTTTGGAGTAGGCGTTGGTAGTGCTGTTATTAATGGAGCATTAGACGCTATATATTCAAATCCGAAAATATACTCAGAAGAACAAATAGTATTAAAACCTTTTCCACAATTTAAAACTGGTGAAAAAGAACTTGACGAATTATGGGAAGAGTATCGTCAACAAATGATTTCAAGAGCAGGAATAATAATATTTGTTTTTGGCAATAAAGATGAGGGTAAAGGAAAAGGTACTGAAAATGCGGACGGTGTAAAAAGAGAATTTGAAATTGCAATAGAAAAAGGATTAGTGCCGATTCCAATTCATTATACTGGGTATATGGCCGATGAATTATTCAATTTATTGCAAATTGAAAAAAAGAATTTCGGTTTTGAAGAAGATTTTGTAAATAAAATCGCAGAATTAAAATATTACAAAGAAGATATGAATAAATCCGTTTCCGAAATTATTACAATAATCGATAAAATAATAAACTAATGGGTAAAAATGTATTCATTTCATATAAATACAAAGATACTTGTGTTCCTAATTTGAACAAAACTGAAATGTATTTTGATGGTCAAAAATTTTTATTTCGTCCACGATTAACGAGAGTCAGGGACTTTGTTGATTTAATTCAAGAAAAAATAGGAAGAGACCATGTGAATTTAGGTGAAAAGGATGGTGAGAGCCTGAAGGATTTTTCTGAAGAAAAAATAGAGTCTCATCTAAAGAAGAAAATATATAGGAGTAGTGTTACTATCGTAATGATATCTAAAGGAATGAAAGAACCTTTTGTTTTGGAAAAAGATCAATGGATACCATGGGAGATTGCCTATTCTTTAAGAGTTGTTAATCGTGCTGATTCTTCAAGTCAAATGAATGCAATTTTAGGGGTGGTTTTACCTGATGAAACTGGTACCTATGATTGGTATTATGAAGAAAATCCTATTTGTAAATGTTCAATTCATAAAAGAGAACAACTTTTTGACATTTTAAAATCAAATATGTTTAATTTAAAAAAGCCTTCGTTAACAACTTGTAAAGGGATAGAGGTATTTCCTGAAAATGGGTGTTTCATTGAAACTGTTAAATGGGATTTATTTATTAATAATTACAACCTTTATATTGATAGGGCAATAAAGATAAGGGATGATCATAAGAAAAATGATAGTTATAAGTTAAAAATAGAAATTGGATAGTCATGAGTATAATAACTGAATCAGGAATAAAAGGTTATAGAAATAAAACAAGAATCGTTGCTCTTTCTATAAATGAAAGTCTAAAAACATTCAGTTCTGAATCTAAAACAGCTAAAAAAAATATTTTTCTTTCTCATAAACATGATGAAAAAGAGATTTTAGATGGTGCTATTTCTTTTTTAAAAAATGAAGGAGTAGATGTTTATGTTGATTGGATGGATGAAGAAATGCCTAAATCAACAAGTGGAATAACGGCATCATTAATCAAAGAAAAAATCAAAGAAAATGACAAGTTTATCTTATTAGCAACAGATGGTGCAATTAATTCAAAATGGTGTAATTGGGAACTTGGTTTAGGAGATGCTGCGAAATACATCGAAAATATTGCATTATTACCAGTAAGAAGAGATGGGAGTGATTTCTCTGGCTCAGAGTATTTGGATATATATCCTTATATTGAGTATGAGGATGGTAGTAACCAATATATAAACGGTATTTATATTCTTAAAGGCTTCTATGTTAAAACACCACTTGAAAATGGAAATAGAAAACTTCTTCCACTTAAAACATGGCTTTGTCTGTAAAGAGATAAGTTATAAAAGAACATTTGAAAACAACAATAGAGGTATTCGATTTTTTTCTAAAAATCAGCTAAAATTGCAAACTCATTCTTTAATTAATTATAACAAATAGTGTTTTAAAGGAGTTATAGTTTATTGAAAAAATATACAAAATCAAGACTAATGCAGAATGAAATAGGACTAAAATCAATCAGTGAATTATTAGAAGAAAACTTTTACATATCTTCCTACCAAAGAGGTTACAGATGGAACGAACAACAAGTTTACGATCTATTAAATGATATTTATTCTTTTGCAACGAAGAAAAAAAAATCAGACAAAGAATTTTATTGCTTACAACCAATTATTGTAAAAAAACATACTTGGGAAAGAAGTGTTGAAAATACTACTGAAACAATAACTGGTTGGGACGTTGTAGATGGTCAGCAAAGATTAACAACGATAAGAATACTCTTTAAATATTTACTGAATGAATTTTTGTCTGGTCGTAGTTTAAAACAAAGATATAATAAAGACCTTTTTACTATTGAGTATCAAACAAGACCACAATCATTTGATTTTTTAGAGAATCCTGAAAATATTAACAATACAAATATTGATTTTTACCATATAAGTGAAGCTTATAATTACATGGCAAAATGGTTTGAAAACAAAGTAAAAAATGAGAACTTAATGTTTGATGATCTTTGTGATTCAATAATTAAAACTCTTGTTTTCAACCGTCAAAACCAAAAGGAAGAAGGTGTTGTACAAGTTATTTGGTATCAATTATCTGAGAAAGAGACTAATCCTATTTCTACTTTTATCAGAATAAATTTGGGCAAAATTTCTTTAACTAATTCAGAACTTATTAAAGCTTTATTCTTACAAGAAAGAAATTTTGGAAGTGGGGATGCAGCTAAGTTAAAACAGCTTCAAATTGCCAGTGATTGGGATTATATCGAAAATTCATTACAAGATCAAGACTTTTGGTGGTTTTTAAATAAATCTAAAAATGAAGCATCTTCTCATATCGAATTTATTTTTGATTTGATTTGTAAAATAGGAATTAAAAAAAATCCAGAAATAGTAAAGATTATTGGAAATGATAAATTTACAACATTCAGATACTTCAATAATTTGTTTGGAGATAATCCTGATTATGATGCAATAAAACAAAATTGGAGTGCTATAAAAAATTATTTCGAAACTTTTATTGAATGGTATCAAAACCCTATTTGGTATCACTATATTGGTTTTTTAGTTTATTGTGGTGAAAGTGTCTTAGATATATTTGAATTACTTAATAAACCCGATGTCATTACAAAAGAAAATGTAACAACTATTTTAGTTAAACGAATCCGAGAAAAACACCTAAACGAAATTAATTGGATTGAAAAAATTGAAAAGAATAATGAAAAGGTACAAGTTCTAAATTTAGGATATGGTAGTAGTAAAGAATTACTAAGAAAAACCATTTTATTATTCAATTTGGAATACATAGTCAAGAAATCAGAACAGCAAAACTTAATCTATAAATTTCCATTCCAAGCTTTTAAAACAGATAATAAAGATAAAAGTAAAAATCCAACTTGGGACATCGAACATGTTGATTCCGCTACTGAAAATGGATTAACTAAATTCGATGATCAAAAAATTTGGTTAGAAAATGCTTTAGAAGATGTAGTTGATCTTAGAATTAATACTGATTTAATTATCGATATTGAAAATTATATTACAAATAAAAAAGGCGATTTTAGTATACTATATCAAAAAGTTCAAAAAGTTTCAAATGAGCTTCAATTTTCAGAAGAACTCAAAAATAGTTTAGGTAATCTTACTTTACTTGATGCAGGTACTAATAGAGGTTATGGAAATGCTCTTTTTATGACCAAACGAAGAATAATTATTGAAAAGGATAAACAAGGAGTGTTTATTCCAATTTGTACCAAAAACGTTTTTTTAAAATATTTTGACGGAAATAGCAAAGGTAAATGGACAGAGGATGATGTTATTTCGTATAGAATAGAAATTGAAAAAACTTTACAAAAGTTTCTCCCACAAAAAAATGAGCAAAATGAAAAAGTATAACCTTATTGATTTACTTTCCAACGAAATTGAAATTAATGAAACTGCTGAAACAGTTAATAAAGTAAAAATAGATGGCATAAAAATTCCAATAATTCAAAGAGACTATGCTCAGGGTAGAAAAAGCGAGTTTATAATAAGAAATCGTTTTTTAACTGCTCTTTTCGACGCTTTATATAAAGGAGAAGAATTGGAACTTGATTTTGTATATGGTTCAGTTAAGAAGATCAACAACAAAGAAAATGTTTTTTTGCCTTTAGATGGTCAACAAAGACTTACTACTCTTTATCTTTTATATTGGTTTGTAGGTAATATTGAACTTAAAGAGAATGTAGAAAAATTGACTAATCTGAGACAAATTTTAAAAGGTTTTTCTTATGCTACAAGATCAACAGCAACAGATTTTTGCGAAAAAATTGCTGAACTATCATTTAATAAAAACCCAGCAGAGGAAATTAAAAAATCATATTGGTTTCAAAAAAGATTTGAGAAAGATCCAACAGTCAACGCAATGTTGAACATGCTTGATGCCATAAAATTAAAATACGATGAAATTGATAAACCTGTTTTTGAAAATCTTGGTAAACTCTGTTTTTATGTTTTACCATTAGATGGGTTTGAACTCACGGATGAATTGTACATAAAAATGAATGCTCGTGGCAAACAATTAACTGATTTTGAAAATTTTAAAGCTGATTTTAATGGTTGGATGATTAGTGATTCTAACGAATTAAATCAAAATTTCGAAAAAACATTTATTTACAATGGTTTGCAAGTCCCATATTACTTATTACTACTTTCTAAAATAGATAATCAATGGACAAATATTTTTTGGAATTATCTTCTTGAAAAAAGAAATCAAATTGAAGATACCCAAGAAAAGGAAAAGTTTAAAATGGTGGTCGATCCATATTTTATGAATTTTATTTCCCGTATTATTTTAAATTTTAGCATAACAGAAAGTTCTCTTTCTACAAGTGAAATAGAATTAACTCCAATTTTTAGAACTTTTTATAGCGAAATAAATAATTCAAAATATAGTTCTTTTGATCTTTATGAAGAATTTTTTAAAGCTGATTTTGCAGTTAATAAGTTTGAAAAAATATTAGATTCATTGGTTGAACATTATGATGAAATCACTCAATTATCAAAACCAATTTGGAGTAAAAACAGTAATTGGTCAATTTTAGATGAAAGTATTACACAGCAACAACGTATTGTTTTTTGTGGAATTTGCCTGTACTTAGAAAAAAACACCTTTGATTCAACTCATTTTAGTAATTGGATTCGAGTTGTTTGGAATATTGCAATTGATCCTGATATTAGAAGTATTGCAGTTATGATTAATGCAATGAAACTAATAAAAGAACTCTCTATAGGAAATGAAAATATTTATGAATTTTTCGAAACACAAGAATATCAAGATATTATAAATAAACGAAATGATTTTTTCAAGGCTCAACTCCAAGAGGAGAAAATTAAAGCTACATTTTTATCAGATTCTAAATGGTATGAGTTAATAGAAAAAGGTGAGTCTCATCCTTTGTTTATTGGAAATATAGGGTTTTTAATTAATGATTTACCAAGTATTCAATTGTTTGAAAAACGGATTGAAAATGCAACCTATTTATTCGATAGTTTTGGAGCAAACAAATCATTAACAGATAATCATAGTTTAATACGTTTCCTTGTTTGTAAATTTAGTAATTGGAATCAATTGGACAAATTTGATTTTTCTGACTCTGAGATTAATTGGAGATTGATATTAAGAAGGAACAGTGAATATAAGTATAATGAAATCATCAAAGAATTATGCTCTTTAGAATCAATTGAAGAAATAATAGAAACAATAGATGAAAGTCTAAAGCAAGATTCTACAATAAGTGGAACAACTGAATCATTAACAATTAAATTTAGAAAAACACACAACAATCTTTATAAATTTTATGGTTTCTTTAGTTGGATAAATTCTTCGAAATCTAATAAAATTAAATGGATAAATGAACATATTTTTATTATTCGACCAGGAGCGTGGTATGATAAAGTTATGATTGATTGCTATAGAAATGAATTAATTTACTTATTTGTTTCAGAATATAATTTAGCAACAAACAATAAAAAATGCGGTTCAAGTAACTTTTTCAAAGAGGAATCTGTGATATTTTTAAAACAATTTGAAAATAGATTATTTGCATTGAATTTTAATATTCATGGATATTTAACCCTTGATGAAAAAATCGAAGAAAACTGGATAAATATTTTATCTATGGATTATAGAAAGATTAATAATAACGAAGAAACAGTTCAATTTTTAAGCGATTTTAAGAATGCAATTAAAGAAAATCCAGATAATGAAATTTTAAGAGTATTTGAATAAAATTTAGTTCGATAATTAAAGCATTTTTTATGTATATCCTCAATTATGAGTTTAATTGTTTTACTAAGATAAACTTCATAGTTGATTATTTTGAAAGTGTGTTTTTGAAGCTTGAAAAGTTTTTAAATGAGCGAAAAAACGGCTAACAAAAAATATTATTTAGAAAAAAGCTATCTCCGATTTTTTCCACTATATCTGAATCTCAGATAATTACATTTGGATAAATTTTTAAATTCAATAACATGGAAAAAACAGAGAAGTGTTTTCGCTATTCAAAAGCGGATTTGGACAATCATTCAAATCAACTGAACCCAAACAACGAAGAATACTTGAGATGTCGTGGTTTGTTAAAGTAATGAACAGGGGACTTCGCGTCCCCTTTATTTTTAAATGAGATGGAAAAAACAATTGAAAACAAATTCAACAATGTATTTGTAGAAATGGGGTTTGAAAAGAGCTTAATGTTCTTTTTTGAAGTGTTTAACAAGGTCTCCGAAATACCTCACGAACCAGCCAAATATTCGAAATCCTATTTTGCAAATTATTATGGGGTTGATTTAACAACGTTTAATAAATGGGTGCAATTATTATGTCTTAAAATTTGGAAGGACAATTATAAATCAAAAAGGATTTTTTCAAAGGAAGAAGCAGAGACCCTTTTTAGCAGTTTAGGAGAAATCAAAATGAATGGATTGCCTCCAATATACCATTATCAATTGATGGAGTTATTGTTTAAAGGTAGAGATTGGAAAAAGAGCCATTGTTACGAGAAATTGTCTATAATGTACAGAATTAACAATTCAAATAAAGAACTGAAGTTAAACAAACTTCCTCCAAAATTAATTTTAGAAGTATTAAAGGAATTTGAAAATTCTGATGAAATCTCTGATGAAAATTCTAATTCAAAAAGAGTAAGTCGTGGAAGATGGCATCCACTTAATTCTTTATTATCAAAATATGAGCGATTAACGGATCATGAATTGGAAGTAAAAAGAAGGTATTTTAGGAGGTATTTTTCAAAATATTTTGTTGATGATTTTGATCAATAAATTAGTTTTAATTTTCTCAAATCGAGTTCCTCTTTTCCTTTTCCATTAGATAAGAAGCAAACTTGCTTAATGGCTTGAAGATAAATTTTATATTTGATGAATGAAATTCACTGAGGAGAAATTAGAGCAAACTTTCGCAGGATTACTTGTAGAACAAGGATTTCAACATTTGATTGGCACACAAATAGTTCGCAATCAAGAAGAGGTGTTGCTGGAGGCTGATTTGAAAGCCTATTTATCAAAAAAATATGCTCCGCAGGGAATTACAGAAACAGAAATCAAAAGCATAATTCTTCAATTAAAAAGTTTGCCAAGTTCAGACTTATACGAAAGCAACAAAACGTTTTTAAGGCTGCTTTCCGATGGGTTTATTCTCAAACGTGAAGACCGCAATCAAAAAGATATTTACATTCAGCTGATTGATTATTCCAGTTTAAGTTCGCGCATAATTCCTAGAGAAAATGACGAATTAATCACTATCGCAGCAGATGAACGTCCAGCATATAGTGAGGATGCAAATATTTATAAGTTCGTTACACAACTAGAAATTTTAGGAACTGATAAGCGCATACCAGATGGTATTATTTACATCAATGGTTTGCCACTTGTTGTTTTTGAATTCAAAAGTGCCATTCGTGAAGAAGCCACTACATTCAATGCATTCGAACAATTAACAGTTCGTTATCGTCGCGCCATTCCAGAATTATTTAAGTACAATGCTTTTTGTGTTATTAGCGATGGAGTGAATAACAAATCAGGATCATTTTTTTCCTCGTATGAGTTTTTCTATGCATGGCGCAGGGTTGAAGGTCAAGCGAAAGAAGTAGATGGAATAAATAGCCTTTTTACACTCGTCAACGGAATGTTTGATAGAACAAGATTGATTGACATCATTCAAAATTTCATTTACATTCCAGATTCAAGCAAAAAGAATGATAAAATCGTTTGTCGCTATCCGCAATATTACGCAGCTCGTGCCTTATACGAAAATATAAAAATTGCGCAACGTCCAATCGGAGATGGAAAAGGTGGGACTTATTTTGGAGCAACAGGTTGTGGTAAGAGTTATACGATGCTTTATCTCACACGTTTACTAATGAAAAGTGAGCATTTTGAAAGTCCAACTATCGTTTTAATTACTGACCGAACAGACTTAGATGATCAATTATCCACTCAATTCACAAATGCCAAAGTTTACATCGGTGACAATACCGTTGAAAGTGTTGAAAGTCGCGCTGATTTAAAAGCAAAATTACAAGGCAGACAAAGTGGAGGAGTGTTTTTAACGACCATTCACAAATTCACAGAAGATACAGATGTATTGACCGATCGAACAAACGTTATTTGTATATCAGACGAAGCACATAGAAGTCAAGTTAATTTAGACCAAAAAGTACGCATCACTGAACATGGCGTGAGTAAAACCTTTGGTTTTGCAAAATACTTGCACGATTCATTACCGAATGCAACATTTGTAGGGTTCACTGGAACACCAATTGATGCTACGCTTGACGTTTTTGGGAAAGTTGTTGATGCTTACACAATGACGGAATCTGTTAATGATGAGATTACAGTTCGAATCGTTTACGAAGGGCGTGCAGCAAGAATTGCTCTTAAGAATAACGAATTAGAAAAAATAGAGCGTTATTATGAAGAAGCTGCTGAATTAGGTTCAAACGAATACCAAATCGAAAAGAGCAAGCAAGAAACAGCAAATCTTTATGCCATACTGGGCGATCCCCAACGATTGAAAGAATTAGCCTCTGATTTCGTTCAACATTATGAAAAGCGATTGGAAGAAGGTTCATCTGTTAAAGGAAAGGCACTTTTTGTGAGCAGTAGCAGAGAGATTGCTTATGATTTGTATAAAGAAATCATAGCGTTACGTCCTGAATGGATTGAAATACTTGCAGCTTCGGAAGGTGAAGAATTAAGTGAGAAAGATAAAAAGGAACTGAAACCAATCGAACGTATCAAAATGGTAATGACGAGAGGGCAAGACGATCCACAAGAATTATACGATTTATTAGGTTCAAAAGAATATCGAAAAGAATTAGACCGACAGTTCAAAAATGAAAAATCCAATTTCAAAATCGCAATCGTTGTAGATATGTGGTTGACTGGTTTTGATGTTCCATTCCTTGATGCAATTTACATTGATAAACCCTTACAGCAACATAATCTTATTCAAACAATTTCACGTGTGAATAGAAAATTTGCAGGAAAGGAAAAAGGATTAGTTGTTGACTATATTGGTATTCGCAAACACATGAATCTGGCATTAGCGCATTACAATAAAGGAGATCAAGACAATTTTGAAGACATTGCGCAATCAGTTGTAGTTGTCAAAGACCAATTGGATTTGTTAGCTCGGTTAATGCATCAATTTGATGATTCAAAATACTTCAAAGGTACTTCGTTAGAACAATTGACTAATTTGAATCAAGCAGCTGAATTTGCTCAACAAACGAAAGAATTTGAGACGCGATTCATGGGCTTGGTTAAACGATTGAAAGCAGCTTATGATATTTGTTCTGGAAGTGAACAAATTAATCAAAACGAACGCGACAAAATACATTATTACTTAGCCATTCGTTCGATAATTGTAAAGCTAACGAAAGGTGTTGCGCCCGACACAGCTCAAATGAATGCGAAAGTGCGTGAATTAATAAAGAATGCCTTGCAAAGTGATGGAGTTGAGGAGATTTTCAAATTAGGAGAAGAAGGTACAACTGAGCAAGATATTTTTGATGAAGATTACCTTGCGAAAATCAGCAAAATAAAATTGCCAAACACAAAAATTAAGTTACTCCAACAACTTCTTGCAAAGGTTATTAGTGAAATCAGAAAGGTAAATAAGGTTAGAGGAATTGACTTTACCAAGAAAATGCAAGCATTGGTTGAGCGATACAATGAGCGTGATAAAAATGATATTTTAGTGAGTGAAGTGTACGAAGAAATATCTGAAGCTTTGACGAATTTAATTTGGGAAGTACACAAAGAATTTAAAGCTGGTGATTCACTCGGAATTGATTTTGAAGAAAAAGCATTCTTTGATATTCTCTTAGAACTTTGCCAAAAATACGACTTCAAATATCCTTCAGATAAAATGATTATTCTTGCAAAAGCAGTAAAAGAATTGGTGGATAGTCAAGCTAAATTCCCTGATTGGAACAAACGCGACGATATTAAATCGTCATTAAAAGTTGGTCTAATTTTACTTCTCGATGAATACGGCTATCCTCCAGTTGACAAAGACGAAGTTTACATTGAGATTTTTGAACAGGCAGAGAATTTTAAGAAGAATCAGTAAATTAAGGTTTCATCTTTTGAGTGATTATGTTTGCAAACATAACCGAGGGCAGTTTCTTAAAAATTATTTGCAGAATGGATTGTTCACTCTTTTTTAGCTGATTTGGGAGTAATTGTTGCAAAAAAATAGTAATTTAATGAAATGAACCAATTTATACCAACCTTCACAGATATTTCTGATTGGGATTTTCGTGTATTTCAAAATACAACAGGAAGTCGCAGTAAAAAAATTGCCATTCATCCAGAAACAAATGTGGAGTATTTTTTCAAAGGTTCAAAAGAATTAGAGACTGGTGAAATTCGTTATCCAACAGAGTTTTGGTCTGAAATTGTTTCATCTAAAATTGGTCAAATTTTAGGTTTTAAAATGCTTGATTACAATATTGCTTATTCAAATAATCCAAGAGTTCGACAAAAAATAGGCTGTCTATCTGAGTCAATGGTTAAACATACAGAAAACAAACTCACCGAGGGTAAAGTATTTCTAACAGGATTTGATTCAAAGTATAATCCAGAAACTGATAAGAATAAATACACTTTTCAATTTATTAGTAAAACCTTAAATTCTTTTAACATTCAAAATGATTCTGAAAACTTATTAGAAATTATTGTTTTCGATGCTATTGTAGGAAATTCTGATCGTCATCAGGAAAATTGGGGAATAATAACATCTTTTCAAGAAACTATAGAAGCAGTCGAGAAAGAAATCAAAAAAACTGAAAAGAACTTTTTTGAAAAATTATTACTCAAGACATTCCACTTTATAATAAAAACACTGAAGCAGAATCATCAAGATTATCCAGAGAAACAAACAAAATTATCTGTACTTAAAAATGAAACAACATTCCTAAAAACTTCATTTTCTCCTATTTATGATAGTGGTTGTTGTCTTGGTAGAGAGCTAACGGATGACCAAGTATTTAAAATGAATAATGATGTTCAAATGCTTAATTTATACACAAATAGGGGAGCATCAGAAATTCACTGGCAGGGACATGAAACGAAAAGAAAACACTTCGAACTCATTGAATTGCTAAGAAAAGAATATAATTCTATTATTGAACGTATTATAGAAAGGGTTCAAAAGAAATTCAAGCAAGAATTAATTCGTGAAACAATTTTTAATATCGATAAAAATTTACCTGAACATTTATCAGAGTATAGATTAACAGATATTAGAAAGGAGTTAATGGTTAAATTGATAACTTTGCGCATAGATAGACTACTGGCATAAATTGAAAGAAATCGGAAACATATTTTTAGTTTGGCGTAAAGGCTTAGGAGAACGTCGCATTCCAATTGGCATTATTAAAAAAAATGCTTCTGAAGGTGTGCGTTTCAACTATTTGCAAAAAGGTTTAGCGGAAGCAAAGAAATTTGGTTTTGTGCATTTCGAAGGTTTTCCAGATACAACAGAAGGTAAAATATATAAAGAAAATGTAATTGAAATTGTTGGTCAGCGATTGATGCGAAGTGAGCGCAATGACATCAACGATTTTTATGATTTTTGGGAAGTAAACAAACAGTTCAAAGAAGATGCTTTTTACATGCTTGCTCAAACACAAGGTTTGTTACCAACTGATAACTTTGAGTTTTTAGCAGAATTTAACCCAATAAAAGGTTTGTCTTTTGTTACGGAAATATCTGGTTTGTCAAAAACACAAATCGATTCTAAAATTTTACATACAGGAGATAAATTATCCTACGAGTTAGAACGAAATAACGATCACGACAAATACGCTGTAAAACTGTTTAAAAACGATACTGAGTTGGGTTATGTTAAACTCATTCATAGTAAAGTTTTCTACCAAGCAAAAAGCAAAATTAATGTTACTGTACAACACATCGAAAAAAACGGATATTTGAAACGTGTGTTTATTTTGGTTGCAGTAATTTAAAGAGATTTTATTTTTTTAGTTCGAAGTCAAATCTTCATTCTACTCCACCAAAGACGCTTTCAAAGCCTCCGTTGCTTCTTTAGGGATGTTTACATAAAAGAAATCTTTAGGCATGCTTGCAAAATCGGCTTGCATCATGTTCTCATACGGTTTCACAAGCACGCGGTTGTTTTCTTTGTCTAACTCGAATTTATACTATTTTAAATTACGCGAAAATTACAACAAGTTATTCCAACTAAAAGATGAACTTTCCAAATTGCATAAATTCAAAGAAGTAAACCTAGTAAGAAATGACCTTTTAGATATTGGTAGATTTTTAAGTAGGGAGAAATGGAGTGGGAAGTTATAAAAAACATTAATTTCTTTATTAATATAGGGTAGCCAAGATTTAGCTTAAATGAAGACTGAAGTTCTTGGAAATTTAATCTGATTAAGTAATCAATAATAAAATTTAAATTTGAAGATGTGGTTTGAAAAATTAATGGGATTTAAAGAAGAAAATCCAGAGCAAGTTAGGTCTAATATAGAAATCAATGGTAATGTATTAACTTCAAAAATCAACGGAGTGAGTTATCAATTCGGAAATCTGTCTGTTATTTCTTTAGCAGAATTGAAAGTACAACTTCCGCCTTTAGATTCCTTTGATTCTAAAATTCGAGTTGAAGAAGTGATTGGAAATATTCAATCTTTTCATAAAGAAGAATCAAACAATGGCGCATTTTTCCAAGCTGCTTCGCAGTTCAATTTATTAGAAATGGTTGGTCCTAGTGTTATGCCAGAGCAAGGAGTTGGTATTTATGAATTGGATAACACGCAAGGCCCTGCATGTGCAATAGCATGTGGAGCAGGAACAATTTATCGAAATTATTTTGCGGATGTTGAAGGTCAAATATGACAATCATCTTCGTGCCAAATTGATTGTTTAGCAGAAATTGGTGTTGCTCTGAATAATGTCAATTCGAAACTCTGGAAAATGTCGAATGGTTATGCAATGGCAAGTAGAGTAGGGTTAGAGGATATTTCGGAACAATTGCAAAAGATGTCAGAAATTCAATATGAAGAACTAAAAGGGAAATTAAAAATCGGAGTTCAATGGGACACGGAAGTTACAATTAGTGAAAACAAGAATATAGTTTCACAAGCATATTGTTCGGCCTTACCTGTTGCATATTCAAACATCTCAGCTGAACTTTGGTCTGATTTTGCTTGTCTCATTCTAGAAGCTACCTTGTTTGCAGCGCTTCTAAACTATTCTAAAACTGGTAACAATAAAGTATTTCTCACATTGGTTGGAGGTGGTGCTTTCGGAAATGATACTAAATGGATATTGGGCGCGCTTAAAAAGGCACTAATTAAGTCCAATCAAACACCATTGGATATAAAAATTGTAAGTTTTGGTGGATCGAAATCAAGTGTCAGGGAACTTTTGGAGAGTTTTAATTGATCATTTGTCGGTTAAGAACCAAGATTCTTTATTTAAACCAACTTAATCGATTGGGCTAAATATGAATTTTGAAATAATTGAAATATGAATTAATAACATCAAGTTGAATATTTAGTGATAATTATTTAGATAAATAATTTTTTAACTATTAGAATACAGCTATTTATTCTTGAATTATTTCAGTTATTTGTCAGCAATTTCCGCAACTGTCGAAGAAATTTGGCAATGGTCACCAATGCTGACATTTTTCGACAAACTTTGACAATTGTCGGCAATATTTTCATTTTTTGTAGCTGATTTTCAGTTTTTTAAGTTCGTTTTTACCTTGGTTAAAAGAGATCATTTTTATTAACAAAAAATAATTTAATAAAATAATTTTGAAAAAAGTGATTATTTAATTTGATAATTCTTGAAAAAAAAAGTGATTATTAAGTTTGATAATTCAAAAGAAATTGGTCGTGTAAAGTGTAAAATGCTGAATTCAACCATTCCAATTCTGAACAACTTAAATAAATTCTCAAATAAGGAGTAAAAAGTGATACTTTCCTTATTTCTTAAGAATCCAATTGTTTATAGCATCATAAAGTAATTGACCTTGTAGGTTGTAGCCTTTTCGAAGGTAATGAATGTGGTCGTTGTTGACCAAACCTGCTTTTTTCCAAGCTAACATACTTCCTTCGCCACCCATTGCTTCGTGCAAATCCCAAACTGAAAAACCAAATTTTAAACTTTCCTCACGTAAGATCTGTGAAATAACAGCTATGCGTTTATTCACCGTTGGAACTTTGTCTTTCATACGGTAATTTTCTGAAGGTAAAGTGATAATTACAGCACTTTGTGGTAATTGTGTTCGAATAGCATTGAACACAGAATCCACAATTAAGCGAAATCCTTCTGGAGTGTAAGTTGGGTCATAAGATTCGTTTGTCCCCATAGAAATGATAATTAAATCTGGTTGAAACAATGGCATTTGCTGTAAGAAATATTCGTTTCTCAAAAAGTCGCGATAACGCGCGCCAGCAACACCTGCAGCGTTATAAACTACACCAGGTTTTTCATTTTCCACATAAACACCGTGTAAGGTCATGGCGCTACCAGTAAAGGCTACGTCCAGTTTTGTTCGTGGGTTTTTATAGTCAAATTGCAAAGTGTCAAATGTTGAAAATGCTCCCTTTTTTTTGAAGGCATCGTTCACTGAAATTGAACCATTTTTTTCGTCTTGAAAAGAGTATAAAACAAAGCCTTTTGTATAAGGGTTTTTCAAAGAGTCTTTTACTAGATCAATGGAAAATTCACCTGCTGGTGAAGCACTTTGAATACCAATTCCAGGTAAACCAATTTTAAATTTGTGTGGATATTTGATGATCCAATGATTGTTCCAAACAGTAGATGATGTAGCTGTAAAATCTTTTGGGCCATTTGTTTTTGCTAATGTGTAAGGAAACACTAATCCACGTCCTCCGTTACCATATTCAGCTTGAAAACATTTACGTGTGAATCCACTAAAATTATCGGGTTGTATGTGAGAATCACCGATGTGAAGAATGCGAACTTTTTGCAGTTTCTCATTTTTCAGTGAATCCATTTTTGATTTGAATTGTTCCAAAAGAACACCTTGGTTTTCAAGTTGATTTTTACCTAAATTAAGTTGTTCTTGTTGTGTTAATCCAATAAACGGAATGATAGCAAGAAATAAAATAGTCCACTTCATATCAATAAATTAAAATTGGAAATAAATAAAAGGTTGAACTACAGTCGAACGCAATTGAATCAATAGTTGAACAACAAAAATCAGTAGCAAAAACTTGACCAATAAATCTTGTTTCCCTACATATTTCACTATTTTTTCTTTCAAATCTAAAGTTAATAATGTCGATGCATAACCTACCACTAACAAGAAAATTAAGGTTGGATTGGTTTTCATAACTTCCCAGACCATACCTAAATCTACAGAGGTGAAAATACGCTTGTAAATTTCCAATGTACTGTCCATCGAAACAGCTCTAAATGGAATCCACAATAATGAAACACACGCAAATGTCAAGAACCATGAGAAGCCATTGAACCAAGTTGACTCAAATTGCTTTCCGAAATATTTCACCCACAACTTATGTAAAACCAACAAAGTGCCGTGTCCTGCTCCCCAAAAAACGAATTTCCAATCAGCGCCATGCCAAAAGCCACCAACTAACATTGTGACCATTAAAAAGAGTAATTGCAATAGAAACCCTTTTTGATTTCCTCCAAGCGGAATGTAGATGTAGTCGCGCAACCACGAGGAAAGTGAAATGTGCCAACGACGCCAGAAATTAGTAATATCAATTGCTTTGTAAGGCGAATCGAAGTTCAAACACAATCGGTAACCAAGCAACAATGCAATACCAATTGCCATATCTGTGTAACCACTAAAGTCACAGAAAATTTGGAGGGTGTAGCACAAAGAAGCCAAAATGAGTTCACTTCCTGAAAATCCTGCTGGTGCTGAAAATACAATGTCAGCATACTGCGCCACGAAATCTGCAATTATGGCTTTTTTAATTAATCCTTTCAAAATCAAGTAAAAAGCTTCGTTGAATTGTGGACCTCTAAGACTGAATTTTTTTGTTAATTGCGGTAAAAAATCACGAGCACGAACAATTGGCCCAGCTACTAAATGAGGGAAGAACATCATGTACATGAGGTAATTCTGAAAAACTGGTCTTTTGATGTTTCGGTTTGCAATATCGACTAAATAACTGATTGATTGGAAAGTATAAAATGAAATCCCAATTGGTAAAATCAATTTTCCTAAAGTGTGTTTTGATCCTGAAAGTGCATCAAAATTGCTAATAAAGAAGTTTTTATATTTGAAATACAACAGGAAAGACAGAGAGAACAGAATAGCTCCAGCGAGAATCCATTTTCGTTTTCGTTCATTTTCTTCACGTTCTAACCAAATTGAAAAGAGGTAATCAGCTGAAATGGTGGTGAGGAGTAATAATAAGAAAACTCCACTTGACTTGTAATAAAAATAGGCGCTGAAAATGATAATGAAGTATTCTCTGGGACTTTTATTTTTCGCTACAAAAGAATAGCCAATAAGAAATACCGAGAACAACAATAAAAACATGCCCTGATGAAACAAAAGAGGTTGGTCTTCAATGTATAAAAACTGTTTCCCGATTTCTTCCCAATTCATCAGTTGTATTTTATATTCATTAATATGGTACGTGTAAACTTCAATTTTGGAAGCGTATCTACAGTCTTAGAAAGATCTAAAATTCCTTTTTCTGTAGAAGTTGCAGCCACTTTGTCGAACCAAATTTTCGCTCCTGATTTTGATGGGTGACGACCATCAGCTGCACGTTCGAGCTCTAAATCTTCAGAGGCAAAAAAACGATCACCAACTACTTCTTTCATTTTTGCAACAATTCCTTTATCTGAAGTCCAAGCAGCAGGGCCAATCCATAAATAGCGGACGTTGTATTTTTCAAACGTTTCAATAATTTTCTTCATGTATTTACCACGTTGCTCTAAATCATTTACGAATAGTTCATTTAGACCAATTGCAAAAAATACGACTGAAGGTTTGTATTCTCGTAAGAAATAATCCAAGGTATCTGAACTTCCCCATTGTTTTGTGGATGAGCCGTAGTAAATAACCGTAGAAAGAAGAACATGTCCGTTCTTGTTACAGTAAGCACTTACAGGACTTCGAAGCCCTTCGAGTTGAGAATCACCAAGTAGTAAAACACGTTCAACACCTTCTGGAGTATCTACAGGTGTAATACCATTTTCAACTTTCAAGAGTTTTTCATGTTCAACCTTGTCCAATGAATCCAACTTTTTACTATCGGTTGTATCCTTTGAGTTTAGCTTTTGTTTTACAGGTTTTTTGGTGATTTGTAAATTAGAAAGATCAACTTTTTTCAGTTCAAATGAAAGCGGATAATTCAGATTGCCAAGTGAAAAAAACAAGAAAAAGAGGAGCAACAAACCGAGCCCTACTTTCAGTAATTGTTTTGAAGAATCATTTAACATTGATTATCAAGTATATTTGTTGTAGTTAAAATCAATTTCATTAAAAATATTTTTAATCCCTCAGAAATAATTACAAGCTAACGATTCCAATCATTAAAGTTAACTTTTTATGAATTTTTCAACATTTATAACTCTTCCTTTCTGAGAAGTTGATATTAATTTTTTCTTAATTTCAGCATTTGTTATGTTCGGCTTAATTGACTTATAAAGTGCAATTGCACCAGCAACTACCGGAGAGGCCATACTTGTTCCATCCATTGATTCAAATTTATTTCCAGGCACTGCGCTAACTATTCCTACTCCTGGAGCATTTATTGTGTTAAGATTTCCATAGTTACTGAATAATGCTAAATTTTGTCCTTTATCAGATGCTCCAACTATTATAACATTTTTTTGTCTTTGCATTGGGTCAATACCAGAAATAATACCTTCATTTCCAGCTGCAATTACTATTGTTGTATTTTGTTTGTCAGCGATTGCAAATAGTTCGTTCCAAAAAGCCTCCTCGTCTTTACCTATAGTTTGAATAAGTTCTTTTTGTTGATTTTCAGGTAACATTGAAACTTGAGACGAAAATTGTTTTCCCAATGATAAATTGACGACATCAACTTTGTTTTTTAAAGCATAAAGTATTCCATCAATAATGTCTGTGGATGAAAGATATTGATTTTGTTCATTTCCAATTTGAATGGGCATAAACGAAACACGAGGTGCAATACCAGCTAAACCTCTATTATTATTTGATGCTCCGAGTAATATTGTGGACACGTGTGTTCCATGTTTCAATGATTGATTTCCAAATACATTTTCAGATTGTTTTACCACATTATACTTTTTGGTAATGTTTGCTTTCTTTAATTCATCGTGATTAAGATCGAAGCCATCATCAACAACAGCTACTACAATATCTTTACTTCCCATTGTTAAAGACCATGCTTGCTCCATATTTATTGACTTTAAATACCAATTTTTTGAAGCTTCATTGAGATATGGATCATTCTGACGAAATGAATTAACGAAAATACTCTCATCCCAAATCAATAATTCGAAATCTGGGGCAGCTTTCCGCAATTCATCCTTAATATTCTCTCCCTCGTTTTCATTAAATTGAATTTGAATTCTTGAAGTTTCCTCATGATAATAGATTATTTCTCTGTCCTTATTTAAAAAAGTTTCACCTAGTTTATTTATAAAAGAATAAAATTCATTTTGATTATCTTTTAATGCTACATTAATTCTATTATTGGCGATTAAGAAAAGGGAATCCTCATCGTATCCTATATCTACAGAATCAATTGGGGGATTTACTCCTTCTGTTGGAGGTAAAAACGCGGATGCTAATTCTTTTTCTTGTTGAGGATTAGGTTCGTTACAATTTTTACAATAATTCCGACTGAATAACCAAAAAATTAATATTAAAAGTAAAATAAACCACCAACTTCTGAAAAGAAAATCTTTTATACCAGAAAAAAATCTACTTGACCAACTTCTAGTATTTTGTTTTTTACTACCAACTAAAAGATATTCTTTTTGATAACTGGTATTTTGATTTTTAAAGCCTTGAGGATTTATATTTTCTATTTTCTTTTCATTGGGAATTGACTGAATTTCTGGTTCGGGTTCTTTAACTTTATGAGGTTCAACTTGGATATTTTCAAAAGTTTCTTTATTAAAATCATCAAAAACTAAATCTTCTCTTTTTAGATAATTTTCTTGTTTATTAAAGAAATCACAACCCCAAATCAATAATATTTTATCATTATTTGAATAGATGATATTATAAGCTGGATTAAATACTAGCTCCAAAATCGTTTGCCAATTCTCGAGTTCTCTTGATTCTATTTCGGTGTTTTGAAAAAAATCATTTAAATCATAAATTGCTTTATTGTATTGATTCAGAATATTTTGTTTCTCCTTAAAAGTGAAATTTTCCAGTGGTTTCCATGTTTCTTCATCATTTACAAAATAGGATATTTCTGCTTCTTTTATTTTGAAATTAGCTAATTGAATATGTTCAATAAAAGGGAGATTTTTCTTAATAAACCCTTCAATAATTTCTTTTCTTTGAAGAATGAACTCTCCCTTGTAATTTAAAGGGGGGTATATACCAGTTTTATATGAATTAATAATAAACATTTTTAAGGAATTATAAATTCATAAATACCGTGTATGTCATTCTCATTATAGTGTCTTCCATTAATTACTTTGCGTTCATCTCCTATATTAATGTAAACCTTGTAAGGTATGTCAGTTATACTAGAGTTCTTTTTGAAGTAATGAACATGAACCGAATACTTACCGCTTGGTGGGTTGTTAGCATAAAAAATGTTTTCTATAGGATTATTTACTAGGTTTTCTCCGGCATTTTTATCAATATCTAATTCTCCATTAGAGGCTGATTTTGGATGGTCAAAATAAATTTTTTCTCCAGAAGGTTCGACTAAATATAAATCTAAATCATCAATAGTTTCCCACGCTAATGTAATTGTAATTTCTCCCACATTACCTCCATAATCTCTTCTTAGTTCATCGATTTCTTCTTGACTAATTTGAACTTCACGGCAATTGCAACAATCCTCAAGAGCACGAGATGCTTGTTTCACTTTATTTTTATATTCCTCAATTTCACAACAATTTACCTTGTTTTCACAATAGGGGAGAAAACAAAACCATAACCATAAACCAACTAATAGAAAGAAAGACAACAAGACACCTGCCCAATATTTAAAAGCAAAAAAGTGTAAACTCCTCAAGCTTACGTACCACCATTGTCTTTTAATTTCTTTTCTCTTTTTCAAATCACTTATTTTATTGAGGGCATGATACTAAGTATTCCCAGGAAGTTCCTGATTCAGGCGCGGTCAGGACAATTCTGCAAAAATTTGGTTTGTTTCTTTTCGCCTCATAGAAAAACTTCAAAGTACCTACATCAGAAACCAAACCACCTGTTGAGGCAACTATTTTATCATCATAATAAATATCCATTCTATCCTTTTGGGAATACATATCATACTTTATGTAAACTGTTCCTTGTGAACTTCCTAAAAGATGAGTGTTTTCATAATATCCTTCTCCTCCAGCTTCTGAAGTAGCAGTATTACAAGGTATTGCATTTTCTGGCGTTTTACAATTACAACATGATTCTAATGCAGAGATTGTTTCGCTTGATCGATTTATAGAGTAATTGTATTTTTCACAATCATTATTTTTCCTTAAGCAAAAGAAATAAAGCAATGAGACCCCAGTAATGAAAATAAACAATACAATCCACCAATATCTAAAAGCAAAATAATTGATGCTACGAATGGTATAAAACCACCATTTTTCATTTCTATATATGTAAGTGTTCTGTTTCAAATTATTGGCAACGATTTTCAATTTCTGTATTTAATGAATCCAAATGTCGATTTAATTCTTCTACTTCATTACAGTCTTGTTTTGTACATTTTTGAAGGATGCAAAAAATAAAAAGCACCAATAAAATAAAGAAAAGTAATCCCCAGTAGCGGTAAACAAAATTCCTGAAAAATCTTTTCAATTTATACCAAAAAGAGACCTTAGTTTTAGCAACAGGTTCGAAGCTTTCATTGTTAGGAACAAACAAAGGCTCTTGTTCTAATGTTGTAGTTTCAATCGTTTCAATTGGTTCAACATAAACAGAATCTTCTTCTGAATTTTCAGAAACTATCTTTTCTTCACTTTCTACTTCATCAGCTATAGGTTCTGGTTGAATGAGATTAATAAATTCAGGTGCTAAATAATTTTCGCTCTTATTTTTGAATTTCCAACCCCAAAGTAAACACCAAAAATTTCCATCTGTTAATATGACATTGTTTTCATCATCAAATACTTGACGAAGCATAGCTCCCCATTTCTTTTTTTCTGGAAGTGGCGAATGTTCTAATGTATCAATATCATTATCAAGACGATTCTTTAATTCCCAATATTGCTTTTTAATATTAAGTTGAGTCTGTTTGTTAAGGTCGCCAATTCTAGATAATTCAAAATCGTAGTCTGCATGCCAATTAACTATTCCATTATTTAATACTGGTTTTGATAAAATTTGTTTGTATTCAACCCCATAATTCTTTAATAAGAAACTGGCCAATTTATCGTATTGTTGATACAAGTAGTTATCTCCATAAGAGATAGGTTCGTAATCACTAGCATTCAATGCATATACTAATCCCATGTCATTTTTATTTAGTCAACTTCAAAAACGTAATTTCTTGATGTTTGGATTAATTGAAATAATTCATTGTTTTGGTCTATATCGTAATGAATGAAACCACAATTAGAAAGCATTGCAATTTTCAATTTATTCAGGTAATTATTGAATCCTTCAACTAACGCATTTGTATCTTTCAACGTTAATGTTTCTTCACCTAATCTGTCAAATAATTCGATAATGTTTGATTCATTTGGTAAAGACCTATCTGTTAAATACTGTTTTATAAACAAACTTAATTGTGGTTGTAGCGTTTTTACATTTTCAAATGTCTCGTTTGATAAATTATTAATCCCAAACTGACTAATAAATTCATTAAAGTAGTGTGTAAGCACAGCTGAAAGATATTTCTCAGCCTCATTGTCTAAAGAAATACCTTGATATTTTTCTTTTATAATTGATTTTAAAAAGGAATTAAAATCATTGAAGTCAAAAGCTCTCTCGTAGGATTCCTTGATGATTTTAATAGTATCCAGGGAAAATCCCATTGATTGAAAGTCGTCCTTTTTATCCTCCAATATTTGATTTTTCCATAATTCAATTATTCCTTCTAAGATTGTATCTATAGATGATTTCTTTTTACTCTTAGGAAATAATTTATCTATCTGTAATCCTTGTTCTTCTAGTATTCCAATTACTTCATCAATAGTATTCAAACCTAAATTCGTTCTGATAATTTCCAAATTCTGTTCTGTGGAATAATTGTCATTAAGATCTGGAAAACTACTCTTGAAAAGATCGTATTCAGTTGCACTTCCCTCCAATACAACAGCATGTCTCAAATTGTCGTGCAAATAGTTAAATACAACTGATTCAGTTAACATAAACAGATCAAGATAATTATCAAAAGCCTCTTGGTTTTGACTAAAAATCCGATTCATTTCAAGTTGAACTTTTAAGCTATTGGAAATTGCTCTTTTTCTTAGTTCTTCAATATCATCTTTATAATGGAATTTTGACATTAACAAACCAAATGAATCTTGAATTACAGAGAGCTGATTAATGTAATTTTTAGTTTTAACGAAATTATTTGATGCTGGTAATAGATTATTAATAATACGTTGTCCACCATCTTGATTTGGAAGACCAACACCATCAAAAACTTCCTCTGGATTGTTAATGTGTTTTTGGACAAATTCGTGCTCAAGAAAAGAATTTTTGAGTTTATCCAAAAAATCAACTTTATTGGGTTGAATACCATTTTCTTTTCCAAATTCATCATATCCCAAAAAAGTATCTGCGGAATACTTATAATCCCTTAACAAATAAAAGTTCTTAAATAACGGAGAAGAAGTCGTCCACTTTTTATGCCAATCGTGGTTGACTGTTACTAATTCTTGTTCAAAAAATCTATTGAAGCGTGTATTCCATTTGTAAGAAATATCTTCTTTGTCATCATTTGTGGTGTCAAATTTTAACTGATTGTTGAAAAAAGTGAAAATGATAAAAAGGGGAGAAACAGGAAGGCTTGCAATATTTTTTTCTCTTTCAATAGCATTTACACCAATATTATTTTCAATCCAGTCATTCAGCAATCCTGGTAATTCATTAACATCTAATTGCTTGTCGTTTTGACAGAATAACAAATTATTTATTTCATAATCGCCTGAATATCTATTAAACAAGTATGAAACCTTCCCTCTAAGGTACAAATCTGGAATTGCTTCTTGTGAAATTGAAGTTAATGTATGTTCCAATCTACTTCTCGCTCCCGGAAAATCAAGTAAGTCCGTATTTTTCAAGAATGGTTTATCTAAAACTAAATCAGGGTTACAAGTTAAAGTGACTTCACGACTTAAAGCACTAATGACTGAAACATTGAGATTATATGTTTTTCCATTGTTATCCTCTACAACTGAGGTTGAAGATTGTGTGAAAAGTTCCTTCAAACGTTGTACATCTAATATTTCTCCATGTCCACGAAGAACTGTTTCAGTTTTTAAAAACAAAATTTGCTGAAAATCTATTTTTGAAAGTTCGTTGGTTAACAATTCAAACAGTTCAGAATAATATTGATTTTTTGACCAAAGTATTGAGAAAGCATCCACCCAATTAGAAATAGGAATGTGTTCAATTATTTTCCCTATTTCAAACCAATAACCACTTTGGGTAATTTGGTCTGTATAGTATTTGTATTTATAAAAATATTTCTCAAAGTAATCTTTTACATCAAAAATATCGTCCTCAACAAGAATATTTTGCTTATTCTCACCTTGACCATATCTTTCGTTTAAAACTTTAATCAATGCTTTAAATTCTTCTTGTGACGGGTAATAATCAATTGATTTTAAGTCGGAAAAGAAAGAATCACAAATTATCAATAAGATGTCTTTTGTATTCAATAGTCTAGCACATACTGGAAAATCCTTGTTTACTGATTGTTGATCAACAGTAAAACGTGTAACTACTCCCGTACTCTCTGCACCTGTTCCAGGAGGATTAATTTCTTTTAAGAAGTCAATTTCAACTCCTCCCAATTCAACCTTTAAAGGAGCTCCGTCAATACTTAAAATGTTCTTTACTAGGTACGATTTACCAACTTGACTTCCACCAAACAATGCGAAAACTGGTTTGGAATCAATGGAATCAATAATTTTTCGTATGATCCTTCTGTTGTTTTTTAATTTAATGGAAACACTTTCTTTTTGCTCATTTTCAAGGTTTTTAGAAACCCATTTGTCTGCAGCATTAATTATAGAGTAAAAGGAAGTTGCATTTTCTTTTAAAGACCAAAGTGCTTCTTGTTCAAAATTTTTCATATACCCTAAAATTATATTCTTCTTCCCAATTTAAATTCTCCTGTATCCAGCCAAAATCCAGTTGGATCTGTCATAGTTTGTGGACTCAATTCAAAATACAACTTTGAAATATCGTTCCCTTCATTATCAAGCACTTCTTCTATGATTATTTTCTCCTTGTCTTCTTCATACACACGAGTAACAGATATAGAAAGTGGCATTTTTGAACGTATTCGGTATTTCAAATCTTCAGTTGAATCAACAATTTTATCAAAGTCATCCCCTTTTTTCTTTTTGCTAATTTCCGTAACTCGCTCTTCATTAACTTGAAACGAATAAAGTACACTTGCTGGGTATTTTTTTGAATTTATCTTTTTATAACCTATTTGAAAAGGTAGTGAAGTTACTTGAAACTTTGCCTCTGATTTATTTGGGACTAAGATATTGTCTTCAATGGTATTATTGACAATTTTTCCGATAAAATTGGCTGAGGAATTAAGCGAACGTTTCAAAACAGAAGTGTCTAGTCTAAAATCCCCCAATTTTAATAAAGACCCTCCCATTAAGGAAATCAAACTTCCTACACAAACTATTGTTTTCGGATCATCAACAAATCCGTTGTCATCCGCAAATGGGTACCATCTTCCAATCCAGAAAGTATTAAGATTAATTTGTCTATTTGATGGAAGATGATTGGATTTCCTCATTAACTCATTCATTGCTTTCAGTGAGAATGGTCGCCCTGATAGAATAAGCACATCACAATCATACGCTTTTAGTATCAAGCCAATTTGTTTGAATAAACGATTATAAACTAAATCACACAATTCTTTCAAACGTTTATATGAAATTTTCCATTTTAAACTTTCAAATCTGAATCCAAAATGAGATTCAAAGTAATTCAATAGATCTTCACTTGGTGGATTTTTACTAAAAATGTCTGAATAACTTAGAATGTCCTCTGAGAAATCTTTAGCTCTGGTCATAAATTCATTGGCTATTGGTAAAGCACATTGATTTACGAAATTTGTTCGCATTAGTCTTCCTCTATACCCAATTCGATTACTATCCTGACCGAAAAAACCATTTAGGATTCCACTCACATTTGGTTTTCCTAATTTTCTAAGTTCTTGCTCAATAACCCCGCAACAACCTATTTGATTTTCATTTTTAGGCTCTCCTTCGATTATTACCTGTTGAATTATTTGCTCCAACAAATCATCTCCTGCAACTTTAAAACTTTCCCAATACAATGGATTAGGTTTCAATTCAACGTACTGAGATTTTTTTAATTCGTAGTCAGTTATCATTAAGTCGGAGGTACCTCCACCAACATCAAAAGATGCAACTCTTAATTCTCTTTTTCCATCTTTCTCAGAAGAAAGAGGTTTTTTAAACACATCAAAAAACTTTTGTGCATTTCCATTGAATTTATCTACAATCATTCCATACAAATAAACCATTTGTGCGGCTGATGCTTCATCGTAAATCCACTCGTTTCTTTGATCCAAATTATCATCAGTTAGTGAAAGTTCTTTCACTGATGGAATGACATTAACCTCTGTATCGTAAATGTCTTTTCCAGATTCGTATGAATAACTGGAATAGGATTTTAAATTATTGATGATTTTAATAGCGTCTTCAGCACATTGACGAAGTGCAATTTGCTCAGCTTTAATCATCGCAGTTGGACAAGAAACAACCACCCGTCTTATCTTTCTTCGATAGGAAGGATTTCCGTGTAATGCTCTAAATTCAATAGAATTTATCTGACGAAAGGCATGAGAGAAAATTTCCAAGTAAACAAAAGTCATCAACGATTTCCGTGAATATCTTGCCTCAATTCCAAATATTCCGTCCTTACAAAAAGTCCCATCGGAGTTAAGCTGTTCTGTCACTCCTTTTTTTGATACGCGTTGAAAAGGTAATTCAGGATCATCTAAATGAAATTCCCATTCTAAATCTGCCAATTTATCATCCCAAAGATATCTTTTTGGACTGGAATTCATAGTTCTTGTTTCACGAGATAATTTCATCTCAACATCTGAGCTATTAATTGTATTTTCCGCTTCATATCCTATTCGGACAGGACTTGGCCAAATAAATTTATTAAGTTGGTTTATCTCCTGATTACCCGATACAAAGTTGGAAGATTTAAAGACAAGTCGTGTTGAAAATGAATCATCATATTTTATCAATGGATTTGATAAATCAATAATTTCAAGTTTCTTCACAGAATTAAAATGGAATTGTTGCCCTGTTGGATTTTCAAATAGAATAGCACAGGTCTTTGAATTACCAATATCAATAACCAAATCAACATCTATTATTCCAACATCATTTCTCAATAAGTTAATTTGAGGAAATGAACTTAATTGGCGAATAGAACGAATGAAAAACACAAAACTTGCGGCATGTTTTAGATAGGGTTTTTCTAATTCCGTATTTGGTTTGTGAAAAAAACTACTAATGTAATTTTCCACCCAATCACAATCAAATGTCTTATCTAAGAAACTAATAGATAATTCATCATTCTCACATAAACTGAATATGTTTTCATTTGCATTTTCGTGTAACGTTGGAGTTGAACGTTCGTTTGCATCCATTGAAACAGTAGTATCAACTAACAAAACACATTTTAATTCTTGTTCGTTGATTCTTTCAAAATACAAACGAACCCAATCAGTTGGTCCGAATTTGTCATTCGCAATTTTGTTAAAATTAAAATAAGGAAGCGGAATCCATTTCTTTTCAAAAACATTTAATACCTTATTCAAATTCCCAATTTCATAAAACTCTGTTGAGTCGATTAGTTGAAGGTTTTTCAGTTCTAAATCCTCTGATAGTTTTCCAGATTTGGTGATGTACCCATATTTTAAAAGTTCACTTTTTCTTGCCCATAAATCTTCATCACGTGAAACACAAACTACTTCATCTAACCAAATTCTTCTGCGTGTGGCATCGAATTTTTCAACAAATCTAAATTTTGCTTCTTTTTGTAAATCGTTATTGAGTTTAACATCAAAATGATAAAATTGTAAACCAGAATTGGCAATCAATGAAATGGAATCTCTCATATTTATGATTTACATTTTGGGATAAAGGAATGGTTTTTATTGGCCTTGATTTTGTCAATTTCTGATTTTAAGTTAGGATAATCAATAAAATCATCCTCTCTTCTTAATAACTGTTTTTTTCTATTTTCTTCTGAACTCTGGGTTTTTGAAAGTTCAATAGCATCAATTAATTTTTTTTCATAGTCACAATAGTTAGTCAGTTTAAAAATCAAGTTTTTAACCTCGTTATGTAGCGCTGGATAATTATATGATTTTGAGTGTAAACCCCAAGCTTTTCCTGTTGTTGAATCGGGGTTGTTCATTTTCGAAAATTCAAGTTGTAAGGCAAGTACTTCTTTTGAAACGGCAACATAGTTCTCAAGTTCTTTGGTGTTAGTTGCATTGTATTTAACCCCCATTTGTAACAAACCATCCAATGAAGCGGCATCACTATACACGCTATTTTTAATGGTGTTACTCAATAACTGGGTAACACTTTTCTGCATATCACTTTGTTGTAGTTTTAAATCCTTTTTTAAATCCTCTTTTTCTTTTGAGAAGGAAATTGATTCTTGGGTTTTATTTTCAAGTTGGATTTTTAATTTATCCATTTCTTGTTTATGCAATGTTTCTTTTTCGATTAAAACCTTGGAACAGTCTTCTTTTTCTACTTTAGGCACAACTGTGGGTGTTTTTCGTAGCAGCAATAAGACAGTATCCATTTTTTTATCAATGGAATCCATTTTAGTTAAAGTTTGACTTATTGCAGCTTGACAAAAGCACAATGCAACAAAAAACAAACCTGCGTTTTTTCTAATATTTTCCTTAATAACAAGCATTGGTTTCATTTAAAATAGATTGATAATAACGGTAAGAAGATTCATTAGCTTTTTGGCAAAGTCTTTTAATATCACGACGGGTGTACCCATCTCTCGGATTTCTTTCAAATGCACGTAAGGCATCATTACAATTAATTGTAAAATCTTTAAACTCATTAATTGAAGATATTGACCTTGACTTGATACTATTAACTCCTGAACAATTCGAAAAACCTGATGGTAAGTTATTGATTTGTTGTTTTAAGCGGTTATATGCTCCTTCATCAAATTTTCCAGAAACAAAACTTACAACTTTCGCAGGGGTGCTTTTTAAAGTATAATAACCTGCTATCTCCTTGGAAGTAGCTTCTAATTTTGTATTACAGGTAGTGTTTAATGTACTTACTCGTTTGATTTCGTTGTTCAGTTTTACTAATGAGGCATCTTCACAGCTTTGTTTCCATTCTTCAAAACTATTGATAATGGAATTGGCATAAGCAGAATACATATACGTTTCCAGATTCATAAATTCAGAAGCAGTGACAATTTTTTGTTCCCGATAAACATTCAAACGATCTACTCGTTCTTGAAATGCAGTTGGGTTCCATTTTCCATCACGTAGAGTATCGCAAAACGATTTAAAATCTTTCACAACTTTTGGTTCATTGACCAAAACAGCCCCGTTATCCTTATTTCCTAAAGGTTGAGACGATAAATAATCTAAGCCCCATAAAAGTGCTACAACAAACACTATTAAGATTGCAAAAATGACAGGTTTTTTCATTTTATAATTTTTATGGCATCTAAACACGGTTTATCCGAACATGCATTAATTCTATTTATCAGATTGGATTTATTATTGTCATCGGCAGGTATTGAATTTATTTTTGCTTTTTTTAATTCCGCAAGTGTTTTTCCTTTGAGAACACCTGTTGTTGAACTTCCTGTTGTTGAACCACCTGTTGTTGAACCACCTGTTGCTGAACCACCTGTTGTTGAACCACCTGTTGGAGCTATAAGTAGTAATTTGTCACCTATATTAATTTTGCCCTCTTTAATTTTATTCCAAAGTTGTATATCTTCTACTTTTATTCCATAAATTTCCGCAAGTCTTGAAAGCTTATCACCACTTTTAACTATGTGCTTTGAAGGTGGATTGAAAGAAGTATTTAATTCAATGAATTTACTTTTACACGAGGTACATTCTAAAATCAATTTATGATGATGTTCTAACTTATCTGTCACAAGAACGTTTCCATTTGCTTGCACAGTTACTATATGTTTATTATCATTGGTATTTTTAATACTAATCATTTTACCATTATATTCTTTTGGTAAATCAGTAATTGTCAATTTCTGAAAGTCATAAGTGGCATCATGATTAAGGGTGTCTATAATTTTTGATGAATCTCCTTTTTCACCCTTACCAGATATTGTTGTTGTTGTTGTTGTTGTAGCTTCCCCTGGCCAAAACCAATAAGCAGCAAGTCCAACACAAACTACCATTACAGAAATGAAAACAGGTACTATTGGGAATTTAGCAGGGCGAGAAGTACCTCCAACCACTGGTTGTTTTTCATTTGGGAAGAGACTTGGAATGAGAATGTAAACATCATCATTGGTAACTAAACGCTGTTTGGTTTGGTTTTTCTTTTTGTCTGTAATGTGAATAACATCTCCTTTTTTTACGGTATTCTTTGCAGCAAGGGTTTGTGTGCTATTGATACGAACAGAATATCTGTTGGAATCAAAGCCTTCTAAGGTGAGTTGAAGTGGGCGTTCAAAAGAATACGCAGGTACAATTCCAACAACTTGATTCAAGGCTAAGTTCTCTCCTTTCAAGAAAAAGACCTTTCTGAATCCATAAATTGAGGCCTCTTGAAAATGGATTAATGCATCTTGTTCAAAATCAGTACACGTGAAAAAACCAATTTTACTTGGAATCGTTGAACCAGTGCTTTTTTGAAAAGGACTTAATGTTTCAAGATATTTAACTAATTCTTCAACTTCAATAATGTTAACCATTGCGTTGGCTTGTTTGGACTCATAGTCCTTCATCATATTTTGCAAAGCAGCAATTGGGTTACCACGAAAAGAAAAGCCGTTTGGAACCACAATACTGATGGCGATGTATGCTCTTCGTCCAACATGGTCTTTCATATTCGGATTGAAAATACTCAAAACTGAATGTGAAGCTAAGCGTTCAATACTAAAAAACTTATCTACAGTTCCATTACAGATTTGACGCATGTCATCTGTGAAGTTTTGTTGTACTTGAGGGCTAACATTATAAGATAGCCAATTGTTTTTGAAACCATTACGGATTCCCCAAACGATAATTCCTAAGTTGTTGTTCATTACTTATTACCAAATATTTTGTCCATAAAAGAAGGCTTTTTTGCTATAAATGCATATTTCTGAATGGCCTTCGTTACGAATTCAGCACCTGAATTATCAATTTCCTCCAATAAATTCTTAAATCTAACATTTCCAATGGTGTAAGGATAGATTACAATTTTGAAGCTATTACTGGATTGATATTTTTCTTTTTTATCCTTTAGATTATTGACAAAGTTAAGATAGTGGTTATTAATAAACTCACCAGCATACTCCACTTTATTTCTGTCTTTTGGAAATAAATCACTTTTGGTTACTAACACGTAAATCGCATCTACTTTTGAGAGCGTTCCATAATTATCTAAAATCTCTAAAACGGAGGACAATTTACTAGATTGACCGGCTCCCATTGAAACTTTTTCAGATCGTTTATGAAGATCATAATCAATTACAAAAAATAATATTTTACGATTTTTGTTACTAAGGTATTCTTTAATCTTTGGGTGAATTGTTTCGATTCCTTGATTGTAAGCAGTGTCAAAAATTTCACCAGACATTTCTATGAAATTCAAAGGATGTTTTGCACCCGTGTTGCTTAAATTTCGTAATTCAATTGGCATATAATTTACACCGTCAACAGCTGTCGAGTCAGGTAAAACGCCGTAACCAAATTCATCTTTTAATTGATTTCGGTAAAGTGTACCGATTTGATTAGACATGTTTTCTGCTAATAATCCAAATTTGTCAAAATAGTAGAATAAAGATCCTAACACACATGATTTTCCAGATCCAGGTTGACCTAAAAAGAATACATCCGTTCTGTTCATTTGAAGCGGAGGTAAATTTTCCCATTCAGTAAACTCTGTATTTTGTTTCTGATAAAAATGAATCTTTTCAATCGTTTCATCAGACATAGAAGTATGTTGTCTTAATTGTTCAGGAGAAATAATACCATTCAATAAAAAACTACGTATCTCTAAAACATCGTATTCGTCTTTTTCAATTCCTTTACAAATTAAAATAATCTCATCTTCCTTTTCTACGTAAACAGGGTTGATTATTGGTTTTCCATTTATTTCTACTTGAAGTGCTTTAAGTTTGTTGCGTTCAAGACCAGCATCAACCATCTCTTCCAAACGAATGTCATCAGCATTAATCAATTCAAGTAAATCACTAACTTCTAAGTCGTTAATATCTTGTAGAATCTGTTGTTTTACTATTTTTTCCATTTTTTTAAAAATTAAATTTCAATTCCACCCTCCATCGGGTCTTCTTGGCTTTTAATATCATATACCCCAGCAGTTTTTTCAAGAAAATAGGGTAATAACAAAAGTCCGAAGAATAGAAGCACTGGAAAGAATAACCAAATTGGAGCATAGACATCCCATAATTTTGAAAAGTCAGAAATATCGAAATCAATTGTTCGATATGTAATTGAGTTGTTTGCTGTTTGCTCTGGAACAGTAAACCCATCAACATCTAAAAAGATATCCTTTTTGTAATTTTCCACTTCTAAAAAGCGTTTCAATTGGTTTGCATTTGAATTAAGCATGTTTTCTAATTCTTTAATTGCAACAACTACCCGAAGTCGTGACCAATTTTCTACCAAGTGGTAATTTTCGTTGATTGTTGTTTCTGTTCTTTTTGTAACAGAATCTAACATCGCTTGAGATTTAATTTCTAAAGCACTCTGTAATGCGGTTGCTTTATTTAAATAGTTGCTTTTATTAATTTGTGATAAATCTGAAATTCCAAATCGAGGAGAACTTAGTTTTGTCTCATTTGTGTCTTTTACACTTTTATTATTAGAAGTTACATAGGCTTCAAGTGAATTACTAGCTTCCAAATAAGTTTGTGAAATATACTGTTGATTTTCTGTCTGAAAGATACCAACTATTTCATTGTTTTTATCGTTCAATTCTTTAGCGAATGCTTGCAAGTCCTTTTTAGCGTTTATTTCAACATTTAACGCATGAACAACCAAATAACTTATTGGCAAACAAACTACAGTAAATGCTGTCCAAAGTAAAATAGAGGTTGTTGAAAATTTATTTTTAGTTATTTCTACTTTTCGTTTCTTTAAAAATTCAATGAGAAAATACATTATAATGACTAAAACCAAACTCAAAGCCCCAGCGACGAAAATATCACCTTCCATTAAATAATTAGCTCCTAAAAACGATAAGATCATTAAGAGAAATAGACCTATAAATTGTAAAATAGTTTGCATACGCTTGATTATTTAATTTTGAAAAGGTTACTAAGTTAATTATTTTTTATTTTTCTGTGTAAAATGAGATTATCGTTTTCGGTTAAATCCAATTTTCCAGGGATGATAACAACAAGAGTTCCAGATTGAATGTACTTTTTAAGTTTAATTAAATCCTCATTTTTCAACCTAACACAACCGTGAGAAGAACGTTTTCCAATTGAACTATTTTGATTGGTTCCATGTATTCCAATACCTGAGAATTTTTGAGAGGATGAAAAATCAAATTTCGTTGCGATATTATTGAAGATGTTTTCCTCATCAACTTTTAGTCTAAAAAAAAATGGGCCATAAGCGCCGGGAGTTTGTCCGTTTCCATCGCCAAAATCATAAGTCCACTCACTAGATTCTTCAATTCCAATTACTGGAAAAATACCTTCAGGTGTTTTTAAGTCTCCAGATTTAATTTTATTTCCTGGGTTTTGTCCTGAACTTATTGGAAACTTTTCTATCACACCATGCACGGCATCAAATACTTTTAACTGTTGAGTTCCTTTATCGACGATTAAAACATGATTCGAAACAATTTCTGGTTTTTGGTCTTTTAATTTTATAAATAAATACAATGATAAGAAGCTCATTGACAGAGCGAAAACGAATAATAACAAGAATAATTTGTTATTTCTAAAATTAGATTTACTTTTAGTCATAACCATACAATTGTTGAAATTCAACTGAATTATTATACGGATTTAGACCGATTACCGTTGTACGGTAATCATTCCATACCATCATTAAAGGATTGGTGTACCAAATGTCGTAGTCATAATTTAGTTGTGATTTTTCTGTTGAGCTAAGTTTTCGAAAACCACTTACATCACTATCGATTTCATTATCATAAATTACTTCATAATTATCTGAACCATACAAAGAAATAATGATTAGTTTTTTACTATTATTGTTTTTATTTTTTAGGATGGCAACCAACTCCGATTGTTTGTTGTTATTACAATCTCTTGTAGAATTTCCAAAGTCATTAATGAGCAATGGCTTTATTTTTTCTTTGGAGTCTACGCCATAAATCACCCAATTATCTAGGTAATTTTTTTTCTCGAAATAATCAACCAATGGATGTCTAAAACTAGAATGAATCACCTTTGCGGCATCTTCGTTGCCTAGAATAGAACTTAATTTGGAAACTTTTGTCGAGTCAGCAACCCAGTCAACACCACATTCACTCACTGCAATCCAACCCTCAAAAGGATAAGGTGCATTTTCACTAGGCTTATCCCAACCGTATATTGGGTGTATGAAACGTACTTTTCTCCAAACACGGTTGTCATTGTCTGTCTTTGATGACTCATTTTCATCAAAAATAAGTCTAGTTCCAAAAGGGAAGGTTTCAATTTTTGAAGATTCAGTGTCTGGATATTGACGTAGAATAAGATTGTTTACAAAAACTTGAACCTCGCCGTCCATTTTTCTGTAGATGTCTATTTTATCCTCTCCGAAAAGATTATTCGTTTTAAGAAAGTAGATTAGTAGACCTAAGAAAATTAATCCTATTGGTATGCCAAACCAAATGATTTTGTTGGATCGGGGAACGTCTTTGTTTTCAACTTGAATAGGAGGTTCAGGTACATAAACAGGTTCAATTGGTTTAATTTCTTCTTGTTGAACACTTTGATTTTCAATCTCGTTACTTTGTTCAATAAAGTATTCCGTTAAAAACTGGTACGCATTTTCAATATCATTTAACCGATTAATAAAAACCTGTTTTAATTTTTCGTTTTGAGAGTTAGCTATTCGTTCTTCTAATTCAATCTTGAGTAGATTAAATTTTTCATCTACTCTTTTCTGATCCAATCCTCTTGCTAGATCTAATTTCTTGTATGATTCTTGAATATTCATAATCGTAATTGCAGTAAAAATAATTTTAATTGTTTTGAAATCAAATTTTATTTTTTAATCGTATAATATTTGTATTTAACCGTTTAAAAATACGTGTTAAGCGTTCTAAATTGTAAATTAAAATAAATGGTAGTAAATTTATTCTAGGGCCCTAAAGAATAACTTTTTTTGGTAGGTAATATCCTTTTCCGAATAAATCAAAAGTATTGACAGAACAATTTTTCGGCAAATCAAATTCCAATTCTATTTTATCGCCTTTAACCAACTTTAGATATTTTTCATCGTCCTTTAATATGAGTTCAAATTTATTCGATTTAATTTTAGGGCTTATTTTTTTATTTGCCACAAGCAGATAAACAGCGTTTAAATAAGTTTCTTCCTCTTTTTCTTCAGAAATAACAATTCTAATTTTGTTACTTATTTTTGATTTTGACAAAATTGATAATTTTTGCCATACTTCTGCATAATCAACATTTAAATAACGAAGTATTTCTCCTTTAAATTCTAATTTATCGTCTTCAATAAGATAAACATAAGGACATGCTGCTGGAATTTGACTATAATCCAATTCATCTTCAGGTTGCTTATAGAGTTTTAACTGTTTAATACCTTTACTAGCTAAGGTATAAGTTCCTTTGATATCGGGAAATCTCATGTGATCAACTGTGAATTCTTTATCATTAATAAATTGAATCTGACCATTGCTGTAACCAGTGCTAGAGATATTTGACACTGTAACTTCTCCGTTAGCGTACAATCTGAATATTGAATTAAGTTTAGACGGATCTTCAATTGCATCCTCAGAGTGAATAATAAGTAACTCTTTCATATCGTCACCTTTTACAATATCTATAATTTCGTATTCAGTGTCTTTACCATAGTAACTTTTGAGTCCCCAGTTAACGTTCAAATCAGCGCAACTATTATTGATACAAACCTTGATTGTATAGGTAGATTGTTCTTCACTTGAAATAAATTCATCGGTTGCAAATACTTTAATTTCATCAATTTGACCATCTCCGTTTAAATCATTTTTGTTGTCGCTCCAAATAATTTTATCAAATTTCTCCTGTTTTACGATGTAATTATCAACAAACTCGGATGAAGATAAAAAACTTGTGTTTGAATAACTTAGAATGGTTTTTTCCGTTTCTTTTTTTTCTTCAGTAACACTTTGGTCATTTTTATTTTCTCCGCAAGAAATAAATAATAATGGAAAAGTGAAGATAAGAAAGTTTGAAGTTTGTTTTATTTTCATTTGTGGATTTTAATTTTTTTTTAAATTTACTTAACATTTTTATTTGATTTAATTTTCAAAAAAATGCTAAATTTTACTCCTTTCATTTTACTAAAATTAGTGAGTTGTTAGAAAATTCGTATTTAGGTTTAATAACTAAACTAGGACAACATAAAGGGTCAGAATCAAGAAAACATTGATTTTCTATTGTCAAAATATTATCTGAAATATTTAAAATCTCGGTGTTCGGTTCAGTACATTCGTATTCGCCTGTGCAACCACATGGTACTTCAATTTCAAATATTAAATAACAATTATTTGGAAAGATTTTTAAACAGTATAGTTGTCCCCAATATGCCGTCCCACCACCTGTAACTCCTACATTAAAAAGAATTTCTTGTGTTCCGTCATTGTCTAAATCACCTGCTAGTAATTTGTTGTAATTTATTGAGAAGTCGAAAGCTGGTACACTCCCTAACTCTCCTTCTAAATGAACAATGATTTTTTTCGAATCAATTAAAACTTTTGAAACCAGTTCTTCTTCTTCTTCATTAAATTGTTTCAATTCTTTTTTTAAATAATTTATTATATAATCAAGTTCACTTTCAGTAAAAATCTCGTTTGAAAAATCACGCGTTATCGTTAATTTATTAATTGTATTTCGATAGATTTTTAAGGAATCATTTGATAAACTAAGTTTGTTAGTTAGCTCTTCTGTTTTTTTGTAACTATTTACTAAAGAGTTGTTAGATTTAACTAACTCATCTTCTTTTAATTGATTTTTTTCTGTTAATAATGAAATTTGATTTTCTAACTTTTTTGATAGCGCTCTTTCTATTTCTAGTAACTGCTTGCAGCTATCTAAACTAAAAATCAATGATTCAATTTGCGCTTTTTTTGATTGAGCAAAACTTTGACATATTGCAAAAAATATAAATATTATAGATAAAATAATTTTCTCCATATTCTGATTTTTATTTCTTATTCAGGTTAAAGATTTTTTTAAGAGATTAATCCTTTTCAGTTGCAAATTTAAAATTCATTTCATCAATTCTTCAAAAAAAATATTTTGTTGTATTTCTTTGAGTTCAAACTATTCATTCCGTGATAAATTGCCAACTATTTTGAAGGAAATAAAGCCACATTTAATGACATCAAAAGATTAAAATTACTGAAAATTAGTTCTTTTATTTATCTCTTTTTTTTGGTTAATTTTGATGTAAAATAGCGAATTAAAATAATTATTTGCAGTTTTATTTCATAAGTCTACGGTTGTATTTTTATAATACCGTACTTTTATGAAAAATATTAAAAATGAATCTTTACAAAGATCTTCCTCATACAAATGGCTACATTCATAGTAGTAACATAAAAGGAAATAGGAATGCCTTTAATTTACTTAAGAAATTGCTTGAAAAAGGTGAGGTTGAAAAATTGAGATCAGGACTTTATAAAATACCAGAGATTGCTTCATTGAATCATTACCAAGAAGTTTCATTAATGTATCCAAATGCAATTTTTTGTTTGGATTCAGCTGCTGATTTCCATCAAATTTCGAATCATGTTCCACCAACTATACATTTTGCAATAGGACAGAAATCAAAAATGAAATTGGCTGATTACCCAACAATTCAGCTTTATTATTGGACAGATAAAATGATTTCTCAACATCAAACAAATATTGATGGAGTTTTTGTTTTTACTATAGAAAGAACTGTTTGCGATATAATTAGATACTACAGAAATAGAGATGTTGAATTGGTAAAAGATGTTGTAAGATCTTACCTGAAATTAAAGAATAGAAATTTTGATTTACTATTCAGAACTGCTGAAAATATTGGTGTTAAAGAAAAAGTTAGAAGTGTATTTGAATTGATGTTGTGAATCAGTACCGAGTTTTACATTAATTACTCATTAATTATTTTGAATTTTTTTGATTACCTCCAAAGATGAAGTGAAAGTCCTTGATTTTGGAATTGCTAAATTAGTTGGTGAGACACAGAACCACCTTACTAAAACAGGCACTCACATGGGGACAGTATATTATATGTCTCCTGAGCAAGTTAAGGCAGAACAATTAGATCAACGTTCTGATATTTATTCATTGGGAATTACTTTTTACGAATTACTTGCAGGATTTTGCCCTTATGCAAACCTTCAATCTGAATATGAAGTTTACAATCAGATTGTGAAAGAACCACTTGTGCTTTTAACAAACACAATGGGCGAAGCGTATTCAAAAGTATGGAAAGTGGTTTTTAAAGCAATTCAAAAAAATAAATTAGATCGTTACAATTCTTGTGAGGAAATGATTATCGATTTGAATTCAAATACTACTTTAAACGAGCAGCCATTTTATCAAGAAAAACAAGTCAATTCAAAGCCAATTGAAAGTAATATAAATGAAAAACCAAAAAAGAATTACACTGCATTTATAATTATTGGAATTGTTGTTCTTTTATCATCAGCTTATTTTGTTTGGGATTATATGCAAAAAAACAATGACACAACTGAACTTGTTGCAGGTGAAAAAGTTTGGGTGATTAAAGATGAACTTATTTTTCGCGATACAACAAATTCAAATGCACAACCTATAATTACAGCACCTTTTGGTGCTGAATTAGAACTATTGGAGGAACCAGTTGGTCCTTTTCAAGATGGAAAATTTTTAACGCTATGGCAAAAGGCAAAATACAATGATCAAATTGGTTGGATTGCAGTTCAAATGGATTCACAAAATACAGTGGGTACTGAAAAACAGTTTGAGGAAATGAAAGAATTGTGGGGTGGTGAATACAATAGTCAGTCAGAATACGCTTTAATGAGAAGATGGGCACAATATGTAATTCGTGATAATCTAAAATCGAAAGGTTGGACAGGAAAATATAGATTTAAGTTTCTTTCAAAAACAATGCAATCTTATGGATATCGTACAATTCTTAAATATCATTTTGATTCTGATTTTGAAGACAAAGAAAGATTTGATTATGTTGTCATGTTGGAATCAACAACTGGTAACAGAAACTTAGTTTATTTCTGTAAAGCAGATCGAGATGGTCAAGGTGGAATTATTTTAGGCAAATGTTTTTTACCAACTGGATCATCCTATTTTTCTTATACAAAAGATGAATATGGAAATGACTTTGACGTAGATGAAATAATTATCCATAATCAAAATGGAGAGGTTATAGGTTATTTAAATGATGATAATTATTCCGTTTATTATCAAAGTAAATACTATTATGAAGAAGGCGATGAATATATTCCAAGTGAAGAAGAAAGTGAGTATAATCCACTTTTTTAGGGAAATATGTATTGGGAAATTGATCAGGTAGATTTTTAATAAAGGGATTTGCATTTTTTGCTAGTTATATTAATTTTTTCTCAAAGTTTTAGTTAGCAAAATCTTTTTTATCTGTTTTATGGATTGTATTTAAGCTCTAACTCAGTTGGAAACTGCATCAGCAATCTATCCAGTGATTTTAAGTAACTAATAGTTTTTCTACAAGAATCAGATGTGTAGGCTAGAATTAGAAACGCGTTCAATGATTTCAACCTATTGAACACTCTAACTTGATTGATAGTGGGATTGAGTAAATAGGGGGCGAGGGAATCGAAAGGAGAGCCGTAAGCATCAAAGGTTTAATGAACTTAATGCAAATTAACATAGGTTTAAAGATTGGATACCTGTTATCATTTTACAATGAATTAATTAAAAAACAAGAATTTGTCTTGTTGGACAAAGTAATAGATTTTCATGTTATAGATTTTAAAGATCGTAGGTGTTTTCCTGAATTAATGATGGTTATGATAAAGTGATAAGTATCATTGAATTTATTTAAAGTATAAAAGAGGGAATAGAAGGGCAACATTTTAAAATCACTTATTGTAATATAAAGAACAACGTATTTCAAGATATATAACTGTTAATCAAATAAGTGAAGAGTTATTTGATGTCGAATTAAAACCTGAAACGAAATATTATTTCTTAAATTCATATTGTCATTTACTATAAGCTTCGATAGATTTTAGAAGTGAACTCATTTTGTCTATAAGAACTATCAATGAAGATAATTTAAATGAGTATTTAGACAAAAAAGCAAATGTTGTAAATAAATCCATTTAAGATTAATTCATTAGCTTAAACTTCATCAAAGACTAAAAAGAAAGCGTCAAAGCAAAATTAAAGGTTGCTGTTAAACTACTTTTAAGAAAATTCTGATATCCACCTGACATGCAAATGTTGGCAATTGAAACACTCTTGAAACACTCTTGAAACAAGCTGCAATGATTGCTGATAAAATGATTTCTGGTTAGTTTCAAGAATTTATAAATCAAAATCGTCAAAAACACCGAAGCAGGACCTAAAATCTTCAACGAAATCGTCGAGAAGTTCGTGAAATGATTCAAATTTGATTTCGTAAAAGCAGACTTTCAATTATCTTTGCGCCCCATGTTTCCTGAAGAAGAACAATTACTGAATCCCATTCTCATTCATTATCTGAATCAACCGATTGATGCTATTTTGTCGGGTGAAATTTCAAGTGCCATCAATATCACACGAACTGCTGATTTCAGGTTTGTACTTCAAAAAAAGAAAACACCTGAATTTATTATTTCAATTGAAAAGGAAGGATTGAAAGGAAGTTTTTTGGTTGAAGACTGCACACTTGTAAATGGCAATATTTCCCCAAACGACCACAAACGCATCAAAGCATTCTATGCCGATCCGAAATCACAGGTTATTTTGAAGAAGGTTTGGCTGAGTAAGTAGGAGGGATGTGTCCGCTGTGGTGAATTGTATTTATAAAAATATGTGTTTATGAAAATAGGTGTTTTTTAAAACATGTATTTATAAAATAAAGTATTAATGTAAATAAGAATACTTAAATCATTTATTTATTGGTAGTTAATTTATTTTAAAATTCAATTATTTTAGCTTTTGGAGCAACTTGAAATCATATCAATGAAGAATGGAATATCTAAAGTTGGATGGATTGCACTGAAAAGTGTAATTGAGAGTATGGAGATTATTTAAATAAATAATTCGGAATTTGATAAAATCAACTGGTTAAGTATTTAGCGTCAACCTTTGAAACAATAGGATTTTGTTATAAAAGATATTAATCCTTAGTTATTTAATAAAACAATTGCTTTTATAGCTTTAAGAAAAACAGTGCGATTCCCTGAAAATTCCCGAAAATTCTCGGGATTCTCGAGATTTCTCGGGGCATACGTCAAAATCCTGAAAAATCCTCAATATTTTTTTTTGAGTTTAAATTTTTATTCGGGATTTCTCGGGGTTATTCGGGAATTCTAGATTTCTTTAAATATACATTTGTATAACGAATATATTATTAAATCATAACTTAATATGATTTTCCCTAAAGCTTTCTTTATAAGTACACTTATCACCAAAATAAAAAAGCTTTTAAGTACAAATTTCAGAAACTAAACAAGGACTTTAATTGCAATATTCTAATAGAAATCAAATACGGAAAAAGCAATCAACAATATACCTCTCGAACAGAACATCGAAAAATCAATGGAAGTGATTCGTGAGAGGATTTATTCGTGAATTGTTACTTCTTTTTATTATTTCCAAATTCATAAGTCAAACCTGTCAAAAAAGCAAAATAGCTGAGTTTTGTAAATGACCATTGTTCATCAAATTCAGTATAATTGGTAAGGCTTTCGGAATAGGTTCTGTAAGTGTGCCAACGAATCATTTTGTAAAGACCTTGATTGTACATTATTTGAGCATTCCAGTTTAATCGGTCGGTAATTTTGTAAGTTAATTGATAGCCAAAAATGAGGTAAATGTTTTGGTTTCTGAAATATTCGTATTTGTCAAGCACCATTCCACTGCTAACCCAACCAAGGCTATCATCATAAAAACTATATACAGAATTAGCGTAATTGGTAGCTACTCTAGTTTTTAAATATCCAGCGCCAATGATACTTTTATGTTGAAACTTGCCTTTTTGATGCCATACATGCTTGTACAGCAATGATAGTTTCAAAAGATTACTATTTGTTCTAGAACCTCCTTGATAATGGGTAAGAATACTCATGTCAGTAGAGCCATCTGAAGGTAGCACATCAGTATAAGGATATTTATTTGTGTAGCCTTTTGCTTTCCACATTGGACCTAATCCTCCGCCATCAAATGCTAAATAAAAACGATTTTTAGTAGTTCCATAACCAATGCTCCAATGATTTGTCCATGTACTTGGAAGCGGTGGCGTATAATAACCCCAAGTCATGTTATCGGATTTAATGGTTCTGGAAGTTGTGGCATTTGCTCCAAAAGAATACCCAAATTCAAAACGCGATTGGGAATGGATTTGAAACGATAAAACTAAAACAATAAGAAGGAAAACTTTTGTTAGCATGGGATTAAATAATTTTTAGTTGAATTATGTTGAACATATTGATTCTGTATTATTAGAAAATCTTATCACAAATTATGAGATTTACTTAATTCCTTTTCATTCATCCTCCAATACAATCCAACATTGTAAATAAAAGCAGGTTCAAACCAATTCCTTTTTGAAGTTAGATATTTCTCATCTTTTCCATGGATATATTCAAAACCAAAACCCAATTTTTGAGAAAGATAAAGTGATTTCAAAATGTTCACGTCAAACCCTAAACCAACAGTATTTTGCATCCAAAAAAATGGCCCATAAAAATTAACTTCTCTATCATAAAACTGTAATTGATTCACTGAGTCATAGTAAACTTTAATAATCTCTTGATTTCTTACACCACTGTATTTCAATTGAACATTAGCAAACGCAAATAATCTTTTTTGTTCTGTTAAATAGTGAGACAAAGAAAAATCTAAGCCCAAATATTCATAGGCTTTCTGTGGAAAAAGCCTTTTTCGATGAAAACAACTTTTTTCATCTGGTTGAGCAATTTGACCAATATTAATGAGTAAACCCGTAGATAATTTTAATTGATTTTGAAATTGATTAGCAAAAACTAGGTTTATTGATCTACCTGAATGACATGAGTTAAAATTAAATCCCAATTCTTTTTGACATAGGAAAGGCAAACTGAAACAAAAAATTGAACAAAAAATTAAAATTCTTTTCATTTCTTTAATTTATAAACTAATCCTACATTGAATTGTTTTGCAAATGCCCAATCCCATTTTTTTGGTTGAATATAATTTTCAGGGAACTTCTGATGCATTAACTCAATACCGAAACCCAATTTCTGGTTTAAATAAAATTGACTACAAAGGTGGATTTGAATTCCGATACCAAACGTGTTTTGCAACCAAACCATAGTACCTTTAGAAAGCTTTGACTCAATGAGCAACATAAAAGGATTAACTTCCTGATCTAAATAAAGAGTATAGAAGTGGTTAAAAGTGGGTGCTCTCTTCACCTGTAGATTATAGAAAAAATCCAATTCTAAATTCTTGAATTTTCGAAAAATAGGTTGAACACAAAATATCTGTAGTCCAAATCGTTGAGAGAAGTTTTCAGCGTGCAGTCTTTTCTTGTAAATATTTCCCTGATTATCAGGCATACTTTTGTTATTGATGTTATAAAGAACACCTAAACCTAATTTAAAATCATTCTTGAATTGATAATTAAAAATTAAGTCAATTGTTCTACCAGAATGACAGGAATTAAAATTCCCAATAAGCTCATTTTGAGAAAACAAGGCTATTGGAAAAAATAGCACAAAAAGTATTCGTTTGTAACTTGTCAAAATCCTATTTCGTTCATTTATAGTGTTTTTTCTACTAATACCGAAGTTGTTTTCAATTGTCGCATAAAATACTCGTTGAAAACTGACTCGGCATTATACCAGATGGATTTTCAATTGCGTCATTTAATGTGAAAATTGGTATAACTCTTATTTCTCTATAAAATTGCCAAAATTAAGCTCGATTTCATTTTTAATATGAGGTATTAAAACTACAAAGTACAAGCTTATCTTTTGAATCTTTGAAAATGAACGTTTCCGAAAAGCAAGGATTTAACAAAGTGCTAACTAGTCAAAACTCCTTTAATACAAAGCGATTGGGCGTAAATTGGCGATTTTGAAAATAGTTACTTTAGAATTGAAAAATTAGAATATGTTCTAAAAAATGAGGGATTTATTCGATAAAGGAATTATCGTACCAATTGTATAAAACCTGAAATGTTTGTATTGTCTATTCGATAAAAATAGGTTCCGTCTATGCACTTTTTCCCTTCCAAGTCTTCACCATTCCAACTAAATTGATTTAAAGTTGACTCATATATCAAATTACCCCAACGATTCAATACTGTTACTTTATGATTACTGTTTCCTAAACTAGGAAAAGTCAATAAATCATTGAAACCATCATTATTAGGAGTGAAAACATTGGTTAAATTCAAATCATTGGGAAATTCAAGCAATTTCACATAATCAACGAACATGTATGTCACAAAAGGATTTGAGTACAATGGTTCTCCATCAAATCTTCTTAATGTATCAGTCGTTAAGTCGTCTTTAAAATTTCCAATGGTTATAAATTTTTCTCCTCCATCTGCAATAAAAATGGTTTCAAGATGCATCCATTCAGTTGTATCTCTAAAAAAGCTAGGTTCATAGAAAACGCATTGAGGATTCACTTTTAAATTAGAAGTATTTACGCTTGAAATTGGATTGTTTGAAAAAAACACTCCGATTTCATTTATCATTAAATCAGATAATTCTGCCAATGAAACTTTTAATGACAGTTGATAAATTTTTCCATTTTGAAGCGGTTCAACTAAACTTCCTTGGATGTATTCCCACCACATTATTCCTGAATAACTATCCGTTCCAGAACCACCAGTGTATGATGTAAAATATCCTCCTAAATATCCATTTCCGCTATAAGGTAGTTGATTTCCGCCAAAATTATCAGAAACGGAAACAGGGAATACTGAACACGCATTGAAATAATCACTTGTTCCATAAGTTGGAGCGGTCCAACCAACACATTTTTCTATTTGGTAAGGTATTTCTGAAGGATTAGAAGCATTGTTTGGACAACTCGAAAATTCTTCAAAATCACCGTTGTAAACAAGATTCTGTTGAGATAAAGAAGTTTTAGAAATAATGAAAAACAATAATACAATAAAACAAACAGGTTTTATCCTCGGTAAAAAACCGAGACTGAACGATATGCTATTTTTAAAAAAGTTCAGCATTGATAAGTTTTTGTTTAAATTTAATTTCAAACTCTGTTTTGTTTCACCTCAGCAAGAAAACAGGAAAAAAGGTAGTTATTGTTTTGTAAATTTAATCAAGTATGTGTTGGCATCCAAATAGTTATACTTCAGTTGTTTAATTAGTTCTTCTAAAAAACAATCCAGCACGAAAGTTCAAATCAATTCTTCCTACTCAAAACTATCTGAACCTTTTTACCTTCAAAACCACGCGTAGTGGTGCTTTCAAACTCCATGCTTTTGCGTTTTCGTTGCAAGACGTCATATTCTCCGCTTAAGGCGTTGGCGAAATTATCCAAAGTATCGAGGGTGTTGGGCTCGCATTCTTGACACAAGACTTGATAGTTGATGTAGAATTTATTGGCTTTCTCGTGAAATTGCCATTGGAAAATTGCATCGTTGGGACTTTGCTTCCAGAAAGCTTGCGGCACCGAATCATATATGTTTACTCCTTGAGTGATTTCCCACGCTCCAGAAATATCTGAAAGCGTATCGTTGATTTTGATGCTTTGCACCGTCCACGTTTCTCCTTTCATAAGCCGTTTGGAGTAGTATTTGTCTTTATTGCAAGCACTAATAGTTATTGCTAAAAGGCTGAGGATAAATAGGTTTTTCATGATTTAGTTTTTTAAAGTTTTCGTCCGTAGAATTTTTTCTCATTTGTTAGTAATCCATAATAAAGGATAAAAGTTATTTTTCCATGTTCATCACTTTTTATTCTAGCACTTGGACTTGCTTCTAATGAAGTTTGAATTAAGCCAAGAGCTTCCATATAATTACCATAAAATTTTAGTTGATTTATTGAATTAGATCCCATACCGTCGTAATTATACATATTAAAATATGGACCATTTCCAAACCCATCTCCTGTTTGAAAATCAATTTGAACATCAAAACTATCTTTTAATTCAGTGCTGTAAAAACGAAAAAGCCCTTCTAAAAATGTTGTGTCTGACAAATCTGACTTAACAGACAAAAATTTTGTAATTGAGTCATATCCATCATCGTTGGGAAAGCAAATTTTATTAGGTTTTTTCTTGACGACTAAAGTGATTGGTAATACTTGGTTACTAAATGCCGTTGAAAAATAGCGCTTCAATTGTTTCTGATTAACAATTTCCGATCCCATGTACC